>Ga0326728_10000075_pt1 | contig 391454 bp, 313 predicted proteins | sample MB3enrmetagenome_FD_207602 | JGI IMG/M metagenome (GOLD analysis project Ga0326728, IMG submission 207602) | Lab enriched peat soil microbial communities from McLean, Ithaca, NY, United States - MB31MN | ecosystem: Environmental > Terrestrial > Soil > Wetlands > Peat | place: USA: New York...
GTAGGCTCGGCCCCAGCAACGGCCGGTGGTTTGGACGTGGTGTCGGTTTTGGGCCAAGGAATCGGAGACGGACTGTCGGCTAGAAGCGTAGGCTCGGCCCCAGCAACGGCCGGTGGTTTGGACGTGGTGTCGGTTTTGGGCCAAGGAATCGGAGACGGACTGTCGGCTAGAAGCGTAGGCTCGGCCCCAGCAACGGCCGGTGGTTTCGACGTGGTGTCGGTTTTGGGCCAAGGAATCGGAGACGGACTGTCGGCCATCAGGGTTGGCGCGGCCGTATTGCTTTCGGTCATGGCCGTCGTCTTTGACGCCGGGGCCAGGCTTCCACGATGAGCAGGTACCGGGGTTGCTATGGCTACCAGCAGCACTCCGAGTAGAGAGAGACGTACGAGAGACTTTGTCATTATTTGCTCCTTTTGCGTTTGCGATTTTCTGCGCGGCCTCGGGGGAGACGCACTTCAAACAGGGTGAGTTCATTCCTCGGCGTTGCAGGTGGGAGCATTGTCTCGCCCAAACGGGCGCGTTGCTCTTTACGTGCAATTGTTTTCCGTCCCCGTAAACAGCCAGGGGCGGTTGCATTCGGAGCTGCGGACGCTTGGACGAGAGGGGTCGTTGGCGGGACAGCCAAGGGCGGCTGTCCCGCCGTAGCATGGTGAGACTTCGCTGCTTTGCCGGCCTAGAAGGCTCTCAGCCTCGGGCTTTGGTTGCGCCGGGCTCTTCGCTGATGACGTGTTGCTCCAGAGTGTGCAACTGGTGGCGGTATTTCTCCATTAACTCCTGAAGCAGGTTGCGAATGGAGAGGACGCCGCGCAGGCGGCCGCGGGCATCGACGACCGGTAGATGGCGGAAATGGTGTTCGAGCATGGTGGCCAGAGCCTCGCTGGGGGTGATCGCCGGGTCAACGGTTATCGCCGGCGCGGTCATCAACTCGGACACGGCAACCGCCTTGGGATCACGGCCGCTGAGCGCCAACTTTCGCAGTACGTCGCGCTCGGTGAAGATGCCCAGTACTTGTTTGGCTTCCAGGACCACGACGGAGCCCACGCGGCGATCCAGCATCAGTTGGATGGCGTCGGCAACGGTGGTTTTCGGGGGAACCGTGATCGATTCCCGGTCTAACAAGCGAAGTATGCTCATGATGGCCTCTTTCGGGCTTAGCCCGCAAAATGTAGCGGCCATTCTAGCAGCTACGGGGAGGGTGAAGAAGGCGAAAATTGGGACGGCGCTCGGTCATTGCACCTGAGCAAACGCCTTCGCGGGCGTGGAAACTCGCGCGGCGTTAGCGTATAAAAGAGGGTTGCTCGGCGGTTGTGGGGCAACGGGCAACGCGAATCCCACCGTGCGGAAAAGCGAGGAGTCATGTCGAGCGTCACCGGTCTGCATGCGCCGAAGGGCCTGGAAGGAGTAGTCGCAACCAGCTCAAGCATCTGTTATATCGACGGCGAACAGGGAGTGCTCGCCTATCGCGGATACGATATTCATGACCTGGCCGACCATTCCACGTTTGAGGAAGTCTGCTACCTGCTGTGGTTCGGGCGGTTGCCCAAAGCGGAGGAGCTGAAGCAGCTGAAGCGGCGGATGGCGGAAGAGCGCAAGCTGGATGCTTCGATCATTGACCGGCTGCGCGACGTGCCGAAACATGTTCCGCCGATGGATGTGCTGCGGACGCTGGTGTCGGAGCTGTCGTATTACGATCCCGAGTACAACAAGAACGACCACGACGCGAATGTGAACAAAGCGATCCGGCTGACGTCGCAGATCGCGATGCTGGTGGCGAACTACGATCGCGTGCGCAAAGGCAAGCCGCTGGTCGAGCCGGATCGCGGGTTGTCGCATGCGGCGAATTTCCTGCTGCTGCTGAATGGGAAGCCGCCTTCCGCGACCGCGGAGCGCGCGCTCGATATCGCGCTTATTCTGCACGCCGACCACGAACTAAACGCCTCGACCTTTGCCGCGCGCGTGACGGCGGCAACGCTCTCGGATATGCACTCGGCGATCACATCCGCCGTGGGCACGCTGAAGGGGCCGTTGCACGGGGGCGCCAACGAAGCCGTGTTCAAGATTCTGATGGAGATCGACAACGCGGGAGCCGAGCCGGTGGAGTACGTGAAAGGCATGCTGGCGCAGAAGAAGAAAATTCCGGGTTTTGGGCACCGCGTGTATCACACCGAGGATCCGCGGGCGACGCACCTGCGCCAGATGTCGCGCGACCTGGGCCAGTCGAGTGGCAATTCGAAGTGGTATGAGTACTCCAGCAAGATCGAAGGATTTGTGAAGGACGACAAAAAGCTGAATGCCAACGTGGATTTCTATTCGGCTTCGACGTATCACACGCTGGGGATCGACGTGGACCTGTTCACGCCGATTTTTGCGGTGTCGCGGGTAAGCGGTTGGACGGCCCACGTGATCGAGCAACTCGACGACAACCGGCTGATTCGTCCGCGCGCGGACTACGTGGGAGAGCCATACCCGCAGAGGTACGTCGCGCTGGATCGACGGTAAGGAGTCCGCTTCGAGTTCCGAAAGCGCGAACGACTTCCAGGGTAATCGGTGAACCGCCGTCTTTTGGGTCACTGCAATATTTCGCACTACCGTGCACGATAGGGTACCTCCGGTCGTGGGACGGGGCTCTGGGCCTCTGCTCTCTCTCCTCTTGAGGCCTTGAGCGCGAGGCAGACTGATCCCGGGCCCTTCTACGCGTCGATCACAGATGCTTGTGATTCCGATCACATTGCTCTATGATCAGAACGAACGTTCGAACTATGCCCGCCTCCGTCTCCATTCACACCCCGAGAACCAATCGCCCGCGCCGCGCCCCGGGAGCGCATGCCGCGCCCACAGCCTCCGAGACTGGTTTCGATCGCCGCCTCGGCGAAATCCTCCGCCACGCCACTGACGTCTTCTGCGACAAGGGATACGAAGGTGCATCGATGCGCGACCTTTCTCGCGCCACCGGCATGTCGCTCGCCGGCCTGTATCATTACTTCGGCTCCAAGGAGCGCCTGCTCTACCTCATCCAGAAAGAGACCTTCACAACCATTGTTGAGCAATTGAAAGCGCACCTCGAAGGTATCGAAGATCCCGAACAGCGCATCCGCGTCTTCATCCAGAATCATCTTGAATATTTCGTGGCGCATCAGAGCGGGCTCAAGGTCCTCTCCCATGAAGACGAAGCGCTGAAGAACGGCTTCGCCTCCGAGCTTGCTGCCATCAAGCGCCATTACTATCGCATTTGCGTGGGACTGATGGACGATCTCAAGCGCGAACGCCGCCTCGACTTCGACGCGCGCACCGCCGTTATGAGCCTGTTCGGCATGATCAACTGGATTTACACCTGGTACAACCCGCGCGTCGATGGGACCGCCGAGGAACTCGCCCGCCAGATGAGCGACCTTGTGCTGTCTGGAGTCGCGACGCGTCGGCAGCGGTCGTCGCGCCGCGTGCAGCAGAAGACGCTGCACCCGCGAGAAAGTCGGCGCCATGTCGGGTTGCAGGAAGGCGCGAAGCGCCACAAGGATACAGCCCACGGAGTTAGCCGTGGGCGAAGTTTGGGGAATCATTAAGCCGCGGAGCGGCGAAAGAAACGACTTCTCGAGAGGAGCTTGAAATGGCCACCACCACCGAACCCATCACCGCCGCCACCACCAAACAACTCATCAACTACCGCACCGACCGCGGCGTGGCAGTGATTGAAATGAACGATCCGCCCGCCAACACTTACACGTATGAAATGAATCGCCAACTCGACGAGGCCATCCTCAAAGCGCGCATGGCGAACGATGTCTACGTCATCGTGCTCACCGGCTCTGGCGACAAGTTCTTCTCCGCCGGCGCGAACATCAAGATGCTGGCGAGCGTCGATCCGACTTTCAAGTATTACTTCTGCCTGCACGCAAACGAAATGTTGCTGCGCCTCGAGCACACGCCGAAGCTCGTGATCGCCGCTATCAACGGCCACTGCGTGGGCGGAGGCATGGAGATCGCCATGGCCGCGGACCTCCGCATCGCCCGCAAAGATGCGGGCAAGATCGGCTTGCCCGAAGTAAACCTCGGTGTGCTTCCGGGCACGGGCGGCACACAGCGCCTGTCGCGTCTGGTAGGGAAGAGCAAGGCTATCGAACTGATGGTCACCGGCAATACGTTTTCGTTTGAAGAGGCGAAGGATCTCGGCATCGTCAACGACATCTTCGAGCGCGACGGTTTCATGGAGAACATCATGGAATACGCGCGGCAGTTCACGCCGCCGAACAAGGCCGCCAAAGCCGTAGGACGCATCAAGCGCGCGGTGCAAACCGGCTGGGAGATTCCGATGGAATCGGCGTTGGCAGTAGAACGCGAAAACCAACAGCTTCTCTTCCAGAGCGAAGACGCAAAAGAAGGCCTGGCCGCGTATGTGGAGAAGAGGCCTGCCGAGTTCAAAGCAAGGTAGTGTGGCGCGGACACTCCTGTCCGCGCAGCAGCGTGGGGAGACGGGCGTGCTCGCCCGTCCAGCAAGCCGATAGGGAGCGGGGATCAGAACAGGTGGAGGAGAAAACTTTTCTCGGCGCCCTCGGCGTCTCGGCGGTAAAAGGATTGTGACTTTATGCCAGGCAAAGTACCCAAAATCGGAAGCTTCAGCGAGTGGGAAGGGCTCTTCAACGAATGGCGCAAGGAGGTCGGCGTCAACAAAGACGATGTCGAAGCCTTCCACTTCGACACCCTCTACGGCGCCATCGAAACCGGCGACATCCAGTTCGGTTCTTACAAGGGCCGCAAGAAGTGGGAGAATCTGCGCCAGATCCCAACGCAGCAGATGCGCGACGCGCTCATGAACATGATCGTCTATCAGGGTGATACGGAATTCGCGAGCGTCGAGCAGCAACGCAAACTGTTCGAGACCGCGCCCACCGACTGGGACCGGCGTGCACTTACGCGCGTCATGATCGAAGAGATGCGCCACGGCTGGCAGATGTGCGCGCTGCTCATCGACTTCTTCGGCTACTCGGGCAAGGTCGAGGCGCAGAAGATGCTCGAGCGGCGCGCGTTCGAAAACAAGCGCCTGCTCGGCACTTTCAATGTCGATGTCGACAACTGGCTCGACTTCTTCGTCTACACCGACTTCGTGGACCGCGACGGCAAGTTCCAACTCCAAATGCTGAAGTACTCGGCGTTCGCGCCCCTCGGCCGTTCCACCTCGTACATGCTGCGCGAAGAAGCCTTCCATATGGGCACAGGCAACGACGGCCTGCGCCGCATCGTCGAGGCGGGCGTAATCCCGCAGACGCTGTTTCAGAAGTACCTCAACAAGTGGATCTCAAGTTCCTACGACCTGTTCGGCACCGATCATTCTTCCTCGGCGCATTGGGCCTACGTGTGGGGCATCAAGGGCCGCTACGACGAGCCGCAGAACGACAAGACCGCCGATCTCGACGACCTCAACGACTACAACCGGCATCTCTACCGGCAAGAGGTTGCGGGATTGGTCGAGCGCTTGAACACCTTCCTGAAGCCCGGCGCGAAAAAGTTCTACACGCCCGACATCAAGTTCAACCGGAACATTGGACGGTGGGCGGGAACCCGCTTCCATTGTGAGACCGGCGAAGTGCTGGACAGCGCGGCCTATCGGCAGCACTGCGATGAGTATCTGCCTACAGCGAAGGACAAGACGCTGCTGCTCGACATCATTCGCAACGAGAAGAAGTGGATCAAGGAGAAAGAAGGGGCGAGGGACCCGCTGGCGAGCATCGGCGAACCGCGCAAGTCGGCCGTCAATTTGTAGGACCGACGGCTGCCTGAAGGGTACTTCGGGTCCGGGTATCCCGACCTCCAAACGGGAGAAATGTTCCAGGTGGAACACTTAGTGCAGGTGTAAGTGTACGTACTATAATATTCGTAAGATCGGATTGATCTTATTTCCTGGCAAGAGGTTACCGGAAATCGCGCGAAGGCCGCGGAGTTTTTCTGTACACTAAATAGTTCGCGCTTTGGGTTAGGTTTTGGAAGGACGGGCGGACGCCCGTCTCTCCATTCGAGAGTTGCCGAGGTGCTTTGTAGCAAATTCCGCGAATAATCCGCAACCGCAAAGGAACTACGGCTCCGGCCACCTGATGTGCAGCACGTCGCTGTGGGGAGTGGCGGGATCTATTGGATGCGCCTACTTCGCGTGGGTCTCGTTCCGCCACATTGCGCAAGGCGATCTCGAATGGCCCCATGATCCATGGACGGCAGCAACCTATGTGGTGTGGATTGTGCTGCTCGGCGGGTTGACGTCCGGTACACACTGCCTGCGGGAGCGGGTTTTCTTCGGCGTGCTCCTGATCACTTTCTTCGTCGGGCTAGGCCTGACGCTTTGGAGCGCGATACCGGCCGACGATGTGCGGACGGCACGGCTCGGGACGGGCGCGCTGTGGGCGCTAGCGGCATTGGTGAGTTTGACGACGGTGGGTCGAGCGCGGAAAGTAGTCAGCAATTAGCATTTGGCTCATATTGGTTCGGTTTCAAGCAAGAATTGCGCATGCTAGCGGTCAATGCCAAGCGCATGCAAGGTAACATCGTCCGGGTCCTACCCTCGTTGATCGCCCCGCGTGCTGATTGATAGCGCCGCTCTTCAGACTCATTCCGTGGTCCTTTGCAAAGCCAGGCGACGCGGATCTTCGAACAGACGCGCCGTGACCACTCCAAAGAGGAAGCCGCCGATGTGCGCCAGATACGCCACTCCTCCGGTCTGCACCTGTGCCACCGCGCCAGCATCGAAGAGCTGAGTGAGAAACCAGAAGCCGATCAGGAGTGCGGCCGGGATGAAGGTGATCCGCACAAACACAAAGAGGAATAAAGCCGCGCGAATCCGATCTCGAGGATAGGTAACCAGAAACGCGCCCATCACTGCGGCAATCGCGCCGCTCGCGCCCAGATTTGGGACGGTGGAATGCGGTGAGGCCACCACCTGCGCCATCATCGCCACCAAGCCGCCAATCATGTAGAAAACCAGATACCGCACCGGTCCCATCGCGTCCTCGATCTCGGGGGCAAACGCCCACAAGAAGATCATGTTGCCGATGATGTGCGACCAGCTGGCGTGCATGAACATCGCCGTTAGCAGTGTAATCAGGTGCTGGCCGGAAACAATTTGAGCGGGGATGGCCGACCAATTCATGACGAAGGCATCGCCGCCTATTAATTCCTGCACAAACACAAAGGCGTTCGCGAGGATGATGAGTATAGTAACGATCGGGATGCCTGTCGGGCGCCGCGATGCATCCCCTAGGGGAATCATGCCTCCCATTCGATCTCCCTCCGTTCTCTCAGATTGCAGCCAGCCTCATCCATGGTTCGTCCCCCTTCAGCTTCGCCGTAGAGCCTACCACCATTTCGATTTCCCCGGGCAGGTGAAGGCGCTGCTCAGGCTATAATCGGACGCACGGATGGCGCTCACTTCTGGAACAAAACTTGGTCCTTATGAGATTCAGTCTCCGCTCGGAGCCGGCGGCATGGGCGAGGTGTATCGCGCCCGGGATACGCGTCTGGGGCGCGATGTCGCGTTAAAGATTCTGCCGGAATCGTTTGCGCAAGACGCGGAGCGCCTGCATCGCTTCGAGCAGGAGGCGCGGGCCGTCGCTGCCCTGACCCATCCGAACATTCTTGCCCTGTTTGACATCGGCCGGCACAACGGCTCGCCGTTTCTGGTTTCCGAGTTGCTCGAGGGCGGGAGCCTGCGCGATGTGCTCGAGAATGGCGCTTTGCCGCAGCGCAAGACGATTGAGTACGGAGTGCAGATTGCGCACGGACTGGCGGCGGCGCATGAGAAGGGAATCGTGCACCGGGATCTGAAGCCCGAGAATGTCTTTGTCACCAAGGACGGGCGGATCAAGATCCTGGATTTTGGCTTGGCCAAGCTGGCACCGAAAGCGGGCGCCGAGCCCGACGAGGTTACGCTCACCAGTTCGCACACAGTGGCGGGCACGGTGATGGGGACGGCGAGCTACATGGCTCCCGAGCAGGTGCGCGGAGACGCCGTCGACGCGCGCACCGATATCTTTGCGTTTGGCGCGGCGCTCTACGAAATGCTGTCAGGCGTTCGAGCGTTTCGGCGAGACACCGCGGCGGAGACAATGACGGCGGTACTTAAGGAAGACCCGCCGGAACTGTCCGATCCCGGACATGCGGTTTCGCCGACGCTGGAGCGGATTGTGCGGCGCTGTCTTGAGAAAAACCCGGAGCAGCGCTTTCAATCGGCGCGGGATCTTTCATTTGCGCTGGGCGCGCTCTCGGGAACGGAGACGAGCGGGACGGCGCGGGCGAGTGCGGTAGCGGCGGCTCGGCGGCGTACATCGCTGCTTCCGTGGCTTGCCGCAGCCCTGGCGATGGTGGCGGTTGCCGCCGGCACGTGGTTCGTGGCGCGGCGGCCTCCGCCGACCAGGCGCATGCAGTTTGCCCTCGCGGTTCCCGATGAAATGAGCATCAGCCACATGGCGCTTTCGCGCGATGGCACGATGCTGGTGTTTGTATCGCCAGAAGAGAGCTCGGCACTGCCCATGCTCTTCGTGCAGCGAATCGGCTCCTCCAGCGTCACGCTCCTGCCGGGTACCCAGGGAGCCAGTTATCCGTTCTGGTCGCCGGACGGCGCTTACGTTGGGTTTTTCGCCAGTGGCAAATTGCAGAAGATGGCGATCTCGGGGGGCACTCCGCAGGCGCTCGCCACCGCTTTGGCGGGACGCGGCGGCAGTTGGGGAAGCAAGGGTGTAATCATCTTTGCGCCGGATCCCAACAGCCCGATCGAGCGCATCAATGCCGATGGGAATGGTCTGGCGCCGGTCACGCAGGGTATCAGGACCGCGGGGGATCAAACCCACCGCTGGCCCCAATTTCTTCCCGACTCCGACCATTTTTTGTTCTGGGGCGGTAACTTCGGCAACCTGAAGGACGATCGCTCGAGCGGCATTTACATTAGTTCTCTCGAAGGTAAGGAAAGGAAGCTCGTTACCCTCTGCCATTCGAGTTTTGGTTTCGATGCCCACAATTTGTTTTATGCGGATGACCAAAAGCAGTTAGTCGGCATTACTTTTGACGGAGCCTCTGGCACGGTTTCGGGGAGCCCAACCGTGGTCGCGAATGCCGTCGGATTCCAGCCCTCCACGTATTGGTCGGCTTTCACGGTCGCGCAGAACGGGACGCTGATCTACAACACAGACGTCGGTGCGGCGCAATCCGCGCTGACCTGGATTGACCGCACGGGCAAGGAACTGGGCCGGGTCGGCGACCCCGCCATCATGGATAACCCTACGCTTTCGCCCGACGGCAGCCGCGTCGCGGTGGATATAAGTGACCAGAAAGCGAATAACGTGGATATCTGGATCGAGAGCACAACCGGAGCCGGCAACTCGCGCTTCACCTTTGACCCGGCGGAAGAAGTAGTGGGTGTATGGTCGCGAGATGGAAGGATGGTGGCTTACCGCCTGGGTGACGCCAGCGGTTCGAGTCTGTACTTGAAGCCATCGACCGGCCTGGAGCGCGAGAGGAAGAGATACACCGTCCAAGATTCGATGGATGACATTTTCCCCAATTCATGGTCTTTGGACGATCGCCAAGTTCTCTGCACTCGTCAGACTTCGACTGGCTACTATATGGAGCTAGTGCCCGTTGCCGGGGGCGATCCAAAGCGGTTTCTGGAAAGCAAGGGCAGCGAATCCAACGGACAGATTTCTCCAGACGGTAAATGGGTGACGTACGCCTCGGATGAATCCGGCGGGTGGGAGATCTACGTGACGTCGTTTCCCGGCGCGGCGGGAAAATGGCAGGTCTCGCGAGGTGGCGGCACCGAACCCCGCTGGCGTGGAGACGGCAAGGAGATTTTTTATCTTTCTCCGACCGGCATGTTGATGGCGGTACCAGTCAACGGCGAGGTGACTTTCGCTACCGGGCAGCCCGCGCCCCTTTTCCAGATTCACGGCCGCGCCCCGATTTCCTCGACTGACCTCTTCACTTATGACGTGGCCAAAGATGGCAAACGGTTTCTCGTGAACCGCTACGTCAAACCGGAGCACGTGCCGCCCTTGACGATTCTGCTGAACGCGGCGAGCGGAGGAGGAGGGTCGTAATGGAATTTGAGATTTCCGCGGGACAGGTGAAAGCGCTCCAGAAAAGCGGCGCGGCGTTTACGCTGCTGGATGTGCGCGAGCCGTGGGAATACGAGACGGCTCGGCTCGAAGGCGCGAAGCATATTCCGATGGCTGACATCCCCTCGCGGGCGCCGCTGGAACTTGATCCCGAGGAGCACGTTATTGTTATGTGCCATCACGGCGTGCGCTCGCTGACGGTGACGAACTGGCTGCGACAGCAGGGGTTTGAGAAAGTGCAGTCGATGCGCGGCGGCATTGATGGGTGGGCGCGGACGGTGGATCCGAAAGTACCGTTGTACTGAGCTGTCAGTTATCAGTTGTCAGTGTGAGGCGCAACTTCGCGGCGCGCATGTTCGCCATGCTCTTTCCCCCCTCTAAACGCGCATTGCATTCAGTCCCTTTCTAAATATCCTGATAGATTGTTTCTGAACTGAGAACTGATAGCTGCGAACTGAGAACTACTTTGATTACCGATTGCCACATTCATATTGAGCCTTACGAGTTGTTCCGGCCGGAGGCGCTGGCGCTAATGAAGGCGAAGCGCGCGAACTTCGCGGAGGTTGAATCTTACAGCCGGTCGCCGAAGGCATTTCTTAATTATCTGGACCGGTGCGGAGTGGAACGGGCGGCGCTCATTAATTATGTGGCGCCGGAGGTGATTGGGTTTGGCCCTGAGGTCAATCAGTTTGTCGCCGAGTACGTAAAAGAAGATCCCCGGCGGCTGATTGCCTGCGGCAGCGTGCATCCCCGGCACACGAAAAATATTCTGGCGGATGTGGAAGGGATTCTGCGCCTGGGAATTCGCATGATCAAGATTCATCCGCCGCATCAGCTGCTGTATCCGAACGATTATGTGCGCGGAGTAAAGGAGCTGGAAATCATTTACCGCGCGGCGGAAGCGAATGGAATTCCGGTGATGATTCACACGGGTACGTCGGTGTTTCCGGGCGCGCGCAACAGGTATGGCGACCCAATTTATGTGGACGATGTGGCCGTTGATTTTCCGAAGCTGAAAATCTTGCTGGCGCATGGCGGGCGTCCCCTGTGGATGGATACGGCGTTCTTTCTGGTGCGGCGCCATCCTAATGTCTATCTCGATATCAGCGGGATTCCGCCGAAACGGCTGCTGGAATATTTTCCGCGGCTCGCGGAGATCGCCTCGAAGACGTTGTTTGGGACGGACTGGCCAGGGCCTGGGGTTCCGGACATCAAGCAGAATGTGGAGGAGTTTCGGGCGCTGGCGATTGGCGAGGAGATGCGGGAGCAGATTTTCAGCAAGACGGCGGCGAGTATTTGGCCGGAGTGACTCGCTAGCCAATTCCTAACCTGGACTTAGTTCTTACCCTTTGCGAACCACTTGTCGAACCACTGCAGCATGCGGAGGGTGTAGTCGCGGGCATCGGCCGGCTTGTAGAACACGTGGCCCTCGTTGGGATAGACGACCATCGCGGTTGGGATCTTCATCGTCTCCAGGGCGTGGTACCACTCGATCGACTGCTCCATCGGCACTTCGCCGTCGCTATCGCCGACCAGGATCAGGGTTGGTGTTCTCACTTTCTTAACGAAGTGAATCGGATCCGACTTCTGGTAGACGTCGGGATCGTCATAGACCGAGGCTCCGAAAAACGGGATCATCCACTCGTCAATATCGTTCAGGCCGTAGTAGCTCTGCCAATCGGACAGGCCCGCGCCCGCGACTGCGGCTGCGAAGCGCGTGGTTTGCGTCTCGGCCCACATGGTCATGTATCCGCCGTAGCTGTGTCCGCGGATCCCAATGTTTGAGGCATCGATCGGATATTCTTTAAGCATCGCGTCCACGCCGGCCATGATGTCGCGATAATCGCCTCCGCCGAAATCTTTCACGTTGCCCTGGGTGAAGGCTTCACCTTGCCCGTAACTGCCGCGCGGATTGGGACACAGAACGAACCAGCCCAACAGTGAGGCAGCGGACATATCGCCCATAATGCTCGAGGGCCATTTTGACGTGCAGGCCCATGAAGGTCCGCCGTGTACGCTGACTATTAATGGATACTTTTTCCCAGGATCGTAATCCTTGGGCAGCATCAACCATCCCTGGACGCGGGTGTCTCCGTTCATCCAGTGGACATTGCGGCTTTCACCCCAGGCCGACTTGATGCCCTGATTCACGTGCGTGATTTGTTTCCACGCGCCCATTGGTCCGGCCCACACTTCGGGCGGCGTGCTTGCCGACTGGCGCACCACCGCGCTCGCGGATCCATCCCGTGAAAATGAAGCCGCCGGGACCCACGCATCTATGCTGGTTCCGATCAGTTCCTCGGCGGTCCAGCCATTGAGAATCGAGCCGCCCGCTGTGGTCAGAGTGCTGTATCCGGAGTTACCGTCAGTATTGGACACGAGGGCGAGACGGCCGCGGCCGGTCCACGCGATCGAGGACGGGGACGCACTCAACCCTGGCGTGAGATTTGTCGCATTCCCACCCGTGATCGGCACTATGGAAACATCTCCTCCCGTCAGTCCTTCGTCGCTCATCAAGCCTTCGATGAAGGCAACGGAGTTTCCATCGGGAGAGACGTGGGGATCGGCGATCTGCCATTTCGGTTTATAGATTTCGCGCATCTGGCCGTTGGCGGCGTCGATGGCGTAGAGGCGCGCGATCCACCAGTTGTTGTCGCCCGAACCGTGGGCGGCAATCGCCGCCCAACCTTTTGAGTCCGGAGTCCAGTCGTATTCGTAAACGTAAACGTCCGGGGGCGTGACCTGGGTCAACTTCTGCGATGCCAGGTCTACGACCGCAAGCCGCTGCTCGAAGATTTTTTCACCCACGACGCCGCTGAGGGGCTCCATTGGTTGCAGGGGCCCAGCCACGCGCGGGATGCCCTCGATGTAAAGCACGCCGAGCCTGGTTCCGTCCGGAGAGTAGCGCGGCGACTCGGCATAACCTTTCAAATCGGCGAGTTTGGCCAGACCGGCGCCGTCGGGCGACGCAGCCCACATCTGGGATGCAGGCACATCTCCCGGCAAATCAACCAGCCACGCAATGTGCCGACTGTCGGCGGACCAGGCGACATCGCGCGCCGCCATGCTCTGGCCGCTCGCGATTGCGTGGGAACTTCCATCGGCTACCGTTGCAACCGAAAGCCCGCCATCGACGAGGTAGGCGACCTGCGTTCCGTCGGGCGAAATCGCAACCTGATCGATCCTTTTGATGGAGGGTAGTGAATTGAGGGCGGCGGCAACGCGATCCTCGGCGGCAGCGGTAATGGTTATCGAAAGCAGGAGTGGGAGGATCAGAGTGAGTTCTCGATGCTTCATTGTGGGAACAGAGTATACCGGACCTCCTGCATGCGGTAAATCTGACGAGAGCTTTGGGGAGGTTCGGGCGCGGCGGGCGCGCTGCCGGCGAGCGCGAATTTCTTGATAGTATAGAGAGTCAGGCATCGGTTCCGCGCGACGTTTTCCCGCCAACCCCGCCAGGTCCGGAAGGAAGCAACGGTAACGGGCTCTTTCGTGTGCAGTGGAGCGCCGGTGCCTGGCTTTTTTGCATCGGGTCCTCGGGCGACCGGGTCATCGAGTCATCTGAAGATTGCCTTTCCAGCACAGTCACCTTGGCTTCTGTCATGACGAAACGCCTCTATTACAATCAGCCGGAGTTGCTGGAATTCGACGCTGTTGTCGAAGAGGTAGCGGGCATTCCCGGTGATGGCCCGGGCGCAGGTGCGCAGCAGGGAATTATTCTCCGCGAGACCGCGTTCTATCCTACGAGCGGGGGACAAGTCCACGATACGGGTTGGATCACGGTCGGAAGCGAGCGGCTTCGCATAGCCGAAGTTGCGGAGGGGGAAGACGGAAGAGTTGTTCACTATCTGGAAGCGCCCGCGCGGCCGCCGGCGGCAGGTGCAGTGGTGCATGGGAGCGTTGATCCGGAGCGGCGGCGCGATCATATGCAGCAGCATACTGGGCAGCATGTATTGTCGGCGGCGTTCCTCTCGCTTTATGAATTTCCGACCGTTTCGTTCCACATGGGCGAGGACTATTGCTCGATTGATCTGGCCATCGAGTCGCTGAGCGCGACGCAGGTTGTCGGGGCGGAGAAGCGGGCGAATGAGATTGTGTTTGAGAATCGTCCGGTGCGGATACGGTACGTTGGGCGCGCGGAAGCGGAGAAACTGGGGCTGCGCAAGCTGCCTCCGGAGGGGAGGGAAGAGCTGCGGCTGATTGAGATCGCGGATTTCGACCTTTCGGCTTGCGGTGGAACGCATGTGGGGGCAACCGGAGGGATTGGGTCGATTTTATTGCGGAAGGCGGAGAAGACCCGGCAGGGAATGCGAGTGGAATTCGTTTGTGGCGGGCGGGCAGTGCGCGCTGCGCGCCGGGACTACGCGACTTTGACCGAAGCAGCCGCGCTTTACTCGGCGCAGATGGGCGATGTTCCGGAGATGATCCGGAAGGGCTTTGAAGAGTTGAAGACGATGAGGCGGCAGCGGGAAGACGCGCTTGAGCAACTTGCCGGGGCGATGGCGGAAGCGGCGTTGAATAGCGGGCCATCGGGTGATCGTGTCATGGGGTCATCTGCTGCGACTCCTGAGTTGACTGCGGGCGTTCGGGTTATATCGAGGACTTTTTCCGATCGCGATATGAACTTCGCCAAACTTTTTGCGCAGAAAGCGACTCGTGCGGGCCTGCCCGTCGTCGCGCTAGTGGGCAGCACTGTGAATCCCTCCGGGCTGGTGTTTGCACAATCGCCGGGCGGAGCGAGAGATATGGGTGCGCTCCTTAAGCAGGTGCTATCGTCGGTGGGCGGGCGCGGCGGAGGGAGCCGTGACTTTGCGCAGGGCGGAGTTCCCGCGGGCTCGGACGTGGAACAGCTTTTGCGGCAGGCGGCGGGTACAATCGAAGGCTGATCCCGAATCACGCGATCCTAGTTCTTAACCAATGCTCGAACCGCGCCTGATACTCGTTCACCTGCTGATCAAGCTTGGCGTTGCTGCGGCCTTGTCGAGCGCGCTGGTGCGGTCCAAGGAATTCAAGCAGCTGCTTTTCCGCGAGAACCGCGATACACCACACAAAATCTATCTGGCGCTGTGGATGGCGGTCCCGATCGCGCTGGGCGTGTGGATCCGATTCAGCGCGAAAAGCTTTTTGGCGGGCGATCTTTCGCTGGAGACGGTGCTGATCCTGGGAGTAGTGGGAGGCCGGCTTTCGGGCGGAGTTGGCGGCGCGCTGGTGGGCCTGCCTGCTGCCCTGCACGGCGAATGGGCAGCGCTGCCGCTTTATGTGTTTGCGGGAATCGCTGCCGGACAGTTGCGGCGGCTTGCCCCGGAGCAGGAAGATATCTGGTCGTTCTCGCCGTTTGTGGATCTGAGCCTCTACCGATGGATTCGACGGAACCTGCCGCGGCCGCGCGTATTCGATTGGCAAATCGCGTTTTTTGTAACCATCGTTGGGCTGCGCTTTTTGCAAACGGAAATCTGGCGCTATTTTCCGGGCTCCATATTCAGTCTGGAGAGCACGAACCTTTGGGTGGAAGCGACGATCTACCTGGCGGCAATCATGGTGGTGGGCACGGAGCTGAAAATATTTAACAGTGTTCGCATCCAGATCAAGCTGGAAGAGCAGGAACGGCTGCTGCTGCAGGCGCGCATGGCGGCGTTGCAGAACCAGATCAATCCGCACTTTCTGTTTAATACTTTGAATTCGATTTCTTCACTGGTGCGATTCGATCCGGATACGGCACGGGAAATGATTCTGAAGCTCGCCACGATCCTTCGGCGGCTGCTGCATAGTACGGATTCTTTTGTCCCGCTACATGAAGAAGTGGCATTCATCGATAACTATCTCGATATTGAAGTGGTGCGCTTTGGGCGCGACAAGCTGAAGGTGGTGAAGGATCTTGATCCGGCCTCGCTCGAAGCGATGGTGCCGAGCATGATCCTGCAGCCGCTGGTGGAAAACTGCATCAAGCACGGGCTCGCGCCCAAAGTTGAGGGCGGCAGCATTACGCTGCGGAGCCGGGTGATTAAGTCGCGGCTGGTGATTGAGGTTGAGGACGACGGCGTGGGCATCGGGGCTGCTCAGCCGCTTGCGCGGGAGAGCGCCGACGGCGCGGGAATCGGCATGGCAAATGTGGCCGAGCGTTTGAAGGTGCTGTATGGAGATGCGGCCAAGATGATCATCGACGGGCGCGAAGGCGGTGGAACTTTGATCCGCCTGCGCCTGCCCATTTTGCCGCATGCTGAAGAATTGATGACGGCTACGGCGCTTTCGCCAGCACCTTTTGGTAAAACTCTTCGTAAAGCGGAATGATTTTCGAAGAGCAGAATTTGTCGCTGGCCGTGGCTCGGGCGCGTTTTCCCATCGCCCGCAAAGCCGATTCATCGCCCAGCAGATCGATGGCGTAGCGCGCCATGGTTTCGACATCCCCTACATCAGCCAGGAATCCTGTGACCCCGTGCTCGATAAGTTCAGGCACGCCTCCGGCGCGCGTGGCGATCGGGACTACCTCGCAGGCCATCGCCTCCAGAGCCGCCAGGCCGAAGGTTTCGAGTTCGCTTGGCATCAGCATGATGTCGGAGATGGCGAGTTTCTCGCGGATCTGATCCTGCTTGCCGAGGAAAAGCACCTGCTCGTGAATGCCTTTTTGGACGGCCAGCCATTCGGCCTGGGAGCGATCGGGCCCGTCGCCGATCAGCATTAGCTTCGCTGGAATTTTCTTACGGACGCGGTCGAAAATCTCGACTACATCGAGGACGCGTTTTACCGGCCGGAAGTTGGACAGGTGCACGAGGATGCGCTCGTTGTCGGAGGCGTATTCGCTGCGTTTGTCCAGCCATTCCGGTTTGCGCAAGTACTCATCGCAGTTCACGAAGTTGGAGATGACCTCGATGTGATTCTTGATGTCGAAGATTTTGAGCGTGCGGCTGCGCAGGTATTGCGAGATAGCAGTGACGCCGTCGCTTTGCTCGATGGAAAAGCGCGTGATCGGCAGATAAGAACGGTCGAGGCCCACGAGCGTAATATCGGTGCCGTGGAGCGTGGTGACGAAAGGCAGATGGCGCCGCGGCGGCGTGGCCGCGAGCATTTGCTTGGCAAGCATCGCGCTGACAGAGTGCGGGATTGCATAGTGGACGTGGAGCAGATCGAGTTCGTAGAGTTGGGAGACTTCGGCCATGCGCGTGGCGAGGGCGAGATCGTAGGGCGGATATTCGAAGAGCGGATAACGCGTGACTTCGACTTCGTGGTAGTGGATGTTGGGCTCGGGACCGGTGAGGCGGATCGGCTGGGAATAGGAGATGAAATGGATCTCATGGCCTCGCCGAGCCAGTTCAAGGCCGAGTTCGGTGGCAACGACGCCGCTGCCGCCGTAAGTTGGATAACAGGTGATGCCGATCTTCATGCGCCTCCCACGATACCATCATTGGATTCGCGGGAAGAGGTAGGGATGCAGGGTATGAATCCGGCGGGTGGGGACGCCCGCCGGGTAACCAGGCGGATATCGGCGCTACTGTTCAACCTAGGACAGGAGCAACCAACGCTCGCGAACTAGCCTTTCTTTACGCCCCCGATCACTTTTTCAATCCGCGGGAAGGCCCAGTCGATCTCCTCTCGCGTGATGACCAGCGGCGGCGCGATGCGAATCACGTGGTCGTGAGTTTCTTTGCAGAGAATCCCGACTTCTTTTAGAGCCTCGCAATATGGGCGTGCGGGGCCATGTAGTTCGATACCGATCCAAAGGCCAACCCCGCGCACCTCCTTGAGAATCGGCGAAGTCAGAGTGCGCAGCAGGCCCAGGAAATATGCGCCTAATTCGGCGGAACGCTCGACCAGTTTTTCTTCGATCAGCACCTGGAGCGCGGTGCGGGCGACGGCACATCCCAGGGGATTGCCGCCGAAGGTGCTGCCGTGGTCGCCGGGCTGGAAGACTCCGAGGATTTCCTTCGAGGCGAGCACGGCGGAGACGGGATAGTATCCGCCGGCGAGAGCTTTGCCGACGATGAGAACGTCGGGAGTGATGCCCTCGTGCATGTAGGCGAAGAGCTTGCCGGTGCGTCCGAGGCCGGATTGAATTTCGTCGGCCATGAGGAGAACGCGATTCTGGCGGCAGATTTCGGCGGCTTCTTTGAGGAAGCCTTTCGGAGGAATGACAATTCCAGCTTCGCCCTGAATCGGCTCGACGAGGAAGGCGCAGGTATTGGGCGTGATGGCGTCGCGCAGAGCCTTTACGTCGCCAAAGGGAATCACTTTGAACCCTGGAGTGAAGGGGCCGAAGCCGTCGCGATATTGCTCGTCGGTGGAGAAGCTGACGATGGAGATGGTGCGGCCGTGGAAATTGTTGGCGCAGACAATGATTTCGGCTTTGTCCTGCGGGATGCCCTTGATTTTGTAGCCCCACTTGCGCGCGGTCTTTAGTGCAGTTTCTACAGCCTCCGCGCCGGAATTCATGGGCAGAGCCTTGTCGTAGCCGGTGAGCTTGTGCAGGTCTTGATAGAGCAGCGGGAGTTGTTCGTTGCGGAAGGCGCGCGAGGTCAAAGTCACTTTTTGCGCCTGCTCGGTCAACGTGCGCAGGATGCTGGGATGGCAGTGGCCCTGGTTTACTGCCGAGTATGCGGCCAGGCAATCGAGGTAGCGGCGGCCTTCAACGTCATAAACCCAGACGCCATCGGCGCGCTCGATGACGACATCAAGCGGATGATAGTTGTTGGCGCCGTACTTGTTTTCCAGCTCTACAAGTTCGGACGTGCGGAGAATATGCTCGGTTACGGTCATAGAATTCCTTTCGATTAATAGTCCTATTTTAGCGTGTAGCGACCGTGCTCGTGTAGTCGTGGAGAGTGATGGTAGTGTCTCATCTTGAAATGTCCACGCCTTGGGTGGAGAGCGGACCTCTGGTTATTGGCACACCGACAAATGCGACGCGCAGATCGTGTCCAACCTCACCGTGCGAGGTCGGCTTAAGCTATTCTGAAGAACCTGGGTTGGAGGTTTGTAGCATGGCAAAGCTCGTGTATGGATTGAACCAGTCCCTGGACGGCTACGTCGACCACATGAAGATCGGGCCACCCGATCCCGCGCTCTCTCGTCACTTCGTCGAGCAGGTGCGCGGCGTGACGGGCGCGGTGTACGGTCGCCGCATGTACGAGATCATGCGTTATTGGGACGATGATCTTCCGGATTGGGACGCGGGGGACCACGACTTCGCGGCGGCGTGGCGGAGCCAGCGGAAGTGGGTTGTGTCGCGCTCGTTGAAGTCGGTCGGACCCAACGCCACCCTCATCGAGGATGACTTCGAGGCGGAGATCCGCAGGCTGAAGGCTCAGTTGGAAGGGGAAATCGACGTAGCCGGACCAAACCTGGCAGGGAGCCTGACCAACCTTGGTCTGATTGATGAGTATCGACTCTACATCCATCCCGTCGTGCTCGGGTCTGGCCAGCCATTTTTCGCCGGCCCCCGGCCGCGGCTCCGCCTTGTGGCCAGCGACCGCATTGGCGGGGATGTAATCAGGTTGACGTACGTTCCTGCTTAATGCGCGACTCGCCCGCCTCCGGTTATCCCGGGCATCAGTCGCTAAGCCGCCGCTCGCCGAGGAGATCAGCGAGAATCCATGCCACTCCGGCAATCGCGAAGGTTTCGGCGCACTCGCTCCAATTCGCATGGCTGTGGAGATTTGAAAGGACCAACGGCACCCATACAAGCAGCCCAAAGATCACCAGCATCGTTGTCAGCAGCCGAGTCGCGAGAAGAGCCATTCGATTGGTAAGAAGAGCCACAGCCGCAAGTGCGAACAGAACCGTGGTCGCTATCGCCCAGAACATCTGACTGGGCGGGATCCACTTCGGAACAAGACTGGCGGTAGGGGCTAGATAAACGCCCTGTTCGATGGCGAAGGAGGCGGCACAGATGCCAAAACAAATGCGCCCGACGCGCTTAAGAGCCTCCAGCGACAGGCGCGCATAAACCATCGCCGCTCCGGTGAGTAGCGAGAACTGCTCGAAGAAGTTACCCCAGCTGTTGTAGACCTTTGGCTGGGCGACGATTCCCGGCACGCACAGCAAGACGAACACCAGATATGCCGCGCCAACGACGCCTGCGCCCAATTTTGCCGTGCTCCGGAACTGAATCACAGCGCCGCCGAAGATCTGCGCAGCCGCGGCGGCGAAGACAATGTAAATCAGGTGATGGGCGTCATTGTGCCAAAGCAGAGTGATAAGGCCAGTGGCCAAAGTTGCCACTCCAAACACATGACGGCCGACGTTCGAGCCAGGCGCCGATCGAGTCATTCGCGTCCAATCCCGTTCATGCAAATGTGCCGCGATCCGAGATGTTTAGCCCAGGAAAGAGTGAGGGATTTATATCATAGACGTGGGCTGCGAAGATGGGCGCTATGGCCGGGGAGCTGTGGCCGGCGCGATGCCGGCGCGCGACACACTCGGTCGGGGGATCGGCCGGAGCGACGCTCGCGCTCCTATTAATTTCCTTCCAACAGCATGGTCAGGAGCGCCATGCGCACGAACAGGCCATTCTTGGCCTGACGAAAATAGAGCGCCCTCGGATCGTCGTCTACCGAGCGATCGAGCTCTGCCGTGCGCGGCAGCGGATGAAGAATCAGCGCATCGGGTTTCATCCGGCGCACCATGGCGGAATCGATGGCGTAACGATTTAGTGCGGCGCGATTGTCCCCGCGCAGGCGCTCGGGGTGAATCCGCGTCTGGTAAACCACATCCACCTCTGGAATCACTTTCTCCAGATCGGATTCCAACTCGAAGCTCACGTCATGCTCGTCCAGATACTTGAGAATATCGGGCTTCATCTGCAATTCCGGCGGGCTGACGAAAAAGATTTTTACGCGATCGAATTTTGCCAGCAGGTAAGCGAGCGACCGCGCGGTGCGGCCCTTATCGAGTTCGCCGATGATGGCCACGCTGAGGCCGTTGATGGGGCGCTCCCGATAGATGGTGTAAAGGTCGAGCAGGGCCTGCGTGGGATGCTGGCCGCCGCCTCCGTCGCCCGCATTGATGACGGGGATGGCTGAAACCTGGGCGGCGCGCTTGGCGCCGTCGGGGGCGTGGTGGCGGATCACGATCACGTCGCAATTTCCGCTCAGGATGCGGATCGAATCTTCAACCTGCTCGGATTCGATCTCCGAGGAAAATACGCCGGCCTGTTCCGTCGACAACACGCGGCCGCCCAGGCGCAGCATGGCGGCTTCGAAGGAAAAGCGCGTGCGAGTCGAAGGAGCATAGAACAGCGTGGCCATGATGCGGTGTTGATAATCGAGCGTACCGCCGCGGGCGGCCACGCGTTCCATGCCCCGCGAACGTTCGAACAGCTCCATCAGCAAGGGGACCGTGAACTGCTGGGATTCGACGACGTGCTTCAGCCTTGCGCCGGTGCGGGCGTCAACGGGCGAGACTTCTGCCCGATCGACAAGATGAGCGGTACCTTTCCGGTGAGTCATGATCGGCGTCCTCCGGCGGGATGGGCGATTTCTGTCCCCGGCCCGTGCTTGGGGACTGCTTTATCAGGATACATGTGAGTACCGGTATGGCCGGACACGGCTTGCCGCAGATTTTCCGCCGAGGCGATGACAGCTTGCTTTCCGCCGTCGCGCAGGAAGCGCAGCACCGACTGAATTTTCGGGCCCATGCTTCCCGGCAGGAAGTGTCCTTCCGCCATATAGCCTTCGAGTTCCGTGGCCCCGACTTGTTTGAGCGGCCGCTGCGTGGGCTTCTTGTAATCGAGGTAGACGAAATCGGTGTCGGTGGAGATGACGAACAGGTCGGCGTGCAGATGCGAGGCGAGCAGGGCAGAGGCGCGGTCTTTATCAATGACGGCCTCGACGCCCACGGGCTGTCCGCCTTGCCACGCCACGGGAATGCCGCCTCCGCCGCAGGCGATCACCAGCACACCGCGTTCGACGAGGCTGCGAATGACCTCGAGTTCTAGGATGTCGATCGGCTCGGGGGAAGGGACGACGCGGCGGTAACCGCGTGCAGCGTCTTCGACGATATGCCAACCGAGCTGGCGCTTGCGATCTGCCTCCTCGCGCGAGTAGAACGGGCCCACGGGCTTGGTGGGATGCTTCATCGAGGGATCGTCGAGCGAGATGACGGTTTGGGTGAGCACGCCGATGACGGGCACTTTAAGGCCGGCCACGCGCAGCTCGGCTTCCAGGGCCTGCTCGAGGATGTAGCCGATTTCCCCTTGGGTCGCGGCGCCGCAGACGTCGAGCGGAAGCGGTGGGACCTGGCTGGCTCCGGCTTCGGAGCGGAGGAGTGCGGCACCTACCTGCGGGCCGTTGCCGTGGGTGAGGACGATGCGAAAGCCGTCGGCGATGAGGCCGACGATTTCGCGCGCGGTGCGGCGCGCGTTCGTCAACTGCTCGGCCATGGTGCCTTTTTCTCCGGCTCGGATCAGGGAGTTTCCGCCGACGGCTAGGAGGATGGTTTTCATGAGAGCCACTGGGCTGACCCCTAGGTCAGCGCCCAACAAAGGGGCGCGAACCTGGGGCAGCATCTATCGACTTTCTTCACACGTGCGCTATCTCGCGCAGCTCCGCCAAGTCAGGCAGCTTTACAAATTCGTCTTTCATCAATTCGATCATGACCGCTTTTTGCGCGTGCAGCCGGTTCTCCGCCTCCTGAAAGACCACCGATCTTGGCGAATCAATTACGTCGTCGGTCACTTCGTCACCACGATGAGCGGGCAGGCAGTGCAGAAAAATGGCGTCAGGCTTGGCATGGCCAAACAGCTTCTTGTTGACCTGATAGGGAGCAAATATGCGGGCGCGGTTTTCCTTTTCCGCTTCCTGGCCCATGCTGGCCCAGACATCGGTATAAACGACGTCGGCGCCGGACACGGCCTCACGGGGATCGTTGGTGACGGTGCATGTGCCACCGGTCATGCGGCCGCGCTCGCTCGACCAGCGCAGGGCGTCGGGTTTCGGTTCGTAGGCTTTGGGCGTCGCTACCCAGACGTGGGCGCCCAGCTGGGCTCCGGTGAACATCAGAGAATGGGCAACGTTATTACCGTCTCCGACATAGGCCACTTTCAGACCTTCAAGTTGTCCTTTAACTTCCCACATGGTCATGTAGTCAGCAAGCGCCTGGCAGGGGTGGCTGTAGTCGGTCAGGCCATTGATGATCGGAATGTTGGCAAACTCGGCCATCTGCTCGACGATTTCGTGAGCGAAGGTGCGAATCATGATTCCTTGCACCATGCGCTCGAGATTCTTGGCTACGTCATAAACCGACTCGCGCTTGCCGAGGTTTATTTCGGCGGGCGACAGGTAAATGGAGAAGCCACCGAGCTGCTGAATGCCCACATCGAAGCTGACGCGCGTGCGCAGCGAAGGCTTCTCGAAGATCAGCGCCAGCGTCTTACGCTTCAGCGTTTCACTGTAGGTGGTGGGGTGAGCTTTCACCTGGCGCCCCAGAGTGAGCAGGTACTGAATGTCGGAGGGAGAAAAATCTTTGATCGAAAGGAAGTCTGTCGCGTTCATTGTCTACCTTCCTGTGAAGTCTATTACCGCGATTGCGTACTCGTGCGAGGAGGATGGGGGGATGGGCGAGGTGTCCATCCCGCCACGGTTTTATGCCAGCGCGTGCTGCTTCAGGTTGGCTAACTTTTCAGCTAGGACCGGTTTGGTCAGTTCTTCCACCTCGTAGCTGACGCGCAGGGCTGGTTTTTCGATCTTGATGACCCGCGCGAGATCGATGGGCGTGGCGACGACAACGAGATCGCACGGAGTGCGCCGAATGGTCTCTTCGAGTTCGTGCCGCTGCGTCGCACTGTATCCCATAGCGGGGAGCAGGCTGTTCAGGTGGCTGTAACGCTCATAGGTGGTGCGAATGGATCCGACGGCGAATGGCCGCGGGTCCACCAGTTCCAATGCCCCGCACTGTCGGGCCGCTACTACGCCTGCGCCATAGGGCATTTCGCCGTGAGTCAGAGTTGGGCCATCTTCAACGACCAGCACGCGCTTACCTTTGATTTGCTCAGGGGACGGCACCGATACGCGGCAAGCCGTTTCAACAACGACCGCTTTCGGGTTTGCCAGCTTGATGTTCTGGCGAACGGTCTCGATGTCGTGCTGTGCTGCGGTGTCGACCTTGTTAATGATGATGACATCGGCACGGCGCAGATTCACTTCGCCGGGGAAGTAAGCGAGTTCGTGACCGGGGCGGTGCGGGTCGACAACCACAATCTCGAGGTCCGAGGCATAGAAAGGAGTGTCGTTGTTGCCGCCATCCCAGAGGATGACGTCGGCTTCCTTCTCCGCCTGGCGAAGAATCTTTTCGTAGTCCACACCGGCGTAGACGACCGTGCCAAGGCGAATGTGGGGTTCATACTCTTCGCACTCCTCGATGGTGCATTGCTGCAGATCGAGATCCTTCAGCGTGGCAAAACGCTGGACGGCCTGATCCGCCAGGTTTCCGTAGGGCATGGGATGGCGGATTACGACCGGCTTGCGGCCCTGCTCGCGCAGTCTGGCAGCCACGAAGCGCGAAACCGGACTTTTGCCGCAACCGGTGCGCGTGGCGCATACCGAGACGACCGGAACTGTCGATTTGATCTGCGAGTGCTCGGTTCCCAGCAACCAGAAGTCCGCCCCGGCAGCCACCGACCGCGAGGCCAGGTGCATCAGCGTGGGATAGGAAACGTCGCTGTAGGAAAAGACGACAGTATCGATTTTTTCATCGGCAATCAGCCGCTCCAGATCTTTCTCCTCGAAGATCGGGATACCTTCGGGGTACAAACGGCCCGCCAATTCGCGGGGATACTGCCGGCCGGCAATATCGGGAATCTGGGTAGCGGTGAAGGCAACCACTTGGTAATCCAGATTATCGCGGAATACGACGTTGAAGTTGTGGAAGTCGCGGCCTGCGGCTCCCAGGATCAGAACTTTCTTCATGAATCCCCCAGTTGCGGTTACGATCTATCTTCAACCCGCGAGCCGATTGTGGGCTGTGCCCGATGTCACAAGGAAGTGTGAGCCGCACAACGGATGCAACTAAAGTATATAAAACAAAGCAGAAAACCTGCTCTTAGGGGGGAGTCATCGGGCGGAATACCGGGCAGAAGACCACGTGGGTCTAACCGGGATGGTGGAATTGCCAACAAAAAAGGGAGGCATAATGCCTCCCCGAAAAGGGCCGTCTGCTTGTGTACTCAACGTTCCTGCACCTCAGTCATTGCTGGGCTTTTTCGGCGTGAGGTCGCACGCTTCCTTGACGCGTCCGAAATCGAGGCCCGCAGGCGAAAACTCGGCGATCTGCCGTCCGCTGCGGGTTGGCAATTCCACCTTGAAGACCCGCGCGCCGAGCAAGCCGCGGGCTGTCTTCTTGTCCATGGAGAGGAAATGCCCGCGCTCCCAATTCCAGCCCTTGAAGTAGTGGACATCATCCACTCGCACCTCGACTTCGAGCTGCGGTTGCCCCCAGAAGCCGGGACGATTGGGAGGAGGCAGCCTGACGCCCGGGTTGAAGTCGGCCAGCTTGAGCTTGCCGTTATAGCAAATCAGATTGACCCGGGGCTTGTAGTCTGGATCTTCGCGGAAATAGTTGTCCGACTGAAGCTCAAACCTGACCTTCTTCGCGCCGGTCATTTTGTCTTCGGAGTGAAACTCCAGCCATTTGCCGCCAGCGTTCACGCCGTCGGATTCGCCCTGGTTAGGGCTCATCGCGCCAGTTTGGGCGCAGGCGAGTGCTCCCCAAGTCACGGTCAGCAGGAACAAGAAAACCGCTTTCGCTGCGAAATTGGAACGAAGAGCTTGATAACAGAAACGGGTCGCTTGCAAGGTTTCCTCCCGACAATTCATCCTAACTATATGGAACCCGAAAAGCGCTGGAAAGTTGCTTGCCGGGCACGCCCGCCAGAGAAAATTGCCGAAAATTACTCTTCTATACACTTATACGCGAGGGCTTTCAGCTCGGGCGGGCGCGGGGAACTGATACACTTTTTTTGACGTTCTGACCGCCCGGATGGCGAAACTGGCAGACGCACGGGACTTAAAATCCCGGGTCCGTAACAGGACGTGTCGGTTCGATTCCGACTCCGGGCACCAGCCAACTCCCTTCACAGTTCAAACCGGTGCCGGTTTCAGCTCGTTGCGTTGAGTTGGCGATTACGGACCTCACGGGGCCTTTGCCTTTTTCGCGGAATTCCTGACTTTTGCTTTAGGAGTCTTGTCCGGCAAGCTCTCCGGGTGGGCCTTCTCGTGGGCCGTCAGCAGGCGATTAAGTTGGTCAAGAATTGCCTGGAACTCGGCGACGTCTTTTGCCGTTCTAAGCCGGGCGCACAACTCGCGCCAGCCCGGTGGCTCGTCGTCTAGGCGAGGCATAGCATGACCTCCTTTCTTGAGGACGAAGATTACTCCACCGCCCGAGCGATTGCTAGTCCCTTTGGTGCAGACAGGGCACCGGTGGGCGAGGAGCTTTGGTGGTATTCAACCGGGGCCGCTTTTCTGCGACTCTTGCCCCGGTGTCAGCCGAGCGCGAAATCCGTGATCTTTGTGCGAAGGTATCGTCCTTCCCGGAAGGTTCACCCCAGTTCTGGCGAGCTCTCGCGGAACTGCGCAATGCGCTGGAAAAACACACGACACGACTGCGGAAGCAGCGCGACGATCGCCCCAGCAATAAATCCAAAGAAAAGCGCGCCTAGCCCGAGTTCAGACGTCGAACGAGCCGTTTAACGCTTTAAATCGGCACGCCGCGCACGCCGCCCCGCATCCGACGCCTCCAAAACGCCTCACGCTGAAGCCCGCACAGGGCCGTGTGACGCACGTCACTGCGAGACGTACCAGAGCGGATGAGAATCGGCGCATTCTGCCGGGTTCAATCCGGCACATGGAAGTGCCAAGGAGCTTCGCATGGCTGCGACCACCACCAACAATATTTCTAATCTGCTTTCCACGGAAGAAGAATATCCCGCACCGAAAATCGTAACCGACCAGGTTCTGACGAAAAACTGGAAGGCCGAATTTGATCGTTCCATTCAGGATCCTGACGGTTTCTGGGCGGAGCAAGCGAGCCAGTTCACATGGTCGAAGCCGTGGTCTAAGGTCCTTGACTGGGACGGCGTGCACCACAAGTGGTTCGTCGGTGCCAAAACCAACATCACCATTAATGCGCTCGACCGGCACGTCAACTCCGACCGCCGCAATCGCGCGGCCTTCATCTGGCTCGCTGAAGATGGGGCGGAACGCACCGTCACGTACTACCAGCTTTACCGGCAGGTTTGCCGCTTTGCCAATGGACTGAAATCGCTGGGCGTGGTCAAGGGCGACCGGGTTGTCATTTATATGCCGCTGACGCTGGAAGGCGCAATCGCGATGCTGGCGTGCGCCCGCATCGGCGCGATCCACTCGGTGGTGTATGCCGGTTTGGGCCATACCGCGCTGCGCGACCGCATTACCGACGCCGAGGCAAAAGTGGTGATCGCCGGCGACGTGGGTTTCCGCCGCGGTAAAGTCGTACCTCTCAAGCCGATTGTGGACGAAGCCCTCGACGGGATCGAATTCGTGCAGAAAGTAGTCGTTTACGCGCGGCAACCTATCGAATTGCGGGGACGCGAAGTTGACTTTAACAGCCTGATGAAGTTCCCGCCGGAATGTCCGGCGGAGGAAATGGATTCCGAAGACCCGCTGTTCCTCCTTTATACGTCTGGTTCCACCGGAAAGCCAAAAGGCGTTCTGCACGTGCACGGCGGCTACATGGTGGGCACAACCTATCACCTGAAGAGCTACTTCGACGTCGGTGAGCGAGACATTTTCTGGTGCACCTCGGACATCGGCTGGGTCGTCGGGCACTCCTATATTGTTTATGCCCCGCTGTGTGCGGGCGTGACCACGCTGTTCCGTGAGGGCGCCATCGACTATCCGAACCCTGGCATCGCCTGGGAAATCGTGGAGCGCTATGCTGTCAGCAAGATTTTCACGGCGCCGACCGCGCTGCGTATGTTCATGCGCTTTGGCGAGCAGTATCCGCAAAAGTACGACCTCACTTCGCTGCGCGTGCTGGCCTGCGCCGGCGAACCTTTGAATCCCGAGGCTTGGCGCTGGGCGCAAACGTATCTGGGCGGTGACGGCAAGTGGGGATACGTAATCGACAACTGGTGGCAAACCGAACTGGGCGGCCCGGCAATCGGAACTCCGCCAACCTACCCGATGCGCCCCGGCAAGTGCGGCGTTTCGGTGCCCGGATCAGTGGCCGATGTGGTCGATGAGCAGGGTAAATCCACGCCTCCCAACGTGGGCGGACGTCTGGTGCTGAAGCGCCCGTTCCCGCATATGCTGCGCACCGTCTGGGGCGATGCGGCGCGCTACGAGCGCGACTGGCAGGTAATTCCCGGCTGCTACATCACCGGGGACGTAGCGTTGAAGGACAAGGACGGCTACATTACAGTGCTCGGCCGCGCCGATGATGTCTTGAACGTCGCGGGGCACCGCATTGGAACCGCTGAGGTCGAGAGCGCGCTGGTTTCGCATCCTGCGGTGGCGGAAGCGGCAGCGATCGGAGTTCCGGACAAGCTGAAAGGGGAAGTCATCAAGTGTTTCGTGCAATGTCGCGCGGGGCATACTCCATCGGAAGCACTTGCGGCGGCGCTGGTTGACCACGTCCGGCGCGAACTTGGGCCAATTGCAACGCCGTCATCGATTGAATTTGTGGCGGGCCTGCCGAAGACCCGGTCCGGCAAGATCCTGCGGCGGTTCCTGAAGGCGAAGGAAATGGGAGTGGACGCGGGAGATATTTCGACGATGGAAGGCTAGACGACCGCCGAGACGCGGAGAGCGCAGAGGCAAGGCAACTTCTGAGAGAGGTTCGGGATCGTTCATACTCTTTCTTGCCGGCCGCGCTTCAGAACGTGTTCGCACTCTGCGTTCTCTGCGTCTCGGCGGTTGACTTTTGTTCACTCGCCCGCACATTGTCACCGCGGCCTGTTGACGCCGCGGGTAGTCATAAGGGCGCTCATACCTCACTTCTTGCCGCGCGCGTCATTAATTCCTCAATCGCCGTCTGTGGCGCTTTCCCTTGTTCGAGGATGGCAAACATCTGTTCGGTGATCGGCATCTCGACATTCTTCTTGCGTGCCAGCCCGACAGCGGCCTTGGTTGTAAAAACGCCTTCGGCCACGGCTCCATGCATGCCCGCGATGATGTCGGGAAGTTTTCTGCCTTTGCCTAGTTCCACGCCGACGCTGCGATTGCGTGAGAGATCGCCTGTGCAAGTGAGCACCAAATCGCCAAGACCCGCCAATCCCGCCATCGTGTCCAGACGGCCACCACAGGCGGCCACCAGCCGCGCGATTTCCGCGAGCCCTCGGGTGATGAGGGCGGCAACCGAGTTGTGGCCGAGTTCCAGTCCGTCGCACACGCCCGCAGCAATCGCAATGATGTTCTTCAGCGCTCCGCCCAGCTCCACGCCAATGACGTCGTCATTCGTATAAACGCGAAACCGCGAACTGTTGAATGCGTGCTGCACGGCCCGCGCGAGTTCACTGTCGCAAGAGGCGATAGTGACCGCAGTAGGATCGCCGCGCGCCACTTCCTTGGCGAACGACGGGCCGCTCAGTGCTCCGATGCGCGGCGTCCAGTTGTGCTTGTGAGCCACATCCGCGATCACTTCCGTCATCCGCAGAAGCGTTGCATTTTCGATGCCTTTGGTGCAACTGACCACGAGAGTATCCGGATGAAAGGCAGGCGCCATCCGTTCAAACAGTGATCGGCAATGCTGCGAAGGCATGACGCTGACCACGATTTCAGCGCCTTCCAGCGCGGCTTCGAGGTTATCAGTCGCCTGGATCGAGGCGGGCAATTCGAAGCCTGGCAAAAAATGTTCGTTGACCCGGTTCTTTGCCATGCTTTCGACCAGGTCTTTCTCGTGTGCCCACAGGCGAATCGAATGCGTCCCCTTGCGCGCGAGCGTGATCGCGAGTGCCGTGCCCCAGGCTCCAGCGCCGATAATGGCCGTGCGACTCATCGCTCGTGCGCTCCTGCTTTTCCCCCGCGCTCCATTTTAGCTGCCCTTTCTTCCGAATTTTGATTCCGTTCCGGCCGCCAGGCGCCCCAGGTTTTGCCGATGCTTCCAGATTACAAGCACGGAAACCACGGCGATAATCGCGATTTCCATCGGCTCATGGTATTCGTGAAGCGCCCACGTCAGCACCGGAAACGCTGCTGCCACAGCAACCGAGCCAAGGGAGACATAGCGGAAGGCCACAGCCAGCAAAAGAAACAATCCCACCAGGCACAGGATTGTCTTAGGCGTGAGCAGGGCGAACGCTCCCAGGCTGGTGGCCACGCCCTTGCCTCCGCGAAACTTCAGCCAGACCGGAAACAAGTGGCCCAACACAGCGCACAGCGCAGCCACAGCCATGTAGAGATGGCGGTGCGGCCCGATGAATGCCAGCCACGCAAAGAACGTAGCTGCAAATCCTTTTGCTGTGTCCAGGACCAGCGTGGCGACTCCGAGTACGCGCGATTTGCGCGCCACATTGGTTGCGCCAATGTTGCCGCTGCCGCTGGCGCGCACGTCCTCGCCAGTAACGATCCGCACCAGCAGGTATCCGAATGGAATCGACCCCAGCAGGTAGCTTAGGGCAGCGGTGAGCAAAAACGAGGTTGCGCTCATGGATGCACTGGCGCTCCGCCGGGTGGCATCGGAAAGCGCTCCAGCTTGGTGTACTTCGAGCCGACCGGTGAAAGTTGACTCTGGTAGAGGATAAACTTGTCGGCGGTCATATTGCCGAAATTCAGCGGACCGGAATCAGGTTCGCCCATGGCCGCCAGGCGCTTCTGCAGTACGGCGAAAACGGAATTCGCACCGTCGCCCTTGCGCCACCTGGGATCGCCCGAGCTTCTTTTGGCGTGCCCTCCAGCGCGTGCCAGCGTCAGGTGCGGACTGAATTCCCGCTCTTCGCGCGGCACGCCCAGTTCGCCCGCCGCATCGTCGATCTGCTTGGCCAGCGTCGCCAGCGCGGGTCCAGCCTGAATGCCGATCCAGAATACACGCGGCGCTTTCGGGGTCGGGAAGAAGCCGTAGCCGGCCATCCCGATTTCTATGGGCTCGCTATGAACCCGCCGAAGGCGTTCGGCAATTGCCGCCACCCGTTCCTCTCTCTGCTCGCCGATAAACTTCAGCGTGATGTGCAGCGATTCCGGACGCACCCAGCGCGCCTCCGGCGCAAACCCGCTGACGCCCTCAAGAAAGCGCGCGATCTTGCCGCGGACTGCGTCGTTGAGATCGATGCCGACGAAAATCCTCATTGGCCAAGAAAATCTTGCATTACGAGCGCACTCGGTCCGCGCGATGGCCGCCGAATGCGTGGATCGTTCTTGTTCCCGCTACAACTTCTCCGCCGTGCAGCACGCCCCGGGGAATGAAGTACTCTTCTCCAGCTTTGAGAGGAATCCGTTCCTGCTCGATGATCAATGTGTAGCAACCCTGGACCACGAGCATGTATTCCTCGTAGTCGTGGGCATGCGGGGCAGAGGCTGCGGTCTGATGGCAAGTCCAAAATGCCATCTGGCTCCCATCGGCGCCATTGAAGACGAATCCCTCGACTCCGGGAGTGGATTGGCTGGTGGTAGCGATTCTGTTCGCGGGTTGTTTCATGAAATCCGGGAAATTTCTTAGGATCGACATGCTCATAGCAGCGCCCTCCGAATCATCTCCAACGCCTGCTGCGTGGCAAACTGGCGAATGCGGGCGCGGTCGCCCGGGAAGTTCCGCTCGACTACCTGCGTCCCTTCTTCGCCCGCCAGCGCGATGTAGAGCAATCCCACCGGCTTCTGCTCAGTTCCGCCCGTCGGTCCAGCAACGCCCGTGATGCCGACTCCGTAGCTCGAAAGGCAGCGCTTGCGGATGCCTTCGGCCAGCGCCTGCGCCACTTCTCGGCTCACCGCTCCGTGCTTGTCGATCAACGCCTTCGGCACATTGGCAAACTGCGTTTTCAACTCGTTCGAATAGACGACTGCGCCGCCGAGAAAATATCGCGAACTTCCGCTTAAAGAAGTAATGCGCTGGGCCAGCAGGCCCCCGGTGCACGACTCCGCTGTTGCCAGCGTCATCCCTCGCATCTGCAGCAGAAAACTCACGATCTGCTCGATAGTTTCGCCCTTCCGCGAGAAGATGGCGTCGCCCATTTCGTCTTCGATCTTTTCCGCGAGTTCCTCGACGCGCGCCTCGGCTTCGGCCTCGGAATCCTTGCGGCAGCGCAGGTGGAGTTGGATTTCTCCGCCACCGGCGAGAATCGTCGTCTCCACGTCGGTGTAGGCCTTATAAATCGGAGCCACGCGCGCGTCGACCTGCGATTCCGGGATCATCGCCATCTTGAGCGTGCGGGTTGCGATGTGTTGCGCAGGAACTTTTGTGCGGAGCCGGGCAATACATTCGCCTTCGAACAGAGCCTTGAGTTCGTACGGCACGCCGGGCAGCAGAATCAGGATCCGGTCCCGCTGCTCGTACTTCCCGCTGATCCACTGGCCGGGCGCGCTGCCCATACTGTTCGTGAGCACGGTGGCGTTTGCGATCACGTCGGCCTGCTTGGCATTATTAGGGGAGAATTTGTATCCGCGCTTGGCGAAACGCTCTTCGAGCTTGGCGATGATTTGCGGGTCGCGATTGAGCGTTAGTCCAAGCGCTTCCGCGACGGCCTCCCGAGTCAGATCGTCTTCGGTCGGGCCCAGGCCTCCAGAAAAAATGATAATGTCCGACCGCCGCATGGCCAGCTTGGTCGCGCCGACCAGGCTCTCGCGGTCATCTCCCACAATCGACTTAAAGCGCACCTCCACGCCCAGGTCGTTCAACTTCTCGGTGAGGTAGAGCGAGTTGGTGTCCTGCCGGTGGGGAGTGAGCAACTCCGAGCCCACGGCAATAATCTCAGCGTTCACGGGAAGAGTGTAAATGAAACAGCCGGAAGGCAGCAGTCACGATTCGGCGCTATCGCCGGTTGCGGCAACTACACGCTTGCGACAACGCCTAACCAGAAGAATACCGAAAGCACGGTTAGCATGCCGCCGCCGCAGAGGATGAGCTGCCGAGCCGGAGAGCGAAGTGACGTGCTCATGATCGTTGCCAGCAAGGCCGAAGTGAACCACACAAGTCCCAGAACCGATTCGAGCGAGTTGTTCCCATGCTTTAGAGGATTGGATGGCGCCAGAGTCTTCGAGATGTGCAGGACAAACACGAGCAGGCTGACGACGGCCACCCCGAGCAAGCAGGTTGCGCATGTCGTCTTCGCCGCGCGCCAACGCCTCCTTGAGAGACGTCTCGCATCTGCTGAACTGGCCACGCTCTCATTTCCTCGCTTGCGTCCGCCTGTCACGGCCCGCAGTCGGCAGCCCTATAGGCAGCGGCCCGAACGTCCGCCAGGTTGCCTGTTCTTCTTAGCGGCAAGCTATTTTAGACCCAATGCTCGATCGTTGTCAGCGCCACCTTTGGCCTACTCCCGGATGCCTAACCGGTTGCTGCTGCGTCATGCAGTGCAGCGCTCCGAAGCCCCAGATCAGATCGCCGGAGTAAATGGGCACAATCTCTCGAGTAGGGAACAGCTCCGCAAGCGTGTTCAGCGCAACCCGGTCGTTGGGATCGTTGAAGACCGGGAGCAGCACCACTCCGTTCGCGATATAGAAATTCGCGTAGCTCGCTGGCAGGCGCCGCCCTTCGAACACGACCGGGCGCGGCATGGGAATCTCCACCACGTTAAGGCGCTGTCCATCCTTGTCGCGCGCGGCTCGCAGGCGTCCCAGATTGTGGTGAAGCGCCGAATAATTCGCATCCTGCGCATTCGGCTCAACCATTGTGATCACCGTATCGGGCGCGACGAAGCGGGTTAGGTCGTCAACGTGGCCGTGCGTGTCGTCTCCCTCGATGCCGTCGCCGAGCCAGATGACCGACTGGATTCCGAAATAGTCGGCAAATAGCCGCTCGTAGGCGTCGCGATTCATGGAGGGATTGCGCTGCTGCGTGGTGGAGAGCAGGCACTCCTCGGTCGTGATCAGCGTGCCGCGTCCGTTGACGTCGATGGAGCCCCCTTCGAGCACGACGCGGTGCTCCTCGGACTCGCGATCCGTGAACGTGGGCCGCACGATGCGGGCTCCCGCGGCCTTGGCCATGCGCGCGCCGAGCTTGGAGTCGAACTTGCAGTTGTCGTACTTGGCCCAGGCGTTGAACTCGAAGTGCAGGGCAAGCAACGAGGCGCCGTCCTTGTCCGCCGGGGGAGCGAGGAAGATGCAGCCGGAATCTCGCGTCCAAACGCGGTCGGTGCGCCAGCGATGAAAGCAGACATTCTCCGAAAGCGCATCGGCCTGCTCCAACACGGCGCGTGCGCGTTTCTCCGCGCGCTCGCTGTTGACGATCAGGTCGACCCGCTCGTACCGCGCCAGGCTGCGGATGATTTCGGCATACACCCACGGAATCGGCTCAAACTTCCCCGGCCAGTCGCCGCGGAGATGCGGCCACGCCAGCCAGGTGGAAGCGTGCGGCTGCCACTCGGCTGGCATGCGATAGCCAAGCTCGGCGGGAAGTTTTGATCGAGTGCGCATTTCGTCCGTAAAATATTGATTGATAAATACTTTACAAGTAGTCCTTATTTCTCGAAGACCTGGCCAAAGTCGATCGCTAAGTCTTTGACTTTGAAGGACCGCGACCGAAGGGGTCTCTGACGCCGAGCCGTCCGGAACTCATTTTCCGTCCAGCATTCGGCTCGTAATTGGAGCATAGCTGTCAATCCGCCGATCGCGCAGAAAGGGCCAGTTGCGGCGCGTGTCTTCGATCAGCTTCAAGTCGACCTCGCCCATCAGGATTTCTTCCTTGTCATGCGATGCCTCCGCCAGCACACGGCCGAAAGGATCGGCCAGAAACGAACCGCCCCAAAACTCCAGCCCTTTGCCAGGAGCCGAATTCCCGCGAATGTTGCCGGTTTCAAAGCCGACGCGATTTACGACGCCCACATACACGCCGTTGGCTATGGCATGCGCGCGCTGAATCGTGCGCCACGCATCGTGTTGCGCCCGGCCAAATTCGGCCTTCTCGTCGGGATGCCAGCCAATTGCCGTGGGATAAAACAGAATGCTTGCGCCCTGCAGCGCGGTCAGGCGCGCGCCTTCGGGATACCACTGGTCCCAGCAGATCAGCGTGCCGATCTTGCCGGCATTCGTATCGAGAGCCTTATACCCCAGATCACCGGGGGTGAAGTAATACTTTTCGTAGTAAAGGGGATCGTCGGGGATGTGCATCTTGCGGTAGATGCCGCGCAATGCGCCATCGGAATCGAAGATCGCCGCTGTGTTGTGATAGACGCCAGCGGCGCGCTTCTCGAACAGCGACGCTATAAGCACAATTTTGTTCGCGCGCGCGGCTGCGGCAAGTTTCTCTGTCGCTGGTCCGGGAATCGGCTCGGCCAGATCAAACAAAGCCGCGTCTTCGCGCTGGCAGAAATACTGCGTCTGGAAGAGTTCGGGCAAGCAGACGACGTGCGCGCCGCGCTTGGCGGCTTCCGCGACGCGGTCGAGCGCTTTGGCCATGTTCTCGGCCGGCTCAGGACCGCACGACATTTGCACCAGACCCACGCGAAAGTTCTGCACGCAAAGATCCCTCCGCGTTCAATATAGCAAACGCCGCGAAATAGCTGTGCGATTCCCACATGCCGCGGCTCGGCACTAATATTGCCCGCAGGGTTCGCTAGCTCGATTTATCCTTTGCGATTAGTATTTGAGCGATGCAGTGGTTGCTAAACAAGGAGTTCGGATCTATGAAAACCTTCTGGACATTTTTCTACTTACTTGGGCTAACTACAATTGCGTTTTGCTCCGGCAACAGCGTGGTCACGTATCAGAAGGGAACAATTTCCATCAATCCCTCTGATGCCGATAAGAGCTGCAAGGTGCAATTCCAGGGCGGGGCTTATCTCATCGGCAAGTGTGGGGCCTTCAAGGATGGCCAAACTGTAGAATACCGCGAAGCTCAGGACACACTCTACCTCCGCGCGGATGGAGCCAAGGAGTCCAAACACAAGATCGAGGCCAAGGAGCGGCAAAGCGATCCTGAGAAGGCAATTGTCTGGCTGAGAGGTACCGTTCAGGGCTACAACATTCGCAGGCCGGTTCGAAACAACAATAGCAATAATTCGTCGTTAAACATCACACTCGGCGGAGGCAAGATCAAGGTCTACGAGTTGCACGGCGCAGAGGCCAAGTATCTGATTGATCTCTGCGGATCCTTTCAGGCGGGAAAGTTTTCGCCGGGGCAGGAAGTGGATTACCGAGTGGATGGCGAGAGGCTTTACATTCGTCATGACGGTGATAAGGAATACTCTTGTCAGATTGAGGGAAAGAGCCTGCCTGATTCATCGAACGCCGGCGAAAATGTAAACTCTGAATTGAAGTCCGGCAGCGCCCCGCAGAACCGATAACCGATTTTGCGGCGCCGGATTGCGTGTGGCTCGCAGCTGGAGATGTGCTGCGTCTTCTCTCCATGGGCGCTCGTCTTGCTTTGCAGTAAGTGGTCCGAGAACCTACACTTGTCCTTTTGGAGTCATCGATTGAAATCGAGGAAGCCTAACGCCACGAGGTCCGCCAAACCGCAATCTAATGTCGCCTCACCCGGGGAAGGCATTGACCGCAAGCTGCACGATCCAGTCGAGGACCGGCTGATTCCGCTGGCCCCGCTGGATTTAGGCAGGATCAAGTCGATCGACGATCTGGTGCGGGCGATGTCGAAGACCGCATTTACCGGTCGCCAACTCGGCGAGGCGGCCGATGTGCTTGAAGCCATGGCGCGCGATAAGGACGCGTTCATTGTGATGACGCTCGCGGGAGCGATGACCGTTGCCAAGCAAGGCCTGATCATCGCCGAGCTGATCGAGCGCGGCATCGTGAATGCCATTGTTTCTACCGGCGCGCTCATGGCGCACGGTCTGGTCGAGGCGACTGGCCGCGCGCACTTCCGGCATAATCCCGATTTCAGCGATGAAGAGCTTTATGAGGCTGGCTACAACCGTGTTTACGACACGCTGGAGCCCGAGCAGAATCTGGACGACGTGGAGCGCGTAATGCACGCCGTGTTTTCGGCTTGGGACGCAAAGGAAGTCATGTGCTCCTACAAGCTCAACCGCGCCATCGGTGCGCATCTCTCGAAGACAGCCAAAGGGCAGCGCGGCATTCTCAAGTCGGCCTACGAGAATAATGTCCCCGTGTTTGTCCCCGCCTTCTCGGACTCCGAACTCGGCCTCGACTTCGCCCTTACCAACCGCGAGCGCGACAAACAAAGCAAGCCCCGCTTCCGCTTCGATCCTTTCGAAGACCTGGAACACTTTGCGGCGACACTGCTCGCCCAAAAGCGCCTCGGCATTTTCACCATTGGCGGAGGCGTGCCGCGTAACTGGTCGCAGCAGTTCGGCCCCTTCATCGAGTTGCGCCATCGCCGCGGAGGAGAAGACTTGCCACTCAAGCGCTATCACTACGGCCTGCGCATCTGCCCCGAACCGGTCTATTGGGGCGGCTTGTCGGGCAGTCCCTACAGCGAAGCCGTTTCCTGGGGCAAGTTTGTGCCTCCTGCCGAAGGCGGCAAGTTTGGCGAGGTGTTTGTGGACGCGACGGTCGGCTTGCCGCTGATTGTGGCGGCGGTGCTGGAGCGGTTGAAAAAGAAGCCGGCAGGGAAGAAGGAATTGGCGAAGGTGTAGCCCCACTAGGCGGCTGTCATATTGAACGGAGTAGGCCTCGCCTGACAAAGTGCGGCGGTAATGAGAAGATGTGTTGTTGGGACAGGCTAGGTAGGAATAGCAAAATGACTGAGCGCGAAATGGAGGACCTGATTGCCGAATATCCTGACGACTTCTTTCCTGACAGGGGCTTTAAGCTAAGCGACCGACAGCAGCATTTCGCGGGCGTTGGAAGGTTTGATCTGCTCTTCAAGGACCGCTTTGAAACAAATATTCTCATGGAGTTGAAGGCTGTTCCAGCGAAGTACGAAGTCGCAACGCAACTTGCGAAATATCGGGATGAGATGGTGTCACGTGGCGAGAAGCATATTCTGATGTGGCTCGTCGCGCCCCAGATACCTGCCTCTGTTAGAGAGTTCTTGGATCGAATCGGTATTCAGTACACGGAAATCCATGAAGCCGAGTTTCGTTGTGTTGCGGACCGCCACGGCAAAGCGCTGGGTGCTCTTTCGGCGCCACAACATCGGGACCTTTTGCGCGAAGGGATGACGAACGCACCGCGCAAGTCGGCCCCGCAACGAACCAATGAAGCGCTCCGCGAGGAGAAAAGAACAGTGCCAAACGGTACTTGCTTCACGCAACTGTCTGAGTCGGAACTTTCAGTTGGTCATCGAGAATGGCTCGGGAACGATAAGAAAGACCCCTATAAGTACTCCGGGAAGGTGCGGCTCAGCGAATCTCCATTGGACGTTCGCCTGAGATGGACGAATGCTCCATCCGGGTGCGAAAAAATGACCCCCGCCTTCGGATAGGCGAGTTCCCTGGTGGGCCTTCCCCGTCTAATAGTTGACGGGCCTAGTCTACGCGGACCCCATGCTATAATCAACACTCGCCTGAGGCTTTGCGATTGAGGCTTTGGTTTATCCAATGATTTCCTCCGTGGGCGAATCCGCAGTGCCTGGTAAAGCGCACAGAATCAGCGCAATTCGAGTTCTTTCGATTTGAGGTATTCCCATGTCCGGCCATTCAAAATGGGCAACAATTAAACACAAGAAGGGCGCACTCGACGCCAAGCGCGGCAAGATTTTTACCCGCCTTATTAAGGAAATCGCCATGGCCGCCAAGAGCGGCGGCGATCCTGACATGAACCCGCGCCTGCGCACGGCGATCCTGGCGGCGAAGTCGGAGAACATGCCCGCCGATAACATCAAGCGCGCCATCCAGCGCGGCACGGGCGAACTGCCGGGCTTGACCTACGAAGAGTTCGTGCTCGAGGGTTACGGCCCGGGCGGCGTCGCTTTGCTGGCCGAAATTTCCACCGACAACCGCAATCGCACCGTCAGCGAAATCCGGCACGTCTTCGGCAAAAACAACGGCAACATGGCCGCCGCGGGCTCCGTGTCGTATATGTTCCACAAGAAGGGCGACATCGTCATTCCGAAGTCTGCGGCCAAGGAAGACGACCTGATGAACATCATCATCGAAGCCGGCGGCGAAGACCTTAAGGACGATGGCGACAACTGGGAAATCATCACCGAACCCCATGCCTACGAAGGCATGCTCGAGGCCGTAAAGAAGGCTGGCATTACACCTGCGTCCTCAAGCGTGGCTATGATTCCCGATACCTACATCAAACTCGAAGGCGTGCAGGCTGCTCAGATGATTCGCCTGCTGGAAGCTCTGGAGGACCACGACGACGTGCAGAACGTCCACGCGAACTTTGATATCGATCAGAAGGTGCTGGAAGAAGTCGCGGGGTAGGTTCTCCGATACAGACAATTCGTTCTACGAAGCCGCCCATTGCATCGGGTGGCTTTTTGTTGTCCTCGCACTTGTTGGACGTGGGATTTGCTCGCTCTCCGGCAACTCTGCCGAAGTTTTCAACATCATCGTGGAAAAGTTTGTGGAAAAGGGCGGTCTTACTCCTGTAACCTCCTGTTAACGAGCCGGTTTAACATTTTGCACTGCACAGGGTGCGAGCCGCATCGCGTTGAGCTGTAACCTTCGTCAACCTCCGAGTTTCGTTGAAGACACGTCTGGACAAGTTGCTGGTCGAACGCGGCCTCACGCCATCGCGCGAACGCGCACAAGCGCTGATTCTTGCCGGTAAGGTTCTCGTCAACGAGCAGAAAGTTGAAAAAGCCGGGGCATCGATTGACTCGAGCGCAGCGGTGCGCTTGCTGGGTGGGGATCTTCGATATGTCAGCCGCGGCGGGCTTAAGCTTGAAAAGGCGCTTGAACATTGGCAGATCGACCTCAAAGGTAAAGTATGCCTTGACATCGGCGCCTCGACCGGCGGCTTTACCGATTGCATGCTGCAACATGGAGCCGCCAAAGTGGTTGCCGTCGATACCGGCTATGGGCAAATGGATTTTCGGCTGCGAAGCGATCCGCGCGTACGGCTTCTGGAAAAAACTAATGCCCGCTACCTGACGCGTGGGGATGTCAGCGAGAATGTCGGTTTCGTGGCGATGGATGTCTCGTTCATTTCGGCAACGCTTGTGCTTCCCGCGGTGATCGAGGCGGCTTGCTTGAACGATGAGCCGCGGCCGAAGCAGATTGTTGTATTGGTGAAGCCGCAGTTTGAAGTCGGGCGGGACCTAGTAGGGAAGGGCGGGATTGTGCGCGACGAGGCCGCCCAGTTGGACGCCGTTAAGAAGGTCGACGAGTCGCTGCGAGCGTTGGGAGCAAAGCGAACGGAGTGGATCGAGTCTCCCATCCTCGGGGCGGAAGGGAATCGGGAATTCTTGCTGTACGCCGAGTTCTTCGAGCGTTCCGGGTAAGTCACGTACCTCGATTCTCGCTGTACAATCGGGAGTTCATGCCTGACGATTCACACAAATCTCTGCGGCATTCGCCCATCAAAACGGTCGCGATTGTCTCCAAGCCCGAGCGGCCGGAATTGGCGGAAGTTCTTCCGCAGCTCTGCCAACGCCTGAAGCACAACGGCTGCAACGTTGTCATGGACAACGAGAGCTCGGTTTACTACCCCGGGCAGCTGACCATGGCGCGCGACGAATTTGCGCAGCTGGCTCCGGATCTCGCGCTGGTGCTTGGCGGCGACGGCACGCTGCTGTCAGCTGCCCGCGCGGTGGCCAGCAGCGGAACGCTGATCCTGGGGATCAATCTCGGCACGCTTGGCTTTCTCACCGAAGTCCAACTATCTGGCCTCTATCCCGCGCTTGATGACATTGCGAAGGGCAAATACGTGGTGGACAGCCGGTCGATGCTCAGTTGTTCGCTGATCCGCAACGGATCGACGCTGACCACGCACGTGGCGCTGAACGATCTGGTGGTGAGCAAGAGTGCGATTGCACGCCTGAATTCTTTCCAGCTCTTTGTGGATTCCGAGTTCGTCTCCAGTTACAAGGCAGATGGGCTGATTATTGCCACTCCTACAGGATCGACTGCTTACTCGCTGGGCGCGGGTGGGCCAATCCTGAAACCCGACGTGCAGGCGTTTCTGATCACGCCGGTTTCACCCCATGGACTGACCCATCGCCCCGTGGTTGTGCGCGACTCCGTCGTGATCGAGATTCGCGTCAACACCGGGCAGGAGCAGGCTTACCTCAGCCTCGACGGCCAGGTCGGCATGCCGGTGCAGGAGGGCGACCTGGTGCGCTGCGTGAAAGCCGAACATCCCGCCAAGCTGCTGCGCTTCCAGAAAACATTCTTCGAAGTGCTCTCGACAAAGCTGAAGTGGGGAGAGCGGTGAGTCTATTCGAGGGCGCGGGACGGTGAGCGAATGAGCGAACTCGATCCCGGCATCGCCGAGCGCACGTTCGATACCGGCGAAGTTGCTTTGAACTATGCCGAAGGGCCGGCGCACGGCGCACCGCTGGTGCTGCTCCACGGGTTGGGCCGGCGCTGGCAAGTCTTTCTACCGATAATTCCCGCGCTCAGCATGCGCTGGCACATTTTTGCCCCGGATCTGCGCGGCCATGGCAAGTCCGGGCGCGTCGCCCGGGGATATCGCGGCACCGAATATGCCGAAGATGTTGCGCGGCTGATTGGTGAGCGTGTGCGGGGGCCAGCCGTGATTTTTGGGCATTCGCTCGGAGGAATGCTTGGGATGTGGATCGCTTGCCATCATCCCGAGCTGGTGCGCGCGCTGATTCTTGGCGACAACATGATCGTGGCGCGGCGGCTGGGCAATCCTATGTACAAGGCGTTGTTTACCGGCCTGCGCGATCTGGCACGGCGTGGCGGCTCGCTGGAATCGATTGCCGAGGGCATCGGGAACATATCGCTTCCCGTTCCCACGACCGACGAATCCGTCGAAATTCGCCAACTGCCGGGCAACGACGAAGCTTACTTGCTCTCGTGGGCGCGCTGCGTGCAGCAGGCTGACGCCGATGCTTACGACATGACGCTCGATGGCTCGGCGCTGGAACACTGGGATGGCGAAACCGTGTTGCGCGGAATTTCCTGCCCTACATTGTTGCTGCAAGGGAGCCCGGAACTGGGCGGGCTGATGTCGGATGCTGATGTTTCGCTGGCGACTCGCTTGCTCGCGCATCACACTCATGTGCGCTTCCGAAACCTGGGGCACGCGCTCTTTATTCAGCAGCCGGAGCCGGTGCTGCGGGCAGTTACGAATTTTCTGGAATCGTTGTAGGAACAATTGCGAGCCGCGGGCCACGAGATTCGAGCGTAGGCAAGTTAGTAGCATTCGAAACGCTCGCCTAACGTTCCAGTCTCACCAGGTCGCGTGCGGTTTCGCGCCTTCGAACAACACTGGCTTTTGCGCCCTCTACCAGCAATTCCGCGGAACGGCCTCGGGTGTTGTAATTCGAGGCCAGCACGGACCCGTAGGCTCCTGTGTCCAGGACTGCGAGCAAATCGCCTTCTAGCATGAAGGGGAGTTCGCGGTCGCGGGCGAAAAAGTCCCCGGTTTCGCAGATGGGGCCGACGACGTCGGTCAGTTCGGTTTCCGGCGTTCCGTCGTCTGTGACCTCAGCGGCTAAAGCCGCGGTTTTGAGATGTGATCTTTTCGCAGCGCTAAAGCGCTGCGCCGCCCCAAACCCGCCGTTGGCCCCCGATCGCCGCACCGGCACGATCTCGTGATATGCACCGTAGAGCAACGGCCTCAGCAAGTCGTTCATGGCTGCGTCGACGATCAGGAAGCGCTTGCCGTCATTTTTCTTGCGATAGATTACGCGCGTGACTAACACTCCTGCGGGACCAACTATGGAGCGACCGGGTTCGAGGAGTAGATGGACATCGAGCTTGCGTAGGGGATCAATCACGGCTTTGGCGTAGGCGGCTACTTCATTGGCGAAGGGCTCTTGCGCTCCTTGATAGGGGATGCCGAGGCCTCCGCCGGCGTCTACGTATTGAATTTTGTGGCCGGCCCGGCGCAGTTCGCGCACCAATTCGGCAACGCGTGTGAGTGCCTCACTGAACGAAGTCAGGTCGGTGATCTGCGAGCCGATGTGGACGCTGACTCCGGCAATGCGAAGGCTCGGATGCTTTGCCGCTTCGGCATAGAGCCGGCGCGCTTCTGCAATGGGCACTCCGAACTTGTGCTGGTGCAGGCCGGTGGAAATATAGGGGTGGGTCTTTGCCGAAACATCGGGATTGACGCGCAGGGCCAGCGCGGCTTTCTTCTTGAGGCGCGCGGCCGTCGAGGCCAGCGCTTGCAGCTCCGAGTCGCTTTCCACGTTAAAGAGCAGAATGCCGGACTTGAGGGCGAGTTCCATCTCGGAGACAGTCTTGCCGACGCCGGAGAAGACCACATTGGCCGTTCGTTTGCGATTGACGCGCAGGACTCGCTCGATTTCGCCGCCGGAGACAACGTCGAATCCGGCACCTTCGCCTGCTATCAGGCGCAGGATGCCGAGCGTCGAGTTCGCTTTGACCGAATAGCAGATGGTGTGCGGTATTGAACGAAATGCTCGATCGAATGCCTTGAGGCGCATGCGGATAGTTTCCGCGGAATAGACGTAGAGCGGCGTGCCGTGGCGATCGGCCAGGCGCGCGAGGTCGGCTTTTTCGCAGAAGAGCGCGAGCGGTCCCGCGGCGGAAGAACGGCGATAGGCAAAGGCGGGCTCGCGGAGAAGGAAGCGGTCTGTTTTGGAGATTGTCTTCACCTGCGCTTGCCTGCGCTGCCTTTGACTTTGATGGCGACTACCGTTTGATCGTCAAAGGCTTCAACGCCGGCGGCGTGTTCGGTGACGGCGCGGAAGATGTTCGAGACGACGCAATCCGGGGATTGATCGAAGCATCCGGCGACGATTTCCTGGACGCGTTCGGAACCGAAAGACTGACCATGACGGTTGCGGGCGTCGAGAATGCCGTCGCTGAAGAACACGAACATGTCGCCGGGCTTGGCCTTGAAAGTGAACTCGTCGTAGTCGGCTTCGTCGAACAGGCCGAGTGGAAGTCCGGTAGCTTCGATGGTTTCAATCCTTCCGTCGTGGCAATAAAGCGGCTGTGGCAAGCCCGAGTTGGCGACGAGGAGCGAGCGGCGGTCGTCATCCCAGACCGCGTAGATGATCGAGACGAATTGCGCGGCGATGCGGCGCTCGGCCAGAGAGAGATTCACGGCGGAGAGCATCTCAGCAGGGCCGGGCTCGATGGGAGCGTGGGAGCGGAGGATGCCGCTGACGAGGGCCGCATAGATGGCCGCGGGGGCGCCTTTGCCGCTCACATCGCCGACGGCAATGCCGAGGCGCGAGAGCGAGTAGGGCAGGAAGTCGTAGAGATCGCCGCCGATAGCGCGGGCCGGAACAAACTTTGCCTGAACCTCGAGATGAGGCATCTTGGGGAGCGAATGGGGCAACAGGCGGAATTGCAGCTCGCGGGCGAGAGCGAGGTCACGCTCCAGGCGTCTTTCCTGGCGGGCGATTTCCTCATAGAGCCGGGCGTTTTCGATGGCAATGGCAAGCTGGGCGGCCAGAGTGGTCAGAGTGCGCTTGTGATCCTCGGTAAAGTAATTGCGGCGCGTGTGCTCAAGATCGAGCACACCGATTACCTTCTCCTGGTAGATGAGTGGGACGGCCAGCTCAGAGCGGGTTTCGGGGTTGACAGCAATATAGCGCGAACTTTTTGTGACATCCGGCACCAGGGCTGCCTCTTTGGCTTGGGCGGCATACCCAACGACACCTCGGCCGAGCGGGATGTCATGTTTGAGGTGCATTCTTTGCTCGAAGCGCTGCGAGAAACGGTGCTGCAGTTTTTCGCCGGTCGAATCAACCAGAAGGATGCTGAACATCTGGTAATCGATAAGACGCTGCAACATTTCGGCAATGCGCTTAAGCAGTTCGTCGAGGTTGAGAATGGAAGTGAGCTCGCGTGCGATTTCGTTGAGCAGAGCCAGGGTGCGCGCCTGCCTGGTGACGCGCGTGTGAAGGCGCGCGTTTTCGATGCCGACGCCCATGCGCGAGGCGATCAGCGTAAGCACGCGCTTGTGTTCCTCGGTGAAGTAGCCCTTCTCGCGGGCCTCGATATCAATCACGCCGATCAGGCGATTCTTGACGATCAGCGGAATGGCCAACTCGGATTGCACGTTGGGAAGAGCCTCGATGTAAAAATCGGGGAGGGTGGTATCGGCGACGAGAACGGGCTGGCGGGTCTCAGCGGCGCGGCCGGTTACGCCCTGGCCGACTCTTACCCGCAGCCGTTCGGCGACTTCGGGCGGATAGCCGACCTGGAAGCGGACGTAGAGTTCCTGGCGTTGCTCATTGAGCAGGAGGATCGCGAAGATTTCATAGTCGATGACTTTGCGAACCAGTTCGGCCACGCGGCGAAGGGTGGTCTCAAGATCGAGCGTGGTGTTGACCACGTCGGCGACCTCGAGCAGCAGAGGCTCCACCTCGGAATGGCGGGTGCTGGATGAGGGGGAGGGTTTCACGGGTTTCATGATAACAGCCGTGCACCTTCGTTCAATTCGACTATGGATTTTCGATCACGCAAACATCGGGCAGATTGCGGTAGCGTTCTGCATAATCGAGGCCGTAGCCGACCACGTAGGCATCGGGAATGGTGAAGCCGATATAGCGCGCCTGAATGGGCTGCTTGCGGCGCGAGGGCTTGTCGAGCAGCGCGGCAATGCTCAGGGAACGCGGCTGGTGGGCCATCACTAGCTTGGAAATGTAGTTCAAGGTCAGGCCGGTATCGAGAATGTCTTCGACCAGAATGACGTTGCGGTCGGCCAACGACTGGTCCATATCCTTGGTGACGCGAACTTCGCCGAGCGAGTCCCAGGCGGCGTGACCGACGGGATCTTCTTTGGCGGTCGGCCGGTTGCCATAACTGGAAACACCGATGAAGTCGAACGTGGCATCGAGGGGCACGTGGCGGGCGAGGTCGCTGAGAAAGATCGCGGCGCCTTTCAGAACGCCTACGAAGATGACCGATTGCCCGTGAAAATCGCGGGCGATCTCGGCTCCCATTTCGGCGACGCGCTTGGCGATCTGGTCGCGGGACAACAAGATTTTGAGGTCGGGCACGAGAGCAATTTTATACCCGAGTTGAGGTGATATCGGAATCGGATAAATAGAGAAGTCGAATGGAAGAGGCTCAAGAGCGTTTGAACTCGCTCCTCGGGCGAGGACCCCGCCGGCGCTACTTTGTTGACCGTTCGTTGCGCGCTTGGAGGAGCACCACTAGAATATGGTTCGCCGTCGCAGTATTTTTGAGTGGCGGCGCTTGCGAGTCGACAAAATAGACTTGGGGGATTCATGAATCTTAAGGGAATCAAACTGACGTGGCTCGGGCACGCTACCTTTCGCATTGAGACGCCGGAAGGACGAACGATCTACGTGGACCCGTGGATCGGCGGGAATCCGATGTGCCCGGAGAGCGAGAAGACAGTCAAGAAAGCGGATGCGCTGGTGATCACGCATGGGCATTTCGATCACATCGCCGATGCGGTGGAGTTAGGAAAACACGATGGAACGACGGTGGTCGGCATCTATGAGCTGTGTTCCTGGCTGGAGAAAAAAGGAACCAAGCAGATTTCACCCATGAATAAGGGAGGCACGCAGACGGTGGCGGGCGTAAAGATCACCATGGTGCATGCGGTGCACTCCTGTGGCATTCAGGATGGCGATCAGATTGTCTACGGCGGCGAGGCGTGCGGATACGTGCTGGAGTTCTCGAATGGTGTGAAGCTCTATCACGCGGGCGACACGAACGTGTTCAGCGACATGGCGATTATTCGCGAGCTTTATGCGCCTAAGATTACGATGCTGCCGATTGGCGACCATTTCACCATGTCGCCGCGCGAGGCGGCCTATGCGTGCAAGCTGCTCAAGCCCGAGACGGTGATTCCGATGCATTTTGGAACGTTTCCTTTGCTGACGGGACGTCCGAGCGAGTTGCAGAAGCTGGCGCCGGAGGTCAACGTGGTCGAGCTAAAGCCGGGGGTGACGGTTTCGTAGGGTCTGAGACACAGAGGCACGGAGAAAATCAAAAGCAATTTCTGTGGTTACATCGTGCCTCGCTCTCGCGTTGAGGATTTATTTAAGGAAGGAAAGCATGGCAAATGAAAGCACGAAGCCTGACTGGCGCATGGGCGGAATCACGGTTCCTGAAGTCGAGGATTATCTCTATGACATGCTGCCGCCGCGGGACGAAGTCTTGACGGAGATGGAGGCCGATGCCGCCAAGAACGACTATGCGATCGTTGGGCCGGCCGTGGCGCGCGTGCTCTACCAACTGGCAGTCATCAGCGGCGCGAAGAAGGTGTTCGAGATGGGCTCGGCGATCGGGTACTCGACCATTTGGTGGGCGCGGGCCGTGGGCGAAGGTGGAAAAGTCATCTATACCGATGGCGACCCCAAGCGCGCCGACAAGGCGCGGCGGTATTTCGATCGAGCCGGAGTCAGCAAACGCATTGTGGTGCGCGTGGGCGATGCGCTGGAGATCCTCTCCGAAGAGAAAGAACCCTACGACATTATTTTCAACGATGTCGATAAGACGGACTACCCGCGCGTTTTCCGGCTGGCATTGCCCAAACTGAAAAGCGGAGGCCTGCTTGTTGCCGATAACGTGCTGTGGAGCGGGAAGCTGCGGAAGCCCAATCCGGATGAAAAAACGCGGGCGATTCTCGAATTCAACCGGCTGATTTTTGAATCGAAGGACTTGTTCACGACTATTCTGCCGATCCGGGATGGGGTGGCGCTTTGCATTAAGAAGTAGGACCTCGGCAACCAAGCCCTGAACAAATGTCGGCCTGACCGCAGCACCGATTAACCCCTGCAGGCAGCCCACGCGGCTGCCCCTACGCGGGTGCTAAAATAACCAGTTTCCACTTCGTGCGATGAAGCTTCCTACAGCTCAACCTCTCGAACAGACCCGCGAAGCGCCGATTCCAGAAACGCTAACCCGTGCGCAGGCGCACGCGCGACCGGACTCGTTCCCCGACGTGGTGGTGGTGGGAGCTGGGCCCACCGGTTTGGCCTGCGCGATCGAAGCGGAAAAGGCCGGGTTCAAGGCTCTGATCCTGGAGAAGGGCTGCCTGGTCAATTCGATTTATCACTATCCGACGAACATGGTGTTTTTCACGACACCGGAGTTGTTGGAGATCGGGGATATTCCTTTCACGACTTCGCTGGCCAAGCCGACGCGCCTTGAGGCGCTCGAATACTACCGGCGCGTCGCCGAGCACTATCATCTGCACGTTCGCCAGTACGAGTGGGTGAAGACCATTACCGGCGAAGACGGCAAATTTTGCGTGACCACGTCCGACCGGCATGACGCGATTCACGATTACCGTGCCCGCAAGATCATAGTGGCGACCGGATACTACGACCTCGCCAATCGAATCGGCATGCCGGGCGAGGATCTTGAGAAGGTTTTCCACTATTACAAGGAACCGCATCCTTACTACGACACCGATGTGGTGGTGATCGGCGGGAAAAACTCGGCCGCTGAGGCGGCGCTCGATTTGTGGAGACACGGGGCGCGCGTGACGCTGGTTCACCGCGGTCCGCAGATGCATCATCACGTGAAGTACTGGGTGCGGCCTGACATTGAGAACCGTATCAAGGCCGGAGAAATTCGTGCGCACTTCAACAGCACGGTGCAGGAAATTGGCGACGATTGGCTGGTGATACGGACGCCGGGCGGACCGGTGCGCATGAAAAACGACTTCGTGTTTGCGCTTACGGGATATCACCCGGATTACGATTTCCTGCGAAGCATTGGGCTGGAACTGGCCACCGAGCAGCAGCGCCCGGTGTGCGATCCGGAGACGCTAGAATCGAATGTGGCCGGTATCTACGTGGCGGGGGTGATCGTCGCCGGGTCGCGAACGAATGAGATTTTCATCGAGAATGGGCGCTTTCACGGGCGGCTCATTGCCGGCCATCTGAGCGAAAGGCTGGGACGGGGCAATCCGAACCTTCCTCTTGACGCGACCTGATGGAGAAGACTACATTCCAGGCACTCGATAGTCCCGCCGACGTGGGCGGTGCGCGACTAGCGAATTTCAGGAGAAAAACTATGAAGACGTTTCGCAAAACAGCCACGGGATTCGCGGTTCTGATCCTGATGCTGTCGAGCAGCATCCTGTTGGCCGAATCCGATGCCTCCAAGTCGTTCCGTCAGCTCGCAGGGCTGGAAGGGAATTGGTCCGGCAAAGGCTCCGAAGGCCAGCCCATTAACGTCAGCTTCCGCATGACCGCCGGCGGCTCCGCGCTCATGAGCGAGATTCACGGCGAAGGCCATGAAAACATGATCACCATGTTCCACATGGACGGCGACCGCTTGCTGATGACGCATTACTGCGGGGCAGGGAACCAGCCACGCATGAAGGTTATTTCCGCCGATGCGAAGTCTGTCAGCTTCGAATTCGTCGACGGCACCAATATCAAACCGGGCGATGGTCATATGCAGCGTGCCACTTTCACGCAGCTCGACGCAACTCACCATAGCGAGGAATGGGTCTTCCTCGATCACGGGACAGAACACAAGGAAGTCTTCACGCTGGAGCGGGCGAAGTAGACGGGAACTGGCAGGGAAAAACCAGCAGGCAGCTTCTCTAAACCGCGGGAGGGACGGATGACTTACATGCTCTGTCGGAATCGAGTCGCGGACTTCTCGCGCTGGAAAGCGATCTTCGCTTCCCACGAAGCTGCGCACCGGGATGCCGGCCTCAGGCTCGTGGGCACATGGCGCGAAATTGAAGATCCGAACAACATCTTCTTCACCTTCGAAGTTGCCAGCACCGACAGGGCACGGAAGTTCATCAGTGATCCCGAAGCCCGGAAAGCGGGAGAAGCTTCCGGCGTCATCGATGGCGAGTATCACTTCGTGGAAGACGCCGGCGGCTACCGCTGAGGCCGCCGCGGCGCGCGAATCGCAGCCTGGCGTGCGCAATTCCCGCCTCCAGTTTGCCTGCTGTTTTATACTGAGGAAGATGTCGGGGACCAGCGACAAGACGTTCTATCTCGAGACCTTCGGTTGCCAGATGAATGTGCACGACTCCGAGAAGGTGATCGGCACGCTCATCGAGCAGGGGTATCGCCAGGTCCCGACTGTTGAAGAAGCGGGACTGATCCTTTACAACACTTGCTCCATCCGCGACAAGGCCGAGCAGAAGGTCTTCCACCGCTTGGCCGATTACAGGAAATTGCAGCGGCAGGGAAAGAAGTTTGGCGTGCTCGGTTGTGTCGCGCAACAGGAGGGCGAGCGGATTTTCGAGAAAGCGCCGCACGTCGACCTGGTGTGCGGTTCGGCCTCCTACCGGAAGTTGCCGCAAATGCTGGTGCAACTGGAAAGCGCCCAGGTCGGAGAAGGGAAGCGTCTGACCGGCCTTGACGACCGGCAGACCGACAAGTGTTTTGAAACCGAATACACGGCCCGCACCAACCCGCACCGCGGATACATCACCATCATTGAAGGCTGCGACAAGTTCTGCGCCTACTGCGTGGTTCCATTCACGCGCGGCAAGGAGCGCAGCCGAACCTCGAATTCCGTTTTGGCCGAGGCGCGGCAGCTGGCCGATCTCGGCTATACGGAGATCCAACTCCTCGGGCAAAATGTGAATTCGTACCGCGATCCCGATGGAAAGAAAGCTTTTGCGGAGCTACTGGTGGACGTTGCGTCGGTCGGCGGAATCCGCCGCGTCCGCTTCACGACCTCGCACCCGCGCGATTTCAGCCGCGATATCGTCGAAGCAATCGATGCCGTGCCCGCGCTGTGCGATCACGTGCACTTGCCGGTACAAAGCGGCTCCACGCGCGTGCTCGATGCCATGCAACGGCTGTACAGCCGCGACGAGTACCTGGAAAGGATTAGCTGGATTCAAGGCTCCAAGCGAGATATCTCGATCACAACCGACTTGATCGTCGGCTTTCCAGGCGAAAGCGAAATTGAGTTCGAGCAGACGCTTTCGCTGCTCAATGAGGTCGGCTACGATAGCGCCTTCACATTCAAGTACTCGCCGCGGCCGAATACGCCGTCGCTACGCCTGGACGACGCAGTTCCCGATGCGGAGAAGGCGCGCCGCCTGGCCGTTCTTAACGACAGGCAGCGCCAGATCTCGGCACAGCGTAACCAGCGGCATGTCGGCCACATTGTTGAAGCAATGGTAGAAGGGAAGAACGAGGCGCGCGGCCAGTGGATCGGCCGGACGTCGCAGATCAAGGTGCTGAACTTTACGGCGCCGGAAGGGGTTCAATTCAAGGCTGGAAGCTATGTGAACGTACGTGTGACAAACAGCTTCCCGAATAGCCTGCTGGGAGAGATGGCAAGCATGGGTGATCAGTAATCTGGGATTAGGGCGTGACATAAGAATCGCACCCGTCGCTGGCCACTAGCCACAAGCCACTGCCTTTTGAGGTTCCGATGGAAGTAGAAATGAAAATTCGGGGATTGATGATGGATCCGGTCTCCAACATGCCTATCGTTCTACTGAAGGACGTGGGCAGCGAGACGGTCCTGCCGATTTGGGTGGGCGTGTATGAGGCGAATGCCATCGCACTCGAAATTGAAAAGGTCAGCACGCCGCGCCCGATGACCCATGATTTGATCAAGAGCGTCCTGACTGGCCTCGATGCGCTGGTGCACAAAGTGGTCGTCACCGAATTGAAGGACGACACGTTCTACGCCGTCATATGGCTCGAAAGGGAAGGCCGGTCGATCAGCATCGATTCCCGTCCCTCGGACGCGATCGCGCTTGCTCTGCGCATGGATTGCCCGATTTTCGTCGACGACGAGGTTCTGAAGCACTCCAAGCAATCCGCCAATCTCTCTGACCGGGTGACCAGCGACGAACTGCGCAAGTGGCTGGAAGGCCTGGGCGACGACGACCTGGGCAAGTACAAGATGTAGTCCTTTGTTGGGACGTGTGGTTTTCGTTTAGCAATTTCCGCGAAGGCGAGGCCGCTCGCACCTAGAACCTCAGGAATTTGGATTCCATGGATTCCGCCGAACAACTCCAGCGTCTTTACCTCGCCGGATTCGAGCTTCAGACCTTCGAACGCTTTCCCAAATGCGTCGGCGTAATTCGGGATCAGTGTGTCGCGCTAGTCGTACCCGGAGTCGACGGACTGCAAATCCTGGGCACGCCAGGCTGGCGGATCGGCGAAGCTATCGGGGTTCTCACCGAAATTCAGGGACGGAAAGTGTTTCAGGCGAAGACCCAGATCGTAGAGGCCACCCCCGAGCGCCTGGCGGCGCTGGAACGGTTTCGCGAGGATCTGAAGCAAATCCTCAGGCCTGGCAGGGAAACACCGCATGCCCCCTGAGCCAGCACGCGAACTTGATGTCATTACAGCATCGTTGACATCATGCAGTAACGTATGACATCATTATACTAATATGAGGACAACCCTCAACATTGATGACGATGTGCTCGAAATCCTCCGGACCTACGCGGACACGCGATCGGTGGGGCTAGGTAAGGCAGCCTCCGAATTGGTTCGGCGGGGCCTGAATGCTCCGGTCGAGACGCGTATAGTCAATGGCTTCTGCACGGTAGTGCTGCCGAAACAAACCTCCCGGATCACGTCGGAGCACGTGAATCGTTTGCTTGAGGATGAGGTTGAGTGAAGCCCTTCCTGCTGGACGTTAACGTGCTCATCGCGCTGGCATGGCCCGAGCATGTGGCGCATGAACGTGTCGGGAGTTGGTTCGCTCGACATTCCCGCGCAGGATGGGTCACCAGCCCATTTACCGAGGCCGCGTTTGTCAGAATCCTCTCCAATCCCGCATTCTCGCCCAACGCCCTCACGCCAACCAGCGCGCTAATCGTGTTGAAGCGCAATGTGGGGCTTCCAACCCATCGATTCTGGGCGGACTCGATTTCGCTAGCAGAAGCAATGGGCGGGCTGTCCTGCCGCTTGACGGGGCACCAGCAAGTCACGGACGCCTACCTCATCGCGCTCGCGATGCACAATGGGGGCAAGGTGGCCACGCTTGATTCGAGAATGAAACAGCTCGGGCAGGATGCTGTGGAAGTGGTCCCGTAGATCGTCGGCCTCAACCCAACACGTCGAAGATGCTGCTCCACGTTCAGGTCGCACGGTTTACATAATACCTGTTATCGGACATTACAAATAAGTCCGGAGCCCCCACGTCGAATCACGGGCAGTGTACGTATGGCTTCAGGTAGCCGGTCCCACCAACACAATTCCCGGATGGAACAGTGTCCCGGCGATGCGGCTGGCAATCGCAATCAACTCCCGCTGGCCGCAGAAGACCTTGACTTGAGGAGCACGCGACATCTCGGGCAAGTTTACGGCTCGACCAGTGCGAATCAACGATACGTTTTCGTCGGTTGCAGTCACGCAGGGCATTAGCGGGAGGAGTGTTCTGGGATGAACGAAAATATCCTCAGCAGTTCCCTGCCGCGTTGCAGATTCCAACTCTTGGAGCGTGTGCGCCTCCTCGATGACGAACTCGGCCACGGCGGTGCGGTGCAGTTCGGCCAGGTGCGCGCCGCAGCCCAGCTTCTGACCCATTTCGTGCGCGATGGATCGCATGTACGTTCCGGAGCCGACGTGGGCGTGGAAGGTAGCTTGATCTCCGAGCACGTCCAGAATCTCAAACTCCTTAATTTCAACCTGCACCGGCTTGAGCGTGACCTCCTGATTCTTGCGCGCCAATTTGTAGGCCGGAACCCCGGCAATCTTCTTGGCGGAAAAAGGAGGCGGCGTCTGCTCGAGCACGCCGTGGAAATGCGCCGCCATGGCCCGGATCTCCTCGAGTTTCAGAATTACGCTTTGCGGCGGCGCAGTCCGCTCACCTTCGGCATCGTATGTGGTTGTAGGAAAGCCGAAGCGGATCGTGCCTTCATATCGCTTCTCCGAGTGCATGTAGAACTGCGCCAGCCGGGTAAAGTTGCCGACGACGATTGGCAGCACTCCGGTGGCGGACGGATCGAGCGTTCCCAGATGCCCGACCGAGCGAAGCCCCAGAATCCGGCGCACGCGATTGACCACGTCATGGGAAGTCAGGCCCTGCGGCTTATCGACAATGAGGACGCCGTTCATGAAATTGTGTAATTTGGTAATTTGTAATTTGGCATCTCAGGGCATCCGTAGGGCGCTCTCAGCGGCATCGCCACAAGTTACCAAATTAGAGATTACACAATTACCAACTCCCCATGATTCCGCTCCGCGACGATCAGCCCTCGTTCTCAACGCCATTTATCAACTACTTCTTAATCGCGCTGAACGTGCTCGTCTATCTCTGGGAGTTTTCGGTCGGAGCGCAGAGCCCGCGCGTGCTGAATGCCTTTGTGATGCAGTTTGGCCTTGTGCCGCGGCACGCGATCGCCGTACTTTCAGGGCACTCCCATGCCAGCCCGGCTACGGCGATTGTACCCTTCTTCACGTCCATGTTCCTGCATGCTTCGTTCATGCACGTTGCCGGCAACATGCTTTTTCTTTGGATCTTCGGCGACAACGTAGAGGACTTCCTTGGCCACTTCAAATATGGGGTGTTCTATTTCGCCAGCGGACTGACGGCAGCGGCCACCCAGATCCTTCTCAATCCCGACTCGCGTCTGCCTACGGTGGGCGCCAGCGGTGCTATCGCCGGAGTGATGGGAGCCTATTTTATCCTCTATCCGCGGGCGCGGGTGCTGGTCTGGTTTCCGCCGATCTTCTTTTTCCATGTGCCCGCATGGCTCATGCTGGGGTACTGGTTTCTCTATCAGTTCTTCAGCGGGACCGTCACCGTGATTGCCGAAACTGCGCAACAGGGAGGAATCGCTTTTTGGGCGCATGTAGGAGGATTCGCCGCTGGGGTGATCATGATTAAAGTGTTTGGTGAACGTCCGCACCGATATCGGTATGGGACATGGTAAGTGGGGCTTCGGGCTGTCACCAGTCCAGATCGGGTCGATGCGGCTGAGAGCTTACGGCCGCGGCTCGGGCGCGGGTCCTGGCGGCAGAATCTCCGGCTCTGCGCTATGCACCTGCTGCCGCGTTACGAACCATACCGCCGCCGTCCAGGTCGGAAAGAGGTCGAGGCCCGGAATGAGTTCGGCGGCCAGCGACGGCAGGAATGCCCAATGCCATCCGAGCAGACGGGTCAAAACAAAGGCTACGAACAGATCGAGCACCCAATCGGCGGGCGAGGCTCCGCCTTCGGCAAAAAGCGGGAAGGCCACAATTTGCAGAGCGTCGGCGCCAATGGCCACGGCCCACGCCAGCCGCTGCTCGCGTGAGTTCAGCGATTTGAAATAATCCCACACCGACATAGGCCACCTTCTCGCTTAAGTTGGATGCCGGAAAAGGCTTCGCCGCTGCGCACGGCTTGGAGTCTCCTTGGGTGGATACTTAGAGCGCTCCCCGGGCAGGCATCACAACCAGCTTTTCAATCGCGCTGTTGGGCGGCAAGAGCATCGCATTCACAACCGTGCGCGCGACGGTCGCCGCCGACATCATCTTCCCCCGCGGCGCCTTTGGCCACAGCGTCTTCCAGATATCGGTATCGGTGGCGCCCGGCATAAGGGCCACCACGCGGATTCCCTTCGGGCGCAACTCCTCGCGCAGCGTATCGGTAAAGCCCAACGCCCCGTGCTTGGAAGCATTGTAGGCCGCCGATCCCGGAAAGACGCGCTCGGCGGCAACCGAGAGATTGTTGACGATCACGCTTCCGCGCTTCATCACCGCCAGCGCCGCTTGCGTCATCAGAAACATGCCGGTCAGGTTGGTATCGATCACATCCACCCATGTTGGGTAAGGCAAATCTGCAACGACACGATTCGGGTGCCCGATACCGGCATTATTGATGAGGAAATCGAGCGGCCGGCGCAGAGCGCGCAAGAGAGTAAACAGGTAATCCACCGATTCAGGACTGCGGACGTCGCAGGTCCGGGCCAGCACGCGCACGCCCAGCTTCTCGATTTTCCGCGCTGCCTGCGCCAGTGTTTTGCCGTCGCGAGCCGTGATCACCAGGTCGCAGCCTTCACCGGCCAACGCAGCTGCTATCTCAAAGCCAATTCCTCGATTGGCGCCGCTGACAAGGGCAAGACGATTTTCCAGGGGCAATGAACTCTTCTTCTTCATCACTTCAGCGCCATCACCTCAGCTTATTGCTGTCAGCTTGGCGCAAGCCGCTCCACGCTTCGTCAAGCGCCTAAACGCCGTTCGTCCGCTGCCGGATCAGCGACAAGAACTCCGTCCGCGTTTCCTCTTCTTCGCGAAAGCAGCCCAGCATTGACGACGTAACCGCCGAAGAATGCTGCTTCTCGATGCCGCGCATCATCATGCAGAGATGGCGCGCCTCGATGACCACGCCCACGCCCTGCGGCTCGATGGTTTTCTGGATGGTTTCGGCAATCTGCGTGGTCAGCCGTTCCTGGATCTGCAGTCGCCGCGAAAACACCTCGATCAGCCGCGGAATCTTGCTCAGCCCGATCACTTTTCCGTTGGGGATGTAAGCCACGTGAACCTTGCCGAAAAATGGCAGCATGTGATGCTCGCACAGGCTGAACATCTCCACATCCTTGACGATCACCATCTCGTCATAGTTGACGGTGAAGAGCGCTTTGCGCAGGAGCGCTTCGGGGTCATCCTGGTAGCCCTTAAGGAGAAACTGCATCGCCTTGTGAACGCGAATGGGCGTGCGTGCCAGGCCTTCGCGATCGGGATCTTCTCCCAGGCGGACAATCATTTCGCGCACCAGATCTTCGAAGCTGGCGCTGGTTAAGGACGTGGGTTCAGTTGTCGGTTTCATTTTGTGTGGGTCGACGGTCCATAGTCGTTGGTCGTTGGCAAAATCGCGGCTCGCGATCGACTAACGACCACCGACTGACGACTCCTCTCCGGCGTATTCAAACGAATTCAGCATCGTCTCTTCAATCCGCACCTTGTCTAGATGAGCCTTGTCGAACCCGCGCTTCACAATTTGATAGATCGAGATGCATAGATTTTCCGTGGTGGGAACAGCCTTGGCGAATTCCGGAAGCAGGTTCAGGTTCTGGTGATCGTAGCGATCGAGAATTTGCTCGTGCACGAAGCCATCCAGGTCTACGAGATTGCACACCATCCCAGTTTGCTGGTCAACCGGACCGCTCACAGTGACCTCGATCATATAGTTATGCCCGTGGCCGTAAGGATTGTTGCACTTGCCATAAGTCGCGCGGTTCTCCTCCACCGACATTTCGTCGTTGTGCAAGCGGTGGGAAGCCGACAACATGTAACGGCGGGTCAGATGGGCCTTCATGCTTCTCCGTAGAAGTCGACAAACAGATCGGGCGTTTCATAGACGCGAACGCGGTGCAGTCGCGCCGACTTGAGCTTGGGCTCAAGGCGCTGCCAGATCGCAATCGCAATATTTTCCGTCGTCGGAATCTGCGTGAAAAACTCAGGCACTTCCTTGTTCAGAAAGCGATGATCGAGCCCATCGAGCACTTCCCGGTTCATTATGTCCTTCAACTGCTTGAGGTCGACCACAAAGCCCGACTTGGGATCGACCGCGCCTTTCACCGTGACCTCGAGCGTGTAGTTGTGGCCGTGGCCATTGGGATTATTGCATTTGCCGAAAAGCCGGGCGTTTTCCTCCGCCGTAAACGCGGGGTTGTGATAGTAGTGCGATGCGGAGAATTCAGCTTTACGAGTTAGATAGACCATGGAATCAGGAGCCGGTTTTCAGAACCTGTTGCAACTTGGGAATCGTGGTCTGGGCTCGGTCGGATTGCTCGCAACGATAAGCGCGCCCCTTCCAAGATACACTGCCCCGCGCATGTGCGCGCCGCGAGCGCAGCAGCAGGAACGCAAATAGCGGCGGCCCCAGTGCAGTCGCGAGCAGCGTAGTTCCGAAGCTGAAGTTGGCTTTCCGAACGCGCAAGAACAATACGGCGGCCACGACCAGCAGCGGAAGCGTCGCCCATGCGCAAAGCCACCAGGCCGTGAGCATCAGCGCGCGTCGCAGCGCATGCGGGAACAGCAGCGCCAGATTCTTCGTCCATCCATCGCGGAGCTGCGCCCAGTTGCGATACATGCGCGTGCGAACCGCGTCTCCGCCGTAGCGGAAGTAGACGCGGAGACCTGCGCGCCGGAACGCTCTGGCCAGGGCCACGTCCTCCAGAATCTCTCCCGCAACCACCGCATGCCCGCCGGCAAGTTCGTAGGCCGCGCGCCTAACCAAAAGATACTGGCCGTTGGCGGCCACAATTCCCGAGTTCTCGTCGCGTACCTTTGCTGGTGGATATTCCGCAGCCAATTCAGCGTAAACCACCGGCATAACAACCCTTTCCGCAAAGCTGCCCACCGCCTGTTCCGGCGAATAAGACAGCACAGCAATGCCGTGCTCCTTGGCTTCGGCCACCGCCCGGGCCAGCGATCCCGGCAAATGCATAGTGTCGGCATCGGTGAAAAGGAGCCACTCGCCCTTCGCGATGGCAGCCCCGGCGACCACCGCGTTGGTCTTTCCCGTCCAACCTTCTGGTAGTAGCCCTGAGGAAATCACGTGGACGTTGCTACAACTTTCAGCTATAGCACGCGTGCGATCCGTCGAGCCGTCATCGACAACGATAATCTCGTATCGAACGCCAGCTTGTGCGAGCAACGACCGCAGGCAATCGCCAAGGCTCGCCTCTTCGTTCCGCGCTGGAACGATAATCGAGACCTCGGGAATCGCAGTACCGGGTTGTACAGCCGAACCTGAAAGAATCATCGGTTTTTCGCTATTATAGCGGGGTGAGACGAACGTTACTTCCCATCACCACCATTGGATTGCTGGCTGCCCTGATCGGTTTCTTCCCCGGATGCTACAGCGGCAGTCACCCCGCCCGCATCGGTTCGAACGCCCCCGACTTCACCGTGCAGGATTCCGACCACACCGTCACTCTCAGCCAGTTTCGCGGCCAGGTCGTAGTGCTGAACTTTTGGGCGACCTGGTGCCCGCCGTGTGTAGCCGAAACGCCTGCGCTGGTGCGCATGCAGAACCTGCTCAAAAGCAAAGGTGTCACGGTGCTTGCCGTCAGCATCGACGCCGATGATGCCGCCTACCATAAGTTTCTCAAAGACTACAGCGTGAGCATGGTGACCGTGCGCGACGAATCCAAGAAAGCCAGCACTCTCTACGGCACCTTCGGCTGGCCCGAGACCTACATCATCGACCGCAACGGAGTAATCCGCCGCAAGTTCATCGGCCCCGTGGAGTGGACCAGCCCCGAGATCACGGATTATTTGAGCAAGCTGTAGGGCAGGACTCAGGTTTCAGTGGCCAGGTGGAAGGAAACCCTAAAGCTTCACCTTCCGCAGTCGCAGCGAATTCGTAATCACCGATACCGAACTGAAGCTCATCGCAGCCGCGGCCAGAATCGGGCTCAGCAACAGCCCAAACACCGGATACAGCACTCCCGCGGCGATTGGAACGCCAATTGAGTTGTAGATAAAGGCAAAGAACAAATTCTGCCGGATGTTGCGCATGGTCGCCTCGCTCAACTTGCGCGCCCGCACAATTCCTTCAAGGTCTCCTTTAAGGAGCGTAATTCCTCCACTCTCCATCGCGATGTCAGTACCTGTGCCCATCGCAATCCCCACATCCGCCTGCGCCAGCGCGGGAGCGTCGTTGATCCCATCGCCCGCCATGGCGACGACTCGGCCTTGTCTTTGCAGATCGCGCACTACTTCGGCCTTCTGCGCGGGCAATACTTCGCCTTCGAAGTCTTTGATGCCAAGTTTGTTCGCAACTTCTTCAGCCGTGCGTTGACCGTCGCCCGTGAGCATGACGAGGTGCAGACGCGCAGCCTTTAATTCGCGAAGCGCGTTCGCGGTCGACCGCTTGAAAGGATCCGCAATGGAAATAGTGCCCGCGCATTTTCCGTCGACGGCTACAAAAACCTCTGTCGTGCCCCCTACATTTCCGATCATGACCGCGTCGTCCTTGCTGAAGACACCGAGATCGATCGTGAAGGCGTGGTTTCCAACTGCGACCCTCTTTCCATCAACCTGCCCCTTTACACCTTTCCCGGGCACATACTCAAAATCCGATGGTGCCGAGAGCGCGAGCTTTTGCTCTTCGGCGGCCCGAACAATTGCAGCGGCCAATGGATGTTCGCTCGCCCGTTCGAGGCTGGCAGCCAGGCGAAGAACCTCAGGGCCGCTATAAGCTGCAACCCTCGGCTTTCCTTCCGTCAGCGTCCCTGTCTTGTCGAACACGATCGTGTCGACCTTCTCCATCGTCTCGAGCGCCTCGGCGTTCTTGATCAGAACGCCCGCGCGCGCACCGCGGCCCGTGCCGACCATGATCGCCATCGGCGTCGCCAGGCCGAGAGCGCAAGGACAAGCAATGATCAGCACGGCCACCGCATTCACAATCGCGTGTGCAAATCGCGGCTCAGGGCCAAACATGGCCCAGACAATAAACGTCACAACCGAAACCGCGATCACGGCCGGGACAAACCATCCCGCCACTTTGTCGGCCAGCCGCTGAATCGGAGCGCGCGTGCGCTGCGCCTGGCTGACGAGTTGCACAATCTGGGCGAGCATGGTTTCGCTCCCCACGCGCTCGGCCCGCATCACGAGCGCTCCCGTCCCGTTCACCGTCGCCCCAATCACGCGGGCGCCGCTTCCCTTCTCGACCGGCATCGACTCACCGGTGATCATCGACTCATCCACTGCGCTCGCGCCGTCGAGCACCACGCCATCCACGGGAATCTTTTCGCCGGGACGCACACGCAACTTGTCCCCGGGTTTTATTTGCTCAAGCGGGATGTCGCGCTCCGTCCCATCCTCGGCGATGACGCGCGCCATCTTCGGGCTCAAGTCGAGCAGCGCCCGAATCGCGCTCGAAGTCTGGCTGCGCGCCCGCAATTCCAGCACCTGCCCGAGGAGCACGAGCGTGATGATCGCGGCCGAAGCCTCGAAGTAGACATCCGGCCGGTCGCTCATAGCTCCAGGAGACGACCGAAAGGATGCCGGGAAAATCCCTGGAAACAGGGTTGCAACCGCGCTATACACGTATGCCACGCCAGTGCCCATCGCAATCAACGTGAACATGTTCGTGCTGCGATTGACGATCGAAGCCCATCCCCGCTGAAAGAACGGCCATCCGCACCAGAGAACAACAGGGGTGGCCAGGATCAGCTCAAGCCACGGCAGAATCGAACTCCACGACATCACCATGTATCGATCTCCTTTGGTGATGTCGATTCCGCCGCTCATAAACGCGTGCGGCCAAATCATGCTCCCCATCGCAATCGCCAACAGCGGAGCCGTCAAGGCCAGACTGATCCAGAACCGCCGCGTCATGTCGCGCAGCTCAGGATTCTCTTCTTCAACGGTCACCGTCCGCGGCTCAAGCGCCATGCCGCAGATCGGGCAGGCTCCAGGCTCGGTGCATATGACTTCAGGATGCATGGGGCAGGTATATTCGGTCTTGGTCGCAGGCAGAGCAGGCGATTCCGGTTCGAGCGCCATGCCGCACTTCGGACACGGCCCCGGTCCCACCTGACGCACTTCCGGGCACATGGGACAGATGTAGGGACGCGTGTTCTGGCAAGCCGCTCCGTCGGCGGTGGCTGGAGCGGAGGGAGGGGCAGCAGCGCCAGGCCCAACGTCCGAGTGAGTGAGAGATACTGGCTTTCCGCCAGCGGGCGCTGCCGCTGGCATCCCCAGCATCACCAGCCCCGGCCCCATGGGCTTTGGCGGTGCGGACAATATCTTTTCGGGATTCGCGCGGAACTTGTCCAGGCATCCAGCGCAACAGAAGAAATATTCTTTCCCGGCGTGTTGCGACTTGAAGCGGGCAGTCGACGGGTCCACCTTCATCCCGCACACTGGGTCCACGGCTGAGGACATTGGCGTCGGGTGCGTCGGGCCCGCATTCATCTTATCCATAGTAGCCTTCGGGGGGTCTTCAGCCCTTCCCTGTCAGATCTCTCTTGGCGGATTGCCCCCATTATTAGATACTCAAAGAGTAAACTTCGAACGACAGCGCCTGGAGAATTGAAATGACCTATCTTGAAGCCGCTTTCCGTTATCAGAATACTCCCGGGGAGAATGAGCTCCGGGCGATTGACAGCGTACGGGAGGTCTACGGCATCCAGCGCATTCAATTCAACGAGAAGGAACACACGGTGCGGGTGCTGTTCGACGCCTCACGCATGAAGGCAGCGACCGTGGCCAAATTGCTCCGCCAGGCCGGGATCGACGTGCAAGAGCAACTCGTGCTCGCCTAATAACTGTACGGGAATCAGATCGCGCACAACGGGAACGCCGTCGATGGCGGAGTCCGGCACGCGTTTTTCAATTTTCCTGATTTGGATCGGCAGGGGAGACGGTACTCTGCCCGGTTCCCTGCGGTAGGGTGCGGACAACCTTCGGGGGAGGGCTGCTGGAGAACGCGGACAGAGTGCCGGCAAACTGGGGATTGCAAAGGGGCATCCGGAAAAGACCTCTGGCCGAAGTAGATTCCAAATGCCCCGTTGCGCGCCACTTCGTCTACTGGAGGACGATGCAGGTCGGCTGCCATTTCTAAAAGCTTGCCAACATTCATTGATAGAACGTTTGAGCGGGTAGCTTTTGCGTGCGACCGGAAAACTTTACTCGTAACGGTCCCGATTGCACGCTGGCTGCAGTCAGCGGGCCCGCCCGGGTGGCATCTTCAAAGCTGCGTTGTTCGCCGAAACCCTTGACAGAAGGGCGGTTTGCGTCCCGGCAACTACCATGTGAAGAGTCTTATCGACGCTCTGGCGATGGGTGTGATCATCCTTGAGCCGGCTCAGACCAGCAAAGGTTTACGCTGACCGCAAGGGCGACGGGCCCACACGAAGCCGGGGAGACGGCCACAACGTGGCTCTGGGCGAAGTGATTTTGTTTCCGTTATAATCGAAAAACAAACTGCGTCCAGCATGCGCCCTTAGCTCAGTTGGATAGAGCGTCTGGCTACGAACCAGAAGGTCGGGAGTTCGAATCTCTCAGGGCGCGCCATTCTTCCTCTTTTCCTTCAGGCCCCCGCGCGCCATAGCAAACGTCAGGTGGATTGCCGAAGTCTTTTCACATGCTGCAATCGAGGGAGATACAATCAGTATTCTCGCAGGCGAGAAGGAGATTCCCTCTAGTTCGTCAAATCCATGGCCGCTTCTTCCTCTGCCGAGGCTGGCAAACGCGCAAAGAAACCGGCGAGCCCGCCTGCCGCCAATCTCTCCTTGTCGCCCGAATCTCCATCAATCGACCGCCAAACTCTGCTTCTGTGCCTGGCGCTGACCGCCATTGTGTGTGCTTCTTACTATCCCGTGATTCACAACGGATTCGTCCGCTATGACGACGATAAATACATCACGAATAACTCTCACGTAAAGGCGGGGTTGACGTGGGCGACCATGGAATGGGCGTTCACCTCTTACGATGAGGCGAACTGGCATCCTCTGACCTGGCTCTCCCACGCCTTGGACTGCGATCTTTTCGGCCTGAACCCCGTGGGTCCGCACTGCGTGAACGTGTTGCTGCACGCGGCGAACGCGGTCCTGCTATTTCTACTCTTGCAAAGCGCCACCGGGTTCCGCTGGCGCAGCTTGATGGTTGCAGGCCTGTTTGCGCTGCACCCGGTCAACGTCGAATCCGTGGCTTGGGCCGCGGAGCGGAAAAACGTGTTGAGCATGCTGCTTTTTCTGCTCGCGTTCCATGCCTATGTCTGGTACGCGCGCCAACCCGGCCTTGCACGGTACACCGCAGTGGCCAGCCTCTATGCGCTAGCTTTGATGGCGAAGCCGCAGGTAATCACGTTTCCGTTTCTGCTCCTGCTTTGGGATTACTGGCCGCTGGGACGGATCGGCCCTGCGGACAAGGCCCGTTCCGCAGCGCGAGGTGAGAACGCGGTCGAATCGATCCGACGACTGGTTTTGGAGAAAGTGCCGTTGCTCCTGCTGTCTGCCGTCAGCGCTGTGGTCACGATGCAGGCCCAGCAGGCTGGTGGCGCAGTCAGGACACTTACCCGTTACGGCCTGCCCGTGCGTTTAGAAACAGCAGTGATCTCGTATGCGCGCTATCTGGGCAAAGCGTTGTGGCCCTCGAAACTAGTAGCCATGTACCCGCATTCCAGCCAGCTTTATCCCGCCTGGCAAGTGGGCACGGCAGTGGTCTTCTTGCTGCTGATCACCGCTGCAGTCGTCCTGCGCGCACGCGCGCAACGCTATCTCGCGGTCGGTTGGTTCTGGTTCCTGGGCAGCCTGGTGCCGATGATCGGTTTGGTGCAAGTGGGCGAACAATCGATCGCCGATCGCTATGCCTACATCTCCTTCATTGGGTTGTTTGTGATGGTCGTATGGATGATCGCCGACTGGGCGAGCGCCCACCGAATCTCAGGGCGATGGCTGGCAGTTCCAGCCGTCGCTTGCACGCTGTTCCTCGGAGCCCTTACTAATCGACAAGCGCGTTACTGGCACGACACGGAGTCTTTCTGGATACGCACGATCGCGCTGACCGAGAACAACTACGTCGCCCACGGGGAATTCGCAGCTCTACTGCACGAGCAGGGCCGGACCGAGGAAGCGATGCAACAGATTCGCGCTGTGCTCGCCATCCATCCCGGCGATGCTCCTGCCAACCTGGTTGTAGCCGAATTTGAACGCAGCCACGGCAATCTGGCGGCGGCGATTGAGCGGTATCAAGTGGTGGCTCTTGGATCGGACAATGCGGGCACGCGAGCGCGAGCCTATACCAGCCTGGGATACGCCTATCGCCAAATGGGAGAATCGGCCAAGGCGAAGCAGGCTTTCGAGGCGTCGTTACAGCTTTCGCCCGGCCAACCGCCCGTTATGGTCGCGCTGGGCGTGATCGAGGAAAGGGACGGCGATGTGTCCGCGGCAGTTCAACAGTACTCACACGCGATGGCGATGCAGCCGACGGACGTGGGATACCTCTTGCTGGCACATGCTTTGCAGCAGCTGGGACATGCCGACGAGGCCAACGCCGCGCTCAAACGCGCGACCCAGCTCTCTCGAAATCTACCGCAAGCACAAATGCAGGCTGAGTCGCTTCTGGCCGGGAGGTGAGTTTGCGCCGCCGGATCTGGCTTAGTGGCTATCGGCCTGATGGCCGAGTGGCGAACCCAGGCCGCTTCCGCAAAACGAAAGCGCTCGTGACCAGTTGAGTCACAGAGCGCTTGTTGAACAGCCCTCCCCCGAAGCCTGCTCAAAAACAGAGTACCCATATTCCTGTTTCGCGGGAATGGCACCGACGGGCTACTGGGGAAAAGCGCCAAAATGGCGGGTTCCCGCTAGTTGCGGCCGCAGGAGCCAGGGGGCCAGCGTCGATCTATAATCATCTACCATGAAACTCTCCCTCAATGCGATTCGCTGGATACTCTCTGTTCCATTTGCGAGGAAGAAGCTGTCTTAGCGGCTTTCTTTGGCGCATCCCGATACTCGGGCGGCGACCCGGGCGATCCATTCGGCCACGAAGAAACGCGCTTGGCCTCCAGTGCATCTAAACGTTGAATAGTTCGAGCAAACGCCTCTCAGGTTGGCTCAACATCGGGTTGAGAACGATTTAGTTCATGGGGGTGCTCATGAGAACGGGACGATTTCAACTTCGTTTTATGCTTTGTATGACCATGGCCGTGGTGGCCATTTCCACTGTTTTCGCTCAGCAGAATCCGAACACGAATGGAACTCCGGTGCACATGGTCGTCACTGTCGAGGCTCATCACGGTTCTGACATCCCGACCCTCAATCGCGAGGATGTGAATGTGTATGAGGTGAAAGAGCGCGACCAGGTTCTGGACTGGGTGCCAGCGCAGGGCGATCACGCCGGACTGGAACTTTTCATCCTCGTCGATGACTCCTCCAGCCAATCACTTGACACGCAACTTTCGGACATCAAGAAGTTCATCTCCGCGCAGCCGGCAACGGCGAAGATCGGTGTCGCTTACATGCAAAATGGCATAGCCCGCATTGAGCAGAATTTGACGGACGATCATGATCGTGCCGCCAAAGCCATTCGGCTGCCAAAGGGCTACTTCGGCGCAGATGCCAGCCCATATTTTTCGCTCAGCGACCTCGCCAAGCACTGGCAGCAAGACGGCACACGCCACGAAGTGCTGATGGTCACGAATGGGTTCGACCCCTATTACGGCATCGGCGACATGCTGGATCCCTATCTAGCGGCGGCGATCGAGGACTGCCAAAAAGCAGGCATACTCGTTTCTGCCATTTACGCACCCAGTGCCGGCCACACCGGACATAGTTACTGGCTTAACTATTGGGGACAGTTGTACCTCGCGCGTCTTGCAGAAGAAACGGGGGGCGAGGCCTATTACATTGGTTTCGTTGGCCCGGCGGTGGACTTTGCTCCCTATCTTACGGACCTAGCCGGACGACTAAATCACCAATATCTCTTAACGTTCCTGGCGAAGCCACAGAAGAAGTCCGGTATGCAGAGGATAAAGTTGAGGACCGAGGTGCATAACGTCGACTTGGTCTCGGCCAATGGAGTGTTTGTTCCTGCATCGGAGTAACGCCTGTTGGCCCAGAGTTCGCGCGCCATTCCCTCGGCGGCAAGGCAGCGGGTTAGGCGGGCGGAGCGCCCGTGGCCGATTCCGGCTTGAAGATCATCCCTTCGCGCGCCTTGCCGTTCATCACTACCAGCAGCGAGTCGTCAAACCGCAGATGGCGCACGCATCCATGTTCTTCGGCGGCGGGTTGGGCCGTGAGCCATGCCCAGTCCACCGAGCCTTCGCCCGCGTCTGGATTCACGGTAAAGTAGCCGACCTGAAAGGCCATCAGATTCTGAAAGAAGTGGCTGCCTTGCGACGGGGTCACGCGGAAATCGCGGAACCCCGCTTCCACGATCACACGCGCTCCCGAAATTTCATCCCACTCGACCGGAATCCCAAGCCACGGGTCGTTCGAGCCCAACCGGCCCACGCCGATCAAGACATACGGTCGATTCTCAAGCGCCAGTTTGGTATTGAAATCGGCAACCGCCTCGGCGACTTCCTTGCTGCGGCCCCGCTCAAAACGGTGAAAGTCGACCACCACGACATCGTACAAATTCTGCACGCGCCCATTGCCCAGCACCATCGCGCTGCGGCACACAAGATCGGCAGGATTTACATCGCCCATCCGCAGCTCTTCTCCCTCGCGCGACAACACGAGCGGCCGGATCTGCAAGAACCCGAATTCCGCCAAACCATCGTTTCCATGGGGCAAACTCACGGCAAACTCGATTTCAACGGGCTGTCCCAGAGCATCCTCGCCAACCGCCGACAGTTGCTGCAGGACCGGGGCAAGCGGAAAGACTTCATGCTTGAGTACGGGCGCAAAGCTCACAATCCTCGTTCCCGGTCGGCTCATGCCGTCGTAAACGGCGTCGTTGTCCCGGCTGTATGTAGACGCTACAGCGCGCAGCGTCCCATCGTTTTCCGCGTCGCGCAACGCGAAGCGCACTTCACGCAACCCAGCCAGACGCTCATCATTTTCAGCATCGCGGTCGTCAGCACGTCTGGTCTCCGCGTGATTCATCTCCAGCGCCCAGAATTCCGACTGCGAGTTCGAGAGAATGTCTTTCACCGAAGAAAACTGCACCAGGTTCTGCGGATAGCGCGGACAAAACGTGAGGCACTTTCCGCCTTGCACCACCTCCCTGCCCATTCCAAGCGCCACCGCCGCCACTCCGTCCTCTGGCACCATAGGCAGGACAGGATAGAAGTTGCGCGACCGCACCACACCTGAAAAGTCCGGATAGAACCGTGTGCCGTGCGGCGCGCCCACGACCTGCTGGAGAATCACCGCCATCTTCTCTTCTTCCGTGCGATAGGGGGTTGCGCGAACGTATGCTTTCGCGTGCTGGCTGAAGGTCGAGGCATAAATGCGCTGGATCGCCTCCGTCAACCGCGCCAGCCGCACCTGTAAGTCGGGCTGGTGATTGCCGAGCATGAAAGTTTCATACACGCCCGTGAAGGGCTGGTATTGCGAGTCCTCCAGCAAGCTCGAAGAACGCACTGCCAGGGGATAATTCACCTCCGCCAGGAAGGCCAGCAGATCTTCGCGCAGAGAAGCCGGCAAGGGTGCAGCCAGAAACCGGCGTTGAATCTCAGCGTCATCGTTGCAATGAATCGCAAAGTCCAGGAGATTGTTCTCCGCTAGAAACAAATCGAACACGTCGGTGCTCAAAACCAGCGCCGGAGGAACTCCGACCTTTACTCCGGCGAAACGGCGGGAGAATCGCCGCTTATAGAGCAGATAACGCATAAACGCGAGTCCGCGCGCCTTGCCGCCCAACGATCCCGCCCCAATGCGCAAAAAAAACGCGTCTCCGGCCTTGAATGCGGCCGCGTCAAAGTCGCCAATCAGAAACTCGGCTTGCTCGCGCCGGTAGTCGCCGATGGACTGAATCAGATCCTGGCGCAGGGCCTCCAGATTGGCGAAGTCGGAAACCCGCCGCGGGCGGAGCTTCTGTGCGACCGCAAACTCCGTTCGCGCTGTCAGCCAGCGTGAAAAGTGATTCCTCTCGCTGTGATATCCCAGACTTTCCGCCGGAACGGTGTGGAGCTTTTCCTCAAGCGCATTCAGGTCGCTGGCGCGGGCCACCTCGGCGCCGTCCGGCATGCGGAAGACAAAATCACCGAACGAGCATTGCTGCGTGAGCAGCCGCCGAAAATCACGCAAGAACGTGGGCGAGCGTTTCTGAAGGAACTCGAACCCCTCGGCGTACGCGCGCGAGCGGTATTCCGTATGACTGGAATGCAGCACGATGGGAACATCGGGAACCAACTCGCGAATCATGTGCGCAAGCTCGAAGCCGGCATTCTCATTAGGAGCGCCGGCCCGCGGAAACTGCACATCGGACACGACCGCCAGCAGATTGTTCCGAAATTCCATTACCTGTTCAGCGGCGTCTTCATAGTCGGAACACAACAAAATCTTGGGCCGCGCCCGCTGGCGCACGAGTTTGTGCGCCACGTTGATCCCCTCGCGGATCACACGCCCGGACTGGCTGATCAACTCCGTGTAGATCACGGGGAGAATGGACGAGTAATAGCGAATGTTATCTTCCACCACTAACAGCACCGGCACGCCCAGAGTCTTTACGTCATGGCGCACATTGCGCTTGTCTTCGACATACTTGACGATCGCGATTAGAATGCGTGCATTGCCCTGCCAGAGAAACACGCGATCGATGTCGGTCAGAGGATTGCGCGCAATGAAACTCTTGACCTCACGATAGTCGTAGGCCAGCACGACAATGGGAATTTCGCGCCCGATTTTGGCGACCTCCCGTGCCAATTGGGCAGCATTCATGCCACCGACGGCCAGGTTGGTCACGATCAGGTTGAAGCGCGACTGCGAGCGTGCCAACTCGAGCGCCTGAAATCCATTCGAGACGTGCGTGATTCCGGGGATCTGTTGCAGGTTCAGCTCGTGCGACTCGCCGATCAGCAGTTCATTCAGCCGCCCATCTTCACGCAGGATGAAAGAGTCGTAGAGATTAGAAACGAGCAGGATGTCCTGGACGCGAAACGGCATCAGCCGGTCGAAGCCTTCCAACGCATCTTCGGAATCGAAAAATTCGCCTTCGTCCGGCGCCGCCATAGCACGGAAGCTCGTTAAATCAGGCATAACGTCAGGGCGCGCATTGTAGCAAGCCGCAGATTGGAAACGCGGTGATCCGATAACAGTCCAACGCAGCGCCGCTAACCTTGTTTCAGCTTTAGCTTGCTCTTGTTTTCCTCAAGAAACGCCTTAAGGTCAGCAGCGGTGTCGAGCAGCCGCGTCCATTGCTCGTAGTAGAGCGTGACGGGAAATCGGCCGAGGCCGTAGACGCTCACGCCGCCCTTTTCACTTACACGGAATTCAATGGCGCCGCTGCGCTTTTTCGTTTCTACCTGTTTTTCCAATTCCTGCAGCTTTGCCTTCAACTCTTCATAGGTTGGTTCTGCCATGATTCGACCTCGGATGATTTTTCTTCATCATAGGGTGTCGCTGGCCCGTTCGTCGAGACAAAGATATTTGTGACCACGACTTCTGCGGCTCACACATCGCAGATGACGCGACGTATCGGCCTCGCCTGGCAAATCGGTAGGCAATTTCTGACTGCAACGAGCTTCGTTTACCACACGCGGCAGGTTTTTGCCGGCATCATCGGCTGGCCCACCTTGCAGTTGAACGCCTTGCCGAACTCGGGCACATTCACCAGCACTCCATTGGCGCGGAAGCGGTCTGGAGAATGGGGATCGGTCGTGGCGATCAGCCGCTCCATTTCCGGACGCCACTGCGCGCACCAATCCTGCGCAAATCCCAGGAAGAGCTGCTGCACCGGCGTATAGCCGTCTTCCGACTTCTTATTCAAATCCATTCCCTCCTGCGCTGCGCGCGCCAGGAACGCCGAGTAGGCAAGCTGCATCCCGCCATTGTCCGCGGTGTTTTCGCCCAGCGTCAGTTTGCCATTGAGGTTCGTGTCGCCCACTTTGAATTGCCCGTACTCATCGACAATGCATTGCGCCTTCTGCGTGAACTTCTCCCCATCTTCTTTCGTCCACCAGTCCTCCAGATTTCCGTGGCCGTCGAACTGCCGGCCCTCATCGTCAAACCCGTGGGTGATTTCGTGCCCCATAAACAGGCCAATGTGCCCGTAGTTCAATGCTTCGGGCTGGGTCGCATCGAAGAACGCGGGTTGCAACACGCCCGCCGGAAAGTTGATGTCGTTCATGTTCGCGTTGTAGAACGCATTCACCGTTGGCGTGGACGTCAGCCATTCTTCCCGGTCCACTGGTTTCCCGATTTTCGCCAACTGCCGCCGCGATTCGAACTCGGCTGCCCGAAGGTTGTTTCCAAAAGCGTCGCCGCGCACGATCTCCAGCTTCGAATAGTCGCGCCACTTGTTGGGATAACCCACTTTGTTGGCGATCATGTGCAGCTTTTCTTTTGCCCGCGTTTTTGTCGCCGCGCTCATCCAGTCCAGCGAATCAATGTCGCGATCCATGGCAGCTTCGATGTCACGAATCATCTGCAGTGCTTTTGTCTTGCTCGCTGCCGGGAATTGCTGGTCCACATATGCCTTTCCCAAAGCTTCCGGCAGAGCACCGTCGGTGCTCCCCACACACCTCTTCCAGCGCGGCTTCTGCTCGGGAATACCGGCCAGCTTCCTTTCGTCAAAATCGAATTTCTCTTCATCCAGTACCTTGGGCAAAATCGATCCTGCAACCGAAGCGACCAACTGCCACCGCAGGTAGGCCTTGATGGTTGGGAGATCGGTTTCGCTGATGACCTGGTTCATGCCTTTGAAAAACTCCGGCTCGGCAACGTTGATCTCCGCAAACTCCGGCGACTCACTTGCCCGATAAAGACGTTCCCACCTGAAAACCGGCGCCAGCGCCTGCAAGTCCTTGGTCGGCATCATGTGATAAACATTGTGCGGCTCGCGCTGCGAAGTCACATCGAGCGACACCTTCGCCAGCGCGGTTTCCAGCTTCATGATCGCGGCGGCATCACTCGTAGCCTGTTTATCGCTCGAACCGAGCAGCTTGAGAACGTTTGCAATGTGCTGGACATACTGGTCGCGAATTTCCTTATCTTTCTCGCCTGTACGAAAGTAGTAATCCTTCTCCGGGAGCCCCAGACCCCCTTGCGTAACGGCTGCGATGTTTCGAGTCGCGTCTTTGAAGTCCTGCTGCGATCCATATCCCAGAAACGCGTTCACATTGATCAATTGGTAGTGTGCGAGCAGTTCCGGCAACTGATCCTTGCTGGTGAGCGCTTCAATGCGGTCCAATTCTGGCTTCAGTGGCGCCAACCCCTTCTGTTGGATGGCGGCATCATCCACGCAACTGGCGTAGTAGTCGCCGATCTTGCGTGTGTTGGCGTCGCGCGAGAGGTCGTCCGCGGCAGCTTTCTCCAGAATGCCGTGCAGCACCTGGCGGTTGTACTGCTCCAGGTTGTAGAACTCGTCCGATACCGGCGAATCGCTGGGGATCGGATGCAGCTTGGACCAGTTGCCGCACGCATACTGATAGAAATCGACGCATGGGTCGGCAGCCGTATCCATCACAGTTTTGTCGAGTGCCGGAATCAGCGAATACGTTTGCGCGGTGCCCGCATCGGAGCTCGCAGGGTTGGCGTTTTGAGCGAAAACAGCGCTGGCCAGAGTCAAAGAAAGTACAACCACGAATCCCGCTTTCATCGACACCATCAATTCCTCCGCAAAGCAGCTACCGACTGCCGAGAAAACCACCGCAGGCATCCGGTGCAAGGCTAGGACATTTAGGACGTTTAAGACCTTACGAGGTTAGCACGACTGATTCCGCGTTGGCATGGCCGCGACGCTGCGGACAGAGCCTCCACTCCTCAAAAGAACTTCCCCACATTAAAAAAGAATTTTCGATGACCCGAGTCTCCCAGGCTGCCGCCAAAAAACACCGGCCCAAACAGCGTCTGGATCAGCAGTCCAATCGTCCCGTCCTGCGCCACTCCCGCGGTGCTGGCCAGCTGGCCGTAGGCTTTCCCAGCTTCATACATCGAGAACAGATAAACGTTTTGTTTCAGCAACGGCGAGAGTTCGCGCAAGCGATACAGAAATGCCGGCTGCATCAGAAAATACTGGTTAGTCAGAAATTCATTCAATCCATAAGCGCTCATCCGCAACGGTCCGCCCAGGCTGAACGGCGGAAACCCCGTATCCCGCGTCGAGAACGACGTACCCCCCGAGGCGAAGAACAAGATCGAAGACTTCGCATCGATCCGCTCCGCCACGCCCAGCCGCAATTCTCCAGTGGGGACAAAATCTGCCGTGCCCGGCTTGGTATCGTAAAAGTGGAATGTCGATTCAATCCGCTCCCCCCGCCGTGGAATCATAGGATCGTCAAACCGATCCAGCCGATAAGTGAGTGAAGTCATCCCAAACCGCCCCCGCACCGTGGGCTCAACCGGCGTGCCGATATCTTCGCTGATCTTCTGATACCCCGCCTCATATCCCGCCCGCATTTCTGAGCTGCGCCCGAACGTATAGCCAAAATCGACTCCCCCTCCGAATACACGGTTCCGGTATTCGCCAAGAATCTTGTCGCGCTGGTAAATGTTTAATGGACTGCTATCGGCGATCCCATGCGCGGCCGCAAACCAGCCCGTATGAAAGTTGAAAGGATGAAAGAACTCTGTCTTCGCACCGTATTCCGAGCCTGCGATGACATCGTTCCGCCACTCCGATCCGAATCCCCCCAGGTCCAGAAAAGTAACCCGCGCGCCCACCTTAAACAGCACATTCTTGTAGTCCGAACCGTCAATCACCAGCAGTGGATGCACCGTCGGTGGCGCGTATTCCTTCTCCTGCGTCTCAATCGCCAGCCCAGTCTCGCCATTCCGCGTAACCTCCTCGTATCCTGCCTGCGCAAAACGGCCCAGCCCCGCAAGCTCCATCATCTTCTGATCGGTCTTCTGGAGGTCAATGGGTTTACCCGCCAGGCCCGCCACATCATGTTCCAGCCCGGCAAGAATGTCTCCTTTCGCCCCTGTGACCTCGACAAACTCTGGTGTGGATGGCTGCCGGCGCTTGGCGGCACGCGCTGCTAACAGCTCTTTCCAATCCTTTTCGTCAACCTGCAGTCGGGCGAGCAATGGCCCCTTTTGCTGCGCCGCCTTATATCCCTCGGCTTCGATCGGCTCGAACTGCGTGTAATCGGTCGTGTCGAACTTTTCTAAACGCGCTGTCAGCACAATGTCAGCCTTCTCCATGCTGGCGAGTTCATTTACTTCAATCGATACGCTGGCGGATCGCTCCAGCACCCCCACCGACGTCAAGGGCGCAGCGGGATTGAGAGGCTGCGTTTCCAGGTGAACCGCAATCACGATGTCGGCGCCCATTTCCCGCGCCACGTCCACCGGCAGGTTATCGAGCAGGCCTCCATCCACAAACACGTAGCCTCGTTCCCGCACCGGCACAAAAAATGCCGGTATCGACATCGTGGCCCGCATCGCTTCCGCAAGAGATCCTTGGTCGAATACAAACTTCTTCCCCGACACCAGGTCGGTAGCCACACAGCGAAATGGAATGGGCAAGTCATCGAAGCTTTTCATCTGCGAATACGGAAGGCCGACCTTATCGAGAATCAATCCCACTTGTTGCCCCGAATTGAACCCGCTCGGAAACTGCGTCCCCTGTTTCAATCCGAATTCAAACGCATTCTGATACTCCCTGCGATCTTCCTTCCGGCGAAACGCCAGATCACGGTAGGGCGTCGCTCCGCCTAGCACCCGATTCCACGGAATGCTTCGCACCAGCGTTCGAATCTGGTCGGGCGACTCGCCCGACGCGTAGATGCCTCCGATCACTCCACCCATACTCGTGCCGGCGATCACATCGACCGGAATGCGATTCTCTTCCAGCCACTTGATCACGCCCACGTGCGCCAGCCCAAGCGCTCCTCCGCCTTCCAGCACAAGACCAACTCGCGGCCGCTTTCGCGAGCCGGCATTGTCTACATTCTGCGACCGGGCGTCGGAGGCGTTCTGACTCCACAACAGGTGCGATAGAAGCACGGCACAGATGCCCACACGAAAAACGGTAGAGAAGCGAGCCAGCATTCAGGATCTCCTGGAAACGGATCAAGTCTACGTCGCAAAGCTTAGACAAGAGAAAATACCGTGGCGGGCGGTCCTATGTGGTAAAGGGCGTTCACTCTCGCGATTCCATTGAGATGCAAGGTTCTTCACACGCTCGTCCATGCCGCCGATCCGGCCTGAAAGCCACCGCCGTTCAATCACTTACGTATCGTGTTCTTGTCATGGATGGAAACGAACATGCTAGACTTGTGACGATGGCATTACTCGATTCACAAAGCTAAAGGGGAAAAGCTTGGCAAAGAAGAAAAGCCCACTTGAAAATCTGTTCGTGCTGCTGATACTGGGTCTGCTCGCTGGAGCTGTGGGAGGCCTGGGAATCGGTTTGGTCCAACTACGGTCGCTGACGCAAGCCGCATCGTCCGCGGCAAAGTAAGACCGTAGTCCATCACCACCAAGCGGATGGAGCGGGAGGAGGGAGTTGAACCCTCGACATCCAGCTTGGGAAGCTGACGTTCTACCGCTGAACTACTCCCGCTCAACCTCGTAAGATTATCATCCGGTCGCGATCGAGCACAACATCAGCAGTGGCTACTACTGCGGAGCTGGCGGATCTACAGGTCTCGCGCTCAATGGCTGGGAGAGCGATTCCGGCGCCACCCGCGCTCCGGCGGGCCGAATTCCTCTTGCTTCCACGATGGACCACCGCCAATCCTCATCAGGGGCCGGCGTGATCCCTATTTTTTCGCGAATGGCGGCCGTGCTGAAGGCCTTCGTTTCTGTCTTCAGGTGGTAGAGAAGAGTCACATCCGATCGCCGCTCGAGCGTCGGCGCTGCCCCAATTTTGCTGGCCGGCAAGACCCTCGCGCGCGCGGCCACTTCGGCGTTGTAACCGGGCCTGCGCTCTAGAGTGAGTCCGATCGTCACCTCGCGCAGATCCCAATCGGTACCGTTGAAGAGGTCGAGTTGCAGCTTGTCTTCCTCAATCGAGCCGGGACCATCCAACTTGACCAGTTGATCGAGCGGCAGCGTCTCCACCAGCACCGGCTTGACCAACAGCGAACTCGCGCGCGCATTAAAAGACAGGCTGCACATCGCATCGGGAGAACTCACTCTCAGCGTGTTGCCGGTGGGATCGATAGAGAGGACGGTCTTGGTCTCGACCGGCTTTGCCTTCTTTGCATCTTCAATAGCCTGCGCCAGATTGTCGTTATCGATCACAGGACGGGCGGGAGTCGCCACCGTATACGGGGCGTCGGGAACTTGCTGGGCCGGCGGTTGCTGCGCCTTGCTCTTGCGTAGATTACGCGCGACGTCGCCGAGCGGTGGACTATCGTCCTGCGCACGGGCCTCGACCGGCCATGCGAGCAAGCCAACGACAATCAGTACCCACACTGCGATTCTCAATCTCATCGCTCCTACCGTCCTGCCGTCGAGCCACGACAAGATCGAAGCGAGCTTGTCGCGACTCTGCCCACTGGAAGCAAACCAGGATTGCAGCCGCGTCAAGTTCTAGTTTGAGGCGAGACGTAACAGGAAGGAAGTTACCGGAGTCACATTTGGCGATAGTCTTCCAGGAGGAGAGCAAGAAGGGCTGGGTGCGCTCAGACGAAGTGCGCGCAACGGGGCGCGCCCAAGCCCTTCGAAGCCAATTGAAACTCTACAGCAGGCCAGAACTTCGGAAACGCTGAATTGGATCCACTACCGGCAGAGATTGACGCTTGAAAACCCAGCGCGCCACCGCAATTCCCAATGCCGCATAGCACAGATGCCAGAGTTTCATAAATCTCTCCCCACGCCGGAACGCACCTGGGGAGCACCTACCGAGGTCCCGTCGTGACCTAACGCTACCCCTGGTATATCGGCAATTCCAGCCCACGAATGTGCTATCGGGTAGCCCAAAAGGTCACTTTTAGTAACTATCGCCCGCCTCTTTGACATGCCCAAGCGTGGTGTGCAAGGTCAAGCCTCGGCTATCACACCTCAATCCACCCGCCGCCGACAACCACGTCGCCATCGTAGAAGACCGCCGCCTGCCCCGGCGTAATCGCCCGCTGCGGCTCATCAAATGTCACCGTCACCTGATCCGGCCCAGCCGACTCAATCACCGCCGACGCCGGCTGATGCTTGTGCCGAATCTTCACCGCGACCCGCATCGGCTCGCCGATCGCCGCAGTCGAAATCAGGTTCACGCGACGTGTCCGCAGCGTGCGCGAATACAAATCCTCGTCGCGCCCGACCACCACCTGACGAGAATCGTTCTTGATCTGGATCACATACAGCGGCGACCCAGTCGCCACACCCAGTCCCTTGCGCTGCCCGACCGTGAAGTTATGCACGCCCGCATGCTCGCCAATCACCTCGCCCTCGCTGGTGACCATCTCCCCGCCTACATCAAGCCGCGCCGCGTCTCCCTGCTCCGCCAGATAAGCATCTAGAAACCTCTTGTAGTCACCGCCCGGAACAAAGCAAATCTCCTGCGAGTCCGGCTTCTCGGCAATCACAAGATTGTACTTACGCGCCAGTTCCCGCACCTCGGGCTTGTTCATGCCGCCCAGGGGAAACAGCGTCCGGCTCAACTGCTCCTGCGTCAGCCCAAACAGGAAATACGTCTGATCCTTTGACCGATCGACAGGCCGCTTCAGCAGCCAGCGCCCGCTTCGCTCATCGAAAGCAACCTGAGCGTAATGTCCCGTCGCAATCTTCTCCGCCCCAATCTGCCTGGCGACAATCAGAAGCTGGTCAAATTTCAAGTGATTGTTGCAAAGACTGCAAGGGATCGGCGTCCGCCCCGCCAGGTACTCTTCAACAAACGGCCGCACCACATCGCGCTCAAATCGCTCTTCGTGATTCACGACGTAGTAAGGAATCCCAATCGTCTCCGCTACCCGCCGCGCATCATAAACGTCATCCAGCGAGCAGCACCGCCCCACCACCGACTCCGGCATCCCCTCGCGCCCTGCCAGCCGCCGCTGATTCCAGAGCTGCATCGTCAGCCCAATGACGTTGTGCCCCTCCGCGCGCAGCATCGCCGCCACGGTCGAAGAGTCCACTCCTCCCGACATAGCCACGGCGATAGGGTCAGCAGTCATCATCTGCTCAGAGCTCTAACTTTCTTGGATCTCGATCGATTGCAACAATCACTTCCCTCGCGCGGGCCACGCCCGCGCACAGCTTCCCTTATCTGCACCCGACCACCGTTCACCGAGCAGTGAGGCCAGGTGCAATACAAATTCCCTCGCTCGCCAGTCTTGAATTTGTACTCGCCTCGCGGAATGAGTATCCCCGTCAAATAGTGTCGGCATCGAGAACAGCGCAATAATATTGCTCCCCGTTTTCGCGCCTTTTCCAGAATAGCGGTGATTCCTTCCTGGGCTCTGTGCTCAGACATGCGCCCCCTTGTAGACGGGAGAGATTGCGCGCAACCGCGCCACCGTCTCCGGCACAACCGCCAAAGCAAACTCCACATCCTCCGCCGTGTTCTGCTTTCCCAGACTAAAACGAATGCTCGCCCGCGCCCGCTCCGGTGGCAGCCCCATAGCAATTAGAACATGTGAAGGCTCAATCGCCCCCGACGAACACGCCGCGCCCGTCGAAACCGCCAGCCCTTTCAGATCCAGCGCAATCACCAGTGCTTCTCCATCAATCCCGTCGAAATAGATATTCGAGGTGTTCGGCGTTCTAAGCGCGCATCCCGAATCAGAAGGGTGCCCTACACAACGCGCCGTTTGCGTTGTGTGGGGACTGTCGCATGCACCATTCACTCCGCTCGCCTCAATCCTCAATAACTCCCGCTCTAGTCGATCGCGCAGCTCAGCCATCCTCTTGTCATCGCCACGCTCAAACCCCGCCAGCGCCAATTCGGCCGTTCTGCCCAAGCCCACAATCCCCGGAACGTTCTCCGTCCCCGCCCGCCGCGAGCGTTCATGTCGCCCGCCATACTGTACGGGCTCCAGCTCAGTTCCCTTCCTCACATAAAGCGCCCCCACGCCCTGCGGCCCATGCAGCTTATGCGCAGAAAGCGTTAGCAGGTCGCACCCAATTTCTTCCACCCGCACCGGAATCTTCCCCAGCGCCTGCACCGCGTCGGTATGAAAATAAACTCCAGCTTCAGCCACGATCTTCCCAATCTCCACGACCGGCTGAACCACGCCAGTCTCGTTATTGGCGAACATGATCGAAATCAACTTCGTATTCGGCCGGAGCGCGCGCTTCACCTCCGCCGGATCGACGACTCCGCGCCCGTCCACGGGAATGTAAGTAACTGCGCAGCCTTTCTCCTCCAGATGCCGGCAAGCATTTAACACGGCATGGTGCTCTATACTCGAGGTAATGATGTGGTCGCCGGCCTGCGTCACGCCGAAAACCGCCAAATTGTCCGCCTCCGTCCCGCCGCTGGTGAATACAATTTCCGCCGGACGCGCCCCCACCAACCGTGCTACCGATTCCCGCGCCCGTTCCACCGCCGCCCGCGTTTCCTGTCCATGATGATGAATGGACGACGCGTTGCCAAAGTGCTCCCCGAAGTGAGGCCGCATGGCCTCGAAAACCTCGGGCAGAACCGGTGTAGTCGCGTTGTTGTCGAAATAGACCCGGCGCATCACTCTCTCCTAATTGTACTGATTGCCGCCGCATGACCCGGGCTTCGGGAAAAAGCTTCAGGAGGAAATGCAAGCAGGAATCGCGACGATGGCTATGGTGGTGACGTTTCCTCTCACCATTACGAATAGTGCGCAATCATGCAACGGCCGTTTTTCGAAAGTCCATTTAGGCGGCGCCTATAACATACCGACAACGAAGGGACAACTTCGTTTGCGGAAGTGAGTTAGTTGCGGATGTTGGCCAACAGGTGCTCGATCTCTGCTTTTTGCTCGCCGCTAAGCGGCAAGAAGGGCAAGCGCGCGGGACCACCATAGTAGCCGTTGAGATCCATGGCGTATTTCACGCCCGGCACTCCGAATTCGCCAACGATGCGCTGGGCGGCGAGTTTTACACGCTCCTGCTTTTCTCGGGCGAGAGCGGTGTCGCCCTCCTTGAGGGCGGCATAGATTTCGTAGCAGGCGGTGGGCGCGGGGCAGGCGAAGGCCAGGATGGCGCCTACGGCTCCGAGGGCGAGCGACGGTTCGAGTTGGTGAGCCGCTCCTACCATGACCTGGAAGCCGACTTCTTTTTGGCGGGTCTTGAGATTGCCGATTGCGGTTACGGCTGACGAGCTTGGTTTGATGGAGGCCGCTGCGCGGACAGGAGTGTCCGCGCCACACTGAGATGCGGAGCCTGCCAGGGCTTCCACGCTTACCAGTTCCCTGCTCTCTCTTTCCTGCTTATGCGCGGCTTCGGCTTCGGCAGCTTTGACCATGCGCGGAGTCACGGCTGCGAAGGTTTCGGTTACTGTTGCCGCGCGCTTTACGTGGCGCGTGCCCTCGACCATTGCTTTCACTTTGTCGAGATTGCCGCTGGATTCCTTGATGGCCGCAATGTTGGGGTGATTCGCGAGTTCGATGACGACGTCCGCGGGAATGTCGTAGCCGGTGGCCTGGGGGAAGTTATAGATAACGATGGGGAGCGGGGACTGATCGGCCACGGTGCGATAGAAGGCCAGCAGGTTGGCGGGGTGCATCTGCTTCTTGTAGTAGTGCGGGGTGCGAATCATGGCGGCGTCGTAGCCGAGCGTGGCAGCATATTCGGTGAGGCGCAGGGTTTCGATGGCGGACTCTATGCCAGTGCCCGCGATCATGACTCTGTGAGGAGCGGCGGCGGCAATGGCGCATTTAAGGACGTCGCGGCGTTCCTGGTCAGCGAGCAGGATGGCTTCTCCGGTGGAACCCTGAACTACGATGCCGGCCACGGGCGTGCGCGAGTAGCGCTCGACATTGGACTCCAGCTTTTTGTAGTAAACCTGGCCGTCGGGATAGAAGGGCGTGGTAATGGGAGGAAAGACGCCGTGGAGAAGCATAGTGTCGGCTCCTTTTTGCAATCTACCCCTTCCAGCATAACAGCTTAGTGCGCCAGGGACGGACTGTGAATCTCGATCGCAATTGTTGGCGGATGGAGCAACGTATTGTGGATGAGGCATTGATGGACCGCGCGCTCCACGCCCTCGATGTGCTTCGGGTCAAGCCCGGCCGGGACGTCAATCGAAATGTGAAAGTCATCCAGGCGCGCCGGATCTTTGCGCTTTTCCGCCGTGACTCGAACCTTGGTGCCCGCTTCGGAAAGTTTGTGCTTGCGCAAGTACGCGGCCGCGTAAAATGCGGCGCACGAACCGAGCGAGGCCAGGAACAATTCAGGCGGCGTCATGCCTTCGTCGAACCCGCCGTTTTCCGGCGGCTGATCGGAGGCGATGACGTGTTGACGCGCTTTGATTTCGAATTGAACAGCTCCGAGATGCTCGACTACGACTTCCATGATTGACCTCCGTGGTTCGGGGCTCTCCCCTCACCGTTGTTAAGGCCCTTGTTGCCGGTACAGCCGCATCTTTGTTGATTGCGGTTTCGAAGTGCACTCATTGTTATTCTAGCGCTCGTCCTATAGCCGCGTGATCGCTATTATTCGCAGGCGGGGAGCTTGGTTCCTGTGGGGTCGACGTCGCGGCGGTACTGATCCTCGGTGCCGACGAAGAAGCGGGTGAAGGGGGTATCGCTTTTGTCGTCGACCAGGGTTTCAACTTGCCAGATCATGCCGATGCCTTTGCAGACTCCGGCGTTGGAGATGGGGGTGCGGTGAGTTTTTGCGGGATCGCCGGCGGTGTAGTAGTAGTAGAAGTCATCTTTGCCGTGGCCGGTTTGCGGGTTGGAGCTGGTGGAGAGTTTGCCTTGGGCGTCTAACTGGAGGAGGCGGTGGCCGTCTTCGGTGGGCAGCGGCGGCGTTTCTTTCTTGCGATATTCGATGCGGGTCCAACCGGTGAAGCCTGCGGGGATTAGATAGCGTTCGGGTGGACGGTTGTGGAAGGCCAGATCGAAGGCGGCGGGGCCAAAGAGTACGGCGGCGATGAAGATGGGGAGTCCGAGGATGGCGAGGGCGGCAAAGCGGGACTTGAGGTTGGGCATGGGGACGAGGAATTATGCCTGTCGGCGGGAGGGAATGTCACGCTGTGCGCGACGGGACCCAGGTCAAGTTTGCCGGACCTCTGAGGACACGACAGACGCGTCAATCCCCCCGAGGCGGCGCGCCAGGAAGTTAAATCCGAGTGCTCCTACCACGCCAGTCAACCATCCCGTTGCGGCCCAGAAGAGACAACTCACAATGACCATTAGTATGCCGGTGAGGAAATGTTCGGGTCGTGGAAGAGTGAGGTTGAAATTGAAGTTCACCAACGGGGCGACGATGCCAACTGGGAGCGTCACATTCTCAGCGCTGGTCAGTGCGGCTGCTGGGATGTAGAAAAAACCTAGGACGGCATACCCCAGGGTGGTTATGCGCGCCACAGAACCGATTCGAATTGACATGATTCGCATGAGGTTTGCCTCCAAAGTAAGCCGATCGAAACGTCCGGAGAAAGCATAAACCAGAATGGCGTACACAGTGATCCGAAGGCCAAGCCTTGTGCAAGAAATAGGGTTCCTTCGACTCCGTGCAGGATGACAGTGGGTTGGAGGGGTTTGCTAAGTCCGGCTTCCTACTCTTTCAGCGTGCAGCGCCTGCAACGCCTGCACGCGCACTTCACCGCGCTGCAGCGCCGAGATGCCTTCGGCGGCGGCTCTGGCCGCCGAGATCGTCGTAATTGTGGGAATGCGCGAGCTTACTGCCGCTCGGCGGATGGCTTTTTCGTCAAAGTAGGGGTCGGAACCGTGGGGGGTGTTGATGATGAGTTGAATGCGGTCGGCTTTGATCAGGTCGACGGCGTTGGGGCGGCCTTCTTTGACTTTGTACACGCGATCGACGGCGAGGCCGGCCTCTTCGAGCTTATCGGCGGTGCCGTGAGTGGCCACGAGTTTGAAGCCCATGTCGACGAAGCGGCGGGCGACTTCGACAACTCCGGGCTTGTCGTGGTCGGTAACGCTGACGAAGACGGTGCCTTTGATGGGCAGCTTTTGTCCGGCGGCGATTTGGGCTTTGGCAAAAGCTTCGCCGAAGTTATCGGCTACACCCATGACTTCTCCAGTGGAACGCATTTCGGGGCCGAGGACGGTGTCGACGCCGGGGAATTTCGACCAAGGGAAGACTGGAGATTTCACAAAGTAGTTGCGGCCGGCGTCGAGGTCTTTGGCTTGCTCAATGTATTCGGGGAGGAATTCGCGGAGCTTGCGGCCGGTCATAAGGCGGGCGGCAATTTTCGCCATGGGGACGCCGGTGGCTTTGCTGACGTAGGGAACGGTGCGCGAGGCTCGGGGGTTGACCTCGAGAACGTAGACCGTGGCCTCCTGATGTCCGTTGCCGCTTTTGCCGTTTCCTCGCGGAATAGCGAACTGCACGTTCATCAGGCCGATCACTTTCAGGGCGCGGGCCAGTTTGAACGTGTATTCGCGCATGCGGTTCAGCAGCGGCTCGGGGATATCGACGGCGGGGAGCACGCAGGAGGAGTCGCCGCTGTGAATGCCGGCTTCTTCGATGTGCTGCATGATTCCGCCGATGACTACGTCTTCGCCGTCGGAGAGCGCGTCTACGTCTACCTCGATCGCGTCTTCGAGAAACTTGTCGATCAGGATGGGGCGATCTTGCGAGTATTCCACCGCCTGCTTCATGTACTGCATGATGGTGTCTTCGTCATAGGCGATGACCATGGCGCGGCCTCCGAGAACGTAGGAGGGGCGGACCAGGACCGGGAAGCCGATTTTGTTGGCGGCTTCTACGGCGGCTTCGGCGGAGGTGACCATGGCGCCGGGAGCTTGCGGAATCTCGAGCTCTTCGAGGAGTTTGCCGAAGCGCTTGCGGTCTTCTGCCAGATCGATAGACTCAGGCGAGGTGCCGATGATGTTCACGCCTGCCGCTTTTAGCGGAAGCGAGAGGTTGAGAGGCGTCTGGCCTCCGAATTGGACGATCACGCCTACGGGCGCGCCCGCCGAGCCTTCGTGCTCGCAGATGGCGAAGACGTCTTCGAGCGTGAGCGGCTCGAAGTAAAGGCGGTCGCTGGTGTCGTAGTCGGTCGAGACCGTCTCGGGATTGCAGTTAATCATGATGGTCTCGTAACCATCTTCGCGCAGCGCGTAGCTGGCGTGGCAGCAGCAGTAGTCGAACTCAATTCCCTGCCCGATGCGATTCGGCCCCGAGCCTAAGATGACGACTTTCTTCTTCGGCGTAGGTGCGGCTTCGTCTTCTTCTTCGTAGGTCGAGTAGAGATACGGCGTGTAGCTTTCGAACTCGGCGGCGCAGGTGTCCACGCGCTTGTAGACCGGCTTGATGCCATGTTTCTTGCGGAAGTGGCGAACTTTTTCCTGTCCGCCTTTGCCGTCGAGACGCCATGTGCCAGCGAGGCGTCCGTCGGAAAAGCCCATGCGCTTGGCTTCGCGCACTACTTCGGTTGGGACGGATTCCATCGGGTGTTTTTCCAGCTCCAACTGCATGTCGCCGATCTCTTTTAGCTGGTAGAGGAACCACGGGTCGATCGAGGTCATCTTCGTGATCTGCTTGATGGTGTGACCTTGGCGGATCGCATAGCGGACGTAGGAGAGGCGCTCGGGATGGGGCGTGACCAGGCGCTGGGTAAGGATCTTGGGCTCGATTTTTTCGGAGCCTACTTTCTTGCCGGTATCGAGGGCGCGAATTCCCTTCTGCAGCGCTTCTTTGAAGGTGCGGCCGATGGCCATCACCTCGCCGACCGACTTCATCTGCGGGCCGAGCGATTCATCGGCCCCGGGGAATTTTTCAAACTGCCACTTCGGAATTTTTACGACTACGTAGTCGAGCGTCGGCTCGAAGCACGCGGGCGTTTTGCGGGTGATGTCGTTGGGGATTTCGTCGAGCGTGTAGCCGATCGCGAGCTTGGCGGCGATCTTGGCGATGGGGAAGCCTGTGGCTTTCGACGCCAACGCGGACGAGCGCGAAACGCGCGGATTCATCTCGATCACGACCATGCGGCCGGTGGAAGGATTCACGCCGAACTGGATGTTCGAGCCGCCGGTTTCGACGCCGATTTCGCGGATGACGGCGATGGAGGCGTCGCGCATCATCTGGTATTCGCGGTCGGTGAGCGTTTGCGCGGGGGCGACGGTGATCGAATCGCCGGTGTGCACGCCCATGGGGTCGAAGTTTTCGATGGAGCAGATAATGATGACGTTGTCTTTGGTGTCGCGCATCACCTCGAGTTCGTATTCTTTCCAGCCGAGCACGGATTCTTCGATCAGGCATTCGTGCACGGGCGAGAGATCCAGGCCGCGGGTCAGGACTTCCATGAGCTCTTCGCGGTTGTACGCGATGCCGCCGCCGGTACCGCCCAGGGTGAAGCTGGGGCGGATGATGACGGGGAAGCCGATTTTGCCCGCGAATTCGAGGCCGTCTTTGAGATTAGAGACGAGCGCGGATTTCGGCACGTCGAGCCCGATGCGCTGCATGGCGTCTTTGAAGAAGAGACGGTCTTCGGCCTTCTTGATGGCTGCGATCTGCGCGCCGATTAGCTGCACGTTGTACTTTTCGAGCACGCCGCTATCGGCAAGTTCGATGGCGAGGTTGAGCGCGGTTTGTCCGCCGACGGTGGGGAGAATGGCGAATCCAGCGCTGGGCGCCATTTCGCGCTCGATGCGAATGATCTCTTCGAGATATTCGCGCGTGAGCGGCTCGATGTAAGTGCGGTCGGCGGACTCGGGATCGGTCATGATGGTGGCCGGGTTCGAGTTCGCCAGCACAACTTCAAAACCTTCGGACTTCAGCGCCTTGCAGGCTTGCGTGCCGGAGTAATCGAATTCGGCGGATTGCCCAATGACGATGGGTCCGGAGCCTAGGATCAGGATTTTCGAGATGTCGGTTCGTTTGGGCATTGAAAATCGTCGTTAGTCGTTGGTCGTTTGTCCTCACTCAAACAGAACTAGGCTCCCATCGTTCTTGATGCCGCCTAATCCACAACTGGTCATGCTGAGGCTATACCTTTGAATCTCAGCGGACTTAGAGGCCGGATCGACCTCCACAAGAATCCTTCCCTTAATCTTGCACTGGTATTGACTACAAGCCCGACGCTCTTCGATATGCAAAACATAGAGGCCAGGATCTTGTTTCGAGAAGGAAAACCTTCCTTGCTTGTCCGTGATGGTCCTGCCGACTTCCTTTCCTGTCACGGTGTCGGTCAGCCACACGTCCGTTTCAGTGAGCGGAGCTTTTTGCCATCCCGCGAGCAACTGTCCCGCGACGCCTTGAGCATTTTCGATTGGGCCTTCTGGCCATTTGAGTGATATCCACTCCGACCCGGAATCGTCAGCTACAGGCAACAACTCGGCAACGGTACCGCTGACACCTGCGTGCTCGGCGCTGATCCAATAGTCGCTGATCATCACGTCGTGGAAAACGACCTTGCCGTCTTTATCCGAAAGCTGTTCGGCCACTAGGTCGCGAGAAGGGATTGCAAACACAATTTTGACCGAGATTCCTTCCAAGACCCTTCCATCCCGGCCCCTCACCGTGACCATAAAATTTCGACGAACCTTGAATCTGACAGGCACCCGTGAACACGCACAGGCGTCGGGCGGCCAAAAGAGGGTCGCAGTTGCGACAGCGACTATGAGCACGACGAGGAAGCGCTTCACCGCTTGAACTCCTCCATCATCTTCACGAAATCCTTGAACAAATAATGCGAATCATGCGGGCCGGGCGCCGCTTCCGGATGGTACTGGACGCTGAACAGCGGCAGGTTGCGATGTCGCATGCCTTCAAGCGTCTGGTCGTTCAGGTCCACGTGGGTTAGCTCGACTTCGCTTTGCGGGAGCGAGTCGGGATCGACCGCGAAGTTGTGGTTGTGGGCGGTGATTTCTACTCTGCCCGTTTGCAATTGCTTTACCGGATGGTTGCCGCCGTGGTGTCCGAATTTGAGTTTGAAGGTTTTGCCGCCGAGCGCGATGCCGGTGAGTTGATGGCCGAGGCAGATGCCGAAGATCGGTTGGCGTCCCATGAGGCGGCGGATGTTATCGACCGCGTAGGTGCAGGGCTCGGGGTCGCCGGGCCCGTTCGAGAGGAAGACTCCGTCGGGCTTGAGCGCGAGAACGTCTTCGGCGGGAGTTTGCGCGGGGACTACCGTAACTTTGCAGCCTTCTCCACGCAATTTGCGCAGGATGTTTTGCTTGATGCCGAAGTCATAGGCAACTACGTGGAAGCGCGGCGGCTCGTCTTTTACGCCGACGATTTCGTCGGGGAGGTACGAGCGCTCGCCCGTTTCCCAGACGTAAGTGTGGTTGGTGCTCACGACTTTGGCTAAATCCTGGCCGTCCATTTTCGGAATCGCCCGCGACTTGGCGACAAGTTTCTCCGCGTCGCTTTCCAGCGTTGAGATCACTCCCCGCATCACGCCGTGGTCGCGCAGGTGTCTCACCAGCGCCCGCGTGTCAATGTCGGCGAGGACGGGAATCTTGTACTGCTCCATGTATTCGTCGGTGACCTGCTGCGAGCGCCAGTTGGAGCTGACTTTGGAGAACTCGCGCACGATCAGGCCCTCGATGTAGGGGCGAATGGCCTCGTTGTCTTCCGGGTTGGTGCCGTAGTTGCCAATTTCAGGATTCGTGAGAACGACAATCTGCCCTGCGTAGGAAGGGTCGGTGAAAATTTCCTGGTAGCCGGTGATGGAAGTATTGAAAACGACTTCGCCGGAGCACTCGCCTTTGGCGCCGTAGCCTTTGCCTCGGAAGACTCGACCGTCTTCGAGGGCAAGCGTCGCTTGCATTCGAACTCCTGGGAGTGGATTTTAGGGATTTTAGCAGAGAGGGTTGTGGATTGTGAGGAAAAGGTCTCAAGTGCCAAGCCTCAGTTCTCCGATAGGGACTTCAGCCTTATGAGCAGCGGAGGAAAGTAGGGTAGGCTTGCCCTCCGATTCGTTCGCGTCAGAATGGGCAGAAATCGGTGCAGACGATCCAGGTTCGGTCAACGACCTAGCGATAGCGGCAAGAAGCCAAACGATCCCCGCGAGAAGCAGAACGATTACCGCAATACCCAAGCCGACTGCATCCGCCGATGCAGATGCCACTGCCGTTGCGCTCCTCTTGTTCCGCTCGGTCGAAATGGATACGCCCGATTTCATTCATAACGTTGGCCCGGACCTCTTCCTGCAATGCTTTTGCGGCGCGACCCTTGTCCGATCCTCCGCGCTTTTTCGCAAGTTGCGAAAATCGGACCATCCGAGATCGCTTCTCATGTAAGTTCCGGAACAGGTCGCAACGTAGAGCCAATAAAAGGGCGCATCTAGACCCCTTATGGCATTTTGCATGGCAGGGGGATGCACTTGCCCGTGAAAAATCTGCTACCATCACTGTTCGGTGAGGTGGCCATGCCCCAATACGTAATCGAGCGGGAAATCCCAGGCGCAGGCAATTTGTCTGATGCGGAACTGCAGGCAGTGGCCAGAAAGTCGGTAGGCGTGCTGAAGGATATGGGACCGGAGATCAAATGGCTTCACTCCTACGTCACCGGCGATAAAGTCTATTGTGTGTACGTGGCGCCAGACGAGGAAACGGTTCGCGAACACGCACGCCGCGGAGGTTTTCCGGCAAATCGTGTCTCGGCAGTGCGCCGCATGATCGATCCCGACACTGCGAACTGACCTAAGCCGAGTTTCGAGTCTGACGACCTGATTCCGCGTCGCAGTTAAGTGCCTCGTGGATGGCTTGCTCGACCGGCATCGCCCAACCTTCCATCCACGCCGTTCCTGCAGCATTGCCAAGCGTTCGGCGCGCAAATTCCAGGGCCTTCTGAAGCCTGGGTTGCTCGGTGGGCGTGAGCGGAACGCCCAACCTTTGCCGAAGCGCGGCGGCGGCTCCTGCCAGGTGTAGCGATAATTCAGCGTTCGATTGCGCCGCCGCACTTACCGCGAGACATTCCAGCGCCCTCGCGATGCCGCGTTTGTGACCCAACTCTTGGAACACCTTGATGCTTTCGCCGTAAAGGCGACGAGCTTCGGAGTTGTTACCCTGATCGCAGCTTAGACTTGCCAAATCCGAGAGGGTGCTCGCAATTCCCCAGCTATCACGGAGTTGGCGAAACTCCAGCAGGCTCTGTTCACAAAAGGAACGCGCCGCCACCAAGTCCGCTTTCTCCCGGGCGACGTCGCCCAGATAGTTCAACGTCCAAGCGACACCGGCGCCGTCTCCCATCTGACGGAACATCGTCAGACACTCATCGTAAAGAGAAGATGCGCGCTCATATTCACCCTGCGACTTCATCACACTGGCGAGATTGCTGAGGGCTCGAGCGATGTTTGCGGGATCGACAAGGTCCTTCCATATTGCAACGCATCGCTCAAAGAGTGAGGATGCAGCAGCGAATTCGCCACGATCGCGAGCGTTTACGGCCAACGCGTTCAGTGCGACGGCAACGCCGCGCTTATCGTTTAGCTTGACACAGGTCTCGAGGCTTTCCTCGAACAGTGGCCGCGCAGAGTTGTAATCGCCCTGCGCCGCTGCCAGGACTGCGCCGGCAAACAGCAGGCGCGCGCGAAGTTTCGGACGCGACGCGGACCCTCCCAACGCCAGGAGCCTGGCGATGGCGTTCCGGCCCTCCGTCAGATGCTCCCGTGTTTCCCAGAAGCGGAACAGGGCGGCGCCCATGCGAAAGCCCCATTCGGCATCCCCAGTTCTGACCAGATAATCAATCGCTAATCGGAAGTTCTCGTGCTCAACTTCAAAGCGGTCGAGCCATTCAGGTTGAGCGGCTATTTCCTCAGCACCCTCTTCGGCAAGCACGAGGTAATAAGCAGCATGGGCCCGGCGGGTCGCAGGTTCATCGTCGCTCTCGGCAAGGCGTTCGAGAGCATACTCCCGGAGGGTCGAGAGCATGCGGAACCGGGTTTCTGTATCCGCCTGCTCCACCTGCTGTGTCAGGCTCTTGTCGACCATCGATGCCATGCCGTCGAGTACGTCGAGGCCCAGGTCGCCCTTGGTGTCGCAAACGGCTTCCACGGCTTCCAGCGTGCATCCACCGGCGAATACGGAGAGCCTCCGGAACAGAGTTTGCTCTGCGGCATTCAGGAGACTGTAGCTCCAGTCGACGGTGCCGCGAAGAGTTTGTTGCCGGCTGGGCAGATCGCGGGCACCGCCGGTCAACAGGTTCAGACGGCCTTCGAGACGAGCCAGCATGGCGGACGGCGAAAGCAGTTTGATGCGGGCCGCAGCCAGTTCAATAGCGAGGGGCAGACCGTCGAGGCGAGCGCAAATGGCCGCTACCATGGGGGCGTTTCCCTTGGTCAATGCGAATTCGTGCTTCACAGCCTTCGCGCGTGCTACAAAGAGCGCGATCGCTGGAAGACGGGAAAGCACTTCCAGAGGCGGAATGGACGTGGGGTCGGGCAGCGCGAGCGGTGGCACGGGAAATTCATGTTCGCCATAGACATGAAGCGGCGCTTGGCTTGTGACCACGACCTTGAGACTCGGGCCAGGCGTCAGCAGTTGCGCCACGAGCGGCGCTGCGGAGACGAGGTGCTCGAAGTTGTCGAGCAAAAGGAGCATCGGCTGGCTCAATCCGCCCACGTACTCTATCAAGCTTTGCTGTGGCGACTTATTTCCGGTTTCGCGCACGCCCACTGATTGCGCGATCGTCGAAGCGATCAAACCACCTTCACCAATCGCTGACAGAGGGACAAAGCACACACCGCCGCGAAACTGGTCGGCGATTTCACCCGCTACCTGCAAGGCGAGCCGCGTCTTCCCGATGCCGCCCGGACCTGTGAGGGTCACAAGCTGTACATCCACGCGGCTCAGGAGCTGACGGAGACCAGCCGTTTCGTGTTCCCGTCCAATGAATGCAGTGCGTTGCAGCGGCAGGTTGATGGGGCGAGGCTCCGATTCGCGGGCAGGCGTATCGGCGAGGCGGTCGCGCACCGCGGCGAGGTCGCAAGCCAAATCGCGGGTGGAGGCGTAGCGCTGCTTCGGGTGCTTGGCCAGGCACCGTTCCACGATCCAAATGAAAGGAGCGGGCGCCTGAAGCATTCTGGCGCCGAGGCGCTCGGGCTCATCGCGAAGGATTGCCGCCGTCGTTTCTGCGTGAGTCTTTTTCTGGAACGCAGGAAGCCCGGTGACCATCTCGTAGAGCACCGATCCGAAAGAAAACTGGTCAGAACGAAAATCGACTTCGCCGCCGGTCGCTTGCTCCGGCGACATGTAGCCCACGGTTCCCATCACCGTTCCATGCTCGGTAATGTTGGTGGTCGCATCCGAATTCTGGGCGTGGTCGAGCTTACGCAGTTTCGCCAGACCGAAATCCAGCACCTTGGCCGTACCGTCGACAGAAACCATCAGGTTCTCCGGCTTCAAATCGCGGTGAACGACACCAATTTCGTGCGCTTTGGCGAGAGCGTCTGCAATCTGCGCCGCAAGGGCGACCGATTTGCGAAATGGAATCGGGCCAGAGGCGAGCGACTGTCGCAGCGTCTCGCCGTCCACCAGTTCCATGGCAATGTAACGTGTGCTGTTCACATGCCCCAGCTCATAAATCGTGACGATGTTGGGATGATTGAGTGCGCTGGCGGAACGGGCTTCCTTTTCAAAGCGTGCCAGGGCTTCCGGTTGAGCAAGGCGTTCCATGGAAAGCGTCTTAATGGCGACTTCACGGTCGAGGCAGGTGTCTCTGGCGCGGTATACCTCGCCCATGCCCCCGGCGCCCAGTTGCTGAAGGATCTCGTAATTCCCAAAGCGCGTGCCCGGCGACAAGGTGGACGACACGGAATCTGGCATGAGCGGCAAGTTCATTTACCTCGCTGGCGCAGCGGTCGGCCGGCCGAGAATTGATCGCTCGCCGCCGCGCTATGAACTTTGAATTCTGGACTTTCCGATCGCAATGGACTCTGCGGCCGAAACCCCGGGGTGCGTTTATAATAACCCAGACTCGGAGGCAGTTCATGGATATTCGATCGGTGCAGCGGCCGCTAAAAGACCAGTACCGGCAAGACCCTGCGAGTTCCCGGATTACTCTGACGGCGCACGGCAAGCAGACCGAGGCGCCCATCTCCTGCTCGATCGACTTGGGGCGGGCGATATATAACGCTCAAGCTCACAAAGGGGTGGGCGGAGCAGGGACGGGCGCTTGTTCCGGAGACTTGCTACTGGGTGCGCTGGCTGCCTGTGCGCAGATCACTTGCCAAATGGTAGCTGCCGCCATGGGAATCTCTACCGAGGCCATCAACGTCACGGTCGAGGGCGATCTGGACCTGCAGGGTACGCTGGGTCTGTCGAAAGACGTGCCGGTCGGATTTCAGGACATCCGAGTTACTTTCGACGTCCACGCGCCGCAGGCAACGGCGGAGCAGTTGAGCGCGTTGCGGACGAAAACGGAACAATATTGCGTGGTAATGCAAACCTTGCAGCGCCCGCCGCGGATTCAGAACAAATGGAAGCAGTAGAAACGGTCTAAGCGCACCCCGCCGAAAGTGCCGCAACAAGAGATTCCGTTTTTATTTCGGCTTGATGTTCTGATTTACGCGGAACAGATTTCCCGGATCGTAACGCTTCTTGATCCTCGCCAGACGGTCGTAATTCTTGCTATACGTCGCCCGGATGCGATCCTCGCCCTCTTCCATCATGAAGTTGACATACGCGCCTCCGGCGGAATAGGGATGAAGCGCGCTCCAATAGTCCTTCGCCCAGGTGGAGATCTTATCCTTGTTAGCCGGGTCCGGATCGACCCCGACAATCACAGAACTCCAAATCGCGTCGCGGTAACCCCACGGCGTGGCGCTGCTCTTGACGCGGCTCGCCGCACCGTTGACCGGGTACAGGTGCATGGTCGACTGCATCGACGGCAGGTTGGCCCCGTGTTTCACGTGAAGCGCAATGGCTTCGTCAGGAAGCGTGCGCACGAAATCGGCCTTCCAATACCATTGCAGGCCCGGCGGATAGAGAGGATCGAACAGACTTTGGAGGACTGGATGCGGAATCGGGCCGACCATGTCTAGCGCCGGCGCTTTAAAGCTACGGATCGGCTTGAATACCTTCTCCGCCTTCTTGATCGGTCCGGTATAGCACCACACGATGCCGCACATCTTCCTGTTGTGCAGACGCTCGGGGAACGGCGGCCCCGGCGGTACGGTGAGGAAAGCAAAGAACCCATAAACCTCATCGGGCGCCGCCGCGATGAAACTGCGGTACCAGCGCATCATCTCCGCCGCATCTTCCATCGGCCACAGCATCGGCCCGCCGTAGTCGGCGTGCACGGGTTGCGCCTCGAACAGAAACGACGTCACGACGCCGAAGTTGCCACCCCCGCCGCGCACCGCCCAGAACAGGTCGGTATTTTCCTTGGCGCTGGCGGTGACAAATCGCCCGTCGGCCAGCACCATTTCGACTGCCAGCAGATTGTCGATAGTCAGGCCGTAGCGCCGCGTCAAGTAACCAATCCCGCCGCCCAAGGTCAACCCCGCCACGCCGGTACTCGAAATGATGCCCGCAGGGACCGCAAGACCGAAGGCGTGCGATGCATGGTCCACATCGCGCCAGAGCGCGCCGCCGCCAGCCAGCACGGTCTTCTTCTTTGGGTCCACGCGAACATAGCTCATCGGCGAAAGATCGATCACCAACCCGTCATCGCAAACTCCCAATCCGCCCGCGTTGTGCCCGCCGCCGCGGATGGCCACCACCAGCTTCTGCTCGCGACCGAACTTCACCGCTGTCATGACGTCGGCCACGTCAGCGCAGCGTGCAATCAGTCGTGGGCGCCGGTCGATCATCCCGTTGTATACCTTGCGAGCCTCGTCGTAACCCGGATCGCCTGGCTCGATAAGCCCTCCGCGCAAGCTGGCTCTGAAAGCTGCGATCGTCGCTTCGTTCAGCATCGCTAAACTCGATCCCCGAAAAATTTGACCTCGTTGTGCCACAGTTGGCTATAGCGGCGGTACGGTGCGTCTGCTGATACGCTTTGTTCAATCCAGGCAACAACGCAATATCGGACGATAACAGCATAACTCTCGGTTATCTCGGAACATGGCACTCGAAGAAACAGGCATAAGTCGCTGTAAAACACCTACTATCTCGGATTGCAATCTCTGTACCGTTCGTTTGCGATAATAATATGGGTGCAGGTCTCTTTTCTCGCCCCGTAGCGCCCAAACCGATCTTACCAACCCGTCGCTTCCAAACGCAACGGCACTTCCATCCCAAGGATTCAAATTGAGAAAACTACGCAACAATTCCAGCTTGCCCCCATTGCAGCCCGAAGGAGCGGACACACCGCCCACCAACTTAGCGTACTGCGCAGTCAGGCTGGTAGCGTGCGTCCGAAGTAATTCTCACGCGAACATCGTGAAAACTATGGAGGGGGCAGCGGGACAAACTTGTCCTGTGCATCGCTCGGAGAAAGCAGTGTAAATCGCGCGGCTGAGTACTCCCGCCTTTCAAAATCTATGCCTAGAACAAGAGCACAGTGCATTGCCGACCCCATGGCAAAACGGATTAGCGGAATACCAGAAAGCGGTACAGCGCACTTCATGCTGACGCTTTGGAGGAATTTCAAGTGAGTAACCCGATCAATAACGATTTAACCAGTATCAATCAGTCACAGATTCTGTGTCCGCCAATAGTACCGAACACAAACGGCGTTGTGTTCGACCGCATGTCCGACACATTTTCGTTTGTGTTCGGGAATTTGTCGGACACGTGTTCGGGAAAATTCCCGATAACAAAGCGCCACGAATACAGCGGTAGGGGCTGGCTCCCCGAGTTCTGAGAGCAGCGCCGTGATCTCTGCGTTGCTGGGCACAACGGGTTGAGTGCTTCGCGCTGTCGCCTGCCTTACGTGCAACATCGGGTTGCGGTCAGTGATCTCCGATCGGCAAGCATGACTGTAAAGCGAGCAGAGGATATTTTTTATCTTGCTTCAAGTGCCATTCTTGAGTGGGAGTGACGCGAGCCACGATTCGACTTGCACGGCCTTGACTTCGGCTGATTGATGGTTGCCCAGACTGACTTCGATGCGAACAAGAGCAGCGTTTCGACACTGGTGCTGTATGAACGATGCGGGCGAAGCAAGAATTACAGCCTCGCGTGTTAAAATCGTGGACGTAGGCGTGTAAAGGTTGGGGACGTAGTTCAGTTGGTTAGAACGCTGCCCTGTCACGGCAGAGGCCGCGGGTTCGAGTCCCGTCGTCCCCGCCATTCTTTCTAAAGCGGTTAATGAAATGAATGGTGCTTCCACTTCAACTTGCCCACAATTTCACCCACGCCCTTCACTGGACGTTCCCAGCTTCGAATCCCACGGCATCAAGGAACTTCTCTTGAGCCGCGATCATCTCGTCGAGGTCCTCGTCCGTATACAGATCGAGTGTGGTCTGAATCCGTGAGTGCCCCAAGATTCCTTGTACTGTCTTCGGGTTCTCCTTCGCCTTGTTCACCAGCGCTGGTCGCAGGTGGGTCGAATCTCGGCAACTCGCCCGCGCGCAAGGACAGATTCTTATTTCCAGGATGAAGACACCAGGATACCTCGCGATTTCACCAAGGGCTGGATCAAAACAAAACGCCCCAAACTCCTTCGAGTTGAAAGCTTAGACGGTTGCGTTCCTGTTCCAGTGTTTTGATTACCGAGGTGAGATTAGCCATGAACGGATTCTAGCAAGGGCATGACTGTGCAAGGACAAACTCCTGGCATGCCCCGCTGTGAATCGACTCTCGGCAACTTGACGCGCATGAAGACAGGCTCTTCTTTCCAGGATGAAGACACCAGGGCTTATTCAGTGGCCACGATCGGATCAGCGGACGCACCTATCGAACGACGGATTATGAGAACACAAGAGGGATATGCGCCGTTTTGAAGGTGTTCTACATTATTCGATTCTTTCAATGCTTGCAAGGCTGGCCGTCTTGTTTGTCCATTGTGTATTCGACTAGACCGGTTCTGATCCTTCAATCATTACAATTTTCATTACAGTGTTGGCGATCCTGTGGCTGAAAATGGTCACGTAGCAGTGTTGTGGTTACCGAATCGGTTAGAACTTGACTGCGCGCTCTCGGGCAGTCTGACAATCGAACTGTTATCTGGGGATCGAAGGGTTACCTCCGAGCGTCCCAGTTATGTAGCAAAAACAGCCTTGATATCTGCGACTTCGATTACGTCACCCGCTTCAAGTTGTCTTTGGCCGCCCTCGACCACGGTATCATTCACTTTGATCTTTACCTTGTTTTCGGAAGCAGCGATGAAGTAGCCATCCTCGCCTCGGTAAATCAAAGCTGCGACGCGGGGAGCGAACCACCGCTTTAGCCGAATGCCGGCCATCTTCGACCTTCCGATCAGGGTCAGTTTACTGGTCAGAACGTACCGCTGCCGGTCCGTCCGGCCTTTGACGATCGTTAGCGTGCCAATAGTTTGACGTACGGGAATCGCTGGAGTGACTGGCGACTGGCCCGGGGCAATGCTGACTCTCCGGACCACGGCCGGGCCGGCGGGGGAAGCGGCCGCCGCTGCCTGAGCGACCATTTCTTTGGCTTTTGCCGTGTCCAGAAGGACGGTGCGATCAAGCTGCGGCGGTGCCACCTTCGGCACCTGCCCGTCGACGTGCGCTTGATAAGAAGCAGCGACGCGTACCTCATCACGAAATTCGATTGTGTGCTTGCCGATTGTGGCGCTGTCTCCGTCCTTCAGCACCGCCTTGGTGATACGTTGACCATTGACGTACGTGCCATTAAAGCTCTCAGCGTCCTCGATCACATAGTGATCGCCTTCCGCATAGACCTTGGCGTGATGTCCGGAAACGGCAGGATTGTCGATGCGAAAGACATTATCTGGCTGACGGCCAATGGTGACTGTGCCGCCGGAAAGCAAGAGCTCTTGTAAAACCCGATCTTCGAATTTGAGAAACAGCTCGGCCATTGCACGTCTCCAAAATGCCCTAACTGCGAAAAAGCCTGCCACCGCAGTGGGCCCTTCCCTTGCGCTACCGCTATCTTCACCATCTATTGTTCGCACGAAAGCGCACAAGGGAAGAGTACGAAAGTACTCGACACCTCTTTGCCCTGCCGAAGAGGCTCAATTGCAGTGAGACTGACACGGATTCTGAAGCAGCGCACACGTGTAACGTGCAGAGATCACTGGGGAAACAGTTTTTCTAAACGCTCGGCAAGCTTGCGCACGGCCTCGTTGAGAGCAGGAAGGCCGGGGGTATCGAAGTCTACGTCGAGGCTTTCGAGGTCGACGGTGACGTCCTTGATCAGCTGAGTGACCATTTCAACGCGGTGTTTTACTACCTGCCCCATCAGCTTGTATGGATCGCCTCCTTTTCCTTGTGCATCGAGCCATTGCTGTACGGCTGCGCTTGCCTGGCGAGCTCGTTCGGTAGCGGTCCGGAAATCCATCAGAACCTTCACATTGATCATGCCGGTCTTGACCGAGGTTTGCAGGTTCTTAAGCTCTTCGTTGGTCTTCCTCAGACGAGACGAAAGCTCCGGATCCTTCGTAGGACTGTCTGCCATGGTTCTATCTTCCTTCCGGCCAGGACTGGGATTCCGCCTGGCCTTTCTGATGGCGCAATTCAACTAGCCACAAATTGTTTTTCGAGCAGCCCCCGATTGGCAAAGTCCATCGATTACCGGTCACAACTTGGCATCTGCGGACACCGCAAGATTGAACTGATCGCGCAGAAACTCCGCTGCCTCGGCTCGCCCGGGCGATGCACCCTGAGGAGTTGCATTCAGATACAACACATACAACTCCGCGGCTCCGTCCGTGTCGCCTTCTTGCGCCATTGTCCTCGCTGCCTGCAGCACTGCTGCCGGCAGCTCCGCCGCTCTTTCTCGCACCGCTTTGACCAGGGCATTCCGCGAATCGATTTCCAGATCGGTCAGGAACTGCGCCCCGTCCGGTTCCACGCCCTGGTTGGTGATTCCTTCGATATCTTCCGCTTTGACGTCTTGCAAAACGACTGTCGTGGTGTGTTTGTCCTTACGCACATCGGCAGGCTGCCCGATAAAATTACCCGCCCGGTCGCGGAACTGGAACTCGATCTCCGCCGACGCCGTCAGATCGACGGTCTTCTTGGTGTAGTGATACGACTCAATCACGGTCTCCACGTGGCTCTGCTCGGTTGTGTCCAACTTATGACGCAACTCGTCAACGCTTTTCTGCGCCAGCCCCACCGCATAGTTGGCGTCGGCGATCAGTTGCTTTTTCTTGCGTTCGGCCTGGGCGTCCGCCAGCGCATGTTGCGCCGCGCTTAGCTGCTCTTGGGCGGATTCATAGTCGCTTTCGATTTGCAGCCAGGCCGGATTTTTCTTCTCGTGCGCGCCCGCCCGGTATTTCGATTCCGGAGCCTCCAGATTCGCGTTCTTGACCATGCGATGCTCCAGAACCTGCCCTACGAGCGTGAAAGTTGGCTGTTGCGCCCCCTCAGCGTCTGTGGAATTACGCACGACCGCAATCGGCATTCCGGAGGAATCGATTCCGCTGATGATCGCGTCCGCAAGTTGGTCCGCGAAACCATGGCTGTCGCGGCGTGAAGTTTGGTCGCGGAACTCGATGCCGACCGAGAGCTGGGACCGCCGTTGATACGCCGGATCGTATCGGGCCATCTCATCCTTCAAACTGTCGAGATTGGTGATCCCGTAACGCACGGCCTCTTTGAGGTAAAGCCATCCAACGCCGGCTCCCGATCCCGAAGGTTTCTGCAGGTATCGATGGGCTTGCTCCAGGCAGTAAGCGCTGATCTTCGCGGAAAGGAAATCGCGTTTGAGGGTGATCGCCGGGTCGTCTCCGAGGGAACTCGCGCGATCCCACAGAACAAAGGCTTCCAGCGCTGCCTTCTCGTCAGCCGGACTTTTGATGGGAACGTGCGACTCCTGGATCTTCTGCGCTCGCTGCACGGCGGCGCCGATATAGTTGTGCGACAACGCGGCGATCTGCGGCGCTACCAGCGCGCGCTGTTTCTCCGGCAAATCGGCCAGCACGTTATAAGCTTCGACGAACTGGTTCTTCCGCGCATACTCTTCGCTATCCTGCACGACGGCGTCCGCTGCCTGCTGATTGCGTTGGGCTTCGAGTTGAGCGGCGGCGGTGTCGGCGGCTGCCTGCACATCCTTGCGGTCGGGCCGCAGCGCCGACGCTTTGCCAAACTCCACGATTGCTTTTTCCCACTCTTGATGGCCGGACAACCTTTGTCCGTTATCGAAGTGGTGTTTGAAGGCCGCACTGATGACGCCATCCACGCGCGGCATTTCGGAAGCGAATGCCACATAGGCGCCCAGCGAATTGACGGCCTGATCGTAATGCGACTCCGCGATCAGCACCTGCGCGTTCACTATGGTCGTATCCAGTTTTCGCTGCTCCGCCGCAATCTCGCGCTCCAGGCTCAGCAGGGGAGCATAGTCGGGCCGGATCTCCAACAGGCGTTCCACGTGCTGCTTGGCAGCAGACAGCTGCGCATAACCAGCCGTGCGGTCTTGCACGGCTTTCCGGTACGCCTCCAGGCGCGTTTGATCTGGACGAGCCAGATTGTCTAATTCTCGCCCGATGTCGTCCATGAGCCGCGCCGCGGGTTTGTAGCCCGCAGACGACTGGATCGCGGTTTGTGCCTCCAGGTATGCCTGCCGCAGCACCGCGAGGTCCGGCGCTTTGCCACCGTTCGAATTTTGATATTGCGTGAAAGCAGATTCGGCTGCGTGCTCATGAAATCCCGCTATCGCATCCTGAGCCGAAGGTCGCCGCGTGGAGGACGGATAACGCGTTAAGAAGTCCTGCCAGTCTCGGATTGTGTTCGCTCTTTGAGCCCGCAGGAAGTCGGCAAATTCAACGTCCGGAGCCGCAACAAAGATCAGCTGAACACCCAGCTTAAATGCTGGAAGCACTGCATCGCGCGGCGATGCGGAGACAGGAGTGCCTCGAATCACGGCCTGGTCGGCCGCTTCCGCTGGGGTGAGTTCAACGCGCCGTTCAAATTTCAGATTGCTGGGGACAACACAAACGGACTTGCCGTTTGTCGTCAGCGTGAGTACACCATCTGCGCCGCGCTGAAGCGAGTTAGCGCCCGCCAGGGAAGCGCGCGGAAGCGCATTGTAAGTATTCTTGTCCAGCCCCGAAACACCGTCACAGCCGCGAACTTCGACCTTTCCGTTCAACGCTGCTTCCGCGATCTGCACATACGCCGCGCCCTGGGGGCCGTCGAACAAAACCACCGCGGTCAGGGAAGCATCTTTCGCATAAGTCGTGATCGAAGCTCCCAGGAGCAGCACAACCGCAAGGCAGCAGTGCTCAAGACGAGAAGCCTCGTTCGGTCGCTTCGAACGAAAGCGAAACGAAATGCATTGCCACGGCTTCATAAAGATCCCGAGCCTACATTTTCTCGCGGGAGCGAACGGCTGAAGCAAGATCGATGGCCCAATCGAATACTAAAGTAACTGGGAAGCTAAACCCGTCCGGAGCTATCATGACGATGAAGTGCGAAGATTGGATAACTTGCGCCCTTGCGTATATTTACGAGGGCGGTGCATTAGAGCTGCCTAATGGAATCGCAAAAGCCACCGAACGATACTGTTGCTCCGTCGGGACCGACTGACACCCCCACCCGTGGGCACCCGCCCGAGCAGAATGAGACTAGCTATAGAACTTTGGGCCGCTATCGGATTCAGGAAGAACTCGGGCGCGGGGCTATGGGCGCCGTCTACAAAGCTTACGATCCTGTAATTGCCCGCACCGTCGCTCTCAAGACCATTTTGATCGACGATCACACTCCCGATCGCGCCCAGATGATCGAGAGGCTCAAGCAGGAAGCCAAAGCGGCCGGCGGTCTCGATCACCCCAATATCATTACCATCTACGACGTTGGCGACGAGAACGGTGCTGTTTATCTCAGCATGCAGTTTGTGCAGGGAACCACCCTGGCCGACCTTTTGGCGGATGCTGGCGTGCCTTCCTTGCCCACGCTCCTTTCGTGGGCGGACCAGATTTCAGACGCAGTCGGTTTCGCGCACGCCCGCGGTGTCATTCACCGCGACCTCAAGCCGGCCAACCTCATGGTGACCAGCCAGGGTGCCATCAAAGTCCTCGACTTCGGAATCGCCAAGATCGAAAACACGTCCATGACGCAAACCGGCCTGGTCATCGGCACGCCCGGCTACATGGCGCCCGAGCAGATCGCAGGCAAGAAAATTGATCATCGCGCCGACATCTTCTCCCTGGGGGCCGTCTTCTACGAATTGCTGACCCGCCAAAAACCCTTTGCCGGAGATATCGCGACCATCCTCTACAAGATTGTGAATGAGGATCCCGTCGCTCCGTCGCTTATCAACCCGGCCATTCCCGGCGGGATCGATGCCGTCATTCGGAAGGCTCTCGCCAAAGATCCCAAGGATCGCTTCCAGTCTTGCGAGGAAATGCGGCAGGCCTTCCTGGAGCAATCTGTTCGAGCACCGCTCACCCCGCGCGCGACCGTTCCCGCGGAAAAGGTGGTCGCCAACCGGCCGCCAACCCCTGCAAGCGCTCGGCGTGTCCCTCAAATCGAGGCAATTCTACCGCGAATCTGGCCACGTCTGATTCTGGGCTCGGCCCTCCTTCTCATCGCGGCGGCAAGTTGGGCTTTCTACATTCGGTCGCAAACGGGCGCGTTTCCTCAGTTCGTTGCGAAACTCGAGAGCAAGATCGGAGCCCTGACTTCAGACACTGGAAAGCTAAGTGAGTACTCCGTGCAGGTTCCTCGCCGTGCGGCTGAGGAGCCCCGCGTCGCGCCGACCCGTCCTCAGAGTCCAGAGACGGCGCATGCTCCGGCGACCGCGGAACAAACACCGGCGACCCCGGCGGCTTCAAGTCCCGCAGCCGTACCAACCTTGCAGCCGGTCGCGGCGCAGTCGTCAAGCGATCATCCCGCAAGTGAAAGCACACCCGTTTCAGGAGCACCGGCATCGCCTCCACCGGCGGAGATTTCCCAGAAGCCCGTTGATCCATCCCAGGCCGCTTCACCTCAAGCGGTTGAGTCGAGTGACCACAATCAACCCCCACCCGGCAACGCAACCACCCACGACTCACTCACCGCGTCTTCCGCTTCCCGCGACGATGACAAGCAAGCTGCACCGCCAGCCACGCTAAAGCCGCCTGCCCGAAAACGAGCTCCAGAATCGGCTTTGGCGGTAGACGGTTTCAGCCGGCAAGACATCCCGGATCTGCTGAGCCAGGCCAATTCCGCAACCGCGCGCGGCGATTACCGTCTGGCGCGTTACGAGTACGGACTCGTTCTAAAGCTCGATCGCAACAACGTCCATGCGCGAGAAGGTCTACGCCGCTTGCTGGCCGCATGGCAGACGCGCTGACTCCCGTTAGCGCTCGGAGCGTCCCGATGTCTAGGCGGCAGGCTTGTTCGTCACAGCTCGTGCAATTCATTGACCTGGATCGGCCCTTTTTTCAGGGCGGATGTCTTTTGGGGCGGCCTTACAGGGGCGGGCGAATGCTACAACCTCATTAGAAAACTACTCAATTTTACTCATCGAGAACTCCTGGCGAAAATGCAACAGTCTCATAAGATTGTTGCGTTTTTGCCAATTCAGCCGCCCGTGCGAAAGTCACGCTGTGTGCAACCGACCGACTCCGCCGCGCAAGCCTGCAGCCCCGTTTACGCCTTCCAGGGACCGCCTCGGAATGCGGAATGCAATCCCACGGTGCGGTCGCGCGCGACCGCGCGGCCGTGGGATGCAAGCCGGAAAAATAGTTGAGGCAACTCTCCCGGCGAACCTGATTGGGACAACAGTGGGACAAACTCGTTGGATGGGCTTTGCAAGTGATTGAAAAATGGTGGAGCTAGTCGGGCTCGAACCGACGACCTCATCGTTGCGAACGATGCGCTCTCCCAACTGAGCTATAGCCCCACTTAGCGGTGGGTCAATTCAAACTCCTGGCTGCCGACAATTCTAGCATTCGTCCGCTTTTTGGGGCGGCCGGTGTGACCAAAATCACATCACCATGTTCAAGAACTTCGCTACACTGCTTTTTTGTATGCGCGAGTTCTCCATTCTCACGAACCGCAAGCGGGCCATCGTGGCGCTGGTCCATTCGGTCGTCTTCCTGCTGATCGCTTTCCGCCAGATGATCGCGGCCACCCCCGCCGCCGGAATCTGGATACCCGCGACGGTGCCCGCCGGCACGTGGGTGCTGTGCGGCATCTTCACCATCGTTTCCGCTATTCTGCTCTGGCTCTTCGCCATCTCACGCGGCTGGATCGAGAAGCTCTACTTCGGCATGTGCACCGTCAGCGCCGTTTCGGGCTTGTTGCGCACCGCCTTCGGCGACCAAGCCTTCCATGCAGGCCTCTACATCCGGGTCATCATGCTTACCAGCGCCGTGCTGGTCGGACTCTTCATTGTCCGCATCCATTCGGCTATCCGGCCAATTGCTGAATCCCCAGATCCTGTCTCGTAGTCGAAGTCAACCTATATAATTTCGATAGTGAGTTCCGTCAAAGTAAGACAAGTCGCGTCCGCCGAATTTCCCACACGCTGGGGGCATTTCCTGATTCACGGCTTTACTTTGCGCGTCTCAGGCACCAAGACCGAGGAAGCCGTCGCTCTCGTCATGGGGGACGTGCAATCCGGATCGCCCCTGGTTCGCATTCACTCCCAGTGCCTCACGGGCGACGTTTTCGGCTCGCTGCGTTGCGATTGCCGCCAGCAACTCGAAATGGCGCTCTCTATGATCGCCCACGAAGGCGCCGGTGTTCTCATCTACGAGCAACAGGAAGGCCGCGGCATCGGCCTTATGGCAAAGCTCCAGGCCTACGCGCTGCAGGATAGCGGCCTTGACACGGTTGAAGCCAATCAGCGGCTCGGCTTCAAGGCTGATCAGCGCGAATTCCTCATGCCGGCCGAAATCTTAGGCGCCCTCGGCATTAAGCAGGTGCGTCTGCTTTCCAACAATCCCGATAAGGTCGCCGCTCTTCAGCGCGCCGGTATACGCGTCACCGAACGTGTTCCTTGCGAGGTCGCACCCACCGAATACACCCAAGACTACTTAAAGACCAAGCAGGAAAAGCTCGGCCACCTGTTCACGAACCGAAATACACAGCACTAACAGCTGCGGCTGCGGAGGAATCCGCAGCCGCGTGATTCTGATCTGCAACGCAAACTACTGTTCGTTCACCTCTGTCTGCTGGCGTTTGAGTCGGCAGTGATGGCTGGCATCCTCAATTCTCCTTTTCGCAGTTGTTTGGAAATGCGGTACTGGTGCCGTTTGCTTTCCACAGGTCTAGGCCCATCCTTCCCAATGCGCTAGAATTTGAACATGCCCAAATGCAAGCTGCGAATCGTAAAACAAGCCGGGCATATCCCAACGCTCGGAATTTGTGAACGCTGCAATGCCCAATTCAAGGCGGCACTCGAAGCGACCATAGACGCCGACGCTGCCCTGGCTAGTATCAGCGACCAATTTGACGCACATACGTGCAAGCCAATGGATAGCAGCCAGAATGCATTGCGCATCGTGCGCGAGTCCACCGAAGGGAAGTAGCGACTTCATTCCCCCTCACTCCTGAGAATCTTCTCTTGCATCGCTAGAAGGTGCTCGTATTTCAAGAGTACCGCCAGCGGCTTGTCGTTGTCCTGAATCACCAGCGTCTAACGAGCCCGTTTTCGCTTTGTGGGCGTGAACGGCACCAGTACCGGAAATGCGCCCGCGACTGTACGCCAATGGGAGTTTTTTGTCGCCAAATTCCTGCGGTGGTTCGAATCAACGACTGCTTGCCAGTCGCTGCCGGCCTCTACCGATCTTTCAGCAACCGCTGCAGCTTCTTCCGATTCTTCACCGGCAGCCAATCCAGCCCCGCGCGCGCCAGCGCCACGTACACGGCACGCGTGTTCGGGTTGCGTTTCAGCAGCGTCAAATGGCTGGCCACCGTCTCCGCATCCCCGCGCACAAAGGGCCCACTGAACGACTTCGCCGGCCCCCGGCGCGCATAGTTTTCGAGCGTCTGACGCATAATTGGCAAACTCATTCGACGCGCATCTTCGGGCGCAAGACCCGCCGCGCGCGCCGCTTTCTCTAGTGTGATCAGATATGCGATCAGCAGCGGCGAAGTCATCGTCGCCCACGCGTGATAGGCGGCTTTGCGCTGCGCTGGCAATACGAAGCTCTGCGCTCCCAATTCCCTAACTATAGCGCGAGCCGCCTGAACCGCGGGCCTGTCCCCCTCCACCGCAAACGGGACACCCGCGAGCGAAGGCCTTGACCTCGGAACAAAAGTCATCAATGGATGTACGGAAGCGACGCTTGCGCCCAGCTTCCGCAGTGAAGCCAGTTCCCCGCTGCCCAGCGCGCCGCTCGAATGGAACGCGAATCGCGGTCGAAACGTCTTCCCTCTCAGCGCTATCTCCGTCCGCGCCAATGACTCCGCCGCTCTCTGGATCTCCCCATCCGGCGCTGCAAACCACAGCACGTTTGCATCGAGCGCCGCCCGATCTGCGGTCACCGCCTGCGCACCAACGCGCCGCGCCAAGGCCTGAGCGTGCTTCATCGATCCCGTCCGCTCGCGCGTAATAATCTCAGTAATCTCGTACCCCGCCTGCGCCAGCGCCGGACCCAGAAAGCCCGCCAGTTTCCCCGCTCCAACCAAAGCGACTGATGGTTTTTCGTGCGCCCCGTTTTTTCTGGCCTGCGGTTTCCTTTGCAGCTTCACCCGCGCAGCATACCTTAATATGGTTGTTATGGAAAAATCGTCGCGCTCTTCTAAAGCCCGGGTTCTGTCCTCCCGCATTGCCTATCGCGGTCCCGTCTTCCACGTCACCACAGATCAGGTCGCCGAGCCCGGCGGTATTCGTGCCCGCCGCGATGTCGTCCGCCACTCTGGTTCGATTGTGGTTCTCGCGGTGGATGACCGCAAGCCGGAACCTTCGATTCTGCTCGAGCGCCAGTATCGCCACGCCGCTCGGTCCATGATGTGGGAACTCCCCGCTGGACGCATCGATGAAGGGGAATCACCGCTGGCCGCCGCCCGCCGCGAGTTACTCGAAGAAACGGGTTATACCGCACGCCGCTGGAAAAAGATCTTGTATTTCTATGTCAGCCCCGGCTTCCTCGACGAAACCATGACTATCTATCTCGCTCGCGGACTCCAACCCGGGGAGGCCCAGCCTGAGGCCGACGAGAAAATTGCAACGCGCTTCTTCGCGCTGTCCAGCGCGCGCAAGATGGCTCTTACTGGCCAAATTCGCGACGCAAAAACCATCGCTGGCGTTCTTTGGCTCTCGCAGATAAAGATGTGAGTTCTTGGTCGTAACCAGGTGGCGCGGATCACGCTAACACCTTGGCGCGCATCAGCGCACACCGATATGTGACAAACGCACTTGACAGCCTCCTTTCCCGGTTCCACAATGTCGCCACATTTTGCGAAGCATCCCAACGATCCGCCTATTCGGGGTGAACTGCAAAACAAGTAAGGAGAGAGAAAAAAAAGTGGAACGCATCCAAGGCACCGTCAAGTGGTTCAACAACGCGAAGGGCTACGGCTTCTTGGGGCGCGATGGGGGAGCGGATGTATTCATCCACTACAGCGCCATCACAAGCGAAGGTTATAAGAGCCTGCAAGAAGGCGACAAAGTTGAATTCGAAATCGTTCAGGGGGAGAAAGGGCCGCAAGCGGCCAATGTTAGTAAGATCTCCTGATATCTAGCCGGTAATGTCTTGATCTGGAGACCTGTATTTTTGAAGGTTGCTTTATTGGGCCCAATCTTTTGAGGCCTTCGAATGCGAACGCTCCATCCACGCAGAGGAAGCGTGCAGTTTTGTGCCCATTCGCGCCCTTCCAAGACTAATTCCTGCATAAACGCCGTCAGGATCGCTCCATCCGGACAACCCAATCCAATGCGAAAACTGTCGGGCGCGGTTCAGCGCGCCCTCTGGATTGATGCTGAAGCCCGCGCGCGCCACGACGTTGGCCGCGCGGCTTTAGCAGCACCGTAAGAGTTCCAGTCGGTGCCTTGCATCAATCCTGTATAGGTTCGCCCCCATCCGTTCCGTTGAAACTGAGCAGCTTGGAGACCAGATTGCGCCGTGGAGCAAAATCCAGCCCCACGAAACGACCTCTAAGTCATTGATTTTGCGTCAGTCGGGACGGTTGAATTTACCACCTTGGTTCTTCTTCTGGCAGCCTGCTAGAATCGATTGATGTCATCCACAGCAGGTGCAAGAATTGGCTGTGCTGTGGACCTGTCTTGCGGCATCTGGATCAGGATTTGTTAACCACGATGCCATCGCCATGGAGCCATTTCCGGGTTGTTAACCACAGATGGCAGTACGAGCAATAGCAACCTCATGTTGAAACGCATCATTGCCGTAACGAAGCGAGCTTTTGGATTAAAGCCCCCAGGGCGTAACGTGACTGTGTTCCCCGACGATACCTTTCTTGTGTCCTACCCGAAATCGGGGAACACCTGGGCCCGCTTTCTGATTGCCAACCTTCTGCGACCCCAGGAAACCGTTGGGTTTTCCAACATTCACGACATCATCCCCGGGATTGACGTCGTACCCCATCGCGACATGCTTCGTCTTCCACGGCCGCGCATTATCAAGAGCCATCAGTACTTTGACCCACGATATCGGCGGGTTGTCTACATTGTTCGCGATCCGCGGGATGTGGCCCTGTCGGAATACCATGCCCAACGCAAAAGCAGACGGATCGGCGACAACTATCCAATCGAGGAGTTTGTCCGTCGCTTTCTGGCTGGCGAGAGCTCCGATTATAGTTCCTGGGGCGAGCACGCAGCGAGTTGGCTCTCGACTCGTTATGGTCAGCCTGGTTTCCTGCTACTGCGCTACGAAGACATGCTCGAGGACACGGCGCGCGAGCTGTCGAGAATGGCTAGCTTCCTCGCGCTCCATCCGACGTCCGAACTGCTCGAGCAGGCCGTCTCACGGAGTAGTGCAGATAAGATGCGAAAGTTGGAAACGTCTCAGGCCCATCTCTTTAATGCTACCAAGAACACGCGCCAGGACATTCTGTTCGTGCGTAGTGCAAAAGCTGGTGGATGGCATTCTGATTTACCCGAGACCTCTATATTGCAAATCGAGCAGGCATGGGGTCACTTGATGCGGTGGCTGGGGTACGAATTAGTCATGGGAGGGAAAGGGAGTGTGGCCGAGCCCGCAATCCCGCTCTCGGCAGTGGACGGGCCAGCGTGATGAGTTTTGACGTGACCCGAGTTGCGAAACATCTTCTCGATTCGAAAGTCTCCTCCTCGCAGGTTTGCCAGCGGGAGGTTCGCCGGAACTGCTAACGAGACGTATCTAACGTACTTGAAATTCCTCCAATCGACTGGTCTGCGGCTCCGCGGGGAAATAGCTCTTCAAGATGTCGGGTGACTGAGTATCTATGCACAAGATCGACAAACAGCAAATCATCAAGAACATCACTTCGAGTTGGTTTGCGTTGGGAACGAATATATTAGTTGGACTCTTCCTGTCCCCCTTCATTCTCCACCGGCTGGGTGACTCCGCGTTCGGCGTCTGGGTTCTGACATTTTCGATTACAGGGTATTACGGGCTTTTCGATCTGGGCATCCGCTCTTCGATCGTTCGCTATGTTTCCAAGCACCTGGCCACCGGGAGTAAGGAAGACCTGGCTAGGCTGATCAACACGGCGCTTTTCGGATATGGCTGCATCGGGGTCGTTTCGCTGTTGGTAACGGGGATCATGTCTATCTATGTAAACGCCCTGTTCAAGATCCCTCCCGAATTCCGCTCGAGCGCGCATCTGCTGATCTGGATGGTCGGCACGTCGGTGGCGCTCGGCTTTCCCCTGGGCGTCGTAGGCGGATTTCTCGAAGGTTTGCAACGTTTTGACGTTTTGAACATCAGCACGGTAATCCAAACACTTTTGCGGGCCCTTTTGATCGTGCTGTTCCTGCGACATGGGTGGGGACTGCTGACGATCACCTTCATTACAGTCGCGCTGCCGATCATCGCATCGGTCGTGCGCGTGTTTATCGCGTTGCACCTTTGCCCGGTTTTGTTTGGATTGAAGTATGTCGATCGGTCGACTTTCCGTACGATCGTCCACTACAGCAGCACTACATTCATGATCATGGTTGCCGGCCGGCTCAAGTTTAAAACCGACGAGATCGTAATCGGCAGCATGATTTCCGCGGCCGCCATCACTTACTTCAACATCGGTGCGCGCATCGTGGATTATGCGGGCGGGGTCGTAAACTCGTTGGCCGCGAACTTCCTGCCCGTCGTCAGCCAGTCGGAAGCCACCGGGAATACAGGCCGTTTGCGCAAGCTATTCGTGGCCGGCAACCGCCTCTGCGCCTTCACGATTTTTCCCATTACGGCTTCGCTCCTCATCCTGGGCAAGTCGGTCATCGAAGTGTGGGTAGGGAAGAAGTACATTGTCACAAGTTATCCCGTCCTCGTTATCATGATCATCCCTTCAACGATCATGTTCGCGCAAGCGGTGTCCGGACGCGTGCTGTTCGGAATGAGCAAGCATCGCACCTGGGCTTGGGTGACGCTCATTGAAGGAGTATGCAATCTGACCCTCAGCATCCTTCTCGTTCGTCCTTACGGGATCATCGGCGATGCGCTCGGAACCGCCATACCGCTAACGTGCAGCTTTGTGCTCTTTATGCCCGGTCATTTGTGCCGCTTGCTCGGAATCCGTCTCCGCACCTATTTGCGGGAAGCGTTCGTTCTTCCGCTGTTGATCACTGTACCGCTCGTGGTCGCACTTCTTCTGATGAAGAAATGGTTCATACCGCACACTTATCGGCAGCTAGCAGTTCAGTTAGTGATCGGAGGGGCGGTTTACGGACTGGGGCTGCTCTGGGTGTATGCGACAAATCGAGCGCTGAAGGTCGGCGAACTAGCGGCAAAACAGGAGTCCGCACCAATCGACAATGGCATAACTGACTCAGCAGCAAGTCTGGCAGAATTAAGCGATCGATAAGTTAGGACTACGTGGCGCCGTCGATCCGGTTGCCGGCTTTCCAAAGCTACTGTTTCGGGTGAGAAGCGAAAAACTGCCAACGGGTCGTGTTGTTCGCTGCGTCCCAAGCATGTCCCAGGTTTTCTTCCCATAGGAACTGTACCTCAACGTTGTTGGTGCAGCCCGTGGCGTCATTGCCCGTACTTCCTGGGTTAGCTACTCCGTTCAGGCACAATGGCTCACTGTTCTGGAATACGGTGCAGGCATTTTGCGCCGTCCAGTAATTGAAGGTTTGGTCCACGGTAGCCATATAGTACGTGTATCCCGAATACAACGTTGTGCCATTGTTGCAGGGCGGCAATTCGCGATCCTTGGTCCCTTGCCACTCCTGCACGGAAACCGGCGCCTTCGGCGGACCCGGCAACGTGATGGGAAGACTCGACTGTCCGACGATTTGACCGGACGCAGGAATAATCGCCGCGACCAGATCCGAGAGCTCAACGCCGACTCGCTCGGCCATCATCGCGCCCGACGACATTCCCGCGACAAATACCTGCTTGGGGTCCACGTTGTATTGCGCCGTCAGCGTGACAATCAGGTTGCGCAAAAACCCGGCATCGTCCGGGCAAGCCGATGCGGGTGGTACGGTACACGTCCCGATTTCGGCCGTGGTAAAAGCTTGGTTCAGGTAATATGCGTTCCAATTCCATTGCCCGCTCTGGGAGTTATAAGTTGAGGCAGGTTGCACGAGAATGAACTTATAAGTATCCGCGAATGTCTGCCATCCATAATTTATCAAAGTCGGAGGTTTGTTTGCCGGATTCAAGTTCGTTGCGTGGAGCATTATCAGCATCGGCGGGTTTGCCGGCAGATTCGGGGGCAAATGGACATGGTAATAGCGAGTAATACCATCCCAGAGCATGGTCTCGTTATAATTCTTCCCCGCAAGTGGCTTGGTATGGACCTGCCCACTCGAAAACGTCGCAGTTGCCAGCAGGAAGGCAACGAAAAAAACGATCATCGGTGCCGACAGACTCTTAGCTTTCATAAAGCAGCTCCTCACTCTAGCTAGAGACAATTTCCGTAATCTTGCGGCGATCAACTGGGGGGGGCGACCCACTAAATTGCATTACGATAGCACACTTCTGGCCGTTTTTCTTCTCTGAAGTCAACTCATGGTTCCGTCTGACTTGCTTTGGAGTACGACAAATGCAAATTACGAGCTTTTGAAACCACGGCCGAATTTTTCTCAATGGCTTGATGTGGAGGATTTTCCAAAATCTGAAAGAGCCGGTCGGCGGAGATTTGATTGCCGGTTGCGTTCAAATGAGCGATACCCCTGTACAGGGGGGCCGTCGTGTCATCCAAAAGATCCCCGAGATAATACAAGTCCGGACGACTGATTTCTCGGCACCTTTCGTACGCCGCGCGATAGACCAAATCCATGCCGGGAAACTTCTTGTTCAGTCGCCGGTTCAGTTCTGCCTCTTCTGGTGTCAGTTGCTTGTGGCCAACTGCCATGTTCGGATACCAGACAAAGATCGGACGAAAGCTGTACTGTTTGGCTAGGAGGTCAATAATGTTCATGTTCTCCTGGTAATTCTGCATAATGGCATAGGACCAAGTCTGCGCGTCACTTTCGGAAACGTCGTCGTTGCTGTCCTCCTTGGGCGATACTCTGGCCGCTATGTTCTGCATTAGCCGATAGGTGTTACTTCGACTGAGGTAGGAAAATCCTGACCTTCGCTCGGTAATCCACGTTTCGAGATAGTTCTTGAAGTCGAGATAGTTACTATGCACGTCCACTTTCTTGTTCTCATAAGCGGTGAACGCCTCGGTGCCTCCGTCGTAAAACAAAACAACGTCTGGTCTCCGGTCAGCGTGTTTGAGCTCTTGAACGAGCTCGAAAAGCTCTTGAGTACTTGCCCAACCCTTTTCCCCGTAATTCACAATGCAGACTTGCCGGCCCGCCCTCTCATAATCTGCCGCCAGCAGCGATGGAATTGTCTCTGAGTCCGGACTGCCCCAACCCCACATAACGGAGTCTCCGAACAGCCAAATAGTGAAGGTCGAAGAGTCGCAGTGCGTGTGGAGGGTGCGCCGGATGCCGTCCGCGTTGATCGAAATAGCGCTGCCGTTAAAGGGAGCTCGGCGCCATAGGACGTAGGGCTCGTATTGCACTTTCTGCGCAGGCAGTTGTTCTTTCCAATATTGGCGCTCTTCATCGTTCCCTTGAACAATCGCCGCTTCGACCTCCGGCCCAACGCTGTGTTGATTCTCGATCCCGCGCCAATAGGAGTACATTTCCACCGCAACAATGAAAACCAATCCCAGCGTCACGGCTACGCACAAGCGCAGGAGGAAATTGCGGGTAAGGGATCTGTAGCTGGTCGTGGACGACAGGTGAGCACCAGCGATTGGCTCATCCATTGCTGTGGACGGTGGCCGAGATAATTCGCCTGTGCGCCCCGTTTCCCGTCGACCAATCATAGTGGCACCTACTACATCCTTCTTGGAGCTAGAATGACGCCCACATCACAGGTCCCCGTCTGGCATCGGGCCGGGCTGGAACACATACGGTGCAAGCCAGACTCCGTTCTTCCCGCATCCAGTTCGCAACTGACCGACATCATCCTTTGAAGTCAGTAGCTTAGAGTCTACACTTCGGAGTGTTTTTGCACCGGCTTCCAACAAAGCAAAAAGTGGGAAAATATTTTCCACTCGAAGGAATGGCCAGGCCCTTTTGCTCCTTCAAGCCTCGACCGCTAAAATTCAACGGGGTACACTTTCACTTCCCAGCCTCGCTCGGGCCCGGCCCCGTATTACGGACGACAATGAGAACGCCCTCCAGCGAAGGCTGGCCTGTGCGTTTACCAGAGGCAGCAAGTGCAGTCGGGAGACCCGGTTAACGTCAGCCCCTAAGCGCTCGCGGTCCGCGTAGAGGCCGGAGATAATGACGTTCCTCTCGATAATCTCGCCATAAAACCTCTCCTCCGGCATGGCGGCCTCGGCGGGGGCAATCGCATCAGGTCTCCCCGGAAGATTCACAATTGGAATCTTGCCTGCTACTATTATACAAGTTGTTTTGTTGCGGCCATTCGAGTTCAGCCAAGCCGAAACAGCCATCCTGACGCGAGCCGTGTGGCAGAGATTAGCGGCTAAGACAGCCAGAGAGTAGCACGGGGACGGAGGTGTTGGTGTCTGTAATCCACAAGCTGGCGTATGGTGTCAAGCACATCCTGGAGTTGGATATAGCGGGGCATAATCTGGTGCCCTATCCGGACGACACCTTCATCGTCTCCTTTCCCAAGTCCGGCAACACGTGGACGCGATTTCTGATTGCCAACCTTATCCAGCCCGACCGGCCTTTGACGCTTCTGGACATGGAACGATTGGTCCCGGCTGTTGATGGCCAAACACGAGGGTTCTTCAAGGCCATGCCCAGACCGCGAATTATCAGAGATCATGGGCCCTTTAACCCGCAATACAAGAACGTGATTTATATCGTCCGCGATCCTAGAGACGTGCTTGTTTCGGCTTACAACTTTTCCCTTAAGGGCGGAATCATTGATGAAAGCTTCCCCATTGCGACTTTTGTGAACGGATTCGTGACCGGGTCAAGATCGCCAGTTGGGTCCTGGGGGGAAAACGTCGCGAGCTGGTTGGCAACTCGTGGCAATGCTCCGCGCTTTTTGTTGCTGCGTTACGAAGACATGTTGTCGGACACCGCTCGCGAGTTGGGTAAAGTAGCGTCCTTTCTGGGCATAAAGATTACCGAGGAACGTTTGGCCGAAGCAGTAAATCGAAGCTCAGCCGACAACATGCGCAAGCTCGAAAAGATGCACGGCGATGAGTGGGCTCAAAACAAGCACATGAAAAGGAAAGATATTCCCTTTGTAAGGTCGGCTGCGGCAGGGGGATGGCGATCAATCCTGCCCGAAAGTGCAGTCGGCGAGATTGAGTCTGCGTGGGGCCCGTTGATGGCCAAGCTGGGGTATGAGTTATCGACTTCGCAGGTGGTTGAAACCGGAGCCATGAACGCTGCATTTTAGCGGACTCGAGAAAAACTGCCGATCACGCGGGTTGCGCGTTCGCAACCATGGTTAGATGCGGAAACTACGACTTTAACGGAGCTGTCGGAAACCTACGATGATCGGTGAATTGAAGTACGTTCTGAAATGTGTCTTGGGTAAGGATCTTGGCGGCCGCTATTTCACCACGTTTCCCGATGACACTTTCATTGTTTCTTACCCCAGATCAGGCAACACGTGGACGCGATTTCTGATCGGAAACTTAATCCAACCGAGCGGGCCCATCACATTCCTGAACATTGAGAGAGTAATACCCGACACGAGCGCGCTTTCCAAGAGCTACCTCAAGCATGTCCCAAGGCCACGAATCCTGAAGAGTCACCAGTACTTCGATCCGCGGTACAAGAAAGTGATCTACATTGTGCGCGATCCACGGGATGTGGCGCTCTCCCACTACAATTGGCAGAGGAAATACCGGGAAATCGACGACCAGTATCCGCTCGAACGGTACACCTCGCGTTTCGTCGCGGGAGATCTTGCCGGCTGGGGCTCGTGGGGCGAACACGTACTGAGCTGGCTGGCGACGCGGCATAACAGCCCCGGTTTCCTGTTGCTGCGTTACGAAGAAATGCACGCTGAACCAATACGCGAGTTGGGCAAAGTCGCCGACTTCCTCGGTATGAAAGCGACACAGGAAACGCTGGCCACGGCGGTGGAGCGGAGTTCGGCCGATAATATGCGGAAACTGGAAAAGGTCCAGGGTGAGAAATGGGTGGCAACGTTGGATGGTCTCCGCGATAAAGGGCAACGCAGTGAAATACCCTTTGTAGGAAAGGCAAAGCACGGTGGCTGGAAATCCCTGCTTCCTGAAAGCTGCGTTGACGAGATCGAGTCCGCTTGGGGTCCATTAATGAAGACGCTCGGGTATGAGCTGGCACGGCGTTCTAGCCCAGCCATGGAACCTCCGTTTGTTCACCTGGGGGACTGGGGAGCGCGGCTTAACCAACCAACTTGCTAGCCGCAATGAACAGCGTTCAACAAACAGCAGACCATTCCGAGAGCCTCGCACCTAAGGTTAGCGTCATTATCCCCGCCCACAACACTGCGCCGTTCATCGCCGAAACCATCGATTCCGTCTTCCACCAAACCTTCCGGGACTTCGAGGTGATAGTGGTCAACGACGGCTCTCCCGATACGCCGGAGCTCGAGGCCGCCCTCCAGCCCTACATGACGCGGATTCACTATCTCAAACAAGAAAACAGAGGGGTTTCAAGCGCGCGCAACACAGGCATTCGGCATGCTCGCGGCGAGTTTCTTGCCTTTCTCGACAGCGACGATATTTGGCTCCCAGACTATCTCGAAACGCAACTCCGATTCCTTGAAACCCATCCCCAGGTTGACGCGTCGATTGCGGATGCGCTGCTCTTCGGGGGACCTGCCGGGGAAACGACCTTGAGAATGCTGAAGAATGGCGGCCCTGGTATCCTGGCATTCGCTGAGATGCTGCGGCGCGAGGGCGGGCAGATTCCCTCGGCTACCACGGCGAGGCGCCTGAGAGTGCTCGAAGCGGGGATGTTTGACGAGCGCCTTCGCATCGCGGAGGATCTCGAATTGTTTGTGCGGATCTGTTTCCCGGACCGGGCGGTCGGATACCTGGGGCAGGTACTGGTGAAATACCGGCAGCGCCCGGGTAGCCTTACGGATGATCCACGACGCCGAAAATGGAACGCCGCGGAGATAGACGCATTGCGCCGGCTAGGGGAGAACCTGGATCTTAGCGAGGCCCAGCGCAGGTTGCTGGAGAAGGAGATTGCCGCCGCCGCTGCGGCGCTTGCGCTTAGCGATGGCTATCATCACATATCCGAGCACGAATACGTACCCGCCGTGCAATGCTTGCGCTCCGCAAATGCCTACTATCGGGATCCCCGCATTAGCGTTGCCGCATTTTGCCTCAACGCCTTCCCACAAATGGCAGGCCGTCTCCTGAACTGGCGCTTGAAGAGGCGTCCCGTGCGCCGAACCTGATGTCTTGTGAGGATAATCATCATCCACGCCACTTTGCAGTCGGCCGCTGAAATTCTGCAGGCGGCTTGCTAAGCCGGCGCCGGCCAGCGTAGACCTTCAGTCTTCAGGGCTGCTTCGTCATGGGTTGACAGCGTACAGCCCCTAGGAGAGCATAAAACGAGCGTTGTAGCGGCCAGTATTGATAGTTCCTGAATCTTAAGGCCGGAAAAATCACGTATGACAATAGAAATAATCAGCTATGGGATCGGTGTGGTGGTGGTGTGGCTGGTGGCGATGCAGTTGCGCTCGGCCAAGGCCCGGCAGGTGTTGTTCTTGATCGCCAGCTGGCTTTTTTATTACAGCTGGGGCGGATGGCTGATCGTCTTCCTGCTTTTCAGCTCGCTGATGAATTATGGGCTCGGCGTATGGCTGAAAAAGCAAATCACAGCGGGGCGACTTTGGACGGGCATTCTGCTCAATTTGGTTTTCCTCGGCGTCTTCAAATATTTGCCGTTGCTCGGTACGGTTGAGCCTGCGGGCCCCTTGGCAGCGCTCAAGCACATGATCTTCCCTATCGGCGTTTCCTTCTGGACCTTCGAAGCACTCAGTTACTTGCTGGAAATCTATCGCGAAGAAGACTTGGATCCGACGCTGCTGGAATTTTTCTTATTCATGTCATTTTGGCCAACTGTGATCCAGGGACCAATCTGCCGGATGTCCAGCATGCTGCCGCAGTTCCGCCAGGACTGGGCTGTCAACGAGGACGACCTGAAAACCGGATTGCGGCGAGTGGCGATCGGCTTTCTGATGGCGGCGCTCGGTCTCCTCATGGCTGGCGGGCTGCATTCAGGCGCGGGGGTGGATGCTTTGTTCGGCAACACGTCGGCGCATTGGAGCGGCATCGATGTGTGGTTCCTGATTATCGGCTATGGGTTCCAGCTGTTCTTCAGCTTCTGCGGGTGGTCGCACCTGATGATTGGCGCCGCGCGCCTGTTCGGGCTCCAGTTGCATGAGAACTTTAACCGGCCGTATCTGTCCACGACAATATCGGAGTTCTGGACACGCTGGCACATGTCGCTGTCGTTCTGGATTCGCGACTTTCTCTTTCTTCCTCTCGCGACCGCGCGCCGCGCAGTCTGGTGGCGTAACCTGTCGCTTGTCATCGCCATGTTTGTCTTCGGCCTTTGGCACGGAGGCAGTTTGCTTTACATGATGTGGGGAACCTACCACGGCCTTTTGATGGTCCTGCACCGGCAATGGCAGGAATTCCGTAAGCGAGTGGGCTTCGAGTGGTCGGGATTCATTCCAACTCTGATCTCGTGGGCTCTGACGTTTGCTGCCGTGAGCATTGGCTACATTTTCTTCAACGCAAAAACCGTTCCGCAGGCCCGGGGAATGCTGAAGGCAATCGTGGCATTCCGTACCTACCGTCACTTGACGCTGGACCGCAGCTTTTGCGTGATGACTTTTCTGGCAGCGGCTGGTTACTTCGCGGTCATCGGCGGAGGCTTTCTTCTGGATCGCTTAGCGGAGAGCGGGCGCAGGTGGCGAGAAACCGCGACGAGCGGCTTGGTAAGGTGGTTCGGCAATGCGCTTGGAATTCTGGCGAACGAGCGCTGGGTCTGGATCACTCCGGTGGTGGTCGTTTTGGCGCTGTACTTGAGCGTGATGTTCAAACCCGGACACGCCGAAACCGGGCCCGTCATGTACGCGCTGTTCTAGTATGGGCGCCGTTGATCCGGTTACGAGCGCGTTTTTGATAGGAAAAGCCCCTATGCTACGATTCAATGCAACCGAGCAGCAGTATTGAGGTTTCGCAGTTTGTGCCATTAACCAAGACCGATCCGATAGTGGAGACCCTGGACAGTCGCCAAGCGTTCATGGCGCAATACACATCGCTTCTCAAACATTTTGCTGTTCGAGTTTGCATTGCCGTGACTCTAGGCGTGTTTCTACTGACGGCGTTCGAAGTCTATGCGTTCCTTCATTTCCACCCTGGTGTCAATGCAACGGAACTTGCCGCCAAGGTAGAGACAGTCAAGAACGAAAGTCCCGCGGAACGAGAATACTGGGCGGAATTCAGGCAGGCCAATAAAGTTACGTATCATCCCTGGGTCCTGTGGCGGCGGCAGCCTTACAAGGGCGAGCTGATTTCCATTGATGAGAACGGTATTCGCCAAACTCTGCACACTCGCTGCGACGATCGGACTTTCACCATTTGGATGTTCGGTGATTCCGTGATGTGGGGAGCAGGCGCGCCCGACCCGGAAACCATTCCGTCCCTCATTGCGGCTGATTATGAAAAGGCGGGTCAGCCGGTTTGCATCGTGAATTATGCGGAAAAGGGCTGGGCGAACACCCAGGAAGTAATCGGCTTGATGGAAGAACTCAAGCATGCGAAGCACAAGCCCGACGAAGTGCTTTTCTATGACGGAGGCACCGAGGCGTTCACGGCGTATCAGAACGGCCTGGTCGATGTGCACAGCAACTACCTTTCCTTCAAAGGTTATCTGGACAACCTGGGAGCTTATGAAAAGGGGGGCTTTTCCTATTTTGCCCAAACCAACACATACCGCTTTCTGAAAAAGATGGGGGCGCAGGCGCCGGGCCAGGACAAACCGGTTAAAGCGCGAAACACGGACCTAAATCCCGATGCCGCCTCCACGGCAATCGTAGAAAACTACTTGCAAAACATGGAGTTTGTTGACTTGCTGGCAAAGCAGTACGGCTTCCGGCCGATCTTCGCGTGGTACCCGAATATGGCGGTCGGGCACAAGCAACTCACGTCCCAGGAGGAACAGGTTCTTGCCTCGGAGTATCGTGTGTTTCCGGGCCTTGGCCCGATGTACCAAGCGGCATACAAGAGGGCTCGTGAGGTGAATCGTCCCGATCTTATCTATCTCGGAGACATGCTCGATGAGCAGAAGAACGCGCTCTATGTTGGCATCTCGCACCTGAACTCCGAGGGTAACCAGATCGTCGCCGACCGGTTATTTGAGATCCTGGAACAGTCGGAAGGCAAGTCGCGCAACGGTCTGGGAAAATAGCAGTTGCGCTTCCCTGCTCAACGCCGTTTTAGTTGAAGAATTACGTATTCACTATATTTCTGCGAATTCATAGGTGATCCATGGCTCTTTCGAAGCAACCCAGAAGCTTGATCAGCGGTTTCTTCCGTTCCCTGCGCGCGAACCCCAGCAGTCCGTCGCTCGAACTCGGTGATGACGTACTCACTTACGAGCAAGTGTGGAATTATGCCGGAAAAATTACGGCCTGCCTCAATGCCAATCTCGATCCGGCTGAAGGCGTGGTTGCAATCCTCGCAAGCCGGAGCATAGCCGCATACGGCGGCATTCTGGGGATACTAGGGAGCGGACGAGGGTATTGTCCGCTCAATCCGAAATTCCCTCTGGAGCGGACGCTCGTCATGCTTAATGCGTCGGGTTGCAAGACGCTCGTAGTCGGCGAAGAGTGTGCCGCCACGCTGGGGTTGTTGCTTCCCCACCTGGACAAGCCCTTAACCGTGATTGTTCCCGATGCAGGATGGCAACCGAATGGCGAGTCGCGTGTGAAGCACCATGTAGTCTTGGCGCGCGAACTGGCCAAAGTAGCAGATCCTTCCCAGCCTACTGTGCGCGGCGATGCGACGGCTTACCTCTTGTTTACTTCCGGCAGTACTGGAGTGCCGAAGGGAGTTGCTGTCAGTCAATCGAACGCGGTTGCATACATGGAGTACGCGGCGAAGCGATTTGCTTTCCATGCGGCCGATCGTTGTTCGCAGAACTTCGATCTCACGTTCGACCTCAGCGTGCATGACCTTTTTACGTGTTGGGACGCAGGCGCAACGCTCTGCCCTTACACCGAGCAGACATTAACTCCGGCCACTCTAGTGGAAGAAAAGGAATTGACTTGCTGGTTCTCGGTGCCGTCAGTCGCCATGTTCGCTTCGAAGGTGGGTTTGTTGCAGCCGGGAGCGTTTCCCACGCTGCGCTGGAGCCTGTTCTGCGGCGAAGCTCTCTCGGCAACCTTGGCGGAAGCATGGCAGCAGGCGGCGAATAATTCCATTCTCGAGAATCTCTACGGACCGACGGAAGCGACCATCGCGATCACGTGGTACCGTTGGAATTCCGAAACCTCGCCGGCAGAGTGCGTGCGCGGGCTAGTACCGATCGGCTGGCCCTTTGACGGGCAGCAGGTCTGCGCCGTAAGCGAGAACCTTGAACCCGTCCCGACGGGCGAAAGCGGGGAGCTTTGCCTGGGCGGATCGCAAGTTACGCGCGGGTATTTGAACGACCCCGAAAAGACCGCCAACAGCTTCGTCCGCTTAAAACACACCGGAGACCAGCTCTGGTACCGCACAGGCGATCTGGTCCGGCAAGATGAGCGGGGCTGTCTCTTTTACCTGGGCCGCCGCGATTTTCAAGTCAAGATCAGCGGATATCGCGTCGAGTTGCAGGAAATCGACCTTGTACTGCGGCAAGCCGCGAAGACGGAATTGGCGGTTGCCATTCCCTGGCCGCTGTCGGAGGGTTCAGCGTCGGGCATCGTAGGAGTTGTTTCAGGTTCCGACCCTTCTCTCGACGCGCAAGTGATCAAAGCTTGCGAGGCGCGTCTTCCACGCTATATGGTTCCCACGCGGATTTATCACTTCCCGCAGATTCCTCTCAACGTGAACGGAAAGATCGACCGCGGAAAGATCACAGAAATGCTGGGGAGTTGGAAGGAGTAGGTCAGACGAAGTTTACCACTTCGCCAACAACCCCCTCCTCTCGTGGTCTTGGAAAACAAAAGACTTAGATTTTGGTACTGTCCTAACACGGAGGCGTTCCTTAGCTTTTCGCCGGCTTGCCGAATCGTTCGGCCAAGGCGAACATGAGTCGCACCGTGTCCATGTCTTTTGCCTGCACCTTGCTCGCTGGAACTTTACGCGCGGTAATGCGTTGAAGTTCGAGAAAAATCTCAATCATCGCGAAAGAATCGACAAGCCCGGAAGACACCAGCGGCGTATCCTCTGTGATCTCCGCGCGTTTCCCCTTGATAACTTTTTCAGCGATGTAGCTGCTGAGCTGCTTCATCAGCTCATTCACATCGGTAGCCTGTTCAACCCCCATGGATCGGCCCAACCCTTTCTATCGGTTAATGTTGCAGCTACTTGGGATGAGCGGCAAAGAAGAGCCAGCGTGCGGTGTTGTATTGCTGCACGTAAACATGCCTCAGGCCCGGCTCCCAAATAAATTGCACTTCAATGTTGCTCTCTGAGCACCCCGTAGCAACGTTGCCGGTCAGGCCTGTCATGCCCGGAGTAGGCGCATCGTTCGCGTTGTTGGGCGCATCGTCCAAACATAGAGGCTGCGTCGTTTGAAACACGGTGCAGGCGTTCGCGTTCGGTCCCGTCCAGTAGTTGAACGTGTCATCGACCGTGTCCAGATAGTACGTAACGTGAGAATAGCCGGTCGTGCCGTAGTTGCAGGGGGGCAATTCTGTATCGAGCGTGCCTTGCCACTCCTGAACGGAAATAGGCGCCTTCGCAAGACCCGGCGCGAGCACTGGCGGGGGAGCAGCCTGCTGACCTTCCATCTGGCCCGAAGCGGGACCAATGGCCGCCACCAAATCGGAGATTTCGACGCCGACGCGCTCCGCCATTTGCGCACCGGAAGAAAACCCGGCCACGTACACCATATTAGGGTTCACGTTGTACTGCGTTTTCAGATTCGTTATCAGTGCTCGCAGGAAGCCCGCATCGTCAGGGCAGCCTGTTGCCTTTCCTTGGGGCGGTTCGGCACACGTCCCGGCCTCGCCCGGGGCAAATGCTGCATCCATGAAATATGCGTTCCAGTTCCACTGCCCAGTGTTCGGGTTGTAAGTGGAAGCGGGCTTGACCAGGATGAATTCGTACTGGTTGGCGACAGACGGCCAGCCCCAGTTCAGCGAAGTTATCGCCTGCGGGTCCGGAGTGCTTTGGTTTTGCGTCCCATGCAACATCAAGAGCAGGGGCGGATTCGCGGGAAGAACCGTGGGCACGAAAACTTCGTAATAGCGGGTGACACCATCCCAGGTCATCGTGGTGTCAATGACCTCCCCGCCGCCCACGATCTGGCTCACCGGGCTCGAGGTGCTGCTTTTGAACGAGCTGCTCCCGTTATAGTTCGCGGTAACTGAATCGGTGCCGACCGCTAGATTTGCGGTTGTAAGGCTGGCTACCCCGCTGGCGGAAAGCGACACACCCCCCAGCCGCGTGCTCCCATTGTAGAAAATTACGTTGCCGGCGGGCGTGCCACCGCCGGGTGGCGGCACACTCACTGTAGCCGTAAAAGTTACAGACTGCCCAGAATTGGATGGATTCTGCGAGGAAGTCAGAGAAGTCGTGGTCGCAGCATCATTGACCACCTGTGGCAACACCGCCGAAGTGCTGGCCGCAAAGGTCGAATCACCGGGGTATTTCGCCGTGATCTTGTCCGTGCCGCCCGTCGTCAGCGTCGAGATTGTAAAAGTGGCCGTGCCTTTCTCCAATGAACCTGTTCCCAACACGTTCGTTCCCTGCAGGAACGTAACGGTTTCTCCGTTGGGTGGCGCACCGGCACTCGAACTGACCACGGCTGTAAAGGTCACGGGCTGCCCATAAACGGACGGGTTAACCGAAGACGAGATCGTAGTCGTCGTCGCAGTCCCCGATTGCCCGTTGCCGACTATCTGGTTCACTGCGTTTGACGTGCTGCCATTGATTGACCTGTTCCCGTTGTACTTCGCGGTAATCGAATCGGTGCCGACCGCAAGATTTGCGGTTGTAAGACTGGCTACGCCGCTCCCGGAAACCGACACACCCCCCTGCCTCGTGCTCCCATTGTAGAAAATTACGTTGCCGGTGGGCGTTCCACCACCGGGTGGCGTCACACTCACCGTGGCCGTAAAGGTTACAGACTGCCCCGAATTGGATGGATTCTGCGAGGAAGTCAGAGAAGTCGTGGTCGCGTCGTTATTGACCGACTGCTCCAAAATCGCGGACTTGCTGGAAGCAAGGGTTGCGTCACCGGGGTATTGCGCTGTGATCTTGTCCGGCGTGCCCGTCGCTAGCGTCGAGATTGTAAAAGTGGCCGTGCCACCCTTCAATGCACCTGTTCCCAACACATTGGTTCCCTGCAGGAACGTAACGGTTTCTCCATCGGGTGGCGCACCGGCACTCGAAGTGACCATGGCGGTAAAGGTCACCGGCTGCCCATAAGCGGACGGGTTAACTGAAGACGAGATTGTAGTCGTGGTCGAGATCAGCGCCGCGCTCAGGCTGGATCCGAGCGAGACGACAATCAGAATTCCCAGAACTTTCATGCCGCCGATCTTCCAGTCCGTTGCTCCACGCAAAGATGCACTCCTAGTCCAAATCGCTTCGACCATTCCAGCTCTCACGGTTCTCTCCACATGAAATGAGTCCTTGGGGAATCAATGGCAACCGGAATACTAGTGGCTACACTTCGACCGCCTTGGGGGGCACCGGCTGCGTCAAGAATATCGTATCTGAAAGGCTTGTCAATACCACAGGGGAGAGATTACTTTCAAATCCCTCTTCTTGACACATGAGGCTAACTTGTTAACATTGTTACGTTTAGAAGACGGAATCTCGTGTCCTCTCTGAGAGGGGGCCTTGAAAGGCCAGGAGTCTGCATCCTCTTCACACATGGAGGCGGCGAGCATTCGCTTTGTAAGTCGCATCGAAGCGTAATAGCGCTAGAATTCTCCGGCGAAGTTAGCGGACCGCCGATCCCGCCATTCCGACGTTTTGGCACACTGTTGCTATTCTGACGAGCAGCTCGGTTCGGCCTTGAGGCCAATTTTTCGCGGAGCCTTATTTTCATGCCCAGGAATCTTCGGATGATTTGGCGCAAGCCGGACCTTGTATTCCTTTGCGTGATCTGTCTAGTGGGGGCCCAAACTGGGTGTGGAGGCAGCAGCAGTAGCAGTGTCGCTCCTCCTACGCTTTGGACCATCAACATTTCGCAGAGCGGAACGTTCACCCCGAATGGAACTGGACAGTACTCGATCACTCCAACCAACAGTAGCTCTTCCGCGACTAGCGGAACCGTTACGGTCGCAGACTCTCTCCCCAGCGGTGGCGTTCTCACCGCGACTAACCTAGCCGGAACCGGTTGGACCTGCACGCTCAGCACAACTTCTTGCACGCGCTCGGACGCGCTTGCTGCGGGGGCCTCTTACCCTGCAATCACCCTGACGGTCAGTGTCTCGGCCAGTGCTTCTGGGACGGTGACAGATCAGGCGACGCTTTCGGGCGGCGGGCCGGCGAATGCGACCGCCTCGATCCAGACCCAAATCTCTCCGTCTACGCCTTGGACCATCAACATTTCGCAGAGCGGAATGTTCACCCCGAATGGAACTGGACAATACTCGGTCACTGTGACCAACAGCACTTCTTTCACGACTAGCGGAACCGTTACCATGACGGACTCTCTCCCCAGCGGTGGCGTTCTCACCGCGACTAACCTGGCCGGAACCGGTTGGACCTGCACGCTCAGCACAACTTCTTGCACGCGCTCGGACGCGCTTGCTGCGGGGGCCTCTTACCCCGCAATCACCCTGACGGTAAGCGTCTCGGCCAGTGCTTCGGGGACGGTGACAGATCAGGCGACCGTTTCGGGTGGTGGCTCGGCGAATGCGACCGCCTCGATCCAGACCGAGATCGCTCCGTCTACGCCCTGGACCATCAACATTTCGCAGAGCGGCAGCTTCGCCGCAAATGGAACTGGACAATACTCGGTCACTGTGACCAACAGCACTTCTTACACGACTAGCGGAACCGTTACCGTGACGGACTCTCTCCCCAGCGGTGGCGTTTTCACCGCGACTAACCTAGCTGGAACCGGTTGGACCTGCACGCTCAGCACAACTTCTTGCACGCGCTCGGATGCGCTCGCTGTGGGGGCAAGCTTTCCCGCAATCACCCTGACGGTAAGTGTCTCGGCTAGTGCTTCGGGAACGGTGACGGATCAGGCGACCGTTTCGGGTGGTGGGCCTGCGGACGCGACCGCATCTATCCAGACGCAAATTAGCAGGATTCAACATGTTGTCGTCATCGTTCAGGAAAACCGCACGCCCGATAACCTGTTCCACGACCCCGTGCTGATGAACCGGACGCCCTGTCCGGGAGCGTGCGCCGACATCGCCAACGTTGGCCTGTCAACCAACGGCCCAGTCACGCTGACGCCGGTTCCTCTAGTGACGAACTACGATCTGAGCCACGGACACGACACATTCCTAAACGCGTGCGATTGGAACGGGACTGCCTGCGCGATGGATGGGGAAAACCTGGTCGGCTGTTCGCCACCGGCCAATTGTCCTGCAAACCCGCAGTATCAGTACGTGCAGGCTTCCGACATCCAGCCTTACTTCACCATGGCCGAGACGTACGCATTCGGAGACCGGATGTTTCAAACCAATCAAGGGAACAGCTTTCCCGCCCACCAGTACATCCTTTCGGGATCGTCGGCGGTGTGCACACCAGGAGGATCCTGCCCTAGTGGAACCACGAACACGGTCGACGTTGTGGGCGATCCAACCGGTAACCAGCGGGCTAACGGATCGCCCGGAGCGGGATGTCTGGCGCCCCCAGGCGCTTCCGTCGCTCTGCTTGACACAAGCCAACCTTTTCCGAACTCCAACCTTACATCACTCAATGGCCAAGAATGCTTTGAGCACCCCACGCTGACGGATCTTTTGGAAACGGCCAATTTAAGTTGGAATTATTACGCCATGGCGGACGGCTCGATTTGGACCGCGCCCGATGCCATCCAACACATTTGTGAGCCCTCCGGACCACAGGACCAACTCGTGTGCAGTGGAACCGACTGGAACGACCATGTCGTGCTCGAAGGCACCGGCGCTCAGATCCTTACTGATATTCAGAACTGCCAACTTGCCAACGTCGCTTGGGTGATCCCCGATGGAGCGGCTTCCGATCACATGCAAATCAACACCGGGTTGGGACCATCATGGGTGGCATCGATTGTGAACGCGATTGGCACGAATCCAGCTTGTCCCGGATCGAACGAGATTTACTGGAACGATACGGCGATTATTGTCACCTGGGACGACTGGGGAGGCTGGTACGATCATGTGGCTCCTCCCATCCGCAACACCAACCCGCCGCTTAACTCGAATGAGTACGGGTTCCGCGTGCCCTTGATCGTCATTTCTCCATACGCCAAGGCGGCCACTGTTTCGCACCAGCAGAATGACTTTGGCAGCATTCTTAAGTTCATCGAGGAAATGTTTTCGCTTCCGACAACAATCGGCCAGTCGGTGGGCCTAGAGTACGCCGATTCGTATGCCTTGGGGGATTTATCGGATTTTTTCGATTTCAGTCAAACGCCGCTGAAGTTTGCCGTGATTCCGGCGGCTCACGACCCGAAGTTCTTCATCAACCGGAAGGAAAAGCCGACGCCGCCAGACAACGACTGAGTTCATGAGGCGCATCCGGCCTCATCAATTACTGTGGAGGGCAGTCCGGAACTCCCAGAGACGCATACTCCCTCATTTCCGCCGGTTGCGAACTTAGCTCATATCCCAGATGGCGCATCAGGTGTCCCCAAGCGAATTCGATCCTGGCGACTTGTGGGGCGGGTAAGTCTTTGCGCCATCCGCCGGAGCCCGCGGCCCGGACAAACGAAAGATCGTTTCGCGAACCCTTGAATAGTGAGTGTTGCACCTGGCCCTTTTCGAGTTCCCGCATGCGATCGGCAGAACTGCGCTCGACGGCTTGAGCAATCTGTTCCGGACTGGCGGAGAGGGCTAAGAAATCGGCGACTTTCCGCAGCTCACGGGCGGCATCGGCAATCAGATCCTCGTAGCGCAGTAACAGGAAACGAGGGCTTCCCTCGCTCGTATATAGCCAGGTCATCACATTTTGTCCCCACGAGCCGTGCGGGCATGTCTGGCCAGCCAGGAAGCGGGTGACGAAGTTTTCGATGGGATAATCGTCGTCGATTTTTCTGAGCTTGCGATGATAGTGGTATTGCGAAACCACCACGTCGCGGGGATCGCGAACTATGTAGATCACCCGCTGGAATCGCGGATCGAAGCACTCGTGGCTTTTGATGATGCGCGGTCTCGGCATCCGGTCAAACTCCCGTTTCGTCGTGCCGGTCGGGTCAGCAACCAGGCGGTCTATGTTTGCCCAAGTGGCGGGTTCGTCGGGAAATCTCAAGTTCGCTAGAAGAAATCGGGTCCAGGTGTTGCCGGACTTGGGGAACGAAACCAGGAAAATGTCGTCGGGAAGGAGGAGCAGGCTGCGGTTCGGCCGGTGCAGGCCAAGACCGCGCTTCACGCCGGCAATCAAATGTTTCACGATTGGAATACGCACCTTTTCTTCAACCGGCCTTTCTTCTTGCCGAAACGAGCCTGGTTGCCGCTTCAAGGCAAGAACTGAATCGCTCGGGCCACTTCAAGCCGATGCTCCCTGCCGGATCCGGTTCCAAGCGGAAATGAGCCTGGTGGTGACGCCGGGGGCAATTTTCAGGCCCAGGACGGTCAGGCTCAAGCCCGGTTTGTGCAAATAGCCATTCGCTTCCGCAAACAATTTTCGAGCCTCATCAAACTGACGCTGATCCAGTTTGTTCTTGCCCTCTTCCAACAGAAATCTGATTTTGATATCGGCAGCCCGCTTTTCCAGAATCGCGCGATCTTCGCCCTTAAGCGGAAGCGTCTGCTTGTATTTCTCGAGGATCGCCAAATACCCTTCGACAAGCCGCGCTCGCGACGCGCTCAGGGAACCGGGGCGTCCGACCGGCATATAGGCCTGTACTTTCCGCGTGTAGGCAATCTTCGCGCCGTAAAACGCCGTGCGCACCCACATATCATAATCGTCGCAGCGGGCGAGTTTTTCATCGAACATCCCAGCCCTGACAATCGCCTCCTTGCGCGCCACTACCGTGGAAATCGGAATCTGGCAGCGCTCTACCAGCAACGAGGCAAACGTCGCTTCGCCGGTGGACGGGCAGCCCTGCATGAATTCCTTTTCCTGCCCTCGCTCGCCCACCAGGCCGTTCGAATAGGTAAGCTCGACGGAAGGATCATTGGCAAACAACTGCATCTGCGACGCCAGGTGATCGGGCATCCAAACGTCGTCGCTGTCGAGAAAGGCGACAAACTCGCCGCGCGCATGCCGGATGGCATTGTTCCTGGCACCGGCGGTGCGTTTGTTCTCCTGCTTGATGTAAACGATCCGGTCCATGTAAGGCGTCAGCACTTTTTCGAGTTCCGGCGTATCCGGGGAACCGTCGTTCACCACAACGGCTTCGAGGTCCCGATAGGTCTGGGCAAACACCGAATCCAGGCAGGCCGCAATAAATTGCGCGGTCTTATAGGTCGGGATGATCACGCTAACCTTGGGCGTTACGTTACCGACCTTCGGTGGCGAAATGGCTTCGGTTATCTCCATGTTCTCCACGATTGTCTACGCACTGTGAAACACTTCTTCCTTGTCTCCGGCGAGGATGTTATTGACCGCTTCCACGCCCATCATCACGGAGTGATCCATGTTGCCGATCTCGTAGCGCCAAGCCCCGAAACGGCCGCGCGAGTAGATTCCCTTCTCCAGCAAAGCCGGTTGCAGCACGGCAAGCGCCTGGTCGCGGCCTAGTGTCGGTATGGGATAGGAGTAACCCACAATCCGATGATAGCGCGATACCACGCGGGCCCGGTCTGAATCCTCCAGCACCTCGGCCTTGATCAATCCGGTTGTGACTTGATCAAGGACCTTTTCTGGATCCGGCGTTTCGCCCACGCGGAACGAAATCTCGCACATCAGCGAACTGTAATTTTCAGTATCTCCATTGGGAACGTTGTTCGGAGAGTAGTGCGAAAAATACGTAGCTCTATAGCACGGCATGTCGGAATCGGTGAAATAGATCCAGCACCGTCCGGTTTCGATTTTCTTCTTGAGGCCGAGACCGACCACCAGCAGATTGTTGTGTTCGAGGCCAGTCGCAGCTTCGCGCAACTTGCCGTCGGCTGGCTTCATCATTTCGACGAACAGGTCCAGCGGTGCGGTCGAAATGAGCACGTCATAGTTGTCGCCCGTGCCGTCGGCAAACGAGAGTTGGCGGCGCGCTGGGTTAATCTCCACCAACTTTTTGCCGATTTTCACCTTGTCTTCAAAGTGCCTGGCGATCCGCCGGTAGATTTCTCCCGTTCCGCCATGCAGCGGGAACTTAAATTTGCTGTTCGGGCCCCAGCCTACGTCGTCGCGCTGGTAGAGCACGTTTTCCAGCAGCCGTTTGAAATCCACAACGGCCACGCGGTCGGCGATCCACGACTTTGACATTTGCTCGAGCGGCGTGGTCCAAACCTTGGAGTTATAAGGAAACATGAAGGCGTCGGCGATGCCCTCGCCGAACGTGGCCAGAATCCAATCGCGGAAGTTGGTCGCCTCGGCGCTGCGGCCGTTGGAGGCCGCCTTCGCCGCTCCCACCAGGCAACTCACCTGAACTTCCTTTGGCAGATAGCGCAGGTTGCTCTGGAAAGGATACGGAACCCACGATTCGCCTTTGACGATCCAGCTTTCGCGGATGCGCTCGTGAACCTCCTTGCCCAGAACCTTGTCGATCAGGTTGTCGAAGTACTTGTAATGCGAAAAAATAACGTGGCCGCCTTCGTCCCAGACGAAGCCTTGCTTGTCCACGTGCGAGGTAGCGTGACCGCCGACGTCGTCGGTTTTTTCATAAAGAACCCAGTTGCTGTAGCCAAGCTCGTGCAACCGGTAGGCCGCACCGAGCCCGGTCGGTCCTCCTCCGATAATGACAACCTTCTTGCTCATAGATTGATGGGGAAAAAGCTCTTTAGATCGAAGATTCTGACCGCCTTAATGGGGGTGCGGCTGAGTCTTGTCCGTGTCCGCTATCACCTCGAAATTGCCGTGTGCAAAGTCCGAACCAACGAGTAGTGAATGCATTATTCTACCATCCAGTATTTTGGCGCTCAGGTTCCGCAAGTAACCGCTCTGATTGCCTTTGAGCCGAGGTTGGCTCACCTTCAAAGACACTTTTCTGGGATGTTTTGGCTCACCCGGCACAATCGGGACCGCGGAATTCCGTTGAGCGAGAAATCGCTGCTGGTCTCACCTCGCTGCATTTCGAAGAGCGCTACAATCGTTGCTGCAATGGACAACAAAGCTGTCGCTGGAATCCTCTACGAAACCGCCGATCTGCTCGAAATCGACGGGCAGGATTCCTTTCGCATTCGCTCCTACCGCAATGCCGCGCAGGCGATCGAGGCGCTGCCACAGCAGGTGTCCGACCTGATCGGCGAACCCAAGAAGCTGCTGGAAGTGCCGGGCATTGGGAAAGGCATGCTCGCTAATCTCCAGCATCTGTTTCAGGAAGGTACCGTTGAAGCCCATGTTGAGCTGCTGAAGAAATATCGCCCCTCCATGCTTGAGTTGCTCAAGATTCAAGGCCTGGGACCCAAGACGATTGCGCTGATCTGGAGCGCCTACCAGGTTAGCGACCTCGATGGAGTGGAAAACCTGGCGCGGGAGGGGAAAATCCGCACCCTGCCGCGGATGGGCGAAAAGCACGAACAGAAACTGCTCAAGGCGATCGAGGACTACCGTCGCATTGGCGGCCGCTTTCTCATCAATACGGCCGAGGAGCTGGCTGAAAAGCTGACCGCGCATTTGCTGGCTGCTCCCGGGGTTGAGAAAGTCACACCCGCCGGCTCGTTGCGCCGGGGACGCGAAACGGTCGGCGATCTCGACATCCTGGTCACGGGCAAGGGCTGCTGCGACGCCGCATCGCGTCAAAAGATCGCCGACCACTTGCTGCGGTTCCCTGGCTTGATGGAGGTGATTGCCCAAGGCGAGAACAAAATCAGTTTCCGCCACCGGAACGGCATGCAGGTGGATGTGCGCTTGCTCCCGCCAGAGTCATTCGGAGCCGCTCTGCAATATTTCACCGGCTCGAAGGCACACAACGTCGCCCTCCGCCAGCGAGCGCTGAAGATGGGCTACACGTTGAGCGAATACAGCCTGGCAGATCTGAAAACCGAAAAGCCCGTCGCTGGCGCGAGCGAAGAAGAGATCTACGCCCAGCTCAAGCTCGACTTTATACCCCCCGAGCTGCGCGAAAATCTGGGGGAGATTGAAGCCGCTGCGAAACACGAGTTGCCCCGCCTGCTTGAACTCTCCGATATACGTGGCGACGTGCATATGCACACCGTCGAAACCGATGGCCGCAATACCATCGAAGAAATGGTGGAAGCCGCCCGCGGCCGCGGTTATCAGTACATGGCGATTACCGATCATTCGAAAAATCTCGCCTTCGCCAACGGCTTGACCGACGAACGGGCGCTCGCCCACATCGAACGAATTCGAGCAGTCGGAAAGAAGATGAAAGGCATCCGCGTGCTCGCTGGGATTGAAGTTGACATCCTTCCCGATGGTTCACTCGATCTCTCTGACTCCGTTCTCGAGCAGATGGATATCGTCATCGCCAGCGTGCATTCGCAATTCAATCAGGACCGCGACACGATGACCGAGCGTCTGCTGAAAGCAATTGCCAATCCCAATACTTCGATCCTCGGTCACCCCACGGGACGCTTACTTCTGCGTCGAGACGCGTATCCCTTGGATCTCGATGCTGTCTTAAGAGCCGCGGCCAAACACAAAGTCGCGATGGAGCTCAACGCATATCCTGATCGGCTCGATCTGAACGATGTGCATTTGCGCATGGCGAAACAGCACGGGGTGAAGATTGTGATCAACACCGATTCTCACCACACCTCGCACATGGAGAAAATTCGCTACGGCGTTACGCAGGCGCGGCGGGCCTGGCTGACCAAAGAGGACGTGCTGAACGCCTTGCCCGCAGCCGAGTTCGCCCGGGCGGTCAAGCACAAGTGGTAATTTGACCGGCGGTTAGCGCGTGGTATTTTTGAGGGAGTTTCGTTATGCTGTAGAAGTCTATTAATTCTATGGGGTAACCAATAGTTGCAACTTCTTTCACATCAACCAAGAAATGCAGATTACCCCTCCATGAAAATCAATTTCCCTATGCGCTTTCAATAAGTTGCACTGGGATAAGCAGAGCCTGATGGAATTGGAACTGCTTTCAGATAGGGGTAGCTAAACTTGCAATAACGTCTTTAAACTTTACAGTGACTCTGCCATCCGAACCATTTCCTCGCCGCCCTTGCGGGACTAGGGGCGAGTCCGAGGAACTGATACAGACTCATAGTGATTCGAATACCACCTAAGAACATGACCTACGCATTCAAAAGAGGAGAAATGAATTGACCGCTATGACCAGTCATCTTATCGCCCCGCACGGGGGCGAACTTGTTCAACTGCAGGTTTCGGCGGAGCGCGCCGCTGAATTGAAAGCACATTCCAAGGAGTGGCCTTCCTGGGACCTGACCGCGCGCCAGCTTTGCGATCTCGAATTGCTGATGAACGGCGGCTTTTCGCCCCTGCGCGGCTTTATGAACCGCGCCGACTACGAGGGCGTCTGCCACAACATGCGGCTGGCCAACGGCACGCTTTGGCCAATACCGATCACGCTCGATGTAACCGAAGAATTTGCCAAGAGGCTGACTCCGGGATCGAGCAACATCGCGCTCCGCGATCCCGAAGGCGTGATGCTGGGCGTGTTGCACGTCGAAGATGTATGGCAGGCCGACCGCAAGGCCGAAGCGCAAGCTGTTTTCAATTCCACCAGCGCCGCCCATCCCGGCGCTGACTACGCCATCAATAAATCGAACCCGTGGTATGTCGGGGGACGCATCGAAGAATTCCAATCCCCCTCGCACTACGATTTCCGTTCCCTTCGGCTGACGCCGGCCGAGTTGCGCTCGGAATTTGCACGCCTGGGCTGGATCAACATCGTCGCGTTCCAGACGCGCAATCCCATGCACCGGGCGCACGTCGAACTCACCATGCGCGCCGCCAAGCAGGTCGAGGCCAATCTGCTGATTCATCCTTCGGTCGGAATGACGAAGCCGGGTGACGTGGACTATTTCATCCGCACGCGGTGCTACGAGCTGCTGCTACCCAAATATCCGCACGGCACCGTAAAGCTCTCGATGCTGCCCCTGGCCATGCGCCTGGGCGGCCCGCGTGAGGCGATCTGGCATGGGTTGATTCGCAAGAATCACGGGTGCACCCACTTCATTGTCGGCCGCGACCACGCCGGTCCCGGCAAGGACAAAGATGGCAAGCCTTTTTACGGGCCTTACGACGCGCAGGAACTGTTCAAGAAGCACGAAGCGGAAATGGGCGTAAAGATGGTCCCGTTCCAGATGATGGTGTATCTGCAGAACGAAGACCGCTACGTCCCGGCCGATGAAGTTCCGAAAGGTGCGAAGGTGCTCGATATCTCCGGAACTGAACTGCGGCAGCGCCTGAATGAGGGCCGGGAAATCCCGTCGTGGTTCACCTATCCGGAAGTAGTGCAAGAGCTTCGGCGCAGCTATCCGCCACGGCACAAACAAGGCGTGACGATCTTCTTCACCGGCCTTTCCGGCTCCGGTAAATCGACGATCGCCAACGCGCTCATTACCAAGTTTCTGGAGACGGGCGGACGTCCGGTTACGCTACTCGATGGCGATCTGGTCCGCAAGCACCTCTCTTCGGAACTCGGCTTCTCGAAGGAGCATCGCGACATCAACATTCGCCGCATCGGCTATGTGGCGTCGGAAATTACCAAGAATGGCGGCATCGCCATTTGCGCTCCGATCGCTCCTTACGAGGCGACGCGGCAAGCAGTGCGCCAGATGATTGAACCCGTAGGCGGGTTCATTCTGGTGCACGTATCGACCTCTCTTGAGGTCTGCGAACAGCGCGACCGCAAAGGCTTGTACGCGAAAGCTCGGGCCGGCATTGTCAAGGAGTTCACGGGCATTTCGGATCCTTATGAAGCGCCCACCAAAGCGGAGGTCGTCATCGACACGGCCCAGCTCAGCCCCGAGGAAGCGGCGCAGACCATCATTCTGCACCTCGAACGCGAGGGCTTCATCGGAGTCAACGGCAACGCGTAACCGAACCGGCAGGCTGGCGCGGCCGGCCCGCTCGTTTGAGCAATAGCGTCGATAAACAGCATGGAACTGTTGCTGGCAAAGATACTGATCGGCTTCATTGTGGGAACGCTGATCGGGTTAACCGGGCTGGGCGGTGGCGTGTTGCTGCTGCCCATGCTCATCTTTGGCCTGCGCATTCCGCCGATCATCGCGGTCGGCAGCGACGCCATGTGCAACTTCTTCACTAAGATCCCCGCCAGCCTCATCCACTTGCGCAAAGGCACGGTGCGGAGAAAAGTCGTTCTTGCCCTGGCTGCCGGTAGCATTCCCGGCTCTTATCTCGGCGTCAGTTTTCTGGTTCACTTGCGCCAAGTCCATGGCGCTGGCGTCAACGATTTCATCAAGTCGGCCGTCGGCTTGCTGCTGGTCGTGATTCCCACGCTACTTCTCTTCCAGACCCGCATTGAGAACCATCTTGTCGGTCGCCAGCCCACGATGCACTCGTTCGCCTTCATGGCTGTGATTGGACTAGTCGGTGGATTTCTGGTGGGCATCACTTCGGTAGGATCTGGCAGCATCATCATGATGTTGCTACTCGTGTTTTATTCGTTTCCGCCAAAGATCATGGTCGGCACCGACATTACCCACGCCGTGCTTCTCACTGGCATGACGAGCCTGTTGCACTGGCGGGCGGGGAATGTCCAATGGGATTTGGTCGGAGCCATCCTGATCGGCTCGATCCCCGGCGGCATACTCGGCTCCTATTTGAGCACCCGCGTCCCCGTACTGTGGCTGCGAAGAATACTGTGTACCGTTTTGTTGATGACCGGCGCGAGAATGTTGTGGGCGTGAAAGACAAGGTTTCAGCTGTCACGCCTTAGGTCTCAGCCAAGGCACGACAGTGCGAAACAGAACCCTGGCACCTGATACCTCATATATGGAGCACTAATGACCTCATCCTCATCCGCAGAAACTCTCGAACGAATTCACGCGGCGCTCGAAGCCGGGCGCGAAGTCCTGAACCGTTTCACTCCCGGTGCCATTGAAGCCGAATACAAGGCCGGACACGACCCCGTTACCGAGGCCGATCGCGCCGTCGACGCCCTGCTGAAGAAGCACCTTCTGCGCGACGGCGAAGGCTGGCTCTCCGAGGAGACCATTGACGACCAATCGCGCCTCACGAAGGAACGCGTGTGGGTCGTCGATCCTCTTGATGGAACGCGCGAATTCGTGCAGGGCATTCCTGAATTTTGCGTTTCGATCGCCATGGTCGAAAATGGCGTTCCCGTCGCCGGAGGTATCTGCAATCCCGCCACTGACGAGTTGATTCTTGGCTCGCGAGACTCCGGAGTCACCTACAACGGCGTGCCTGCGCAGCCCAGTCAGCGCCGGGACCTTCATGGCGCGCTCGTGCTGGCCAGCCGCAGTGAAGTAAAACGCGGCGAGTGGAAGCAGTTCGAGGCCGCCGAATTTAACATTCGCCCTATGGGCTCGGTCGCTTATAAACTCGGCCTGGTCGCTGCTGGACGCGCCGACCTAACCTTCACGCTCGTGCCGAAGAATGAATGGGACGTCGCCGCCGGGGCCGCGCTGGTCGAAAGCGCTGGAGGCTGGACGCTCAAACTCGATCACTCCCCATTACGCTGCAATCAGAAAAACCCGCTGATTTCCGGACTGCTGGCCGGCGGCCCGTTCCTGCGTGATCCGCTGCTGACCATGCTCGAGCGCCACGCGCAAGCGACCGGCGCAGAACGACTGAGCTGAGGCCGGCTCGGACTGGGAGTTTCATCATGGGTCATCGGTCGGCGCAGATTGTCTTTCTCATGTACCACGAACTGGAGTTGGCTGGCCGCAAGCTGTGCCAGTCTGAGCCCGGTTATGTCCGCTACATCCTGCCGATCGAGACCTTTCGCCGCCAGATGCAGTGCCTAAGGCAATCAAGCTTTCGCGGCCTGAACGTGAGCGAGGCGATTCATTACTCGTCCGAACCTGCCGTCTGCATCACTTTCGACGATGGCTGCGAAACCGACCTGATCGCCGCCGTTCCCGTGCTTCGCGAATTCGGTTTTCACGCTACCTTTTACGTAACGGCCGGATTTCTGGGAACGCCAGGCTATTTGTCGCCGGAACAACTTCGCCATTTAGATTGCGAAGGATTTGAAATCGGGTGCCATTCGATGACCCATGCCTACCTTTCGGACCTTGCTGAGCCCGAACTGAAGCGCGAGGTGGTCGATGCGAAGGCCCAGCTAGAACAGATCCTCGGGCATGGAATCGAACACCTCTCCTGCCCCGGAGGGCGGTACAACCAGCCAACCCTTGCCATGGCGCGCGCCGCCGGATTCAAGACTGTAGCCAACAGCGATTTTCACGCCAACTCATCCGCCACGAGTAAGCTCGAACTTGGGCGCATCGCCATGCTGCGGAATCTCTCGACCGCCGAGTTCGACGCAATTTGCCACGGCCGTGGCCTATGGAAAAAGCGGCTGCAACATCGCACCCGCCACGGCATCCAGCGAGTGTTAGGAAATCGCGCCTACGACCAGTTGCGCGCAGCTCTGCTCGGAAATTCCCGCAAATAATTCCGGGCTGTTACTTTTGTCACGCCCCCTGTCACCAACTTCGACCTCCCACCACGATCTCAATTGCCCCTTTATGCCAAAGGCGCCAGAACGTCGGTTCGATCCAGGTTTTGGCCTGCATTGTCGCAAAATCTCACCCTTGGGAACAGGTTCGGACGCGAAAGAGTACACGTTGAGGTCACAAGCACTTGTGAGTTCCCTGTTGCACCAATGGAATCTAGGATCCATTGCGGGTTCTCGATAGATTTGCCACGTGGACTAGCTCGACAAGTCCCCCATTCCCTCGGTCGAGGCAATCTATGACACACGGTTTTTCTGTTTCGGGTCGTTGTGCAGCATCATCGAACCAATCCATCGAGCGCAGCAGCGCTCTAATCCTCGTACTGGCGCTCGCGCTCATCACTGGTTTGTGCGCTCCCAAAGCGGAAGCAGCCGACAATAACCGCGATGGTCTCGCAGTTTCCGTTTCTCCTGCTAGCGCAACCATGAAATCCGGGGCCAAGCATCAATTTACGGCCACTGTCAGTGGAACTTCGAATACAGCGGTGACGTGGGCGGCTAGGCCGGGTACAATTGATAGCAACGGTCTCTACACTGCCCCTGCGGTCGAGGAATCGGTCACTGCCTTCATTATTGCAACGAGTCAGGCAGATTCCAGGAAGATTGCACACGCCGTTATCACCATCAACCCCAATCAAGTCCAGCCCCTGCAGATTACAACGACGGGGCTTCAGCCGGGCCAGCAGGGAATCAGCTATAGCGATACCATTGTCGCCAGCGGCGGAACTCAGCCCTATAGCTGGAGTATTTCTTCCGGCACTCTTCCCGCCGGACTCAACATCAGTACGAGCGGATTTCTTACGGGCATGCCGCTTAAACTCGGAACATACGCCTTCTCAGCAACCGCGACGGATGCGAAGAAACTCACGGCAACCGCCACCTTCACCGTTACGGTCAGCCAAAGCAGCGGCTATGACGGTCCCGCACAGCTTCCTCTGGTCACAATTCCGATCGCCATGTCCGACTCTCCCGCACCGGGCTCTGTCATCAAAGTCCACCAGGGGGACAACTTGCAGGCGGTGTTGAATGCAGTTCAGTGTGGACAGACGATTCAACTTGACGCCGGCGCCACGTTTAGCGGCTACTTCAACGTAAAAGCCATGAATTGTGATGCCGATCATTGGATCATCATCCGGACCAGTTCTCCAGACAGCGCTCTGCCAGCCGAAGGAACGCGTCTCACTCCCTGCTATGCGGGAATGGCCTCCATGGTGGGGCGTCCCGCTTACAGCTGCCCACATCCACAGAATGTGTTGGCGACGATCGAACAGAATAAACCCGGCAATGGTCCGTTGTTTTTTGCTCCTGGAGCGAACTATTATCGCCTCATTGGCCTGGAAATCACCCGTTCTGGCGAAAATCTCGGGGCTGGCAGACTGATCAGCCTCCAGGGAACGGCCGACCACATTTTTGTGGATCGCTGCTGGCTGCATGGACAACCCCAAGACGAGACCTATGACGGGGTTGCCACTGGTGGCGGCACGAACATCGCGATTTTCGATTCTTACCTGAACGACTTTAAATGCATTGCAGTCACCGGGAGCTGCACGGATGCCCATGCCATCGCAGGAGGTCTGGGCGACACGCAGGACGGTCCGGTCCTGATCCAAAACAACTTCCTCGAAGCCTCTGGTGAAGCAGTTATGTTCGGTGGCGGCCCCGCAACCAAGACACCCAGCGACATTACGGTTCAATTCAATCATTTTTGGAAACCCTTGCAATGGATGCCAGGGAGCCCGAACTTTGTTGGAGGACCGGACGGACGGCCCTTTGTCGTCAAGAACCACTTTGAACTCAAGAATGCCGCGCGTGTGCTTGTGCAAGCCAACCTGATGGAAAACGTTTGGGGCGGCTTCAGCCAACGTGGATTTGCCATCCTGCTGGCCCCTTATAATCAACACGAGAAATCGGGCCTGAACGTTTGTCCGCTGTGCCAGGTCACGGACGTCACCATTCGCTACTGTCGCATCTCGCATACAGGCGGCGGCCTGTCGCTCGCCACTGCAATCTCTCCCAACCGAATCCTAGGGGCACCCGCGCTGGCTGGTGCCCGCTGGAGCATTCACGATGTTGTCATCGATGATGTCGACGCAGCAAAGTACTTCGGCGGCGGTAGCGCATTCAAGATCCTCAATGCCTGGCCCACGCACCCCATGAATACGCTCACCATCAATCACGTCACTGCATTCCCCGATCCAAAGGCTCGGGACAGCCATCTTATTGGGATCGGCAACTTCACATACAACGAACCCATGTACGGATTCGTCTTCACCAATAACTTGTCGACGACTGGCACAAGCCCAGTTGCCAATATCTTGCCCCTGGGCAGCTGTGCCATGGGCGATGTCCCAGCTACTGTTATCGCGCACTGCTTCACAACTTATGTATTCGAGAACAATGGGGTGATCGCAAGTCCACTCCCACCAACCTCCTGGCCGAAGGAGGAACTGTTCGCGCCCAGTCCCGCGAGTGTCCAATTTGTCAACTTCAACAACGGCAACGGTGGAAACTACCAACTCCTGCCTGGGAGTCCTTACAAGACTAAGGGGACGGATGGCAAGGATCTGGGCGCAGACATCGTCGGCCTCGACGCTGCTCTGGCCGGAGTGGAATAACTTCTTTCACGCTGTCCAGGCGAAGGTCCGCGGCTCTTCTCGCGGGCCTTTTTGTTTCCGGCGCGGCCTGCTCGACCCACCGTAGGGCGAGCATGGTATCCTCGCTCCAGGTTGTCAAATCTGGGCTGCAGCGATGTTCTGCCCCAGCTAGCGGGCGTGTTGTTACCCTTAAGGTAACGGGGCAATGGGAAATGCACGCTTGGAAATGCCCGTTCGGAGTGCGCAATGTCCACCATCTCAGGGCGCCGCTCTTAACCCGCAACGAGACTCCCCGCGATTGCTCCCAACGGCTTGGGTAGGTTAGGTAAGGAGAATACAATAGTGGCTCAACTTAGCTTGCGCTCTTCCCGTTTGATCTGTTCCTTGGGAATCCTCCCTTTCGCACTAATTCTGATTATTGCGCTCTCATCGCAACCATTGGCTGCTACCGCACCACCGACGACCGAGAACGCCTACTGTGGCAAAGGCAACGTACCCCAATTTGGCGGCAAAGATGGCCCCGCCGAACTGCCCAAAACCTGCTATTACACCGCTCTGGATGGGACTCCTTCCCCGGGAAAGCAGATCCACGTGGGCTCTAAAGAGAATCTGGCCGACGCTGTCGGCCACGCGCAATGCGGAGACATTCTGCTTCTTCCCGCAGGCACAACCTACGAAGTAGGCGAACTTCCCTACAAGAAATGCGACGAGCGTCACTACATTACCATCCGGACCGATACGCCCGACTCCAAGCTGCCCCCGGAAGGGACGCGCATTTCTCCCGCCTGGGCCGGTGTCGCCAGCCTTCCCGGCCGTCCGCCGTTCGCCCAACCGCCGGGCGGCGCTGCCAAGCTCATGGCAACCCTCCTGGTGAAGCGCAACGCGGGCGCAGTGGCGGGAGATCACGTCCGCTTCATCGGCATCGAGTGGACCACGCGCGCCGATACTGCCATTAACCGCATCGTCAGTACCGAGCATGGCGACCACATCATCTTCGATCGCAACTGGGTTCATCCCGGCGACGACGCCGAGGTCGCCCACGGTATTGGCATGCCGCTAGGCAGCCATTTCATTGGCATCATCAATTCGTACGTCAGCGGCCTCAATTGCGTTGCGGTCACGGGCAAATGTATTGATGCGACCGCGATCGGCGGGGCCCACAGCGATGACCCGTTTGGAACTTTCAAGATCTACGACAATTTTCTCGAAGCCTCGGGCGAGGACATTCTCTTCGGTGGCGGTCCCTCGGAAAACAATCCGACCGATCTCGAAATCCGCCGCAACCACCTCTTTCGTCCAATGAACTGGCGGCAGGGCGATCCCGGATTCACGCCCAGCCCCTCCGGCAGGCCGTTCATCGTAAAAAACAACCTCGAACTCAAGAGCGCAGTCCGCGTTCTAATTGAAGCCAATCTGTTTGAGAATTCCTGGGGTGGCTTCAGCCAAAGGGGATTTTCCATTCTCCTTACAGCGGCCAGCCAAGGCAGCCATTGTCCGAAATGCCGCGTGACTGACGTCACCATGCGGTACAACCGCGTCCGCAACGTAGCCGGCGTTTTCGCGTTCGCGACCAACCTGGCGCCGCAGAAAAGGGGCGGGGGCAGCCCGGAGGATGGTGGGCGCTTCAGCATTCACGACTTCATCGCCGACAACATCCACCAAGAGGATTACAACGGCGGCGGCACTTTCCTCAAGATCGCTTCAGCTACGGTGAAAATTCATGACGTTCAGATCGATCACGTTACTTCCTTCACTCCTGGCGCTCTCCTCGTAGTCGTCAATCGAAACGAGAAGATGCCCAACTTCAGCATCACTAACAGCGTTCTTACCGTCGGCGGAAAGCCCCAGCCGGTCTTCAGCGGAGGTCCCAGAGGTACTTGCGGAGTAACAACCCAGCGCCTCGGCCCGCAAGCCGTATTCGATGATTGCTTTTCCAACTATAAGTTCGACCATAACCTTCTTTCCGCCGAACGCGGCGGCTGGCCTAAGGAAAACACGATCGTCTCGTCCCCAAAGGATCTCGCGGTCCGCGACCTCAAGGATGGCATAAGCAAAGACCCTCGCCTTTGCCATGAGAAGACCCCTGGCTGTGACAAAAAGTCGCCCGGCGCCGCCGCCGCGACCGATGGCCGGGACCTGGGCGCCGATGTTGATGCCGTGGAGGCTGCCGTCGCCGGTGTCGAGTAGCTGTAGGACAACGAACGATGTCCGGAACCTGTCAGGCCGCGGGCCGTCTCAGCGCAGACGCAAGCGGCCCTAAGTTGTTGGTTAAATGAGGATCTACGGCCAACAATCTGCCATAACAACGCTATCGCGGTGAAAATTGTTTCACATTGACTGCGACTAGGGGCTAGGGCAGAATACAAGCTGCTTGTGGGGAAAAATTGCGCAATAGGAATCAGAACATGCCAGGACAGCGCAAGCTAGACCACCGCATCGTCGCCGTCGCGCTTGCCGTGTTGGTTTTGCTCGGCGCGAGTGTACTGCGGGCGGCTGGCCAGACGGCTATCACGACCTACCATTACGACAACTACCGCACCGGTTGGAATCAGAATGAAACGACCCTGACGCCTGCCAACGTGGGCAAAACGACATTCGGTCTGTTGCAAACCGTCGCGCTCGACGACCAGGTGGACGCGCAGCCGCTGATGGTGCCGGGCGTGCAGATCACCGCCGGAACTTATCAGGGCACGCACGATGTCGTTTATGTGGCAACGGAAAACAACACCGTGTATGCCATCGACGCGCACACCGGAACGGTGCTGTTGAATCCGAATTTCGGAGCGCCCGTGTCGCAACAATTGCTTCCGGGAAAATGCAACAACAACGGCCCCAGAGTCGGGATCACCTCGACGCCGGTGATCGACCCGAGCAGCAACACCTTGTATGTGATGACTTATACACAGGGTCCAAGCGTACCGGCTTACACGTTGCACGCTCTCGCCCTGGGAAGTCTGTCCGACAAGGTGACGCCGCAAGTCGTAGCCGCGTCGCATACGCTGACCGACGGAACGACCTTCAACTTCAACGCGCAATACCAGCGGCAACGTCCAGCCTTGTTGCTCGCGAACGGCAGCATTTATGCCGGGTTCGGCAGCTTTTGCGATCAGGCGGCCAATCTCTCGCGGGGTTGGCTGTTGGGATGGACGGCGGGATCGCTGGCGCCATTTCCCTCGAACCAGCTCAATGACCTGCAGGCAACTGACTCTAAGAAGGCCTATCTTTCATCGATCTGGATGTCTGGCTACGGACCGGCGGCCGATGATGCAGGCAACATCCTGCTCGTAACCGCGAACTCGGATTCCGGCACGTACGACGGCATTACCAACATTCAGGAGAGCGTGGTCAAGATTTCGAATACGCTGACGACGATACTGGACCTGTTCACGCCGGACAATCAGGCAACGCTCGATAAGCACGACGGCGACTTTGGCTCCGGAGGCGTGCTGGTGCTGCCCGATCAGCCGGGATCGATACCGCATCTGGCGGTGGCAGCGGGCAAAAACGGTAACATGTATCTTATGAACGAAGACCATCTGGGTGGCTATTCGCCGACGCAGAATAATGTGCTCGGCACATACCCCGTGGGCGGCTGCTGGTGTGGCGAGTCGTACTTCGTGGATCCAACAGACGGATCAGGACGGGTCGTGACTAGCGGCGGCAGGAAAGCGGTGGTCTGGAAGGTGCAAACGGCGCCCACGGTAGCTTTGACGCGAGTGGCAGCGTCTGCGGGGATAGGCGGCGCGCAGGATCCCGGATTCTTCACTACGATTTCGTCGAACGGCAATGCCAATCCAATCATTTGGGCACTATCGCGCCCTGGGAAATCGACCACGGCGATTAATCTGTTTGCATTCAATCCGGAGTCTACTAAAGGAAGCAAAGTAATACTAATGAAGACGCTGTTCAGCGCGGCGGCGGGCGCGTGGCCCAATGTGACCGGCAATGCGAACCTCGTTCCGGTAGTGGCCAACGGCTTGGTATTCGTGGCCAGTAACCAGCAATTGCAGATCTTTGGACTGACCGGAGCAAATGCGAAGAACAAAACGAAGAAGTAGTAGCAACAAGCACTAAGGCAAAGCTCGCGCGGAATCTGCGTTGCAAAACGTCAAGACGGCCAATAGATGTGATTCCCGGGCGTCCAAGCAGAATTAGTCGCACGGAGGGCAATAAATGTGTAGCCAAATGATTCGTCAGTTTCTGATACTCCTGGCGTTACTTCCAGTGCCGACATTAATGTTTGGCCAATCATTTCAACATATAATTATTATCATCCAGGAAAATCGGTCGACCGATAATCTTTTTGGTGCGTCAGGTGTCCCAGGTGCAGATCTCCAGATATATGGTGCCGTCGCTAAGGGATTACCCTTGAAACAACACCAACAACTTCTCCATTCTCATGTGGCATATTTAAATGACGTTAAGGGTAAGTATGCAAGCAGCGGATCATATGATTATGTTGTAAGTGGCGCCCAGCAGTATTGGGATCTAGCCGCACAGTACGGTTTTGCTAACAGAATGTTTCAGACAAACCAGGGAGAGAGCTTTCCAGCGCATCAATTTCTTGTTTCAGGCACATCGGCTCCGTCTGATAGTAGCGATTTATTTGTTTCTGATGATCCAATTCATGGGTTAAGCGTTGGTTGTAGCTCACCTGCTTCTACGCTTGTGCCAACGATTGCACCTGACGGTAAACGGAGTTTTGTGTATCCGTGTTTCGATAGGTCATCATTGATAGACCTGATTGTGAGCGCAGGCTTGACATGGAAGTATTACGCTGCTTCTACACAGCAGATCTGGGCTGCTCCAAATTCGCTCCAGGATTATTACGAGTCGCCAAACATTATCCTGAATCCGCCACAAGTGTTGAGTGATATAGCCAAAGGAACGCTCGCAAACATTAGTTGGGTAACACCGGCAAAGAGTTATAGCGATCACCCAGGATATAACACTGGCGGCGGACCCGCCTGGGTTGCGTCGATTGTAAATGCTGTGGGACAGTCTGCGTATTGGGACGACACAGCCATCATCGTAACCTGGGATGATTGGGGAGGTTTCTACGATCACGTCCCGCCGCCTGCGAATGACACCGGCTGGTGCACGAAGTATTGCTTCGGGTTCCGCGTGCCGCTCCTGGTAATCTCCGCGCAAACGCCGCCGGGCTATGTCGATAACGCCGTGCACGATTTCGGCTCCATCCTGCACTTCGTGGAAGCGAACTTCGGCCTCAGGCACATCGGCCCCGGCGGATGGGCAGACAGCTTCGCCGATGACTTGTCGGGATTTTTCCCCGCCGGGCTGGCGCGCAGAACGTTTGTCCCCATCCAGACACGGAAACTAACGAAGAAAGAACTCGCGGATCAGAGCGAGCCGGACGATGACTAAGAGCGGAAGTCGGGAATGGGCGTGAAAAGCGCCACCGAACCACTTAAGTACGGGGTGCAGCATGTGTTATACTAACTTACCTTGCTTATGTGAACAAGGTAACGCGTGGAGGCCATCTTGAAGTACACTCTCAGGGTTCTGGTGTTAGTGCTCAGCTTAGCAGTGGTTGCCGCACACGCTCAAATTCCGCAGTTTCAGCACATCATGATCGTGTTTCAAGAGAATCGCACGCCGGACAATCTTTTCTATGCCTTGTGCGCTAATTCTCCCTGTAGCACAACGCCAAACAATACCCAGTACAACATTCAAACCGCGAATTGGCTGGACGCGACTTCGTCTACCGGAGTGAGGCAGCCCACTGGGATTCCGCTTTCTGCCTCGGGCAGCTACCAGGTTGACCATGGCCATCCGGCGTGGAAAAAACAGTGCGACCTGAATACCAACGTCAATCCAAATCAATGCCTCATGGATGGCGCGGCCTTAGCAACCCCGGGTGGGCATGCGTTCGCCTTTGTGAACAATACGGTGAATAAGACTTATCCCAATGGAGTGCTAACCCCCTATCTGACACTGGCGAGGCAGTACGGGTGGGCAAACTATATGTTCCAGACCAACCAAGGGCCGAGTTTCCCAGCGCATCAATTTATCTTCGGGGGAACTTCTGCCCTGGACGCAGCCGGCGATGCGGAAGGCACTTTCATCGCGGAAGAGCCCACACCTATTTTGTCGGGATGTTTTGCCCCGAATGGGGCCAAAGTCCAATTGATTAACTCCGCCGGATTTGAAAAAGCGCTCGTCGTTAACTATGCGGCAGGCATCACTACCTGTTTGACGCGGATCACGATGGCGGACCTTCTGGACAGTGCCAACATCGGCTGGAAGTATTACGCCGCTAACGGCACCCACACTTGGACGGCTCCCAATGCCATCCAGACGATCTGCCAACCGGACGTCGACCACAAGAATTGCACGGGCAGCGAGTGGGCCAGTCACATGGACCTGAACCCGCCCGACGTTTTGAAGGACCTGGGCCTGAACGGCGGCCCCTGCAATCTCCAGGGAGTCAGTTGGGTTATCCCGGCAGGCGGGTACGCCGATCATGGGAAAGGTTGGGGCGGGCCGGATTGGGTGAGCAGCATCGTCAATGCCCTAGGGAACAGCCCGTGCCGGAACTCTGATGGCAGCACTTATTGGAATACGACTGCGGTTGTGATTACCTGGGATGATTGGGGCGGCTGGTACGACCACGTTCCCCCCCCCATTCTGCCCTTTCCAGAGGGAGCCTACCAGATGGGTTTCCGTGTACCCCTGATCTTCGTCTCCGCCTACACTCCAGTGGGCTACATCGATAACCTGAATCATGATTTCGGTTCCGTCCTGCGATTTATCGAAGGCAACTTTGACCTTGGGCAAGGTGCGCTGGGCTTTGCCGACAGTCGTGCGACCACCGACTTCAGTACGTTTTACAACCTGGGTAATTCTCCCCGGCCGTTTGCAACAATTCCGACGGTGAAAACCGGCTCCGACTTCTTATATGACAAGACGCCGCTGACGGACCCGGACGACGATTAGAAAGCTCCGCCTGTCTGCAGGCCCCATGGGTTCGATCCCAGGCAGTCCAACCGGGAGTCTGGATCGATGCCGCGTTACCCAACGTTAGCGAAAATCGTGGCGAGCCGAAGGACGAGTGTCACAGGCCCAAAGCCCGACAATCCATACCCGATCACACGTTTGAGAGGGACAAGAGCTGTCCCGAATGGCACGGCTGGCATGCGGCACGGCGTCTGCCCCGTCCGATGCCAGTGATCTTGTTCGCTTCGGACGATTCCGCAAAGGGCGTCGGCTGCAATGCGCCTGCTGATTCCTTGGTGCCGACGATTGCCACCGAGCGAGCCAGACTCGGACTAGCAAAAACCCGCTTCAGGCATCCTGCGGTTCCACCGACGCCGGCGTGGAATCAGCTCGTAGATCGCCAGCCGACTGCTCGAGCGATGACTCTGCTCCCGCATCCCGCCACCCCGCTGGATGAGATACCGGGCGCTGCATGGGTTTGAGAATTGTCTGCGGATCGCCTGAACCTATGTCTCCCACCACCTGCACGCTGCTACTGGGAAAGTTCGTGACCGCCCAGCGGAACTGGTCAAAGGCATGGCGAGCCAGTGCGATCTTTTCGGGATCGTAGGCAAGCAGTTGCGCGCCCACCCAGTCCATGGCAGCGGCATTGTTCGCGCCGAGCATCAATCCTAGTCCGAGCGGATCAGGCGCCAGCGGACCGTTACCCTGGCCGGCAATCACAGCATCCGCAATATGAATCACGCGGCGCTGCATTTCATCGCTCATCGTGCCATCGGATCGGCCATAAAGAAGAATGCGGTTCAGATCGAGGCACGTTCTCCAGATCGTGTCGTTACCCGACCATGAGCCATCCATGCCAACCCGATCGCCACGATAGCGCGACATGCGCGCCAATACTGCGAAGAAAAGGTGCCACACCATACCACCCGCATAAGAAGTCGTGACATTCTGGCGGTCGCTCACATACTCGAGCGCGCGTTTTACCGCGCTGTCGTCGGGATAGTTGTCGCCCCCAGTCTTCGGGCCGCCCAGCCGGTGATGCGGCAAGTACTCTTTGTTTCCGTTGATTCCGATCAGGTTCTTGAGCGCGCAGGTTACGCCGGCCTTCTTGTGAGTCTTCAGCTTGGGGAGATTGATGATGACATCGGCTTCCACAACTTCTTTCGCAACCAGGTATTGATGCACTCCGGGATGGTGCGTCTTAGCCATTAGCCGGTGGTCGTACCAAGCGACCCGAAACCGATTCTGGCTGTCGCTGATGGGTTCCAGCAAACTTTCGCGGCCGAGGTCGAAAAGCGTAAAGTGGTCTTCCGACTGCAGATTCTCTTCCGCCACGCGCACACCATGCACCAGCACGCAGGTGGTTCTGCGAAAATCACGTACGCCCTTGAACCGCGGTTCTTGAGCCATTCGCTCACGCGCCCATGTATCCAGACCGGTCGCCTTCACCAAAGCGTCGAAATCACATCCCTGGATTGGCGCATCTCCGACGAGTACCTCCGCTGCGCCAGTTCGCAATGCGGCCTCCGTCGCGGCCCGGATCACCGAAGCGTGCGTCACCAGGCAATCGATTCCTCCCGGACCTTCATTCTGATGGAGAACCATGTTCGGCTTGATCAGGACGCGAACGCCGCGCGCGACGATCCTGCCGAATGGCCCGTTCTCATTCGACCATCCGAGCGCACCGGCAAGCCGCCCCAGGGCTTGCGAAACGGCATCGTCTTGTTGGTCCGCAGCTGGATAGGAACACGAGGGCAGGCGCGCAATCCCAACGGCGGAAGAGAACGCGTATTTGGCCAGGGAGTTGTCGGTCATAACGTCAGTCATAACTACGAACCGGATCTGGACGTGGTCTGGCACTCGACAGGCGCGCCCGTTGCGTTGACGTCCGAGCGGGTAAAGCGATACTTGCCGGCCGAAGATAGAGCAATCGACTCAACCTCCCGCACCTCTACGCGGACGGGATGTTCCGGCGAAACCGCCTGGATCTGACGGATGGATTCGCGAATCTTTTCCTCACGCGCTTTCGCATCCCCCGGCCCGGGCACAATCGAGAGCACAATTTCATCCACGGCGGTCTGGTGAAATTGAAAGTTAACAATCCCGTCGCTGCCATACATCAAGTGCGTGAAGAACTCTCCGTGTACGACACGTCCTCCCGGGAAGAGGAAATTGTCGCTGGTGCGGGCGATTTCCAGTCGCATGAGCGGGAAGTGGTTGCCACACGAGCAGGTTTCCTGCGAGAGATAACCGCAGTCTTCGTTGCGATAACGAATGAACGGCATAGAATAGTTTTGCAGCGACGTCAGCAGAAATGGCCTGGGTCCATCGCCCTCCAACTTGTCTTCCTCGATCACCACGAAATCGGCATTGATGTGCATTTTGCCTTGCGAGCACTCGGCGGCGATGTTCTGCACTTCGCTCGATCCGTAGCAGTCGAAGACCTTGCACCCAAACGCGCGCTCGATTGCTTCGCGCTGTGGAAGGTATAGTTTTTCGGCAGTAGTGAACGCTCCCTTGATCCCGCCGATTCTCTGCCCTTTGCTCTCGAGAAACGAGGCGAAACGGGCAATGGTCGAGGCATACCCGAGGATGACGCGCGGCCGGATTCTCACGAACACTCGCGCCCAGTTTTCCATGTCCTTCTCGCCGGCAAAAAACGGATCGAACTGGTACTGGCGCCGCGCGAATTGGCGTAGCTCAAATTCCACGCGTGACATGGCGTAGAGCTTGTCGTTACCACCCCAGAAGAACGCTATCATCTCTCCGGGACGCCATCCGCACTGTTCGAGGTTGCGGAAACTACCGGCATCGCTTGCCACCATGTAGTCCGCGCTGCGAAAGAACTTCAGGGGAACGCCCGTCGATCCGCCGCTGAAATGCGGAGACAGTTTCTCGAGCGGCACATCTTCACGAATGAGGTCGCGTTGATTTTCGCGAATAATGTCCTTCGTAAGGATCGGAAGCTGGGTGAAATCATCCCAGGTTCGAATGTCCTGGCTGCGAATTCCGAGGCGGCGGAAGAGATTGCGGTAGTAGGGGACGCGAGCTTCTGCGTGCGCCAGAAGGGCACACAGGTCCTGGAACTGTCTTTCGCGCACTTCCTCGGGCGATCGGAAGGGAGCGTTCTCGATCTCCTTGAGCTTGCCTAGCAGATCGACGCCGCGCAGCCGGCAGGTGAAAGCTAAGAGCGCGCGGCCCCAGAAGGGCCCGCGATCGGTCGAGGAGCCCATCGCCGCCTACTCCCCGGCCGCGGCGCTAAACCGCGCGCGCAGGCATGAATTGTGGCTTGGGCCCATAGTGACTGGTAGGTAAGTCCCCAAGATGAACTATAGCACGGAGGATATTTCCCTCTGATTAGCGGTGTCGAAAACAAAAGGGCTGCGACTTCTAGAACCAGCAGCCCATTCCGCATCGTGCCATTTCTTTGAACACTTGCCGGCCCTTGTCTTCTTCCTCCATCACAAAGAAGCGAAAATTAAATTTGACGTGGATGGGCTCGAACGGCCGCGGCGAGGTCAGCGTGAAAAACGCCTGCAGACTGTTGTCGTCGTATGCGTCCGCATAAATGCCTGGCGGGATCGGATCCAGTGGCTTGCCGCCGGATTCGAAATTCATTTCGACGAACTTGAGCAAGCTTCCGGAATCGTGATTCGCGTTGTCAACAAAGCCTGCCGGGGTGTACGCAGACACGACCAGCAGCGGGACGCGGAAGCCGTAGGTAAATCCTTTTCCCCAGCCGTTGTCTTGTGCCTGACGGAATGGCTTCACGTGATCGTACCAGCCGCCCCAGTCGTCCCAGGTGATGAAAATAGCGGTGTCTTTCCAGTAGACCTCGCCGGTCCCAGCGCAAGGGGGATTGGAGCCGAGAGCGTTTAGAACCGACGCCACCCACTTCGGCCCTCTGCCGTCCGTCATGCGCGGATGGTCCGACTCCTCATGCGTAGGCGTGATCCACGACACTTGCGCCAGTTGACAATTCTTAATGTCTTGGAACACATGCGGTGTGCCGATGACCATGTGCTTCGTCCACTCTGGCCCCGTACAATCCAGCGTGCCCTCCGCGTTTTCCTTGGCCCCACACAAGTGGCGGATCGCATTCGGCCCAACCCAGATGGAATCGGGCAGCTCGCTATAGTATTTCCAAGTGATACCGGCGGCATCCAGCACGTCAGGCAATGTGGGATGCTCAAAGCAGGGGAAAATGGGCGGATGTGAATTTTCATCTCCATCCTCGTCCACCACGGTCACGGTATTGTCGGGCGTCGCTGTACAGCCGGCGGGCTCTTTGATGGGGTTTCCCGAGACAAATAATTTGCTGTATGTATCCGGCGCCGACGTCCCGGCGATGAAGAATTGATGCGCCGAAAAACTCGGCCCCTGGTTGGTCTGAAAATTACGGTTGGCAAATCCGTATTGTTTGGCAATGTCGAAATAGGGCTGTACTTGCCCCTTGGAGTTATCGACGTAATGGTACTGCGGCAGCGGCGGCACAATGCATCCGTCTCCGGGTTGCGTCGTGTTCTTGTCGGCGCCATCCATTTTGCCGTTGTCATACGCGGTAACGAAGGCATGATAGCTGTGGTTGAGATCGAAGCAAGTCACCCATGAAATGGGGGCTAGCGGCACCTTCTCGCCGGTGGACGTCAATCCCTCGCTGGCAATGTCCACTCCCGGCTCAAAGTTCGGATTGCTGCCGAAAATGTTGTCCGGCGTCCGGTTTTCCTGAAGGATCACCACGACGTGTTTGAACTTGATTGGCTCGGTAGCGGCAGAAACCGCAACCAGAGCCCATAGAAGCATGGTGGCGGCAACGCAAATCCTGTTGATTGTGCTGAGATGAAATGTAGCTCTCAATCGTTCCCCATCCTTGACTGATTCATTGTTTCATTTAGCTGATGCTGCACGCGTGTGTTTCAATGGCAGGCTGGTCCGCGCAAATTCCTTAGAATAAATATCCAGTCAGGTTGCGATCTTATGCCGGGAGTGGCGTTCCTCGCAAGCTAACTGTCGTTGTCCGCGATACAGATGTTGGCGCTTCTACGATCAGCGCTAGTAAAGGTTCGCGTTGTGCATATGCTATATATAGGCCCAGGAGGTTTATGCGTCCATTTGGCGTCATTTTAGTTTTTCTCTATCAGATCTGTCGGGCACTGATCGGTATCGTATTTGGACTTTTCATTGTGATCTATGTCGGCCCAACCAATAAATTCGTCGCCGCAGCTTCGCAAGGCAACGCTGCGGAGCGTTTTATGGCCCCTTTCGGGCACGCGGCCGGGTTCGTTATCATCGGGTTTGCGCTCCTGCATATGGTCGCGGGGTATGGCCTTCTGCGCATGCAGAACTGGGCGCGGCAACTCACGCTCTTGTATTCCGTCGCCGAACTTGTTCTGGAGCTGCCCAGCGCTCTGCATGTCAACCTTTGGGCGCTGGCTTTTGCTCCCCTCAACGCGCTGTGCATTCTCTATCTCGCGATGCCGCCGGTCCGGCGCGCTTTTCTGGCTGCTCGCAATCAAAGGCAAATGGCGGTCTGAACTCAAGCCGCCAGATGACTTCGGTAACCCGCGCTTTCCCAGCCCATCAAGCGTTTGCCCCGATTCTGCATGGTAAACTTTTCTGTTAGCTTGCCCACTTCAAATCCAACTGAACGCCGGACCTCGCCTGTTTTCGTGATAGGGTGCCATCGCTCTGGTACAAATCTCCTGTATGACATGTTGTTGTCCTCCGGCGGATTTGCCCTCTATCGAGGGTATCTGCCGATCTACAAGATCCTTGAGCCTTTGCATGGTTCGATGGCGAGCCGCGCCAACCGGGAGAAAATCTTCGCCACGTTTCTTCGCAGCAAAGGCTTCCGACGCACCGGCTTGCCGGCGGAACAATTCCGTTCCCGCATCCTGAACGACTGCCGCACCGCGGGGGATTTCATCCGCGTGGTTATGGACTCAGTCACTCAGGATCAGAATGCCACCCGTTGGGCTTTCCACGACGGCGATAACGTTTTGCACTTCCGGCGCATAAAAAGGGACATTCCGAATGCCCTGTTCGTGCATATCATCCGCGACGGCCGCGACATCGCACTCTCGCTCAAGAAAATGCGCGGCTTCAAACCTCTGCCATGGGATCGAAACGAAACCAACAGCCTGGTCGCTACCGCCCTCTACTGGGAGTGGATGGTGCGCCGCGGACGCGCCGCCGGACGCCTGTTTCCCGCCGATTACATCGAGATCCGCTACGAGGACCTGGTCACCAATCCACATGAGACTCTCGGCAAACTGGGAAAGTTCATCGCTCATGACCTCGATTACGATCGAATTCAGGCCGCCGGCCTCGGCAGTTTAGCCAAGACCAATTCCTCTTTTCGCGAAGAGGCGGGAAAAGAAAAAATCAATCCTCTGGGACGCTGGAAAGAACGCCTTTCTCCCGCGGACATCGCCGCCATCGAAGGCACAGTGGGCGACTGCCTTGAGGAGAACGGTTACCAACTGTCTCTTCCCGCGTCCGAGCGCCGCGTCAGCCTGCGTGGATCTTTCATGCGCGTCATGTATCCCGCCTTCCTCGGCAGCAAGCTCTGGGCAAAATTGAATACCCCATTAGGTCGCCTCGCCAATGTCTCTGTACTGGAGCTCACGGACGAGCCGCGCAAGTTGCAGGTCAGTGCTGACCATGCCCCACGAGCATAGCCCCGCAAGCCTGCGCACGGAGATTGATCACCTCCTTGCAGAAGGCGCAACTGAGGCGGCATCGAGACGACTGGCAGACCTCTGGCGTCGCGAGCCGGGATCGGCTACAGCCGGCTTCGTAGCCGCACGGCTGGACAAGCTGCGCGACAAACTCCCGCTGGCGAAATTCAAGCTTGCCATCCTGCGCTCGTTTACCGTTGAGCCGATTGTGCCGCTTTTGCGCGCCGAGGCCTTCGCCTGCGGTATCGATCTCGATGTCCACGTAGGCGACTTCAACACGTACGTACAGGAGATTGTCGACGCCAACAGTTCTCTGTACCGCTTCGCTCCCAACGCCGTAGTGCTTGCGCTTCGCACCGAGGATGTTGCACCTGAACTTGCGTACCAGTTTGCCGATCTCGCGCCGGAGGCCGCTCGCCAAGCTGCGGACCGCGTTGCCGGCAGTTATGAGCAGTGGGTTAATTCTTTTCGCCAGCACAGCCCGGCCGCGCTCATTGTGCATTCGCTGGAGCGGCCCAGCCGTCCCAGCTTCGGCGTTCTCGATAGCCAATCGGAGACGGGGCAATCCGGACTCATACGCGATATCGACTCGCAACTGCGCCGCGTGGCCGGAATTCATCGCGGCGTCTACGTGCTGGATTATGACGCGCTGGTCGCGCGTTATGGCAGCGAGCACTGGCATGACGAGCGCAAATGGCTGATGGCGCGCTTGCCCATCTCCGCGGACCATCTGCTTCCCATGGCCCACGAATGGATGCGTTTTCTGGTGCCTTTGAGTGGCCGCACAGCCAAAGCGCTGGTCGTCGATCTCGACAACACGTTATGGGGCGGCATCATCGGCGAGGATGGAATGACCGGCATCAAAATTGGTCCCGAACATCCCGGTGCCGCTTTTCAGGCTTTGCAGCGCGCCTTGCTCGATCTCTCGCGCAGAGGAATTTTGCTTGCCATCTGTAGCAAGAACAATCTCGACGACGCCATGGAAGCGATTGACAAGCATCCTGGCATGCTTCTGCGCTCGGGCAACTTCGCTTCCGTGCGCATCAACTGGGGTGACAAATCTCAGAACATCCGTGAGATCGCACAGGAGCTGAACATCGGGACCGATTCCCTTGCCTTCCTCGACGACAACCCTTTCGAACGTGAGCAGGTGCGCGCTGCTCTGCCGGAAGTCACGGTCATCGATGTTCCTCAGAATCCAGCGGAGTACGCGGCTATCGTTCGCGATTGTCCCGCCTTCGAGCGCCTCACGCTTTCCACGGAAGACCAGCAGCGCACGGCGATGTACGCCGAGCAGCGCCAGCGCGCCGATGCCGAACACAGCTTCCAATCGAAAGAAGACTTCTTCCGCTTCCTGGAACAGGAAGCCGAACTCAGCCCTGTATCCGATCTCACGCTCGCGCGGATTGCGCAACTGACGCAAAAGACGAATCAGTTTAATCTGACGACTCGCCGTTACAGCGAGGCGCAAATTGCGGAAATGGCGAAGCAGCCCGGTTGGAACATATTTTCGATTCGAGTACGCGACCGTTTTGGAGATCATGGCGTGGTCGGCGTCGCCATAGCGCATGACCAGGGCGAGCAATGCGAAATCGATACCTTTCTTCTGAGTTGCCGCGTCATCGGGCGTACGGTCGAAGCTGCGCTCCTCGCACATATCGCGAAATCCGCAGCCGACCGAGGGTGCAAGCGGCTCGTAGGATGGTTCCTGCCGACCAAGAAGAATGCTCCGGCGCGCGACTTCTATCCCGAGCACCAGTTTGAACTAGTCGAGCAGAATGGCACAGGTTCGCTCTGGGCCCTGGATCTGACCCGGCAGGAAGTGGCTTTTCCGAAGTGGGTTAAACTAGTCACGCTAAGCTAGCCGTGCTCAACGAATCAAGCGAATCACAGTCACACCGGACGGAGGCCTCGTGAACCCTGCGGTTTTCGATCAGATTCGGATGATGGCATCGGATCTCTTCGACGTCCCCGTGGACCGCATCACCGCGTCGTCTTCGCCCGAGACCGTTGAAAACTGGGATTCCGTGCAGCATCTCAATCTGGTGCTCGCTCTGGAAGAGAAGTTCGGCCTGCAACTGTCTCCCGAAGAAATCGAGCAGATGAAGTCCATCGGCGATACTGCCAAACTCGTCGACAGCAAACTCCAGGCCACTCCGAGGTAGTTCTTGGCCATCGTCATCGAACCTTACCGCCCGGAGCATGAGCCAGCCGTTCAGGAATTCAATCGGCGGCTTCAGCAATCGTCAGGCGACCCCGATCTGGTTTTTTCGCAGCGCTCGGTTCCGCGTTGGCTGCCTCCCGCAGACGACAGCCCGGTCTGGAACGAGTTTTTTGTCGCGGTCGAGGGTTCCTCAGTCCGGGGAGCTTACGGTCTGAAGCAGGAAATGTTCTTCGTCCGCGGAAAGGGCTCGCACCGGGTCGCGTGCTACCATCATCCGCTTTCCGAGGGAATCATCGATCGAAGATATGCAAGCGTGGGTGTGCTTCTAGCACGCGATGCTTTGGCTCGCCAGCCGTTGCTTTACGCCCTCGGCATGGGTGGAGCGGACCGTCCCATTGCCAGAATGCTCAAGGTGCTTGGCTTCTGTTTGATTCCAATTCCGTTTTATTTTCGCGTCGTGCGTCCCTACAAGTTTCTCCTGGAAATGCAAGCCCTGCGTCAGGCACGGTGGCGTGCACTTCTCATGAACATCGCCGCCGCGACCGGCACGGGATGGCTCGCCATCAAGTCGGCTCAAGCATTATCGATGCTGCGCGGCCGGGCGGGCGATTTTGCTGCGGAAGAGATCCCCGGATTTTCAGACTGGGCTGAGGACCTGTGGAATCAAGCCAACGGCAACGTCAGCATGGCTGCGGTGCGGGACGCAAAGACCCTGCGACTTTTGTACCGAGCCGATGTCACCAGCATTAAACGCTTGCGCGTAAACCGGAATAACGCTGCCATCGGATGGGCAATCAACGGACAGCGCCGCAAGGATCCCAAGTACGGAGAAATGCGAGTCGGTTCGATCGTGGATTGCTGGGCCGCGCCCGAAAATGCGGCAGAGGTCGTTCAGGCAGCAACTCAAGCTCTCGAGAAAGAGGGCGTGGATCTGATCGTCTCCAATCAGAGCCATCACATGTGGTGTCGGGCTTTTGAGAGCGGCGGCTTTCTGAAAGGCCCCTCGACCTTCGTCTTCGCGGCTTCGAAAAAGCTGACAGAACTCCTACAGCCGCTGGAAGAAAATCGGACCTCGCTTCATATCACGCGTGCCGACGGCGACGGGCTGCCTGCTAATTTCTGAGGGCGGCTATTTTTCCTGATGCACCAACGTAGCCTGGTTCGGCGCTTCCGAAGACAGTTGATATCCCAAAGAAATCATCACGTGGCCCCAGGCTGCTTCAATTTGGGCCACCGATTGGGGCGGAAGCACGGCTTTCCAGCCACCGGAAGAAGCTTTGCGGACAAACGGCTTATCCTGGCGTGTGTAGCGAGTTTGCACCCATTTGCTGCCTTGCTTTTCTTCTAACTGGCGCATGCGATCGGCCGAACTCAACTCGGCAGCCCGCGTGAGCCGTTCTTTGGTCGGCTCAATGCCAAGCAGATTGGCGACCTTCACCAATTCACGCGTTGGGTCTTCAATCATGTCTTCATATCGCACCACAATAAAGCCGTCCCGGCCGCTTCGCGTGCTTAACCAACTCGTGACGTGGTCTCCCCAGTTTCCCAGGCGGTCCCAGATCCTTCCTTCAATCCAGGGCGGCAAAAAGTCCTGAATCGGAAGCTGGTCGTCGAACGACCTCTGTTTCATCTCCCAGTGAAAATTCGAAACGGCAACGTCCCTGGGGTCGCGAACAATGTATATCACCCGCTTGTATCGCGGGTCGAAAACCTCGTGGCTCTTCAGGATGCGCGGCCGCGGCAGATGCCGCAGGTAGTAGTCTCCGTGTTTGTACATGTCGGCCACCAACCGCTCCACGTTCAGGAACGTGACAGCCTCTTCCGTGTGCACCAGATTGCCAACCAAAAATCTTGTCCACGTATTGCCCGAGCGGGGAAATGAAGTCAAAAAGACGTCGTCCGGAAAAATCGTGATATCGCGCTCAATGCGCAGCCGCCGAAACATCACGTCGTTCACGCGCGACAAATGCTTCATGCCCCTCTTGATCAACATACTTGCTCCTTACTCAGCCGCCGAATCCTCCCGCCGCTTGTGCTCCCCTTGCAACCATCCGAGAAACTTTTGTTTGCGCGCGAACATATTACGCGCTTCGTTGCGCAGCGCGCCCACAATCTGGTAGCGGGATTTCGTGAACCACGGCACGCGATGCGGCACGCAGCCATACTTCTCCTTGTACGTGCCCTCGCCTCCCCAATCATAAACGGTCACTCCGCGCCGCTTCCAGTAACGGAGGGCATACCAATGGCACGCTTCATTAGGCCGAAGGTTTTGATGCGAACGAAAACTCGCGTTGCCCCAGAACTCAGCAATCTTGTTGAACCCCGGATAGATTCCCGTGGCGATGCACTTCCCTTCCGGATCCCGCGCCCGAATCAGCAATACATTGCCGCTGGGTCCAACATGTTTCACCAGCGACCGCACCCGCTCCACCGAATAGGTAGGCACCAGCCCCTGCTTGGCGAAAACGTCTTTCAGTTGCTCATAATATTCATCGGCAAACGCGAGGTCGTGCGCCTCCTCAAGTGTCACGCCGCTCTTTTCCGCCTTGCGAATGCAGCGCCGGCAAGCGCTGTCCATGCCGCTAAACAACTCTTCTTCGGACTTGGTGAGGTCGGTGCGGTACGAGGCATAATGCTCGGCTTTGAATCCCAGCGCATCCCCGTCCTCAAAGGTAAAGTTCGGATCGGATACTTCCATGTGGAGGCATTTCAGCTCGTCCCAAGCAAACCTCTCCAGCGCCTCAAGAGCAGCGCGCCGCGAGACGCCGGGCCTCAGATTGAATCCGATATAGGGCGTCGTCCATCCGGGGAAGGAACTGCCCAGCACCTTCATGCCGAATTTTGAGAATGTCAGCCCGCTGAAGTATCCGACGATGTCGCGTCCTTCGCGCACTTCCGCAACAACCGGCGTGGCACTTTGCGCTTCCTTCACGAATTCGATCCATGCACGGGTCTGAAAGACCGTGCGGTCTTCGAAGCTGTCGAGCAGACCCCAGTCCGCCGCTTTGAAATCAATCTGGTGAAGCTTCATCGGCCTCCAACGGCTAGGCTGCCCTACCGTCCGGCAAAAGAGCGCTGCAGGTTCAAGGTAAACTGGACGAGGTCCGAGGGCGTGTTAAGGCGCTTGAGCGCCAGCGGCTCGTCTCCCGCGCGCACCTGCCCGGGGGTGGTCAGCACGGCCGACTTATAGCTCGCTGCTCGGGTAATCTCCAGCGTTTGGCTGGACCAGCACGGATTCAGTGCCGGGTGCGGATAGGAAAAATGCTCGATCGGTTCACCCATTTTCCCTTCCAGCCGCTTCTTGCTTTCGACGATCTCAGCACTGGCTTCGCTGGCGCTCACTTGCGCCACATTTGGATGGGAAAGCGTGTGCGCGCCCACCGTATGACCCGCCTTCCGCAAACCGAGAACCTGTTCCCAGGTCATCATGAAACCGTGCGGAGCATTCACTGGTTCGGTTCCCAGCGCTTCCTCCACTCCGGCTATAAACCGGTCCTGAATGCTTCCCGTTTGTTTGGCGCCCGTGTCCCAAGCTAGGTTCAAAGCCGCTCTCCGCTCTTCAGGCGCATCCAACCGGAACGTTCGCCCATTCGCCGGACCCTTCCACTCCATCTTGTTTGTCGCATGAAAGGCGAAACGCAGGCGACAGTACCAAGGTAATATTCCGTTCTCTACGGCATTTACCATAATGTAAAAACTGGCGGGAATGCCGTAGTGGTTGAGAATCGGCAGCGCCACGTCGTAGTTGTCGGCGAAGCCGTCGTCAAAGGTCACGGCAACGGCTCCCGGTGGAAGTTGCCGGCCCGTAGTGGCAAATTCGACCACCTCTTCGAGCCTCACTGGGCGGAACTTCCGCGCCAGCGTCTTCATGTGGTCCTCGAACTGGGCCTGGGACGTCGAGGCGCCAAAGATGTGGTCGGTGAGTTGCGGTCTTTCAGCGATTGAGTGATAGGCCAGAATGGCGGCTGTGGGGGCACTCAGACGGCTGGCGAGGCGGAGAACGGAACTGCCGACAAGCGCTTTCTTTAACCAGCGCTTGGATTTTGATGCCAGCACGCTCTCGGCTCTCCTGCCGCTCCACGGCGACTATTCGCTCATGATAGCATACGATTTGGGGTGCTCGGCTGACCATCCAGCCCGAGGTTGAGGCGAAACTACGTAGTTTAAGTAGCTTATTATCAATATAATACAGATCATTGACGCACTGAAACTTTGAGATTTTCAGCGTGAGGACGCCGTGAGTTCGAAACAGCAAGTTAACGACCTGTTTACGCAAACCGTCGACGACTGGGCTCGTTATTACGACGACCCGGCCCCGGCCACACTGACCGCCCAAAACTTCGTTTCCCGCCGCCGTTTCGCGATCCAAATGATCGAAAACCAGCTGCCCAAGGGATCCAAGATCCTCGACGTGGGCTGCGGCACCGGCCACCTCGCCGCCGAACTCGCCCGCCGCGGCTACGACACCTGGGGTACGGACTTGTCGGCCGGCATGATCGAGTACGCCCAAGTCAACTACAACCGTGACCGTTATCAGGTTGCGGACATCGAAAAGATTCCGTTTCCCGACAATTTTTTCGACGGCATCGTTTGCCTCGGCGTGGTGGAGTACCTGGCCAGCGATGGCCCAGCCTTGAGTGAAATGCACCGCGTCCTCCGGCCCGGAGGCTTCGCCGTCATCACCACCCCCAGCAGCGTCTGTCCTTTTTTCTATCTTGATCGTGTACTGGTTCGCACCCGCTTTGCTATCCGGCCTGCGGTCAGCGCCGTGCGACGACTGCTCGGCGGCGAGGCGCGTCCCGCTCGCCCGCTGCCTAAGGTGGAGCACCGCAGGTATCGCCGCGGCAGTTGGGCAAAACTGATGCGCTCTCACGGGCTGGAACTCGTCGACTGGGTTTGCCATGCGTGGGGATGCTATGCCGTGGAACGCTTCTGGCCTCAAGGAGCCTTCTGCCGCGCCAGCGATAAATTCGCCCGTAATGCGCTAGTGAACTGGATCGCCTCGGATCAACTATCCTGCGCGCGCGCGGTTAAGTAAAGGCTCTCACCGAAGTCAACCTGATTGCCCTTACGTGCGCTTCACCAGGTCACAGCGCACAATTGCTGTCGTGAATTCCCGGGTCAGCCGGTTGTGGAATGGCTGCACCTTCCTAATAGGCACGAACTCGATCGCAGCAATCTTGAACGGGCTGCGCGCCACACATTCCTCGAATTTCGCAATCGTCATTTGGTTTAAGCCTCCGGCCACTTCGCTGAAACGAGTTGCGCCGTCGGTCTTGAACGTCGAACGCCAGGCAATAAGAGCCTTCTCGCTGAATAGGAGGTGGGCCCAGGGGAAAACAGAGAATAGATGTCCGCCTAACGGGTGATACCAGGTTGGTCCAAAACTGGCGAGTACCTGGCCCGATGGTTGCAAGAGCGTGTCCATGATACGCAGAATTTCAGCGGGATCGGCAAAGTGCTCAAAGGCATCCACCGAAACAACAATGTCGGCTGGCTCTTTGGTGGAGGTCGCGAAAAGGCAGGTATCCTGAACACCTGCATCCAGCGCTTTCTGCCTTGCAGTTCGTAGGACATCTTCGCGGATGTCGATGCCAATCACGCGCTTCGCGCCTTTTTGAGCCATTTCAATGGCATCCGCCCCTTCCCCACAACCGAAGTCGACGACCGTTTTCCCCGCGATCCTGGCAAAGAATTCATTTCCCATCAGCACCGCTAGCTTCGATTTGCCCTTATATACGCCCCCGCCGCAACAGCTCGGTGCTCCCGGAGAAATCTTCTTCAGAATCTTGATTTGGATGTTGGTCAGCATTTCACTTTATCGATCTAAACGGGGCTTGTTTTTCAGAATTTCGCCTGCTCACTAGTATTGCAGCGAACCATAGCATTCCATAAGTCCGGCGCCGCTCACACCGACCTTCGACGTGAAGCATCGGCTAAGACTTCGCAATAAGCTTCGACCCACTGCTCACGCACAACCTCCCACGTATAATTGCGCGATTCTCGATAGGCGTTTTTGGCCAGCCGCGCGGCCAAATCCGGTTCGCGCAGCAACCGAATGACATTAGCCGCCAGCGCCTTCTCATCGCCCACTGGCGAGAGCAATCCTGTGCGCTCGTTCTCGACCAGATATGGCATCGACTCGGGCTCTGTGGTCACGACCGGCGTGCCCGCCCCAAACGCTTCGATCACCGAAACCGGCATGTTGTCCAGCCATGAGGCATTGATGAAAATATCGGCGTCATCGTAACACTTACCAATCTGCTGGCGCGAAGCTACACCCGCAAAGTTCACCCCGCCGATCCTCCGTTCCGCAACCAGCCGGCGCACATCGCCTTCGAGCGGGCCGTCTCCCACCAGATCGAGCCGCGCCTCCGGATATTCCTTTTTCACCTCGGCAAACGCCGCAACCACTTTGTCGATGCAATAGTACTCGTGAAAGCCCCGCGTGCAGACCAGGTGCGGGCGCAGCGGCTTGCGCTCGCGATAATGGAACTGCGAAAGATCCACGAGGTTCGGAACCACTTCCGCCTTGAGCCCAAATTCGCGGAACACATCGACAAGATAGCCGGAGGGCACGACGATCCGGTCGGCGCGAGAGAGAACGAACTTGCCGGAGCGAAAGCGTTGCAGGTGGTCGCGCGCTTCGCCGCTTCGATAGTTTACGATGCTCTTCTTGTTACGCAGTTTGGCAAAGAACCAGGCAGGCGCAGGGGCGAGCAAGAAGGACCAATAAGACGCAGAAAAAATGTGCGCCACGTCGACGTGCTTCAGGCCGCGCCAAAGATGCCAGAAGTAGATCGGCTCTCGACAAACGGTGCGCAGGCCGGGCACTCGTTCCGCCCAGGCTAGCGGCCACGGCAATGCAGGATCGACGGCGATAAATGTAACGTCCACGTCGGGATCGTTTTGCCAAAGCCGCATCATCAGATCGGCCTGCACGGCTTGGCCCCCAACGTAGCGCAGGCTGGGTGCGACCATAGCGACTTTCACCCGTCTGCGCGTTTCAGGATTGCCCGCCTTGCTCATGCCTTCGGCTCTCGCCGTCGTTTTTGACTGAGCAATTTCCTGTACAGATCCTCGTACTGCTGGCGCACATGATCCAGACTGAAGTTTTCTTCAGCGAACTGCCGGGCGTTCGCGCCTAACTGCCGGCGAAGATCGGCGTCGGAAAGAAGGCGGCAGACGGCGCTCGCAAATTCACTCTCTTTCCCCGGAGCAATGAGCGCTCCCCGCTGGGCATTGACTAACTCGGCGTTGCCTCCAACATCGTAAGCAACCACAGGCACGCCCGCAGCCATCGCTTCCAGGATCACATTCGACAGTCCCTCCGAGTCGGAGGTCAGAACTGCAACGTCCATCGCGGCGTGAACGGCAAGAATGTCGCGGCGGTCGCCAAGAAAGATAATTTGCTCAGCCACGCCAAGCCCGGCTGCTTGCCGCTCGATTTCTGCGCGCAGGGGCCCATCGCCCACAAGCAGAAACTCTGCCTCCGGCCGACGCTTGCAAATTTCCGCAGCAATCCGCACAAACCCAGCGTGGTTCTTGTAACGGTGATTCATGCGGGCAACCATGCCTACCCGAGGCTTGCCGGGATTGACGGGCAGCGCGGGCGAAACGGTCTCAAATGATGCTGCCGGTAGAGCATTCCCGATCACGACCAGCTTCTCTTCCGCCAGGCCAGCAGCTGCCAACCGGTCGGCTCCGGCTTGCGAGTTACAGACAACAGCATCGCACCAGCGAAAGGCGGCCGCTTGCGCGCGAAATTGCGCGGGTGTCATCAAATCTCCAAGCTGGCGATGACTCCCAATAACAACGGGCACGCGCGCCAACCGGGCAGCCGGGATAAGCGTCAGGTTGGCGTAGAAATCGAAAGCGTGCGCAACCTCCACCCGGTTCTCAAGAAGATGCCGCCGAAGATTGAGGCGTGTGCGCAGCGATTGCCATCCAAAAAGACTTCCCCCCAGCGGAAATTGAGCAACCTCTCCTAGTTGGTCGGCGAGCGGGCCACGGGGGTTTACGCAACCTAAATGCACTCCAAATCTCGAAGCGCTGGTATTTTGTGCGAGCAACGTGAACTGGCGCTCCGAGCCGCCAGTCTCAAATGTGTTGATCATCAGAAACAGGCTGATCGGCGACTCAGTGGAGCGCCACGTCATTGTGCTGGCGGCATTCGTCGCGCCCACCCCTTTATTCTCCGACCGGAGCCGGTGCGAACGCGGGCGTGACCGGCAACTGCCTCCGCGAATCGGCGGCCACGGGGAGCGAGAACACCCCCGCCGGCTTGACATACTTTTCAAGGAAGTTGCGATGCCAGAGTTCAAACATCAGCAACCGCCAGATCCGAGCCGTGTTCTTTCCCGCCATCACCCCACGGACGCCGCTGGGCTGGAAATAACCCCGTTCGAGCGAGCGCGGCTCGAGCAGGATCATCAGCATGTCCTTCAGTTCGTTCCGCATCCAGTGCACCAGCGGAAGTGAGAATCCCCGTTTCTCTCGATAAAGCACTTCGCGCGGCACGCCGACACGTTCGGCCAGTTTGCGCAGAATGTATTTCTGCTTGGTGCCGCGAAGCTTCCACTCAGAGCGAAGACCGGCGGCCCACTCCACCAGCACGTGGTCGAGAATCGGAACCCGGACCTCGAGCGAGTTCAGCATACTCATGCGGTCAACCTTGGTCAGGATGTCTTCGACCAGATATGTCTTCGTGTCAACGTAGAGAAGCTGGCTCACTGGATCCTTGGTGGGAGCCGCGGCGAAGCGGCGTCGTAGAACGTTGGCGGGGTCGTCGCTGCGCCTGAATATAGCTCGGAAGTCGTCGGAAAGCAGTGGCATCTCGCGCTCGAAATCGGGGAGAAACGAAATCCGGTCGACATAACGCTCCGCCCACGGGAGCGAAACGTTGTAGCTCAACTTGCGCCCTTTCACACCCGCAGGCACGCGCGGAAATACTTTGTCGCGATAAAACTTGCGAGCCCATGCGGGAATGTTTTCGAAGATTCCGTGGCTCGCGTGAATCCGGTAACGATCGTAGCCCGCGAAGATCTCATCGCCACCATCGCCCGAAAGCGCCACAGTCACGTGCTGGCGTGCCATCTGGGATACGTAGTAGGTGGGCAGCATCGACGAGTCCCCGAACGGCTCTTCGAGCGAACTGCTCAAGTGCTCGACGGTTTGGACGACATCGGGTTCGAGGATCATCTCGTGATGATCGGTGCCGAACTTTTTGGCTACCATGCGCGCGTAATTGGTTTCGTCGAAGTCGTCTTTGCTGAAACCGATCGAGAACGTCTTGACCGGCCCGGCGCTGGCGCCCGCCATGAGTGCGACGATGGTAGAGGAATCCGTGCCGCCACTCAGGAATGCGCCCAGTGGAACGTCCGAGATCAGGCGGATCTTGGTCGCTTCAAACAGCCGGTGCTCCAGCTCTTCCAGGCACTCCTCTTCGCTGTTGGGAGAGTGGGTATCGTATTCGGGGAGATCCCAATACTGGCGGATGCGAATTTCGCCCTTCTCGAACTCCAGCAAATGTCCCGACGGCAGCTTGTGAATGCCGTTAAACGCTGTGAGCGGCTCCGGCACATAGCCGTAGTAAAGATAATCCAGCAGGGCTTGCGCATTGACCTCGGCCAGTTCCGGGACGACGGCCAATATGCTTTTGATCTCCGATGCAAAATACAGATTGCCTTTGTGCAGCGCGTAGTGCACCGGCTTCTTGCCGAGCCGGTCCCGGGCCAGAACTAGTTTGCGCTTGTTCTTGTCGTAGATGGCGAGGCCGAACATGCCGCGCAGTTTCGTCACGCAGTCGGCACCCATCTCTTCGTAGAGATGGATAATGACCTCGGTATCGGTCTTGGTGTAGAAGCGATGGCCCCGGCTCTCAAGTCCGGCGCGGAGTTCGTGAAAATTGTAGATTTCGCCATTGAAAACAATCCACGCGCTGCGATCTTCGTTGAAGACCGGCTGATGTCCGCCGGAAAGGTCGATGATCGAGAGGCGGCGCATGCCCAGTCCGGCGCCATCCGCAACGTAGATTCCTTCGTCGTCGGGCCCACGGTGCACAATCTGGTTGCACATGTGGCGCACCAGAGCTTCGTTGATCCCGCTCTCGCGCTCGGCGCTGACGACTCCTGCAATGCCGCACATGATCCGATCTTATCCTTTCTGGCCCACAGGGACGTCGCGGGAATTTTCCGGGGGGGAAGCAACTCCGGCCATGCGCTTAAACCGATAGTCGCGATAGTCGCCGGGATTGCCTTCGCGCCCGTCGCACGCAGCCAGAAGGATGTTGGTCATCTCGCGTGCGGTGACGAAGTGCAGGCTCTCCTTCCGCTCCGCAGCGCCGCTGACCAGTTCTTCGAGGAACTTGCGGAACGAATCGCCAATCACGGCATCTTTCTGCGTCGGGTTCATGCCATGGCAATGCAGCTTGATGAAAAGCCAATCGGGGCGGCCGGCAACACGAATCCTCGCCCGCTTCCACAGCGCGAGCCGGTCAAAGGTCAGCGCCTTCGTTCCGCTGATTTCGCCGCTCTCGATGGCAGGTTTCCGGCTGCGCAGCGTACCGCTTACATCGACCACGAGCGGCCCTTGGATGATCAGCGGAAATGTTTTGGGAGGGCGTCCCACTTTCAGGTCAAAGCCCTGACGGTGAGGCGCAGCTTCCCCCAGAGGCAGCGCGCACTCGTACACCGAATTGAGTTTCGCGATCTGAGCGGGATGCAGCACTGAAGCCGGCATCGTCATGTCGGCATAGCATCCTGTTTCCGCTAGAATCTGCATCTCCGAATCCACTCCGCACAGCCAGCCACCGGCGGAATTCGCCAGAGCCCAATTTCCGTGAACGAACGCATAGCGCGGCTGAGATGATCCTTCCTTGACGGCTAGGCAGCGATGGCGATAAGCCATGCGATCCCGGAACTCTGTCAGCAGGCGGCGCGTGTTTTCGGCGGTATCGGGCTCGAAAACCCCATGATGAAGATGCACTTCAATTTCGCCCCAGCCCTGATGGCAGTGGTCGGCCAAAACCGCCAGCAAACCCTCGTCGTACTGTTCCGCCGGATAGAAGTACGTATGAACGAAGGGACGGCCTTCCGCATCCCGCCATCGCTCCGTGGCGCGCGGGTACTCGCGGCACCACCATTCCACGCGACGTTCCTGCTCCGAACGCGAGACGCGCTGGTAGCCATCCACAGGATCAATCGCCGGCTCGAAATGGTCCGCCAGCGCGAGAATCAAATGTACCGACGAGCGCATAGGTGACTCTAGCCCGCGCCGGGCCGCACCGGGCAGTACTTTCATCGCATAGGCGAGTTTGCTGGCAATGCTCATTTCAATCTACAATCCAACGCCCCGAACATCCGGTTCCCGTCGCAATCCATATTTGCATCTTGCTATCGAATAAGAACCGCCAGGCCCAACCAGCGTGCATGTCAAGCGGGGTTGGAATCGAAACTAGTCCTCTCCTGGCTGTGGGCGGCGCAGGCAGCGCCAACAGGGCATTTGGCTTTCGATTTTCTCGCTGCCACAATAAACATTGCGCCCACCGGCCCAGTTGTTCGGCGGAAAGACAGATCTTCGAATCCAGCACGATTCAGTGCAATCCTCATTCCTCGCTCTGTCTGAAACGATTCCGTCCTCCCATTTAGGAGCCCGACAGTCCTGCCTGTGCAGTAAAACAGCACCCCGTTAGCCATGACGTACAGCCGAAAGAGTGTGGGAGTTGGCCTCGGAAGGGCATTGCGAAGAAGTTCAGCGATCGTGAAACTCGGGGGATGCAGGCTTAGCGACAAACCGCCACCCGGAAGGAGGACGCGGTGGACCTCCGCAAGCGTTCTCTGAATGTTCATGTAGGGGAGAGCTTTGGCGGAAATTACTCGATCGAAACTCTCCCTCTTGAATGGCAAGCATTCACCGGCCCCGAGCAAGTAAGTTCGATTTGGGAATCGCGTCCGGGCGGCAGTTACACGGTTGAAGTCGAGGTCAAGTCCACAAACCTTATCCGAAGCGGTGACACCCCATGAAGTCAGGTCCCGCGCGGACCCACAACCGAGGTCGAGGACTCTCATAATCTGCGTCTCCAGAATCAACCAGGATCTCCGCTTTCGATGCGAGCCAGCGGCATTGTGTCCTCAGCTTCTTTACTTCAACACCTGACTTATCGCAGCGGCTTCCGTCCCCGGACCGCGATCGAGAACTCACCGATGCGCATGTCTTCCATTCCCATCGCTTCGTACCAGCGGAAGACCTGCTCATACGTATGCTTGGACTGATACTTCGGCGAATACCAATCGAAGGTGTCGAGCATCCTCGCTTCCGGATCCTTTTGGCGGTTCACGGGGAATATGTGATGCACCAGCCCCGCGGCCGGACGTCCGACGAGCGGCACTTTCCTCAGGACCTCTTGCGTGTTGTACAGCGCCGGTACGGCAACCTTCAGGATGCCATGCAGCGTTTGCGGCTTCATGCGGCTCGTGTAGCGCCGCCAGAAATCACTGAAGCGGTACCACTTGTTGTATCCGCTGTAGAGCCAAACGGCGAGAATGCCCCCGGGTTTCAAGTACTTGTTGAGCGTCTTGACGGCAGCTTCACAGTCCGGCGTGTGATGGAGTACCCCCACGCTGTAGATAATGTCGAAGCTTTCCGGGGCAAAGGGAAGCGAAAATACGTCGGCCTGGAAGGCAACAAAATCGCGGGCGGCCAGATTTTTCGCGGCCACTTCCGCCGCCGCGCTCAGGTCGATGCCCACAACACGCGCGCCCCAACTGGTGGCGACTTCAGCGAAACGGCCCATCCCGCAACCTACATCGAGAACCAGTTTGCCCTTGAGTTCTTCCGGCCGAAGGGCCGTCTTCCAGCGGAAGTTGAGATCCGACTCGCGCACCTCATCGTGGTCGAGTTGCGTTTTCTGATAGCGGTGCCACTGGAACCCGAAACTGGCGGCGTAGTGCTGCGCATCCACAAAACGTGCGATCCCATTGACGTTCGGATACGCCCGCTTGCAGGCGGAGCACACGTAGCCTCCGCTGCCATCGCGCTCAAGTTCTGAGCCGCAGCCAAGGCACCTTAGAATCGCCTGCAAGTCAGCGGACAGGGGCGACTGCGCTTGTTCTTCCGCGATCGGCATAAACCTCCAGGAAATGATGGGCCTTTTTCGGTGCAGGAGCCGCCGGGCCAAGCCCGTGCTCTTGTTCTTTGACCGTCTGCGTCAGCGTCGCTATGAAAGCAACTGCAAAATAGGGGAAGTACTGGTACGTCTCCGGAGCGAACAACGCTCCCACGCCGAACCCCACCAGCGAACTGGTAAGCGCTCCCACAAACAGGACAATGTCGGGATCGAGATCCGTCCTCTTCCGCAGGAGCTTCAGGTTCTGAAATCCTCGCCGGAAAAACAGCAGGTAAATGATCAGAACTGGAATGCCCCCATCGGCGCCAACCTGCAGGTAAGTCATGTGAACGTCGCGCCACACCCCCGAATAAGCGGCAAAGTTCCCCACTCCAACACCTAAAACGGGATACTGCTCCATCGCGCTGAGCGCCCGTCCCATCAGGAACTTTCTTTGTTCGTACGATCCGTAGGCTGACTGGTCAGCCCCGCTGTCGCCCGACATAGCCTGAAAGCGATCATAAAGCTTGCCCCCAACGCTGACCCCGATAACGACGGCCAAAAAGGCCGTCGCCACCAGCAGGTACATTCGCCTGCCTTTGATGGCGAAGTAGTAGAGAGTCACACACCCGGAAATAACCAGGTCAATGAAACCGGCCCGCGATGCGGTTTCAAAAATCGCAACTAACATGATCAACATCCCGGTAAACCACAACACCTTCTTGACCGGGTTCTTGGCCGTCACCATAAACGCAAGGACGAACGGCAGTGACAAAACGATGGCAAAGGCAAGATCGTTCGGATTGGAATAGATACCGTTGATGACGCCCTCGAGCCGCGGTGTGTTGCGCCCTTTGATCAGCGCGATAGCGCACACCATGACCACGGAACCGGTCTGAATGAAGATGATCGTTCGCAGCCGGTCGAAAGTTGTGATCAGCAGGAATACCAGCGCCCACGCGATGTAAATCTTGGAAAAGTCAATGGTATGAGATACGGCGCCCCCTTTCCAAATAGGCGAGAGAAAGCCGCCGATGAATAGCAGGATGATCATGGTCAGCAGCAGTCGTCCCTCTTGGGGAATATCCTTCAAAGTGCGCTTCGTACTTCCAATGCTATTGAACAAACTCCAAATGGCGAGGACCGCGGTAATCTTGGCGAGCGGAAGATACCCAATCAAAAACATCCAGTCTTCCGGACGCGCACAATAGACCACGAAGAACGCGCTCAGCCAGAAGAACGCTTTCTTGGTCGGGTCAGCCATCCGTAAGGACGCGCCGAGCTTTTCCGGGGCTGCCTCGGTCGTTGTGCTGCCATTTTCGCGAATGACCACGATTCCTTCTTTCGTTTGCTACCCCACGCGAACTGCAGACGCAGCTTCGTCGCACTTCTTCTCCGCCACCGACTCCAGTACCGCGCCGAATCGCTCGCTGATCGTCGGCCAGTCGTAACGGGCCGCCGTCTCAGCCGCCGCCTTTTCATATCGATTCCGCAACTCGCCATCTCGCAGCAGCATGATCACTGCTTGAGAAAACGCCTGCGCATCGTCCGCCAGAATGATGTCGCGGCCATGATGGACGTCCAATCCCTCCGCGCCTACACTCGTCGACACCACCGCCTTGCCCGCCGCCATCGCTTCGTAAATCTTAAGGCGTGTGCCCCCTCCGATCCGTAATGGCACAATGACCACCGAGGATTGGCACAGATGTTCAATGACAGAAGGCACCCGTCCCGTCACCTCGATCGACTCCGAAGCCCACTTCGCAACGCGACGCGCCGGGTTACGCCCTACGATACGGAGGCGTGCCTCCGGCACTTCCCCTTTGATTGCTCCCCAGACTTCTCCGCAAAAATAGTCGACGCCGTCCACATTCGGCTCCCAATCCATAGCGCCGATAAACGTGACGAGCGGTGCGGCATCAGACACAGCCGTGTTCGACGAATGCGGTGCGTAATGCGCGAGGTCCACTCCCGTCGGCACGACTGTAATATGATCGGCATCCACCCATTGCGTCATGATTGAGCGGTCGTTTTCTGACACCGCAATCACATGCTGAAACCTCCGCACCGCGTTCTGCTCGTAGCGCAGCATTTTGTGGAACTCCATCTGGTACATCATTTTCCTCAACGGATTGCCCGCGGTTTCGGCATGACGCCGCCAAATCTCACTCTCCACATTATGCTGGAACAACACGCTTGGAATTTTAAGCCGAGCCGGAAAATTCACGGCCGCATCCAGAAAGTCGCACACCGCCACATCAAAGCTGTTTTCAACAAACCAGTTTCCCAGCCGCCGCTGCACCGCTGCATCGGCGAATCGGCTGACCGCGTACGGCGCCGGTGCTGCAACATGCCACAAATAGTCGAGGCCCCGCCCTACTCCCACCAGTTCCCTCTTGCCCGTACACATGGCGACCGCACCCGGCAACTGCCTCTGTAACTCCTGCTCATAGGTCGGGTCCGGTTCTCCTCCATAGTAGGAGTAGAACGTCAGCTCATGACGGGATGCGAGATATCGGGACACGTGATACGAACGGATGTTGCCACCGTTCTCGACCGGCAGGAGTTTATCGGCCTTGACCCAGAGGATTCTCATAACGGTTCAGCGAACCCAGACTGCTTTCCTCCCGGCGACGAAGTTCACAAACGCCATCAGAGCCGCCGAATTCAGCACCACGAATGTTCGGGCCGCGTCCGCCAGCCGCGAGAGCGGACCCACCTTGATCCCTCCCAGCGCCGCCAGGCTGAGCACGTAAAACGCAAGCTGCGCTCCCAGCGCCACCCGGTAGAAAGGTCCCGGCAAGAAAATCGATGCGGCCAGCAACCCCAGCAGCGCAAAAGGCACAATCAGCCGCGACAGTTTGTGGCTGATGAACTCAAAGCGAATCGCATTTCCCGAACTCAGCAGCCAGGGAGCCAATTGCAGAAGCTGATAATTCCCGCTGAGCGTGCGAACTTTGCGCGAAAACTCGCGCCCTTCCCCGAGGTCGGGCACATCCCAGGCACGTGCCCGAGAATCGAAAATCACGCGCGACCCCCGGCGAATTACCTGCATGGGCAGTAGCACGTCATCGAGGATGGTGCCTTCCGGCAGCCGATCGAGCAGGGAGCGGCGCGCACAGTAAATCGCTCCCGTCGCTCCGGCCACGGAGCCAGAAGCCGATTCCAGTTCCCGGATCTTCTTCTCGATGCGCCAGTACAATCCCATTCCTTTTGCCGTCTCTCCACTCGCCGGATCACCCAGCATCAGTTCCCCGCTCGCCGCGCCTACCTGCGGATCGCCAAAATTCTCGATCAGCAAGCGCAGCGCACCCGGCTCGATTTGCTGCCGTGCGTCGGTGAAAAGCAGCACCTCGCCGCGTGCCAGCGCAATCGCATCGTTCAGCCCGGCGGCTTTCCCCTTCGAGTCCGGTTTCACAACCACACGCACGCGTGGATCGCGCCGCTCAAACTCCGCAAGAGCCCTCTCGGTCCCGTCGTTCGAGCCATCAGAGACCGTTACCACTTCCAGCTTCTCGGCTGGATAGTCGAGCATCAGCAGGTTCTCAAGCTTGCGCGCGATCGCCGACTCCTCGTTCCGGACCACCATCACCGCCGAAACCGGCGGCAAACCCGGACCACGCAGCACCGGCCAAGGTGACCACCAACTGCGCAACCACAGCCAAACCGGGTACCCCACGTAGGCATAGACGACTATGGCAGCCGACAGCCAAAACATCCATCTCACGGCGCACTCCGGCCGGACAGAACCGCTTTGACCGCCTGGAACATGATCAGTAGGCTCAGATCCATTCTAGTCGTACCGAGGTCGGGGGAAAGATTCCTCGTACAAAGGCTTGCCATTTCGGGAGCAAATAGGCTGCCATCCGAAGCAAGACGTGCACCCTTAACATGATACTAAAATCTTATTTTTCAACTTCTTACAGCCAGGCCCGCCCTGGCTTCTTGCAATCCACATTATCTAGGGGCACGAATGGGAAGACTTTTTCCCATTTATCCCATTACCCCTGGTAAGAATTGGCCTCCCAACCTCCTACTACTGCCAACTCAAAGCTGGGGGGCTTAAGAGTACCTGCCGCACTCAACCTGGCTACCAGCCAAGGCTTTCGTAGGTTTTCGCCCGACCGCTTCTAGCACCAGGAGAGTCCGCTCTCTCAACATTGTAAGATAAGAGCTACTTGTGACCTCCCGATGGCACAACAAGTTGGCGCGCGTCTCCCGCATGAGCGGCGGCGAAGTCTGCGCGCGCCTCGCGCAGGAACTCAACAAACGTCGCGATCTGCTGCGCCATCAGCTCGGCATGCCACCCGAGACGATCCGGCTGCATGCGTTCTCAACCGAAGCCAAATTCTTTTTCGACCGCGGCCAGGCCGCTCCGCCGGCGGAGCTTCTGCGGCAGCATCTGCCCACCGAGGCCGCCGCCGTTGTGGACGAAGCAGACGAGATTTGCGAGCACCGCTTTCGCCTCTTGGGCTACGATAGCCTCGATTACGGCAACAGCAATGACATCGACTGGCACCTCGATCGCGTGCATGGAAAACGCGCGCCCCTTGACCCCTGGTTCAAGATCCCTTTTCTTGAGTTCGCGCGGGTCGGCGACCATAAAGTTACGTGGGAACTCAACCGTCATCAGCACTTGGTCACTCTGGCCAAGGCGGGGTTGCTTACCGGCAACGATAAGTACGTTCGCGAGCTCATAGCGCAGTGGCGCAGTTGGGCCAATGCAAATCCCTATCCGCTGGGCATCAACTGGGGCAGCACGCTGGAAGTTGCGTTTCGCAGTCTATCGTGGGTCTGGGTGGATCATCTACTCGCCGATGTGCCTGCCTATGGCGAGTTCCGCACCGAGCTTCTGCCCGCTCTCGCCTTTCACGGGCGTTACATCGAGCGCTATCTATCCACCTACTTCTCTCCGAACACACATCTGCTCGGCGAAGCGGTCGCGATCTTCTTCCTCGGCACTCTTTATCCGCAGATGCCGCATGCGGCCCGCTGGAAACACGAGGGCTGGCAAATCGTCTTGCGCCAGGCCGAACGCCAGGTACGCCCCGATGGCGTTTATTTCGAGCAGTCTCTCTACTACCACGTCTATGCTCTCGACTTTTTTCTTTATGCGAGGATACTCGCCGCGGTAAATGGAAAGCGCATTCCCCCCGCCTACGATGAAGTGCTGGCCAGGATGCTGAATGTAGTCGCCGCGCTCGCGCAGACGGGTCCAGCGGAAGGTTTTGGCGACGACGACGGCGGCCGATTGTTCAATCCTCGACGCAACCACACCGAACACATGACCGATCCTCTCGCGCTCGGCGCTCTCGCCCTCGGCCGCGGCGATCTCGCGGCGGCGCAGCTCACCGAAGAATCCATCTGGCTTTTCGGCGAACGCGCCGTTGCCGGGCTTGCGGTGCCCAAGCCGCAATCCGCGCTAACTTCGGCCGCGTTCCGCGACGGAGGCATCTATGTGATCGCCGACACTGCGCCCTGCCCACAGACCATGATGATCGACGCTGGTCCGCAGGGCACAGGCCGCTGCGGCCACGGCCACGCCGACGCCCTCAGCCTGCGCCTGACCGTGAACGGTTCTCGCTGGTTGGTAGACTCGGGCAGCGGCGTTTACATCTCTTCCAACCCGTCCGATCGCAATGCCCTGCGTGGCACCGGCGCACACAACACCGTCCGAGTCGATTCCATCGACCAAGCCCTTCCGCAAGACCCGTTTTCCTGGGCCGAAATTCCGACTTCTCAGGCAGACAGTTGGATCATGGGCCAAACTTTCACCTACTTCTGCGGCAGCCATGACGGATATGAGAGGCTGCCGGACCCGGTCACCCACCAGCGCGCGATTCTCCGGGTGAATGGCTGTGGGCTTGGTCGAATATCGAATGGTCGCGACAGCAACGACGGCGCCTGCAACGATGGTGTCTGGCTGGTCCGCGATGTTCTTCTTGGCGCGTCCGAGCACGACCTTGAAATCCGCTGGCATTTCGCGAGTGATGTCGCTATGCACGAATCGGACACAAAAGGCGAACTGTTAGCCTCAAAGCCCGATCCGAACGAGCCCGCGCTGCGTATGATTTTTCCAGAAGAAACAGTCTGGCAAATGAAGATCGCTCGCGCATTGCTTTCTCCTGCTTACGGGCGCTATCAACCCGCCCCCGTTGTGCAGTTGGAAGCGCGCGTCACACTGCCTGCCGAGTTCGCCACCGCCTGCCTCGTGCAAGCAAACCCGTCGCATCGTCTTGAGCGCGCACGCTTGGTCAGCATGCCTCATGCGAACGCGCAGGTGTACGAACTCCACTTGAGCGACGCAAGCCATGGATTCTTCTTCGCCCGCGACAAGCAGCCCTGGACTTTCGGCTCGTGGTCCTCAGACGCCGAACTGCTTTATTGCCGGATTGAAAAAGAAATGCTCACGCAGTTGATCGTCATCGGTGGCAGCTCAGTCGAGTGGCAAGGCCGCCCGCTCCTTCACGCCTCTGCGCCGTCGAAGTATTTCGAGTGGCGCAAACTCGACGCCACCCTGCACGCCGAGCCAGAACCGTTTTCGACAACCTCATTGTTCGATCGCCTCACGGGCAGCTCGCTCTCAACTTCGTCGGATGTTGTGAACATAGCGTCATCCTACGCGGAGAAAAACTGAATGTGCGGCATCGCGGGAATTCTTGAACTTGGCCGCGACGCCCGGGCAAGCGCCTCCGCGTTGCGCGAGATGTGCCGTGTGATGACCCATCGCGGCCCGGACGACGAAGGCTTCTATACTGACGGCTGTCTCGCGATCGGAATGAGGCGGCTCAGCATCGTCGATCTTGCCACCGGCCACCAGCCCATCTCGAACGAGGACGGCTCGCTCTGGATTGTTTTCAACGGTGAAATCTACAACCACCTTGAGTTGCGCGAGCAACTCGTCGCTCGCGGCCACCGCTACAGCACGCATAGCGACACGGAAACAATCATCCACGCATTTGAGGAGTACGGCGCCGATTGCGTGCAGCACCTGCGCGGCATGTTTGCCTTTGCCATCTGGAACCGAAACACCAAAACCCTGTTCATAGCCCGCGACCGGCTCGGCATCAAGCCGCTCTACTACAAGCTCTCGCCCGACCGTCTGTTGTTCGGCTCCGAGATCAAAGTCATATTGGCGCACGGCGGCATTCGCCCTGAATTCAACCGGGCCGTTTTGCCAGAGTACCTGGCGTTCGGCTACTTGTCCGGCGAAGAGACGTTTTATGCGGGCATCCGCAAGTTGCCGCCCGGCCACACGCTGACGATTGGTCCCGTCGGCAAGGCCGAGATAAAGCGGTATTGGGATCTCGATGCTTCGCAGCCGCACGAATCGCGCGATGAGAGTTACTACGTTCGCGCTTACCGCGAGCTCTTGGAAGGAGCCGTCCAGAGCCATCTCATGAGCGATGTGCCGCTCGGCGTGTTCCTGAGCGGGGGTCTGGATTCCAGCGCCGTTGCCGCGCTGATGACAAAGATTCGCCGCGAACCCATCGAAACCTTTTCCGTCGGCTATCCCGAGCAAACCTACAGCGAACTGCCGTTCGCGCGCACCGTCGCGGCGCACATCAAATCCCAACATCGCGAGGTCCTCGTCGGCGAAAGCGATTTCTTCGCCGCGCTTCCGCATCTGATCTGGCACGAAGACGAGCCCATCGTTTGGCCCTCGAGTGTGTCGCTCTATTTCGTAGCCAGGCTGGCGCGTGAACGAGTGACCGTGGTGCTCACCGGTGAGGGCAGCGACGAAACCCTGGCCGGCTATACGCGTTACGCTTTCACCCTCAAGAATGCGGCCATGGACCGCTCGTACCGTTCCGTTGTGCCTGGCGCCGTGCGCCGCGCGCTGCGTGACTTAATAGCAAACTCATCGCTCCTGGGAGCCACACCGCGCCGAAAACTCGAGCACACGTTCCTGGGCAAAGACGGCGCAGCTTGGGACTCTTTCTACTTCGACAATTTCTTTTCCGCCTTCAGCGCGACCGAGCAAAATGGCCTGCTGACCGGCGAATTCGCGCGCCAATTTGATCCGGCAACGGCGTACAAGAATGTGCTCGATTACTGGGGGCGGTCGGCAACGCAGGCCGGCGGCGCCATGCTGCAGCGCCTTCTCTATACCGATATCAAAACCTACCTCGTCGAGTTGCTGATGAAGCAGGACAACATGAGCATGGCTGCATCGATTGAGAGTCGCGTGCCCTTTCTCGATCATGTTCTGGTCGAATTCGCTACCCGCATACCACGCGACGTGCAGATTCAGGGATTGGCGGGAAAGCGAATCTTGAAGAGGGCCATGGAAGACCTGCTCCCGCACGAAATCATCTACCGGCCCAAGCTGGGCTTCCCGACCCCGTGGAGTGGATGGCTGGCCGGACCGCGCCTGGAGACGATTCACGCCATGCTCGTTGAACCGCGCAGCTTAGAGCGCGGATACTTCCGCCGCGACGCAATCCAGAAGCTATTCGACGAGCACCGCGCCAAACATCGCGACAACTACGATCGCATCTGGCGCCTGCTGAATCTCGAGCTATGGCATCGAGTGTGTCTGGAGGGTGAACCGCACGGCCAGCCGGGTACAAGCGAGAAGTTGATGGAGACGGCGCGCTAGGAGTGCGCGGATACGTCCTTCGTTCTTATTGCGCGCCCTTCCCCCAAATGACCGTCTTGATGGTCAGGAACATAATCATCAGGTCCAGCCCAATGGACGCGTTTTTCATATAAAACAGGTCGTACTGCAACTTCTCCCGTGCGTCGTCGACGGTGCTGCCGTATTTGTACTTGACCTGCGCCCATCCTGTCAGTCCCGGCCGTATCATGTGCCGTACTCCGTAAAAGGGAATATCCTTCAAAATCCCTTCCACAAATTCGGGTCGCTCCGGCCGCGGTCCCACGAACGCCATATCGCCTTTAAGGACACACCAGAGCTGCGGAATCTCGTCCAGCCGCGATATTCGCAGAAGCTTGCCGACCCGTGTCACGCGCGGATCGTTGTCACCCGCCCACTGCGGGCCGCCGGAAGCTTCCGCATCTTTTCGCATCGTGCGAAACTTCACAACATTGAAAATCTTCCCCATCTTTCCTACGCGCGGTTGCGTATAGAACACCGGCCCCTTCGAATCCAGCTTGATAGCGAGCACAATCAAAGGCATCACAGGGAGCGAGAGAATGAGACCGGTGAAGGAGATTACGACCGAGAACACACGGCGCGAAAACTTGAAAGCGCCGCTCCGCCGGAATCCATCCCCAAAGACGATCCAGCTGGGATAAAGGTGCTCAACCTCGATCTTGCCCGAAATCTTCTCCAGCCACGAGGTCGCTTCCTCGATCTTGACTCCTTCCATACGCAGGTCCAGCAAATCCCGCATCGGAATCTTGCCCCGCCGGTCCGGCATCGCGACGATCACCCGATGAACTTTTTGCTTGTGCACTACTTCTTTCAGGTGCGCGGCGACTGACTCCCGGGTTACCGCTCCTTCCATCTTTCCGGTCCAGCCCGCCACCTCCACCCCGATCTCCGGATTTTTCCGGAGGCCAAGCACCAATCGCTGGGCCTGCTCTCCGGTGCCCAGCACGTACACACGTTCGATCAGAATTGGCAACTGGAGCAGCCAAGTGAAGCCCATTCGCCATCCGAACAACGCGGCCGTGAGGATTAGCAGCCCAACCTCGGTCGCTCCATAGCCGAGTTCATATTCCGGCCGAAAGTAGGCAACTGCTGCCAGCACAAACGCCAGCAGTCCCGGCACCATCAGCAACCGGAAATATAGTTCCCCTCTGGTAGTCAGACGGGACGTGTCGTAGAGGTCAAACCAGTGCGAGCCCAGCAGCACCAGAAGTGTGAGCGCGATGATTTTCAAGTACCCGTGCTCGTAAACGAGCACCAGGTAGCTGTCCTCCCAGTTCGCATACATGACCCCCAGCAGGAGCGAGGTCCCAACGATCAGGGCCTCTCCCACCAGCAGGATCAGAGTGCGGACCGGGTAATAGACATTGAAGAGTCGGATCACAGGGCCTCGGTTCTACTTGCGGTAGGGCCTCAGGTATTGGCTCACGTAGGGGCTCATCGATTCCCCATAGTAGTACCTCGCTTGCGCATGTCGGCCGATCGTGCCATTGAGGACCACTCCCACCAGCAACTTGTCCGGGAATTCTCCGCGCGCCCGCTTCGCCAGCTCTGACGACGTGATCTCCGAGCGCACAACCATCAGCACGCCGTCGCAGAAGCCAGCAACCAACGTGGGATCCGAGACCGGGATGACCGGCGAGGAATCGATAATCACCCAATCAAACAGCGGTTCGACTCGCTGCAGCAGAAGCTTGAAGCGGCCATTGGCCAGCAGTTCGGGAGCGCTCGGCACCACGCGGCCTGCGGAAACGAAAAACAGGCTTTCCATGGGCCCGCGCTGCATGATGGCAAACTCGTCGCATTCGCCCCCCAGATAGTCGGACAGGCCAGGATTCAGTTGCGCGCCGAGGTTTTTGTGCAGGCCGGGATTGCGCAGGTCGCCGTCGATGAGAAGAGCGCGGCGCCCGTGCTGCCTTACCAGCACTTGCGCCAGATTGGAGGCCACAAACGACTTGCCTTCCCGCGGCATCGCACTGGTTACCAGCAACCGTTTCAGCGGCATCTTTTCACGGATCTGGTAGAGGCGCGAGCGCAGCGTGCGGAATTCCTCGGTACCGACGCGGGTTTCGTCATCGTAGTACCTGGATGGCACATGGTTCCCATTCGTGCCCGTCCGGGACTCCTCCGTGCCGACCCGGCTCTCGTCATCTTTGAAAAACAGCATGTGGGTCCGATCCGGCTTCCACTCCGCTTGCGGGCAGCGCGCCAGCAAGGCTTCGTAGCTGAGCCCGGATGCCGTGGGCATCGCTGGGGCCGCCGCACCCTGCAGATTCGGCATTTCCACTTGCGAAGGCTCGAGTGGCTCGAGAGAGGCCTCAACGTGAGTCCCCATCGAGGCTGCTCTTTCCTGTTCGGCGCGTTTTAAAGCGTCATGAATGCGGCTCATAGTTTCCTTCCCTTCTCGAGATCTTGTTGCTCGTTCTCGCGCAGCTTGTCGGCCAGTGTCGCCAGAGTGCGCAGCGCATCGACGAGATCGAACTTTTGCGAGGAAGGCGGCGCCGGCGGCGTCATCGCCGCGGCCACCCCATCCGCCAGGTCGAAATCCCTGGCTACCGAGTCCACGATTTCCGCCGTGACCAACTTCTTCTGATCCACAAAGGCGCTCACCAGACAGTGCTCGCACAGCAGATTGATTACCCGCGGAATACCGGTCGAGTAACGGAAGATGGCAATCGCCGCCTCCCGATCGAAGATAGTTTCGCCGTTCGATCCCGCGATGCGCAGGCGCTGCACGATATAGGACTCGGTCTCCCCCAGATTGAAGGCGTGTGTTTTCGCCCGCAGCGTCAGCCGCTGCCGCAACTGGCGCAACTGCGGCTGCTTCAGGCGCTGTTCCAGTTCCGGTTGCCCGACCAGCACGATTTGCAGAAGCTTCTCCGTAAACGTCTCGAGATTGGTGAGCATCCGGATTTCTTCGAGCACTTCATCGGAAAGATTCTGCGCCTCGTCTATGACCAGCACGGCCGTTTCGCCGGCGCGGTAGCGATCCAGAAGCCAGCCATAAAGAAGCTGCAGCATCTGGCTCTTCGATTTCGACTCGCATGGAATGCCGAAATCTCCCATCATGTATTCGAGCAACTGCAGCACGTCCATGCGCGGGTTGAACACAAACGCCGTCGCCACCTGCTGCACCCGCAGCCACTCCATCAGCTTGTTGATCAGGGTCGTCTTGCCCGTACCTACTTCGCCGGTGAGCAGCACGAAGCCCTTCCGGCTCTGTATGCCGTAGGTCAGGCAAGCCAGCGCCTCCTCCGTATGCCGCGTCAGGAACAAATAACGCGGGTCTGGATTGACATTGAACGGGTTGGCCCGCAATCCGAAAAATTCCTTATACATATGCCGCTGCTACACCTCGACCTTTTCCTGATCTTCCGCCGGCGGACTTCCGCGCCCCCAGAACCGGCGCCGCCCACTGCCATTGGAGGCAGCCTCCCCTTCCTCGACGCCAAGCCATGGAACCGCAATCAGCATCGGCAAATCCATGGACACCGCGATGTCCTTTTCCGTCCTGATGCACCGGTCGCTGAATTCCAGCCACATCGCGATTAGCAAACCCAGCCCCAGACCCGCCCCCAGTCCGCCAGCCGCCAGGATGGGCCGATTGGGAAAAGTGGGCGCATCCGGTAGCTGCGCCGGCGTGAGGATCACCATCTGCTCGCCTTGTTGCTCGTTTTCCATGTTGTTGGCCACTTCCGCCGAACTCTTTTTGGCCAGCAGGTCCCGGTAGAAGGTCTGCGCGTTGTCGTAATCGCGCGTCAACTCCCGGTACTGCTCTTCGATCGCCGGACTCATCGCGGTGCGCGCCTGGTAGACGTTGATCTGGGCCTGCAGCTTCTTCTGGTCCGCCGTCGACTGGTCAATCACCTGTTTGTATTGGTGGACCTGGAGCCGGAGCTGCTTAATCTCAGCAGGTTCGTCCCCACTGCTGCCCGTGGACCCCGCCGCCGGTGCGTTATTCATCTGCTTATTGACCTCGTCGAGACGCGCTTGCACTTTCGCAATGTCCGACTTCGTCTTGATTACATCCGGATGGTCATCGGTGTAACGCCCTTGCAGTTGCATTAACTGCGCCTGCAACGTGCTCAACTGTTGTTCCAGCGTCTGCGGATTCGCCGCCGACTGCGACGCCTTCCAGGCAGCCACCTGTTGCGCCAGCATGCTCTCGGCATAGCTCCTGTCCTGCTGCGCCCGGCTTAGGGCCTGGGTGGTGGCATCGAGTTGCGAATTGAGCGAAGACAGCATTCGCATGTTCGTATCCACGTCGCCCGGAAGCTCGCCAAGGTTTTGCTTCTTGAAGGCAGCCAGTTTGGCATCCTGGTCGTCAATGGCGCGCTTGGCGTCTTCCACCTGCCGGCTAAGAAAGTCCGTCGTACCCTTGGCAATGTCGGCGCGCGAACGCAGGTTCTCGTCCACCATCAGCGACGTCAGCGCGCTGCAGATCTTTTGCGCCCGGTTGGGATCGCTGTCGGCGTACCCAATATAGAACCCCGGCAGCGGCTCGTCGTTCGGGGAGGCTGGCCTCTTCTTGCCTCCCGGGCCTGTCGCGCTGATTGAGGTAAGGACCGGCGTCACGGTCATATTGGTGCGAATGACCTCCATCAGCCTGCCTTCCTCGCCCGGCTTAACGATCCCCAGACTCTGGACTACAGGCCGCAGGCGGCTGCTGCTGAGCATCTGCTGCTGCAGGGTCGCAATGCGCTGCGTAAAGTCGGACGTGATGTCGGAGGTCACGTAGTTGGTAGGCACCTTCTGCCCTTGCACCAGGATCATCGATTGCGATTGGTACCGCGTCGGGAAGACGTACGAAACCATGAAGCCCGCCACCGGCGCAATCAAGAGCGGAATCAAAATAATTTTCAGCCGGCGCCGTGCCATCGCCAGATAATCTTCCAAGCCCAGTTCGCGATTCTCTATCATCCTCTCTCCACCCATCCGGCTGTTCGTGTCAGCCCAGAAATCATTCGATTCGCGTCGCCTTGGGATGCCATTCCAACCCAATCGAACCTGTCTGCCGCTGCGCCGTACTGCCGCAGCCGAAAGTCGCGCAGTTCAACGTATTCGCCACGTTGAACCCCACCTCGTTGAAACTGTATGCCGCAAACGCGTCGTACGTGCGTCCTATGTGCTTCCGCAGAGTGGCCGCAAAGGTGCCGGAGTTGTAGCTGTTGGCAGAAGTGGTAAAGAGCGCCGGCACCGACTGCAGGCTGCTGCTATGCGCGTAGCTCGCCACCGCAGTAAACCTGTATGTCCGGCCCAGCGATCTGCTGTAGGCTAACTGTGCTGCCTCCGTATTCGCGCCACTGTAATATCCGGATCCGGATGAGGTGAATCTCTCCGCGCTCAATGACAGGTAGGAATGCTCGAATTGGTAACGCAAAATCCCCCGCCCACTCACCGACCATTGCCCCGAAGTTTCTCCGAATCTCACGTCTGTGTACTCTGGCCCGGCGCCGAGGATGAGCTGCATTCTTCCAGTGATGGTATGACTCCAGCGCACATTCATTGCATAGTTGTAGATCTCACCCCCCGTGTTATACGGGAAACGGAAGACCTGAAACGCATAGACCGCGGCGATCTGATCCCGCCTCGAAAGCAGGTGGCTATAGCCCACTTCCACCGTCGTTTCGTCGCTGTTGAGCAGGCAGTCCGTCTGCAAGCTGACCGGTCCCTGACAGTTTTGGCTGTCAAAGTAGTGCGTGTTCCCGAACGCGCCCAACACCGTGAACGCAGAGCGTGGGCTGATCGCCTGAATCACACTGCCAATGGCCGTATTCGAGACCCGTGGGATATCTCCGACCACCTCGACACCACCGTTATTGAAGGTCACAGTGGCGGGCAAGCCACCCCCAGCTCCACCCGTACCCAAACCGCCGAGGGCGATTCCCAGTCCTGGAATCCCCCCCACAGCGCCGGCGCCGAAAGAGCCATCCGGGACGTAGCTGAAGCCGTCGCGCACCTCCGCTAAACCCGTGCGCCAGCGCGTCACTCCTTCGACGCCCATTGCTTGCAGTTGCTGCACCTTGTACCTCGGGTCGGTTTGAAAAGCCCCTCCCCCCAAATATTCGACAATCAGGTCGCTTTTGGTCCAGAACTTTTGCAGATCGAGAGCCCCCAACACGTGCTCGACGGGATTCACCGCGGACGCACCCAGCTTATTGTTCTCGTTGCTGTCCGCCGTTTCGCTAACCAGAATGGCCGGCGCAATGAAGCTTCGGCTCGCTGTCTTCAACTCCAAACCCGGTTCGTCGATTCCGGAAAGTGGCGGATTCTCCGGGTTCAGCACCGGCGCGCTCTGACCGAACGCGGGCGCCGGAGCCGCGCCCTGCTGGGAATTGTCCTGGGCTACAGCGCACGCCGCTACGCCGAACAACAATAGCGCGAACCGAATTGTTTGTAGTCTTGGCATGGTTACTCAGCCTTCCCCTCACGGAACGACAATCGTGTCTCCCGGTTGCAGCATGTAGTTCTGCTCCATCGCTTCGCCTTTGACCAGCTTGCGATAATTGACCGGAAGTTTTTCCTGTTTGCCGTTTTGCGTGCGCAGAACATAGATTTTTTTGGTATTCGCGAACTGATTCAAACCGGCTGTTGACAGTGCCTGCAAAACGGTCATGTGGGGCAGCATCGGCAGCCCGCCACTGTGCAACACTTCTCCAACCAGGTAAACCCGCTTGCTGTTAATCGCCGTTACCACCACCGTCACGCGCGGATCGGCCAGAAATTTCTTCAGCTTCTCCGTGATCGATTCGCCCAGCTCTTTCGGAGTCATGCCGGCGGCCTGCACATCGCCCAGCAGCGGAAGCGAGATCTTGCCATCCGGCCGCACGGGCAGCGTTGCCGTCAAATCGGCTTCCTTCCACACGTTGATGCTGAGCCCGTCCTCTGGTCCAATGACGTAATCCGGCCCGGCCACCACCACGCCCGCATTCTTCTCCGGCGCGGAGGCGTCCGCCTTATCCGGCGTGGCTGCGGCGGCCGGTTGCGCCGGAGCATCCTGCGCCAGCGCCATACTGCTAGCCAATAAAACCGCTGCAGCTGCCGCTGCCGCTTTGCATATCCCGTTCATGTCTTCTCCTCGTAATGCCAAACGCTTCTCTTGACTCGGGGTCTTAGGCCCCGTATCCTTCGCACCCGATCTGCTTCAGCTTGTAGAGCAGTGCTTTGTAGCTGATCTTCAATTCCTCCGCGGCCCGCCGCCGGTTCCAGCGTGTTCGTGTCAGAACCTGCAGAATCAGTTCCCTTTCCGCTTCCCGCGAGGCAGCGCGCGCCGCTTCCTTCAGCGAAATCTTTTCCCCGTTGGTCGCCTCACTCTTCCGCAGCAGAGAACGAAGTCCGCCCATGGCCAGTGCCTCGTCTCCCATCGCCACAATTGCACGTGTGGCATCCTTGAGTTCGCGAATGTTGCCGGGCCAGTGATACTCGAGAAAAAAGCTTTGCGTCTCTGGGCTAAGCGCCGGCACCGGTTGCCCGAAATCCTCCGCGAACACCGAGAGAAACCAATTCCGGAGACCCGGAATATCCTCTTTCCGCTGGCGCAGCGGAGGCAACCGCAAACAGACCCCGCTGATCCGGTAGTAGAGATCCTCGTGCACCTTCCCCGACCGCACTTCCGGCTCCAGTTCGCACGAACTCCCGCAGATGTAACGCGGTACATGATGCCGCTCGGTGTCGCCCAAACTGATCTGGCGCAGCACTTCCTTCTGCGCCCCTCGCGGAAGGTCGCCCACCTCTTGAAGATAAACTGTTCCGCCCTGTTGTTCGCACCGAGCCAGGGCCTCCTCGCTTGTTTCCTTTCCCTGAAACACCTGGAATGGTTCCGGGGCTCGACCAGAAAGACTATGTATGCGCGCCGCCGCCGCCGTCTTGCCAGCCCCGTGTTCGGCCACTATCAGCATGGGAACGTCATTTTGCGACAATTCCCGAAGCACTGCCTCCACCGTGCGCATTCCCGGGCTCACGCTCTCAAGCCACACTTTTCCCCCACCATTCGGCGCAGATTGATCGCGCGACTTCTCCTGGGTATTGTGGTGATCCATGCCAAATCCATTCCGAGGCGGAGGGAACACTCATCGGACAGGTTTGCAATTTCTGATGCACACGCGTTGCCAACCGAGGGGGGACAGATGGCGGCTATGGCCCTTACATAATCTTATATTTCAATAACTTACGACCACGCCTTCAGGCTCCACGCAATCTCTACGTTACCACAATTCGCAGAATTGGGAAAATGTTTTCCCATATTCGCCATTACGACCGCGACATCCTTTTCCTCAACCATTGCCCCAGATCCCAATGCTTGCCGTGGCAAAAGCGACAGCCCTGAGGATTCCCCTATCCAACGTCCTGTTTTTCTGAGAATCCGCAAAAGCGACGTATCCAACGGGCCTTTTACCAGACCTGTTGGAACTGGTTCCACGGAAGCACGATGTCGTGCGACAGAGTCATCATCCGGATGTGCAGGAACTTACTCCTCGGCGGAGCCCAGAGGCGATTGCGATAAAGAAGCAGCCGCATACCTTTCCATCCCGCCTCATTGCTCTCGATCGGGAAAACGTCGACCAGTTCGTACTGGGGGTCGTGCTCGAGCACATTGCGAAGGCTGGTTTCCGCCTGCAACGGCGATGGCTGATCGGACGTCACGATGTACTTGACGCCGTTCTCCTCAATGACGTTACGTACGTCATCGGGTGTCTTGGCAAATTCCTCCACCCCTCCGCTGGCCTTGATTCGCGACGACCACAGAGCTTTTCTCAGCACCAGGAACCGCCGATGGGGGTCGAGCTCCCGCAAGAAAAATATGAAGTTGGCGGGCAACCGCGCTTCGAACAGTATCACTCCGGAATCGCTTGCTTGAACGATCCGTTGCGCAACCCGTGCATACCCCGAAAGGTATGGGCGTTCGTAGCGCGAGCCCACGATTACGCTGCTCACCAGCACCGCTAGCGCCAATGCTCCAGCAATGAGTCGAATGGCCGGTTCCCGCCACTTCGCGGTGAGCGGACCAACTGCGAAATAAATCAGCGGCGGTATCCAACACAGTGTGTAGCGCACTTCTTTGTGGGAAATTGCGGTAAAAGTTACGTAGCAACCGACTATCCAACACCCCATGAAAACGGCAGCGGTGCGTTGGCTCCACCAACGGCAACTCGCCATTCCGGCTACGGCCAGCGCGAGTAAAGGCCACCCTAACTGCTCCGGAAGGGCCTTGATGTAGAACAACAGACTGCCAAGATGGCCGGAGCGCGCGCTGTCCTCCACATTCGCCATCCCATGACCGGTAAGGTCCATCGCAATCGTTTTCCAATGGACCACAGCCACTGTGCCGTAGAAAGGCGCCAGCAGCACTATCAGGATCGCCAGCGGGCCCAGCACCCGCCGATTCAAAAACAGCCTCCACTTACCGAGCAGCAGGACGCTCAATGGACACGCCGCCGCCAGAAAGATCGCATTTTGCTTTACCAGCAGCGCTCCGCCACCCATGATCGCGAACCAATACAAAGCTCGAATCCGCTCTGTGGTCAAGTATTCGTACCAAAAATACAAGGCCGCAATCGACACTGCCAGGCATGGTATCTCCAGCATCACCGCCTTCTCGAACAACAACACCGAGGGAAGCAGTGCGAGAACTGCCGTGGAGACTGCCGCCGCCCATTTGCCCAGAATCCTGTTAACCAGGCGGAACCAGAACACACACGCCATCACTGTAAAAAGCAGTATGGTGAATCGAGCCGTGATCACCGAGGCGCCGAACAGCCGGAACACAAAGCCTTCTGCTACATAGAAAATCGGTGGCCAATGGATGACACCGCTCAACGCCGGATACTGTGCGTAATACGCATAGGTGTATTGCACAGGATGAGTCACCGGGAAATCCCTCATCAAGGAAGCGAAAAATATCCCGCTCGCGGCGTGCTGCGACTCATCGACGTTATAGTCGAATTCGCCCTTGGAGATACCGTGCGTGACAATCGCGATAACCAGCGCCAGCGTCAAAAGCAGGAAAACATTCGCCCATTCCCCCCAGGGCTCGCGGACGGGTGCCGCATAGGCGTTTGATATCTCCATCTCGCCAAGGCGAGGTGGAAGGGCACTGGTCACGGTGGGCATTCTTTTGACGGGAGTCGGCAGGGGGGCACGGCCTTCCGAGACACAATTATGCCTCAGGACGGAAGGGGGGTCAAACTCTTTGCGTCAAATCGATGAGTTACTGATTCGTCTCGGTGAACGTCGCGGCCCTCGCAACTCCACTTGTTTCGCAATGCGGGGAATGCCGCTCCCTTAACCGTCTGTCTTCGAGCGCTTTTTTGTTTGGGACCGAGCGTTGCGTCGTCGGCGGGCCATTTTCCGTATTGACCCGGCCATTCTTAGTGCTTTGCGCGAACATCCCTATTCGCATATGCTCAGGGCAAGCGCGACCTATGGATAGCACAGTCGAATTAGCCCCGCCCGCTGTGGAACACAAGAAGGAGGTCCCACCCCGCGGGCCGCGCTTTGCTGGCTGGCTGGTGGTTCTGCTCCTCGTCTGGCTCTACCACTCGATTCTCTATCGTCTGGCCGTCCAATGGTGGGGCGATCCCAATTTCTCGCATGGCTTTTTCGTTCCCGCTTTTTCGTTGTTTGTCTTGTGGCAAGACCGCAATCGACTGAAGAAAGTCAGAGTCTCCCCTTCCTGGAGCGGCCTCCCGCTTGTCATTCTCGCGCTCGTCATGCTCGTTCTGGGAGTGCTGGGAGTGGAACTGTTCACCTCCCGCTCATCCTTCATCATCCTGCTGGCGGGCCTCACCATTTTGTTCTGGGGCTGGCCGCTGTTCCGTGCTGTGCTGTTTCCCTGGGCATTCCTGTTCCTGATGATTCCGCTCCCGGCGATCGTCCTGCAGCATTTCACGTTTCCGCTCCAGATATTGGCGTCGAAGCTCGCCACCTGGTCTTTGCAGGCTGTCGGCATCCCCGCGCTTCGCGATGGAAATGTAATCCAGCTTCCCTCCATCTCGCTCGAAGTCGCTGAAGCCTGCAGTGGCATCCGCTCGCTGGTTTCGCTCGTTACCCTCGCCATCATCTACGGCTATCTCACCGAGGATCGTAACTGGGTTCGAGTCGTACTCGCCTGCTCGGCCGTCCCCATCGCCGTGCTCGCCAATGTCTTCCGCATTTTCGGCACCGGCGTGGTCGGCCAGTTCTGGGATCCCGCCAAGGCGCACGGCTTCTTTCACGAGTTCCAGGGGTGGCTGGTGTTCGTCGTCTCCCTCCTTCTGTTCTTTGCCGTGCATCGCGCGATCTTGATTTGGAAGCCAACTCCTATCGCTAACGTGCCGCCCCGCACTGCCGGCGTCGACCCGAACGCACCCCAGTCAACTCCTGTCCCAAGCTGGTCATCCCGGTTCGTGATCACCGCAGCCCTTATGCTGGCCACCGCAGTCGGTCTCGGGGCCATCCCGCCAGATGTTCCACCTCCGCGTCAGCCTCTCAGCTCCCTGCCTGCGCAGTTTGGAAATTTCATCGGCACCGACATCGCGCTCGATGAGCAAACTCTCGAGATCCTCGGCCCCGGCGAGTTCCTTCTCCGCGACTACGAGGACTCGACCGAGCGCCTGCCCTGGATCGGCCTTTTCGTCGCCTATTTCCCCACCCAAAAAATGGGCGATACCATTCACTCGCCCAGCCACTGCCTGCCCGGTGCCGGGTGGGTCCCCACTCGCCGCGAGGTCGTTACTCTCACCAAGCCCGACGGTTCCTCTTTCCCGGTCAATCGCTACGTTGTTTCCAAAGCCGGAGACCGCCAACTCGTTCTCTATTGGTTCCAGGCGCACGGCCGCCAAGTGGCAAGCGAGTATTCCGCCAAGTACTATCTGATCGCCGACTCCATCCGCCTGCATCGCAGTGACGGCGCCCTGGTCCGGCTAATGACCTCAATGGATAAAGGCGAATCCGCCGACGCCGCCCAGGCCCGCATCATGCAGCTCGGCAACCAACTCCTCCCACTTCTAGATAACTCGATTCCCCGCTGACACTCAGCCGCCCCTCTCTGTCCTTGCCTGTTTGTATTAACTGTGGTTAACTATCGGGAAGAAGTACTGGTTAATAGATCGGGCCCTGGCGGCATCGCCGCTTTAGGGCAAAGTGAATGGGGAAATCCATGGCATGGCCACGTCGTTTTGTTTTTCTGATGTTCACCGTGGCTTGCCTTCTTCCAGCAAGAGCACAGGCACAGGGCGAAACCACGAGTGCCATTGTTGGCGAGGTGAGGGACTCAACCAACGCAGCTGTCGCCGGCGCCTCTGTGACCGTTACAAGCCTGGAAACCGGCCTGAAGCGTGCTGCCCAGACAGATGACGCCGGCCGGTTCAACTTCCCTCAGCTAAGACCAGGCACATACTCGGTCAGAGTCGAAGCGCAAGGCTTCGCTCCGCGGCAGATCGACAACGTCGCTTCGGGCCTCGGCCAAAAGCAAACCGTGGATTTCACGCTTAGGGTGGCCCGATCGAATGAGACGGTCGAGGTAAATAGCGAAGCTCCGATCATCAACCCGGAGAACGCAAACACCTCTACCACTCTAGACGCACCGGCGCTGGAAGATCTCCCGAATCCGGGCGGCGATTTAACCTACCCTCTTCAGTTTGCCCCGGGAGCTCTCATCAATACGGCCGGTAGCAGCAACGATTTCGTCGGGGGCACCAACGGGTACGGCAACGTGGAATTCAACGGTCTGCCCGCCCTCTCCAACGGTTACATCGTTGACGGACTGGAAACGAACGATCCGCTCACCAACCTCAACAGCGGCCTCTCCACCAACCTCGTGCTGGGATTGAATTCGATTTCGGAAGTGACCGTCAACACTCTTTCCTATTCCGTGGATCAGGGACGGTATGGAGCATCCCAGGTCAACTACGTCACCAAGTCTGGCACGAATCGGTTCCACGGGAATCTCTATGAGCTGTGGAACGGTTCGCTGCTCAATGCCGCCGACTACTTCACCAATGCGACGCCGGGGAACCACAAGCCCAGATCGACCGTGAATCATTTCGGGGGCAGTGTGGGCGGGCCGATCGTGCACGACAGGGTCTTCTTTTTCTTTGACAGCGAATGGGTGCGGATCGCGCTGCCCATCGTCACGCCGACCATCATTCCTAGTCCGGCATTCCAGCAATACGTCTTGCAGCAACTTTCTGGGGGTCAGCCCACCGGATGCGGGACCAGCCCGAATGCAAGTTGTTTGTTCTATCAACAGATGTTCAACCTCTATGGAAACACCAGCGGCATACCCACCGCGATACAGGGCTGCCCGCTGGGCGCCGACGGGGAGGGTTGCGCCAACCGGCAGAGCGTTGCGCACTCCAGCGACGACCACGAGCAAGTGCAAACTGTCCGTCTCGACTACAACATCAACGAGAAAGATACGGCCTGGTTTCGTTTCCAGGCCGACACCGGCGTACAAGCTGCCTACACCGATCCTATCAACCCATTGTTTGATGCCGTCTCCCCTCAGCCTCTCTATTCGTTTGCCGCAGGATACGCGCACGTCTTTTCACAAAATCTGGTGAACTACTTCAACCCTGCATTCTCGTGGTACGAAAGCTTGTTTGGGCCAAGCAACCTCCAGAAAACACTTTCCGCGTTCCCGATCGTGTTGCAGGGCACCGGCGCAAATCCCTTCACGCCCATCGGAGGGTTGGACAACACCTGGATCCAAGGCAGGCGCGCATCCCGGTTCTTCATCAATGACAACCTCGCCTGGAGCCGCGGCGCTCATGAATTTCGCTTCGGAACGAATACCCGCATCTTCCGCTTGAACGACTACGACTTCGGAGAAGGTACGGTTCCCACCGTGACCTACGCGACCTTGCAACAATTTATCGATGGCGTGGCGAACACCGCATCGGAGGCGTTCCCTTCGAACGCCAATGAGCCTTTCAACTTTCTCAATCTCGATCTCTACGCGCAAGATACTTGGAAAATAACTCCCACACTGACCTGGACCTTTGGTCTACGCGACACCTTCAACTCCAATCCGCTGAATCCGCATGACCAAGTCGCCCGTCTTCCCGCCTCGTTCGCTTCCATTTCGCATGTTGCCACTCAACCGCTGAACGCCGTTATTCAGACTCATCTCGGCCATCTGTTCTCGTCCACACCGGTGGCCATTCTGCAACCGAGGATGGCGATTGCGTGGCAGTTCGAGCCGAAGTCCGTTCTCCGCACCGGCTTCGGAATTTTCAGCGACATCTTGCCCGGCAGCGTGGCCGACCTGGTCGGCGCCAATCCTCCCTACGACAAGACGTTTCAGGGAGGAGTGCTCGGCACTGTGGGCGGCACGGCCATCGCGCCGGGCGCCCCCAACAGCGCAGTCGATGCAACCATCGCCGCCAATCAAACCTTCACTTCGGGATTTCCCCAGGGCTTGCTCTCCTGTGTGCCAACACAGCCCCAGTCACCTTGTCTTCCACCGGTAGCGATAACAGCCGTCCCCGACGGCAAACTCCACGCGCCGTACTTCATGGAATGGAGCCTGGGAATTGAACATCAGTTCGGAACGACGGCCAGTGCGAAGGCGCAATACGTCGGCACCCGAGCCGTAAACCAGCCGTACTCAACCCAGGTCAACGGCTATCAAACGGTATGTCAGGGTTGCTTTGCCCCATTCCCCTACTCGCAGCCGACCGATCCACGATTCGGCGCGGTGACGCAGTTCTCCACCGGCGCGAACAGTCATTACAACGGTCTTCAACTGACCGCGATGAAGCGGCTCGGCCATGGCTTGCAAGGACAGGTCAACTACACCTGGAGCCGTTGCATGGATACGGTCTCGAACGGAGGATTCCTTCCGTTTTCCGCGGGAGGAATTCTTTCGCCTCTGCCGCGAGACTTGGCTCGCGATTATGGTCCTTGTGACTACGACATTCGGCACAATCTCAACGCGCAGTATGTGTACCAGCTGCCGGTCCGAGTGCGCAGCCATTCTCTGGGCTACGCACTCAATGGCTGGCAGGTTTCTGGAACCATGTTTTGGCATAGCGGAGTTCCGTTCTCAGTGCTGAGCACGCCCTATTCGGCAAACGGAAACGGCATCGTGCAGGGCAGCGGGCCACAGTTCGCCAGCGTCGTTCCCGGCGCGCCGCTGTATGACCATCATCTGATTCCAGGCGTCACCCAGCCCGGAACACGGCAGTGGCTCAATCCGGACGCTTTCGTCTCCAACGTCGATCCCACCACGGGGCAGTGCAATGGCGGCGACAACCCGCAGAATTGCCAGTTCGGAAACCTCGGCCGCAATGCCCTGCGCGGCCCCGGTTTTTTCTGGAGCGACTTCTACCTGACCAAATGGTTTCCCTTGACCGAGCATGTGAAGCTGCGGTTTGAGAGTCAGTTTTTCAACGTATTGAACCATCCGAGTTTTGGCCTTCCCAGCGTGGTGCAGGCCGGTATTCCAGGAAATCCCTCCACGCAAAGTGGATTTGGAGCCCTCACGTACACGACCTCTCCACCGACCGGCTTGCTAGGCGTCGGTTTGGGCGGCGATAGCAGTCCACGCATGATCGCCTTTCAGGCGCGGTTGGAGTTCTGAGCGTATGCCGGGGGGCTGGCCCACCCTTCGGCGAGCCAGCCCTACCCTTCGCGTCCTTCGCGAAGGGTGCGATTCGCAAAACCGATTCCATCCGGGAAACATCCAACCGCACCCAAGTTTCGATCCCTCCCCTCTTGACACCCCGAGTTACAATAGGAGTTAGTAAGTTAAGTTCTTTGACAATTGAAACCGAAGCTGATTGGGCGGTGTAAGTGAGGGCGCGTAACTCCTCTTACTCGGAATAATGACCCTTAGTATCAAGCCTTTGAGACCCAAGCCCGAAAGAAACCGTCGAAACCAACAGTTAACTTCCATGTGCTCAAGACTTTACCAGTAACCCCCTGCCGCTCAAGACTTTGGCAGGAAACAATGGCCAAAGTCTTGATTCCAATAGACCGGGGTTAGGGGGAGGGGTACCTCGCGGTCGGCAAAGACTCTCAGGCGTGTAGGCGGAATTCGCCGGAATCGGATTGGCTTGCCGTCAAGAAGCTTTCCGGCATAAACCGCACCAGGTCGGTTGCCACCAGCGAGTGCTCGCCCAGTGCTTCGGCAGCTAGATCGCCCGCCAGTCCATGCAAGAAGACAGCGAGCGCGGTCGCCTCGAACACCCGCTGTGGATGTTGTGCGATCAAACCCGCGACCATGCCGGTAAGAACGTCACCGGTTCCTCCTGTGGCCATTCCCGGATTGCCCGTGGAATTGACCCATACCGTGCCATCGGGCGCCGCCGTCAGCGTGCGATGCCCTTTGAGCACGACGATCAACTCGTGCTCGCGTGAAAATTTGCGCGCCACTTCCAATCGGTTCGCCTGGATCTCGGCGATTGTCAATCCGGTTAAGCGCGCCATCTCTCCGGGATGCGGCGTAATGACGACGCTTCGCCCGTGCCCGTTCAGTTCGCTTGCCGCTCCCTCAAACGCATTCAGCGCATCGGCATCGAGAACAATCACGGCCTTGACGGGACCGGCTGCGGGCTTGGCCGATCTTGATTTGGCCGATCTTGACTTGGCCGATCCTCGGTTGACTAAGGCCCGTACAAATTTCGCAGTTTCTGCATTCCGCGAAATGCCTGGGCCAATGGCGACGACCGTCTTGCGTTCCAGCAACGACAGCACGGCGTCGAAGGCCCGCAAACTGATCGTTCCGCCGGTGGTCTCGGCGAGTGGCTCGGTCATCGCCTCGGGATGAAAACTGGCGACCGTCACCAGCACCGATTTCGGAGTGGCAACGGTCGAGAGGCCAGCACCGGATCGAAGCGCAGCGAACCCCGCCATGGCAGCCGCTCCCGCCTTGCCGACCGATCCGCCAATGATCAACGCATGTCCGTAGCTGCCTTTGTTGGCTTCCGGGGCGCGCTGCCCAAGCAGCGCGGAAAAATCGCCGGCCGTACTGAGATGAAGGTCTGATTCGGAAACAATCGCTTCGGCAGGAGAGCCGATGGGCGAAATCACCGTGGGCCCATTCGTGAGCGCAGCGAAAACGTGCGCTGGACGTGGCGCGGTAAACGTAACCACGGCATCCGCTCGCGGAATCGTTTCCTGCTCCGGTTGTGTGGCACGGACACTCCTGTCCGCGCTCTGCGCTGGCTGAAAGGCATCGGCGTCCGCTCCCGAAGGAATATCGACAGCAACGACCGGTACAGCGCTCGCATTCATCTTTGCAATCGCAGCCGCGTAGAGAGGGCTGACTGGCGGGCGAAAGCCGGTACCGAGAATGGCGTCTACAATTAAGTCGGAAGCGAAGATTTCAGCTGCATCTGGCGCGTCCAGTTCCACGGCATCGCGCACCACGAGCGGCGCAACTTTCATTCTTGCGGACGTCATCCTCTCAAACATGGCCGCCGCATCGCCGCGCAGTTCTCCCGGTTCCGCAAGCAGCAGAACCCGCACGGCGCGGCCCGTTTCGGCCAATTTGCGAGCCGCAACGAAACCATCGCCGCCGTTGTTCCCCTTGCCGCACACGATGCCGATGCGCTCCGCTTGCGGATACTCGCTAATGATGAAGCCGGCGACTGCCGAACCGGCGTTCTCCATCAATGTCAGGGAAGCGACTCCGAAGCGCTCCGAAGTGGCGCGATCGATGGCGCGCATTTCCGCAGCGCTTACGATCTTCATGGCTGCGATCCTGCCGCCTGCTCGAGTTCCCGCAACTGCTGCGGCTCACCCATCGCGATCAGGAAATCTCCCGCTTCAATGCGGTCGTCAGGCGCGGGATTGAATTGCATTCCAGCCCCGCGCTTGATCGCCAGAATGATCACGCCGTGGCCCTGGCGAATGCGGGAACTCTCGACGGTCTTGCCCACAAACGTGCTTCCCACGCGGATCGCGACTGCCTCAATCTCAAGGTCCACGCCGAGATGCGTAGTGGCGGCGTCGAGGAAACTGACAGCATGCGGGCGCAAGAACGACTGCGCGATGCGCTGTCCGGCAAAGACATAGGGCGAAACAACCGCATCCGCGCCGGCTTTCAGCAGGTGTTTCTCCGACGCGTCCTCGCTGGCACGTGCCAGAATGCGCAGATTCGGGTTGAGACTGCGGGCCGTCAGCACGATATACAGATTGGTGGCGTCGGTGGTGGTGGCCGCAACCAGGCCGCGGGCGCGCTCAATGCGAGCTTCCCGCAGGGTGTGTTCCTGCGTTGCGTCGCCAATCAGCATAAGCCAGTTTTCGGCCGCAAATTTCTGCCCTTTGGCTTCGTTGTTTTCGATAATGACAAAGGGAGCAGGCCGCCGAGCCAACTCGCGGGCCACGCTGCGGCCTACGCGTCCGGCGCCGCACAGTATGTAGTGATCCGTCAGACGGCCGATCTCTCGCTCCATACGCCGCCTTCCAAAGAAGCTCTGCAGCTCGAATTCTAACAAAGCCTGGGTCAGCGATCCGATCGCCAAAAATAACAGCGAGACGCCACCCAGAATGATGAAGACATTAAAAACGCGCCCGGCATGCGACAGCGGGTGCACTTCCTGGTACCCGATCGTGGTCAGCGTGATGATGACCATGTAGAAGCCGTCAAACCAGGGCCATCCTTCGATGTAGTGAAAGCCCGCCGTACCAAGCGCGACCACAAACAGAAGCGCGGCAGCCAGGACTTTCACATTGCGCAACGTTTTCATTGTCACTGTTTCCTATGTATTCGCGCGACACTGCCTCGTTGAACCGGCGCCCGCAGCCGGGTGCAATCCCGCCCACACGCGAGTATATTGCTACACCTTCCGGCCTCCCGTCAGTGACGCGTTGTGCCGGCAATAGACCGTTGTTATCATCTCGCTATGAAGCTTTCGGTAGTGATGCCCGTATACAACGAGCGCGCCACACTGCGCGAGGTGGTCGCCAAAGTGCTTTCCGTGCCCCTGGAGATCGAACTGCTTTGCGTCGACGACGGCTCAACCGACGGCTCCCGTGACATTCTGGCGGACCTCGCCAAGAACCACCTCCAAATGCGAGTTTTCTTCCAGCCGCGCAATATGGGCAAAGGCGCCGCTCTGCGGCGCGGGATCCAGGAAGCAACCGGGGACTTTGTCATCATTCAAGACGCCGATCTGGAATATGATCCCGCCGAGTACCCGCATGTCCTCGAGCCCTTGTTGCAGGGCAAAGCCGATGTTGTTTTCGGTTCGCGTTTCCTGGGCGGGGGACCGCACCGTGTTCTCTACTTCTGGCATTCGGTGGGCAACTGGTTCCTCACCCTGCTGTCCAACTGCCTGACCAATATTAATCTCACCGACATGGAAACCTGTTACAAGGCTTTCCGGCGCGAGGTCATCCAGTCGATTCCAATCGAAGAAAACCGCTTCGGGTTTGAACCCGAGATCACGGTCAAGCTGGCGCAGCGCCATCTCCGTATTTACGAGGTTGGCATTAGCTATTGCGGACGCACTTACGAGGAAGGCAAGAAAATCGGATGGAAGGACGGGGTGCGCGCCCTTTACTGCCTGCTTAAATATTCGCTCAAAGAGCCCGCGGCCGCAGTGGCCGTTGCCGGCAACTCCAGCCCGAGTGAATCTGCCGCCCCGAGATGAACAGCGGCGCGGCGCCTCTTATTGTGCCCCTCTGCCTCTCAACCGCCCCACCAGAGGATTCGCGCTTTGGCGGACTAAACCGGAATTCTTCGCGCCGCCGTTTGCGCCGAATTTGATCCTTTGATTCGGCTTCTCCGGCTCTGGCGGCAGAACGGAGGCAGGCATCTTTTTGGACGAGCGAGTGGCGCTTCCCGTAGGTGTCCTGCGTTCGATGCTTTCTAGATTCTTGATGGACGCAGGGCCCGTTGCTCGCAGGGGCGGAGCGCTCGATCGCATCGTGTCTTCACTCTGAGTCTTCACCTTGAACTCATTCGAGGGTTTGACCCTCGTTGGCGATGCAGTTTGCTGCGCCACACCGATCAGGCTGACACCAAGAAACCCTGCCAACAATGTGAACGCAAATCGCATCTTTAAGCCCTCCTGCTGGCCAGTCACTGTCATTTACTAGGATGCAAGCGCCCTGCCATACTTTCCAGAGCTTACCTCATTCTACCCCCGCCGCCGAGAAAGCACTCGTGCAAATCGACAAAGGGTTAGGGCTGTTACAGTCCGTTCCAGCTCCCACGAGTCGCCCCAACGGTGAGATTGATGCGCAAACTATTGCATACAACTCCCCGTCCTTCGCACTCGCGGACTTGCTGTTCGTGGGCCTGGGACCGTGGCGTTGATCAAACAATTAGCCGTCTTATCAATTACTTACAAGCACACTTCTTCCTGCCGACTCGGCACCGCAGTGCAGCACGCTCTCGGATTGATTCCGTTCTTGCATTGACCCCGTACCTAAGCCCCAAGTCCTTTGGAAACCTGGCTGATTTTTTCACGGCCCGTCGCCACTAAGAATCGTCGGCCTGGAACCGTGCAGGAGCGCCATGGATGCGCGAACGGCGCGGCACGCGGGATACATATGCAAAGTGTTAGGAGCACCCTTGGGAAGAGCTGAGAGGCCAGACAGCCCGCGAAACCCGCCGACTTGCCCGGCGAACCACCCAAGCATCACTCCGGCTGCACCCGCGCGGCCGCTCTTCTCTCCAGCACACTGGACACCAGCAGCCCTGCCGAAAGCCAGATCATCCAATCGATAGGGACCCGATAGCGATTGATGTATTGTACGAAGTAATAGAGTAAAGGATAGAAAACCAGCACGGCGCACCACAGCCGAAACTGAACCGGACCGACTTTTTTCCGCACGAAAGCCAAGCCCCCAAAGCCAAGAAGCGTGTAACAACTGGTAACTACGAGTTCAAAGGGATGTTCCGGCGGCCCCAACCAAAAGTACAAAAAGCGTTTCAACGACAGGCGAACGAATGCCCCGGGATGACCGGACATCCAGGCGAGGGCGAGGTGAAGTTCGCGGCGATTGTAATTGAGTTCGCCCAGATCCTTCACCACCTGGGCCTCGCGCATGCTATTGGAAGGGTGCATATCCCAGGAAACAGGATCAGCGTTAAGCAAAGTGGAGGAGGGGCCGGCGCCATCGTGATTCGAATACCTGAGTTCGAGGCCAAGATTGTCCCGCATCAGGGTCCAGCCTTGCAGTTCCACGCGATTTCGCAAAAGCCACGGCGAGATCATGGCAACCAGCGCCAGCGAAGTGACGCAAACATCGCGCAGCACGCGTAGCGAACGATGACGCGCGAGATCCAGGAGGGCCAGCCCTACGAAGACCGCAAATAGAGTAAAGCTGATATAAAGAGCAGCTCCCCAGCACGCGCCAACCAGGATTGCGCTCTTTACCTCGCGCCTTGAGGAGAGGGTGCGTTGAAGTGTGAGGTACAAAAGGAAGGCCAGCGCGAGCGCCGAGTAAGGCTCTTCCCAGCCACGAAATACCTCCGCGGATCGCTTCGTGGGCAGCAGGGCCGACAAGAATCCCGCAAACAGGCCCGCCTGAATTGGAAAGCCAAAGGCAGATGCAAACGTTGGATAGAGAGCGTAGAGCAGGGAGTAGCTCGATATCACCAGCAAACAGCGGACAAAGTTGCCCCTGTAGCCGGTGCCGAAGACTTCGTAGACGCCGGCAAGCAGCACTGGGAAAAAAGGCGTCGTGTGCGCCGTCGGCCCGGTAGGAACGGCATAGGGATCGGCAAATTGCCCCTTCGTGACCAACGCGTTCGCAATCCGTGAGGCCTCGCCGGTGCCGAGCCGTTGTTCGCGGGAGGTGCGCGTCAACATGGCGAATCGCACCACAAAAGAGAGCGAGAAGATCAACAAGATGGTAACGATCCTGTGCCGGCTGAAAAACATTATGACCCCTGCACTGTAATTTTCTTACCCAGAAGTTTTTGCTCTCGAGAACCGCAGCATACTACACCCAGTGCTGTCCTTCGTCGTCCACCGGTACATGTTGAAGCCCACCACCAACTACCTTTAACTTAGTGGGCACCTTCGCTGGCTGCCAGCCGTGAGGCATTCATAGCACTGTCGTGCCAGTTGCAATTCCTTGCAATCATTGCAAAAACTAGCATCTTGACTAGTCCTTAAGGGTTAGCTTATCGTAACTAAGTAGCGCTTCGGCGGTATGCTTAACGAGCAATCGTTCCCTCCCCGGCGGTTCCCCAGATAGCGGAAACTTTGGAGTCATCTCTAATTTTGGAGTCATCTCAAATTATGGTCAGCTTACATCGCAAGTGGCTATTGGCCGGTTTACTGCTTCTCTGCTTCGCTCCTGCATCACGGGGCGAGACGACCAGGGCATGTGACCACTACCGGCAAAGAAATTGTCAAGCGACGCAAAAAGTGCCAGAAGGCGGCTCCTCTGCGACCTACTTGGTTGGAGCCGGATTGATCTGTGCGGCTGCAATGTTTGCCCGTTTCCGCATGCGGCACTCAGAGACACAGTAGCCGCAGGGGCTCGCCCTATGCACGGGGGTTTCCTGCAAAGTGCATTCGTGGGAGTCGCTCCAGATTGCCGGCATCTCGAATTGCCAATCCCCAGGCGCACATATACACTCACGTCTGAATCCCAAACATCGGGCGCCGGGTTATTCATTCCAATCTGATCTCCGGGGGTGTGGTTCACAAGGTGCTGCAAGAGAATCCCTTCTCCACCCTGGAATCATGTCTGTCTCAGGGCAAGATACCTGCATTGGACGGCGTGCGAGCGATTGCCATATCGCTGGTTGTCGTCGTTCATCTTCACATCATTGCAAATCGGAAGTTGGAAGAGTCCCTCGGCCGCACGGGTGTGACTTTGTTTTTCGTGCTCAGCGGATTTCTAATCACCTGGTTGCTGCTCAAAGAAGACAGGCGGACTGGAACCGTCTCGCTTTCGAACTTCTACATGCGCCGCTTCCTTCGGATTTTCCCCGGTTTTTACTGCTTCTGGATCGTCTACGTCTCGCTCGCCCTCCTCGCTCACAGGCATGTTTCCTGGGGAAACTGTATCGCGGCTCTGTTTTACGTCAACAACTACTACTGGCCACTGCGGGGCGGCGGAGAAGGCGGCATGCTGCTCACCTGGTCGCTCGGAGTGGAAGAGCAGTTCTATATCGTTTGGCCATCCATCTTCAAGCGCTTTCGAGGAAATCTGCACGGCATGAGTCTCGCCCTCGGTGGGTTAATCGTCGTTGTTTTTCTGCACCGTATTTTGCTTAATTATGTTTGGCATGCATCGGCCATTTATTTGTACACCGCGTTTGACACGCGCATGGACTCGCTGGCAATCGGATGTCTGCTCGCCATCTCCATTCGTACGCAGAAGGCAAACCGTTTCGTTCAAATTGTGTGCGCGCACTGGAGTCTTCCCGCGCTCACGTTCGCGTTGTTTGCCCTTTCGATGGCTCTGCCTTCTCTGGCCCCAGGCATTTCCTACTGGAACGTGGAGGGCCCTACTGTCGAATCCCTGCTGTCTGCCATCCTCGTCGTCCAGATGGTGGTTTTCGGAAACCAGTTCCCCTGGGCGTGGATCCATTGGGGGTGGGTACGCTTCGTGGGAACGGTTTCCTACTCGTGGTATCTCTATAATGCGATCGGACCGGATGTAGTCAATCATTCTCCGCTGGGCCACACGCTCCTACGTGCTCCTCTTGGACTGGTGGCAGGCCTCCTTCTCGCAGTTGCCTCCTATTACTTTGTAGAAACACCTTTTCTTCGGCTCAAGTCAAAATACGGAAAGTAAGCACAAAGACATCGCCTGGCAGACGCAAGCTTCCATCCTCTCGATATTGATGCGTATGCATGTACGCGAGAACGAAATTGGGCTGCTACATCGAAACCACCGAAAAAATGTCGCGTTGTAGGTTACGGGTTTCGGGCGCGATCAAAGGTCAGGTGAGATCTGGCCTCCGTTCGCTTCGTGCCAGCAGCCAGAGCAGAACTCCGGCCATTCCCAGCGCGACCATCAGGAACACGATTCCACCGCGATGATGAAGGTTCCCATCCAGGTATCCGGGGTCGATGCGCAGTGCCAGCCCGACAATCACAAAAATCCGCAGCGCATTCTTAGCGACTGCAAGTGGAATCGCAATCAGAACTGCCAGCAGCTTCCGCCACGGAGATCGGAGGAACAGATGCGCCAGAACCATGGTGGTGATGATCAGCAAAATGCTAGACCGGATGCTGCTGCACTCCCGTGCCACTTCGATGTCAATGCCGGGAAGCGACAACGTGACTCCCTTCAGTGTTACTGGAACGCGCGCCAACTGGAATAACCAGCACGCCATTGTTGCCGAACCGTTTTGCAGGGCCACGATGATCCAATTCACCAAGAAGTTTGGCAGCGGCACAAGCCACAACAGGAAGCAGAGAGGAAAAAGAAAGGCGCGGAAAACCGAAATACCGAAGCAGAACACGACGCACGCCACCCACCAAGTCACGAAAGCCAACATGCTCAACGTAAGCTGCACATCGGGCGCGATGAAACCGCTCCGTCGCGCTGAATAGCCGAGCGCCAGGCAAATAACGAGGAGAAAAGACCCGGCGAGCCGCCTGGGCTCCATCGTGGGCCGAACGGTTTTCGACTCGAAGCAAATGAGCGCCAGGCTCAGGGGAAGGATCAGGATGATGTGCGTGTAGGCTTCATTGGTCCAAGCCAGGCGGAACGTATTCGCGAGAGCATTCCACCAGAACACGAGCGAGAATGCTCCCAACAATGCGAACTCGAAATTGCGCCGCCGGCTCATCCTGTATTGATCTTCACGTCACCGCCGCCTGACTTCAAGTAACCGTCGTGCTGGCCGTTTGGCTTGGGCTCAGTGGCGAGCGGCGGGAAGTCATGCAACCAGGTCAAAAGTGGCAATGGTCGCCGCGCTGTGCTCAAAGGCAACTGCGGACCGGAAGTGCGGGTCCGCGGCGACGTCGACCAGCGACCACTGCTGTCCAGCGTTTTTATCGCCCTTGATTTCCTCGATGCGCGGCTCTTTCTCTGGCTCGACCGAAACCGAGAAGTCTTCGAGCGGAAAGCTCAACCCTTCGCCGATGGCTTTCAGAAATGCTTCTTTGCGAGCCCAGCAGGCATAGAAAGCCGCCACGCGCATGTCTTCCGGAAGTGAGCGGAGACCTGCCCGTTCGCGCGCGGAAAAGAACCGTTCCGACAACTCGGCGGTCTTCACCTCAGGACGCACTTTTTCGATATCGATCCCAAGAGCATCCTGAACTCCGACGGCGATCAGCGCCATGTTCTCGGAGTGCGACACGTTGAACCGCAACCGGCACGAATTTTGGTCGGCGGCGAGTTCCGGCTTGCCGTTCGTTGTATAGGTAAATCGAATATTTGCAGCCGTAGAACCCAGATAGCGCGCCAGCAGGAGCCGCAGCGCCGTCCGGCAGCGCACATAACGGACGCGGTCCCGGTCGAAGTGAAAGCGCGAAGCACGCTCCAGCTCGTCGGTGGCGAGCACTTCCCTTTGCGCTTCGGAACGCAGCGAAAGCTCTTCCTCCAGCCGCGCAGCATCCAGCGAGAGCCTCCAGACATCGACGTGCCCGACAAGCAACTCCGGCTTTTCGGGCCCCGCGCGCCAAACATGGGATGAGACAGTTTCCACAGGCCTCGCTCAGCACAGTTTCATCAGGCAGCGGGGTTTCGTGCAATCCCCGCGAAGCTGCGCTCGCCTTTGTAACGCCATCGGCCAGTCTTATGATCGAGTACGAGTCGTCGAGAAAGAAGCTTACTGAGACTGATGCGTCCTGACGAGTCCCGAAATAGGCTCATGAACAACAACCCTCGAGTTTTCGATTGCCCGATCGAGGCAATCGCGCAACCTGTGAGCGAGGTCACCCACATAGGGCTCAATGAGGCTGCCGCGGGGACTGATCGGCAGCGAGAACAACCGAACGCCCCCCTGCGCCACCGATCCCCACCCTCCTAGCGGAGAGTTAAAGCCCGCCAAGTGGCGCTCCGCCAGGAAGACGGTCAATTCTCCGGGATAGGGCTTGACCTCATATTGAGCGAACGCTTCTTCGTAGACGTCCGCGACACTTGCCGGGGGTCTAGCCACGGCATCGGCCATCAGGCCATGGCGGAGATGCGCCCAACCACGGCGAACCGATGCTTTGACGCGAGCGATCTCGACGCGCAACTTCTCCATGAAAAATGTGCGCTTGCCTGCTCCTTCGGCCGCCAGCAGATTTTGCAGATGAAAGTAGGGATTGAGAATTAGGCGATTGATCAGCCGCTGGTGCAGCGGGAGCGGCCAGCGCATGGCGCGAATGTTGTAAATCTCAATGAGCGCGACCAGGCCCACCGTCTCACCGGATTGGATGAGTTGCTGCGCCATTTCCAGCGCCAGCGTGCCGCCAAGGCAGTAGCCTCCTAGCATGTAGGGGCCATGCGGCTGCACCTGGCGGATCTCCTTGATATAGCGTTCGGCCACAGTTTCGAAACGGCCGTCGATGCGGGAACGGCCGTCGAGACCCGCGGACTGCAAGCCGTAGACGGGCTGATCGGCCCCCAGGTGGGCAGCGAGAGAACGATAGAGCAGCACGTTGCCTTCTGCGGCATGCACTAGAAAAAGCGGCGGCCGGTCCCCGGATCGATGAATCGGTACCAGCGATCTCCACTCCTCCGCCTTGCTGCTCCGGCTTAGAGCACGGGCGAGCATCCGCGGAGTAGAGGCATCGTAAAGGGTTGCCAGGGGCGCAACCTGCCCTAGCTCGCGCTGGATCAGGGCAAACAATTCCGCCGCGGCGATGGAGTGACCGCCCAGGCCGAAAAAGTCATCGTCCGGCCCGATCGCGCGGACGCCTAACACGCGCTGCCACAGCGGCAGTAGCGCTCGGAGCAATCCGGACTCGTTCATCGCGGAGTTGCCAGCCGGCTCCGGGGAAGCGCTGGGCGGCTCAGGCGCACAGTGGATTTCACCAGCCGTTCCGAGCGCTGAGCTAAGAGCATAAACAGTTTCATTTGCGGGAGAAGCGTTGGTGTGGAGTCCAGCAAGATCGATGACTTCGCGTGGGAGATCTGCCGCCAGATTCTGAAAGATCACGCCGAGCGTTGCCAGCCATTCCCGGATCGTGAGGTCCTCGAAAAGCTTGATGTCGTAGTGACAATGCAGCTCCAGTTTTTCTTCCATCTCGAGCGCATTCAGATAGAACTCGAATGATTCGCAGGCTTTCGGGTTGGCATCGTAGTCGACGGTAAATCCCGATTGCGGCAGCTCGTTGGGCCTGAACTTCTTGACGTTCGTGAGCCCGGCCGAGATTGGAGAAATGCCAGGCACTGGCGCCACCGGATGGAGATCCTCCAGCAAACTCACCATCGTGAAGATGGCATGATCGTGGGCAGCTAGAAGATCGGCCTGCACTCTCTGGAGAAAAGCGCCGACTGTTTCGCCCGCGCGCAACTCCACCGCGAAGGGGAGCAGATTTACACAGTGGCCGACCAGTCCGGGCTGACCGATGTCAGCTTGCTCGGCAGTTGGGAGAGCGATCACAAAACGCCGCTGCTTTGAAACACGAGCCAATAAGATGGCAAGGGAACTCAAAACCACGGCAAAGAAACTGCACCCCTGCTTTGCTGCCAGCGTTTTGAGTTGATGGACAACCGCGGCCGGGACGGGGTGATCGAGACGGCGTGCAGTAAATTCACGCCGCGCACTCCGAGGGTGATCCATCGGAAGCCGTAGCACCGGGAAGCCATTCCTGAACCTTGCATGCCAATAGCTGGCTGCTTCCTTAAATTCCTCCGAGCGATGACGCGCGGTCACGCTCTGCACATAATCGGCGTAGCTCGGCGCCGGCTCCAGCGACGCGGTCACGCCGGAGACTTCCTCGGAATAGAAAGCGCAGAGGTCGTGGATTAGGACATCCAGCGACCATCCATCGCAGACGATGTGATGCGCCGTCAAGACAACGGCCGCGCGATCGGCCCCCAGCAAAACCATTTGGCAGCGGAACAGCGGACCGGCGGGCAGCGGGAAAGGCAACGCGGTTTCTTCGGCAATCAGTTGGCGCAGCCGCTCTTCTTGCCGGGTTGTGTCGGTCAGCGAAGTAAGATCGGTTACCGGCATCGGGACTTTTTGCGCCGGAGCGATCTTCATCACCTGTCCGCTCTCGTCGAAACTGGCCCGCAGAGCATCATGCCGCTCGACCAGGCCTTCCATGGCACGCGACATTTTCTCGATTGAGATATTGCCGGTGAAACGCACGGTCATGGATTCGTTATAAGAGACCGATAAACGCTCGGAAAGACGCGACGAGGCATAGATGCCGCGCTGCGGAACCGTGGATTCAATCTCACGCGGGCCCGACGTTGCCAAAACTGGCGGCGATGCATGATCCTCTGGCGGTATTGCTGCTGAGGGTTTGGTCGCGACCGGAGCCGTCGCTGGTGCCTGATTCACACCAGCCTTTTCAAGCAAGGTCACCAGGCGGCCGATGGTGCGCGCTTGCTCGGCAACGACTTCTTCGAGCGTGCTGCGGTCCTTCCCCACGCTCGTCTGAACCTCTCCGGTTGAAGGCGTTGCGGGTGTTGGGGGAACAGGTCGAGCGGGCGCATTGCCAGAGCTTTCCGCAAGAAAGCTGGCAGGCAGCGTGGCATCGAGATATGCTGCGAGCATCTCAATGTTGGGCCATTGATTCATCAGCTGACTGAAGCTGACTTTGACCGAGAACTCCTTGCGGATGGCAAAGGCGACCTGCGTCAGGGCCAGCGAGTCTAATCCCTGCTCCATGAATGTAATGGAGGCGCTAAGCTGCGAGCGTTCGCGCCCGGAAACGGGCACCAGTAGGTCCAGCACGCGTGCGGCGATCCGGTCTTTGCGCGCTGGCGACAAGTTCGTTGGTTCAACGTTCTCGCGCGCAGCGTCAGAATCCACGGGCTCTGGAGCGGCAAGCGCGGCCGCGGGAGAACCCACGGCTTCGGCGGCTTGGGCAGCGGCCACAACCGCCGGGTCTACCCAGAATCGCCGCCGTTCAAAGGGATAGGTTGGCAACGGAATGCGGCAACGCTCTTCGTTGGCGTAGAAGGCGTCCCAGTCAATATTTACTCCGTTTTGCCAGAGAGAGCCCATGGCGAAGAGCAGCGTCGCCCACTCGGTGTTGGTCTCATGCGTATCGGCAAATGTGGGAATCGCCGTCGCGGGCTTCTCGGGCGTGAAATGTTGGCGCGCCAACGAACACAACGTGGAGCGCGGACCGCACTCGAGGAAAACATCGTATCCCTGACCCCTGAGGTACTGGATGGCCTTGGAGAACTCCACGGTGGCGCGCGCATGACGGGCCCAATAGGCGGGATCGGTTGCTTCCTCCGTGGTGATGGGGCGTCCCGTGACGGTCGAGACGAAGGGCTTCGCCGGAGCGTGCAACTCAATCTTTGCTACCGCCTCACGCAACCGCTCGACCATGGGATCCATCATCGCCGAGTGGAAGGCATGGGAAGTGTGCAGGTGCCGGCTGACGATGTTTTGCTCTTCGAGTTGCTTCTGGAATTGGACTACATCGGCCTCCGGTCCGGAGACGACGCATAGAGCTGGAGCGTTATTGGAACCAATCTGAAGCGTGGACGGAAGAATTTTCGCGATCGACTCTGCGCTGGCACTGACGGCCATCATGGAACCGCGCGGGAGGCTCTGCATCAAGCGGCCCCGCAAAGCGATGATGCTGAGAGCGTCTTCGAGCTTCCACACGCCCGCTAGCGTGGCCGCGACAAATTCTCCTATGCTGTGTCCCGCCATTGTGGCCGGTTCGACTCCCAGGCTCTCCCAAAAACGCGCCAGCGCGTACTCGATTACGAATATGGATGGCTGAGTGAAAAACGTGTCCTGGAGCGAGCTCTGGGCGGTCTGCTCATCTCCCGGTTGAGGATAGAGCAGTTCCCGCAAATCCCGTCCGAGATGAGGCTTAAGGTATTCGCAGCAGTCATCCACGGTGGCGCGGAACAAAGGCTCATCGCGATAGAGGTTGTGGCCCATGTTGACGTACTGCGTGCCCTGACCACCAAAAAGAAAGACGACGGCAGGGTTGCGCCGATCACACCGCTTGCCGCTCGCGCGCAAGGGATTCGGCTGGAGAAGGAGTTGCGCAGCTTCCGTGGGGTTGGCAGCAACCACGAAGCGCCGCTGGGCCATCTGCTTGCGCCCGGTTTGAAATGTGTAGGCCACATCGGCAAAGGCTTCCGGCGCGAGGCCCGAAAGATGCTCCGCCAGAGCGCGGCTGTAGGCATCGAGAGCGGATGGAGTCTTCGCGGAGACCGGCAAGAGTTGCAGCGGACGCGATGGGCGTTTGCCCTTCGGCGCCGGTGCCTCCTCCAGAATGACGTGGACATTGGTTCCGCCAAAGCCAAACGAACTCACCGCGGTGCGCCGCACCTGCTCTCCACGCGGGAACGCGATCAGCTTGTCCGCCATGAGGAACGGGCCGCTGGCAAAGTCAATTTTGGGATTCGGCTTTTTGAAATGCAGGGTCGGAGGAATCTGTTCGTGATGGAGAACGAGAGCCGCTTTAATCAGGCCGGCGACTCCGGCGGCATTGGTTGGATGCCCAATGTTGCCCTTGATGGACCCGATGTAGCAGAACTGTTTCTTCTCTGTCTTGCGCTCAAACACCTTGCGCAGCGCTTCGAATTCGATGGGGTCGCCGACGGGCGTGCCGGTGCCGTGTGCCTCGATATAGCCGATCGTCTCGATGGGAACGTTGGCGTTGAATTGCGCCAGGGCAATCGCTTCCGCTTGTCCGTCCACGCTCGGCGCCAGAAAGGAAGCCGGGCGCGCCCCGTTATTGTTCTTGCCGCTGCCGCAGATGACCGCGTAAATGGTGTCGCCATCGGCGCGAGCATCGGCGAAGCGCTTCAGAACGACCACCCCGGCGCCGTCGCAAAACATGGTTCCAGTGGCGTCGGCATCGAATGGACGGCAGTGACCATCCTTGGCAAACGTTCCTCCCTCTTGATAGAGGAAGCCGCTCTTTTGCGGCACCGTAATGTCAATGCCGCCCGAGAGAGCGATGTCACACTCGTAATCAAGCAGAGAACGGTAGGCCTGGTCGATGGTCAGGAGAGTGGTGGAGCAGGCGGTGTTGAGGCTTACCGCAGGCCCACGGAGGTCCAACAGATAGGCGGTGCGAAGGGCAATGTAGTCTTTCTGGTTGCCGTATTCGACCGCCAGCTTGCCGGCCATGGCCAGCAGCTCGGGTTGAGTCAGGAGATTGGTTGTGTAGTAGTGGTTGTCGCCGATGCCGGCAAATACCCCGATGCGCCCTTTGTATCGCTCGGCATCGTAGCCCGCGTTCTCGAGCGCGTGCTGGGCCAGCTCAAGAAAAACTCGCTGTTGCGGATCCATCACCTTGGCTTCCAGCGGATTGATGCCGAAGAAAGCCGCGTCGAATAGATCCGCGCCCTCAATTATGCCGCGCGCGCGGATGTAATCGGGATCGTGTCGGAGTTGTTCATCAATGCCCGGGCCTAATTCCTCGGGCGTAAAAAAGGAAATCGATTCGACGGCATTGCACAGGTTGCGCCACAGTTGATCGATGTTGGCTGCGCCGGGGAACCGGCCCGTCATTCCGATTACCGCCACTGTGCCTTCTGCTCGGTCGTTCGGCAACGGCGAATCACGCTGCGAGCCACGCTGCGAATGCCGCTGACGCCGAGTCCGGCTTTCCGCTTCGGCAATAAAGTCGGCCTTCTTCTCGCTCCCTTCCACGAATTCTGAGAGCTTCGCGATGGTCGGATACTGAAAAATTTTGACCGGGGAAATCTCCTGCCCGAAGCGGGCGTGGTACTGATTCGCCATTCGAACTGCTGCCAGCGAATTGCCGCCCAGATCGAAAAAGCTGTCGTCGATGCCAACTTCTTCCAGTTGCAGCAGTTCGCACCAGAGAGTCGCCAATTGCTTCTCCACCTCGGTTCGGGGAGCGATAAAGTCCTGCGCGAGAAGCGGACGTTTGCCCTTCGGTGGTGGCAGAGCCTTGCGATCGAGTTTGGCGTTCGGGGTGAGAGGAAATTTATCCACGCGCAGGAAAACGGCCGGAACCATGTAGTCCGGTAGCGATGCTTTGAGCGCATGCGCTAAGTCGGTAGAACTTAAACCGCCACGGCCCGTGTAGTAGGCAACCAGGCGCCTGTCTCCGGGACGATCCTCCCGCAGGATGACGACGGCCTGCGCGATTCCTTCGACCTGAGAGAGCGCGCTCTCGATCTCGCCCAGTTCGATGCGAAAGCCGTGGAGCTTCACCTGTTGGTCGAGGCGGCCGAGAAATTCCAGCGTGCCGTCGGGACGATGGCAAACTTCGTCCCCTGTCCGGTATAGGCGTACATCGGGATGATCGGCACTGGCAGGATCGGCAACAAATTTTTCCGCAGTCAGCTCCGGACGCTTGAGATATCCGCGCGCCACGCCCGCGCCGCCAATCCAAAGCTCGCCCGGGACGCCCACAGAAACCGGTTTGTGGTTCTCATCGAGCACCTGAAATTGCGTGTTGGCAATCGGCGAACCGAGCGAAATCTGCTTTGCCGCAGTGATGCGCTCCGTGGAGGACCAGATGGTGGTTTCGGTCGGGCCATACATGTTCCAGAGCTCACGGCAGCGCGGCAGCAATTGGCCAGCGAGATCGCTGGCAAGGGCTTCGCCTCCGCAAAATATTCGGAGGTCACTCTTCCCTTCCCAACCATTTTCGAGCAGCATGTGCCACGTGGTTGGCGTTGCCTGCATGACCGTGACCTGATGGTGCTGAAGCAATCGCTTCAGCTCACGCGCGTCCGCAGCCTGTTCGGCCGTCGCCATAACGATTTGGGCGCCGGTCACCAGGGGAAGAAGAAATTCCAGAATTGAGATATCGAACGAAGCTGTTGTGACCGCCAAGAGCGTATCGGACGCGGCAATTCCCGGCTTTTCCGCCATCGACAAGAGGAAGTTGACCAATGCGCGTCGCGGTATCATCACTCCTTTTGGCTTCCCCGTCGAGCCCGACGTGTAGATGAGGTAGGCCAGATGCTCAGGGTTGTTGCATAAACAAAGATTCGTCGTTTGGGCTTTGGCAAGTGACTGCTTCTCTTGGTCGAGCAGCACGACGCGGACGTTTGCTTTCGGTAGCAGCCTGTCTTGCAGGGAAGAATGGGTTACAACCAGCGAAACTTCCGAGTCCGCCAGCATGAAGGCCAATCGGTCTTTGGGAAACTTCGGATCGAGCGGCAGGTAAGTCCCGCCGGATTTCAGGATAGCGAGCAGGCTCACCACTGAATCGAATGATCGATCGAGACAGACACCTACCAGGCGTTCCGGACCGACACCTTGCTCGCAAAGAAAATGTGCCAGGCGGTTCGAGCGAGAATTCAATTCCTGGTAGGAAATTTGCTCGCAACCCATGGTGAGGGCGGGAGCAGTAGGCGCGCGCTTCGCTTGTTCCTCAAAAAACTCGTGTGGGCCCTGAGTCAGAGGGTGGTCCGGCCGGGCGCCGCTGCTAGAAGAGATCACATCTGTTCCCATCAAGATCTTAACGGGCAAGAGCCTGCAAACACAGGCACAACACTCCAGAGAGCTTGTTATTCTGTCAGCCTTGTGTCGTCAATCTACCACAAGGGGGAGGAAACCGGTCAGTGACCTTGGTCACGTTGCCGTTCGTCTTAAGTGGATGAATGTTGTTGCACTTCGTCAGCACACCGGCTAGTAAGACTGGTTTTTTGGCAGTTACTTATGTGCCATACCCACTACTAGCCAGCTGCCAATGATGGCATTCACCTTCGGCATTTTCCTTGTGACGCGAGCGGCGGCACACTGAGGGTGTTATGAAACCTCCCCTATCCTCCACACGCTCTCGTTCCTATCGTTCTTTCACAGTTGCAATCATCAGCGCAGCAGTCCTGTTAACCTTACTGCCACTTAAGGTCCACGCGGACTCAGGGGTACTCACTAACTGGCCCGCCGGCCTGCGTTTTGGACAGGTGTCGATCGGCCAAGCAGAAACGCAGCTTGTTTCGCTGACCAACAGTTCGCAGAACAGCATCAGCATCTCTTCAATCAGCGCGAGCAACTCCAAATTCAGCGTGCCTCCGATGGACATGCCGATCGTGCTGGCTCCCGGACAAAGTATTGATATCGGTGTCGTTTTTGCGCCGACCTCGACAGGATGGGTGGGTGGGAACATCAGCTTTGCGACGGCCCAGTCCACCTACCCTCTCACCATCCCAGTTAACGGGACCGGAGTGAACTCGCAGGCAGTAACCGCAAGTCCGGCGAATGTCTCTTTTGGCACGGTAGTAGTCGGAACCACCGCAAGCACGCCTGTGGTCCTTACCAACAATCAACCCTGGAGACTGACGCTTTCGAGCTTGCAAACCCTGGGCGGGGCCTTCTCGGTTAGCGGACCGAATTTCCCCATGACTGTAGGGAGTGGCCAGAGCGTAACGCTCAATGTTACCTTCGCCCCACAGACTCCAGGCATGACGTTTGGCAGCGCTTTTATTTTCGGGCCGGGGGTGCTCATCACCTTCACGGGCACCGGCACGAACAAGAGCGCCCCAGCCGGCCAGCTTGGCGTCAATCCGGGCTCGCTGAACTTTGGCAACGTCACTGTGGGAACAACGGGAGTTGTATCAACAACGCTGAGCGCCAGCGGCGGCGACGTGACGGTTTCCTCCGCAACCAGCAGTAGCGCGCTGTTTGCTCTGCAAGGAACGTCGTTTCCGCTGACTATCCCGGCCGGGCAGAGCGTCCCGGTTAATGTTGCCTTTACGCCACTAAGCAGCGGCACTTCATCCGGCACTCTGACCTTTTCCAGCAACGCCACGAACTCCGCAACCGGGTCCATGGCCGGCACAGGCGTCACGCCTTCCGTAGCTCTTTCCTGGAACCCCACGGAAGAGGCGGTGGGCTACAACGTTTACCGCTGCATTCCTGCCAGCTGCTCCTACACCAAGGTCAACTCTAGCTTGGATCCAAACGCGTCGCTCACGGACAACGGCGTAGCTCCGGGGCAGACCTACTCCTACGTGGCGACCTCAGTGAATTCAAGCGGGCAGGAAAGCAGCTTTTCAAGCCCGGTGGAAGTGGCGGTCCCGTAGACGCAGATTTTGCCCAAATGCAGTGGCGGCTTGGAACCTGGTCCTGGCCGCATTAGACCGGTCGGTCGGAGTCGAAGCCCGCATGCCTGAAAACGCAAGCAGGGGCAGCTCTTCAGCTGTCCCTCCGTTGCAGCCGAGTAGGCTTTTGGGCTATCAATGCCCGTTCCCTGGCAGTCCCAACCGGCTTTGACCGTCCCAGACGTGTCGTAAATGGTCAACGGGCCTTGCCGCTAGCCTCTCCGCATCGGGTGGGCCGGGAAATTGCTAGCGCCTCGGCGATGACGTTATGTTCCGCTTAGTATTTACTATCAACAACTTACAAGCAACTAGGCACAAACTAGATGGCAGCACCGCAGTGCAATACCCGGTCGGGATTATTCCCGTCTTGGCACTGACCAAGTGCCTGAACCCCAATTTTCTTTCGAAATCTAGTGCTTGCTTGTGGGCCCATGCACACTAAAATGACGAGGACCGAAAAACAGCCTGCGGCGAAGTTGATCCCAGGCAACAATCGGTCACGACTGGGGAGGTCAGTGTGATAAGGTTTCGGGTGCGCCCAATTTGCCTTGCCCTTGCCACCGGCTGCCTGCTTGCGCTCACCGCCTGCCAAGGACTCGCGCCTGCCAACACTACCTCCGGTGCCATTGCCCTCTCCATCTCCCCGGCCAACCTCAGCTTTGGCAAGGCGGCGGTCGGAGCCAGTTCATCGCTCAGTGCAAGCCTTGCGGCAACGGGCGGAGCTATTACCGTTTCTTCGGCCGCCAGCAGCAGCGGCGAATTCGCGCTCTCCGGAATCACCCTTCCCGCAACCATCCCAGCCGGTCAATCCGCGCCTTTCACAGTAACGTTCACACCGAACGCCGCCGGAACGGCCAGCGCTAACCTCATATTCCTAAGCAATGCTTCCAACTCATCCGCCGTGCAACAGCTAAGTGGCATGGGGCAGGCTCAGTACCATTCGGTGGGTCTCTCGTGGAATCCTTCGCCTGGCGCTATCAGCTATAACGTTTACCGCAAGGTCTCCACCGGCGGGAACTACGCTCAAATCGACTCGGGTGATAGCTTAACCTCCTACACGGACAACAGCGTCACGTCGGGAGTGACCTACGATTATGCGGTGACAACCCTGAATGCAGAGAATCAGGAGAGCAGTTATTCGAACATTGCACAGGCCACCATCCCGAATGACTAATGAATGCCAGCATGCAAGAAAGGGTCGCGCTTTGGAAAGCTTTCTTTCGCGCGCCTCCGCACAACCCTAATTTGGAGTTCCCTCAGGGAATCGTTGCTTGAATGCTCTCTGAAAACCGGCTCTCTCGGCCGGTTTGGTCCAGGGCCGTGACTGCGTAGAAATAAGTCCTTCCACTCGTCACCAAGCGATCTTCATACGGTGGGCTCGAAACTCCCGTGGCGATCCTGGTGTATCTGCTGTCCTCCTTCGTCCTGCGATACACGTTGTAGCCGACCACCGACATTCCGGTTGGACTTTTAGGTGGTTGCCACGAGAGCGTTACGCTGTGTGGTTTCCGATGGCACGCGAGCCCAGCCGCCAGTGCCAGCAAGCCCACGAGCAATCTTCTGCGGTTCGCCCTCATATTCGTCAGTGTATCCGCTCATTAAGTTTGTGGCGAACGCCAGCCAATTCTCATTGCGGGGTCGCGCCAAGTATGAGATCGGCGTGTTTTTGGCACCATTGTGCTAGCTGCATTTCCTTGCAACCATCGCAAAAACTATCATCTTGACAAGCACTTACAAGGAAGATTAAATGTAATTGTTCTTCACGACTGCGCTTGGTCTAAACGCGTCCCCTCTTGAGCGGTTCCAATGAAGAGCTGAAGGAAGGCTGTGATGAACATGAAACTCTTGAACCGCAAGTGGCTCCCGGTCGCCTTGCTCCTTCTCTGCTTCGCTCCTGCATCCTTTGCAGACAATCATCGGCGCAAGAATTCGGTCCCGGAAGGGGGCTCCTCGGCAACGTACTTGGTCGGCGCTGGGCTGATCTGCGCGGGGGCTATGTTCGTCCGCTTCCGATCCAGCAAGCCCAGACTATCCTAGCCCACCCGATCGCCACGCCGCGAGTGGAAGCCACTTGCGGTCGTGGTGCGTTCTCATTCCCCGCGTCCACTTGCCGAAGAACTCCGCCCGCCTGAGACCGTCCGGCTGCCTCTACTCAGACCTGGTAACTTCGCTTGGCCCCGTTCGGCAGCACCGTGGAATCCTATTCATTCCAAAGTGCAATCCGTCAGGCTGGGCACGCCCTCACCCAGAGATTTCAGTTTTTCTTACTTCCTACTAATCCCCGTTCCGCTCAACGCAACTTCCAGTGGACTGCCGGGAGCGGTGCTGGGGATGTTCAATGTAGCCGTGTTCAGACCCGCCTCATGCGGCTCGAACGTGATCGCGATGACGCATTCTTTCCCGGCTCTGAGTGTCCGCGGTTCGCAGTATTCGTGGACGCTAAAAGCGGCCGGATCGCCGCCGGTCGGCGTAATGGAAGCGGTGCCGATCTTAACCTTGGCCGGCCCAGAGTTGCTCAGAAGTATCAGCTTCGTGAATTTCGGGCCATTGATACCCAAGTTGCGGAACGCGAGACTCGACGGCGACGCGGTCAGTTGCGCGTTGACCAGTTCATAGGCACCGATGTCGCAGCCCGTACCCTGCGGGCGTGTAACGCCGCGCTGGTCGGTTTTGACCAGATTTCCAAACGCATCCGTGCACTCGTTGGTCGGGGTGATCGGGACGGCGTCCACTGCGGGGCTAGTCGGGAGCAGTGCAATGGTCAGCGTGGGTCCACCGTTATCCTGCAAGCCGCTCGGGCTAAGGCTGGCGGCGGCGACATCGTTCTGGTCGCCGGGCGCGGTCAGGAAGCTGCAAGTGTCGTCATCCGACAGGTTGTAGCCGTCGGAAGTGCCTCCTCCGTCTACGTAGCAGTTTCCGTCCAAGGCGCTATTCAGCGCCAGTAGCGTTCCCTTCAGGGTCAGGTTGCTGAAGTTTTGGATGGCGGAACCGTCCCCGGGGAACACGCCCCCGCCGCCGTTGCCGGAAAAGGTGCTGAAGCTCACGGTCGCCGTACCGGCGTTGACGATGCCGCCGGCGTAAAAGTCGCCGTAGTTGCCGGAGAAGGTGCTGTTGCTCACCGTCAGCGTTTCCAGGTTGTAGATGCCGCCGCCGCCGAAGGCGCTGTTGCCGAAGAAGGTGCTGCTGCTCACCGTCAACGTGCCGTCGTTTTCGATGCCGCCGCCGCTGCCGGAGTCAGAGTAGTTGTTGGAAACAGTGCTCTCGCTCACCGTCAGTATGCCTGCGTTGTAGATGCCGCCGCCGTCGCCATTGTAAGAGTAGTTGCCGGAGACAGTGCTCCCGCTCACCGTCAGCGAGCCTGCGTTGTAGATGCCGCCGCCGTTGTCGTCGGAGCCGTAGGTAGCGTTCCCGGAGACGGTGCTGTTGCTCACCGTCAGCGTGCCTGCGTTGTAGATGCCGCCGCCGTTTTCTCCGGGAACACCGAGAAATCCGTCCTCAATCGTCACGCCCGAGATGGTCGCCCCGGCCCCCGTTACCGTAGAGTCAACCTGAAACACGTTGGACGCCCCGTTGCCGCTGATGAATAGGTTGGCCGCGCCCGGCCCGCTGATGGTCACGTTCGTGGCGATTTCGAGATACCCGTTGGTCAGCGTAATGGTGGCCGGATAGGTCAGATTGAAGTTAATCGTGTCGCCATTGGCAGCGTGGTTGACCGCATATCGCAGGGAGTTCGGGTCGGCCGCGTTATCGGATGTATCGGTCACCGTAAAGGTCGTAGCCAGGCTAGGCAAGGCCGCTCCGAGCACGACCAGGGCGAGCAGGCTCACCGCCAGCCCGTGCCGGGCGAGTTTCGGGGGCATCCGCTGCTTCCAGGTCTTCGAACAAGTAGTGGAGGCAAAGGACGACAACCTGGCGAAAGGGGCAAGGGGCAGAAGGCATGCGGGCCGAGTGGCCATGGCTAGGGTCTCCTAATCGTGCGGTTTTCGGAATCTGAAAGGGAGGAGTGTCGTGGGGGAAGTCCGGCCCCGCCCTTACAAATGGCAACTACCGGGAACGTTAGCAAGGCCGTTGGCGGCTGTCAATGTACATAATTGTCCACGATTTTTGCCCGCTGGGAATGCTTGTTTTTGCGAGCGCGGCTGACTTGTAAACCGGAGTATCCCAGAGTTAAACCGGCTGGAGGATAATCTCAGCAGGACTCCAAGGTTGCGGGCCTACCCGGCCAGATGAACAGCGATGCGCTCACCTGCACACCCATCCCACAACGGAGGAATGGTTCCCTTCTTTCCCTGCCCGGCTAGGACTCGGGAAAGTTCGGAGCGCAGCTTCTCAGGATCACTTCCCACAAGAACGTTCGTTCCGAGCGTGACTGTGACTGGGCGCTCGGTGTTCTCGCGGAGCGTTAGGCACGGCACGCCGAGATAGGTGGTCTCTTCCTGCACGCCCCCGGAATCGGTAATCACCACCGTGGCGCGCGATTGCATGCCCAGGAAGTCTACATAGGACAACGGGTCAAGCACACGCAGCTGCTCAGCATTCAAACCAAAATCGGAGATTCTCTTGCGTGTTCTGGGGTGAGCGGGAAAAACGACCGCCAGATCGCGATTCACTTCCAGGAGCGACTGCAGGAGGCGTTTCAGCGTGGCACTGTCGTCGACGTTAGCCGGCCGATGCAGCGTCACCAGCGCATAGCGCTCCGGAAGGCCGTTCGTGCTTTGCCGCTGCGCCTTGGGCAGAAGCTTCACCAAAGAGTCGATCATCACGTTGCCCACGCGGAAGATCCTCTCCGCAGAAATGCCTTCGCGCTGCAAGTTGATATCTCCATCTTCCGATGGCGTAAACAACAGATCGGCGAGCTGATCGGTGACCAGCCGGTTGATTTCCTCCGGCATGGTTCGGTCGAAGGAGCGTAGCCCGGCTTCGACGTGGCCGACGCGCACGCCCAATTTGGCGCAGACAAGAGCGGTAGCGACTGTCGAATTGACGTCGCCATAAACCAGCACAATGTCGGGCTTGCGTTCGAGCAGCACCGGTTCGAAACGAGTCATGATTTCGGCCGTCTGCCACGCGTGTGTCCCGGAGCCGACCGCCAGGTTCACATCCGGTGCCGGAACGCCCAGCTGCTCAAAAAACACATCCGACATATTGGCGTCGTAGTGCTGGCCCGTGTGAACCAGGGTCTGGACGACCTGCTTGCGAGCCTTGAGCGCGTTCATCACAGGCGCCACCTTCATGAAATTCGGGCGAGCGCCTACGATGTGAAATACATTCACAGATTCTCCGATCAGCGATTCTCCAATTTACAAGAAGCTGGATCGTTTTCGATTCTATAATCTCGCCATAATCGGTCGCTGCCGCCCCGGTGGCTCAGGTGGCTTCATTCGCCGAGGGCTTTGGTCCGGTAGGAGCGACCGGTGTGCCGCATCAAGGGGGAATACGCTGACAGGAACGCGGCTCGCCGTGACCATGGCGACATGGCCCTATCAGGCACTAGAAATGACCAATGTCACTTCCATTGAACTGTGATTTCGGGATTGAGTATGCCATCCTAACAGTCATCGATGCCGCGCTTCAGCATTATCATCGCTGTCTACAACGACTGGGCGGCGCTTGAGTCATGCCTTCATTTCCTCGCACAGCAAACGGATGGGCCCGACTTTGAGGTTATCGTGGTCGACGACGGCAGCGACGATCCCGCCCCTGAAAAAATTCGCCAATGGAAGCAGCGGCTCCCACTCAACATCGTCGGACAACCGCACGCGGGAATCTCCGCTGCCAGAAATCATGGGATTCGGATTTCCAAAGCCTCGATGCTTCTCTTCGTCGACGCAGACTCCCGATTGCAAGCGCACTGTCTCAAGGCCCTGGAATCAACGGTCACAGCTTCGCCGCAGCATAACTGTTTTCAACTGCGCATGGTCGGAGACTGCTCCAGTTTCGTCGGCAGAACCGAACATCTGCGGCTTGCCGCCCTCCAAGATCATTTGCTGCAGCCCAACGGTTGCATGCGCTACCTGAATACGGCCGGGTTCGCCATTCGGCGCTCCATCGTGCCGATCGAGAAAGGCCTGTTTGAGACTGCCGTACTCCGTGCCGAAGACACGGTGCTACTGGCCGATCTAATGCAGCGTGGAGAACTTCCCTTTTTCGTCTCCGATGCGATCGTCCAGCATGAAATGCCCCGGTCGTTGCGAGGATGTCTCCGCAAAGATGTCCGATCCGCATTTCTTGAAGGCAAGACCTATGCCCTGATCGCTTCAAGAGGCATCAGAATTCGAGTGAGTCATCGCGAGCGTTGGACTATGGTACGTTCCATGTGGAGGGCTTCAAAACTGCCCTCCATTGGAAGGCCGGCGTGCCTTGTGTTAATCCTCAGGCAAGCGCTGAGTCGGGCTACTTCCTTTACGTATCGATTGCTCCATCACCGATCCGGCTCACAAGAGGCGAATTTCGGCTCGCTAAAGGAGAATCGATGAAAGACTGTCGTCAGTTTTACATTGACGGGAAATGGGTCAGCCCGACCACGGCTCAGGATTTCGCGGTCATCAACCCGGCCAGCGAAGAGCCCATCGCCACCATCTCGCTGGGCACCGCCATCGCAGTCGACCAAGCCGTCGCCGCCGCCAAGAGAGCCTTCGATTCGTACTCCGAGATATCTCTCGAGACGCGCCTGACCTACCTGCGGCGCGTCATTGAGGTCTATAAGTCGAAGCTCGAAGAGATGGCAGAGACTATTTCACAAGAGATGGGTGCTCCCATATCGCTGTCTCGAGCCGCACAAGCGCCAGCGGGCATGCGGCATCTGACGGAGATCGTGAAGGTGCTGGAAGCTTTCCAGTTCGAAGAGCTCAAGGGCACAACCCTCATGCGGAAAGAGCCGATTGGCGTATGCGGACTCATCACTCCGTGGAACTGGCCGATGAACCAGATCGCGTGCAAGGTGGCCCCCGCTCTCGCGGCGGGATGCACGATGGTGCTCAAGCCCAGTGAGATCGCGCCCCTCTCCGCTTATCTTTTCGCGCAGATTCTGCACGAAGCGGGGCTTCCTCCCGGCGTTTTCAATTTAGTAAATGGGGACGGGCCCACAGTCGGTGCCGCGCTGGCCGCGCATCCCGATGTTGCGATGGTCTCGTTCACTGGGTCGACTCGAGCTGGAGTCGCAGTGGCCATGAACGCCGCTCCCACCGTCAAACGGGTAACTCAGGAACTCGGTGGCAAGTCGGCCAACATCATCCTGGAGGATGCCGACCTCGAGGCTGCCGTTAAGGAGGGCGTCCAGTCATGTTTCCGCAACACCGGCCAATCCTGCGACGCCCCGACTCGAATGCTTGTTCCAAAGTCCAGAATGAACGCGGCGGCAGCTGCCGCCAGGCAAGCAGCCGAAGGCATCACAGTTGGCGACCCATTCGCCGAAGGCACTGTGATGGGACCGTTGGCCAGCAAAGCTCAGTTCGAAAAGGTGCAGCGCCTGATCAACACCGGCATCGCCGAGGGTGCAACATTGGTCGCCGGAGGGCCCGGCAGACCGGATGGGTTAACGAAGGGCTACTTCGTGAAGCCCACGGTATTCACTGACGTTCGCAACGACATGACCATCGCGCGCGAAGAGATATTTGGACCCGTCCTTTGCATTCTTCCTTACGAGGATGAGGACGATGCCATTCGAATTGCCAATGAAACGCCCTACGGGCTTTCCGGCTATGTCACCTCGCGGGACCTCGAACGCGCACGCCAGGTGGCAAAACGAATTCGATCAGGCAACGTGCACATCAATGGGGCGCGGCTGGACTTTGGCGGCTGTTTTGGAGGCTACAAACAGTCGGGCAATGGCCGTGAATGGAGTGTTGCCGGACTTGAGGAATTTCTTGAGCTGAAGGCGGTTTTCGGCTATACGCCCGCTCGGAAGTGAAGGCCGAGTTCTCTCACTTACCTAAGTTCCGGGTCCAATGCCTAGTTGTCATAACAAAGAACTAGGATAATCTGCGTGAACGGCCCTGAATCGGCCATGGCAGTACGGTTCGCATTAACTCCATAAAGGATTGACTCCATAAATAGCAGTGTCGTACCGTATTTGAGTCGCGACGTCGGTGAGTTCGGAGCCGCACGGAGCGTCAGTGTCCTTCCCCATTTTGCCCGTGGCCTCGGCGCGCCCCGGGGTGCACCCTGCTCAGAAAGCGAGGTATCCAGTGACAGTCGGAAAAGGCTGGTCCAAGACCTGGACATTTTTCGAAGGCGCATGGCAGGAAGGGAACATTGGGATCATGGGGCCCCGCACGCATGCCGCATGGCTGTGCTCGGTGGTGTTCGACGGCGCCCGGGCCTTCGAAGGCGTGACTCCGGATCTGGATCTCCACTGCGCGCGCGTCAATGACTCGGCGAAGAAGCTCTTCCTGAAGCCCTTAGTCTCTCCTGAGACCTGGGTCAAGCTTGCGCGCGAAGGCATCGCGAAATTTGAGAAAGACGCCGCGCTTTACATCCGGCCGATGTATTGGGCGGAAAAGGATGGGCCCTGGGTTCAGAACCACGATCCCGAGTCGACGCAGTGGTGCCTCTCCATCTACGAAGCTCCGATGCGCCCGCCCAAAGGCTTTTCCGTAACCCTGTCTCCATACCGCAGGCCAACTATTGAAACCATGCCGGTCGATGCCAAGGCCGGATGTCTTTATCCCAACAACTCTCGTTCCCTTTTCGAAGCAAATGCCAGGGGCTTCGACAACGCGGTTGTTTGCGACATGCTCGGCAATGTGGCTGAACTCGCTACCTCGAACATCTTTATGGCGAAGGACGGCGTGGTTCTTACGCCGGCGGCGAACGGAACGTTTCTCGCTGGTATCACGCGCCAACGCGTCATTGGATTGCTTCGCCAAAATGGTGTGACTGTGGTCGAGAAAACGATGACGTACTCCGATTTTGAAACGGCGGACGAGATCTTCGCGACGGGGAACTATTCGAAGGTTGTTCCCGTGACCCGGATTGGCACCCGTACACTTCCATTCGGCCCCCTCTACACCAAGGCACGAGAACTATACTGGGCCTTTGCGCATTCATGACTCGTAAACCGTCAAAGTACTCTTGCGCTTTCGTGCCCATTGAGTTCACACGTCTTAGTCTCGTGAATCGAGGCCCGGCGTGAAGTCTCCGCCCACTTCCACAACGGTCGAAATGCTGACTGCCATCTGGCAGCGTGTTCTACAACTCTCCTCCGTTGGTGTCGAAGACAATTTTTTCGATCTTGGTGGTGATTCGGCGTCAGCTCTTGAGCTGTTTCACGAAATTGCTCTTGCCTGCGGACGCGAATTGCCGCCGGTGATGATTTATCACACGCCTACCATTGCCGCCTTGGGGGCGCTGCTCGAGCAACCGGCCAACCCGCGCGTCCCAGCGCTGGTCGAATTGAAGGCCGGCTCTGTGCACCCACCCGTGTTCATTGCCCACGGCTTGGGTGGCAGCGTCATGGATTTCTTTCAGGTCGTGAAGCACATCCAAACTGGGCACGCGATTCACGGAATGCAGGCGAAAGGCATTGATGGAATCGATGAGCCGCTGGATCGAATTGAAGACATGGCTCGATACTCTCTCGATGCCGTCAAAGCCCTTCAGCCTCACGGGCCGTACTTACTGGTCGGGTTTTCACTGGGCGGCCTGGCCGCGCTCGAAATGGCGCAACAACTGATCGCAGAGGGCGAGAAGGTTGGGCTGCTGGCCATGCTGGATTCCTACCCACATATGACACGGCTGTCGCGCAGCCAGCGAGCGCGCTTGTCGGCTCGCCAAACCTGGCGCCGCGTCGCCAGGCGACTGCACTGGCTCGGGGTGAGTCCGCCTTTTGAGACCACGGTCGAAGTATCCCCATCCCCAGCTTTGCAACATTTTCGCGATCGTTCGTATCTGGCGCTCGAAAGATATCAGCCCCGGTTCTATCCGGGCAAGATAAGCTTCATCCGAGCGGCGATTCCCACCGACTTCCCCGCCGATCCGGCAGCGGTTTGGTCCCACCTCGCGCAAGAATTCCAGGTCAAAACCGTGCCCGGCGATCACCTGGGAATTATGACCGCGCACTTCGAGGAGTTGGCATCCGCGATCTCTGCCTATCTAAGAGAAATCGCTCTGCAGTAAGCCCGCTCGGGCGCCCATTTTCAAGGGATTTGAATCAGCGGCTCCGAATCAGCCCAACGTTTTGCGTTAACTCGACTCCATTTCTTCAAAAATTCATCATTCGACTATTGACACGGTCCCGCCCTTATAGGAAGCTTCTTAACACTCCGGTCAGGACTCCTCCTCCGAGACGAGCCTACCTAATGATTCCCCATACTGTACGTTAGAAAGGCTAGAAGACATGAAGATTGACCCGAGAAAAGCCCTACCTAATTTTGCGCTCGCGTGCATGTGCGCGCTTGGACTGCTGATAGTTAACGTCGCGCACGCTGCCACCCCTCGTCCTCGCTTCAAAGTAGTGCACGCCTTTAACGGCGGAAGCGGTGGGGCAAACCCCATGAACGGCCTGATAGCGAGCGGAGGTTTTCTCTACGGCACCACCTCTAGCGGAGGCGCTTCCGGCAACGGAGCAGTGTTCCAGATCAATCCCAAGAACGGTGCGGAGACAATTTTGTACAACTTCGCCGGCGGCGCCGATGGATCAGGCCCGCAAGGGAATTTGGTCGCGGATGGCGCCGGCAATCTCTATGGCACCACTGCCGCCGGAGGAGCTTCCGGCGCCGGAACGGTGTTTAAGATTGCGGGCACCAAAGAGACCGTGCTCCACAGCTTTGCCGGTGGCCCGGACGGCGCCGATCCGGTCGCGGGTTTGACATTTGATGCGGCGGGCAATCTCTACGGCACCACCAGCGGGGGCGGAACGAGCAGCAATGGCACGGTTTTTGAACTTGCCGCCCCGCAAAATGCCGGAAGCTGGACAGAGAGCGTGCTGTACAGTTTCGGCACGGGCACCGACGGCGCAGTCCCAGTCGGCGGAGTGACCTTCGACGCGGCTGGAAATCTCTACGGTACGACCTCCGCTGGTGGCGCATACAACTTAGGCACAGTCTTCCAGTTGGTGCCGGGCTCCGGTTGGACAGAAAACATCCTTCATAATTTTGAGGATGCAAACGACGGATCCGTTCCCTACGCAGGCCTGGTAGCCGACGCGTTTGGCAACTTCTATGGCGCGGCCACGCAGGGCGGACAGGGCGGACAGGATGGCGGCGGCACCATTTACGAACTGACATCCTCAGGCGGCAACTGGACTTTCACTCCGCTCTATGGCGTGCCCGGGTGGGGGATCTCTGGCAGCTTCCGCAACGTCGTCCTGGATGCCTCCGGCAACATTTACGCCACCACCCACTGCGACGGCGATTATGGCGCCGGAACAGTGTATGAACTGAAGCGATCCGGCGGCAGCTTCACTTACGAACTGCTTTACAACTTCAAGGGCGAAAAAGATGGCCTCTACTCGTTCAGCAACCTGGTCTTGAGCAATGGCAAGCTCTACGGCACAACGAAGTACGGCGGGAAGGATGGCAGCGGCGTAGTTTTCCAGGTCACGCCCTAGCTAGAGTGAGCGCAGGAAATTCAGAATATCCTGGATTTCTACCTGCGTAAGGTGTTTGAAATTTTCGATCACACTGTCGGCCTCGGAGCAGCTCTGCTTCGTAGGCCGGCTTTCTTTTTGGCCCTGGCAGTCGGCCCCGGAACTGTGCGCTTCGATAGCTTGCAACAAATCGGATGTGCGTCCATCATGCAGAAAAAACAGGCGCTGGCCGACACCCCACAACGGCGCCGTTCTGAATTCATCAGGCCCTGCCGAACCCTGATTAATACCATCCGCCAGACGCGGTCCCATGTGGTGAAGCGCAAAATCCGAGTACGGCCGGTAAATCAGCTCGTTCATCTCCGAATACCTCGAAGCCGCTGTCTTGAGTGAGGGTGAGTGGCACAAAGCACAACCGACTTGGTTAAACAAAGTCGCCCCATTCTCCGTCGACGGCGTCGAACGCGCTGGCTTGGGTGGCGCAAGCAGGCGCATAAAAGCCGCGAAATTCACGATGTCCGACGACATCTCCGATGTGGTTCCAGCGGGCTTTCCGAAATTCGGACTCTGAGGATTGGGGTTCAGGAGGTTGCTCGAATCTTCCGGCGTCGCATTGAATACGCATCCGGGCGCCGCTTCGCGCTTGTTCGGAAAGAGTTCGTTCGAGACGCCCTCTTCTACGCTCGCCGCTTCGGCCGCAAACATCAGCAGCGACTTATTCTGCGCCTTCCAGCCAAAGCGCATGATCGACCCGTCGTTCGGGCTCATGTTGAAAGTGCCGCGAATGCCGAGTTTCGACCGGGCAAGCTCGGTCGAAGCCAGGTTCTCGCGCAGGGTCTCATCGGGAGTATTCTCCACCAGCCCCAAGCCGTAAACCGGCGTCGGGATGCGAAACACGATGTTGTTGTCCGCCAGTTGGCGGGTAAAATCCGGCTGTTTCAAGGTGCAACCCGGGGCGTCCTTGCGGCCGGTAATCGTATACACGCCATGAACCTGGCCATCCAGCGAGCCATCTGCCTTGCGCACAAAGCGAGGAACCAGCACCGGACTGCGGACGGTGATAAATGATGGAACGGAATTGCTGGCTCCATCGAGCTTGGCCAGAGCCACCTGCGGATTCGGGTGCGGTTCTTCGGGCGCGGTCAGTCCGGGACTGCTGCCTCCGACCGTAGGCTGCGCATGGCACATGGCGCACGCGTTGCCGTTAAAGGTCGGCCCCAGACCTCTTCCCTTTTCAATCGTTCCCGAGACTGACACTGGCTTAACGAAACGCAAGAATGCATGGCTGAATAAGGACAGTTCGTTGGCGTTCAGGCTGAGATAGGGCCCGCCAGCACCGGGAGCACCGGAACGCGGCCCTGGATCCTTTTGAGCGCTCGCCACAACGGAAGCCATCAAAAGGCCAACAAGTAAAACGACTCTGCTTGCAAGAGATGGCTTCATTTCCAGGATTGCGCGCTCTGCTAGCGAAAATCTCTCACAACTGGCCAGAGGAGGCAACAGGAACTTCCTTTCATCCTCTCCCGAGTAGATCGTCGCGAGTATATATAAGACCGAATCACCTTTGGGTATACTCATTGCTTCACCACGATCCTCTGCCTTATCGAATTATGGAAGATTCGCGATGAACGGCGCTGAAAGCCTTATACGCACGCTCGTGGCCGCGGGTGTTGACACTTGCTTCTCGAACCCAGGCACTTCAGAAATACATATCGTAGCCGCGCTTGACCAGATTGCGGAAATGCATTGCGTGCTCGGCCTGTTCGAAGGCGTCGTCACCGGCGCGGCCGACGGCTATGCCCGCATGGCAGAGAAACCCGCGTGCACTCTGCTTCATCTCGGCCCTGGCCTTGGCAACGGCCTAGCCAATCTGCACAACGCAAGGCGCGCGCAGGTGCCCCTGGTCAACTTAGTGGGACAACATGCAACGGATCACCTGCACTACGACACCCCACTTACTTCCGACATAGAGGCCATCGCGCGGCCCTGCTCCACCTGGTTGCGCACATCTTCCTCCACTTCTGCAGTGGGCCGCGACGCTGCTGAAGCCGTAATTGCTGCACGCACCGCGCCCGGACAGATTGCCACGCTCATCGTTCCAGCCGATGTCGCCTGGAGCGAGGGCGGCTCGATCGCCCCCATTTCCGCCTTGCCGAAGCCTCCCCAACCGGCCTCTCGCAACGTCGATCATGCTGCCGCCATGCTCCGCTCCGGCGAGCGCACCGCGATCCTGATTGCTGGAAACGGACTCTATGGCAAAGGCCTGGCCACCGCCGGGCGGATCGCCGCAGCCTCTGGAGCCAAACTGCTGGCTCCCTACCCGATCACTCGTCTCGAACGCGGCGCAGGCCTCCCGAGGGTCGAACGCGTCCAGTATGTTCTCGAGCCGGCAATCGAGCAGTTCAGGGAATTTCGTCAGCTGATTCTGCTAGGCGCCCGCGCTCCCGTCGCCTACTTCGCCTATCCAGGAAAGAGCAGTGTTTTCACTCCGCCGGACTGTGCAATCCATACCCTGGCGAGCCCCGGCGAGGACTACCTTGGCGCGCTCGATGCACTTGCAGAAACCTTGTCCGTAAACGCCCCGGATCTAACGGCAGAAAAGAGCGGCCGGCCCGCCCTGCCCAGCGGAGAAATCACGCTGCAGGGACTTGCTGCGGCAGTTGGAGCGCTGCTGCCCGAAGATGCCATCATCGTCGACGAGTCCATGACGTCCGGCCGCGGGCTGATGGCGGCAACCAAGGGAGCACCGCCCCACGACTGGCTCACCAACACCGGCGGCTCGATCGGAATTGCCTTACCTCTAGCTGTCGGCGCAGCTGTGGCTTGTCCCAATCGCCGCGTATTGTGTCTGAGTGCCGATGGCAGCGGCATGTACACCGCGCAAGCCCTGTGGACAATGGCGCGCGAAGGTCTCAATATTACGACGGTAGTCTTCGCTAATCGCGACTACGCTGTCCTGAAGCGTGAGTTCTCTTATCTGGGTGTGGGCACTCCGGGCCCGCGTGCTGCCGCCATGTTCGAAATAGGCCGTCCCGATCTCGACTGGACGCTCTTAGCGAAAGCAATGGGAGTCCCCGGCATCCGAGTTACTTCGTTGGACGAATTCGGAAAAGCGCTACGGGAGGGATTGGAAGGCGAAGGACCGACGTTGATTGAGGTTCCACTGTAGAGCACCGAGGCTCCGTAGAGATTCTGTTCCTCTGTTCCTGACAAAAAAAGCGCCCGTTCAACACGGGCGCGGCTCTTGATCGAACTAGACGATTGTTGTTTACGCTTAAATTGCCGGCCTGGACGGGATAGAAGAAAAAAAAGGCGCGCCCTCCTGTTGCAGGAAGGCGCGCCCTGTTCCACCAAGGCTCAGTGCGAGCCGTAGCTGTACACGTTGTAGTCCAGGCCCAGACCGAAGAAGACATTGGCCTTGACTGGCGCGGCGATTAGCATACTCCCCGGAACTTGTACCCAGTTATAGGGCGAGACATATTGATAGATCTGCCCCCGGCTCGTCGTTTCAAGCACGGTTCCGTCGGACGCGGCTCTGACATAAGCCGCATTGTTCGCAACCTGCGTCCAGCTGCTTCCGTTGTATTGGTACACATTCCCGTTGTTTATGGCGAAATAGTCGTTATTCTGGACCACCGCGATCACGCTGGCATAGCCACCCGGAACGTTTACCCAATTGTTGGGCGAGACATACTTCCAGATAGAGCCGTTCCAAGAATTCGTGACCAGCACGGTGCCGTCGGAACCTGCCGCGATATAGGAGGCATTGACTCCGACCTGAACCCAGTTGCTTCCACTTAAATAAAAAACATTGCCGTTCAGGCCAATTCCCCAGATGCTGTTCTTATTGACGATCGCCACGTGCCTCATTTGCCCAGGGAGTTGGGTCCATGTGGCCGTGACCGGCGAGTACTCCCAGACCGACTGATTTTTGTCATTGGCGACGACCAACGTTCCGTCAGAGGAGCAAGCTATTGAGTCGATATTGTTGCCAATCTCCTCCCAACCAGTGACGGTGATAGTGAATGTCTCTGTGCTCTTGCTCCCCGCGGGATTCGTGTAAGTCGCGACGTAGGTGTTGACTCCGGAGTTCAGCGGAATGTTGTTAATCTGACGCGACGTAGACGTGTACCCATGCGGACCCGTCCAGCTCCATGAGCCGCCGTTGAGCGGTTGCGGACCAAGGTTCACGGTGGAACCAGCACTTACGGTTACGCTGCTGCTCTGCTGCCAGCTTCCCCAATTCACCTGAATATAGGGTGTGATCGGCGTACCAGTGGCGATCGTGTAGGTTCCAGCGGCAACCGCACTGTTGCCGTAGTTCGGCGCTACGGCAATCGCTTCGATCGTAGTCGTTGCGTTCACCGGAATCGGTGCGGTGTACACCGACGAACTGGTGGTTGGTGTCATGCCATTCGTCGTATAGTAGATAGTCGCGCTCGAGTTTGAATCAGACAAGGCTACCGATTGCGGCGAAGAGTAAGTTCCAGGAGCGGGACTGAAGGTTGGCGTTGGAGCCTGCGGTAAGATCGTATAAGTTCCGCTGGCAACATAGCTGTTGTTGTACCCGCTTACCGCGGCGATCGCCTGGATCGTGGTCGTTGCCGTGACCTGAATCGGTCCGCTGTATACCGACGAACTCGTGCTAGGTTTCGTGCCGTTGGTGGTGTAGTAAATCACTGCGTTCGAATTCGCATCGGACAGCGTCACAGCCTGCGACGGGCTGTATACCCCCGGCGCTGGACTGAACATAGGTGTTGGAGAGGGCCCGGTCGGCAGCAATGGATCGATCCCATCCAACGACACAAGCAGGCTGTCATAGTTAAACACGTAACCGGACGGGAGCGTGACATCTGGGTTCTGAATCCCGAGGCCTACATCTCCAGGCGGCACCGTGCCCTTTGAGGGGCAAGTCAACGTGCTTCCAATCTGAACCGGAGGGTTCGCATTGTTGTAAAACTTCATAGTGTGGTTGCCACTGATGTTGTACACTATGTCAACCCAATACCAAGTATTGCGCGCAAGCACAATATTCCCTGCGCTTGTACCACTGCCGCATTCGATTTCTCCAACCCGTTCGGCGCCCGTGCCATACTCGTGGAGGGCCACAGCATCTTCTCCGTCGAAGCCTGAGATGCCAAAATCGTCTACTGCGCTGTCGTCCGTTGCGGGGAGATTGGAGTAGTACCAAACCCCGGCAGAAACAGACGTTCCAGCGGACAAAATTCCCCCTACGCTGTTGATCTGCAGGTAGGCCTGTTGGCCCGCGGTTGAAAACTGAAGCCCCGTGGTGCTCGGGTCTGCAACATTCGATCCGTCGCATAGCCTGCCGGTCGCGTTCGGCAGCGGCTGAGAGGCTGTCGTCGCAAAAGTTGCTCCGGAACCGCCGATCGTCCACTGCCCGCCCTGCCAGCCGTAGGTGCCAGACGCGACCTGGGTCAGACTGATCGGAGTCCCATCCGTGCCCGCGAAATCCATGAACATAGTGTTGGCACAGGGGGAAACTCCGAAGCCGAACTCCATTTGTGTAAGTTGAGAAACCCCGCTGCTGGAGAGCGTCCAGGTCGGAGCCGTCCAACTGGTTGGGCTACTCAAGTACGCCCAAGCAAAGTCGTTGCCGAGATTGTCGCCGAGGAACGGAGAACTCACCGAATTACAGGCTGTGGAAGCACGACAGGCTTGCACGCTGATGTCGTTGGTCCCGCTGGGCGTGAAGGTGGCCGCAGTCGGGCTGGAACTACTTTGGTTTTCGTTCTGATTGGCTCCGTCGAAGCCGGGCGTTTCACCGCTGTAGGAGTATTCCCACATCTCAATCGCACCACCATAAGCTTCAGCGTTGAAGGTAACTGTAATGGTGGAGGATTCCGCCGCCGCCGACAATATCCACCCTCCCGAAGTTTCTTTAGACAGGGTGGTCCCGTCAAACCCGACGCAACTGAGGCACTGTACAAAGGTCCCGGCATTGTCGGTCGCCGTCGTCACAGCATTGCCCGCAGAGCTTTCAAAGATCAGAAGGTCCCCCGGGGCAATACTTTGGCTCAAAGTGATAGTACAAGTAGTCGAAGATGGGCAAGCCGCGTTATTGACATGCTGAACCAGAGCGAACGTGCCGCCCGCGGCATGAGCCGGAACTGTAGTTGCAAGAAAACATAGAAACGCGATAGCAAGAATGCCAACAAAATGACACGATCTGGTTTTCACTTTGTTTATCTCCATGGGAGTTTTAACATCGCCGACTTCGGGTCGGGTTTAGGAACTACCTCAGCTTAATGTTGCTGCCGGCTCTGAACCGATTGAGCCTACTATGGCAACCAGCTATTTCAATTTGCGCTTTCTTCAGCGTTGCAGCTGACGAGGGCAACGCGAAGCGGGGGTTGGTGCAATATAGCGTAGCTTCACTCGAAATGCAAAGGTTAATTACTCGGTCTTGCTGACCTGTGTATGTGTGCTATTACACTGCACAGTGTTTGCAAGGCTTTTCATCTTGACGCGAACACGAAACCAGCGTAGGCAACTTGGCCCGACAGAGCCGACAACTTGCTAACGTGCGTCAGCCAGTGGAACTAGCTTCGCGAGTTCGCCCTTGACCACTTTCCCCGTCGGAGTCAGCGGCATCGAGGCTACCAGCAGAATTTGAGATGGCCGCTTATACGGGGCGAGGTGTTTCGCGGCATACTGCGCCAAGTCGCTTTCTGAAGCTGTTGCGGATGTCGCCAGTTGCACGTAGGCAACTATCTCCTCACCGCCTTGAGATCCCTCAACCGTCCGCCCAATCACCGCCGAACGGACGACCGCAGGATGTGCGTTCAGGACCGCCTCCACCTCTGCCGGGTAAACGTTCTCTCCGAAGCGAATGATCAGTTCCTTTGTCCGGCCCACGATAAAGAGGTATCCGTTCTTCATGTGAGCAAGGTCGCGGGTGTTAAGCCACCCTTCCGGATTGATTGCCGCGGCCGTTTCCTCTGGAGCACGATAATAACCCTTCATGACGTTCGGGCCACGCACCCACAACTCGCCGACCTCTCCATCCGCCACCGCCTTCTGATCCGGTCCGACTAACCGAACTTCCACTCCTGGGAGAATCTTACCCACTGACGTATCCGTCCGGCGCTCTCCCACTATGGCTTGCGCAATGTTCGGAGAGCATTCGGTGACGCCATACCCGTTGTACAGCGCCATCCCAAACAGGCTCTCCACCTGCGCTTTGAGTGCGCCTTGAAGCGGTGCGCCCGAAGATGAAATGACTCGAAGGCTGGGAAATTTCAGCGACGTTCGTCCTCTGAATTTTGCGAAGTCGGCAAGCAGAGAGAACATTGAGGGCGCGCCCAGCACAACTGTCAAACGCTCTTTCTCGAGCGTAACCAGAGCCGCCGCCGGATCGAAACGTGGCGCCAAATACAGCGTCGCGCCGCTCAGCAACGAACCCAGCAGGACCACCGAAAGACCGACAGCGTGTGTCATCGGCAAAACGCCGTACACCCGGTCATCCGGATTCAGAGACCGTATTTTCGCCGATACCGATGCCACGAACAACAGGTTGCGGTGCATCAGCATCACGCCTTTCGGAAGCCCCGTTGTGCCCGACGTATAAATCAAAACTGCAACTCGTTGTCCCACATCGCCGTCGACGGGCTCCGGCTCGCAACCTTCGTTAAGCGGTCCGGCGGCGATTGGGCCCACCGGTGACGTTTCCTGGATGGCGGCACCGTGCCGCTTCGCATGATCCCGAGCTTGCACCGAAACGCCCGTGGTATAGAGCACGCGGCGAGCGCCACAGTGATCCCGAATCTCATCCGTCTCGCGCGCCGACAGGCGCGCGTTGACCAATACCGCCCAGGCATCGAGCCGCGCCAAAGCGAACAGAATCGCCACCAATGCCCGGCAGTTCTCGCACACGATCATGACCCGGTCGCCGGCTCTCACGCCTAAATCGAGCAGCCAACCCTGGGTCTCTGACACGGCATCTGCCAGTTGCCGATAAGACCAGGTGCCGGATGTTTCGACCAAAGCCGGATGATCTGGCGAGCGCTCGGCCCAAGGCGCAATTACGTCGCAGATGCGGGCGGGAAGGCCCTTCAGGACCTCTGCCACACTATCAGTAACATTTTCGGACATAACAGGATCGTACCGTAATTCTGGGAATTGTTCGGCTACAACCACGAGAGCTAGGAAGGAATGATCGCGCTCCGCTCCGATCACAGGGAGAGATCACCATACGCTCGGGCAAAATTCAGACGGGATTGAGATAAGAGTGTCGCACGGTGCGCGATATCTGCCCCAGGAATCCAGGCATTGGCCAACCGTCCCGCCGCCGGACCGTGACTCGGCAGCGCAAGCGAGTTTTCACATCGTCACCGGAAGACTCTTCAGGCCCCTGAATCCAAACGTAGAAGCCCATTCCGGCCGGGGCCCGGCGAGCTTCATCTGCGGAAAACGCTGCACCAGATTGAGGAGCGCAACCTGCCCCTCTAACCGAGCCAGGTGGGCTCCAATGCAAAAATGCGTACCCGCGCTAAACGCCAGGTGTTGGTTGTTCAGCCTCTTCAGGTCCAGCCGATTCGGTTCCTTAAATTGTTTCGGATCCCGATTCGCCGCTCCGAGCATGCACAGAACCGTCCAGCCCTTCCGTATCGGCTGGCCGCAAACCTCGATATCTTCCTTGAGCACGCGGGCTGTGAATTGCACCGGGCTTTCATAGCGCAGAAGCTCCTCCACCGCCGAGCGGATCATCTCCGGGTTGTCGCGCAATTTGGCGGTTTCCTCCGGGTGCTGCAAGAGCGTGTACATTCCGTTGCCGATCAAATTTCGCGTCGTCTCGTGCCCCGCGAAAAGCAGCGCGATGCACTGCGCATATAGCTCTTCTTCGGTCAGCACGTCTCCTTCTTCCTCGATGTCGATGAGTAGGCTAATCAAGTCCCTCCCCTTGTTCAGCCTCCGCTCTGCCACCGTCTTTCGGAAGAACTCGGTTAGCTCAAGGAGCGCACTTTGCGCCGCCTGCGCCTCCTTCACCGTTCGATTTGGATTGCCTCGAAATACCGCGATGGCCCGCGACCAATCGACGAACGTATCACGCAGTTCCTGCGGGATTCCGAGCATTTCCAAAATGATGCGAACGGGCATTGGGTTTGCGAACTCGCGCATCAGTTCGACCTCGGAGCCATGCTGTAGCCCCTTGAGCATTTGATCGACGATGCTCTCAACCTGCGGACGCAGGCCTTCAACCACGTCGGACGAAAAGCTCTTATTGAGAAGCTTGCGCAGCCGCGTGTGCTCCGGCGGGTCCATGAAGATGAGCCACAAGCCAAACATCCGTGCGAGATCGCTGAACTCGGCCTGGCGGCTCAGCGGCAGCGCCAATAACATCTGCTGCGCGCGTTTGGCGGAAAGCCTCGGGTCTTTGGCAATCGCGGAACACTCGGCGTGGCTGAAGATTGACCATACCGCCCATTTACCGCCAACGTCCACGAAATGCAGCGGCCCTTCTTCGTGCAAGCGAGCGTATGTAGAGTACGGGTCCTGCAGAATTTCGTCGGTGAAAACAACCTTTTTGCCGGCAGCAATATCCTTGGACACCGTCATCTCCTCACAAATTCGAAATTTCGGTCACGTAGAAATCGGGGATTACTGACGTTGACCTTTCCACAGCACTGTTTGCGCAGAGTTTCGCGCTGAGTGCGCGCTCCTCAGGGAAGAGCGGCTCTTCAGACGCCGGCATCTAGACGCTCCCAGATCAATTCGATGATTCGGGTTTTGCCCTTGATCGGCGTGGGCGGTGTTGCCAATATGATTTGATCACCCTGGAATTTTACGGTCCGGACTAAATCCTTGCCCACATAGTTTTGAATCGATGAGATTTCGACAGAATGAATTATCTCGCCGCCGCTGATCGTGTACTTCCCTGCATAAGCCAGAAACGTGTTAAACGCATCGGCATGTTGTTCCATCGTCGCCAGAGGAGGGAGTGGTCTGCGCCCGCCGTGGCTGATCACGACGCTTACTCTGCCGTCCTCCGTGTAGGTAAGTAAACCTGCAGGGCTGGTTCCATAGGGGCTATCGCTTGGCTCCCCCTTCGATGTTGTGCTCGAGGCCGACACCAGTTTCCATGTACCTATAAGTTTGTCGTTGCGTTCCATCGCACTGCTTCCTCTCTCCATTCCACCTTCGCGGACCGTAAGCACAGCCTTCGAAAAACACCGTACCTCTCTTGCACGGGAAGAAAATCAGCTTCTACTCGAAGAAGATGAAGAAACACACTTGACGCTCCCTGGCCTTCTCAACGAAGGTATTTGAGAAAACCTGTTTCCCGGAGCTTAGCGCAAAGCTTATGACAACGGAATTGGAAGGCAAAGTTGGGCTCGTAACCGGCGGCACGTCCGGCGTTGGCCGCGATACCGCCGTGCTGTTCGCAAAGGCGGGAGCCAAAGTGGTGGTTGCGGGCCGGCGTGAGCCAGAAGGCAATGAAACCGTCGAATTGATCCACGCCGCCGGCGGCGATGGCCTGTTTGTGAAGACCGACGTTTCGAAAGCCTCTGAAGTCGACACGCTCGTCCAGAAGACGGTGGAGAAATTCGGCCGCCTCGACATCGCTTTCAATAACGCCGGGATCGAGGGCAATCGGGTACTCATCGTCAGACAATCTGAACAAGACTGGGATCGGACCATCGCCGTCAACCTCAAAGGAGTCTGGCTCTGCCTGAAGTACGAAATTCGGCAAATGCTCAAGCAGGGTGGTGGCGGAGCGATTGTAAACATGTCCTCCGTTATGGGCATGATCGGCTCTGCCGGTACTGCTGCCTATAGCGCAAGCAAACACGGAGTAATTGGCCTGACGAAGACCGCCGCCCTCGAAAACGCTAAGAATGGGATTCGGGTCAACGCCCTCTGTCCCGGGGTAATCGAAACGCCCATGGCCAAGCGTCTTTTTGGCGCTCCCAAGGTCCACGAATACGTTCTTGGTTGCCATCCCATCGGGCGTTTTGGACGGCCCGCGGAAATCGCTGAAGCCGTGGTATGGATGTGCTCCGACCGCGCATCCTTCATGACCGGCCAGTCCCTGGTTCTCGACGGCGGCTTCCTGGCGGGGCGCGACTCTCCGAACTAGAAAATGGAAGTTCTCTTGTCTGGGTATTGGGAGCCCGGTGACTTGGCTCAGGAAATCTGCGGATTGGCGTCCTGATCTCGATTGTGTGCGGTTGGCAAAGAGCATGACAGTGCCCGGCGCCGCTGCCATCTGGAGGCTCTCTCGAACTTCGCGCTCAAGGTCTTACCGCTGTGGCTAGTGATCGGGCGAGCGCTCAGCCCACGGCTTCATCACGTCGGAGTCGCGGATCGGCATTGAAACGTTCGCCCAAATCGCTCGTAGCTGATTTTTCGTCGCGGTCAATTTCGTGGTTTGCCTAATTCGCGGTCATGTTGCGGCGCGTCGGCCGTGGCGCTGCCGCTCGCCCCTTCTACCCCTTGCTCCGAAGCTTCCTTTCAATAAAGCCAACAACACTTGTCACAGAAGCAAAATTGTCCGCTGTCACTTCTTCATCATCTACTGCGATGCCGAAGCGGTCTTGAACAAACTGAATTAGCTCGATCACTCCCTGGGAGTCGATCACATTGCCGAGCAGCGGCATTTCGTCATTGAGCGTTTCGTCGCGGCCAAAAAGAAACTTCTCTGTGAGAAAACTACGAACTTCTTGTTCGATCTCTGTCCCCTGCATTTACACATATCCCCCTGTTTTTCGTTGACAAGTTGTGACCGCGGCCAAAATCGAAGCAGACCATCAATCATCGAAGCGTGATTGGGCTTGTACCATCCCTAACAGGCTGCGGAAAACCTCGGCCCTGCTCCGGATTTTGGGGGGCGCAGCGCTTTAGCGCTGCGGTAACCGCTTTTCCCTGAATCCGCCTTCAGCCGCTGAGGTACCGCTTCTTACTCAGAAACGACTTCCTCCGCAGTCTGCTGAACAATCGGATCGGAAGCCGCCCTCAGACTTACCTGGACTCGCCATTACGGCAATTCGGCTTGCGCTTTCCGCGCAGCTTCAGGCCCTCCACAAAGTCTTGATAGGGATGTTGTGACGTTAGTGGAACTGTCGCCACTCCCAGGACTTCGGCCGCGGGAGGCCCCCAGAAAGTGTGCGCTGGCACGTTGCGGCTCACTACAGTCCCAGCCCTGATCACCGCCCCTTCACCGATTCTCACATTCGGCAAAATGACACAGTGCGGCCCAATGAAGACGTCCTTCTCAATCACAACTCTTCCATTGCTTGCTGGTCTCCTCGGTCCCGAGTAAAAGTGGGAGATGATCGACGTTCTGAGGCCGATTGTGCAGTTGTCCCCGATTGTCACTTCCGTGGGATGTATTTCATCAATGTAAACGAACTGGCCAAGCCAGACGTTATTTCCGATCACAACTCCGCGCAGACGCTGCAGCCACGGGCGCAAACTGAACCCCCCAGGGGCCACGAACGCAATCTTACCCGCCAGCCTACTGAGCAGAGTTGGCGCTTTCAACGGCTCCTACCTCTCACTTTAGCATCCAAAACGCAAAACCTCTTTCACGTACCTCAAAGCATCGGGCGACCAGTCGCGCTTCGTATTTTGACTTTCGGTGAGGTCCCTGCTCGGCCGCACGGCAACGGTCCTACCAGCAGATTCCTTCATAAGTTCGGGCGCCTTCTGGACGATAGCTCTTGTCGAGGTGGATTAGGTCGATCACCATTTGTTCGCGCCGCAAGTATTTGGCCAACTGGGCTTTGCTCGCCGATTTGTTGCCCAGGATCACGACTTCGGCCCCGCTTAGTACGGTTTCCAGATCGGCGGAGAGTACCGAGCCGATGTGCGGAATCACTTCTTCGATGTATTGGCGGTTGGAACCAGCCAGGCGGCCCAGTGAGACGTCTTCGTCCCACACCTTGACTTCGAGGCCCTCACCCATCAGGCGCTTGATTAATTGCACTTGCGGGCTTTCGCGCAGATCGTCGGTGCCGGCTTTGAAGCTCAGGCCGATCTGCGCAATCTTCTTCTTGCCCGTGTCGAGGACCATCTCAACCGCGCGATCCACGTGCTCGGCGTTGCTCGGCATGAGCGATTCAAGCATCGGCAGCTTCAGATCGAGTTCTTTGGCTTTGTAAGTGATAGCACGCAGATCTTTGGGTAGACAAGAACCGCCGAAGGCGAAGCCGGGAAAAAGATAGGCGGGAGAAACGTTGAGCTTAGTGTCGGAAGTGAAAATTGTGGTAACCGCGTGGGCATCGACGCCCAGATGCTTGCACATGGTTCCCATTTCGTTGGCGAAGGTCACTTTCACCGCATGGTAACAGTTCGAAAAATACTTGACCATCTCGGCAACGGGAATGGTGGTTTCGTAGAGCCTGCCGGGTGTGTCCTTGTAAAGTTCGCGCAGCGGCGCCAGATGCTTGGCGTCGCTGGCCCCGAGAATGGTGTAAGGCGGATTGAGGAAATCGGCCACGGCACTGCCTTCCCGCATAAATTCCGGGTTATAGCAGACGGTGAAGTCGGCGCCACATTTCTTGCCGCTCTCTTTTTCGAGGATCGGGAGCACGATGGTTTCGGTGGTGCCGGCCAGGACCGTGCTGCGGAGCACGAAAACGTGGGGCGATTTCTTTTGCCGAATGGCCGCGCCGATTTCGCGGGCTACGCTCTCAATGTGGCTGAGATCGAGCTTGCCATTCTTCAGGCTGGGGGTTCCGACGCAGACGAACGAAACGTCGGAATTAAGCACGGCCTCGGTGGCATCGGTGGTGGCACACAGCCGGCTGGCCCGGTGCGCTTCGGCGACCATTTCGCTCATGCGCGCTTCGATGATGGGGGTACGGCCCGAACCTAACATTTCAACTTTCGCGTGACTGACGTCGACGCCGATCACCTTGTGCCCCATCGAGGCGAAGCAGGCTGCCGAAACGGACCCGACGTATCCCAAACCAAAAATGCTAACGGACAGACTCAAGCGAATTCTCCTGGCAATCGACTATGTGGGGTTGACTTGGCGACGCTATGAACAGGCGAAAGGTGAGCAATGGTCTCCACAGCCTCGGCAATCCTGCACCGCTGACCTTGCTAACAATATATCTTTAAGACAAACACATGCAACAGCCGCTTACTTCGCGACTACCGTTTCATTCCGCCGCTCCGCAAGCAGGGCATCGCAAACAGGTCATTTGAGCAGGCCGGCACCGCCCGTTACCAGAGGCACGTTCCGGCTCTTGTTCCTGTCGGGTTTATTCGGAGGCCGCCGCAGGTTCCACAGCGGAAAAGCAACTATGGCCAGCATGGGAGACTACTTGCTTCCGACTCCAACGACTCGGAAGAGCTTCTTACACACCTTCAAGCATAAACCTAGCGGCCGCCACATTGTCTCCCTCAGCACAGCGACCTTGCGAATGTGATTGACAACGCGCCATGTGCGCGTCGTCCCGGCCGGAAAGAATCCAACGTCTCCGGGGCCAAAGCGCCGTTCTTCACCATCCTCGTTGATGATGAAGGCTTCACCGGAGACCACCAGAAGAGTCTCGTCCTGCTTGTAGTGCCAGCGAAAGCAACCCTCGGTACAATCCCAAACCACAAGGGATGACACCAAGTCACGGCTTCTCGACAGATTTTTGCTCCGGGCCACCGGCGTCCCACTCACAATCCACTCTTGTGGAATAGGTTCGGGTTCCAGTTCTATTGTGGCTGGCGAAGCTACGACGACCGGCTCGAGCAAGGCATTCCCCCGCGTGACCTTAACTTCAACTTCCTAAGTTTTCACGGGATGCCTCAAACAAACAAGATTACTTTCGACACGTTCCTCGCTTTTGACGTTGGGGCAGCGCCCTTCGCTCGCTCGGCACATTTTCGCTGATCGCCGTCACAGGGGATGACATGGCCACGCTCGCTTTCCCCGATATCACATAGTGCAGCCAATTCCGGTACATCTCCGTAGCACATGAGTACCATGTCCTCTGGAGTGTCCGAGCCAGCACCCTGTCAGGAAAGTTCTCCATGAGTTCTTCCCTCCTGTCGCAAGGCTGCTGCCCAAGAACCGCGTCGCGAAAGTCCGCCGCAAGTTTCTCGCCAGCGGCATCGAAGTACCCCTTCGGCATCGTGGGATACGTCTCTCTTTCCCCCTTTAGAAATCTCCGTACATCTCGCCGGTACTCTTTCAGTAAGGTCTCGGCGCCATACTCCGGATGGCCTTGGAAATGCACGAAAAGGCTTTGCTTTCGCTTCTTTACAAATGTATCCACGCCCGCATCGGCCGATTGCGTCAAAACGGCGTAACCGCAATCCGTCAGCGCCTTGGCTTGCACTTCGTTCCACCGCGAATGCGAAAAACGTACTCCGTCCTCAATACTGCTGGTTAAAGGATGACTGGCGGTTTTGGTGAAGTTGAAAACGCCAAACTGTTTATCGGGCAGTCGGTGACGGCCGATGCCATCGCCATGCAGAACGCTGGCATGTGCCGCCAGACACGAAAGCACAGCAGAAACCGTGTTGCGTTCCGCCCAATCAAACACCTCGGCTAGAACTTTCCAATACGGCTCGTCCTGAAGATTGGGCTGGCGCGGCTCGGTGCCCGTGACAATCACGCCATCAAACTGGTTCTCCCAAAGCTCATCGAGGCTGTAGTAGAAGCTGTTCAGATGACGCTGTCCGCGATCAGTTCGCGGAATTCCGGTCAGGGAATAGAGCTTCAGGTATATCAGAAGATCCCCGGAAGCGTCGTCGAGAAGGTCGAAGAACTGTAACTCGGTGTCCTCGAGCGCAGCGTCTGGCATGTTATTGATGAACGCTATGTTCACATGCGCAGGGCGCCCAATGTCACAGGGAACAACGGGGCGGCAGTGCCCTTCCAGCACCCAACGCGGTGGTATTCGTCCACCTTCAACAATCAACGGCATGTGACACCTCCCCCACAGCGATGCATGCCTGACCGTGGAACTTCTTACTGTCTTGCGCTATCCAGCGCCTGACCCAGATCTTCGAGGATGTCGTCAATATGCTCGATTCCCACACTAAGTCGAATCATCTCCGGTGTAACTCCAACCTTCGCCTGCTCCTCAGGCGTAAGTTGCCGGTGTGTAGTCGACGCCGGATGACAGGATAACGACTTAGCATCTCCCATGTTCACCATCCGCTTGAATAAGCGAAAAGCGTTGAAACACTTCCTGCCTCCTTCGTATCCGCCTTTCACACCAAACGTCAGCAGCGAGCAGAAGTTCGAACCCAGGTATCGATGGGCCATCGGATACAGCGGACTGTCCGGAAACCCCGCGTAGTTCACCCAATCGACCATGGGATGAGCGCGCAAAAACTCAGCCACCCTCCTTGCGTTTTGTACGTGGCGCTCCATGCGAAGCGCAAGCGTCTGAATCCCTTGCAGGAACAAAAACCCGTTAAAGGGAGACAGTGTAGCGCCCGTATTTCTCTGGCAGACGGTCCGGCAGCGCGCGACAAACGCCGCGTCTCCGTAGTGATCGACATAGACCACACCGTGATAGGCCACCTCCGGCACGTTCAACATATAGAACTTCTTGGGATATTGGCGCCAGGGAAACTTGCCGCCATCCACAATCATGCCGCCGATGCTGGTTCCTGCTCCTCCGATGAACTTGGTCATGGCATGCACCACTACATCGGCGCCGTACTCGATGGGCCGCAACAGAATCGGGGTAGCGACCGTATTGTCCACCACCAGCGGAACTCCGTGCTTGTGCGCCACGCGTGCCAGGCCTTCGATGTCCGCCACGTTTCCCGCCGGATTGCCGACGCTTTCGCAGTACACGGCGCGCGTATTCTCGTCGATCAGCTTTTCAATATCTTCCGGGCGGTCGCTCGCCGCAAATTTCGAACTGATTCCGCGCTTCGGAAAGATGTGCGCCAGGAGCGTGTACGTCGCGCCATACAATTGCGGTGTAGAAACGATGTTGTTCCCCGCTTCGGCAATATTAATAAGCGCATACTCGATCGCAGCCATGCCCGAACTCACGCTGAGCCCGTCGACGCCGCCCTCGAGCGCCGCCACTCGCTGCTCCAGTACCGTATTTGTAGGGTTGCCGATACGGGTGTAGATGTTCCCTTTGACCTCCAGATTAAAGAGAGCTGCACCGTGTTCTGCGCTATCGAACTCGAACGCAACCGTCTGGTAAATCGGAACAGCCACGGCCTTGGTCGTGGGATCGCCATCGTATCCAGCGTGAATCGCGATCGTCTCTAGCTTCATGCCTCCCTCAGTCTTTCCAATCGAATCGACTCCCTTTACTTCGTCGTCCGGGCAACACTCGGAACTGAAACAGATGCCGGGCTCTGCGCAAGCGATTTGGCCAGGACCTGAGTGAGACGGCGAGCCGCGAAACCCGCTCCGAATGCAAACCTCATTACTGGCCCAAAGCTGTTGGCGGCGGCAATCCCCACAAAATAAATGCCTGGCACGGACGATTCGAAACTCGACGAAAGCACTGGCATTCCGGAAGCAGTCTTAATCCGCGAGCGGATCTCTTTGTTGAGAAATCGCAAGCGTTCCATGTCCACTTTGTAACCGGTTCCCGCAATGACGTGCCCGGTCTGAACTTCGCGCTCGGAACCATCCGCCGCCCGCAGACGCAAACAGACCTGGCCATCTTGAACCGCGGCGCGATCCACCGTGTACCCAAGCAGGCAAGGAACATGCGCCATCTTATCCCGCACGAACCATCCTGCCGAAGGACCAAGACTTCGTTCGACAATCTCGCAGCGAAGACGCTCGGGTAAGTAGTGAAACACTCCCGGGGCGTTGGCGTAGAAGCGCGACCGCAATCCCGGACCCAGCCCCGATTTCGGATGCCGCATCTGCTGCCACAAGGGCCGCGGCTTGCCGGTCGGCATGCTGTGGAATTTCAATTCCGCTTGACGGGCAATCAACCGCACGTCCGCGCCAGCCTCGTGGAGCAGTGCTGCCAGGTCGATCGCCGACGCGCCGCCACCAATCACAACCACGTTTCTGTCCTTGAAAAGTTGTGGATCAGCGTGACCAAAAGTATGCGAAAGCAACTCCCGTGGGAGACTTGCCAAACTGCTCGGGACATATTCGAAGTGGGTAATCCCAACCGCAAGCACCACTCGCCGCGCTGTTGCAGTTTCGCCGCTGTCGAGCTGCAGAAGAAATCCTCCCGGCGCCGGGTCAACTCGCACGACCTGTTTGTCTTCGAGCTCCGGCACCATTCGTTCGCGGAAGGCTTGGCCATAAGCCACAAAGGTCTCAAGGCGCACCGGCAGCCCGGCATCGGAGTACCCGATCCCTCGCTCCTCACAGAAATGCTTGAGCGTGAACTCTTGATCCGGATCGTAGATGTTCGAGGCAAACCCGTCGGATTTCAGCATCATGCCTTTCGGCATATGATTCAGCCAGCTGTCCATCGGACGGCCGAAAATGCGGAATGGAATGCCCCTCCTACGGAGGTGCGCGGCGACAGAGAGCCCGTAGGGCCCCGCTCCAATGATTGCAGTGTTCAACATAATCTGGTCGTAGCCCTGCCTAGAACAATCTCAAAAACGGCTGCCGCAGGCCAAGTTTCGCCCGCGCAACTCTTCAAGGAAGCCTCTCTGGGGAAGCTTCGATTTTATCAGGACGCTCTGGCTCTCATTCATGCAGATATCCCGGTCAACGTTACACTGATCCTCGCAACCCGACATAGCTCTGCCCAAGCCTTCACGAGTCGGCCCTGTAATACGTTTACTTTCAATAATATAGCGGATCATTTGAGGAATCCGGTTGGGCAGCGCCGACCGGACCCCCAGGTTGCTCGCGTCAGGCGTCGCCGTCAAAGCCCCCCCACGGGCGAAATAAACACCACTGTGTGATCCAGATCACTGACCGGTGTTTGCCGCCGTAGCACCCTTCTCGTCGCGCGAGGTTGTGTGCTTTCCCCTATTTTATTCGGAATAGCGGCGTTCTACGCCGCCCTCGGAGTGGTGATCGTACGCAGGTTTCGCAAACCCACGTGCCGGGTTTGCCTCCTGCGGCAATCCTGCCCCAACCGCCAGTTGGAGTATGCCGATCCCACCAGGAAGCAGTGCTGGAGCTGCGGCCAAGCCATTTCGTGCATCGAGCCGACACGGGACGCGAAGTCCTAACGCGCTGTTATTACTGCGGCTTCCGCCAACTACCTAACCAGCTGACACTTCTCTTGTTTGTTCAACCGAAGAACGGAAGAGATCAGGTCAACTCGTGACGCTTCAAGACCCAGGCACATACCATCGCACCCAGAGCCGTCCCCAACGTGTTCGTAAACAGATCCGTCATCCCTGATTGTCGCGTCGGCAGAAATGACTGCAGAACTTCTATGGTAAGGCTGACGGCAAAGCCGAGCGCGATCGTAAGCCGCGTAGCGCGTTTGGCTCCTCCAACAACCGAGAAATACATTTGAAAAAAGAAGCCAAGCGGAATGAAACCGGCTACGTTGATGCCAACGTCTTTCCAGTAACTCCGCACGGGATGGAATTCATCCCACGGTCGTTCGAGAAACTGCTCATGCAAAATGAAGAAGCGTTCTGGAATAAGAAGGTTGGTCGCAGAATCTACCTGGTTGTGAACTACATTTCCCTTCCCCTCATCGAAAAGATAGCGGGCAATAACACCCTCGCTCTTAGCCGCATCTTTTCTGCCGCTCGCTGCCCAGCCCCCAGTCCAGCTTGCGTAATCCTGCAACACCTCGCCAGCGTTAAGCCCGCGATCGTAAATCGCAATTCCCTTCACCTGCCCGGACCAATAATAGGGCGTCACCGGGCTGCTGCCGACTACAAATTCCCCGGACAAATCCCGGCTTACCAATTTGAAATCTGGAGCACTCCTGACCAATGTGCCATCCACATAGACCGCAGTACCCGCTTCGCCTGAACTGATCGTGACAAGGACGGGTTTCGGACCGCGGAAAACATTACCAACATAGATACTCGATGCCGGGTTCGCGTGGCCCCGGCTCTCGCGCTCCAGCACCAGCCCGTTTTGATATTGACGCAATGCAAATGAGACGATTTTACTGGTGGGCCAGTAAAAGGCGACAACCATGCCCTTGGAGTCGATCTGGCTCGGTTCCAGCCAGATCTCAAGGCTGCAAGAATTGTCAGTCTGCGACATGTCAGCTTCAAGAGGCCGCGCGCTCGCGATGCTGCCGTGCTTGCCAAAAAGAAGACCGTTTCCGTCACTCAACCAACTGACGTCATTCCGGGGAGCATGAAATGGCCACAGCCCCGCTACCAGAATGCCCAATAGAACGCAGGCACAGATTGCGGTCAAAGGCAGTTTCGGAACCAGATTCCTCATCTCTCCGCCAGCAAACTTGATCGAGTCCATCGTATTGCTGACTCAACCGGCGCAAAAATTTCTTGCAGCCCACCGAGTCTTTATGCAGACGCGCGTGTACCCATGAACCGCGGTGACATTTTTCGGCAGACCCCCGAAAGAGCCAAATCAGCACTCTTCAGATCCCGGCCCGGGCAGTTCTGCGCCTCCACAGGCGCCAGTCGCTTGAGTGACTGGTTTCCCTCCTGACTTCACAAAGTACTTCTTTGTCAAGAGATAAGGAAGCATCAGCATTTCCGCGAAGGAGGGCAGCGGATCTTGTAGGCAAAACACCGACTCAGCGCGCGTGTTTCTGAGAGATCTCCAATAGGAGCGCAGGTTGGTCTCGCCATCCCATAGATCCAAAGCAGCAGTTGGCAAATCTGTGATCGCTCGGAGCCAGCCGACGCCCACTTTTGCATGGCCCCGCTCGACCGGTTTACCAAGCTGATCCGCGTACAACAAATAGGGAAAATCCACACCCGCTGGCAGGCCAATGCTATGAAACCCCCAGGTTCGCGCGTTCACATCCAACAACTTGTATTGGCCGTCCCGAGGATCCTGCTTAAACTCGATCTCCACGAGCCCGTAGTAGTTGATGGCCCGGAGAAAGCGTTCTGAGAGTTCTACGATCTCAGGGAGCTCGACGGTCTCAACATAGGTAGCTGCCCGGCCAAATTCTCGAGGATGCTGGCGCATCCGCCTCGCAATCAAGGTGCTGTGAGCTTCGCCATCACGAAAGAAGGCGCAATACGAGTATTGTCGTTGACCATCCCCCGGAATTATCTCTTGGATCAGAATCTCTTCCGGCCTAATCTGCCGACTGGCTTCCTGAAACAAATCGTTAAGTTGATCAGGGGTCTCCGCCCGCCATGCCTTGGCGCCTGTGGCATAAAAGAAATTCTCTTTAACCGCCGGTTTGACGGCCAGGGGCAGGCGACTGTACAACTCGGCAAGTTCTTCCTTACTCCTGGGGTTATAGGTCCTTGGAACCGGAATCCCCAGCTCTGCGGCACGGTCATAAGTGTTCTTCTTATCCCACGCCCACTTCACTGTGTCCCAGCCTGGGGTTGTGACCCGAAAGAATTCTGCCAGCCGATCCCGGTGGCGGGAAAATGCGGCGACCGTTTCATCTCTGGTCGGAAATAGAACCCAACCCTTCAGCCCATAGCGCTGCCCCACTGCCATCACACTCTCGACGGTATTGTCCTCATTTCGCAAGTCCTTTACCCGCACTACCCGGCTTACATATCTGGAAAATTGTGAAATCGAGTGCAGGTCATCGATGACGCAGATTGGAATGCCTCTGCGTCCCAGGCTTCGAGCGATCCCCAATCCGGGGTGTTCGCCCCCGATCACGATTGCTCCTACTCGCTCTCGGTTCGTTAGTGTCTTCGTTGTGGACATTTTCGTTGCAGGGGCCGGAACGATCAGCGAGTTCTCGAAAGGTGGTGGACCAGTTCCCGGGACGCGAACTCTGTTCCCGCCACGAAATACAGCAACGGCCCAAAGCTGCGGGCGGCTGTAGCACCGATGAAGTGGAGTCCAGGTACGGAGGTACAGAAACCGTTGGCAAGTTTCGGGTAGCCGTTAAATTGCTCGATATCTCGCGTGAGTTCCGGCGGAAGAAAATCGTATCGGGATATGTCCACCTGATACCCGGTTCCAAGCAGGACGTGATCTACGCGCCGCTCGCTGCCGTCATCGAGCTCGAGCGCGACCTCGTCGCCAACTGCTTTGGCCTGCGACACGCTGCGTCCAGTTGTGATCTTCACCGCTGCCAATCGCTCAGGAAGCCACCGTGCTCCCGCAGGTCGCACCGCTCGAGTTCGGATTTGGTCCCGTACCTTCAGCGGGATATGGGACACGAGCTTGGGGTATGCCACCAGACGGCTGATTCCGGCCGGGCCTACGTCGTGCGGAGAATAGAGCAGGGATGAAATCGGGCCCATGTGGTGCAACCAGGAATGCATACCGATCCAACGCAGGTGCGACTCGCGCGCAATCACTTCAACCTGGGCATTCGCTTCATGCAAAAGGGCTGCCGACTCGAGCGCGCTCTGTCCTGCGCCGATGACCGCGACTCTCTTCCTCGCAAACTTTCGGATCACCCGGCCCTCGTAGCAATGAACTGCTTGTTGCGGAGAAAGATTCTGGAAGACTGCGGGCTTTTTCTTAAACGGACCAATCCCCGCGGCGATCACCACGCGGGTGGAGCGAATCTCTTCACCGTCTTGCACTGTAAGCTTGAAGCCCGATTGATTTCGCTCGACACGCAGAACCGTTCTCGGGTCCAGGTCCGAACCCAGTTGCTGCCGGAACCACCTGCCATATTCCACAAAGGTGTCCAGAGGAAGAGGTGCGCAGGGTTTCCGATTCGATGCGGCCTCGTACGCTTCCAGGGTAAAAGCTTGACCAGGGTCAGACAGATTCGACGCCACACGAGGTGAGCGTAGGAGCATCCCTTCGGGCATCTGGTTAGCCCAAAACCCCATCGCTTCGCCAAAGACCCGCGTTTTCATGCCAGCCGCGCGCAAATAGGCCGCTGCGGAGAGTCCATAGGGGCCCGCACCTATGACCGCGACATCACACCGCGCAGAATCGGGTCCACTGCTGGTTCGCGCGGATCGCGTGACCTCACCACTTACCTTCAACAACTTGTCGACCTCCATCCTTTGAAAGCTATTGCTTGCTGGCAGGATCTGCAGTCCATGGCGAGGAATGCGTTTAGCAACTATCGGAAAGTCGCAACAGCCAACACCCCGGCTAGGCTATGTGCTTGTACAAAACCCGGCTGGCCGCCCGACTGACAGTATCTGGCAAAATAGAGCAAATCTGCCGCACGAACGGCGAATCCCAGGTCGATGCCAACTCCGCGCTCTCCGGCTTCGGGTATCGATAATAGGTCAGCGTGCTTCGCGTCGTGCCAAGCCGGTTCTTGAAGGTGATCAGACCCTCATGATCCAGGTCGGTTCGGCCAAAATCAACCTGTTTAACTCCCGAAGCTTTACAGTCTTCGATGAGGCTCCAGAACAGAAATGGCATGGCGCCCAGCTTGTGATACTTCTCATCTGAGCATCCATACTTGTAAATCACCGAGGATCCATGCCGCAGCGTGAGCAGGGCCGCGATGGAAGTGCCATTCTTGCGGGCCAACCGGATCTGGACCTTATCACCCATACTCTTAACCAGGTTGTCAAACCAGCTTCGCGGTTGCGGAAGAACTCGCAGACGTCTCCTCGTAATCAACTGCAGCCGATAGAATTCGTCCAGGAGATGCGACCCGCCTACTTCGCAGGAAAGCTGTTCCCTCTCTGCTCGCCGGATCTTCCGCTGAATCGAGTTCTTGTGCAAGGTTCGAAAGATCCTCTCGATGCTCTGGTCAAGATCGAGTTTGTGAAGGCAGTACGAACGGCTGGGCTGTAGATCGCAACTCGCTGGTCGCAACGTAAGCGGTCGGAGCTCGATGTACTTCCAGCGCTGGCGATCGCATGCTGCTCGCAACCAATTCGTGAATATCGGGAAATCGTCCGGATCGTTAAGAAGAGGTTCACAATGATCTGCAAACGGCAGCGATACGAAGCGGGTTCCTGTGATCCAACTCGAGACCAGGCACAGAACAATGCCGTCGCGCAATGGTTTCCCTGCCGCTGCGCTCGTCAGGACGCGCGGCTCATAGCCGTACGTGCAAGCTAAGGCTTCTAACCAACCCCGCTGGTGAAATGCTGACGCCTTGGCATGGCGAGCGACCAGGTCATCCCAGCGCCTATCCGAAAGAGGATCGATCGTGTGGAGCTCCACTAGATTCCTCTCGGTGCTTTGGGACGAGCGTTCGATCCGGTTAAATCTGGCGCCACTGCTAGCCATTCTTGTTAAAAGCTCTCTGGTAAGCCGCGAGTAGATTCGGAATCGAATACTTCCAACCAAGCTCCTTTTCCACTCGTCTACGCCCGAATTCACCCATCTTTTTTCTCTCCTCAGGATGGTCGAGCAGCCAAATGATCTTAGCAGCAAAATCGGCGACCCGGTTGCTCGTATCCGCATATACCGCCGCTTCCTGCGCGCTGAATCGCCCTTCCCGCAGATCGAATTGAACGATGGGCTTCCCCAACGCCATGTATTCCATGATCTTGATCATCGTGGAAATATCGTTCATCTCGCATGGTTTGTCTGGGTTAACACAGACATCCGCCGTCGAGAGAATCTCCAATAATTCCTCGTCGGACACTCTCCCCGTGAAATTCATCATCTCCCCAAGATCCTGGTCCTTAACCATATTCCGGAGACTCGTTAGTGCCGGCCCTCCACCTACGCAAGTAAAGTGGATGTCCGCGCGCCCCAGCCTTTTGACGTGCGCCGCCACCTCTACGAGAATGTCCAGGCCATCCTGCTCGCTCATGTTCCCCACATAGCCGACCAGGTAAGCCTTGCCCTTCTTGAGCGCCGGGTTCGGAGAAACCGCCTTAAACGTTTCCGTGTCCGGCCCGTTGCGAACAATGAATACATCCTCCGGAGCAACACGCCCCCGGCTTACGGCGAGATCGCGGTAACTTTCGTTGGTGGCCATGACTACGTCGCTGAAGCGGTAAGTTAGCTTTTCTAGTAGGACCTGCGTCTTGTACAGGACTCCCCGTTTCCCATACTTTGATAAGTACAGTTCCGGTATCGCATCGTGATGATCGAAGATGTACTTAACGCCGAACAGCTTGAATGGCAGCGCGACCAGGAAAATATCGTCCGGAGGGTTGCAGCCCTGAATCACCTGAAATCCATGCCGCAGATAGATCCACCAGACATACCAGAACTCCCAAAACAGAGCCCAGCCGTATTCCCACAAGTACCCTAGCGCGCTATTCCCTTCCTCGGGCATGAAGTGCCGGTAGACCCGGACCCCACCGATGATCTCGTGTCCCAAATCCGCCCCCTTGGCTCTCGGACACAACACCGTAACTTCATATCCCGCCTCATGAAGCGAGTACGCTTCTTTTATTACGCGCGTGTCGAAAGGGACGGGAGCGTTTTCAACTACAATGAGGACTTTTTTCTTCACTGAGAGCGTCATTCCTACCTACAACAACTGGTAGAGACCAGCGAGGGCACTTAGCATCGTCGCCTGTCCCCAGTGGAGCGTGGGAGTCTTGTTGACGATCCACGGCGAATATCGGCGGTAGTAGAAATAACCTGTCCGGTCTTGCATGTTGGTGATCGTCCATTGCGCCACCTTCGCCGCCAAAGACAGGCTTTCCGGGTCGCGGTCGTGGAAAAATACCAGTGTATCTATCGCCTGAGAACTGCACTGGATGTCTAGCGGAAGGGTCTTATGATCGTAATATCTCGGCGTTCCATCGGAAAGAAAGAATGTCTTCTTCCAGTACTCGTATCCCTTCGTCAAGACTTGGTTAAAACGCTCGTCGCCGGTGCTCTCCCCATACCACTTGAAACAGTCCAGAACATACGCCGTATGAAAATTGTCCACCCAGTGCGAATTTGCAATCTCGGCATAGTACCAGGATGAATCGGCTCTTTGATGTTGGGCCGTGTACTGCATCGCCTTCTGCGCCAATTCCCGATAAGACTCGTTGCCCGTGTGCGAATAAGTCCTCGCCAGCAAACTTGCCCCCAGCGTGTTAGCGTTGTGGACTTGCGAGTCCATGATCGGAATGTAGCTGATACAAACTCCCTCACCATCGCGCAACCTGCCCAGATCGTGGACAATGTGCTCGCACGCGCTTACTGCGGTTTGAAGATATTGGTCCTTTTGAAAATGATCGTAAGCATCCAAAAAGGCGTGCCCGATTAGCGACGTCCACACTATCGTAGGCACTCCCTTCGGCAGGTAAAACCCTCGCGATTGATAGTCGAAGTGATTGCCCCAGCACGCTCCACTGTAACCCGGCAGCTTATTGTCTATGAGCCACCGCAGCGCAAACTCAGCTTTGTCCGCCCATACTTGTTCCCCTGTCGCCTTGTGAAGCCGTATGAAGCCTCGCGCGAGAAAGCCCATGCCTTTGCTCGAGTATTCCTTGCTAACGCCCAGTATGGGCCGCAAATTAACCGGAAACCTCCTCACGCCTTGCAGCAATACAGTCCGCAGCAGTCGGGTCTCGAAGGTAAGCGGGCGCACAAACGCGTTCAGGCCGTCGAAGGTGTCGTAGCCGCGGTAGTCATTCTGCTCCAGCCAGCGTGAAAGTTGCTCAATCGACTTGTAGACTGTCGCCTTCAAAGCGAGGTTCGAGCTTTGTGCTCCACCACTCCGTCCGTCAATTGATGCCATCGTAGTTGCCATTTTTACCCTTTCCGTCGACAAATCCATACAGGCCCATGATGATTTGCCGTTTTTTCACGACTTACACCCGTCCACTCCCAGCCGCCCGCTCCACCTTAACAGCAAGACGACCGTCTACGGCGCTTGCATAGGCTATTCGTCCCCGTTCACTGCCTTCCCCCTCGATCCGAACTCCTCCAGGCCCCTCCACAATCCTCATCTGTGCCCGCTGTCTCCACCACCGATTCACCTCACCCGCAGTCGCGATCCACAATCCTTTTTCGCGCCGTAACTCGGCCAAACGCGAAAGCAGCCCTTCGAAAACCTTCTTCTCACGCTCAGTCGTGACATAGTCGGGATGAATAATAAAACTCAGCAGACCATGCTTTTCCATAATCAGGTCAATCTGAGTCTTCCAGAGTGCGGCTTTATAGTCCCTGAGTATATGAAATAATGTGTAGTCTTGAGTTGTGGTGACCGGAATTTCCAGTAAGTTACCGATAAAATATGGCATTACAGTACAACATCCGCCTCGCTGTGGATCAAGGTGGGCCACGTTGGGGACTGACATATCATAGGAAAATTCTAAGTCCTTAAACCACTCTTGCCTTCGGTATAACACCGCTGCCCGAAACCCATCCGCAGCCCACTGCCGTCCGTACTGGTTAATCTTTGCGACCCGCTCCATAAACTGCTGGTGACTCTTGTACAGTCGCCCATCATGGTTAAGATCCTGCACCGCCACTTCAAAACCACGCTTAGTGATTGAGTCCAAGAATGCAGATGTGACTTCGTATCTTTTCTCCGGCACCACCTGGAAGGATGCGTTGACACCGTAGGCCGCATCCATATCCATTATAGTGCCGCAGAAATCCCTTCCCATGCTTGTTTCAACATCGTGGGTCATGATGGCGGCGCTCGGAGCGCCATCGGGCCAGAACCAAATAAACGGAACCCTTTCTACCTTTTGGGACTGGAGTGTGAACAACATTAGAAGCTCAAACAGTTCATCCACGCTCCGATCGACCGGCCAACGAGGAAAAGGAATTCGGTCCCACCCCATAAGATGCACTCTTTGAAGATACTTTCTGACTCTTACCGGCAGAATTGGCCGCACACCGTAATACATGGCGGCCACGGCGGCGTACGTCATCGAGTTTTCATTTCGCGCAGGCGAGGGATACAGTTCGCAACGTAGATTGTCAACCACCTCTTTGATGTCAAAGGGCACGCTAACAGTAGTTCCGTCGACCGTCACCTCCTGAGCCACGTCAGGCATCGTTCCCGAGTCAGCACGGGTCTCGGCCCCAGCGAGACGCCCATAGCCGACGCCCCTTTCGCCGAAACGGAAGTAGCGCGCCGGTCCGGAAACAGGCCCTTTCAGCGCCAGCCGCGCGTAGTGATCCGGACATTTGAAGTAGTCCAGAAAGAATTCGTTCATTGGAGTACTTTGCATGACAGTTTGATGCAACCGCTCCGGCCTGGATGTCGCCCGGGCTTAGACGGCCGCCTTCGCGTCTTTTCTCCCACTCCTAAAGATGACGGGTGAGCCGCGAAGGTGTGGCTGAAGATTCGCACATCCGGGAATACATCAATTACAAATATCAAGGCGCAAACTGTTCGTACCACCGGCCCAACAACTCTCATCGTTCAAGAGGCACTACCGACCCGCCCCATCTGTCTTCGCGAACTGAGCGAAAGTGCCGAGACTAATAACTTCCCCAGTCGTCTTTCTGCACGTTATATGGCCTCCGTTTTGCCTCCGCTACGATGACAGCTCACCGACAGGCTTACTGTCGGCCTCCTGCCCGTAAATCACATTCCGCTCGCTTGCCAGCGTCTGATCGTACAGTTTTTCCGGTTCGTATACAACGACGTGACTGCCTCTGGTTGAAAACTTGAATGGGATACACAACAATTTCTTCAGTCTTTCTCGCAAAGCTTCGCGACGTTCGGGCGGCACGAAGAACAGCATGAAACCGCCGCCCCCAGCGCCTAGCAGTTTCCCCCCCAGCGCTCCCGCGCTGAGGCCCGCTTCGTAGATCTCGTCGATCGCAGAAGTCGTGATTCTTTGTGTCAGCTTCCTCTTTATGCTCCAGCCTTCGTGCAACAAGCGGCCAAAATCGCCGATCGGATGGCTCGGATTCGTAATGATTGCCTCCGCCTGATCGACTAGTCCACGCATAACACTTAATTCTCGAGTCTTATTAGGCGTCTGCCGCAGTTGCTCTTGGGCGATTTCCGAGGCGAATCGGGTAAACCCGGTGAAATACAATGCTAAGTTGCCTTCTAATTCCGCCAGCCTGTCCCCGGAAGTTAGTATCCGGGTTACGTCAACCGAGCCGTCTGTGCCGAAATCGATGCGGTTGAAGCCTCCATAGGCTGCACTAACCTGATCCTGCGCTCCAACCGCTTCTTGTAATATTTCTTGCTCCACCTTGATCGCTTCCATCGCTAGCGCATGCTTGTCCCGCATCTGATCCCTGAGGGCATAGAGGCCGTGGAGAAGTCCGACTGTGAACGCTGAACTTGTGCCTAACCCTGTGCGCGCTGGTAAGTCGGCAATGTGATGAATTTCGACACCTTCGTTAATCCCAAGATATTGCAGGCATGCGCGCACCGATGGATGCTGGATGGCATTGTTGGCGCCGACATTTTCCACCTTCGTGTAGGAAATACGGCTGTGATACTCAAAGAAAGGCGGCAACCATCGGCAAGTAATGAAGCAGGACTTGTCGATCGTCGTCGATAACACAGCGCCGCCGTGTTCTCGGTACCATACGGGGTAATCAGTACCGCCGCCGAAGAATGAAATACGAAGTGGAGTGCTCGTTATTACCATGTCTGGAAAGCCTTCCGTAAAGCCGAAATAAGCGCTACCGTTCAACGCGCCGCCGCTTCCCTGTCCGCATGAGAAAGGGGTACGCCACGACGTAGTACTTTCCTATGCGAAGCCTGGAAGGGAGACCAAAGCTGCAGCGGCGTCGATTTGCAAGATCTTGCGAGCCGCTTCGAGCAGTGAGGATGCAAACACGTCGGCGCCGTTATCTTTGGACTTGCCATCGTCCGTCAGTCGAACTGTACGGCATCCTGCTGTCCTGCCGGCTTCGATATCGTGCTCTGAATCGCCAATCATCCATGACGCGGTCAGATCCAGTTCGTGTTTTCGTGCAGCATCTAGCAGCAGTCCCGGTTGGGGTTTGCGGCAGGCGCAGGGCGGCAGCATCTCATGGGGACAGTAATAGATCGCATCGATTCTCGCGCCCGCCGCGGCAAACTCTTCACGCATCCGCGCATGCAGGGAGTCCAGCTCGGCTGTCGTAATAAGACCCTTGGCCACACAACGCTGATTGCTCACTACAACCACAAAGAACCCACCGCGATTGAGCAACCGGATTGCCTCACGCACATCGGGAAGAAATTCCATTTCCTCCCACCGCGTCACGTATTGGCCTTCAGGAGCTTTTCGATTGATCACTCCGTCGCGATCGAGAAAGGCAGCTTTCTTCATGAAATATCGTCTGTTCTACTAGTTCCGAAATGATGTGCCCGACAAGTATGTGACATTCCTGTATACGCGGAGTCTCGGTCGATGGCGCGCAAATGCAATAGTCCACTGCATCTGCCAATGCTTTGCCTGAAGAACCTGTCAACCCGACCGTGTGCAACCCCATCTTCTTCGCCGTGGACATCGCTCGAAGCACGTTCAGCGACCCACCACTTGTTGAAATGCCGATCGCCACGTCACCCCGGCGCGCCAGGGCTTCAATCTGTCGCGAGAATACCACATCGAACCCGTAGTCGTTGCCGATGGCAGTAACACAGGACGTATTCACTGAGAGCGCCAGTGCCGGCAAAGCCGGACGATCAAACGCAAATCGCCCCACAAATTCCGCTGCGATGTGTTGCGCGTCCGCCGCGCTACCGCCGTTTCCGAACAGCAACACCTTGTTCCCCGCTTGAAAGGCGTCGATCAAGACTTCGGCGACACGGCTCACAGTAGCAATTAGTTTCTCGTCCGCAAGCAGGCGTTGCTTCGCGGCAATCGACGATTCGATTGCATCCTTGACTTGCCCCTCGAAATGTTTCATAGGATCTAATTCTCGCAATCGCGATGCCCCTAACGGCTCACCTTATACTCGTCGGCGAAGTTTCAGAGCAAGGCTCTAATCCTGCCGCAGAACGCAGGCGATCAGCCAGACGTTGCGCCTGCGCATAGTCGTCGGGAGTGCCGATGTCAATGAATACCCCATGCTGTTTCGCTGCATACACTCCCTGGTCGAGGAGCGCTGGAAAGATCTCCTTTTCTAAACTGACCATTCCCGCAGGAATGTGCTTCAAGACCTCGTAATTAAAGACGTACACACCCGCGTTGATCAGGCCCGGAGCGTCACGTCCGGTTTTCTCGCAAAATCTTCTGATCCTTCCGCTCTCGTCCATTTCCACAGTTCCGTAACGGCCGGCGCTCTTTACATCCACAACCGCCATGGTTGCCATAGCTTTCTCTGCGCGATGTAAATCAAGAAGGTCTTGGACTTCGAATTCGAGAAATGAATCTCCGTTCATCACAAGGAATTCCGGAGTGTCCCGTAGCAAGGGCTCCGCGAACTTCACCGCGCCTCCCGTGCCTAGGGCTTGCGGCTCGCGAGAATATTGAATGGTGACGCCGAGCGGGCCGCCATCGCCAAATTCGCGTTCCAGCTGGTCAGCCAGGTGTCCGGTGCACAGGATGAGATTTCGAACTCGCTGGTGTTCTAGCTGGCGAATAAGCAATTCAAGAAATGGTCTGCTGCCGACCAGGGCAAGCGGCTTTGGCGCCGACGGCAGAATGGACCGCAGGCGGGTCCCGAATCCGCCAACGAGAAGAACGACTTTGAGTGTCGAAGATTTCACGGTGCCTTATCGCTCAAACACGGCTCCCCGCAAGCGTTGCATAGGCATTGCAGGTGAGCTGGGCCACCGCGGACCAGGAGTGATGAACGGCGGCATGGTCCTTTATCTCCCGCCGGCCCCTTTCTAAGTTTCGATAAAGATCGCTCGAGAAGTAAGTCCTGATAGCCCTCGCCAGATCTTCGGCATTGCCTGGTTTACAGATGAAGCCCGTCTTGCCTTCGACAATTTCTTCGCGGAACGAGCCCACATCGGTTGCGACTACCGGCAACCCGAAGGTATAGCTAAGAAACAGCACTCCACTCTGAAAGATTTCGTTGTAGGGCAGAACCATCACATCCGCTGCCTTCAGATGAATCTCCATCTCCGCGTCCGGAATGAACTGGGTCTTCAGAATCACTTGGCCGCGCTCTAGTTCCAGGCCGATCGTCTGCTTCAGATCCGCCATGTATTGCTCGTTTCCTTTTTGCACTTCGCCGGCGATGACGAGGCGGTAGTCAGGATCATTCTTGGAGAGTTGTTGAAACGCCGAGAGGAGATGCTCAATGCCCTTGTAGGGCTTAATTCTGCCGAAGCAGAGGATTGTCTTTTCACTACCCCGAAGTCCAAACTTCCGTTTTGCATCCGCCGGAGTCAATTCCGTGTCCGGGAAGGCATCGTTGATTGGGTGCCGGATCACCGTGACCGCGCGGTCGCGAACTCCAAACTCCGCGATGACTTCATCCTTCATCTTCTGCGTATGAACAAAAATATGATCTGCCAACCGGTATTGCATCCTCAATGTTAGCCGATTCAGGAGCGAGTCGTTTCCGTCCCTTCTGCCCTGATTCACGTTGTGCGCAGTAAGCGCAATCTTCTTGCCCATCGCCTTGTAGTAGAGCATCAGGAGAGTTCGATCGAACAGTTGAACCTTGCTGTTCCAAAGGATGTGAAATATTCTCGGCTTCGCGACTGCCGTGTACCGGACGAGACGCCCATAGTGTCGCAAGACTCTCAAAAGCTTGCCCGTCGCTGTTCGCTTTGTTGGTCGAGGTGGCCACAGATTGAAAAACTGCAGACCGGATGTGGTATGCATCTCAGGGCTATCAACTTCGTCACTGCCGATGACGTCCAGACGAACTCCCTTTGCAACCAGCGCCATCGCCAATCCATACGCATATGGACGGTCAAAGCCGCCGGTAAGCAGCGCCACCTCGAACTCAGCGACTTGCGCCGTCGAACTGGCGTGAACGATAACGTTTTCAGTGAGTGATGGCACTAAGACCTTGAGGTTTTCCTACTCATATGGCGGATTCTAAGATCCGCTGATCGGACGCTGGGGATAAGAAGGGCGTTCTTCCTAAATCAACGTGTGTAAAGACGCTTACACCAACGCAGGCCGAGCACAGCGATCTCCACGTCTGTGATGCAAAAAGCGAGGCGCCGTAAAGAAGCTCAGGTTCGCACTAAGCTATCAGCCGTCCACGCCTCGCGTAAGCAAGTCGCTCCAACAAAGCTCATCAGTTGACAACAGCCGTGAGGCCCGTGGGCGGAGCAGGGGGCGGAGGATTTCCCCCGGAATCATCTTGGTAAACGCTCTCGTCGAACTGCCGCACGTCCGGGAATTTCATCGTCCCTGTACACGAAACACCTGGATTAGACGCTAGAGCGTATTGGACGGTCGTGGAACTTGATCCCGTCATTAAAATTTCGTTACTTGCGTTAATTGTAGCGCCCGACGTACATGCCGAATTGACTCCGCTTAATTGAAACGCTCCCATCAGGTGCGTCATATTGGGCAGTCCACTGATCGTCAGTTTCTCGGTTCCGCCAGACCAGGTCGACGCCGTAATCGTGTAGGACTTCTGGTAAGTCGTGTCGACGGGCAAGTTGAGCCACGCCACTTCTGCTGGGATGTCGTAGGCGTACCCGTTGACGTAAGAACCGCTGCTGACATCTGGCCCCGCAGGAGGGAAAGGCTGGAGTTGCGTCCCTGAGCAACTGGTCGGGAAAGTTGTCCAACTCGTGCAGACCTTCCACCACGAAAGCCCCGTTCCGCCGCTCGGATGTGCCGTGCAGGTGGTGGAAGTGTAATTACTAAGGAAGAAAGAGCACGGGAGATCGTTTGACGGAACCGGATTCGAGAACGATGTATTAGGACTAGGTAGACTCGATGGAACTTCACTCGCCACGAACCGCACACCGGAATTCGCTGGAGTGTCACTCGATTGCTGGACTACACTGACGTTGCCCCAGCGCATCAGCGTGCTTGCAACCAAGGAATCGCTGGTCGCTATGCGAAACACCGTTCCGTATCCGCTGCCTTGATACGTTGAGCAGTAGTTGAGGTTTCCAATCACGTTCCCGATGAAGTTCTCCATGCGGTGATAATTGTCGGCTTGCAGACCACGGGCATTCGCTCCGCTGGAATATGTACTGTACGGCGGGTCCCAGCAGAACACATTATTGCGGAAGTAGGTATTCAGGTCGTGAGTTCCCCATGTGTTATCTTCTGTTGCGCTGCTAATTTCATTGCCCTCGAACAGGTCGAATGAACTATAAGCGTGGTGATCGAAGATGTTATTCTCGGTGTACATCGTGAAAGTGTCTCGCCCGTAGTTGTAGGCCCAGACATTCCCGACGTTCTGGCCTTCTCTCACACCCGGAACCCCGGACGCGGAAATGTTGTTCAAGACCAAAGTGTTTGTTGCTCCCTGCAACTGAAAAGCGGGCGGATAACCACTGTCGAGATCCACATCGGCAAAGAAATAGTTATTGGAGATCAGGGAGTTTGCTACACCACCCAAAGCATACATAGGCGAGACGGCGGCAGAGCCAACGAACCGCACGCCTTTGACCCAACAGGCATAGCAATTGTTCATCTGAACGGTTTCATCGCCAGTCACGCCGCTGGAGTAGATGGTCATGTCTTCCAGGCCCACTCCAACCGCGTTGTACGTCGGGCTGTTCCAGCTTAAGACTACCGTTCGCGACGTAGACCAATTCGGCATGTAAATCGCAGGCGAGATGCCAACCGTGTAAGTGCCGCCGCTGTTGCTCACGGAGGTTATGAGAACGGTTTGGTACTGATTGTTGTGTGGGCCACCCCCCGGAGTATCGCTCATGCAGCTCGTGTTGTAGCCACACACATAGAGACCGCCATTATCCGCCGCTGTGCCCGTACAAGGACCAGCGCCACTGTATCCTGTGTCGCACTGATTGAGCGTGGCAATGTCTCCCACTGCCGGAGCGGTTCCAGACAAGGAGTTACCCACGAGACTTACAGCGCCTGCGGCTGGACTGCTGGTCAAAGTAATTGATCCTCCGCTTGAAGCTGCACCCATGAAAATTACGCCCGATCCGCTTACCGATAGAATCGTGCTCATTGGGCCGCTGCCCCGGAGTGAGCAACTATGGCTGTACATGTTGATGGTGCCTTGGATCAGGAACGTTCCGGACCCAAGCAGCACATAATCGCCATCCGTGCAATTGCTCAGCGCCCTATTGATGTTCGAGAGATCAGTCAAAGCGCTTCCAGATGGGCTGATCGTGGAACCGGATTGCGTGCGAGTTGGAAGCGTCCACGGATTCGTGGTGGTTTCCGTATTGCTGCCGCCCTTGTCCGTAAAACTGGCGGGAAGTCCTGCTCCCGTCCAGTTGATTGCCCGACTGGACGGGAGAATGCCCGACCATGCTTGCCCATACGAAAATGTAGAAAACAACAGCAATAGCGAGATAAGGGGGGAAAGATGCGTACAATTGCGTCTCATTACCTCTGGCCTCCGACGAATGATTCGTTTGCGTCTCAAGGAGAGTCTAGCAATGCAACGCAGTGAAATCCACACACAGAAGTACATCAACTGGGGTCAAAAGGGCACCGACCCCTGACCCTCCGGCCATGGCCGTCGGCGTCAGGCGTCCCGCAACACCGATGATTTCCTTTGGCTCCCAAGCGCGCGATCGCCTCAGTGATCCGTGCCTCAGCGTTGTATGCAGGAATAAATGAGGATTGATCCCAGGGGTTTCATGATGATTTCCTCCCCTAAGATTTTCGTGTACGCATTGCGATCTACCCGGCGCGGGCATCACCGGCGTATGGAGCGGCCTTTTCGCGCGAGGGGATGATACCGGATGCTAACGCTTTCGGCGGCAGAAGATCTGGCTTTGGGCCCCGCCGCAGCACCCACTCAAGGACTCTGCTGGTATCTTGCGCTTTCGCCTCCCAGGTGAGGTGTTCCCGCGCATAAGCCATTCCCTGCCGGCGTAACTGCTCTAAATGATGCCGATTGTGATCCAACTCTGCCAGAATCTTCTCCATCTGCGCCACGAACTCGCTCTCGTTCGTAAGGGGTACTTTGTACCCGATTTCTGGATGCACGATATCCCCGGGCCCACCGAAATCCGCGACCACAGGCACGGCGCCGGACGCGAGAGCTTCAAAAACCACGCCTGCGCCGAAGTCGCGCACCGATGGAAAAACCATCACATCCGCCAAGCGTAGCCGCTTGAAGACCTCCTCATGACTAACCCACCCACAGAAGGAAACAGCCTCCTCAATCCCAAGAGATCTCACAAGCTGCTCAAGATGGTTCCGTTCAGGACCATCCCCGAGAGCGGTAAAGCGAGCCAAGCCGTTTCGCAAGAGTGGGGCGGCCGCCCGCAGCGCCAGATCGCAAGCTTTGCAGGGGACCAGTCCCCCGACGAAGATCAACTCAAACTTGTCGCCTGGCCCCGCACTGCGCTCGTCGGCTGAACACAGGGAACTACTAACACCGTTCTCCGGGACAAAAAACAGTTTGTCGCGATACGCGGCAAACTCGCCATACGTGTGGGATGAGGCTGCTATGATCGCTGCCGCATACCGATAGGTAGAGCGAGCGAAAGGCAGATATCGATACAGATTCCGCAAGTTAGAGACCCATCCCTTTTGCTTATCGACTTGACTAAACCCGGGGGGCCACGGCAACCCACCATTGAGAGGTCCGATCACAAAGGGTATAGGTCCCTTCCGCAGGAAGAAAGCAAAAGGACTGGGCAACACCGCTGTCACCGGGAGCACGCGTAGAACTGCATCGAACTCCCCCGCGAAGATCCGACGTCGTAACTGTCGCCATGCTTGCCATTCAAAAGCGAGGGAAAACGGATAGTCGAAGGCGGTCAACGCCTGGCTCGCAAAGTTGGATTTGAAGATCCTGCGGAAACTCCATGCATGGATGCGCTCGAGCGTTGGCGTCCGGACCACCTCGATGTTTCGAAACGGCCCCTTTGCTCGACGCACGTTATCCTCAACAGGAGATCCCACAACCAAAGTGACGTCATGGAGTTGGGCAAGCGCTTTCGCATGAGAATATGCGACAAGAGGCATGCTAATAGCTTGCGGATCACAGAACGGTGCTAAGACCAAAATGCGCAATCGACTCACGTATGATTTCCTTGTTAAAAAGCCGGCATTGGAGGAACCATCTAGCTGTAGATTTCAACTTCTTCGACACGCCGTGGCGGCCGTTCCGGTAGCAGGTCGCGAAGCAGACCAACGGTGTCACTAATCGGCTTGAGGCCCTGGTGCAATGCAATTATTCCGACGATATACAACCCGAAAAATACCAGAGAAACTGCAACCATCCTCACGAAGGCGCCCGGAGCTCCAGACAACGTCGCAAGATAAGGCATAGATCTCACGATCAGAGCCGTCCCCAACCCAGCTCCAACCGATGCCGCAAAAAATTTCCAGATGACGGCGAGTAAAGGCCCCATGCCGAGACCGATGGGTTTTCCCGCGTACCAGAAGCCGGGAAACATCAAGAGAAAATACGAAGCCGTCCAGGCAAAAGCAATTCCAGAAGGACCCCAGCGCAAAGTCAGCAAGAACAAGCTGGCTGTACACACAAATTCCATCAAGCCCCAGCGAAACCATCTCTCCGGACGGCCGATCGAGAGATGAATCCACCCGTGCGTGTTGTACAGCAGCATGACTCCGATTCCCGGGCCGAATAAAGCGAAGATTCGGCCAGCTTCCTCCCACCCAGGCCCTAGCAGAACTCGAAAGAGGTCCTGTCCTACTAAGGCAAAATCCGCTCCGATCCCCATCCCTAACAACGCCAGAACCGCTATCGTCCGCAGAAAGTAACGTTGGTATTGTTCCCGGTCCCGGTTCACCCGGCTAAGTGTGCCCACGACCACGGCCGACAATGGCGCCAATAACTGCGTTTCTGGCATGACAAACAGGTCATACGCTTTCTTATAAAATCCAAGCGCCCGATCGCCAAACCGCCAGCCCACGAGGAGGTTATCCATGTTGCGAGTCACGTAACTGAACGCAAAATGGAAATATACGTTCATCGCGAACTTGAATCCCGAACCGGTGCCTGGGACGCGGCCCGGCCGGCTCGGTATCCATCGGCACATCAACCACGTACCCGCCACCACGGTTGCGGTCTGCATTATACTGGCCCAAACCAGCGCCCAGTAGTGCCACCCCGCCATCGCTAGGACAATCGAGGTAATCACTTGGACTACCTGCCCGGTGAAACCAATGGTTGCGGTCGCTCTGAACTGCAGGGCGCGCTGCAATAGACCGGTATGCATGTAGCCCAAACAGCCGATCACAATCGTCAGCGACATACCCCGAGTTACGTGAACTACAGCCGGGTTGTGATAGAACAGCGCCAATAACGGACCCGCGCTCGCAAACCCTAGCGTGAGAAGCGTACCGATACCGAGGTTAATCCAAAAAAGATTGCTCGCGAGAGAATCTGTGATTTCCTCGCGCTGCATGATCAATTCCGTAAATCCATTCAAACCAAAGCTTCGAAGCAGGAGGCTAAAGGTAGTGACCATCGTCACAACCCCGAAATCGGCCGGAGTAAGCAGCCGCGCCAGGATGACGACTGACCCGATCCCCACAGCAAAGGTACCCGCCGATCCAGCAATGGCCGCCCCCGCGCCACGAACTGCCGTCCGGCGTAGCCCCTTGCCTGTGGCGATCGGGTGGAAAGTACCGTCGGACTGAAAGGGTTTCAACTGTTATTCCTTTGGCAACATTTCCGGTCTCTGGTGTCGACCCGATTTCAGATAGGCCGCCATGCGAGTGGCAAACATCGGCGATCCCAGGCCGCTAAATCACTGGCCATAAAGCCCCGGCCTTCAGCGGTTCGCCCCAAAACGCATCCCATATTATTTGCGCTTTTGTGATTTACGCTTTCACAGCTTAGCTATGTGAGGGATCTGGCTTCAACGGGCGCAGGCCCGTTTCGCCCGGGGCGGGCAGACCGGCGAGTGCCCGGCCCAGTCGATGCGCCAATCCCATGCAGGCCTTTGGCCTGAGGTGCACGGAATCGTAGAAATCCTCATCAGTCGCACTCCCCTCCATGTCCAGATAATATATTCCCGGCATGCGAAGCACTGCCGCAAGATAGGCCTGCTTTCGACGCGAATAGTCGGTGGCCGCCGGAACCCCCTCCGCGTGCCATCGGGGAAGCGGAAGGTCTACCAGCACAAGTCGATCCCCTGCGTCAGAAATGCGCTTGGCGATTGGCATCAGTTTCGCCAGAACATCATCGTCTAATCGAGTCCCAACTGCAGAGCGCCGCTCGATAAGCGCCCGCTTTTCTGCCTCGGCAGGACTTGCTGCCTCATCCTGTGCGGCCAAGTCGATCGCTGGCGGATGGGGTTGGCGAAGAATGTCCTGTACTACCAAAGTGCTGACGCCAGTTATGGTTTCCCACGCCCGCTGCATAATGATCAACGGTCGTAAACTGGCAGCAACAACGGGCAGCGTTGACCGGGGGATTTTGAGTATTGCCCGATCTTCCTCGACTTTCCGGTAGAGCCCGTAACGGGTGAGTTCGCTCTTGAGCGCTTCCCGACCGACTCCGTCACCTCCAAGAAAATCTCCGTACCAAAGGCCGAATACGAATGTACGTCTACCAGAAGATAATGCGGGCAGGACCTCGTAGGCCAGGTTCACTACTAGTTCAAAATCCTCGAGGTTGCTGCCGTCGACCGCCATATTGCTGGCGGATATTCCCGGCATTTCGGAAGCAATCGCGTTGGCGGAATAGTGCTGGAAGTTAGAGGACCCAATAAGGATCACCTGTGGGCCGTTTCGGATGAGCGGGCGTCGATTGTAAACCACTGCGCTGGCGCCGAGCGCGCCGAACGTGAGGTCGGACGCGCGTGATCCTGTGTCCAGTTGGTGGTCAAGGCCCAACCCGTGGTAAGCGGCTGTACTCGCCACGACGCTCAGCCCATAAAGGACCAACATGGAAAGCGCGGATATCAAAAGGAAGCGCGCAAGAGCCATAATCAAAAAGCCTGGTAGATGAACGCGGGTGCTGAGTTCAAGACTACCGCCAGACTGACAACGATGAATCCCCGGACGCCCAGCCAAAGTGCCGCCGCATCCGCCTGTCGCTGTGGCGCACGCGAAGAGAGGTAGCGCGAAAGGGGGGGATCGAGCACGCCGCCAGCAACGCAAGTCACCGCCAATGTCACCGTAAATAGCACTAACGTCACTATCGCATGCGGCAATGAACTCCCCGCCAAACCTCGGCTGGCAAAGAGCGCCACCGTTGCCGCTGCGGCGCTCGCCAGTGTTAGCGCCATCATCGGAATCGCGATCGTCCGAAGCGTGCCCGATCTCACCGCTAGTGTCTTCGCTTCGTTGACCGGGCCGCCCTGGCCCCAACCCAGAATGTCACGCACCTTAGGAGCGCTGATTTCCCACAGGTGCCCCAGCCCAGCGCCGACGACAGTCATCAGCAAAAAGCTTCCGAAGAGAATCGCGGGCCCACTCGACCGCGCCAGTTTAGCGGCCTGCTCCCCGTCGATCCAGAAGGAAGTAAGTGCGATCGCAAGATAGCTCATTGTCGCGGCCCGAGAGAGTTGGAAATACCACCGGCGGCTAGAGAGCTCCTTGTAGTTACTCTTACCAAAGAACTTCGGCATCAGTATTTGCCATAGCCGATTGACTGTGACGCCCGAACCGAGGAACAGGCCGTAGACTACGAAGATCGACGTTGTACCGTGCCATAGCGCCATCACAAAGAAAGTGACATAAAACGCGATTGCCCCCAGGTAAGGTATCGAATTCTTTGTGCCCCATCGTGCTCCCAGCATTCTCAGCAGCGGATTGAAAAGGTAGGACTTGAACCAATTGGACAGAGTGATATGCCAACGGCTCCAAAGGTCGAGGAAACTTTCTGACCTGAACGGATGGTCGAAGTTTTCTGGTAAGACGATCCCCGCCAGGATCCCGACGCCGATCACGATATTCATATAGCCGGCAAAATTCACGAACAAATTGAGCAGATACGCAAACGTAAGCAGCGCGAATAGGTAAATTCCGAAAACTACTTTGCTTTGGCCGAGAGCATCGAAAAACGGTGCCTTCGCCATCTCCACAAAATTGTTGGTGGCACTGCCCATGACTATAACCATCAGGTAGCCGAGCACTACCCGCTTGGCGGAGCTGTTCACTTCCTCCCAACCTGGCGGTGGCGGCCTCCTCTCCTCCTGAGGTGCAAAATCTTCGTACCGTTGGATAGGGCCGGACAGTAGGCTCAGGAAGAAGAATACGTAATTGAGGTAGGCGATGAAGGATGGCCTGCGCAGGCAACCCTGGCCTACATCGATTAGGATATGCAGGATTCTGAAGAGAATGTATGACAGTCCCACTACCGTGAACGCGAAGTTGAAGGTTGGGAATGCTGAAACAATCGGATATCGCTTGAGCCAGATGAAGATCCCGACCAGACCTGTCACCAGAATGCCTAGCCACAGCCCTGATTTTGCGCGCCCGGCGATTAAAATCGCGCCATAGCCAAGCAATACAAACCCCGCCAGCGGCACCAATTGCACCGGCGCTTTGACCATGCTGAAAAGGAATATGCCGTTCAGCCCGAAGATTGTCACACGGCGCAGCGCTCCTGCTGGTGCTAAACGCAGCAAGATTACGGCCGCCAACGCAAATGCGAGAAATTGTGGGGATGTCAGGCTCATAGTTGAGGCAAGCAATCCTTCCCAGACCGGCGAAGAACGCATTGTGCTACGTAGCGAATGGCAGAAAGAACAATGTTTACGAGAACGAGCTCAATGGCACCTGGGGCCCACTCTCTGTTATTGCGCACCCGGCGATGATGTCTTCTTAACGATCAGGTCGGCCATTTCTCCGACATTGTTGAGACTCCGCAATTCGGCCAGTGCGAATTTGATTTTGTAACGTTTCTCAATAGCGACCACCAGGTTGATGTGCGCGAGCGAGTCCCACCCTTCCACGTTGCTGGCGTTGCTTTCCGCCGTCAAACGCAGATCGGGCAAATCGAGTACATCGGAAAAAATAGTCTGCAGATCCTCAATGATGTCGGAGCTACGCATATACGGAGGTCCCTATTCGGATGTGCTTGCTGCGCGGTGTGTAGGAGGAAACAGGGAGGCTCCAGCTAGACTTACTGCCGTCTTCTGCCTTCGAGTCGAGCGCAAAACCCAGCGTCTTGTAATGCTCTTCCACCATGGCGTTCTTTGCCGTACGGAGGTAGCTTCCCGACAGGCGTTCCACCCCCATGGCCCGGGCGCCTTCTACCAGCACATCGAGCATGGCCAGCTCCATGTCCCGTTTCAAAACCCGGCAACTCATGATCCATAGATCCAAGTGCAGCACTTTGTCCTCGCGACGGCCGATGATGACCGAAATCAGGCCATTGTCTCCAAAGGTATCGGCCAATTTCCCGTAAAGCGGCAGGTAGTTGCTGCGGCGCGAGATTTCCTCGATCTCGGCAAGCGTGTAGCGCCGGGTGGTGAGGTTGAACTGATTGGTCTTGTTGATGAGCTGCGTGATTCGTTCGATATAAACCGGTTTGAATACGTCGATCTCAGCCACCATCTGTAAAGAATCGAGGTACTCGCCGTAGTTGGCGAATTTGGACTGCATCACCGCCCTTTCGGCGTTGGCGGTATAAGTGTCTGCCCTCACCAGATCTTCGGAGGAGAGCCCCACCGTTTCAAAATAGTGGCCGGCCTGGAGAATGGAGGGATACAGCGCCACCTCGCTTCCCACGTCCGGAACCGTCACCGCGGGCAGTTGAGCCGAAACAATACTGCGTTCGGCAGGGTTGTCATCCACAAAAACAAAGCTGTCGAGCCCCAGATTCAGCTCCCGGGCAATGGCTAGGATATTTTCATGCTTCGGCTCCCAGTTTGCCTGAAAGGAAGCGAAGTGCTCCAACTTCAAGACGCTGTCCGGATGCGTGAACCCTGATCGTGCGATGTCCAGGTTGTTCTTGGAACACACCGCCAGCAGCACCCCGCGTTGGCGCAGTGACAGGCAGTATTTCTGAAAGGCTGTGTACGCTTCGGCCACCGCAGTCTCGTTGCCGATCTGGATCCTATCCAGGCCATCGTCGCCGATCACTCCTCCCCACAACGTGTTATCCAGATCGAGGACCAGGCATTTCTTCGCCCGGCCGAGCATCGCCCCGATCATGGCGGCCAGCGATCGGGCAATCGTCAGACTCCCTTCCGGGGTAGTCAGGATTTTGTAGCTATACCAGCGCGGCCAGTCAAACCAGCGCGCATGCCCGATCCTGGCAGCAAGAGTATTCAGATCCTGCAAAAGGAGTCTGCGGTTCCGATTGGCTGCTTTTGCGAATTCCAGATTGAGTTCGTAAACAAACCGGGTTTGGCCGCCATAGGCCACTGCATCCAGATTCCCCAGAACGCCAAGCGCCGGATGTTCAAAGTTGTTCTGAATCACCTGGCATCCGACGGTCTCATGGAGAGAGTCCCAAATGCTTTGGAACCGGGTTGTCTCGTTGCGAACCAGAATCTGAAAATCGCTTTCGCTGCAGCCCGCGGCTGGAAACTGCTGGATATTCAGCCAGTGAGTATGTATGTACGCGATATCAGGCTGGAACTCGCGCAGCTTCTCCGGTTCATGGACCGCATCCTCGTAGTACTTGTTGTATTCGGACTGATAGAACGTCGGCTTGAAGCCGTCCGCAAGCAGCAGTACTTCCAGAAGGTCAACCACCTCATTAGTGGTGGTTCCCCCCAGGACGGCCACCCGAACGGGTTGAAGGTCCCGGGTTGAGGTGAGTTCGCGGCAGAACCGCTTGCGCTTTTGCAGAATTTCTTCAGCAGGTAGCTGCGAGATCGCCTTGTTGCTCATGTTCGCATTCATAATCTCATCTGCAAATGCTGCCCGCGGCATAGGCCGCCCATCCTGGAATCATTCCCGCCTGCCTTGCGCCCATCCTTAATGTCGGCGAGAACTCGGCGTTGCCGCGAATAGCTGGGACTTCAATTTTCTTGCCGGAAGATAAAGACCTTAGACCACCGCACCTACAAACGCAGCGCGTGCGACTTACCGCTGTTCCCCACGCGCGCCTAGGACTGGCCTGCGGTCTCCATCGTTGGAAGAGGTTCGTCGATTGCTTCTGCTGTACGGCTTTGCCCCGTGCTCGAAATGGGACTCCTGGCGTTTTCACGCCCGATGAGACCGGCTGCTACGCCACTGGCACTGAACATAGCTAGAAGCAGAAAGAACCACATGAGATGTGGCGAAAAGAATGCAGATTCGGTTATGTTGTAGACTGCGGAGACGACGACATACGCCAGCATAAGGCTGCCAATCGCCGGGTTCATCCGGAACGCGGCTACCGCACGCCGGTAGCCGGTTATTAGAATGAGTGCGATGACGCAACAGCCGATCCACCCCAGGTCTGCATAAACCTCTAGATAACCGTTGTGTGCCTCGTTTATTGAAGATTCGGGATGCCACCAGCCGGAAAGGCTTCGCCATACCTTCTTCCCACCAGGACCGATCCAGAAACTCTCAAATCCGTCGCCGACGATTGGATTGGATACGGCGGAAATTACGTCCGCCCAAATTTCCGTTCGTCCCGTAAAGTTCGATTGCCTGCCCAGAGCGCCCGTGACCATGGACTGGCCTCCGAAGAGCATCAGCAACGCACCAGCCAGAACAATCCCTAGGCACAGCGCATGCACTCGGGCAGGCCGTCTTTTGATCGCTCGCACACCGGTTGCAAGCATGAGGCCGCCGCCGAGGACAAAGCATGCGACACAGGTGGACGAGTTCGCCATCCCCAATAGCGCCACGCCGAACCCAAGCAATGTGGCCTGCGCCAACAGGCGTCGCGTGCGATTGGGAGCTCTCCTCTCAAACAGCAGCGCGCGCACGTTCCATAGCGTGACCAGTGAAACGACCAACACGATGAGACCTAGGGAGTTCTTGTTGGTCGTTACGCCCGTATTCGTTGGTAACCCTTCCGGCCCGTACCCCCGGCCAAGATCGCCATAATACTTAATAAGAAGCACCGACGTGGGCAATAGCAAGAAACCAACGCGAGAGCTTAAGCGTCTCAGAGAGGCGACTGGCTGTCGATCTGTAACGATGACTAAAACCATTACCAGGTCATCGAGAGCTTTAATCCACCTCTTAAAAGAAACACCCGGATAATATGCCCAACTAATACTGACTAAGCAGTAACCGTAGTAAATCAGTATCGGCCAATTTGCCGCAAGGAAAGCACCTGCCAGCTTGCCTCGCCGGCACAGGACAACGATAGCGCTGGCTAAGAGAAGCCCGAAAACAGCCGCATCAAGTGGGCTGCCTTCAAGCTGGACATTCGTTCCATTCGATGGCGCTATGCCGAGCCACTCTGATACCGATCTTGATCCAAGGATCCATAAATAGACGACCGGCAGCCAGAGAGCTTTTGATGTGCGAACCGACCTGTCTCTATCAAGGTAGAAAAGCCCTGCGATTCCGCAGGCACAAACAAGGCTGGCCAGTGAGGCATTCATTCTAACTGGGACGGGGGCGGCTGAGGCTGATCTGCAACGTCATCTCGCGTCCACGAATAGCCGGTGGATCAGCTCCAGCGAGAGCAGTCGGTGAATTTCGGTTGTGTAGTTCCGGTTGCCCTTGAAATGCCCGCGAACTAGGGTCTCGACACCCTTTCGCTCCAGATAGGGCCGGGCCAAGGTGCGCGAATCAAGTAACATCTCCCGGACGTAGCTTGCCAGAATGTCGCGGTACCAGACCCGGTAGTGGTACACCTTGTGTCTGCCGAGGAAGAGACGCTCCAGCTTCAAGGGCGAAACAAAATGATCGAGCCGGGCCAGCCACTGCGGCATCCCGTAGTCATACGCATACTCGGCCTTGAAAGTGAACTCCTGATAATTCCGGTCAATCCAGCTCGCAAGGCCTGGCTTTCCCCCAAAACCGCGATCGGTGCGAATCCGTTGCAGCGCTGCGCTGCCATCGCCAATCAGGCGCACACGAACATCGTTGTTTGCGGTTACAGACTGTGGCGCACGAAACGCCGCACGCACGAAGTCGTTATCGAGGAATGGGGTCCGCACCGCCAGTTGAGTCTGCTCCAACGACAAAATTCCGTAGTGGTGCCAGGGCGCCTGGCAAAATGCAGCAAAGGTCGTCGGGTGACCCTGAATAAGTCCCGTGTAAGTCTGGCGGGCAGCCGCCACGTGGGGCAGAACATCCGCATTGAATAGTCCCGGCGCTGGGTCTACGGGCTTGAACGCTCGAGTCTGGGGGCGCTGTATCTCATCCCCGTAGAGTCCGGTCATTCTGACCGGCGCAATCTCGCGAGCTTTCTCGCTCAGGTACAGATCCGGAGCACGATTAACTTCCACCCCCGCATCCGTCAGGTACACGCTTCGTTCCGCGTAATGAGCAAACCGCGCAAAAAACTCGTCACCGACCGTAATCACCTGATGCGGCTGTTGACATTCCTTGGCAATCCGGCGCCCCACAACTACGTCGCGGCATTCTCGATCGATGCCTCCATACGTATAGCAAGGCAGCGCTTGGGGGGGGAACCTTTGCCACGCCATCACCGTCCGAGTATCGAGCCCTCCGGTCAGCGACACCCCGATCTTTTCGTGACCGTTGAGATAGCGCGGAAAACGGCGCGAAAAGATGTCTCGTATTTCCGAGTGATACGATTCCGGATCCAGCAGGTCCTGCTGTTCCCACTCGCGCGGCTCAAAATACGCTTTCTTGCTCTCGACCGCACCAGCCCGAAAGCTCCAGGCTGACCCGCCGGGCAGAACGTAAACACCCTCGAAGAGCGTCCGATTCTCAAGCACACAACCGCACGCGACAAATTCACCCAGGCTGCGCGGATCGGTCCGGCGAAGTTCAGGCCGCACGGCTAAGATCGCCTTGGCCTCCACCGCGAAATAGAACGCCTCTTTCGCCTCATGATAGTAGAGACGATGCATGGAGTAGCGGTCATTGAAGAGCGTCGCTGCTCCGCGAGTGCGGTCCGACAGAAGCCCCTGAAAGCGTCCATTCAGGCTTCTTGGAAAGTAAGGATCCTCCTCGTAAAGATGAACCAGATACGACGGTCCTTCTGCCTTAAATTGATGACCGCGCTTCTTGAGGCCTTGGACGGTTTCCGGCTCCGGGTACTCCTCGCCAGAAAACACGAGCGTGATGTCGCCGCGCTCGTTTTCGACGGGCATTCCGTCCGAAAAGGAATTCGCGCGCGCCGTCCATCCCACGTAGATCCCGGCCGTCTCGTCAATCAAGGTTCCCGTCACGTAGAAAGATTCGTGACGCAGGACGTTGAGCATCCGCAACAACTGCGGCTCGGCCCAGGCACGAGGCATTTTGGTAATAAGGCCAAAAATTCCAGGCATTTATGAAGGAGATACTCTAAGATTTGGAGCCGGCGGGGGGAGTTGAACGCCCCATCTGCCACATACAATGCGGCCGCTCTGACATTAAGCTACACCGGCTCATTTTTTAAAGCATACAGCTTGGAGCGCGTGTTCACCAGAAAAGTGATCACGCCGTGGGGCAATAGCCCGAGAAGACCGCGATGGAGCTTCAGTCGGACACTGACCGCTCCTTTTGCAGTCAAAGGGACGTAGTAACGCGGTACCAGTACTTCCTCAAACCCATTCCGGATCTTGAATTCGCGTAAAGGAGTATGGCGCTTGTTTCCGTAATTAAACTTCCCGAACGTCAGGTACTGGATTCCCCGTTCCGCGCAAATCTCAACCGCCTTCGCCATGATGGCATTGGCCGGTCTCTTGTCATGATGACTCGCCTTCGGGAGAAACGTCAAGATGGAGGCCACATCTCCCCGATAAATCAGTTTCACAACGCCGATCAACTCCTTCTCGTGATAGGCGCAAATATAATCGCTGCGATCGAGAAATGCTGCTTGGTCCTTCTTGACCTGGTCGAGAGTCTTGCCGTAATGGGTAAAGGTCTTTCCCTGCCGAACCGGGGAATCGTTATTCAGAACTTGAAGGTCCCGAATCAGGTCATCGTCCACGCTCTTCACTTGGACAATCACGCCTCGTTTTTGCCCCCGACGAACATTCTTCCGTGTTTCCTGCGGCAGACTGTCCCACCATTCCTGATAAGTGGTGAGGCGAACCGCGGCAATGCTGTCCCACTCCATGGGATACTGGTACTTCGGTCGCACCGCTGGAAGCTTCTGCCCAAAACATAAGATATCCGCCCGCAAATCACCAGCCCGCTGCTCCTTGAGAACCTCGACGCACCCCTGCGGATTTTCCAGTTCCGTTGTCAGCCACTCCTCCGCCTCAACACGGGCGATTCTTATCCACTTTCCCCCGACCACAATGTCTTTCCCGTTGATCTCCAGGGCGGGCACAGTCAACCACTTCCCCTTGACGGCGATTTCGATGTTTTTCTGCGTAGGTTGCATTTCCTGGTTGTTCCCGTTTCGTTGCGAATAGACCGCCGGCCGCTTTAGCCAGCCTCGGCCTCTCGCTAATTCTAGAATCGGTTCAATTCCTCACCGCCGCCTTGGGCCGAAACACTATTACCGTGGGCCGTCCCCGCTCCTCATATTGACGCTTCTCGAGAACATCGAATTCCGTCGCCATGATGTTCAGCATGGCGATTGGCCGGGACTTATCCTTGTCCTCCTCGCCCCCGCTTGACGCGAACAGCCTCACCACGAACACCCCGCCCTCTTTCAAGTACGCAGAGTAGCGGTCCAATGTCGCCTTCACTTTTCCGAGCGGAACATGGTACATGGACTCGCGGAACAGGATCACATCGTACTTACCCGTGGGAACATAAGTGAGGAAATCGCCGCATTCAAACTTGTTCTTCTCTCCGCGCCCGCACTCCTGGCTGCGCCGGCGCGCCTTTGCCAGGGCTGCCTCCGAAATATCCACGCCGAGGTAACTCCGGTAGTTATCGGCCATTTCCGTCGCCGTATTGCCCGAGCCACATCCAATATCGAGTACATCGCCGTTTGTGGAGTACTTTTCCAGGTGTTGGTACACGCAGTCCCCAACCGTGTTATACGCAAACGCCCACTTCTCCTCCGTGTATTCCTTGTCCCAAAAATGTTTCTTGATGCTGGTGGGGCCATAGCTCAGGAGGAACCCGCGTACGAACTGCAAACTTCGATCCACAATATACATTTTCTAATCTCCACCAAAATTGTGCCGCACAAAAACAATCGGCTTGTGATTCCAAAGCTGCGTGAGTGAGTCTTCTAAGATCTCGCCACAAACTTCCGCAGGCGCTGCATCTGCTCGCGGCGCGTGAAGGCGACCAGCTCCGGAGATATGGAGATCTTCTCCCCCCGTATCAGCGACCATGCATAGCCCGCGCCGAGGGCCAAGCCTCCAAGCGCGAACGGAGGGTTCTTCATCTGATACACAGTCCGGAACAGCTCCCACACCGGATGGTTTCCAAACGAGTAATCTTTCACTCCCATCCGAAAGCTGGCCTTCAGCATTCCCTGCCCGGCCGTATTCATCTTCCGGTGGTGAATGCATACCCTCTCGGTGAAGGTCCGCGTCTTCCACCCTTTCATTCTGGCGGTAACCACCGCGATATGATCGATGCCGCCGCCTTTCACCGGCGTATATCCACCGATCGCCTCGTAGCACTCTCGCCGAAACAGTTGGCAGCCCCCCCACACATTTTCAATGTTCGAAAAGCGGTAGTCGTATTGCAGCGATCCTTCCCGGAAGGGCGATCCACCGACGCCGATTTCGGCGCTCTCGCCGATCTTGCTCAAAAGATACTGAAAGTGGTCCGGCTCAATCGAAACGTCCGCATCAAGATTGCCGATCACATCCGGATTCAATTCCTTCGCCCGGGCATAACCAGCGTTGAAGGCATATACCTTTCCGGCAAAGTGCCGCTCGGCGCGCTCCGGCATCCTAAGCAACTCAATCCACGGATTCTCCCCGGTATATTTGCGCACGATGTCGTCGGTGCCGTCGGTTGAGCCGTCGCTGACAATCACCCACTTCAGCGGGCGGTACGTCTGCTCGACCATGGATTTAAGGGTTAGTTCAATGAACTGAGCCTCATTCCGCGCCGGTGTGATCAGGACGTAAGTAGGCAGCGATGCCATGATTCTGGAAAACCGCACCGCAATGGACGCGACCGCAAATTTGACGCTAGGTAGCGACAAGCGACTGTGCCCCTTGCGGTGTGCTCGACACTCCCCCGATTCCAATGTAGTGGAACCCTTTCGACACCACATCCTGGCTAGACAAAGCGTTTCGCCCATCGATAATGAGCGGTCTTTCCACCAGCGTAGCCAGCCGGCTCCAATCCAACTTCTGGAACTCTTTCCACTCGGTCAGAAGAAGAATAGCGTCGGCGCCTTTGGCTGCTTCATAGGCATCGTGGCAGTAAGTTATATCCGGGATTTCTTTCTTCGCTTTTTCCATGGCCTCCGGATCGTAAGCCTGGATCTGCGCTCCTTCGGCCTGCAGCCGGCGAATAATGGCAAGCGCAGGCGCGAAGCGAACGTCGTCGGTATCGGGTTTGAACGCCAGACCCCACGCCGCGATCTTCTTCCCGCGCAAGATCCACAGTTCCTTTCGCACCTGCTCCACGAAACGGTCGACGCGGCCCTGGTTAATCTTTTCTACCTCTTTAAGCAGAGAAAAATCGCACCCGGATTTTTCCGCGATCCGGATGAAGGCCTGCACGTCCTTCGGAAAGCAGAATCCTCCAAATCCGATTCCCGGATTCAGGAACGCCGGACCGATGCGCGGGTCCAACCCCATCCCGTGCGCAACCTTGGTCACGTCGGCGCCGACCACCTCGCAGAGATTGGCCACCATGTTGATGAACGAAATCTTCATCGCCAGAAAAGAATTGGAGGCATGTTTAATCAGCTCTGCCGAATTGGTATCCGTAGCCAGAAAAACGGGGTCCTCGCGCTTCGGGCAGTTCGCGTGGATGGGGCAAGCGAACTTCTGTTTGACGATCGGTTCGTAGATTTGTCGCAGAAGCCCCGCCGCACGCGGCGAGTCGGCTCCGATGACGATCCGGTCGGGGTGCAGAAAATCCTCGACCGAGGTTCCTTCCCGCAGAAACTCCGGATTTGACGCCACATCGTAATCCAATCCGCTTGTGCTGTGCACCGACAAGTGCTTGCGCAGTTGCGCGCCGGTTTGCACCGGCACGGTGCTCTTTTCGACCACCAGCCGATACCCCTTCGCCTGCTTCGCAATCGCCCGAGCCACGCCTTCGATGGCGGAAAGATCCGCGTCCCCGTTGGGCAGCGGCGGCGTTCCCACGCAAATGAAAATCGCCTCGCCCCACGCGATTGCCTCCTCCGTGGACCCGAAGCGCAACCGCCCTGCTTTGCGAACCCCTTCGATCACATCCTCGAGATGCGGCTCAAACAGCGGCATCCCTCCATCCTGAAGTTGAGCGAGTTTTCCGGCGTCGCTTTCACTGCAGAAGACTTCGTGACCGACTTGCGCGAGGCAAGCCGCAGTTGTCAGGCCCACGTAGCCCGCACCAATGACTGAAAGCTTCATTTTGTCGTCTCTTTATCTCTAAAATTTCGGAGCGTTGCAGTGGAAAGCGGTTTATGCGTTCCGGTGCGCTCCAGCCAGGGCGGCATCGCCCTCGGCGTGCTTGTCAGCGGACTTGCAGGCCACGATCTCCTGAACCACCCGCGCCTGTTGCGCCGCGGTCAATTGCGGATACATCGGCAAGGACACGATTTCAGCCGCCACTTTTTCGCAGATGGGGAAGTCTCCCGCTTTATGGCCCAGGGTTTCGTAGGCTCGCTGGCGGTGCAACGGAATCGGATAGTGAATTCCTGTGCCGATGCCGGCTTTCCCCAAATGCGCCATCAGGCCTTCGCGATCCTCCGTCCGAACCACGTACAAATGATAGACCGCGCGCGACCAGGAGGGTTCATAGGGCGTTACGACTCCGCTATCGAAAGCTGCCAGCAGACGGTTATACTCTGCCGCCTTTTCCCGCCGCTTTGCGTTCCACGCCGCCAAATGTTTCAATTTCACGCTCAGAATTCCCGTCTGAATCGAATCCAGACGCCCGTTGTATCCCTCGATATCGTGGTAGTACTTTTTCGCCTGGCCATGATCCCGGATCATCTTGCAGGTATCGGCCAGCTTCGCGTCACTTGTCGTGATCGCCCCTCCTTCGCCGCATGCTCCCAGATTTTTCCCGGGATAGAAGCTGAAGGCGCCCGCGCGTCCCATCGAACCCGCGTGGAACCACTGGTTTCGCTTGCGCGAGAAGTATTCGGCTCCGTGCGCCTGGCACGCATCCTCGATCACAATCAACCTGTACTGCTCGGCCAGATCCAGAATCGCATCCATGTCCGCCATCTGCCCGTAGAGATGCACGGGAACGATGGCGGTTACCGGCCGGCCGCTCCTCTTGCTTACCAGATTCCCTTCCCCGGACCGGGTGCACTGCGTTCCCAAATACTTGCGCAGTTTCTCCGGGTCCATGTTGTAGGTGCGCTCGTCGATGTCGACGAATTCGGGCCGTGCCCCCACCTGCGAAATGGCTTCGGTCGTCGCAATGAAAGTGTGTGGAATTGTCATCACCGCGTCGCCCGGCTTTACGCCGGCCGCCAGCAGCGCAAAACGCAGAGCGTCCGTCCCGCTGTTCACAGCCACTGCGCGCCCCGTGTGGCAGAACGCGGCAAACTCTTTTTCGAAATTCTCGACCATCGCGCCGCCAATGAAGCCGGCCGTGCGGATTGCCTGCTGAAAGACCGCGGTCAGCTCCTGTTCAAGCTCGACGTGCGGTGTGACCAGATCAAGAAAAGGTATATTTTGCGAATGATTGTTTTGCGAATGACTCACTTTGCTACCCCCGTTTCAATTTGACGCAGAATTCGTGCTGGATTGCCAGCCACAATGGTATTGGCCGGCACGTCTTTGGTAACCACGGCGCCCGCCCCCACTATGGCGTTTTCTCCGATGCAGGTATTGGCCAGGATGGTCGCGCCCGAGCCGATGGAGGCTCCTTTCTTCACCACCGTACGTTCCACATGCCAGTCGGCTTCGGTCTGCAAGCCGCCCGTGGCCGTCGTCGCCCGCGGATACAGGTCGTTGATGAACATCACGCCGTGCCCGATGAAAACGTTGTCCTCGATCGCGACCCCTTCACAGATGAAGGTGTGGCTTGAAATCTTGCAGCGTTTGCCTACGGTTGCGTTCTTCTGGATCTCCACGAACGCGCCGATCTTCGTTTCGTCGCCAATCTCACATCCGTAAAGGTTGATGAACTTGGAAAGCTTCACATCTTGTCCAAGCTTCACGTCGGGTGCAATACAGACATAAGTATTCATAGATAGAATTTCACTCCTCAATCCGCACTCGCCTCCTCCGATTCGCGCTTCCACATCGCCGAGGGACTGGCCACAGCTGCGATGTGGCGTTCATTCGCCGGGCCACCATTGGCGAATGGGCCGCCCAGTTCAAGCTCGCGATGGAGACTGTCGAGCGCGCGCTTCATGTCCTGCTGCGGCACCACAAACGACATGCTGCAATCGGAAGACCCTTGCGCCGTCGCTATGATGTTTACCCTTTCCTGCCCCAGCGCGGAGAATGTGCGCGCTACCGTCCCAGACGCCGTTCGCAGGTTCTGGCCGACCAATGTGACCACGGAAACGGCGGCATCAAAAACCGTGTGTTCGACTTTTTCATGCATCAGGTCGGGCGAAAACTCGTGGCGTAGCGCTTCCACCGTGCGCTTCGCTAGCGGCGCCGCTACCACCAGGCAGACGTCGTTATGCGAAGAAGATTGCGAGATCAGCAGCACATCGGCTCGAACCGCTGCCGCGGTTGCCACCGTCCGCGCCAACGCGTTGGGAACGCCTTGCGTCCCGCCTTGATTCAAGGGGCCCGCAACCGTAATTAGCGCCGCATCCCGGATGGCGGCCAGAGCCTTGATTCCTCCGGCGTTCCGTGGACCCGTGGGCGTAATCTTGGTTCCGGCATCCTCTGGTGCAAATGTGTTCTTGATCCAAATCGGAATCCCGCTCTGTTGTACCGGTCCAAGCGTCTTCGGGTGCAACACCTTCGCCCCAAAATAGGCCAGTTCGGCCGCCTCGCGATACGAGATTTCAGCGATCGTGTTTGCTCCTGCCACTACCCTCGGATCGGCGGTCAGCAGACCCGGCACATCGCTCCAGATCACCACTTCGTCGGCGTCGATTGCCGTACCTAGTATCGTGGCCGAATAATCGGAGCCGCCGCGTCCCAGCGTCGTGAGCACGCCCTCCTCGTTCGCCCCGATGAAACCCGTCACCACCGGCACCACGCCTTTTTGCAAAACCGGCACCACACGAGCCTGACAGCGCATGCGGGTCAAGTCTATCCACGGCTCGGCTCCGCCGTGATAGGAATCCGTCACAACCAGTTCGGTCGCCTCTATCGCCTCGCTGGCGATTCCGATCTCTCTGAGCGCCGCCGCCACCAGCGGAGCACACAGCCGTTCCCCAAGTCCTGAGATCGCGTCCAGAGTACGCGGCGTCAACTCGCGCAGCAGGATCGTGCCGCGGCAAAGACGCTCCCCCTCGGCAAACAGACCGTTCAGTTCGCTCTGCAGACGCTTGCGCTCCGCGCCGGAATGGATCAAAGCCGCGACCGCCTCGTCGTGCTGGCTCCTCAACTGAGCGAAAACGCCCGCGACTGCGGTTTCATTCCCGGTTTTTGATTCCATCGCCGCCTCGATGAGTTGATTGGTGACTCCACTCATCGCGGATACGACCACTGCGACGCGCGACTCGCGCGCCGTCGCCTGAATAATCTCGACCACTCTTCGAATGCAGGAAGAATTCCCCACCGACGTGCCGCCGAACTTCATCACCTGGAGTGGCTTTTTCATCTCGCTGCAATCCTCGCGGTAGCGCCGCTATCCGCCGGAGCTTTCACGGCTGGAACCGCCGCCGTTTCAGAGTGCACGTCGCCGCGCGAATACCACCCACTCTGCTTTCGGCTTCGGAGGATGCAGGCATGAACCAGCTCGGGCGTGTCCCAGGGCACATCGTGATATCCAGTTCGCAGGAATTCGCTCTGCGAATCTCTCGCCCACTCCTGTGGAAAAAGCGCGATCGTATCGCGCCCGGTGACCGCCGGCGCCACGCGAACCGAATCTCCCGATATCGCGCCGTATAATGCCGCTGGAAGATCGCGTCCCGCACCGAGCGTGATGTGTCCGACTTGAGTTGCTCTAGGGTTCATTTCGATCAGGTAAGCGTTGCCCGTACTTGCCTCCAGCATGAAATCAAATCCAAACAACCCGGACAGACCCATCCGCCGCACTACCCTTTCCACTGCGGTCGATACTTCAGCGTTTTCGATCAACCGAACCACCGTCGCGTGCCCGGCAGCACTGCACTTGCGCAGCACTTCAAAATGAAGACTCGCCAGAACGCTGCCCTTCCAGCAGGCAACCGTGCTGGTCGCTTCGTGTCCTTCCACGAAGCTCTGCGCATTCACGGTTGGCCGGTGACGCCGCAACGACGGCCAAATCAGGCTTCTGTCTTGATCGAGCAGGGCCCGCTTCAACGCTCGCGCTAACAGCGGCGGCGACTGCAGCTTTCGAAAAGCGCGGTGCGCTTCCAGGGCGGTGCGGACCAATCGAACCCCTTCGCCTCCCGAACTGCCGTCGGCCTTGAGTACAGTCGGCAAGCCAGAACGCTCGACCCAATTCCTAAGAGCTTCGTCGTTCTTGACAATGCCGGTTTCCGGGACCCGGATTCCTTCTTCCCCCGCCAGGTCCATGAATGCCGCCCGCGAATGCGCGATCGGGAAAGCCTCCGGCGATCCCAGAGAGCGCTCGATCAGATCTCCTAACGCCGCCGCGTTTCGTGCATACCGTTCGCGCCGGCGATAAAGCTCGTGCAGATGCCACGTCGCCAGGTCATCCCCGGGCACAACCACGTCAGGCTTCGCGGCAGCAATCGCGTCGGCAACCGACCGCAGAGGAGCCAACCCCTTGTAACGATGAATGCGGCTCGCCGCCGCAGTCTTGGTTACCGGGTGCCGGGCAGGACAGAGCACTTCCACCCTAAAACCGGCTTTGGCCAGAGCCACAGCCAAGCGGGCCGTCGGCACCCAATTTGTCGTCGTTATGACTAAGGCAGTTGGTTTCACAGAGCGAATGGCCGGTTTAACAGTTAGCCGCTGCGGTTGCGACTCCGTCAGCAGGCGAGTTCATCTCGCAAACTGTCGGGCCGGCGCGATCACAGGTGGACGAGTTCCCCGCGCTTGGCGAGCGACTCACAGGCGGCTTCCAACATCCGTACCACTTTCAGTCCAGTGCAGCCGTCGTTAAACGGATTTTGATTCTTCTGAATGCACTCCACGAAATACTGCAACTCCAGCTTCAGAGCCTCGACCTGTTCGACTTGCGGCGCCCACATATCGCCCGAGCGATAGCTGACCAGCAGGTTGTATACGCCCTCCTGGTTTTTTACGTCCACGCCCTTGTCGTAAATCTTCAGCTTTTCGTCGGCTTCAAGATCGTTCCACACCAGCATTTTCTTTTCCCCGCCGATCAGCGTGGTTCGAACTTTGACTGGGGAAATCCAGTTCACGTTGACGTGCGCTATCAGCTTGTCCGGATAATAAGCCGTAATGAAGGCAATATCTTCGTACTTGTTCAGGTGCGCTTGCCCGGTGGCCGAGATGGCCTCTGCGTCTTTGTGCAACAGGTGGTTCATGATGGACAGGTCGTGCGGCGCCAGATCCCAAATCACATTGCAATCGTGCTGGAACAGCCCCAGGTTGATGCGCGTCGAATCGTAGTAGTAGAGCTTGCCCAGCGTCCCCTCCTTGAGCAGCTTCTGTATCTTCCGGACCGCGCCCGTAAACAGGAAGGTGTGGTCCACCATGATTTGCAGGCTCTTCTGAGCCGCCAGGTTGATCAGCTCTTCGGCTTGCGCGGTGGTGCTGGTGAATGGCTTCTCCACAAATACGTGCTTGCCGTTTTCCAGCGCAGCCTTGGTCAATTCGTAGTGCGTCCACACCGGCGTGATCACCGCGATCGCATCGATGTCGGGCGAATTTGTCAGTTCTTGATAGTGGCTATGCACCGGAATCCCGGGATGCGCCGCATGGACGCGCTTCCGGGCTGCCGGCGTCTGATCGCAAATTCCGGTGACCTCGCATCCCTCGATAGCCCGCAGATTTCTGACGATGTTCGGCCCCCAATACCCGTAGCCAATGACTCCAAACTTCAGCATATGAATTCACCTTTAATGGTTGATTTTCGCTCGCACCGGGGGGATGTCGCCGGGCGGTGACAAGCGGGACAATGATCTGGCGAGTAAGAAATTTGCAAATAGGACACTGCAGCGGGGAAAAATCAGCAGGCGCCGTCTCCGCCGATCACGGCTTTCGGCGTCTGTAACAGGATCTTCAGGTCGAGCAGCGGAGAGCACTCCCGCGCGTAGCGCAGGTCCAGCCGCACCATGTCGTCGAATTCCACCCGGCTCCGCCCATACACCTGCCAGAGCCCCGTGATTCCCGGCTTGGCTTCCAGCAGCCGCCGGCGGTGCCAGGTCGCATAGGCTTCCACTTCGTAGGGCACCGGCGGCCGCGGCCCAACCAGCGACATCTCCCCCTGCAGCACATTAAACAGTTGTGGCAGTTCATCCAGACTCGAGCGCCGCAAAAATCTGCCGACCGGCGTGATCCGCGGGTCATTGGTCAGCTTGAAAACTCCGCTGCCCCTGCCGTTCGCCTGCTTTTTGTCCGCCCTTCCTTCGATCAACCGGCGCACATATTCCCGGTGCTCGCTGGAATCGTTGTTCACATACATCGAGCGGAATTTCAAAAACGTGAAGGGCGTCCCGTGCTCCCCAATCCGTTTCTGCCGGAACAGCACCGGCCCGCGAGAAGTCAGTTTGATGGCCGCCGCGATCGTCAGAAATACCGGTGACAGCAGCGCCAGCAGCCACAAGCTTCCCAGAACGTCAATCACGCGCTTCATCGTGCGTCCGAACCGGTTTGCCTTTTGCCGTTTTTCCAGATCCGGGTACAGCGTCGGATTGCTCGGGCGGTTCGGATCATCCGCGTCCCAATCGTCGGGAAACACGTGGAACGAAAACTTGATGCGGCTGAATTGTTCCGCATCCAGCCGTTCCCGCAGCACTCCGCCCAGACGCGCAAGAATCGTGCTCAGCACCAGATTGTTATCCAGTACGATCTCGGTAAACATGACGCCAATGACGGCGCCTTCCTTATACCAGCCCGTAACATCGGTCTCTCGCGTCGCTCCCTGCAAGGCGGAAAGCAAATCCACCAGCACCGTGTTGCTCCGGTCGCCCGATGCATCTGCCACATTGCTCACACACGTGTCCACCAGGAGCAGCACGAACGGCCGCTGCGAGCGCTCGCTGCGCTTGCGCTCCAATGAGATCATCCTGTGAAACGTATCTTCGCTCAACACTTCGGCGCCTCCCACAGGCGCTTGCGATTGCCGGATTCGTGCGGAAGTTCGGATCGAATCTGTCGGACGCGTTGCCACCTGACACTCCTTCGCAAGCCGCCCTTTCAACCAGCGGGCTTGGCACTTTCATCTTTCAAAGGGGGAAACTTGCAATTCCTAGCGGGGAACTAGGCTCTAACTTCAGGCTTGCTGCCAGACTTTGTTATCGCACTATGTTACTCTGGCTCGCTGTTGCTTACAATCGGACTCTTCGCGGAACTCGGCCCGCCTGCGCGGGCTTGGGCGTAACGGGAATAGTAATCTTTGTGCTCGCTCGAACTGCAGCTGTTCACGACCACGCCCAGCAATCGCGAACTCTCAAACGAACTGACTGCCTTCTCCACCGTCTTTTTCTCGCTCACGCCTTCCCGGATTACGACCAGCACTCCATCCGCCAGCTTCATCCAGAAAGTAGTCTCCGCCACCGGCGTCACCGGAGGCGTATCGATGATAATCCAGTCGAAAAATGTTTCCGCCTGATCCAGCAACTCCCCCACCCGTCCTGCCTGCATTAGCTCCAGTGGACTGTCGGGGGTGCGGCCAGCGGGCATAAACCACAAACCGGACCCCGAGATCTTGTACACGGCCTCGCCCAGCTCCAGCTTTCCTTCCAGGCATTCGCTCAACCCCGGCAAGGAACGATCGAACCCAAAACGCTCGGCTAGCGTCGGCCGGCGCAGGTCACCATCGATCAACAGCGTCTTCAAGACCTTGCTGCGCGCCTGGTTTAATGCCAGATTCGCGGCCACCAGGCTCTTCCCTTCTTGTGGCGCCGTGCCCGTCACCACCACGCGCTTCAGTTTGCGCCGCTCGCGAAGATGCCGCAACTTCAAACCCAGCACGCGAAACTGCTCCGCTGCCGGGCTCCCTTGATCTGTCATGCACACCAGCCGCGAATCGGCTGCCAGCTTCGGCACCATCACCCGCGACCCGGCAAACATCTCCGCTGCCACGCTCTCGGGGCTCGGTACGGGAGCCGCTGGCAACGCAGGCACAGCGCCCGTTTGCCCCGCTTTCGCCTCCACTCGTTCCAACTCTTGCAGCAGATCGGCAACCGATTCGGTGGGAACGGCGGCAGTTCCTCCTGTCCGTTCGGCTTCAGCCCGTTGTAGCGCTTCGAATATATAGCTCATGGAAAATTCTCTCTTTACTGCAATCGTCCTTTCGGATCCACTGGCTCGTGAATGCGATTTCGCACCTCGAGCAGCATCTTTACTGCCCGCAGCAGGTCCTCATCGTCGCTTCCGCGCGCCACTTTGGAGGTTCCATTGCTCTTCTCCGTCGTGACCCCGAGCCGCAAATCCCCGGCCACCGCGTGTACGGTCTCGGCCGTTACCGTCGCTTCCTGTCTCGCATAGCCGGCCAGCAGCGCGTTCTCGCAGATCGTATTAATCAGCCGTGGAATCCCTTTCGAGTGCTGGTGCACGGCCGCAATCGCCCCTTCCTCAAAAATCGGCGGGCCTCCATTGAGCCCCGCAATCGTCAGACGCCGGACAATATACTCGCCCGTTTCGTTCAGGTTCAGGCAATCCAAATGGCAACGCAGCGCCACCCGCTGTTTCAGTTGCCGCAGCTCATGGGAATCGAGCTTCTGGTCCAGTTCCGGCTGGCCCGCCAGCACAATCTGCAGCAGCTTCTGCTGCGATGTTTCCAGGTTGGTCAACAGCCGGATCTCTTCCAGAATCTCCGCCGAGAGATGGTGCGCTTCGTCGACCACGAGCAACGTGGTCAAGCCCCGCTGATACCTCTGCAGCAGATACTGGTTCAATACGTGGATCAACTCGTCTTTCGCCTTGCCCGCGTTGGGCAACCCGAGGTCGCCCGCAATATAGCGCAAGAACTCCAGCGGCGAGAGGCTGGGATTGAAGATCAGCGCAAACGCCGTGTCCCTCCGTTGCAGCAGCCCCAAAAGCGAACGCAGCAGCAGCGTCTTGCCCGTCCCCACCTCCCCGGTCAAAACCACGAACCCACGGTGCGCCGTCACGCCGTAGTACAGTGTCGCAAGCGCCTCGTTATGCCCCGTCGTCGGAAAAAGAAACGACGGGTCGGGAGTGATTTCGAACGGGTTTCGCTGCAGTCGATAGAATGCTTTGTACATGTTTTCGTCTTAATTCAAAGCCGGCCGCAACCTAGCCGTATAAATAGGTTACCGCCCCCCCAATCAGGATGCATCCGGCGATTCCCATCGCCGCGGCCGTTGCCAACCACGAACTGCGCCGCTTCCGGCGCTCTTCCGAGATCGTTTCGATCGGCGGAATCTCGGCAATCACTTCGAACGGCATCCGCTTCCTGATCTCTCGCTCGGTGTATATTTTGCCCCCCAATTTCTCTTTGCCCACTGCCAGTCCGCCGCCCAGAACAATGCCCACCGCCAACCCCGCCCCGCACAACAACAGTCGATTCGGCTTGTAGGGTCTTGCCGGAAGATTCGGCGGATCCAACATCCGGAAGTGCTCGCCCTGCTGCGTTTTCTCCAGATTCGTCGACATCTCCGACTCGTTCTTCTTCTTCAGCAGCGATTCGTAATCGGCCTTCGACTGGTCGTAATCGCGCGTGATGTCGGCAAACTGCTGTTCCATCACTGGCGCCATATTCAGCCGGCTTTGGTACTGGGTGATTTTGTCTTGCTCGTCCTTGATCTCCGCCTGCCGGTTCGCGATCTCCAGACGATTCGCCTTCAGCTGGCTCTCCAGTTCAAGCATGGGTACGCTTTTCGGTTCGGTCGACGCCGGGGAGGCCGCCTCTGAACTATTGCTGCCTCCGTTTTTCATCTCGGCAGCCATCCGCGCGCGCGCGCTTTCCATCTCCGCAATCTGTTCTTTCGTCTTGCGCACGTCGGGGTGCTTCTCGGTGTAGTGCGAAGTCAAATCCGCCAGCCGCGCCCTGAGCTGATCGAGTTCCTTGTCCATCTCGGCCAGCGCGGACGGCCCGCCTTCCCCTGTCTTCGAACCCCGATCCATCGCCCGGTATTGATTGATCAGCGATTCCAGGTAAGTGTTTTGCTGCTTTGCCCGGTTCAGTTGGTCTTGGTTTGCCTGCACCTGGCTCTGCAGACCGGCCAGTATCTGCAGATTGCTTTGCGTCTGCGTCGGCAACTCGCCCAGATGCTGATCTTTGAATACCCGCATCTTCGCTTCTTGCGCCGCCAGCTTTTGCCTCGCCTGTTCCAGCTGATCTTCCAGGAAGCTGGTCGTGTTCTCCGAACGCTGCTGCCGCTGTTCCAGGTTTTCCGTAATGAACAGATTCGCCAGTTCGGCGGTCGCCAGCTGCGCCGTCTTTGCATCGCGGCTCATGTAATAAATATTGAAGGCCGAGAGCTTCCGGTCGTCTCCCCGCACCAGCTCGATCTCAATGTCCTTCCGCATCTTCTCGACCAGATCGTCATCGCTCACCCGCTTCCGGTCCTTCGCGTACAGGCCCAGGCTGTCGATAATGCGGAGCAGGCGGGTCCGGCTCAGTATCTGCTGCGAAATGCTGTCCAGCTGCTGTTGAATATCGGCGTCGACGTTCGACACCACGTATTTCTCCGGTACCGACGGCTGCTCCACCAAAATCAGCGTCCCCGAACGGTACGTCGATGGGATCAGCCAGCTCGCTCCCCACACCAGCACCCAGCCCAGGAAAAACGCCGCCAGAAACTCCCACCGTCTCCGGCGGATAATCCCCTTGATCTCGCTAAACTCGAACGGCTCGCCCAATTCTTGGAATTCTTCGTCCATGCTTACATCCCTAAAGCCTTCGCCCACTGATAAGAAAGCGTCGCGAAAAAACGATTCCGGGTTGCGTCCACAATGCCGGTTTGCTGCTGGAAATCATGCGTATAACCCAGCCTCAACCCCAGTTTCTTGCCGACATTCCGCTCCAGCCCAGCCCCAGCCGAGGTTAGATCGATTGCGTTCGAATTCCTCGACGCGGCCACGATGGCCGCTGGCAGTATCGAAGAGTTTGTTCCATAGCTGGCCGTTGCCGTCACCGCCCAGCCCGGCCACAGTTCGCGGCGCAAGCTGCCATACGCGTTCCCCAGCCGCACTGCCCCCAGAACTCCTCCTCCGTCGCTGATGCTCCGCGCGTATCCCGCCAGCACGCTCGTTCTCGCGTTCCGCCAGCCCGCTTCGATCCCCCCTGTCGGTGACCACGACGTCGACGTCAAAGCCACCCTTGTCCCCGGCTGCGTGCCGTTCGCAAGCCCCTGATTGTCCGCGTACTGCGCTCCGCCAAAAGCACTCACGCTGAACCGGTTCCCCAGATTCATCGTGTCCACTCCTAGAAAGCTATGGACCTGCGTTTCGCCGTCGGGATCGAACGTAATCCGCTGGAAACGATAGCTCAACCCTGCCCAGTCTCCATGAAAAATCTTGTGCAACCAGAATCCCGCGCCCGTCGCCGTCTGCGTATTCGACAGCACCGCTTGACCGGCAACATTGCTGAAATTCAAATCGTAAAACGAACCGCTCGCCCCGACCAGGTCGTTCAATGCGAAATGATAATTCGTCTCCACCGTCGTTGATTCTGCTCTTTGCGTTGCCAGCGGCGTGATCAGGCTGGCATTCGGACCGCCCGCGCCTTCGACCACTTGCCCTCCAACGCCCGAGTCAAAAGCCCCGGTGGTCATCGAAAAGTTTTCCGCCACCCGCAGATTCACGTGCGGGCTCAGCCGGAACAGCGAATCGAAATTCACGTTGTGCGAACCCTCGTCCTCGCTGGTGAATTTCTGGTTCACCGTTAATCCTCCAGCATACCCCAGCGTCCAGCGGGTGCGGCTCGTCGATTCTTCAATCGCGATGTTGGGAAAAACCGATTCGCTGGTAGTGCTTTCCGGGTGCGAAAGCAGCAGCGGATTGTCGTCATACGCCGCTCCGACATTTACACTACCCCGCAGGAAATTCGACCGTTCCATCTCCGCTGGAAAAGCCAGCGACGTTCCCCGCCCACCCAGCAAGGATGGTATCCGCGGCAACTCCAGGCTCAGATCCTCGCCCTCTGCCCCTTCGCCAGCCATTCCCGCAATCCCCTGCAGTGCCGCCGCCGGAGCCGTTCGCACCACCCCGGAATCCGCGCTCCCCGAACCTTGGCCCGCTCCCGTCGTCCCCGTCGGGTCCGCAGTCGGTGCACTCTGCCCCGCCAGCAACTGCGCCGCAGCTACCGTCCACGCAAGAATCAAATTCCTGTGAATCCTTATCGTCATCGCCTCGTGGTTTGCTAAGAACCTCGACTTCCTACTTGCTTTTGGGTGCCGCAGCGCTTTACTGCTGCGGTATACGCCTTGCTTTTGGGTGCCGCAGCGCTTTACCGCTGCGGTATACGCCTTGTTTTTGGGTGGCGCAGCGGTTTACCGCTGCGATAAGCGCCTTATTTCCGGTGCGGCTTTAGCCGCTGAGGGAGCCTCGCGGCGTCCAGCCCAGTGTTTCAGCAAACTACTACGGAACCACCACCGTGTCGCGCGGCTGCAAACGTATGTTCTGTTCCGTATTCTTGCCCTTGATTACGTCCTTATAGTTGAACGGCAACCGTTGCTCCGACCCGTTGTCGCCTTGGCGCAGAACGTAAATCGCCTTCTGCTTGGCAAAATCCTTGAACCCGCCCGCCATCGCAATCGCATCCAGCACCGTCGTTGAACCCGTCAACAGATACGATCCCGGCCGCGCCACCATTCCAAGAATATTGATCTTCCGGCTCTTGCTGTCCTGCACGATCACCGTGACTTCCGGCTCCGATATATAGTCCTTCAGCCGCTTGGCGATCTCCTGCTCCAGTTGCAGCGGCGTTTGCCCGCCCGCCGTCAATTCTCCCACTAGCGGCAGCGAAATCTTCCCGTCCGACCGCACCGGCACGGTGCGCGATATTTCCTGCTCTTTCCAGACATTGATGGCCAGCACATCGTCTGTGCCAATCACGTAAGAACTGTCGGAATGAACCGCCGGCGCGCCTTGTTCCGCTTTCGGGCGCTCTTGGTTCTGGGCCGCCGGCTTGTCCGCTGCCGCACTCGTGGCCGGCGCGCTCTCCACCGGCTTGGCTGCTGCCTCGGATTGCGCCAACGCAACCCCCGCGAACGCGGCCACAAGCGTTAGCATCTGGACGGCTCGCAAACATCCTGCTCTCACCCGCATCTTCCCTCCGCTGCTGGTTTTCATCGTCCTTCCTACTTCACCTGTTCCAAACCGTCAGAACCAATCCGCGACAACGAATCCGCCGGTGGAACCAGGTGGTATTCCTGGATTTTATAGAGCAGCGCACGATAGCTTACATTGAGCAGCCGGGCCGCCGCCTTCCGGTTCCAGTGTGTCTCCTCGAGCGCTTCCGCGATGGCTGCCCGCTCGGCTTCCCACTTCGCATTGCGCACCAGCAGCTTCAACGACGAATGTTCTTCTCCCGCGTGCCCATTCGCGGTCGTGCCGTTGCCCGGTTTGCCATTCCCGCCGTTCTCGTTTTTCACCGCAACTCCGTAACCCGGGCTCGCTTGCAGTTCCCTCACGGCGGCCTCTTCATCCGCTTGCGCCAGGTAGCGCTTGGCAAAATTTTCCAGTTCCCGCAGATTTCCCGGCCACGTGTACTGCTGGCACACATCCAGCAGACTCGCCGAAAGCCGCGGCGCCGGAACCCCATAACGCCGCGTGAGCCGGCTCATGAGATGCCCGAGCAGCAACGGAATTTCTTCCCGCCGTTCCCGCAGCGGCGGCACTCGCAATTCGAATGCGCTCAGCCGGTAGAACAGCTCTTCCTGCAACCGCTTCTCCGCCGTCGCCGCTTCCAGATCGTTCGCCGTCGCCACAATGATTCGCACATCCGCCCGCAACGGAGCCTGCCCGCCGCAGCGCATGAATTGCCCGGTTTCCAGTAATTTCAACAGCCGCGCCTGCATCGCCACCGGCATCGCATCGAACTCGTCCAGCAGAATCGTTCCCTTCGCGCACTGCTCCAGCTTGCCCAGGCTGCCTTCCGGACGCCCGCTGCCTTCCCCATACTCCAGCCCGAATAACTCGCTTTCCAGCAGATCCGGAGTCAGCGCGGCGCATTTCACCCTCATGAACGGGAAGCTCGAACGCAGCGACAGCGCGTGGATCGCCCGCGCTGCTGTGCTCTTTCCGCTTCCCGCTTCTCCGGTCACCAGCACCGGCACGTCGGTCTGCGAAAGCAGCTCTACCTGCATGCGCAGTCGGCGCGTTGCCGCACTCGCCGCGACAAAGTAGAGCTCATCGCTGATTCGTTCTATTTCTGGCCGGTACATATTAAGAGAAGTTAAGGATGTTTCCCGCTGTTTTCACACCGGAGCCTGGCAGCTCCGCGCTTCCTTCATTCAAACCGGTTCGACGTCGTACCCCTCGATCCGTACTGCCATCGACCGCTGAATCGCCTCCACCGAAATAACCAGGCTGTGGTCGCCGTTCTCCGACAGAAAAACTCCCTCCACACCATCCAAGGCCCCGCCACGCAACCGTACCCGCTGCCCCGCCTTCAGAAATGGATGCGCGCGCCATGGGCTCGACCCCGCCAACACCAAGCGGATCGCCTCGATCTGCTCGTCCGGTATCGGCGACCCCACTCCCCGGGCTCCAACAAATCCGTGAACACTGTCCACTTGGTAAACCCGCATGCGGTCCTGCGCGTTCAGCGTGCAGCGCACAAACACGTAGCAGTTGAACAGCGGCACTTCGACTTTCTTCTTTCGGTCGCTCCAGGTATGCATCTCATGCGATACCGGTAGAAACGTCTCCATCCCCTGCTCCTTCAGCCGCCGCTCCACCGTCTTCTCATGCCGCGCTCGCGTATGCAGTGCATACCAGCGCGCCGGGTCTCCGGATGCCCACTGGCTCATCTCACCCACGACCTCGCGAATTTGATTGCCGCTACTCACAGCTTCGCCCTCTGGGTCCCATCGACTGGGTCCGCCTTGCAAAATAGACACTTAGAACTACTTCTTTCGGGGGAGAAACTCTCTTTCGGGGGAAGAAACAAACCTTCAAAACCGGGGGAACTTGGCTGTTGTGGGACAACACTATCGCCCTTTGCAAATGCGTGCAAGTGGTAGAACGGCTTGGGAGAGACACGGCCTATTTTCGAATGAGATGTTCTTCTCTATCCACATCCTTTCTACTCCGGCACCTTGTTCCCCCGCACACCCGTGGTAGCGCGGCACATGGAACTCTGCACCGTCGCAACCTTCGATATATGACTTGGGTAACATTGCATAAATGATTGCAAAATAACAACTTGATTTAACTTTTTTCTCCCACCGCGTGCTGCGCCTTGCACGCTTCCAGACCCTCGATCCCGTCCTACCGCCCGGTCGAAAACCGTGCAGCCTTTCGTAACCCCCCACATTGCACTTTCTTGCATACATCGCAGGCCTTTTGCTTGCCCGCTCTCCTATTTAATGGTACATTTGCAACCGTAATAGGGCACCGGTCGGCCTGTTTTCATCCCCCGCGACTTTGTGTCTGCAAGACCTTCGGAGGCGAACCTCCGATTTCCCAGCCATTCATTTCTTACAGGATTGAACATAAATAAGGATTGAACATAAACGGAGACTTGGTGACTTCCAAAGTACAGCCGGGCGTGGAATTCCTCAGCATCGTCGTTGCCGACAGCACCCGTATTCATACTCAGTTGTTGGCCGATGCCATGAACCGGGATCAAGGCTTGCAGGTCGTCGCCACCGCCACCACCTCCGCCGATCTGCTTGCCGCCGTCCTGCGCGTGCCCATCGACGTCGCCGTTCTTAGCCACAATCTCGATAATCAACCCGGCCACGGAACCCAGGTCCTGCGCGAGATGCGCTCCCTCCGTCCCCAAATCAAAGGCGTCATCCTGCTCGATTCCTCCGAGCCCGAAGTCGTTCTCGATTGCTTTCGCGCCGGAGCCCGCGGAATCTTTTCCAAGCAGGAGCGCCTCGATTTGCTCTGCAAGTGCATCCGCTCTGTGCATGAAGGCCAGATCTGGGCGCGCAGCATCGAACTCGACCACGCTCTCGAAGCCCTGGCCAACTCTCCCCGCGTTCGCGCCGCCAATCACAAAGGCATCGATCTGCTCTCCGCCCGCGAGCGCCAGGTCATCCAATACGTCGCCGGCGGCATGACCAATCGTGAGATCGCCAAGGCTCTCCATCTCAGCCCGCACACCATCAAGAATTATCTCTTTCGCATTTTCGATAAGCTCGGCGTCTCCAGCCGCACCGAGTTGCTCTACCTCACCATGAACAACTCCCAGCTTGGCAACTCCGCCAATGGAGACGGCCACGCCTTCGCCGACACCGTCCGCGCCGCCGAGTCCGGCGATCCCTCCGCTCAATTGCGTTTGGCTGGCTTCTACAAGGCAAAGAACGGTCCGCAAGATTTGGTCGCCGCCTACATGTGGTACTTGCTCGCTTCCAAGGCGGCTGCCCCTCTGTTCGCCCAAATCGAGGAGGGTAAGAGCAGCATCCGCCACACCATGTCGCCTCAACAGATCGAGGAAGCCGAAGCCCGCGTTGCCCAATGGCTTAAGAACTCAAAGAAGCAATCCACTTCCGAAACCGATGCCCACTCTCACAAGAAGTTGCAAGCCGGAGCGGACTGACAGTCCCGCCGCTCAATTCACAATAGTTCGAACTCGACTTTGCGGACAGGTTTGACAAGACCCCACATAGTCGGACACTGGGAGCTACCCGAATCCGGGAATCTTGAGTGAAATTGCGATTTCTCGCCAGCCATGGAGTATCCTCGTAGCACGCCATGGTAGGTCCGTTGAAAGACCCAGTTAAGCCTGGTTATCTGAGACGGGGTCACGAACCCCCGGCTGCGATCTCAAGGAATGGCTGGCGCTATCATCACATTGGGATCCCTACTCAAACGCCACGTCCTGACGAGATTCATGTGCCCCGTCTCCATATTCATGTAGCTGGATTTGAAACCAGTCCGTGTGGCGTTCAGTGGATGCGATTTGATCCCGATGCGCCCTACCCCGAGGCCGTAAAGACCCTTCCTCATGTAGCGTTTGAGGTAGACGACCTTGTGAATGCACTGATTGGGCAGGAAGTTCTGATTCCACCGAACAGTCCGAGCCCGGGAGTCAAGGTTGCCATGATCCTTGACCATGGCGCCCCGATTGAATTGATGGAGTTTTCCGCAACGAAAGAACCATTGGGAGAGTAAACGCACGGCAAATCGGCAAGTGTAATGGCGTTAGCATAAGGCTGCACCACTTGTTCGCCTGTCAGCCATCGCGCTCAAAAACCCCTTACGGCCTGGCTGTAGCGACGCCATCCGACAGCGTGGTGTGCAAAGTCACGTCCTGGCTATCACCGCTAATTCCCCCGCGCCCGCGTCGCCGTCGCCTCCGTCCTCGCCCGCGTGAAGACAAACAGCAAGCTCCACTCCCGCTTCCCGTCTTCGCTAGGCCCAGGCGCAAACTTCCACCTGCGCGCCGCCTCCAGCGCCACGCGCGCAAAGTACTTGCTCGGACCGTCATCCGTTAACCTCGCCTCGGTCACATTCCCATCCGCATCCACCTCGACTTTCGCGCGGACTCTGATCCGGCCCTCGATCGTCCGCCGCGCACTCGGAGAAACTTCCGGCATAACCCGCAAAACAATCTCGTCCTTTGGCGGCGTCTTGCCAGTCTCGCTGCTGGCAGACTCAGCGGATTTGGGAGAGGCTTGTTTTCCGCCCGCAGACGGCTTTGCAACCGCTTCACCGGAAGGCGCAACCCTAGGTTGCACTGGAACCGATTGCGAAGCTCCAGCCGGAGCTGGCACCGCTTTCCCCGGCCCGCTTTGAGCCGCCGGCTCAGCCGGTGTGGTTTGAGGCTGAACTGCGCCCTCCTTGGACGCCCGCTTCTCCGCCGGCCACGGATGCGCAATCAGAACAATTGCCACCCCAAGTGCCGCAATCCCCGCCGCCCAATACGTCCACTTGGCGGACTGTCCCTTGATATCTGAGGACCGCGAAAAGGCCGGCGCTTGCTTTGCCCGCATCGCTTCCCCGCCTTCCCCAACCCCAGCCAGCCGATCGCGTATCTCCCCAAGCCCGCACCTCTTCCGCGGATCGATCTCCAGGCAGCGCTCCACAATGCTGCGAAACGGTTCCGGAACCCCCTTTTCAACTTCCCGCGCGCTCATCCGCGCCGCATCCCACACCGGCACATGCTGAGTCATTCCCTCTGCCAGCGTCGCACCCAGCGACCACACGTCGCTCGCCGCCGAAATTCCGTGCGCCTCCACTTCCGGCGCATCGTAAGCACTCGCCGGTCGTGGCATTTCCCCCGCCTCTCGCAAACTGTCGCTCGAAAGTTTCACCTGGTCCCCAATCGCCAGAATGTTCGCCGGCCGGATGCCCCCATGCACCAGGCCCTTCCCATGCAGATACTCAAGTGCAGCCACGACCGGGCCCAGCATTCCACGCGCTTCATCCGCCGTCAGCGCTCGCTCCGGAACAATCTGCCCCAGATTCTCTTCCGCCAATTCCTCGACCGCGTAAAACACTTCGCGTCCGTCCACAACCGTGCGCCCGACAGCCAGAATACGAATCAGGTTCGGATGACTCAGTTCGCCTGCTCTCTCCCATCGCAGCAACTGCCCCTCGGCCTCGGCATCCTCGGCCGCGATTAACTTGATTGCCGCATCCGTAATCTCGTCGTCGAGTCGGGTGCGAAACACCCCGCTTCCGTCCGTCCCACCCAGATAATTCCTCAGCAAATATTTCCCATCGACGGTGCGGCCTTCCCACTCTGCCCAGTTATCGGTCATGTCAGCCCCCATCGCCCACGAGCAGCGCTATTGTATGACCCTTCGCGCCCAATGCACCAACGTTTCGCGGTCCCGGCCCAAACTACTTCGATCCCACCCCCAGAATTACAATACCGCTATGCCCATCCCAGCAGAAATTCGCGGCCAGCGTTACCTCTCCCTCGCCACCTTCCGCAAAACTGGAGTCCCCGTCTACACCCCCGTCTGGTTTGCCGAAGAAGGCGACAAACTTTACGTCATGACCAACGCCAAACTCGGCAAGGTCAAGCGCATTCGCAATAACCCCCAGGTCAAGATCGCTCCCTGCACCATCCGCGGTAAAATCACCGGCCCCGAATTTCCCGCGTCCGCCCGCATCCTCCCCAATAATGAAGATGCCGCCCGTGCCCGCCAAGCCATCAAGGACAAGTATTGGCTAGCCCGCCTCCCCTGGCTCTGGCGCAACAGCAACACTTACATCGAGATCACGGTCCGCTAACGCGATCCGCCGTTCGTCACTCGTCCTTACAAAGTTGCGGAAAAACGATGCGTTGTACTTGATTTTGGGTGGCGCAGCGGTTTACCGCTGCGATAGCTGGCTTCTTTTCAGCGTCGGCTTTAGCCGCTGCGGGAAGACTGCGGCTCGGGAAACACTTCCTCCGCAACCTCTTTAGTCGTTCGGTTTTCGTCGCTCGACTTAACAAGCAAGTCGCCTCGACCACCCCCGGTTTTGCGAACGACCAACGACGAACGACCAACGACCTACCACGAACGACGAGCCCTATCTCATTTACGCTTCCCTCCCGCTTTGTTACCATCAAAGGTTGTCCTAGGCCCCAGATTCTTCATGATTCGCCAGTCAAACTTTTTCCTCCGGAGGCACCATGGCTATCAAAGTTGGCATTAATGGTTTCGGACGTATCGGCCGCAACGTTCTGCGCGCCGCCCTCAACGACAAGAATCTCGAGTTCGTTGCCGTCAACGACCTAACCGATCCCAAAACTCTTGCCCATCTTCTTAAGTACGACTCCATCCTCGGCAACCTGCCCCACAACATCACCGCCGGCCCCGACAGCATTTCCGTCGACGGCAAATCAATCAAAGTCTTCAAAGAAAAAGACCCCGCTGCCCTGCCCTGGGAAAGCGTAGGCGCGCAGGTCGTGCTCGAATCGACCGGCAAATTCACCAACGCCGACGATGCCAAAAAGCACCTCCGCGGCACGGTGAAAAAGGTCATCATCTCCGCCCCCGCCAAGAATGAAGACATCACCATCGTCCTCGGCGTCAACGAAGGCAAATACGATCCGGCCAAGCATCACATCGTCTCGAACGCCTCCTGCACCACCAACTGCCTCGCGCCCGTAGCCAAGGTGATTCAGGACAATTTCAAAATCGTGAGTGGCACCATGACCACCATCCACTCCTACACCAACGACCAGGTCATCCTCGACTTCCCGCACAAGGATCTCCGCCGCGCCCGCGCCGCCGCTCTCTCCATGATTCCGACCACCACCGGCGCCGCCAAAGCCGTCAAGCTCGTCATTCCCGAACTCGCCGGCAAACTCGACGGTTTCGCCATGCGCGTGCCCACTCCCAACGTCTCGGTCGTCGACCTCGTTGTCTGGGTCGAGAAGCCGACCACGAAGGACGAAGTCAACGCCGCGCTGAAGAAGGCATCGGAAGCCGGCCCGCTGAAGGGCTATCTCGGCTATGAGACGAACGAACTGGTCTCCGCCGATTTCAAAGGCGATTCCCGCTCTTCCATCGTCGACGCGCCCATGACCCTGGTCGTAGGCGGCAACTGCGTCAAGGTGATCTCCTGGTACGACAACGAATGGGGATACTCCTGCCGCGTCCGCGACCTCATCAACTACATGGCAGCCAAAGGCCTATAGAATTCGCGCTCTTCGTCGTTCGCTGTTCGCATAACGCGGTCGTTTGTGCCAAGTTACTTGCGACCGGCGAATCGCGAAGGTTTTTGCGAACGACGAATAGCGAACGACGATCAGCGAATAGCGAACAGCGACAATAAGGTGCCCTCATGACAAAATTATCCATCCGCGATCTCCCTCTGAACGATCACCGCATTTTCATGCGCGTCGACTTCAACGTCCCGCTCGATAACGGCCGTGTCATGGACGATACCCGCATCCGCGAAACGCTCCCGACCATCGAGTACGCACTCCGCCACGGCGCACGCCTCATTCTTGCCTCTCATCTCGGCCGCCCCAAAGGCAAGCCCAATCCCAAGATGAGCCTCAAGCCGGTAGCCGAGCGTCTGCGCATGCTCCTCGACCGCGAACTTTCCCGCGGCGAAAACGTAGGCTTCTGTCCCGAATGCGTCGGCCCCGAAGCCGAAGAAGTCGCCCTCAAGCTGGAAAAAGGCCAGGCCCTTCTGCTCGAAAATCTCCGCTTCCACGCCGAAGAAGAGGCCAACGACGACAATTTTTCCAAAGGGCTTGCCAATCTAGCCGAGTTCTACGTCAACGACGCCTTCGGCACCGCCCACCGCGCCCACGCTTCAACCGTCGGCATCACCAAGCACCTGCAAAAATCCGCCGCCGGCCTGCTCATGGAGAAGGAGCTTCAATACCTCGGCCGCGCTCTCGAAAATCCCGAGCGCCCCTTTGTCGCCATTCTCGGCGGCGCCAAGGTCAGCGACAAAATCGGTGTCATCCAGAACCTCCTGACCAAAGTCGACGCCCTAATCATCGGCGGCGGCATGGCCTACACCTTCCTCAAGGCGCAAGGCCAGTCCATCGGCAAGTCGCTGGTCGAGGCAGACAAGATCGACCTGGCCAAAGACCTTCTCCAGCAAGCCAAGGCGCGCAAAGTAAAATTCCTGCTCCCCACCGATCACGTAATCGCCGATCGCGTCGACGCCAACGCCCTCACCAAGGTAGTAGGCCGCGGCCAAACCATCCCCGACAACATGATGGCGTTAGACATCGGCCCCGAGACCATCGAAACCTTCTCCGAAGAAATTGGTCGCGCCCGCACCATCGTCTGGAACGGCCCCATGGGCGTTTTCGAAATGCCTCCATTCGCCAAGGGCACAAACAAGATCGCCCAGGCCGTAGCCGACAACGCCGGAGCCGTCACGATCGTAGGCGGAGGCGACTCAGTAGCCGCAGTAAAAGCCGCCGGCGTAGCCGACAAAATCACCCACATCTCCACCGGCGGCGGAGCCTCCCTCGAATTCCTGGAAGGCAAGAAGCTCCCTGGAGTAGAAGCTCTGACCGATAAGAAGTAGCTTATATAAAGACAAGAACTAGCTTGTAAGACCAAGGGCGCCCATCCTAACTGAGGGTGCCCCATCCTAAACGCGGCGCTCTTTGCCGCGTTTAGGGTGGGATTCCACGAACGCCGCTCTCTTTGGATTTTTGGTTTTGGCGCTTGGCTTTTGGGTGGCGCAGCGCTTCAGCGCTGCGTTCAAGCGGCTCTTGAACCGCGGCTTTAGCCGCTGAGGTCACGCTGCATTACCATGTCCGACTCTCTCGCCCGCCTATTCTTCCCGAGCAACAAAACCCTCGAACTCACCGGCCCCGCCGACATCACCAAAGAAACCACCGAAGCCATCGTCAACGCCGCCAACTCCTCCCTTCTCGGCGGAGGCGGTGTCGACGGCGCAATCCATCGCGCCGGAGGCCCCTCCATCCTCGAAGAGTGCAAGCGCATCGTCGCCAAAATCGGTCGCCTCCCCGCCGGCAAAGCCGTCCTAACCACCGGAGGCCGCCTGCCCGCCAGCTACGTCATCCACACCGTCGGCCCCATCTACCGCGGAGGCGCGCAACACGAAGCCGAAACGCTAGCCAGTTGCTACCGCGAGTCGATCCGCCTCGCCGACGACCATGCCATTCACTCTCTTTCCTTCCCCTCCATCTCCACCGGAGCCTACGGCTACCCCGTCGACGAAGCCGCCGAAATCGCAATTAAGGCCATAGCCGCAGCTTTGCCCGCCACCACCCACGTGAACCTGGTCCGCCTCGTGCTCTTCGCCATCTCCGACTGCAACACCTACATCCGCGCCGCCGAAAAAATTTCCCGCGATCCCCTGCTAAAATCCGCTATCTTCGAGCGAGCATCTTAAGAAAGGTCCTTCATGAGAAAAAAAGTCATCGCCGCCAACTGGAAGATGTACAAAACCCCCGACCAGGCCAGAGACTTCTTCCACAACTTCCTGCCTCTGGTCCAGGGACACGACCGCGACGAAATCGTAGTCTGCCCCAATTACCTCGCCATCGACGTCGCCGTCCACGCCGCAAAAGGCTCGCATGTCGCCATCGGCGCACAGGATCTCCACTGGGAAAAAGAAGGCGCCTATACCGGCGAAATCTGCACCAGCATGCTCCTCGCCGTCGGCGTCACCCACGTCATCATCGGCCACTCCGAGCGCCGCCAGTATTTCGGCGAGACCGACGACACTGTCAACCTCAAGCTCAAGTCCGCCCTCGAAGCCGGACTCATCCCCATCGTCTGCGTCGGCGAAGTCCTCCAGGAGCGCGAAGCCAACCTCACCGACGATGTCCTCCGCCGCCAGTGCACGCGCGCCTTCCACAAAATCTCCGCCAAGAAGGCTCACTCTCTAGTCGTCGCCTACGAGCCCGTCTGGGCCATCGGCACCGGTAAGACCGCAACGCCGGAAATCGCTGCCGACGCCCACGCCATCATTCGCGGCGAAACCGCCAACTCCTTCGGCGAGGAATTCGCCGAAAATCTACGCATTCTCTACGGCGGCTCCGTGAAGCCGGATAACGCGAATGCCCTCATGACCACCGACGGAATCGACGGCGCCCTGGTAGGCGGAGCCTCCCTCGACCCCAAGTCTTTCGCAGCCATCGTGAAGTATTAAATGAGGTAGTAATACAAATTAAAGAGGAGCTAAAGGATAAGGATCAAGAGATGATAAGGATCAAGAGATAAAGATGCGGGGCGGACGTCCCCGCCGAGGGCTCTCATCAAGTCTCGGGGTTCCTTCGTGTACCTTTGTGTCCTCTGTGGTTTTTGCTTTCTGCCGGACCTTCATCAGAGTTTCCCTGAGGGATCCGAAAGCATCAAACGCATCAAAGGAATCCGATGACCCAATCCACACCCGCCGCGCCCCTTACAGGCCAGGTCGCCCTCACTACCGGCGCTGGCCGCGGCATCGGCGCTGCCATCGCCACCAAGCTAGCCGCTCTCGGTGCCCAAGCCGTTCTCTGCGGACGCTCCCGGCCCGCCCTCGAACAAACCGCCAACGCGATCAAGGACGCCGGCAACAAAGCCGCGATCATCGAATGCGATGTCACCGACCTGGGCTCCGTTCAATCCCTGGCCGAGCGCGTCGAGCGCACCTTCCACCGGCTCGATATCCTCGTCAGCAACGCCGGCATCATGGGCCCGCAAGGCCCGCTTCATGAGCTCGCGCCCGACGCCTGGGACAGCATCTTCAACACCAATCTCCGCGGCATTTACTACATGATCCGCAGCCTCGCCCCGCTCATGATTCGCGCACGCAGCGGTCACATCATTAACATCTCGTCTCTCGCCGGAAAAAATCCCCTGCCGAACGGCGCAGCCTACTCCGCCTCGAAGTGGGGACTCAACGGCCTGACCTACTCGCTGGCGGAAGAACTCCGCGCCCACAATATCCGCGTCTCGGTCGTAGCGCCCGGCTCCGTGCACACGGATTTCAGCCCCCATGAAGGCAAGAACGCGGCAAAGATGCTGCAAGCCGCCGACGTGGCGCATGCCGTAGCGATGATCGTCACCCAAGCCCCGCAATCCTTCATGAGCGAAATCCTCCTCCGCCCCACGCAGAAACCATGAAAGATGGGCTCGAAAATTGCCCTTGCCGTAGAAGATGCCCAGCTCGATTAAATGCCTGGACCTCCAACAGCATCGTAGGAGTCGCTGATCGAAAAGATGATCGAGTCGGCTTGCTCGTAGCTCGTAGCTCGTAGCTATTTCTTGAACAGATTCTCAAACGCTTGCCGCGCATCGTTGGGCCGTTGCGCCGGCTTGCTCGAAGTTTCTTTCTCCAGCCGCACCCGCATGGAATAGAACGAGCACTCGTTGCGCTTGTCTTTAGGAAAGATTCTCTCCGGAATCCGCTGGTTGCACTCAAAGCGGCTCGAAGGATCGAAGTGCTCGCACTGCTTGCATGAGTGCAGTTCAAACTTGCATTTCGGACACTGCCCAACCGCGTCGCTCAAATTTTCCAGCAGCGCACCGCACTCCGCACAACGGGAAACCGTCCTCGTTCCCGGCATGTTCAGAGGCCGCGGCCCGAAGGTGTTGTCTCTTTTCGGCGCCGATGGTTTCTCCTGTTTCTTCGGTGCCTCGTTACCGGAATCCTGGTATCCCCGCTGCCGGTACTTGCGATCGGACAAAGTCGTCTCCTGGAACGCCTAATTTTCCGCCTTTGCCGCCCGTTGCACAAGGCTTTCTTTGTCTCTCCGTGACAACCCTCACTCCGCCAGCATCATCTATTCCGCCGGGAAAGCACGCCGAATTGTCTTTCACATTTCCGGGTGCTACCATCCGAAGAGGATGGAACATCTCGAGGAGGAAGTTATGTCGGATCGTGACGGAAGCGGCTTCTTGTGGTTTCTCGCGGGTCTCGGTGTCGGAGCTGTCGTTGGCGTTCTTTATGCACCTCGTTCGGGCGATGAAACCCGCGACGTAATTCGTTCCAAGGCGCAGGAAGGCGCCGAGCGCGCGCGCCACCATGCCCGCCGTGCACGCGAACAGGCGAGCGATTGGATGGACCGCGGCCGCGATGTGGTCAGCCAGCAAGGCGACCGCTTCCGCAGCGCCTACGAAGCCGGGCGGCAGGCCTACAGTGAAACGACCGCCACTGCCGAACCGCCGAAGTAGCAGCACCTCGAGGAGGAACTCATGGATGACAATCTCCTGAGAATTTTTATCGCCGTCACGACCTTTGCCGTCGTGGTGCAAGCCGGCATTCTGGTCGGTCTTTACCTCGCCGTCCGCAAGAGCACGGCGAAGATGGAAGCCCTCGCCACGGAAATTCAGGCCAAGGCCCTGCCCACCATGGACACGGTGCAGAACTTCCTCACCGACGTGCGTCCGAAGCTCGACAACCTCACCACCAACGTTTCCGAATCGAGCACGCTCGTGCGCAATCAGCTCGCCCGCATCGACGCCACCCTCACCGACACGCTCGACCGCACCCGCCTTCAGGTCATCCGCGCCGATGAGCTCTTGAATCGCACCATGGATCGCGTAGAGGAAACCAGCGACGTCGTCCACAAAACCGTCATGTCTCCGCTGCGCCAGGTCAACGGCCTGATGGCCGCCCTGTCCACGGGATTCGATGTCTTTTTGGGCCACAAACGCCGCAACCCCAAAAACGGCAGGGACGTCCCCCGCGATGAGATGTTTATTTAAGAAACCATTCCTGATCACCCTTCAGGATTGAGCCTCAGGCGCGCCCTCCCGGCGCGCTTTTCTTGTCCGCCCACATCTTGTCCCAATCTCACCGGCTCCCCGCACCCCAGCGGGTGTTTTCCATCACAGCGCTGGATTTGACTAGCAAGTATCATGCGCGGGAGTGCCGCTGGACTGCACCACCGTCGTGGCACGTGAGGACTACATGAAACGTTTTCTCTCTATCCAATCGATTGTGAGTACCCTCAGAATCACATCCCTTCTGTGGTCTCGCGAAACACAGTCAGCCCCGGCAAGGCCGTTCTGGTTATATCGTGGCGTCGCCCTTGCCGTGTGCGCCTGTGCCATCTCCCTCCACGCGCAGCAACCAGCGCCTCCGCCATCCGCTTCCCCCGAGAACCTGCAGCAGCGTGTTACTCAGTTGGAGGCAGAGGTAAGCGAGTTGAAGACGCTCGTGAAGCAGCTAACGTCGACCACCCCGGCTCCCACCGGAAGCGCCGCCAGCTTTACCCAAGCCAACACCGCCCCCACCCAATCCGCCCTCAGAGAGGCAGCCCTCGGCCCCGAAGACAGCAAGACTCTCGACTTCATGCGCGGCACCACCATCGATCTGGCTCTCGATACCTACTACGAATACAACTTCAATCATCCCGTCGGCCGCGTAAATCTGCTGCGCGCCTACGATGTTCTCAGTAACGAGTTCAGCTTGAATCAGGCCGATGTTATTTTCGATCATCCGCCCGACATCGCTAACGGCCGCCGCTGGGGCGGTCGCCTCGATTTGCAGTTCGGTCAGGCTACGGACTCGTCGCAAGGCAATCCTGCGAACGAGCCACGCCCCGACATTTATCGCAATATTTTTCAGGTCTACGGCACTTATGTCGTGCCACTCGGCAAGGGCGTGAACATCGACTTCGGCAAGTGGAGCAGTTCGCTTGGCGCTGAAGGCACCTACACCAAGGACCAGATCAATTATTCGCGCTCCTTCTGGTTCAGCTTTTTGCCGTTCTATCACATGGGACTGCGTGCCAGTTTCCCCTTAAGTGACCGGTTCACAGTGAATTATTGGGTAGTGAATGGCACCAACCAGGTTGAAGCCACGAATGGTTTTAAAGACGAGATGTTCGGTTTTGCGGCCAAACCCAAAAAGACCCTCACTTGGACTGTCAACTATCACTTTGGCCAGGAACATCCCGACCGCACGCCCGCGACCGATTGTGGACCGATCCCGGTGCAGCCAGGTCTGTGCTTTACTGCCATCCGTCCCGCCCCCAATGGCCGGCTCCATATCTTCGACAGTTACGCAACCTGGCAGGCCACTCCCAAACTAACTTTCCAGGTCGAAGCAGATTATGCGATTCAACGTCTCTGGAAGAATCAGGCGCCCGGCGAGTCGTCTGCGCCCTCCCACATCGACGGCGGAGCAGCCTACATCCAATACCAACTCACACCCAAGGTAGCCCTCGCCACCCGCGCCGAATATATGTCGGACCGCGGAGGCCTGTTCAGCGGAATCACCCAAGCCCTCAAAGAAAACACCGTCACCTTCGACTACAAAATGGCGGATGGTTTTCTGATGCGCTACGAATGGCGTCGCGATTTCTCCAACCAGCCCTCATTCCTGACCGACGTACAAGGAGTCTTCAGCAAAGACCAAAACACCGCCACTGTCGGTCTCCTCTGGTGGTGGGGCCGCAAAGAAGGAACATGGTGACCTGGAATTAATGTAGTGCGGCTTCACCGCACAGTGATTCTCGTTAAATTTACGGAGGCCTGACATTCCTCAAGAAAGTCGTTGCCACCCCATCATTTCCCGGGGGGACGCAGGCGTTCGATCCCCGTACCCTCCTAGTTAACAACCTTACCCACAAACCCTGCTCGATTTCACAACCTCTCCGCCTAAAATGTTTCAAACATTTATCTATCGATTTGTTTGAAACAACACGGACGAGAATGAAGCGGCAGTTCACAACGAGTGAAGTAATCGCCCTCACGGGCATCACAGCCCGCCAGTTGCAGTGGTGGGATGAACGCGCCCTGGTTACGCCCGGCCGCCAGGGACATCGCCGCATCTACAACTGGGATCAGCTCGTCACTGCCGCCGTCATCTGTCAACTGCGCCGCCGCGGATTCCCCCTGCAGCGCGTCCGCAAGGTCGTCCGTTTCCTGGGCCGCGAATTCGGCACAAATCTTGCCGCCACCGTGCGCGCCGCATCCGAGTACCACCTCCTCACTGACGGCACAAACCTATACCTTCGCACCTCGTCAAGGCAGGTCGTGGACCTGCTAAAAAATTCCTCCCAGCCGATGTTCGATATATGTCTGAGCGACGAAGTCCGCAGGGTTCGAGCAAAGATGGTCAGAGGAGAAATAGCCCGCGGCAAGATTCTGTCTCAAAAGAAACGTGCAGTCGCAGAAGGGATTCAGCCTGTGCGCCGGGCCCGCAGAGCCTGACGCCACTTGCAAAGCAGACCGGAGGCATGATGATCGGTGAATTGAGCATTATCAACGAGTGGATTCCCGAACAGATGGAACCGGGCACCGTATTCGTCCTCGAAAACGCGGGCGAAATCGGCGAAAAGGAAGATCCCTATTGGGCCGTGCTCTCCTGTCCTTCGTGCGGCACCTTGGGTTTGATTACCCGCAAGCAAATCGCCGGCCTCCTCCCCACCATCTGCGGCTCCTCCCAATGCTCCGCCCAATTCTTCATCAAAGACGAAGTAATCACCCCCCGCAAACCGTTCTAGAGTTTGGCTGAAGAGCACCCATTTTGGTATCAGAGGAGATAAGACGGTCCGCCATTGTTATCAAGAGATAGAGAACCGCCATCCACCTAGCGACTATCAAGCAACTCCTCCACCGACAGCTCCACATCACGAAGAATGGAACGGAGAAGTCCGGGTCCTATGATCTCGCCCGAATGCACGGGTACCGTAGTTACTCTTCCGTCTGCATGCCTGAGAAAAACGTGGCTGCCCTGATTCGCACAATCTCGTTCGCACAATCTCGAAACCGGCCTTTTCAAGCAGGCGGACCAGTTCCGTTCCCTTCAATCGGGGAAGGCGGCTCATATAGAGATTTGCTGGATGCCGACGAGTTCGAGCGAGGGGCTGCCCTGATCATCTTCCAGGCAAAGCTGGATGACTTCGCGCACTCGTTTCATGAGAGTGTCGAGATTCTTCGCCTGCGTGTGGCAACCGCGCAGGGCAGGAACGGTAGCGACATAGTAGTCGTCTTCGTCCCGTTCGATGACGACCGTGAACTTTCGCGGGCTTCTCACGAGCCGATTCTAGCACGACATCGACTCGTCCCTGCCGCCTACTGCAGCTTCGCGTATTCCGCCCGCGCCTGCTTCAGAATCGGCACATCCGCATCCGCATCTTTCCAGATCGCCAAAAAATCCTTATAAGCCGCCAGCGCCCGCACCCGCGCCGCATCCGCATCCGCGCCCTGCGATTTCTTAGCCTGCAACGCATTCGCCCGCGCCACTCCCAGCCGCGCCAGCGCCCCCGTCCAGCAATTCCAAACCAGCCCGCTGTGATCGAGGATCTTCTGAAACTGCGCCGCGGCAGCAACGCTCTGCCCCGCCGCCAGCAATGCCTCTCCATTTACATACGTCGTGTACATGCAGGAAATATTGTTCAGGAACGTAATCTGCCCGAACTGGATCGGCGCGTCCAGCGCCGACGCTCCCGGCAAATCCAAAGCACCCGCATTCTTCTTCCCCAGCGCCACCTGCGTCCGGATCGCCGGCAGCCACAACCCCTGCATCTGCGTGTCCAGCGGATACCGCGTATTCAAATCCTTCGCCAGCGTCTCAGCCCGCGCCGTGTCACCCGCCATCGCAAAGGCAAGCGCCGCCTCGCTCTCCACGCCCTGGCTCGCCGGAGCAAGCTTCAATCCCTCCGCCGCCGCTTGCCGCGCTTCCGCCGCATTCCCGTAAGCCGCTTCGCGCAGCGCGCTATTCTCCAGCCATATCCCGCCGTTTTCCTTACTGTCGGCGCGAACCGCCAAATCCGCAGCCTGTTTGGTCAGCGCGCGCGCCTTCTGCAAGTGCCCGGCAAATCCCTCGCTGTCAGCCTCAAGCGCAACTCCGTAGTTTTCGTCCGGCTTCCCCGCAAACCACTTCAACTGCTCCGCCCTCCCGGCCGAATCCCCTGTCAGAAAGGCCAGCGCATAGAGCGCATTGTGCGTAATGTAATCCTCCAGCTTGCGCGCCTGCGCATCCCGGATGGTCTTCCGCGCATCGTCGAAGCGCTGCAACGCAAGGTAGGCGTTGGCCAGGTTGTCCCACGGTGCCACGTTATCTGGGCTGACACTCAGGTCCTCGCGCGTCAGTTCCAGGGATTTCTCATGCTGCCCCAGCTCCGCGTAGACCACGCCCAGATTCAACCGCGCCCGCGACTTGTTCGGATAGTTCTCAATTTCCTCCTGATAATTCTGCGCCGCTTTGTCGAGCTCTCCAGTTACGTTCAAATAGTAGTTGGCGGACAGCGCCAGCTTTTCGCGCTCGCTGGCATGGTCGCGCAGCTGAAAGGCCTTCCTCAGATATTCGCTGGCCCGCCCCGGCTCCGCCAGGCTGAAATATTCTCCGCCCACCGCCATATAGCCCATAGCAAAGTTCGGGTCAAGCTCTATAGCTTTTTGGTTATAGGGCAACGCCGCCCCCGGACCTTTTTCGTGATCCGCCTTCTGCCCCAGGCTATATGCCTTCAGCGCCTCCAGCGACGAAGTCGTCGCCTGCTCCAAAGGAACATCAAACCGCTGCACCGTGCCCAGCGATTCCCCCAACTGGCTGCGCAGCTTCGAAACCGCGCCGCCCAGCACATCCAGCACCTTCTCCTTGGCCGGTGCCGTCACCTGCTGCTGCGCCAGCAAATCTCCATTCTGGCAATTCACTGCCTTCAGCCCCACCACGTACTCGCTGCCCAGGCTCCCAATCGAACCGGCAATATAAGCCTTGCTCCCCGTCCGCTGGCAAAGCTCCCGCGCCAGCTCCGGCGTCAGCTTCGTCCCCGCCGGACGCGTCATCTGCTGCAAAGTATCCGCCACCTTGTTTTCCGAAAGCACATTCAGAAACGGCGATTGGTTCAAAGCAACGCTAAGCGCGGTCTTAAGCGCATCGTCGAAAACCGCATCGCCCGTGCTGTTAGAAAAATCCGCAAGCACCACCGTATCCTTGTCAGTAAGCCGTGCGCCATGATGCGAGCGATACCAAACCCCTCCCGCAATCGCCGCCGCAGCCACCACCGCCAGCCCGGCCGCCGCCACGTACCGCCCAACCTTCGCCCGCTCCCCGCGCCCGCGTATCGCAGATGACGAAGATGCGCTGCGCGCCACTTCCTCCCCACGATCCGATGAAATGCCAGCCGCCGAGTGCGACTCCGTATCCCGCTTCAGCCGCTGCAAATCCGCCCGCATCTCCGCCGCGCTCTGGTAGCGCAGGTTGCGGTCCTTCTCCAGCGCCTTGTTGATGATCCGCTCCAGGTCCACCGGCACATCCGGATTCAGCCGCGCCACCGAAGTCGGCGCAGCATCCAGAATCGCCTTAAAGATCACCGCCGAACTCTCCCCGCGAAACGGCTGCAAACCCGTCGCCATCTCGTACAGCACCGCCCCGAACGAAAACAAATCCGTCCGCGCGTCCAGTTCCCGAGCCCGCGCCTGCTCCGGCGACATATAAGCCACCGTGCCCAGCGTCGACCCCGGACTCGTCAGATGCGATTCGTCCAACGCCGCCTGCACCGTCCCCACCGTGATCCCGCTGGACGATACCTGCGCCGCCTCCACTTTGGCCAGCCCAAAGTCGAGAACCTTGGCATGCCCGCGCTTGGTCACAAAAATATTTGCGGGCTTGATGTCGCGATGAACAATTCCCCGCGCATGCGCCGCGTCCAGCGCATCGGCGATCTCAATCGCCAGGCCCAGCAAAACGTCGGTAGCGACTGGCTTTCTGCCGATCATGTATTTCAGGGTCAAGCCATCCAGAAATTCCATGGCGATGAACGGCTCGCCCTTTTCCTCGCCAATTTCGTAGATAGTGCAGATATTTGGATGGTTCAGCGCCGAAGCCGCCTGCGCCTCCCGCTGAAATCGCGCCAGGGCATTGGAGTTCTTCGCCACATCATCCGGCAGAAATTTCAGCGCCACAAAGCGGTGCAGCGAAACGTCCTCCGCCTTGTACACCACCCCCATGCCCCCGCCGCCCAATCTCTCCAGCACGCGGTAACGCGAAATAGTCTGCCCAATCATGGGCTGAAATCTTAGGGCCGGAGGCAGGCGAAGTCAACGCAAGGAGGAGGGAAAGAGAAGAGAGGAAGCGAGAGGCGACGAGAGAGAATGATAAAGGCCGTTAGCCGCGAAGCGGCGTAAGAATGCAGCCCACGGCGCAAGCCGTGGGTACAAGGGGGGAACGATCAAGCCCCAGAGGGGCGAAAGACGAGTTCTCGCGCACGCGCTTCAGCCCTGCGGCAACCGCATTGCTTTGGACGCGGCTTTACAGGTGCTGAAAAACTCGCTTGCGGTCTTGCTTCTGGGTGGCGCAGCGCTTCAGCGCTGCGGTAATTCCGTTGGTTTGAGCGCGGCTTTAGCCGCTGCGGTAACGAGTGCCGACCCAGCCACACTTGAGCCCTACAGATTCTCTTGGATGAACCGCGGACTGAGGTGAACGTCGACTTGCACCAGAGGCGAATCCCCCACCGCCTTAAAGCTGTGGATCTCGCCCGCCTTGATGACAAAGATGTCTCCAGCGCCGCCCTCAAAGGTCTTGCCATTTACTGTCCACATCCCCCGCCCATCCCGGACGAACTGGATCTCGTCATAAGGATGCCGGTGCGGCCCCGGCCCCGAACCGGGCTTCCCATGGAACAGGAACACTGAAACCCCAGTGTCGCCCCGCTCAGCTCCGACAAACTCATGCGAACTACCAACAAAAGGCAGGTTCTCCTGCCGCACGTGATACATCTAGCGTCACCCTCCTGCCAGCATTTGATGCCCGTGGTCGCTGTTTAGCTCCGCGAATACCAAGGAGTGAAATGGAACTTATCAACGGTAGTCGCAACTTCGAGAATCACCACGGAACCGCCTCGCCTTTACCAGTGTCATAATCTCTAGCGGGATCAAGCTCTTTCGGCCGGGAGAGAATAGAAAAATGAAGCCATATCTAACCGCGATGATCGTTGCCTTGGCCTCATTGTGCGCTTTGTCCTGTTCTCGGAAACCTGACTTTGGCCCTAATACGGCATTCCACTCCACAAGGTTCCCTGAAACCCGCTCAATGAGCCAAGCCAAGCTCTGGCTTTACTGGGGCACCCCAGAGAGACTCGCCTTCCTCAGGGGATTCGTCGTGGCTTATCGGCCCGCTCTGCTGCGCGGTTGCGAATTCGCTCGAGATCACTTGAAAAGCACCAATCCTGAGGGGGAGCAATCCTTGGCGGATACGGCTCTGTGTTTTCAGCAAAAAGAGGAGTTCGACAAACCGGTTGAAGATTACGAGCAGTTAATGACGAAGTTCTACGAGCTATACCCTGAAGATGATGATGTGCCGCTCAAGTTCCTGCTTCTTGAGTTGGCCGCGCACAAAAGCCCCAGCGACATTCATAGTTCCCTCAGTCCGCGAGGACGTTAGCTGCTATTAAGAGGCGATTGCGCCCAACACCCACTGCCAAGTGATCTGTCCGACAGCAGTGCGCAAGGTCAAGCTTTGGTTCTCACTGACTATCCCCGCCCTTCCCCCGCCCCCAGCTTCACCGGAACCTGCTCCACAATCTCAATCTCGAATCCCTCCAGCGCCGCCACTCGCCGCGGATGGTTCGTCAGCAGCCGAATCCGCTTCAAATTCAAATCCGAAAGAATCTGCGCGCCCAGCCCAATCTCCCGCTGAATTTTCCGCTCGCTATCCGGCAGCGTCGGCAGCCGCCGCTCCCGATGAAATGTCAGAAACGACTGCTCCCCAACCTTCTCCGCCGAAAATCCCCGCGAAGTCTGATGCAGATAAATCAGCGCGCCCCGCTCCTCCGCCGCAATCGTTTCCAGCGCAGCCTCCAGCGTCTGGTTGCAGTCGCAGCCCGTCGCCCCAAAAACGTCGCCCAGCAGGCAATGTGCATGCATGCGCACCAGCACCGGCTTGGTCGCATCGCTGATATCGCCGCGAATCAGCGCAATGTGCGACCCGCCGCCATCCACTTCACTCTCATAAGCAATCAGCCGAAACTCTCCGTGCCGGGTCTCGACCATCGCCTCCCCCACGCGATGCACATACCGCTCATGCTGCATGCGATAGCGGATCAACTCCGCCACCGTCAGCATCTTCATGTCGTGCGTCTTGCAAAACTCGATCAGGTCCGGCACCCGCGCCATCGTGCCGTCGTCCCTCATGATTTCGCAGATGATCCCCGCCGGCACCATCCCCGCCAGCCGCGCCAGATCCACCGACGCCTCCGTCTGCCCCGCCCGCACCAGCACGCCGCCCTTCCGCGCCCGCAGAGGAAACACATGCCCCGGCCGCGCCAGGTCCGCAGGCCGAGTCGCCGGATCAATCGCCACCTTGATCGTGTGCGAGCGATCGTAAGCCGAAATCCCGGTAGTCACGCCCTCCCGCGCATCAATCGCCTCGCAAAACGCAGTCCCGTATTGCGAAGTATTTTCGGATGTCATGTTGCCAATGCGCAGATGGTCCAGCCGCTCTTCGGTCATCGCCAGGCACACCAGCCCCCGCCCGAACTTGGCCATAAAATTGATCGCCTCCGGCGTAACTTTCTCCGCCGCCAGCGTCAAGTCGCCTTCATTCTCGCGGTCTTCATCGTCCACAACGACAATCATCCGCCCCGCGCGAATCTCTTCAATCGCAGTCTCTACGTCGGTAAAAGGTGAGTGAGGAGTCATAAAATCAGTTCTCAGTTGTCAGTTCCCAGTTGTCAGTTCCCTCGCGTCTTCTTTATCTCTCTCATTACTCTGTCATCCTGAGCGAAGGAGCTGCAAGCAAACCGCCGCAGCTACGAGTCGAAAGCCTGCCCTGAGCCTGCCGAAGGGGACCCCGCGTCCTTCTCCATCTCAAAGTCAAGCGTCAGGGAGTTCTCTCCACAAAGCTCTCGGTTCCGCAGATTAATAAATCCCCCAAATGCTGACGTCTTCTAAGCCGCATTCAGCTTCTCAGAAGCGGATGGCGCCAGTTCCCCTTCCGCCCCGCGAAATAACTTCTTCATCGCCCGCACCACAAAGCGGATCACCACCACCACCGCTACCACGAACACCAGCACAATCGATCCCGCCACAATCGGATGCGCGCTCGCAACCCACGTCAGAAAAATCGCCAGCGTATCTTCTCCCGCGCTGAGCGCAATATTGGAAACCGGCTCCGGCGAAGGCGTCACCGCCACCCGTGCCGCCGTCTTTCCGCCGTGTGCCGCCAGCGCGATCGCTCCCCCCGCCAGCGTTGCCAGCAACTGCTTCTCCGGCGAAAGCTGAGCCGCCGCGCCGTAGGCCATCAGCGCCGCCACCGGAACCCGCACAAATGTATGCAGCGCATTCCACACCAGATCAAACGCCGGAACCTTGTCGGCAAAAAATTCGATCGCAAACAGCGCCCCCGCCGCCGCAATCACCCACCAACTCGAAAGCAGATGCAGCCCCGGAGGCAGGTCCACCCACCCCGCATGCGCCATCAATCCCAGGCTCGCCACCGTCGCATACAGGTTCAGCCCGGCCGCAAAGCTCACAGCCACGATGAACCCCACCAGTTCCGGACCGCCGAATTTTATGTTGCCGAGCATATTCGGTCGTATAAGCATAAACGCTTGATCGGCTTTCGGCCACAACCTAGCGGCTTGGACACCATCCGGGGTAGCCGCCAATCATCTTTGTTCATCATTCACAACGGACGTGTACGCTGCCGGTGTTGCCAGAGCCGCCGCCGACGTCGACGATCCCAGGTTGCGACCGATCAGTAGAGCAAATCACAACCCATGTGTCCTTTCGCCGGGTCATAGGGTCAATAGGCACTTCCTTGAGATAACCGGCCACGACAACGTCGTCCAGCGAACGGGGAGGCTTCTGCATGTCGATGGTGTATTGATTGATGACGGCACGCATAATGACCAAGTCATGTCGGAGAATCCGTTCCCTCGCTTGGCGCGGACTGGTCACGTAGCTCGGTACAAATAGCCAGACTAGGCCACATGCCGATGCAAGCACGCAAGCGGCCTCGAAGGTCAGCCACGCTACGTACGTTCTTTTGCTTGAGACTAGGGGTATCCTCCTCCACGCTCGATAGAAGTAGGTTGCAAGGGCGACGATTGTCAACAGTAGCCACACTGCTGTCAGCACCAAAAACGGGACAGCTTTCCCCAAGATTGTTCTTGAGTCAGTTGGCGGCAGGATGATGGCTGCAATGACGAGGATGGTGAACCATCCGCAACAAAGCACGAGTCCCCACCTTATGGACTTGATCCTCATCTCTCAGGTAGATCGTAGAATGAGCCCAATCATGCAGACTTCTTGCAATCCTACCCTCCAATAAGAAAGGGTCGCCACCTGGCGACCCCTTCCTCTAAATTCCCCAAAACCTACAGGGTGGATTCGATTTCAAACCCCCAGGCTTCCAACAGCGGCTCAGGGATGTACTTGGAGTTCTTGTTCCTCCGCGCCCATTCCCGCAGCCGGGTCGACCGCAAGTACTGGTCGGGGGAGAGTTTATACTCGTGCACAACCTGTTCGAACTCGGTGATTGTGGGAGTAACCGGCCCGATGGGCTCGGGTTTGCCCCAGTTAGGGTTTCCGCGTCGCTTTGCCATGAAAAGTATTTCCTCTTCGTTCCGTAATTTAAGGACTTAACCGCCGAATCTAGCTGCTACAATATTTTGGATTCCAACCAGACCCTAAGGGATTCACGCGACAGAAACAAATTGCGCAGGCCGCGCTGCTTAAGCCCTTAGAACCCATGGAAGCTGTTGATAATACTAGGTTTCCAACGCCAAGTCAATAGAAAAATGGCACTTTCGCGGCAGGGCAATCCATCCCCTTTATCCACAGCAACTTGCAGACTCAGATCAAACTTGCAGCCACTCAAATTTACCGAGGCAAATGCCTCCAGGACCCTCAAACCCGGGGCCCAACCTCTGCAATCTGACCTCTTGCCTCTAACCTCGCCCGCCCGCTGGTGACTGCAGTAACCCGGAAGCCAAAGCCCGCCGTTGACCGCAGGATTCCATACACTTACAGTGCAAACAGGAGCTGTTCGGGCCGCCGGAATGCCTCTCCCTTTGGGTCAAGCTCCCCGAGTCCCGACAGACCCCGTTTCCACATGGCCCTCATCCAGCCATGCTTGTGAGCGCTTCGCCAATGAACCTGAAAACCCTGTTACTAAGTTCGGACGATAAGACGATACGGGTTCTGCGCCGCGTCCTCAGCGACCTCGAAATTGGTGTCGAACATTTCTCACTCTCCGACGATGTCATTCGCCGCATTACCCGCCAGCGCTTTGAAGCCATTATTGTTGACTGTTCCGACCCTCAGGATGCTGGCAACGTCCTACGCGCCGCCAAGGCCGCTCCCGTCAACAAGCGCGCCCTTTCGGTCGTCCTCGTCGAATCTCAGCTTGGCCTCAAAGGCGGTTTCGACATGGGAGCTCATTTCGTTCTTCACAAGCCCTTGGCGGTCGAACGCGCCAAGTCCAGCTTCCGCGCGGTTCGCGCCCTGATGAAAAGCGAGCGCCGCTTGCAATTGCGCATTCCCGTGCAAATTCCTGTTGACTGCTTCGGATCGGCCCGCTTTCAGGCCAAAACGCTGGACATTTGCGAAGGCGGCATGGCCGTTCGTTTTGTCGGCCGCAAATCCAGGGAAAGCGTAATCCGTCTCTCGTTCCAATTGCCCGGTCTCGACCACCAGTTCGAAATCTGGGGTGAAATGGCTTGGGAAGCCAGTGCAGACCAGGCTGGCGTCCGCTTCAAAGATCTCGCCCCCGACCAGCGTACCGCGCTCCGCTCATGGCTCGACAGCCAGCTCGCCGAGCCTGTCGCCGACGACCCGCCCGTCGTTTGCCGCCTCACTGACCTCAGTGCCGCAGGCTGCTATCTCAAGACCACCTCACCATTCCCGGCCTTCACTCGCGTCATCCTTTCCATCGGCCCGGCCAGTCCCGCCGATCGTGCCGTTGGCATCGTCCGCCTCAGCCACCCCGAATTTGGCATGGGCGTCGAGTTTCTCCAGTCCACAGCCGACCAGCGCCAGCAGGTTGCCCGCTTGATCGAAGTCTTGCGCGCAAACCCCGAATCTCTCGATCTTCTCGTCGAGCCAAACGGTCTGGAACCTTCTTCAGACGAGCAGCCTGCTCCTGCTGCCGCCGCCGACGCCCTCGTAACCCTCTTCCACCAGCAAGCCCACCTTCCCGTCGACGCCTTTCTCGAGCAGATGCAACAGCACCGCCAACTGCTGGACTCGCGCTAGTATCCCGCTATCGGCTGATCGGGTAATTCAGGCACAATGCAAAAGTGTTCCATCCTCGGGTAGTGCCTGCGGTGAAACAATGTCTCCGACTGTCACCCGCGAAGCGGCGTTAGAATGCGCCACGGCGCGACAGCTGCGGAAAAAGCAGTTCTAGCGCTTGATTTTGGGTGGCGCAGCGCTTGAGCGCTGCGGTGAGTCAGTGTTGTGGTTTCGGCTTTAGCCGCTGCGGGCGCATTTCCCGATCCGATACGCTTTTGATACGCGGTCCGGCCCGCACCGCAACGTTCTCGTCATCAACGCCGCCGCGTTCGCTCGCTCTTTTCTTTTTCCCACCTAATAAATCGCAGCGGGAACAATCCGACCTGAACAAATCGGGTCATCCAAACGATTCAGCCATAACGGCTTTCAATCGCCCGATGACCCGATCACCTGATGGCCCGATCTTCGTTTCTAGTCTTCTTTCCCGAACTGCTTGATGTCGTCCGCAACTTCGCCCACGACAACCGGTTCCTTGCCTTGCACCAGCTCCCGGACCTTTTCGACCACATCCGGATTGGCCAGCGTAGTGATGTCCCCGGTGGCTCCGCGATTCGAGATGGCGGCCAGAATGCGCCGCATCAGTTTCCCGGACCGCGTCTTCGGCATATCCGGCACGACGTGGATGTTCTTCGGCCGCGCAATCTTGCCAATGATGGTTTCGATCGCCTTGCCAACCTTTTCCACAATCTCCGGACTCGCCTGTATGCCGGGCTGCAAAGCAATGTAGACTTCCGGAATGCGGCCCTTGATCTCGTCCGCTACCGGCACAACCGCTGCCTCGGCCACTTCGGGAACCGTCAGACACGCCGATTCGATTTCCTTGGTGCCCAGCCGGTGCCCGGCCACGTTGATCACGTCATCCACGCGTCCCAGAATCCGGAAATACCCGTCCACGGCCTCTACGGCTCCATCCGCCGCAAAATATGGCCAATCCTGCCATCTCTTGCTCTTCAGGTCCTTGCAGTACTTCCGGTAATACTGGTTGACGAATCGGTCTTTATCTCCCCAAATCGTCTGCATGATCCCCGGCCACGGATTGCGGATGATAATGTTCCCCGCCTTTCCTGAGCCCGCCGGGACGATCTCTCCCATTTCGTCCAAAATCGCCGGGAAAATTCCCGGCATCCCGGGACCGGCACTGCCGGGCTTCATGGGATCGATTGCAGGTTTGGTGCTGCACAGGAACCCTCCGTTTTCCGTTTGCCACCACGTATCCACGATGACCGCTTCGCGCTTGCCCACCGTCTCGTAATACCAGCGCCACACTTCCGGCTCGATCGGCTCTCCCACCGTGGTCATATGCTTGAAGTGGTAGTTGTACTTGGGCGGTTCATCGTGACCGGCCTTGCGCAACATGCGAATTGCCGTCGGTGACGTGTGGAAAATATTCACGCCCAGGCGCTCCGCAATCCGCCACACTCTGCCCGCATCCGGATAGGTCGGTACGCCTTCGTAGATGACGCTGGTCGCCGCCAACGCCAACGGGCCGTAAACGATATACGAGTGCCCCGTGATCCATCCGATGTCCGCCATGCACCAGTAAACGTCCGTGGGGTGGATATCCTGAATGTACTTCGAGGTCCCCGTCACATACGACAGGTAGCCGCCCGTGCGATGTTGGCATCCCTTCGGCTTGCCCGTGCTGCCGCTGGTATACATGAGAAACAGCGGCGCTTCCGCATCCATGGGGATGGGAGCCACGATCTCACCCGAGTAGTTCGGCAGGACTTCGTCCACCCAGAAATCGCGCCCCTTCACGAAGGGCGACTTGGTAGCGCTCTGGCCGGCGTGCCGCCTCCACACCAGCACCTTATCCAACTTATGGCCTTCCTTGGCGGATACTTCGAGTGCGATGTCGGCCGCTGCTTTGTGATCGAGCAGCTTGCCATTCCGGTAATAGCCGTCCATCGTGATCAGCACATGGCTGCTGGAATCGGCGACGCGCGTGCCGCAAGCCTCGCCGCTGAACCCGCCAAACACGACCGAGTGGATGATCCCCAGGCGAGCGCAAGCCAGCATGGTAATGGGCAACTCGGGCACCATCGGCATGTGAATCGTGACGCGGTCGCCCGTCTTCAGGCCGCAATGATCCCGCAGCAGCGCCGCAAACTCATTCACCCGCACATACAGTTCCCGATACGTCACCGCTACCGGCGCTTCATTTTCCGGTTCCGCGACGAAGATAATCGCCGCTTTGTTACTGTACTTGGCGAGATGCCGGTCGATGCAGTTGTACGAAGCGTTGATCTTGCCGCCCACGAACCACTTCCAGAACGGCGGATCTTGCGTGTCCAGCGTGGTGTGCCAGTACTTGTCCCAGCTCAACAGATCGGCGTATTCCCGGAAACATTCCGGAAACTTTTCCTCGCTGAACCGGTTAAGGATGTCGGGATCGCTCAGGTTCGCCTGGCCGATGAACTTCGAAGAAGGATAGTAGTATTCCTCTTCCCTCCAATGCACTGCAATTTGAGCTTCGCTGGTCGCAACTACCTGCTGTTTCTGACGAATTTCAGCCATATCGGTTACCCCTTATCGTGAATTTGTCTTACTGAATTTGTTTTGGTAAATTTTCCTGAATTTTTGCGTTACTTCACAGGCATTTGCCGCCACCGCATCATCCGCTAGAGGAATCAATCAGAGGCCTGCAGTTCCTGCAGAAACTCATCCCTACCGCTTCTCCAGCTCCTGCTCGTCGCCACGCGCGATCCCGCGCGAGCCACAAGACCTAACTCCGGCTTCGCCGCCGGACCCGCGAAAACGGGCGCTCGCAGCCGGAAGCGCCCTCACTCTTTTTCAGTCCGCACCGTACTCTGCTGCCGGACCGCATCCCGTTTCCGGAATCATAAACCCCGGAACGCTATGCCGCCGACGGCGCTTTCCTGCCGCCCAACGCTGCCTCCGGTACTGCCGGACGCTTGGCTAACAGTTCGCAAACCAGCGCTACTGCCGCCAAAACCGCCGCCGTGTAGAACGCCATCTGGTAATTCTTGTACTTGTCGTAGAGCATGCCGCCGATGCGGCCTCCGAGCAGACCAGCCACGCCCCAAGCGGTGAACAACATCCCGTAGTTGATGCCCGCATTCTTCGTGCCCCAGAAATCGGCGGCCGCGGCGCCATTCACCGACAATTGCGTGCCATAGCACCAGTACACGATGAACAGCATCACGAACAGACCCACTACGTTTCCGCCCACAAAATACAGAATGGGCATGGCCACCATCGAGATGCCGATCATCAGACGCAACACGTTAATCCGGCCCAGGTGATCTGACATCCAGCCGGAGAGAATGCGCCCAGATGCATTGCCCACCGCTCCCACCACCAACCCATATGCCGCCAGGGTCGTGCTCGGGATGCCCACGCTCTTCGCGAACGGCACTAACTGGCTGATCACCATCAGACCCGCCGCGCACCCGAGCGCATATGCGATCCACATGAAATAGAACGTCGGCGTCCGCAGCACCTCGCCCGGAGTGAAATCATACGTCGTCGCCACTGATTTCGAAGCCGGCGCCGGCGTCCAGCCAGCAGGCTTGTAGCCCGCCGGTGGGTTCCTCAGCAGGAACGCGCCAAAGACCGTCATCACAAAGAAGATCCCGCCTAGGATCTGAAAGGTCGTCCGCCAGCCAAAGCTTGGAATTAGGTAGTTAGCGGCCAGCGGTCCAAAGATCGCCGACCCTGCGCCGTATCCGCCCACTGCCAGTCCCACGGCCAACCCGCGCTTGTCCGGGAACCACTTCGACATGACCGGAATCGGAGTCGCATACCCGAATCCGTTGCCCAATCCTCCAAGCACGCCGAAGAAGATGAAGAACTTCGTGAGGCTGTCGGCCTGAGAGCACAGGAAAAATCCCAGGCTCACCAGGATCGCGCCAATGATAGAAATTTTGAAAGGCCCTAGCTTATCCTGCAGCCGGCCAGCCACAATGAATGTCAGCGCGAACACCACCACCGCGATGATGAACACATTGGAAGTGTCAGCCCGCTTCCAGTGAAATTCCTTTTCCAGCGGGGCCACAAACACGCTCCAGGCATACAGCGAACCGAGTGCCAGGTTCATGGAGACTCCGCCGACCACGTGCCACCACCGATTCAGATGGTCAGATCCAGATGTATCATTAGTAGCCACAGTTGTTCTCCTTTACGAAGTGACGTTCTTAGAACCGGGTGCCGCTCTTACATCACGAACTCATTCAGCTCCCGCACCGCCTATGCATGCCTGCTGCCTTCCAACCACTATGAAAATTGGACCGGCGATCACATGACCCATGGTTCATGCAAAGCGACGATTCGCCTCGACCTCCGCGCGTTGATCCCGCCAGCACTTTCAACGGCCCTCCCGCGCGCTACTGCGCCCTCTCCAAAACCGCATTCACTGTCAGTTCCGATCCCGCCTCGACCGCCAGTTCCCGCTTCCACTGTGTAAACCCAGCCATCGAGACCACCACCACATGCGTTCCCGTAGTCAGCCCCAGAACCGAAGGCGTGCTGCCAACATATCGCCCGTCGACCGTCACCTCCGCTCCCGCAGGAGTCGACCTGAAACTGCACTTCACCGTTTCCTGCGCTTTCGTCGTCGCCGTCGCCGTCAGCGCCGGTCCGCTGGTCTGCACCGGAGCCGGCCCCGCCTTCTCAGCCGGAACCGCGCTTGCCGCATTCGTCGCCGGTGCCGCAACCGCCGCTGCCGCTGCTGCCGCAGGTTTGCCCTTTGCATCCTCCGCAACTAGCGTGTACAGCTGGCTTCGCAGCTTCCCCTTGTCGTCCAGGTAGTACACGGTGACGCCCTTCTTTTCTCTTCGCGCATCGAAATCTGACCCCTTCGGCAGAGGCACGCATTTCGAAAGCCGCGATTCCTGCGTGCAGCGGATCCGGAACGGCGGATCGTTGCCTTCCTGCACCAACAAGGTATGCACCAGCGGTGCCGTGCTACTCGAACGGCAATACGCATCGAATGTGACTTGGTCGCAATTCCGTGCCACCCCGTTGTCGTCAACACCTAGCGATCGAGTTTCAGAATCCAGCACTTTGATCTGGATGTCCTTACGCGACGCCGCGGCGCCCAGCGTGGCCATCAACAAAAGGCTGGCCAACACCATCGCGATTCTGCCCGTACTCATCGAACCGACTCCTCGAAACACAGCCGATGCATCCGTCCGTACCGGCTTTCCCCAGCGATTTCTGAAAGCCGATCCCTCAGATTCGCAATATTGTGCTCTTTCGCACCGCCCCGCACAACAGCTTTCCTGTTGGAGGAGGTTAGGGAGGACAGACTCCCCTCCGGGCCATCGCCCGAATTCTGCCTGTCCCCTTCCATCGGTAGCCCGTGCCCTCAACCTGCACCGGCCATTTCGGTCACCCGGCCAAAACCACAAGCGGGCCGGTTTAGCCCGCTTGCGTGTAGGTTCCGTCTAGAACGAAAACACCGGCCCGAACTCCGTCCGGTGATCCTGCCATTCGTTCGACCCGACCCCGTTAATTGTGTAGAGAAGCGCCCCGTTGTTCCCACGGGTGGCATAGATCGACTGCTCGAAGCCGAACTGGCACCAGTTATTAAGTTTGTAGTAAAGGGTCAGCGCCGCCATCTTCCCCATCGACATCGGCAACGTTGAGGCCGTGAAGTTGGGATTGTTTAGGTCACGATGCACGACCTGGTCCTTGCCCACGTCGAAGTAAAGCTGCCAGCCCGCGTTGTGGCCCTTCGGGTCCGCATTGAACCACCGCGAAAGCGGCAGCCCTATGTTGATGAACCCGCCAAACGAGCGGATCGGCTTCTCCGGCGCAATCACAACCTGCCCCGCCGAGTTCGTCCCCAGCAGCGTCAGACCGGAAACCGCCAGCGGACCGCCGTCGGTAGTTGGGAAAGGCCCCTGGATGTTGGTCAGCCCGCCCATATCGGTTGTGAAGGAATTGATCTGGCCGCCGAAGTAGAAGCGCAGGTCACCACCCTTATACGCGCTGCCCACGATGGTAAACCAGCGCGTCGGTATTTGCAGCGTGACTTGCTCGCCATACATCTTGCTCGAGTCGGTAAAGCCGACGTTGCAGTACGATGCGTAGGCGGCTTCCGCACAAAGTGCGCTGCCCAGAGTTGACTGCACACTCGCGTTCGTAACAATCGATTGCCGCCGCGCGCGAAATCCATTCAGGGCGATTTGCGCCGGAGCCACCCCGGGTGCCTTGTCAAGCTGGAAACTCAAGGCTGCCCTGCCTTCCCACTCGGGTTGATCCGATTGGGCGCCCTCGTACTCCGCTTCTCCGATCTGACCCGGTAGCGCCAGGCTCCCGAGCTTCAGGATTTGCCCCGAACTCGGCATCATGATGCCACCCTGGCCTTCGAGCTTGATCTTGTTCTCCTTGCTCAGCGTCTGGATAAACCCGCCCCGCAATTGTGGCGAACGGGTGTAAACGTCGCCCCAAAATGCCCCCAGGAACGTAGTCTCGAGGAGATTGGGAAGGGCGCCCGATCCGAAAAGCGTCCAGTCTTGCCCGCCGACGAAGAACAGATCCGTGTTCTCGCTCGCGTGATAATCCATCCGCACGTACGCCAAGCGTATCTGCGGTGCACTGCTGCGCAGCGACGAGACGTCGCGGTTATCGACTTCGCTGAAGTTGCCTTCGAAATCGGCTTCAATCTTGCCCGTCAGTGTCAGTTTCGGCGAAACGTCCGGCCATTCCATGTTCAGCCCAAAACGAGTCGCGCGGGCCTTGACGTGCCACGCCGGAGCTTCGTTCGGGCCGGTATTGAAAGGAGCCGTGGTTGTCAGCCAGATCCCCGGGAACGGGAAGTCATCGCCATTGGGATCGCTGCTGTCATGCACTCCCGTCGCCTTGATAAAGCCGTAAGGCGCCAACGTGATCGGCCCCACCTTGATCCCATTCAGGCCGCCCGTCTTCGGTGGATCGACCGGAAACACCCGAACCGGGGCCACCGCCGCAATCACCGCCGGCGGTGCCGGCTTCGCCGGCTCTGTCGGCTTTGGCGTTTGCGATATCATCGCCGGCAAAATCGGTGTCGTCGAAGCCACCAGGTTCCCTTCGACCTGCGCCGATGCCGAGGGAGCGGTCAGCGCCTCATAGTCCGACGCGCTTATAATTCCCTTCTGCCGCAAAAGCTCTAACAGTTTCGCTTTCTGTTCCGCTGGCGTTCCACCGAGAGATTTTGCCTCCGCGGCATTGATCACTCCCTTGGCCACCAGCAATTGCAACAGCGGATCGCCCGCTGTCACCGTGTTTGTCTGCGCCGCCGATGCGGCTGCAGGCAGGTCTTCGCTCATCGCTGCCGTGGTCAACAGCAGAAGACCCAACACAATCAAACTGCCGACAATCCTGCTCCTTACTTGCATCATTTCCTCCTGTGCTCCCGGCCTCCATTGATAGAGGCTCATGGCTCGGCCGGGTAATGGGGGCAAATGTTACTGCAATTTGAATGCTTGACAGTGACGCAAATCACAATCCTCGGTGATTAACTCACCCATCTTGCACAGGCTTACCGGGAAACCCCGCCAGCGAATGCCCCCAATCCGTGTGACTGCGGTCACATTTCCCTGTGACCCACGTCGCCACTTTGTCCCTTTTTTAGCGGCATATTAGAACATGTTGGCGGGTTCGGTCCCGCAGTTCCCAAAGGTTCGCTCTACAATTTCAGCTGCTGGCCCCTGGCGGCCTGCCCACGACTGCCCTTCTAGGCAAGAGGAGATTCACGATGCGCAAATTTAAAACTATGGATGGCAACGAAGCGGTTGCCAGCGTTGCCTACCGCGTCAATGAAGTCATCGCCATCTACCCCATCACTCCTTCTTCCAACATGGGTGAGTGGGCCGATCAGTGGGCCTCCGAAGGCTTGGAAAATATCTGGGGCTCCGTTCCCCACGTCATCGAGATGCAAAGTGAAGGCGGTGCCGCCGGCGCCATTCACGGCGCTTTGCAGACCGGCGCCCTGGCCACCACCTTCACCGCCTCCCAGGGCCTGCTCCTCATGATCCCCAACATGAATAAGATCGCCGGCGAGCTCACGCCCACCGCCTTCCACGTGTCCGCCCGCACCGTCGCCACCCACGCTCTTTCCATCTTCGGCGACCACAGCGATGTCATGTTCTGCCGCACCACCGGCTACGCCCTGCTCTCCTCCAACTCCGTCCAGGAAGCCATGGATCTCGCGCTCATCGCCCATTCCGCCAGCCTCGAAACCCGCATCCCCTTCCTCCATTTCTTCGACGGTTTCCGCACCTCGCACGAAGTCAACAAAATCGAGATCCTCGACGACGACGATCTTCGCGCCATGATCAATATGGATCGCGTCTTCGAGCATCGCCGGCGCGCCATGTCCCCCGACCATCCCGTGCTGCGCGGCACCGCCCAGAACCCCGACGTCTTCTTCCAGATTCGCGAGACCATCAATCCCGTCTACGACGCCGCGGCCGACAAAATTCAGGCCGTCATGGACAAGTTCGCCAAGATCGTCGGCCGCTCCTACCATCTGTTCGACTATGTAGGCGCACCCGACGCCGACCGCGTCATAGTAATGATGGGTTCCGGGGCCGAAGCCGCCCACGAAACCGTCGAAGCCCTCACTGCCCGCGGCGAAAAAGTCGGCCTCCTCAAAGTCCGCCTCTATCGCCCCTTCTCAGTCAAACACTTCGCCGCCGCTCTGCCTGCGACAGTTAAGAAGATCGCCGTCCTCGACCGCTGCAAAGAAGCCGGCGCCGCCGGCGAGCCTCTCTACCTCGACGTAGTCAACGCCCTGCACGAATCCAAACGCAGCGCCGAAGTAATCGGCGGCCGCTACGGTCTCTCGTCCAAAGAATTCACTCCCGCTATGGTCAAGGCGGTTTACGACAATCTCAAAGCAGCCGCTCCGAAAGCCCACTTCACCGTAGGCATCAACGACGACCTCGGCCACACCAGCCTCGCCTACGATCCAACCTTCTCCACCGAGCCCGACAACGTCATCCGCGCCCAGTTCTACGGTCTAGGCGCAGATGGCACCGTAGGCGCCAACAAAAATTCCGTCAAGATCATCGGCGAGGATACGCCCAATTACGCGCAAGGCTATTTCGTCTACGACTCCAAGAAATCCGGCGCGGTAACCACCTCCCATCTCCGCTTCGGCCCCAATCCAATTCACTCCACCTATCTGGTTTCGAAAGCCAATTTCGTAGCCTGCCATCAGTGGATCTTCCTCGAGCGCTACGACATGCTCAGCGCGCTCGTCGAAGGCGGCACGTTCCTGCTCAACAGCCCCTTCGGCCCCGACGAGGTTTGGGACAAGCTCCCACGCACCGTGCAGCAGCAGCTCATCGCCAAAAAAGCGCGCTTTTTCGTCATTGACGCCTACTCCGTCGCGCGCGACACCGGCATGGGCAGCCGCATGAACACCATCCTGCAGGTCTGTTTCTTCGCCATCTCAAAAATCCTTCCCGGCGACGAAGCCATCGAAGCCATTCGCAAGTCCATCCGCTACACCTATGGCCGCAAAGGCGAAGACGTTGTCCAGAAAAACATGAAGGCCGTCGACGAAACCCTGGCCCATCTGCACGAAGTGAAAGTTCCGGCAAAGGTCACAAGCACGCTCGAAATTCCCGAGCCCTTCCCCGCCACCGCCCCCGCCTTCGACCGCAACGTGCTCGGCGTCATCTACGAAAATCGCGGCGACGAACTCCCCGTCAGCGTCTTCCCGGTTGACGGCACCTTCCCCACCGGCACCGCAAAGTGGGAGAAGCGCAACCTCGCCCTGGAAATCCCCGTGTGGGATACGAAAATCTGCATCCAGTGCGGCAAGTGCGCCATGGTCTGTCCGCACTCGGTGATCCGCATCAAGGTCTTCGACTCCACCCAACTCAAAGATGCGCCGCCCACTTTCAAATCCACCGAAGCCCGCGACAAGGAATTCGCCGGCCTCAAATACAGCATCCAGGTCGCTCCCGAAGATTGCACCGGCTGCGCCATCTGCGTCGATGTCTGCCCCGTCAAGAACAAGCAGGAAACCCGCCTCAAGGCCATCAACATGGAGCCGCAACCGCCGCTCCGCCTCCCCGAGCGCGACAACTGGGATTTCTTCCTGAAGATTCCCGAACTAGACCGCCGCAAAATCAAAGTCGGCGCGATCCGCTCGCAGCAAATTCAAGAGCCGCTCTTCGAGTTCTCCGGCGCCTGCTCCGGCTGCGGCGAAACTCCCTACCTCAAACTTCTCTCGCAGCTCTTCGGCGATCGCGCTCTCATCGCCAACGCCACTGGCTGCTCTTCTATCTACGGCGGCAATCTGCCCACCACCCCCTGGTCCAAAAACTCCGATGGCCGCGGCCCCGTCTGGTCCAACTCCCTCTTCGAAGACAACGCCGAATTCGGTCTCGGCTTCCGTCTCTCCATCGACAAGCAAACCGAATTCGCCCGCGAACTCGTCAAGCGTTCGAACGGCCAGCTAGGCGACGAGCTGATCAACGGCCTGCTCAACTCGCCCCAAAAGGACGAGTCCGATATCTACGACCAGCGCGAACGCGTAGCCGAACTAAAACGCAAGCTGGAAAAAGTAAACACGCCCGAAGCCAGGCAGCTGCTCTCAGTCGCCGACATGTTAGTAAAGAAGAGCGTTTGGATCGTAGGCGGCGACGGCTGGGCCTATGACATCGGCTACGGCGGCCTCGATCACGTAATCGCCAGCGGAAGAAACGTCAATCTCCTGGTCCTCGACACCGAGGTCTACTCCAACACCGGAGGCCAGCAGTCCAAAGCCACGCCCCGCGCCGCGGTCGCCAAGTTCGCCGCCGGCGGCAAACCCGGAAGCAAGAAAGATCTCGGCATGATGGCCATGGCCTACGGCACCGTCTACGTAGCCAGCGTAGCCATGGGCGCAAAAGACGAGCACACGCTCAAAGCCTTCCTGGAAGCCGAAGCCTACGACGGGCCCAGCATCATCATTGCCTACGCCCACTGCATCGCCCACGGCATCGACATGACCACCGGCATGCAAAATCAAAAAGCAATCGTCGATAGCGGCGAGTGGCTCCTCTACCGCTACAACCCCGACCGCGCCGTCGCCGGAGAAAATCCGCTGATCCTCGATTCGCGCACGCCCACGAAAAAAGTTCAGGATTTCATGCTCATGGAAACTCGTTTCAAAATGTTAACCAAGAGCAATCCCGAACACGCAAAAATTCTCTGGGCCGAAGCCCAGCACGACGCCGAAGTGAGATACAAGTTCTACGAGTACCTGGCCTCCAGAAAAATGACGTCAGCACCCGAGCCAGTTAAAAAGTAGTGAGTGCCCCACTCAAGCCTTCCTTTGCCTTGAGTGGAGACTTCCATGGCTATGAAGTTTTGAGCCATGAGCAAGCAAAACCGCTGCGGTAGCCGCAAAGCGGCGTAAGAATGCAGCCCACGGCGCAAGCCGTGGGTGGCGAATAGAAAATGACCCAGCCGCGTAGCGGCGCAAGAAACTTGCCCCAAACGCAGGCCGCGGTTGCTTTAGCCGATTTGACTTGCTTGCTTTTGGGTGGCGGAGCGCTTTAGCGCTGCGATTAGAAGTTAGATTGACTGCGGCTTTAGCCGCTGAGGTGCGGAGGCTGAAGCCTCCGCATGTTAGAAGGAGAAGAAATGCTAGACCTCACGACAAAATATCTGGGACTCCAACTGCGCACGCCCTTGGTTGCCTCTGCTTCCCCTCTGTCCCAGGACCTCTCCTCCATCCGTCAGCTCGAAGATGCCGGCGCCTCCGCCGTCGTCCTCTATTCCCTCTTCGAAGAGCAACTCAAACAGGAAGGTCTCGAGCTCGACCACTATCTCAGCGAAGGCACCGAGAGCTTCGCCGAGAGCCTCACCTATTTCCCCGAGCAAAAAGAATTCCACCTCGGCCCCGACGACTATCTCGAGCACGTCCGCAAAGCCAAGGCCGCCGTGCAAATCCCCATCATCGCCAGCCTCAACGGCACCTCCGTCGGCGGATGGATTCAATACGCCACCCAACTCGAAGAAGCCGGAGCCGACGCCATCGAGTGCAACATCTATTGGATCGTCACCGATCCCAACATGTCCTCGGCCGAAGTCGAGCAGCATTACGTCGATATCGTCCAGGCCGTCAAAACCGCCGTCCACATTCCCGTCGCCATCAAGCTCAGCCCCTTCTTCACTAACTTCGTCAACATGGCCAAGCGCATCGACGAAGCCGGAGCCGACGCCCTCGTCCTCTTCAACCGCTTCTATCAACCCGATGTCGATCTCGAAACGCTCGAACTCGTCCCCCGAGTCTTACTAAGTACTCCGCAAGCCATGCGCCTGCCACTCACCTGGATCGGCATTCTCCGCGGCCGCGTCAAAGCCGCGCTCGCCGCCACCAGCGGCATTCACGGCGCCGAAGACGTAGTCAAGCTGCTCCTCGTCGGAGCCGATGTCACCATGCTCTGCTCCACTCTCATGCGCAACGGCATCAACCACCTCCGCTCCATCGAGCAAGGCGTCCGCCGCTGGATGGAGTCCCACGAATACGAATCGGCCACGCAGTTGCGAGGCGGCATGAGCCAACTCCGCTGCGCCGACCCCGCCGCCTTCGAGCGCGCCCAATACATGCGCGCCGTAAAAGGCCCCCAGCACGTCGCCCTGCCAACGCGCTAGTTAGCTGGCCCCTAATTCAAGGTATGCGTAGGCAAGCTTTGAAAGGGCGCGGCAGGCATGATGGAGCCCGGCCGGGGCGCGACAGGGCCCGCTTCCCCTCACTGATAAGAAGGCGGATTATGCGCACCCGCCTCGAAATGCGCCAGCCACGACTGCACCCATGGATCGGAACGGACGCCGTCCCAGCGCGGGTCAACACGCAGCCAGATCATCCCGTTATCGTTGGTCTCGGACGCCCTCTTCAGCCGTTCGACTGCTTTCTCCCGTTCACCGAGTCCCGCCCAGATAATCGATTCGGTCGTTGGGCCCACGTACTCTCGTTTCGAGCGTTCTTCCAGACGTACCTCAATCTCTTCCGCCTCCTGGCGCTTCCCGGCCATAGCATAAGCATGGCCCAGGGCCGCCTCATAAGTATCCGTTCGCACGCCTGAACGGTCGAGCGCGCTTTGGAAATCAGCGATTGCTTTGTCGAACTGGCCTTGGGCCTCATAGGCGAGCCCTCGTACGTAAAGCGCCGCCGTCATCTGCGGATTCGCCGCCAATGCCGTGTCGCACTCCTTCACAGCGTCATCGTAATGACGGGAGAAATAGTCAACGAAAGCGCTCCCGGCTCTCACCGCGGGAGAAAGAGGATCGAGTTCCCTCGCCCGCTCCATCTGTTCCACACTTTCATCCCTGCGGCCCATCGCCGAAAGGTAGATTGCATACCAATGATGGGCGGGAACATAGTTGTTATCCAGCTCAATCGCTCGCCGAAACTCCTGCTCCGCCTCCGGCCACTTCCACCACGAGAAAAAGTTCGCGTAGGCCAGGGCCGTGTGCGCTTCGGGCAGACTTTCGTCCAGTTCCAGCGCTTTGCGGGCGGCATCGGTCGCACGGTGCGAGCTCTCGGTCCCCGTGGCATATCCGTAGTAAACGAGTAGATTGTAGGCATCGGCCAGCCCTGCATAGGCGCGGGCATCCTCCGGATCAAACTGCAGGGCTTGGTGGAAGTAGTCGATGCTCTTCAACAGTCCTTCCCGCGTTCGCGTGTTCCAGTAGAAGCGCCCTTGCAAGTACGCCTGATAAGCCTCCGCATTGACCGTGTTTGCCTTCGCCAGTTTCGTACGCTCGGCGTCTGTCAGATGGATACTCGTCGCGATGGCCACAGCGTTCGCAACCTCGGTCTCCATCCTCAGCAGATCGCCGAGTTCGCGGTCATAGCTCTGGGCCCACAGATGCGTCCCATCGCTCGCCCGAACCAATTGCTCCGTCACCCGCAGTCTCCCCCCTGCTTCCCGGATGCTTCCCTCCAGCAAGTAGTTGACCTTCAATTCTTTGCCGATCTCCGGAATCGTCTTATTGCTTCCCTTGTAGGCCATGGACGAAGTGCGGGCAATCACACTGAGCTTGCCCGGATCCAGCACACCGAGTTGGAGAATCAATTCCTCAGTCAGACCATCGCTGAGGAACTCGCGGCTCGGATCGCCCGTCAGATTCTGCACGGGTAGCACGGCGAGCGAGGCCGCCGGAGTCGCCCTCGAAGGTTTCGGCGATCGCCCCTCCCATCGCGAGCGAATTTCTCCCGCATCCGTCACCAGCAGCAGTAGGGCGATTCCCGCCAACGCCATTACTACAGCCACCGGCCAGCGCCGCCATCTTGACCGCGTCGGCTCTGCCGGCTCGCTCGGTGGCGAAGCCCCCGTCTCTGGCAACGAGCCGTCAACCGGACCGATGAACCGGTAACCACGCCGTGGCAGGGTCTCGATGAAATCCGGCCGTTCGGCATCGTCCCCGAGCGCTTCTCGCAACTTCTTCACAGCCGTGTTGATGCTGTGCTCGAAGTCGACGAAGGTGTCTGCCGGCCACAGCCGCTCGCGGAGTTCTTCCCGGGTGACTAACTCCCCTGGACGTTCGAGCAAAATGGTGAGTATCTGAAAGGGTTTTTCTTGCAGGGGAACGGCCTGCGCCTTATTGCGCAGTTCCCGCGACACCAGGTCAACTGCGAAGGGCCCAAACCGCGTCGTTCGTCGTTCTGCGGCAGGTACTCGCATGGTCAGTACCACACCCGCGTTTGTTCGTCAAAAAAACTCTATACCGCCGTAAGAATCGCCGTCAAGGTGATGCAAAACTCATCGCTGACCACCCGGCTGCACCGCCCAAGCCGGCGATTTATCTTCAGTTCACCTCAAATTTATCTCCCGTGCATTGCCACACGCTGCCGCCCAGGCTCAACCTACCAGCAACCAAAAGAACTCTGTCGTCCAAAAAAGGAGAATCTATGTTCCGGAGTTCTCTCTTGATTATCAACGCTACTCGCCTTGATGACGATTCCCCTGTATGCGCAGCCATCGAAATCATCAATTCCAGATACCGGAGATATCCCATGGCCCGAACAAGAATTATTGCGACCTTAGCCACGATTGCATTTCTCAGCACGTTGTCATTTGCACACAGCACCTCCAACTACTGGGTGGGAACTTGCCATCCGAGAAGCCCGTTCTTTACCACGATTTCCGATGCGGTCCGTAGCGTTCCTCCGTATGCCACTATTAAAGTCTGCCCCGGCAACTATCCGGAACAGGTCTTGATCACGCAGCCGTTGACCTTGGAAGGGGTGATGTCGGGAGATAGCGGTGCCGCCACTGTTGTTGTGCCCTCATGGACCATGACGCAATATGGACAGGACTTTATTGGTTTCGATGCCTATTTTCAGATTCTTGTGCAAGGCACGACAGGTCCGGTCAACATCAGTAACTTGGTTGTGGATGGAACTGGCGGGACCATCCCCTCGAGCGATACGACTGGGTACAGCGTCGGCATTTACTTCCAAAACGCATCCGGGTCCGTAACCAATACGAGCATCCGAAATCAAACCGCAGGATGGCAGTCGATCGGCATTTACGCCGATGGCTCAGGTGCAGGCCCGAGTCTAACGCTCGAAAACAACATTGTTCGTGGTCAAACTTACGCTGGGATACTTCTGTGGGGGTTGGTTTTCAGCACCCCAATCAATGCAACCCTCATAGGCAACACGGTTGATGAACCCACAATGACGACCATACTCGGTGAGAACCTGTACGACAATGGCATTCTCCTTTACTCGTCGGCAGGTGCGGTGCGAGCCAATACCGTTACATCCGGACAAGGCCTGTTTATCGAGTCCTCCAATCTCAACGTCAGTGGGAATGACCTCAACGGACGGCTGCCGTTCTGGGCTGACAGAGACTCCAGCACCGTCACAGGGAACACCATCGTATGCGCTTCATGTACGGCCTATGACACCGCCGCTGGAATCGGCAACGGCGCAACCAAATTCAGCGGGAACAAGATCGACGCCGGCGGCCATGCCACAGGAATCTTGCTCAGCCTGGCAGGGACAGCCCAAGTCGACTCGAATACCATCGCGAATTCCTCCATTGCCGTACTAGGGTGTTCGGCTTTTGGAGATGCCAGCGGCTATACCGTTACGCACAACACCGTTATCGACGCCACCACTGGAATAAAAATGCCTTCGGGCAACTCCGCCGCGCCCAACGCCTTCCTTGCAACAACGAACGCGGTCGGAGCGTGCTACTGATCGACGACACCATGCCGCCAGACGAGCAGCTCCAGGGCGACAGCGTGCGAAAACTGCAGGGACTGACGAAAACTGCAGGGACAGACGGGACGTTTCCCCACGCGTCACAGACGATCAACAAAGCCGTAAACGGCCGAGTTTCTACTCGAGTTCCCTTTAACGGGAGGAAAGTTACTCGGCAAAACAAGTCACTCAATTTCTCACTTTCGTTAAGCAAACCCTGTCATTAGGAGGAAAATATATGTTTCGAACTTTTGTCCTGATTTTCGCACTACTCGCCCTGATGGCGATTCCCGTCTGGGCGCAGCAATCGAAACCGCTGACTCTGCACCAAAAAGCACAAATAGAATCGGTCAGCCCCGATGCAACCATTACTTGTACCTACCAATTCACCTCGGGCAGCGGCAACACTTACCTGCAGTTTTGTGTGACAGTCAATGGCAACATCGTTGAGTTTCAGAGTCCATCAGGCGTCGAACAGCTTGCGCCCCAAAGCGCTTACCCATACGAGGGTTATGGCCTCTGCGATCTCTCTGGCTCCAGCAACATCGGGTATTACGACTATGCCTACGGCGACAGCGGAAACTGGAACGCACCAACTACTCTTTCTCACACCAGTACCGCGGTCAAGATTGCGCGCACCACGAGCGACGGACTTTGGACCCTGACCCAGACCATCAGCATGGTCGCCGGTACCAATCCGTATGCCAAGATCGTTATGGCGCTGAAGAACAACTCCGCCATCACCAGGCACGCGTTCCTGCTCCGCTATGCCAACGCCATTCCCGACAACGGTCCCGCTACCAGTTACGCCGAGAACTACGATGGAACATGGGAAAGCGCGTGGGGTGTCTGTCCAATGAATGTATGCACTAACGGTGGTCCCTATGGATTGATGCTTCAGGAGTTAGGAAATCCCACTCCGGCCAGTATCTCGTGGGCGCGCGGGGGCTTTGCCATCGACACCATGCAAGGTCCGGATCCCTGCAACTTCGGCACGAATTATGTAGGAACCATTACCAATGGCCTGGGCTCCATCGTCTACAACTACAACATCAACTTGAACAAACAACAGACTGGCACCTTCACCGAGAGGTACATCACTTTCTGACGCACATACGAAATGCGGGACGAAATCCGGGAAATGCGGGGCCAGACGGGACGTTCCCGAGCTTCCCTGCGCCTCGCACGGAGGATTAACAAAGCGGTAAACGTCCCGTTTATCCCCGGGCCGCAACTATGGGTCCCGCCGGAACCAAATTCGAGCCGAACGGTTGCATGGCCATTCCGCTCGAATCCGGCGGGGCCCGTCGGCTGGAAGGAAAGACCGCTGGCCGCGTCGCCCAAACGGGCGCCAAATCAAGGAAATAAAGGCGCCTTGCATATATCATAAAACTACCCGGAAACCGCCAAAATTCTTAGCCCATTTTGTCTACTTTTGTACCCAATACAAATCCACTTTCGTACCCCTCCACGAAAGAGGAAGTTCGGTAGGCAAAGACTGCCCTCTTCCTTCACACCCCCACCAGCTCCCCCACCGTCCCCCTCTGCAACAGATACGCCCCCGGCCCCTGCTGCCCCCGCACCGACCGGCAATACTCCGCCACCACAAATCCCGCCTTCAGGCTCTCGCGGAACGCCCACCTAGTCGCTTCTCGCCACCCCCGCGCCAATCCCACGTCCGCCTTCTCAACTGCCAGTATCTCCCCCGGAATCTCAATACTCACCCGCTCCCGCCCCAACGCCTCGCCCAGCTCCGCCAGCGCCGGCCTCCCTTTCCCGTCAAACCGCACCAGCGGAGCCAGCAGCCGCAACGCATCCAGCGTTTCCGCTCGCCCGTTCTTCCCCGCAATCCGGTCCCTCACCCGCCGCGAGTCCAGCAGCCACCGCACCCAGAGCCGGTCCGTCCCGTTCCGATGCAGCACGCTCGAAGTCTCAGGCCCGTAGAAGTCGACTTTGTAGGTCTCAGACAGCACCCCCAGCTTGGCGAAATTGAAGTGTGCATTGCGGCTTTGCAGTGGATCGAACGTCCACGTTATCTCGTGAACCCCCATCGCCAGCGCCCGCTCCCGCTGAGCCCACTTCAGCCGCGCCCCCAGATCCAGATGCCGGAAAGCATCGAGCACCGCCAGCATGTGCGAATGAATCGTAGTCTGCCCGTGCTCCCGCCCCAAAAACCCGAACGCAAAGCCGACCATCCGTTCTTTCCCAGGCTTTGCCTTGCCGGACCCTTTCTTGCCGCACCCCTCCTGATCCGGCGTAGTTTTTTCGTGCGTTCCCTGCTCGAAAGCGCCGATAAATATGTTGCCGACTGCCCTCAACGCGATTGCCAGCGTCAGCGGAATGGCATCGTCGTCGTCCATCCCCCACACTTCTTTTTCCACGGCCTTGAGTTGAATAAGCTCGTCAATTGAGCGCAGGTCGCGTATTGACATCTGTGGCGCAGCCGCAGTCATCGCGCCCCTTCTTACAGCAGCCGTTGCATCTTTGTCAACAGTAGAGACGCGGCTTGCCGCGTCTCGAGACGGGGCGAGCCCGGTCTCTACGGCGGGAGACGTGTTTCTGGAAGCTTGTTTTCACAAGAAGCGTCGCTTCCCTACACTATCGCGTCGCGGGGAAGTTCAGCCGCACGCCACCACGTACCAGAATTGGCGGGCCCAGGTTGATCAGCGACGGGAAGCCGTTTCCCACCGGCGTGTTCGCCACCTGATAGCGTTGGTTGGTCAGGTTCTCCATCCCGGCAAAAATTTGGAAGTGGCGCTCCAGTTCGCGCCCCACTTCGAGATTCATCGTGTAGAACGCGTTCAACGGATATTGATTCTGGTCGTCGTCAAACTGGCGTCCGATGAACCGGCCCTGCACGCTCACGAACAGCCGCGACGGATTCCAGTAGCGCGCCTCCCAGGTGAAGACGTTACGCGGCACTTGCGCGACATCTAGTCCCGCAAGGCTGACTGCGCCCGCGGGCGCCGGATAGTTCACTACCGTCGCCGCTGTGTAGGCATAGCCGGCCGTGATCTGAAGGTCGTGGCGTACGTGCATTACTCCATCCAGTTCCACGCCGCGCGATCGCGTGCGCCCGAGGTTTTCTTTTTGCCGCAAGGTGGGCATCGCGGTCGTCACGTTCTCGATAGGGTCGACAATATCGCTCCAGAAAAATGTTCCGCGCACGTCCAGCCGCCGGCTCCATCCGGTGACGTTCATTCCCACCTCGGCTCCCGTCAGCCGCTCGGCAATGAGCCCCGGGTTGTTAAGTGTCAAAACACTTCCCACTCGGAAAGGCCGGTACAGCTCGTTCAGCGTGGGCGCGCGGAATGCCCGGTAGACCGAACCAGTCACCGACACATGCTCGTTTAATGCGCGCAAGACGGAAAGGCGCGGATTGAAAGTCAGATCGCTGCGGTCGGGAACTTGCGTCAGCGTGGGCGTCCCGGAAACGGGGACTGCAATCGTATATCCGGCGAAGTTACTCCAGTCGTCGACACGCGCGGCAAAGATCACGGTCCATTTCGGGCGGTGAAAAATGTCTTCCCCAAACCAACCCAACGTGCGCTGGCGCCCCGCTCCCACCTGGCTCTGATTCTTCCCCACGAAGAACAGGTCATGGCTCGCCCCGATCACTTCATTCAAGTCCATTCCGCCGATCAGCGTTTGGCTCTTGCCGAGCAGGTGCGTCCATTGCGCTCCCCCACCCACCACCTGTTCGGGAACATGCTGAGTGTCGGTCTCCGTTTCTGTGTCCCGGTTGCTCTTTGCGCTCGTCACCGAGGAATATTTCTGGTGATAGCTTTCTACGTCCCCGTACAGCCGAACCGAGAGCGAATCGTTGCCGCCGAACTGCTTGTCCAGACCGCCCGCGCCCTCGCCAATCTGCGTGTCGTTGGTCTGAATTCGCGTTCCGTTGTTGCGGAATTCGGTGAAGTAGTTTCCGCGCCCGAAGATTCTCCCGTGCGCGCCGAGTTCGTGCCCGATCAGCGCATAGACGGTCGCATCTTTCACATTCGCCGGCGTATCCACGCTGCCGCGCTGCGAGTCCGGCACGAGGATGAACCCATCCGTGCGAAACATCTCCGTCGTCGCGGAGTAGTCCCACTTCCCCACGCGGCTCCCGGTCCAAAACGAAAGCTCTGGCGTGCGCTCGTTGCCATAGGAAGATTCAAGCGCAAACGCGGGCGCTTCCGGTTGCCGCATCAGAAACTGGACCACTCCAGCCATGGCGTCGCTGCCGTAAAGATTCGACGCTCCGCCGCGCGCCACCTCTACCGTGGACACGGCGACGCGAGGAACCCGATCCCAATACACCCAGCCGCCGAACGGATCTATCAGAGAAATGCCATCCGCCAGCACTAGCGCCCGGCTCGAGGCGCTTCCGCCCAGTCCGCGCAGCGAAACTCCTTGCGTCCCGGGATTCGCGGAGCGGCTATCGGACCGCCGGAACAGTGAGAAGCCGGGCACGTCGCGCAGCACATCGTCCATCCGCAGGGCTGGCGAAGCTGTTACGTCCGCCGTTGAAAGCAGAATGTTGCTGCCGGGCGCATCGGATAGCCGCACTTCCGTGCGCGCCGCCGATACGAGCACCTGCTCGTTTACCGATGGTGTCGCCAGTTCGATCTCTAGGTGGATCACACCCCCGCTTGTTCCGCTGTCGCCCAATATTCCGTCGCCACCAAATAGCTTGCGCGTCGTGACAAATCCCGGCGACGCAACCTCGACCGTTCCCGGCCCGAAAGGAACGCTGACAAACGCGAACCGTCCTCGCTCGTCCGTTCGCGCGCTGGCGCGAAACGCGCCACTTTCCAGCCGGACTGTCGCCCCGCGAATTACCGCGCCGGTCGCATCCCGCACCACGCCATCCACGCTTATCGTAGAAACAGGAGACGACTGCGCCGCGCAGTAACTAACGGCGACGAAAACGGCAGACGCAAAATAGGCGACTTGAGATCGGACTCGTAGCATTTATTCTTTGGCTAACGCGCCATTTCCGCGTTGCTTGACAATATCAGAACAAGGCGACTGGTCTAAGTGACCATGCGGTAACCTTGGTCACCCGCGGGGCGGTGGTCAGCGGTTGCGATCATTTTCGATTCGGCTTTGGCGACGGGCTCTACGATGTGCGATACTTTGCTCAAGATCGTGGGGCTCGCTATGACCGTAAGCGATTTTCGCCGCATCGCGCTCAGCTTCGACGGTGCCGATGAGAGTTCGCACATGGGCAACCCCGACTTCCGGGTTGGCGGCCACATCTTTGCTACGCTCGCTTCCGCGAAGCAAGGCTACGGGAACCTGATGCTCACTCCGGAGCAGCAAGCGGCCTTTGTCGAAGAGATGCCGGAGGTCTTCCTTCCAGTTCACGGCGGTTGGGGACGAAGGGGAGCGACGCACATTCGTCTGGCGAAGGCCGGCGAGGATGTGCTGGCGGGAGCGCTGCAAGCCGCCTGGAAGCTGCGCGTCGAGAAAAACGCAAAGGCGGCAGCTAAGCGCGGCGCTGCGAACGAGCTGTTGCCTGGCGCGCAATCAGGCTGCAAGGTGGCAAGTAAGCGTGCTCCCAAAGCACAGGCCGACGCTCGCCGCCAAAAACGATGAAAACGTTTCCCGCATCGCGCCCAAGCTCGATTCACACCGTTCCCCGCATCTAAGCCAGCATGCTACCCTCGACACCGGAGACCCGAACCGTGAAACCTCTAGCCGCGTTCCTGCTCGTCTCTTTTCTGCTGGTGGCCGCCAGTTTACCCGCCGCCGCTGCCGATCACGGCAGCATCGTCCGCGAAGCGATCATCTATATCTCACCCGACACTTCTTCCGCCAAGCTTGCGCAAGTCGAGCGCGGACGCGAACTCGTGCTGCTCGATAAGACTCATAACTGGGTCCACGTCGAAGCTATGCTTGGCTACGCTAATATTCCCGATCCTGCTTTCATCGAAGATGAAGATGCCGAGCGAAAAACTATTACTGGTTGGATCCGGGACACCGGTATCGTCTGGCCCTCCACCCCGAATGGAGACCGCATTCTGTTTGGCGCCGCCGTCGACTCGGAAGATGAAGCCAGCCGGCGTCACGGCCGCCGCGGCGCCGGCCAGGACGCGCTTCGTCTCTATTACCGCGTCTACGACATTTACCCTACTTCGCCGCTAGCCGGAGAAGCGTTGTATCGCGCTGCCGACATCAAATGGCAATTCGACAAAGCCGACATGCAATCCCGTCCTTCCGCCCACGAAAAGGAATTCTACTATCGACAGGGCATCAACGAAGAACAGATGAAGTTAGTCATGAAGAAGTTCCCGGGGTCGAAGTGGGCCGACTTAGCCGCCTTCCATCTCATCGACAACAAACTTTGCGGCGAATGGCAGGGTTCTTCCAAGTGTCCCGACAAAGAAGCCGAGATCTACGAGAAATACGCGAAAGAACATCCACAGTCTCCTTCGGCGCCGGAAGCCTTATACGACGCGGCTTACCGGCGAGCCGCGCTGATTGAGATTTATAAGACAGAAGATCAATCGAAGAAATCGGAGCAGGCCAAGAACCAGGCGATATCAATAATGCAGCAGTTAGTCTCGCAATATGGGCAGAGCGACTGGTCGTCGCGAGGGCAGATGCTTCTTTACTTGGTGCAGCAGGGAACGCCTACTTATGGCAATGTTGTGGAGTAAGTTGTCGTGGAAAGCCGGTAAGAGTGCGGCCTCAACGGCTAAAGCCGCCGATGATTTGCTACGGACTCGCTAAAGCGATACCCTGATACGAACCTCACTTCTGGCGGCGCGGCTGAAAGCCGCGCTCTTCCAAGGCAAGACCGCAAATCGTAAGCAGTCCCAAGTGGGAACTTCCTTAGACCCACTCAACTTTTGGGGTCTGCGGAATGATGCCGGCTTTGTGGCCCATGTCGAGCAGGCGGCGCACCGCTTCCCTGCCGTCTTCACCGTAGTCGAGCGTGCGCTCATTGACGTACATGCCGACGAACTTGTCGGCGAGCTGCGGGTCGAGGTCGCGGGCAAATTGCATGGCATAGGCAAGAGCTTCGTCGCGATGATCGAGTGCGTACTGAATGCTGTCTTTCAAAGCCTGGGTGACACTCGCCATCATCTCGACGCCAAGGGCGCGCCGAATTGCATTTCCGCCGAGCGGCAGTGGAAGACCGGTAACCTTCTGCCACCATCTGCCGAGATCGACAACCCGGTGCAATCCAGACTTATCGTAGGTCAACTGGCCCTCGTGGATGATCAGGCCAGCTTCATACTTCCCTTCCAGAACCTGCGGAATAATCTGGTCGAACGGAGCTACGTCGACCTCGATCCCGGGCGCGAATAACTGCAGCGCCAGATACGCCGTGGTCAGTTTGCCGGGAACTGCAACTCTCTTCTGTTTGATTTCGGATTGCGTAAAGGGCCGACTTGAAACCAGCATGGGGCCATAGCCGTCACCCACGCTGCCACCGCACGACATCAGCGCGTAATCCTGCTGAATATAAGGATAGGCGTGGAACGAAATCGCCGTGACGTCATACACGCCGCGCTGGGCATCGCGGTTGAGGGTTTCGATGTCGCACAGCGTGTGCGTGAAGCGAAGACCGGGCACGCGAACCTTGTTCGTGGCCAGACCGTAGAACATGAAGGCATCATCGGAATCCGGGCTGTGGGCCACGGTGATTTCGCGGACGGGAGAAGAAACGGTACTCATAACTTGGGTGGCTGGCTCTCGGCTTTTGGCTCTCGGCCAAACAACTTCTTACTGCTTATGCCTGGCGCGAAAAACGTCGATTCCACTGGGTGGCGGCCGCCGCGGCCAACATGATCTTGATCACCTCGGCAAAAACGAACCAGTACAGGCCCCACCTGGCGGCCTGCGCGAGCGAGTGCGTGATGGCGAAGAGATAGCCCAAGCCACCGGCGAATAGGACGATCTCACCGGCGAATGCTGCCAGCGCGGCCCAGCCAAAATGGCGGGAGCTGCGCTCGTAGATCCATCCGGCGACGAAGGCTACGAATGGATAGGCCATCAGAAAGCCGCCGGTTGCGCCGATGATTTGCGCGACTCCGCCCGGCCCCGCCGGACTGAATACGGGCAAGCCCGCTGCGCCCTCGGCCAGATAAAGCGCCAGCGCGGCAAATCCACGCCGCGATCCGAGTGCCAAAGCGACGGCGAGCACGCCGAAATTCTGCAGCGTCAGCGGCACGGGAGTAAACGGCAGCGGCACGGTCACGCGCGCACAAAGGGCCACAAAAAGACTGGCACCGATCACAATGGCGGCCTGCTTTGCCCACTCCAGGGATCGAGATTGCGAGGGTAAAATTTGAGTCGCTGCTTTCGTCATTCCGTTCCTTTCGTGAGACCGATCAGGCGTCGGGCGAGGATGGGGGCCGGTCTTGCGAGTCGGATTCCGCGGCATGGCCCGGTGCTTGTTTCAACTGGCGCCGAACCCGCGTATAGAGCAGGACTGCAACCGACACCACTGCCGCTGTACTGACCGCAAGAATCAACAACCACCAGAGCATCCGCACAACTGTTTAGGATAGCAGATGGCAGGAACAACATTGGAGAAGAACGGAGGAAAATCGCTCCCGCAATCACGGGAGCGGCCTCAATCCATATCTTAAAGAAGTTCGTCGCCCACTGCGCCTGAGCCGGATCAGCCTTTCTTCGCCGCCTTCATCAGTTGTTTGCGCCGCGCCTCCACGTTCACAGACACGCGCTCCAGGCGCTTGCGCGCCAGCTTCGATCCGGTAGCCACCTTCTCCATGTTCAGCCACGCGTCCGGATTGTTCATCTTCTGGCGCAGTTCTTTGAGGAATGGATGGATTTTCGCAAAGAAGAAGAACATCTCCCCGCTGCAACCTGGTTGGAGAAATAGTTCTTCATGCAACGCGCCCTGTAGCACCAAAGACGCGGCCATATCCCAATAGCCGCCAACCTGGCGCAGCCAGTTGTTTTCCTGGCTGGGAAATGCGTTGGCCACTTTCAGGAAATCGTCCGCGCTCAGTGGCCAGAAATCTACAAGAAACCAGTTCCTCGCCTTGCGCATCTCCGCTTCCCGGCGGAGATCGTAAAGCTGCAACATCAGCATGCCATCATGTGTACTTGCTTTTTTCGCCATGTTCTCGCCTCGTTTATTTTGAAGTGATTTCTGCCGCGCAAGTCTTCAACATCTCAACTTGACTTCGCGGCTTCCGCCACAATTTCGGCCGCGCGCTCGTAATCGCACTCCTTGTTCGGGCACGCGATTACGGTCCCGTCTTTCCGCATGCGCTCGACAAGGTATTCGTGGCCGCACGTCGGGCACTTTTCCGCAATCGGCTTCGCGGCCGACGTGAATTTGCACTTCGGGTAATTCGAACATCCGTAGAAAGTATTGCCCTTGCGCGCCCGCTTTTCGACCAGTTCGCCTTCCTTGCACAACGGGCACTTCACGCCGATGAAATTCTGCTTCACGTACTTGCAATCGGGATAGCCGCTGCACGAAGTGAACTCGCCGTAGCGTCCGTGCCGCAGAATCAGATTGCGCTTGCACAGCGGGCAGGTTTCGTCGAGCGGAATGTCGGGGACTTTCTTGCCCTGATCCAACCGCCGCGTGGTTTTGCAATCCGGATAGCCGGTGCAAGCCATGAACTGCCCGAAGCGCCCACGCTTCAGCACCATCACGCGCCCGCAGTTTTCGCAGTACTCCTCCTGCGTAGTCTCCTGCAAGTCGGCCGAATCGAGATCCGGCAGATTGATTGGATTCTCCTTAGTGAAGGTGCAGGAGTTTGGATCTTCCTTGTCGTAAGTGCTGCAAGCGTAGAACGAGCCGTGTTTGCCCCACTTGATGACGAGCGGCGCGCCGCAGCGCTCGCACTTCTCGTCCGTGGGCTTCTCCATACGCTTGATGTTTTCCATGTGCTTCTCGGCGTATCGGAGATCCTTGGCGAACTTCTTATAGAACTCGCCGAGCGCATCCGCCCACTTCTCCTTGCCTTCTTCAATCTCGTCCAGCTCTTCTTCCAGCCGCGCCGTGTACTGGAAATCGAAAATGTCCTTGAAGTTTTCGACCAGCAGATCGGTCACAACCAGGCCAATTTCCGTGGGCACAAACTTGCCGCCTAGCTTTTGCGCGTACTGCCGCTCCTGAATCGTGCTCAGAATGGTGGCGTAGGTAGAGGGCCGGCCGATGCCGCGCTCTTCCAGCTCTTTCACGAGCGAGGCTTCGTTGTACCGCGGAGGCGGTTCGGTGAAATGCTGCTCGGGCTTCAGCGCCTTCAACGTCAGTTTCTGTCCGGCTTCGAGCGGCGGCAGCTTGTGCTTCAGTTCCTCGTCCTCTTCGTCCTTGGTGTCTTTCGACTCTTCGTAGACTTTAAGGAAACCATCGAACTTCATCACCGATCCAGTTACGCGGAACCAGAAAATTTCGTTGGCTGACTTCGCATCGATATCGACCGTTGTTTGGTCAAAGACCGCAGGATTCATCTGCGACGCGATAAAGCGCTGCCAGATCAGCTTGTAGACCTTGAATTCGTCTTCTTGCAGATACTGCTTGACCTGGTCGGGATGCCTCACCGCCGCCGTGGGGCGAATCGCCTCATGTGCTGCCTGCGCTTCTTTCTTCTCCTTATATGTGTTCGGCTTTTCCGGCATGTACTGCGGACCATACTCAGACGAGATATAGTCGCGCACTTCCGTGATCGCGTCGGGAGAAACGCGAGTCGAATCGGTACGCATGTAGGTGATGAGGCCGACCAGTCCCTCGTCGCCCAGTTCAATACCTTCATAAAGGCGCTGCGCAATCATCATGGTGCGCTTCACGCTGAAGCGCAGCTTGCGCGAGGAATCCTGCTGCAGCTTGCTGGTCGTAAACGGAGGCGTGGCGTTGCGGCGGCGCTCTTTCTTTTCGGCCGAACGCACCACCCAGTCGGCGTTTTCGAGGGCGAGGCGAATTTTCTCCGCGTCCTCGCCATTGGTGATCTCGACTTTCTCTTCGCCTTTGCCCAGAAAGCGCGCGTCGAATGCCGGCGGCTTGCCGGCGGCGAGATTCGCGTCGATGGTCCAGTATTCTTTCTTTTCGAACGCCTTGATCTCGCGTTCGCGATCGACGATCAACCGTAGCGCGACGGTTTGCACGCGGCCCGCCGAGAGCCCACGGCGAACTTTATCCCATAGAAGAGGAGAAACCTGATACCCCACGAGGCGGTCGAGCACGCGGCGGGCCTGCTGGGCGTCCACCAGGTTGCGGTCAATGTCGCGGGGATGCTCGAACGCGGCTTTCACGGCGCGCTGCGTGATCTCATTGAACGTCACGCGGCGGATGCGCTCGCCATCCGGATGTTCTTGTTCTTTCTTGGTGGTCTTCCCTTTCTTCTTTTTCTTGCCGTCGTCTCTAAGTTCGTCGGCGAGATGTGCGGCAATGGCTTCGCCCTCGCGGTCCGGATCAGGAGCAAGGTAGATCGTATCGGCCGCGAGCGCGAGCTTCTTCAGCTTGGCAAGAACTTTTTCCTTGCCCGGGATGACGACGTACTCGGTGCTGAAGCCGTCTTCGACATCGACGCCGAGGCTGCTCTTGGGCAGGTCTTTGACGTGCCCGAATGAGGCATCGACGGTGAATCCCTTGCCCAGATATTTTTGAATCGTTTTCGCCTTCGCCGGCGATTCGACAATGACTAGACCTTTAGACAATGTTCCCTCAGTTTGCGGGTATTGGATTTGAAGCTAGCACGAATGCGGGGGATGCAACAACTGCGGGGCTGCACTCGGCTCTTAGCTTTTGGCTTTTGGCTTTTAGCCCCTTATTGCCGCCGCAGAAATTTTTGACTCTGCTTCGTTCGCTTTGAGTTTTTGCGACAACGATGACATCATGCGCATGATTATTCCCAGTCCGCCTCAAGCCGCTCATGCGTTTTCGCGTCCAAGAAATTCAAGTCGCGCGCGAGCAGAGTATGGTAGGACAACTCCGCGCCTGATCCCATCGCGATCTGGACGAACCGAGCCATTTCTTTATCCGATCGTCTTCCGCATCCTTCCGCGAGATTCGCCGGAATTGAGGCTGCGGCACGGCGCATTTGACTCGTGAGTCCAAAACGCTCTTCGCCGGGGAATGTCGCTGTGCTCTTGTAAATAGATAAAGTCAAGCGGTGTGCCTTCTCCCATACCAGCAGGTTCCTATAATTTCTCATAACACCTCCGAACGATTTAGCCAAAGGCCAAGAGCCAATAGCTAAGAGCTAGAAGCTTTTCACAAAATTCTTCCCCGCCAGCTGCCGCACTTTTCCGTTCAGCTCCAGTTCGAACAGGGCGGCAAAGATTTCGGAGGAGGACATTTCGTTTTCGAGCATTTCTACCAGTTCGTCGATCTGGGTAGACTGATCGGCTTTCAGCAGCCTAAGGATCTTCTGTTCGTGCGGCGACCGAACGTCGTCCGGGAATAGAGATGCGTTTGAAGGCTGCGGGGATTCAAGCTGCGTGGAACTGAGAGCAGCCTGCACGTCGGTTGGAAGCTCTTCCCAAACGTCTTCCCACGTCGCCACCAGCTTCGCGCCCTGCTTGATCAGAGTGTTCGGACCCCACGAATTTTTGTTGGTCACGTTGCCCGGCACTGCATATACGTCGCGGTTCTGCTCGAGCGCGCAGCGCGAGGTGATGCGCGTGCCGCTGTACTCTGCCGCCTCCACGACCAGCACGCCGGCCGACATGCCGCTGATGATTCGGTTGCGGATGGGGAAATTTTGCGGCGTCGGGGAGGTGCCAATGGGGAATTCGGAAATCAATGCGCCGCCGAGCGCGAGAATCTGTTCGGCAAGACGCGTGTTCTCCTTTGGGTAGAAGACGTCAATTCCGGTGCCGAGGACGGCGATGGTTTTTCCTTTGGCAGCGATGGCGCCGCGATGCGACGCCGTGTCAATGCCACGCGCCAAGCCGCTGATGATCACAAGACCACGTGCCGCCAGGTCCGTCGCCAGTCGCTCGGCCATCCCCGTGCCGTAGGGCGTCGGATGACGCGTTCCAACCATCGCAATGCCCGGCTGCGATAGCAATTCCACGCATCCCTTCACGAAAAGAATCACCGGCGGGTCGTAGATTTCCTTCAGCCGCGGCGGATATTCCGGGTCACTGAGGGAAATGATCGTTGCCTTCGTCGCAGCCGCCTTCGCCAACTCTTCCTGCGCCAACTCCATCGACTTGCCGGTCGCAAGCCCCTGCGCCGAAATCGCGCGCATCCCGGTCGCTTCCAGTTCCGTAAGGCTGGCCTGGAAGATTCGCTCCGCGGCGCCAAAGTGCGCCACCAATTTGCGGATGCGTGAAGGCCCCAGCCCGTCAGTGAGTGCGAGGGCCAGCCAGTAGATGGCGTCGCGCGAGGCAGAGTTTGCGCTGGTTGCGGCTATTGTCGACATTGCCGATGACGCTAGCGTTGCCGTGGCGCGGTGTCAATGATGGCGCGCACAATGCTTTTGGTAGAATTCGCAACGTGATGAGCAGGTTAAGGATCTCGGCCATTTCCTATCTCAATACCGCCCCGCTGATGTGGGATTTCGAGCATGGCGGTGCTGAGCAAAAAGGCGCGGCGGCCGACTTCGATATTTCCTACACCATTCCTTCGGCCTGCGCGCGGGCGCTTGCCGAGGGCACGGCAGACATTGGAATTATTCCCGCCGCGGCATTTACAACGGTCCCTGGTCTGGCCATCATTCCCGACGTTGCCATCGCGGCGCGGCGGGCCGTGCGGTCCATCCTCCTCGTCAGCAAAGTGCCGATTGGCCAAGTGAACACAGTGGCGCTCGATACGTCGTCGATGACGTCGGTGGGGCTAACGAAAATTCTGTTCGCAAAATGGCTGGGCGGAGAGCGCGATTACACCGCTATGGCTCCGAATCTCGACGAAATGTTGGCTGGCTGCGATGCTGCGCTGCTGATCGGGGATCCTGCTCTCCAGGTCGATCGCAGTCGCTTCGTCACACTCGATCTGGCCGAGGAGTGGATTGCGCGCACGGGAAAATCATTCGTCTTCGCTTTCTGGGCCGTGCGGCAGCTGGCGCTCGCCGGCCGGAATGCGCGGGCGATTGCGGACGTGTTCCAAACTTCACGGGATCACGGGCTACAACCGGAAAATCTTGAAGCCATTGCGCAGGATTGGGCGCAGCGCCTGAAGCTGCCGATCGAGACGATTCGGAGTTATTTTGCGCGCAACATCCACTATTATCTGGATCCGCCGTGTCTGGAAGGGCTGGCGCTGTTTTATCGCTACGGGGCGGAGATTGGAGCGCTGCCTGAGCCGCCCGAGCTGCGGTTCGTTTAGAGGTCAACAGCTCCGCTCTTGCCTGGTCGTTTCCCACCGCAGGGGTAAAGCGCGAACGAACGATAGACGAGACACCCGTCAACGCGGCCTGCTAGTTTGTTAGCCGGAAGTTTACAGTCACGGTTGTTTCAACGGCCGCCGGCCGGCCATTCACAGAATAGGGTTCAAAACGCCACCAGCGCACTGCATCCCGGGCTGCATGCGACAGTACGTCGGGCCCGCTGACAAACTTCGTCTGTGACACAGCACCCTCGGCATTCACAACAGTATCCAGCACCACTGTGCCTTGCACTCCCGCCTGCCGTGCAACTTCCGGATATTCGGGGAGAACGCGGTAGACGATCCGCTGCTCCATCGCGTCAGGTGGAACCTTCAACTGTGGTTGCACCTCCGCGGCGTCTTTTGCCGGAAGTTGCGCTTCCAGTTCGGCCCATCCTTGCTGCCAGTGCCACCAGGCCAGTCCAGCCGAGATCGCCGCAATAGAAACGGCGAGCGCAATCATGAGCCGGATGCCGGACCTGCGCGTCGAGGGCTCCGGGTTTGCGGGTTGCGCGGGCTCTTCAGCTGCCGCTGAGGCGCGGTCTGCGGGGTCGGACAACACAAGTTCGCCTTGGCGTCGAGTCCAGTAGCGGACAATCGATTGCTGTTCGACTGGCAGGCGAAGAAACTGAAGACCAAAACATTTTTCGTGTTGATAGCGCACCACCGCCGTCGCCCGAACCGGCAGGCTCATGTGCGGAACAAAAAACTCGACGCGGACGGACTCGCCGACGAGCAGCTGCGCTGCTGGGACAACTCCCATTCCGCCCTCGCCGATCTCAACGCTACTGCCAGCAATATGGTTGGGAATGCCCGAGCGCAGTACCGTGAGAGCCAACGGTACGTTTAGTTTGTAGCGAGTGACACTCCGCGTGGAGGCCATTCCCTGCGAGAATGCCGGACTCGCTCCTGTAGCCATCGCTCAGCTCCTTGCCGTTGACTCGGCTTGAGATTTTCTTGGCACGCAGCCGCCAGGTCCTGGATGATTGCTTTCTAACACAGGCGAGCACCCTCGTTGACGTAACCGACGTAACCAGCGATTTCACAAACATCGTGATCGGCCCTCGCCCATCGTCCCAGTACTCGCATCCACCCCTCCGACCGGATAAAATAGCCATTACCGTGGGGTAAGCGAATGTCCCTGACCAAGCAGCAAGCTCTCGAGATGTTCCAGTCCGATGACCTGATCGGCATTGGCATGGAAGCCGATGCCGTTCGACGCCGCCTCCATCCCGAAGGAGTCGTCACCTACATCATCGACCGCAACATTAATTACACGAACTTCTGCACGGAATATTGCACTTTCTGCGCCTTCTATCGCCCGCTCAAGGGGCCGGCCTCGAAGGAAGGCTACATCCTTGATTTCGACACGATCTACGAGAAGATTCGCGAGACCGTCGAACTCGGCGGTACGGGCGTGCTTATGCAGGGAGGCCTGCATCCGGATCTCAAAATCGACTGGCACGAAAAGATGCTCAGCGGCATCAGACAGCGCTTCCCGAAAGTTCATCTGCATTGCTACTCCGCGTCGGAGATTCTCGCCATCGCCGAATACAGCGATCTCAGCGTGCGCGATACGATCGTGCGCCTGCGCGATGCGGGCCTTGACTCCATCCCGGGCGGCGGCGCCGAAATTCTGGACGACGAAGTGCGCGACAAGGTTGCGCGGCTCAAGTGCCTCACCGAAGACTGGCTGCTCGTGCATCGCACGGCGCACCAGCTCGGCATGCGCACGACAGCGACCATGATGTTTGGCGTCGGCGAATCGTTCGAGCACCGCATCAATCATTTCGACGAGGTCTATCGTTTGCAGGAAGAAACGGGCGGCTTCACCGCCTTCATTCCCTGGAGCTTTCAGCCCGCCAACACCGCGCTCGGAGGCCGCAAATGGGATGAGGCTACTGCTGTCGAATACCTTAAGGTGCTCGCCATCTCGCGCCTGTATCTCTCGAATTTTCAGAATGTTCAGGCCAGCTGGGTAACCCAGGGGTTGAAGGTTTGTCAGATGGGTCTGCGCTTCGGCGGCAATGACGTGGGCTCGGTTATGCTCGAAGAAAACGTAGTGCGCGCGGCGGGCGTCACCAACTGCACGACTGAGGAAGAACTGCGGCGGATTATTCGCGATGCGGGATTTCGTCCGGCGCAACGGGATACGCTCTACCGGCAGTATTTTTTGAACTGAGTTCGCTTTGGGCAGCCGACGGTGGCTGTCCCTCCGTGGTCTTTGCAATCGTCGGAAGACTCCGTTGAAACTGTGATTTCCGCTGCCTCCTACTGCTAAACGCGGGCCTTCATCAGTTACAATGCTCTGTCTGTAGTCTTTCCCTGGATGTTAGCGGCCTTGCCATTCCAACCTTCCGCGCTGGCTCTGATTCTTGCCTCCAAGGGCATTGGCTCCTACCTGCGCCAGCACTTCCTCGACAAGACTTTCCAGGGCCTCTATCAAGTCAACGCCTTCGACCTGGCGCTGCTGATTCCCTACTTCGTCGTGCTGATCATCCTGGCGGCGTATGGCGGCCATCGCTATTGGCTCGTCTACCTTTATTACAAGAAGCGAAACAACAAGACGACCGACCCGCCGGCTCATTTCAACGACCTGCCGCGCGTCACCGTGCAGTTGCCGATCTTTAACGAGCAATATGTCGTCGACCGCCTGCTCGATGCCGTGTGCCGCCTTGATTACCCTCGCGAGAAGCTCGACATCCAGTTGCTCGACGACTCAACCGACGAAACGGCCGAGGTCGCGCGCGTGCTGGTCGAACGCTATGCTGCAGCCGGCTATCCGGTGGTTTACCTGCACCGCGACAATCGCGAAGGCTTTAAAGCGGGCGCGCTCGAAGCCGGCCTCAAAACTGCCACAGGCGAGTTCGTCGCCATCTTCGACGCCGATTTCGTTCCCCACTCCGATTTTCTGCTCAAGTGCATTCACCACTTCACCGACCCGAAGGTCGGCATGGTGCAAACGCGCTGGACTCACATCAATCGCAATTACTCGTTGCTCACCGAGGTCGAGGCCATCCTGCTCGACGGCCACTTTGTGCTGGAACACTCCGGCCGCGCGCGCAGCGGCGTCTTCTTCAACTTCAACGGCACCGCGGGGATGTGGCGTCGCCAGGCCATCGAGGAAGCCGGAGGCTGGGAGCACGACACGCTCACCGAAGACACCGATCTCTCTTACCGCGCGCAACTAAAGGGTTGGAAATTTCTCTACCTGCAGGACGTGGAATGCCCGGCTGAGCTGCCGGTAGAAATGACGGCATTCAAGACCCAGCAGGCACGCTGGGCGAAAGGCTTGATCCAGGTCTCGAAGAAGATTCTGCCCAAAATTCTCAGGAGCGACGTCTCACGCCACCAGAAGATTGAAGCCTGGTATCACCTGACAGCCAACATGAGCTATCCGCTGATGATCGTTCTTTCGGTTCTGCTCCTCCCCGCCATGATCATCCGCTTCTACCAGGGCTGGTTTCAGATGCTCTACATCGATCTGCCCCTCTTCATGGCCTCGACATTTTCGATTTCCAGCTTCTACCTGGTTTCGCAGAAGGAACTTTTCCCGAAGACCTGGCTGCGCTCGCTTTTGTTTCTTCCGCTCCTGATGGCGCTCGGCATCGGCTTGACCATTACCAACACGCGCGCGGTACTCGAAGCGCTCATCGGCAGGGAAACCTCTTTCGTGCGGACTCCCAAGTACCGCGTCGAGACGAAAAAAGACAAGGTCCGCGCCAATAAGTATCGCAAGCGCTTGAAATGGGTTCCGTGGATTGAACTGGCGATCGGATGCTATTTCGCGCTGACCGTTTACTACGCCGTCGATAACGAAAACTACTTTACGGTTCCGTTCCTTCTTCTGTTCGTGCTCGGCTACTGGTGCACCGGCCTGATGTCGCTGCTGCAGGGGCGGTTGGCCGGGCTATCGGTCGGTTCGGAATCTCACACTAAACCATTTCCCGTTGGCGTGTAGCTCAGTGCGAAGTCGGTTGCAGCCTGAAGTTGATGGTGATTTTCCTTTCTATCCTCGTCGGCCTTCCATCCAATAGGGTTGGTTCGTAGCGCCAATTCTTCACCGCATCCACCACAGCTTGAGCGAGTTCGGACGGGCCTTCCACAACTTTGACATCGCCGACGGTCCCATCTTCCCTCACCATTGCTTCCACCACGACCGCACCTTCAAGCCGCATACTTTGTGCTTGGGCGGGGTAGACTGGCTTAACCTGGCGCAGAAGCCGCCCGCCGGAAACCCCCTGCGAAACCGGAGCGGAAAGCTCAGGCACCGAGACGCTGGCTCCAAGAACCGCATTGAGTGAAGAGGAATCGGCCGGCGGCGAAGAAATCGGAGGAGGCTCAGGAGAAGCCCTCTCGGCCCCTGCCAAACCGGCGGGCACATTGGCGTCCGTACCAGCCTCCAAACTCTTGTTCTGGTTCGACAGGGCAACATCGGCCGCGGCAGCACTCGAAACTGAGTTCCCCGGCTCTCCTTTCCTTCCGCCAACGTTTACGTCTATCACGTCCGTCTTGGAGGCGAACTTCACTGCAGATCCTGCTCCAGGTTTGCCGTTCGATGCGAATAGCGTTTCGCCACCCGGATTTGGTTTCCAGACAGGGTCGTTATCTGGAAGATGCGCTTGACGCGCCGTAACGGTAGCGGCAACAGAAGACTGCGGCGCAGCATGCGCCTTGCTATCCTTTTGATCGGCGCCGCGCCACCCCAACCAAATCGCCAGCGAAACCAACACGATTGCGGCCACACCGATGGCCCCCAGAACCAATCGCCCCGATCGGCGACCCACGACGGCCAAGACGACATCACGAACACGATCGGAGGCACGCAACAGCCCCGATGGCTGGAGCCTCTCGTCGGAATCCTTGGCCACAACCTGCGATGCGCCGTGGGGGTGCGTGGTTCGCGCGCGCTCGGCAAGCGCCGCTAATTGCCCGAGAAGCGCAATTTGATGCTCCGAGAACGCCGCCGGCTCGGTGCCGAAGACTTCGAGAATGCCGTTGATTCCGTGCCATCCACGAATCGGCAGCACGACCATCGAGCGCAGGCCGAGAGCGCGGCAGACTTCCACATTGACCAGCGGATTTTTTTCTGTGTCCGGGCAATGCCGCACCGCCCCGGTGCGCAGGCACTCGCCAGAGATTCCAGTCTCCGAATTCAGTTCCGCGCCCAGCGCGGGCGCCGTCTCGCCGCTGCGTGCCCGGCAAACCATCACGCCGTCCTTCCACATGGCGATCGCCGACCCGGATGCGCTCGTCAAACGCCGCGCGGCGCTCGCAATCGCGGCCAGCATCGGGTCCAAGCGGAGTTCTCCCGAAGAAATCAAATCCTTCAAAGAAGCGAGCAGCATCAATTCTTCGCGATTGGCGGATTGAAACGCCGTGGTTTCCTTCCCAAAATCGTGCCCCATAATGCCCGGCACTTTCCTCGGAGGAACCGGCTCGGATGGCGGTACGGCCAAGGTTACTCTCACTCGACACGAATTACCGGCAGGCTGGAAACACCGGCAAAAGTACGATTGGCGCGCAAGTAATTTTGCCGAAGTATGAGCCAACTTTCCGCGACTGTCAAGGTAACTCGGCGAGTTCGCGCTTTTCGAGCAACCAGCGGAATACAAAATCCAAAAACGTGGCGGCCTCAACTCGCGAGTGTGGTCCGGGCGCCAACCCCGGAGAAGTGAACTCGGTTTATCCGTTTCCCTTATTCGCTGGAATTCGAGCACCAAACTAACTAACAATCGCACAGCCATGCTGCGTGCTACGCTTGAAACGCTCTGGTGTCTCGCAAGAACCTCCGCACGAGGTATTGCAGGCGGCCAATCTTAAAAAGCTTCTCCGCACAGTTGAAGCCCTGGCGGACTTGGGGCCTGAACTGACGGCGGATCGCGACTTCCGGCAGACTTCGCGTGCCATGCTCACTGCCGTCATGGAGGCGTCCGGCGCCCGCGAGGGAGTGCTGTTCTCTTTCGGCGAGAGGCCCTCCATGCTCACCTCGCTCGATTCGCAGGGCTTCGCGCTGCTGCCCGACCCAGCCATCATTCCGCTCCTGCCCCGTCACGTTCACACGCTCAGCGCCGCCGTTGGCCCGGTTCTGCTCAATAGCTCGACCATCGACGTCTTTCTCAGTTCGAACGGCAACGTTGCGCCCGAGTTGTTCAAGTGCATCTGCCCTTTGAAAGTCCGCGGCAAGCTGGTGGGAGCCATCGCGCTCGGCCGCCGTCCCGGAGATGCGCTTTACGAAGAAGACGCCCTCGACGCCTTTGAGATGATCGGCAACTACGTGGCGTTGGCGATTCAGAATCACAATCTCGGCCAGACCCTGGCGCAACGTGTATCCGAAAATCTTCGCCTCTTAGCCTCACTGCACGGCTTCTACGATAACGCGCTCGAAGCTTTCGCCACCGCCATCGACGTGAAACACGTCAACATTCACGGCCACTCGCTGCGCGTAGGCCGCTACGCGCAGGCTATCGGCGAAGCCCTCGGCATGGATCCCAACGAGGTCGCCTCGCTGCGCTCGGCCGGTTATTTGCACGACATCGGCAAGGTCGCGGTGGATACGCGCCTGTTCGCCAAGCCGTCCTCGCTCGATGCCGAGGAGTCGCGCCTGATGCGGGACCATACGGTCGTGGGCCATCAGATTGTCAGCCACGTGCAATTCCCGTGGCCGCACATTCCCGAGATCGTCCGCTGGCACCACGAGCGCGGCGATGGCTCCGGCTACCCGGATGGATTGCATGGCGAGGAAACACCGCAGGCCGTTCGAATCATCGCCCTGGCCGACTCTTTCGACGCCATGACCAGCGAGCGCCCCTATCGCGAACGGCTTTCGGTCGGCTTCGCCCTTCAGGAACTGATCCGCATGACTCCGCAAAAATACGACCCCCACGCGCTGCAGGCCCTGCTGATCCAGGTCCGGCGTGATGCCGTCGGAAGCAACCGCCTTCCAGTCCTTGAGCCCGAGGTGATGAATCTGTCGGCGACCGATGTTGACCAGCTCGCCTCAACACTTCAGCACCGGATCACGCAGGCCAAACTCTATCTCACCTAGGCCCTTCCGCCCGCCACGCTCGTTCCCAACAGTGTAAAATCAACCGTGATTTGCAGTTTTGAATCTGCAAACCGACAAAAAAGAACTCAAGGCGAAACTACTTCGCGCAAAGCGCACCAAATCGGGGCGGTCATCATCTAAATGATAAGCGGCGCAAGCCGTATCGAAGGAGCGCGGCGATGGCGGTCAGTGACCAGGCGGTAGTTACCGGAAAACAGATCGATCAATTGTCCATCAACACCATTCGCACGCTCTCCATGGATGCCGTGCAAAAAGCTAACTCCGGCCATCCCGGCGCTCCCATGGGGCTCGCTCCCGTCGCCTACTGCCTGTGGCAACAGTTTCTGCGCTTTGACCCGCAAGATCCGCACTGGCCCAACCGCGACCGCTTCGTGCTCTCGAATGGGCACGCCTCCATGCTCCTTTATTCCCTTCTTCATTTGGCGGGCGTGCGCGAAGTAAGTCCCGCCGGCGAAATCCTCTCGACTCCGGCCGTTTCCCTCGACGACATCAAGAGTTTCCGCCAGCTCGACAGCAAAACTCCCGGCCATCCCGAATACGGACTGACCACCGGGGTAGAAACCACGACCGGCCCGTTAGGCCAGGGAGTCGCCAATAGCGTGGGCATGGCCATCGCCGAGCGCTGGCTCGCCGATCATTTCAATCGCCCCGGATTTGATCTGTTCAACCACAACATCTGGGCCATCTGCGGCGATGGCGACATGATGGAAGGCATTTCCTCCGAGGCCGCGTCCGTCGCGGCGCATTTAAGACTTTCAAACCTCTGCTGGATTTATGACAACAACCACATCACCATTGAGGGCAAGACCAATCTGGCTTTTGATGAGGACGTCAGCGCCCGCTTCCGGGCTTATGGCTGGGATGTCTCGCACGTCCACGACGCCAACGACCTCGACGCGCTGGCCAATGCCTATCGCCACGCGCTCGGCGTCAGCGATCGACCCAAGCTGATCATTGTCGACAGCCACATTGGCTACGGCTCGCCCAATCGCCAAGACACAAAAGAAGCCCACGGCGAGGCGCTCGGCGAAGAAGAAGTCAAACTCACCAAGCGCTTCTATGGCTGGCCCGAAGATGCCAAGTTCCTTGTCCCCGACGGAGTCCCCGAAAACTTCCGCGACGTCATGGGCAAGCGCGGCCGTCAATTGAGCGCCGCATGGCACGCGTTGTTCAAAAAATATGCTGAGCAATATCCAGACTTGGCCACGCAATTTGCTCTCATGCAAAAGCGCGAGCTTCCTGACGGATGGGACAAAGAGCTGCCCACTTTCGCGGCGGACGCAAAGGGGCTGGCAACGCGCGAGTCGTCCTCCAAGGTTCTGAACGCCATCGCGAAGAATGATCCGTGGCTGATGGGTGGCTCCGCCGACCTTTATCCGTCGACCAAAACGCGCCTCACCTTCGAGGGCGCCGGTGACTTCGAAGCCGGACAGTACAACGCGCGCAACTTCCACTTCGGGATTCGCGAGCACACCATGGGCGCCATCGTCAATGGCATGACGCTCTCGTACCTGCGTTCCTACGGCTCGACGTTCCTGATCTTTTCCGATTACATGAAGCCTGCGATCCGCTTGTCGGCGATTATGGAAATTCCGTCGATTTGGATTTACACGCACGATTCGATCGGCGTGGGCGAAGACGGGCCGACGCATCAGCCGATTGAGCAACTTCCTACGTTGCGCGCCGTCCCCGGCCTGATGACCATGCGGCCCGCCGACGCCAACGAAGTTGTTGAGGCATGGAAAGTAATCATGAAGTTGAAGAAGGAACCGGTGGCGCTCATCCTGACGCGCCAGGCGCTGCCGACTCTGGATCGCACAAAATACGCGCCGGCCGCCGGCCTGGCCCGCGGCGGCTACATCCTGGCCGACGCCGAAGGCGGCAAGCCGCAGGTCATTCTTATGGCGACAGGCAGCGAGATCTATCTCTGTATCGACGCCTACGAAAAACTCAAAGCTGAAGGCATCCGCGCCCGCGTAGTGAGCATTCCTTCGTGGGACATATTTGACCATCAGGATCAAAGTTATCGCGATAAAGTCCTTCCGCCCGAGGCAACCGCGCGAGTCGCTGTAGAGCAAGCGGCAGTTCTGGGTTGGTCCCAATATGTGGGGCCGAAAGGCCGAATCATCGGAATGAGAAGTTTCGGCGCCTCAGCGCCCCTGAAAGATTTGCAAAAGAAGTTCGGCTTCAGCGCCGACGCCGTGGCGCAGGCAGCGAAAGATTTGCTCGGCTAGAGACGAAGCTTGCCTCGTCTTTGAGGGGCGCATAACCGTGACTCGCTGGCATAAACGCGGTATCAATCGAAAGCTCGCTCGTAGCTCGTGGCTCGAAGCTCGCAGCTACCGAACGACTTACTAACTGCAGACAGCTTTTGATCGTCAGGAGATGGACATATGAATCCCGTAGGCACCCTTGAAACCGCCAAAGCCGCAAATCCTCTTAAGCAGCTCCAGACCTTAGGCCAATCCATCTGGCTCGACTACATCCGCCGCGATCTTCTCAAAGGCGGCGAACTCCAGCACCTGATCGACGAAGACGGCCTCCGCGGCATGACTTCGAACCCAGCCATCTTCGAAAAAGCCATCGCCGGCTCGACGCAATACCAGGATTTTCTTGATTCGCTAGCCGGCCGCGCCGATCTCGACGCCAAGGGCCGCTACGAACTCCTGGCCATCCGTGACATTCAGGACGCCGCCGACCTCCTGCGCCCCGTGTATCAAAGCACAAAGAAGCGCGACGGCTACGTAAGCCTCGAAGTCTCGCCGTACCTGGCCAACGACACGAACGGCACGCTCGACGAAGCACGCCGCCTCTGGAAGTCTGTCGGCCGCGAAAATATTATGATCAAAGTGCCCGGCACGCCGGCTGGCATTCCCGCCTTGCGCCAGCTGATCAGCGAAGGAATCAACGTGAACGTCACGTTGCTGTTCGCTCAAGAAGTGTACGAGGAAGTGGCTGCCGCCTACATCGAGGGAGTGGAAAAGTTCGCCGCAACTGGCGGCGATGTCAGCAAGATTGCCAGCGTAGCCAGCTTCTTCATCAGCCGCATCGACTCGCTCGTCGATTCGCTCGCAGGCGAAAAGCTCAAAACCGAATCCGATCCTGGCCGCAAAGCAAAGCTGCAGAGTATTCAGGGCAAAGTTGCAATCGCCAATGGAAAACTGACCTACGAGGCGTACGGGCGCATTTTCTCTTCTCCGCGCTGGAAGGCCCTAGCCGCCAAAGGCGCCCAGACGCAGCGCGTCCTGTGGGCCAGCACGAGCACAAAAAATCCAAACTATCGGGACGTAATCTACGTCGAAGAACTAATCGGCCCTGACACCGTCAATACCATCCCGCTGGCGACGCTCGACGCTTTCCGCGATCACGGCAAACCGCGTCAGAGCCTTACAGAAGATCTCGCAGGCGCGCGCAAAACCATGTCCGATCTGGCCGCGGCGGGCATAGTAATGAAGGACGTAACCGACAAACTGACCGCCGACGGAGTGAAGCTCTTCGCCGACGCCTTTGATACCCTGCTCGCCGCCGTCGAAAAAAACTCGCGCCGCGCTTCGCAACCGCAAGTCAACGTACAGAGCGCGACGCTCCCCGCCGATTTGGACGCCAACGTAAAAAAAAACGTCAATGACTGGCGCGCGTCAGGAAAAGTAAGACGCCTCTGGCAAAAAGACGCTTCTCTCTGGACCAACGACGACGAAGCGAAGTGGCTGGGCTGGCTTACCATCACCGACGCGCAGATCGCGTATGCCGCGCGCTTGCAAGGTTTCGCTGCGGAAGTCAAGGCCGCAGGCTTCGCCGACATTCTGCTTCTCGGCATGGGCGGCTCCAGCCTCTGCCCCGAAGTCCTGTCGCTGACCTACCCTCAAACACCCGGATTTCCGCGCCTGCACATCCTCGATTCGACCGACCCCGCGCAGATCAAGGCTGTAGAGAAGAAGGTCAATTTAGCCAAGACTCTCTTCATTGTCTCCAGCAAATCGGGTAGCACGCTCGAACCCAACATCTACAAACAATATTTCTTCGAGCGCGTACAGCAAACGGTTGGAACTGACAAGGCCGGCAGCCACTTCGTCGCCATCACCGACCCTGGCTCCAAAATGCAGCAAGTCGCCGAGCGTGACCGCTTCCTTCACATCTTCTACGGCGTGCCCTCAATCGGCGGCCGTTATTCCGCGCTCTCCAACTTCGGCATGATCCCCGCCGCAGCTATGGGCCTGGACACCGGCAAGTTCCTGGCCCGCACCAAACAGATGGTCGACGCCTGCGCCGCATCCACGCCCATAGAGCAAAATCCCGGCGTAATGCTCGGCATCATTCTAGGCACGGCCGCAAAAATGGGGCGGGACAAAATCACGCTTATCACGTCTCCCGGCATCGGAGACCTGGGCGCATGGCTGGAGCAACTCATCGCCGAATCCACGGGAAAGATTGGCAAAGGCATCATCCCGGTCGATCGCGAAGATCTCGGCGCACCGGACGTTTACGGCAACGATCGTATCTTCGCCTACCTTCGGCTCGACGGCGGACCTGATGCCGCGCAAGATGCCAAAGTAATGGCGCTGGAAAAAGCCGGCCAGCCCGTAGTCCGCATCGCCGTAGCTGACACCTACACCCTCGGCCAGGAATTCTTCCGCTGGGAGATCGCAACTGCCGTCGCTGGCTCCATCATCGGCATCAATGCCTTCAACCAGCCCGATGTCGAAGCGAGCAAAATCGAAACCAAGAAGCTGACTTCCGAATACGAAGCCGAAGGTTCCCTGCCCGCCGAAAAACCAATCCTCGAAGAAGCCGGTTTCAAGCTCTTCACCGACGACAAGAACGCCGCCGATCTTGCCAAAGCCGTTGGCTCCGGCCGCTCGCTCGCAAACTATTTGCGCGCTCATCTGTCGCGCATTCATGCCGGAGATTATTTCGCCCTCCTCGCCTACATCGAGATGAATCCCGAGCACGAGTCGTTGCTGCAATCCCTGCGCATGAGCGTGCGCGATCGCAAGCGCGTAGCCACCTGTCTAGGCTTCGGCCCTCGCTTTCTACACTCGACCGGCCAAGCTTACAAAGGCGGCCCCAACAGCGGAGTCTTTCTACAGGTCACGTGCGATGACGCGGCCGATTTCCCCGTGCCCCAGCAGAAATACACGTTCGGCATAGTAAAAGCGGCGCAGGCCCGCGGCGACTTCGCAGTGCTGGCCGAACGCAACCGGCGAGCGCTACGTGTCCACATCGGCAGCGACGTGAAAGCCGGATTAAAGAAGTTAGCTGAAATTATTCGGCAATCGTAGCCATGAGCAAGAGCTTCGCCCCGCCGAAATCGGGTTGCTCGAAGCTCACGGCTCGTAGCTCGCAGCTAAGTCTCAAGGAGCACCAATGCAACTTGGAATGGTAGGTCTAGGCCGCATGGGCGCCAACATGACGCGCCGCCTCATGCGCGGAGGTCATCAACTCGTCGTCTCCGACCTCAGCCCCGACGCCGTAAAGCAACTCGCGGGCGAAGGCGCGACCGGCTCCTCGTCTCTCGCCGATCTTGTCGGCAAACTCAGCGCCCCGCGCGCCGCCTGGGTCATGGTACCGTCGGGCGATCCCACGCAGAAAACCGTCGAGACCCTTCTCTCCCTGATGCAATCGGGCGACACCATCATCGACGGCGGCAACTCCTACTTTAAGGACGACGTCCGCCGCTCGCAGATGTGTTCGGCTAAAGGCGTGCACTACATCGACGTCGGCACCAGCGGCGGCGTCTGGGGCTTGGAGCGCGGCTACTGCATGATGATCGGCGGTCCCAAAGAAGCCGTCCAGCGCCTCGATCCAATTTTCAAAACCCTGGCCCCCGGGCGCGGCGACATTCCGCGCACTCCTGGCTTCGACAAACGCGGAGGCACTGCGGAAAACGGCTACATCCACTGCGGGCCGTCCGGTGCCGGACATTTCGTCAAGATGGTGCACAACGGCATCGAATACGGAATCATGCAGGCCTACGCGGAAGGTTTCGACATTTTCAAGAACGCCACCAGCAAGGGTCTGCCGGAGAATATTCGCTACGATCTCAACCTGCCCGATATCGCCGAAGTCTGGCGTCGCGGCAGCGTGATCAGTTCATGGCTGCTCGACCTGACCGCAATGGCGCTGGTGGAAAATCCCACGCTCGCCGAGTACAGCGGTTTTGTGCAGGATTCCGGTGAAGGCCGCTGGACCATTCAGGCTGCAATCGAAGAAGCCGTCCCGGCCGAAGTGCTGACTGCGTCGCTATACGCCCGCTTCCGCTCGCGCCAGGAACACACCTTCGCCGATAGAATGCTCTCGGCCATGCGCCAGAAGTTCGGCGGCCACGTGGAACCGAAATCGCCGGCGAAGACCTAAGAAAACTGTCGCCGTTATTTCAATTGCCGCCGCGAGCCACGAGCTTCGAGCCGCCATCGAAAAGATGTGGGGATTTAGCTAGAAGCCAGTAGCTAGTAGCTAGCAGCTAATACAGAGGAATCCATGGCCCAACTCGAAACCCTGCCCACTCCGCCCAAACCGCGCGTCGGCCGCATCGCCGATCCCTGCGTCATGGTCATTTTCGGCTTCTCCGGAGACCTGACGCGCCGCAAGCTCATCCCCGCGCTCTACAACCTCGCCAGCCAGGGCTTGCTTTCGCGTGAGTTCGCCGTGGTCGGATTAGGCCGTACTCCCATGAATGACGACGACGCCCGCAAGAAAATGACCGAGGACTTCAAGCAGTTCGCCAGCGGCCCCATCGACGCCGATCTCTGGGACTGGTTCACTCGCCGCATCTACTATCGCTCTGGTGATTTCGACAACCCCGAAACCTACACCCAACTAAAAGACACAATCGCCAAGGCAGACAAGGAACACGGCTGCAAAGGCAATTGCTTCTTCTATCTCGCAACCGCCCCCAATTACTTCGGCGATATCGTCGAGCGTCTTTCAAAAGTCGACTTAATGAAGGAAGAAAACGGCCACTGGCGACGCGTAATCATCGAAAAACCTTTCGGTCACGATCTTGATTCCGCCAAAGCCCTCAACCAGCAACTTTTGAAAGTCGCCGCCGAACACCAGATCTACCGCATCGATCACTATCTCGGCAAAGAAACCGTCCAGAATATTTTAGCCCTCCGCTTCGCTAATGGAATCTTCGAGCCCATCTGGAATCGCCGCTACATCGACCACGTGCAGATTTCCGTAGTCGAAACCGTGGGCGTAGAAAAGCGCGGCGGTTACTACGACGGAGCCGGCGCCCTGCGCGACATGGTCCCCAACCACATCATGCAGCTCATCACGCTCACTGCCATGGAACCGCCCATTTCCTTCGAAGCCAACGCCGTCCGCGATGAGCAGGCCAAAATCCTGCACGCCATTCAACCTTTCAGTTCCGAAGACGTGCTCAGTAAAACGGTGCGCGGCCAATATGGCGAAGGCACTGTGGACGGCGAGCGCGTCCCCGCGTACCGCGCTGAAGACGGCGTTCCGCCCGACTCCCGCACCGAGACCTTCGTGGCCATGCGCCTCCTGATCGACAACTGGCGCTGGGCAGGAGTTCCTTTCTATCTGCGCACCGGCAAGCGGCTTCCCGGCCGCAATACGCACGTCGTCATTCAATTCCGCCGCGCTCCCTTTATGCTCTTCCGCGACACGCCGGTCGAAAACTTGATGCCCAACCAGCTCGTCCTGCACATTCAGCCCGAAGAGGGCATCTCGCTGCGCTTCGCCGCCAAAACTCCCGGCACCGCCATGCAACTGGGCGAGGTCAACATGGATTTCGACTACGCCGACTATTTCGGCCTCACTCCCTCCACCGGCTATGAGCGCCTGCTGCACGATTGCATGATCGGCGACGCCACCCTGTTTCAGCGCGCCGATATGGTCGAAGCCGGCTGGAGCATAGTCAATCCCGTGCTCGACGTGTGGAAAGCACTGCCCCCGCGCAATTTCCCGAACTACCCCTCCGGCACCTGGGGTCCCAAGGAATCCGAAGATCTGATGGAGCGCGATGGCCGCCACTGGCGAAACTTCGAGAAGTGACGTGTTTTTCAATCTCAGAACCTTTTTGACACTTGCCATTCCGAGCGCAGCGGGAATCTCGGTCGGAAAGCAACTCAAACATCGGGCACACAATACGTCCCCCCGCGATTTATCTCATGGCAGAAACCACAAATCCGGCAGCGTTTGAAGAGCTTGTAGCGTGGGCATGCAGCACGCTGCCGGAGAAGATCAGGGAGTTACCGGACTTCCCCGGCATCCAAATCGCCGACGAGCCACCGGCCGAAGTAATGAAGAACAGGAAGCGCGGCACGGAACTGTTAGGGCTCTTCAGCGGCATATGCAGGACACAACGCTCGTTCGGCCTTTTGCAGGGAGCCCCCGATCTGATCTTTGTTTTTCGCGGCCCCATCTTGCGCTGTTCCAAGGGAGATCTGTGGGCCGAGGTCAAGCAAGTCGTCTGGCATGAGGTGGCCCACTGGCTCGGCCACGATGAGAAGGAAGTCGAGGACCTGGGTCTCTCGAGTCCTTCACCCCGCATGGGAAACGCGGCGCATCAGCCGCCGGAAGGCATGGCAAAGACGGTATTACAACCGGGGCTCCGGGACAATCTTGCCGAGCCCGGGGAAGCGAAGGGGCAACAGCCGCGCTGCCTGAGGTGCTACTCCGCAGATGTCACTTGCCGCAAACTCGACAAACCAGCCTCGTATTCTGGAGCGTGGCTGAGCGATCCTGTCCCCGTCCACGCGACAATCTGTAAGTGCAACTCATGCGGCTACGAATGGGACGATGAGAACAACACATAAGTGTTTGATGAAATCAGATGGGATGAGTTCTGCATGGCGCACAGCGCCACAACGATCAATGAAAACGGGATATGTTGGCAGTATGCTGTGCGAGACGTGTGGTCCAAAGGTCTTCGACCTTACTGGCGCTTGAGGGCCCGTGGATGAGTTTGACCCGGATAGTCATTGGCTATCACTTGCAGAAAAACCAGAGCAGTTATGACGATCTTGGCGGAAACTACTTCGATCGCATTCACTCCGACGGTCTAAAGCGGTACCTGGTGAAGCGGCTCGAACAACTCGGGCACAAGGTAACTCTAGAGCCGATTGAAGCTGCTTAACCCATCACGACCACCAACGGTTTTCGAGGGAGAAAAGTGACCCTCGCTGGGCGCGAAAGGTGCTCCACACCGTTAACTCGACCTTGCGTACATCTCTGGCGAGTTTCCGTTTATCGCACACAGGCATCCCGCCCCTGTTTCCCGGCTGCCCTTTTTTCCCGGCGAGCCAAGCGACCGACGGAGTCGGAGGTTTGAGCATCATAGAGATTGTTCGCCAACCATCCGCCTTTGATGTGCAAAAGTGAACAGCTTTTTCTGCGGATTGAGGTATCATCTGCAAACGTGGAGGTGCGGAAGGAGCGGCTCAACCATGTCCACCATTATTCGGCCTTCCCCTGCTGAACGATTCCACTCGTTCCTCGTAAGTCTGGGCGTAAGTTCGCGTACAATCGCGACGGTGCAGCAAGTTCGCCGAGGGAGGTAATTTGATCTGCTGGCAGATTCTGTTCTTGTTGATCTTCTCCGGCTTGTCGGGCGCGGCTGCGGTCGCGCAGCAGAGTTTCAGCTCAAGCTCTGACAACGTGCTTCCGGATGCACCCCAACCTGCAGGGATTACCAGTTCATCTGGAGAAACTGATTCACAGCACTTGGGCGCCGGGACCATTAGTGGCACGGTGTTGGATACGAATCGAGATGTGTTCCGGGGTGCGCGAGTCACTGCGGCGGGGCAATCCGGTTCTGCGATTCGCATGCTGGAATCTGGCGACAACGGCCAGTTCGCGTTTGCAGGATTACCTCCCGATACTTATCAGCTTACGGTGACAGCGCCAGGGATGAACAGTTTCACCTCCTCGGACATCTCCTTGCATGGAGCCGAGACCCGCCTTGTCTCCGTGACGCTGTCCGTTTTCGGCGGGACAAGCAGCGTGACTGTGAGTGGAAACAAGGACCAACTGGCTGAGGAGCAGGTGCAGATCGCGGAACGGCAACGCCTTGGGGGCGTCATCCCCAATTTTTTCAGCTCTTACGACTGGAACGCTCCGCCCCTGGGAGCGAAACAGAAATTTCGGCTGAGCATTCGATCCATCATCGATCCGGTTTCGTTGTTCACGGCGGCAGGAGCGGCAGGTGTGCAGCAATATAGAAACAGTTTCGCAGCATATGGCGGTGGTATCGAGGGATATGGAAAGCGATACGGGGTTAATTTGGCGGATGACGCAACAGGCACCTTGCTGAGCAGAGGTGTTTACCCTTCAATCTTCCATCAAGATCCTCGCTACTTTTACAAGGGAACGGGGAGCATCCGATCGCGCATGTTCCATGCGATCTCTGCCGCAGTCATTGCCAGGGGCGATGATGGGCGGTGGAAACCAAATTACTCGCACGTGCTCGGCACCTTCTCCGCTGCAGGCATTTCGAATCTGTACTATCCGGCTTCCGATCGCGGAGCTTCGTCGGTCTTATTCAATGGCTTGGCGGGCACCGGTCGGAGTGCTCTTAAGAACCTGCTTCGCGAATTCGTTTTTAAAGGGATCACTTCGCACGTTCCCAGATAGGCAAACGGCCGACCGTAGCCAGAAGGTCACCGTTCTCTTGATAATCGTGGCTAATCTTGCCATTACGCTCAAACGCCTCCCAAGGGCCCGCCCGATGGTAGCGGCCTCAGCCGACAGCATGGCGTGCTGGTTCAAGTCTTGCCTCTCACAAATTACAATTGCTCATGCCCACCACCCGCACCATCAAGATCCTCCCCGCGCCCGCTGATCTCTTCCGCGCCGCTGCTGAAGAATTCACGCGCATCGGCCGCGAAGCCATCGCCGCCCGCAAGCGCTTCACCGTTGCGCTCTCCGGAGGCTCTACGCCCAAGAGCCTCTATTCCCTGCTCGCGGCAAACTACCCCACCTTCGACTGGATTCGCACGTTTCTCTTCTTCGGCGACGAGCGCCACGTTCCGCCCGGCGGCGCCGACAGCAACTACCGCATGGTGAACGAGTCGCTGCTCAGCAAGATCAGCATCCCCGAAGCAAATGTTTTTCGAGTGAAAGCAGAGAATCCCAACGCCGCAGCCGCAGCAGCCGATTATCAGGCGCAGATGCAGAAGTTCTTCGCGCTCTCTCCCGGCCAGTTCCCGCGTTTCGATCTCATCTTGCTCGGTATGGGCCCCGACGGCCACACCGCATCGCTGTTTCCCGGCTCCGGAGGTTTGAAGGAACAATCGAAGCTGGTGATCGCCAACTGGGTGGAAAAATCCAAAACGCACCGCATCAGCTTCACCTTCCCCGTGCTGAACAACGCCGCCGAAGTGATGTTCCTGGTCAGCGGGCCAGATAAGGCTGACATGGTCCAACAGGTTCTCGAAGGGAGGAACACTCCACCGTATCCGTCTCAGCAGGTGGAACCAGTCAACGGCAGGCTCCTGTGGATGCTGGACGAAGCCGCGGCCACAAAGCTCGCGCCAGGGATGCGGTCCTCATAAGAGCGAAGCCGTCCTAGGTTCGCTGTTTGACTCGGTCCAGAAGCGCGTATACCAGAATTCCCAGCACCGCGTTCGCAACTCCCGAACCAATCTCGTGTGGCCAACTCCATTCCATGCGCAAGCCGACCAAGCCGCGCGCAATGATAAAGAAGCAGATCTCGTGGACAACGTAGAAAAGGATGGTCAGCAAAAAGCGCGCCCCGGGATTTTCTACGTCAACTTTGATGCCAAGCGACGAGGCGCCAAACCCGACCACCGTTTTCGAAATCCCATAGAGCCCGATCGGCTGGTGCGTCAGCGCATCCTGCAGAATGCCGATCAATCCGCCGGTAAACAGCCCAGCCAGCGGACTTCGGCGCGCTGTGGCAAAGCCAATGACGACGAGTAGCGGAAGATCGAAGATCTTCAGGATAGGAAACCGCAGCGGCAACCATGCCTGCAGGAAGACGGCTGTGAGCGGGATCAGGATGGTTGCGGGAAGGCTAAAGCGGTAAACCTCAACCTGCTCTCCCGAGGTGTATGTGATGGCCACGTTATTGTGGAGTGTCCTGCGCCGCAGGCTGCGGTTTGGGTGTAACCGTTGACTTGACAGGCTTCGTTGCTGGTTTCGGGAGGGCAGTCGCGGGCTGAGTCGCAGGAGTAGTCGTCACCGTCGACCCAACCGCAGGAGACGCCGCAACGGGGGATGGTGCGGACGCGGCAGCTTTCTTCACCGCAACTGTAGCTGCGCCCGGAACTCCGCCACTGGCAACTCCACCGCTTGGGGCTGCGGCCTGTGGCGTTCCGCCTTTCGGCGCGTTCGCTCTCGGCGTTCCGCTTGGCGCACCAACATTGGGCACAGCGGCATTTGGCGTCACAGCTCCCGTTCCTCCAGCAGTGGCCTTGTCCGCCCCTTGAGTTGCAGCATCCTGCTTGGGTGGAACTGTCGGCAAGCGCTCCGCCAGAATGTCCACGGCGCGTATCGGTCCGGCCTGCTCGGGCTGAGCCTGCCGCTCGTCAATCTTGGTCACGACCAGCACTTCCTCCAGCCGGCTCAGGTTCGCGGCGGGCCGTACGCGGATATTCAGAAAAAGCTCACTGCCAGGAGACACCTTCGTCACTTTGCCCACCGGCAAACCCTTGGGGAAGATACCGTCTCCCCCGCTCGTGAGCACCAGCTCCCCTACTGGCACTGTTTCGTCGCTCATCACCTTTTCGAGCACCACGTCGCCCGATGGCGTGCCACGAAGGATTCCCTGCAGCCGCGCCTGATCGAGAATCGCGCCCACGCCGCTGGTCTGATCGTTAATCAGAAGCACTTGCGACACGGATCGCTCCAGCGGGTTTGTACCAAAAACCTGCAACACCTTGCCTACGATGCCGTCCTTCGTAATCACAGCCATGTCGGGCTTGATGCCTTCGCGCGCGCCCTTGTCAATGTAGACCGAGCGCGACTGTTCGCTGCCGCTCCATCCAATGACTTGAGCCGCCATCGTCTGCGAGATGAATTGTTCCTTGAATTCGAGCAGTGATTGCAGACGGTGCGCCTGCGCGGCGTCCTGGCTCATGCGCACCTGTTCCAGGCGCATCTGCTGGATCTGTTGTTTGAGATCGCGGTTTTCCGCGCGCACGCCGCGGAGGTAGAGATAGTTGTGCCAGATGCCGCTGGTCGAGGTCTGCAACCAGTGCAGCCCCTCTTCAAAGGGGCTCACCGCTCCCACCGCCCACACGCGGATGAGCCGCGTCGGCTCGCTGTCGCTGGTGCGCTTGACCTGCACGGCCAAGCCCAGCACCTGGGCAAACAGCACCGTCACCAGCACGATCAGGTTCCGATAGCGGCCAAGGACGTCCATAGCAGCGGTTCTCAGTCTTCAGTTGTCAGTTCTCAGTGAACCCGTGGTCGCTGGGATAACCTACACCGGCTAGTCCGAAGCTTGTCATTCCGAGCGGAGCGAGGAATCTGCCTTTGCCTGCTCGTGGCTCGCAGCCGCTCTACTCGATCGAAATCTTGCGCAGCAGCTTGAAGTCCGAGAGCATCTTGCCTGTACCCAGCACTACGCTGCACAGTGGATCGTCGGCAATCGAAACGGGCAGGCCGGTTTCTTCGCGGATGCGCTTGTCCAGGTTCTTCAGCAGCGCGCCGCCGCCGGTCAGTACAATGCCGCGGTCGCTGATGTCGGCTGAGAGTTCAGGCGGCGTGCGTTCGAGCGCTACGCGGATCGCATTCATGATCGTCGAAACACATTCACTCAGCGACTCGCGAATCTCGCTGTCGTCCACGGTAATCGTCTTCGGCACGCCCTCGATCAGGTTGCGGCCCTTGATTTCCATCGTCAGCGGCTTGTCCAGCGGATACGCGGAGCCAATTTCCATCTTGATTTGTTCTGCGGTGCGCTCGCCGACCAGCAGGTTATATTTGCGCTTCAGATAATTCATGATGGCTTCGTCCATTTGATTGCCAGCCATGCGTACGGAACGCGAATAGACGATGCCGCTCAGAGAGATGACCGCAATGTCGGTGGTGCCGCCGCCGATGTCGACCACCATGTTGCCGCTCGGCTCGGTGATGGGCAGGCCCGCGCCAATCGCCGCCACCATCGCCTGTTCCACCAGATGTACCTCGCTCGCCTTGGCGCGATAGGCCGAGTCCATGACCGCGCGCTTTTCCACCTGCGTGATTTCCGAAGGCACGCCGATCACGATGCGGGGATGCACCAGCATCTTGCGATTGTGCGCCTTCTGGATGAAGTAGTTCAGCATCTTCTCGGTGACTTTGAAGTCGGCGATCACGCCATCCTTCATGGGCTTGATAGCCACGATGTTGCCCGGCGTGCGGCCCAGCATCTCTTTCGCTTCTTTGCCCACGGCCTCAACTTCGTTGGTGTTCTTGTTGAGAGCAACAATCGAAGGCTCGTTAACCACGATGCCTTTGCCGCGCGCATACACCAGCGTGTTGGCCGTGCCGAGATCGATGGCGAGATCGCTCGAGAACATACTGAAGAGCGAACGCAGATTGTGGTTGCGTGAAGATCCGTTATGAAAACCGTTGTTTGACATGGCAGTACTTCTCTTCTCTCTCCAAAAATCGTCTCTCCCCGCAACGCGGGTTTCACTCAGTTTCTAAGGAGTCTTTTCTCGGTGTTTCTATTCTACTTTGTTCTGCTCCAGCCGGTTGCCACTTTGTGCACTGCCCTCACAGATTTGGGCGCCAATTCCGCGCCCGAACTCTACTGGATGATGACCTTGGCCTGGCGAGTCTTCACGCCTCCCTTCGAATTCTGCGCCGTCACCGTGATCACGTTTTCGCCGTTCGCCAACGGCGGCGTAAAGAAGTGGAACGAGCCATCATCGCTGACCATGGGCACTTCCTTGCCATTTACCATCACGCGCGCTCCGGCCTCGGTTTTGCCGGTCACTTCGATCACGTGTCCATGCTGCACAAAAGGATCGATATCGAGCGGCAACTCCACCTTCTCTTTGCTCTTGGCAATGATGGTAAACCTGTTTTTTTCGCTCTCCACCGATTCCCGCCCAGACGCATCATGCGACTGGATGGACCAGTAGTAAGCGCCGATCGGCAAGCCCGTTACCGTCACGCTCGCGGTGTCCACCTTGCGGTCCAGCAGCAGCGATGAAAAATATGGGTTGTGGGCAATGCGCAGCCGATAACCCTCGGCGTTTGGCACCGGCGTCCAGGAAAACTCCACTTCCTTGGACGTATCCCCAGCATTCACAAAAACCGGCATCATGTTGCCCGGCGAAATCGGTGCTGGCGGGCTAATTTCCGTAGCCCGTTCCATCGTCTTCGAATCGCTTTTGAAACTAACCTTCTCCCAGCTCGCCAGGCGGACGGTTTCGCCATTGCGCTCGATGTCGCCGCTGCCTTTTTTCACCAAAATTTCATGTTGATCGTCTTTGGGGTTGTTATGCACCATGGCCGAAGAATCCGGAGCCAGCGAGGCCTTCGCGCCCGCCACAATCACCTGCGATTTCGACCCCTGCACATAGGTCGCAGTCGTCAAGTCAACGGTTCCCGTTGTCACCGCCACCGCGACGTTGGTCTGCTGCTGATCGTTTGCCGAGTTTTCTTCAATCACAATCAGCGAATCCTGCTTCACGGTGTAGTTCGTCCCATCATTGAAGACAATCTTCGCCATGCCTTCCGCGGCCGTCTGCACCACGTCGCCTTTTTCCAGCGGCACGTTGTAGTCGGCCGTGATCCAGCTGTTCCCGTTGCCCTTGCGCACCCGCACCGTACCATCGAGCGCAGTAAAGTGCGCCTGCTTTCCAACCGGCGCTGATGGCGCTTTCAGAGGAGGCGCCAGCCCCGCTACTTTTTCGATCAAATCGCTGGAGAGTCTTCCCGCCGCCCGCACCGTCGAGTCCGTCGCTTTCGGAAACGCCAGGTGCAACGCGCCCATGAGAATCGCCGCTCCTCCTAGAATCATGAGCAACACGCTGCGATACGTCACCGTCTTCCAGGCGACATACACCCCGGGCTTGGGCTGTTTAGGCACGAACTCGTCCTCACCTCAACTCAAAATTGCAAGGATAAGCGACATTCTCAAACTACGATCATCATATCCCTGCTGCGTGGGGTATTAAATTTGGGTCATGCGTAGAGGGGTTACGAAAGTGACTGGGGTCGCCAGGGCAATTAGGCCCTGTCTGGAGGGAATCTGGCTCCGGGCGGAGCGCTAGTCGCCGGCTTGCGATGTTCTTGCCCCGAGCAGCGCTTGAGGATACCTCGCCTTGCCCCCCTACACGGCGGTTGTTAGCATAGTCCTTGGCATAGTTCCGAAAACTCCAGTCCGCTCTACTCCCAGGAGGCATTCATGGCAACCGATACCTTGACCAAGCCCGCAATCGATGGCGCAACCACCAAAACCCGAGTCTTCAAGAACTTCATTGATGGTGAATGGGTCGAATCCGTCAGCGGCCGCACCTTCGAAGACGGCAATCCCGCCGACACGCGCGAAGTCGTCGCCATTTTCCAGCGCTCGAATAAGGCCGACGTTGACGCTGCTGTCGATGCCGCGAAGCGCGCCTACGCCAAATGGCGTCTCGTGCCCGCGCCGCGCCGCGCTGAAATCGTCTTCCGCGCCGCCGAAATCCTCATGGAGCGCAAGGAAGAATACGCCCGCGACATGACCCGCGAAATGGGCAAGGTCATCAAGGAAACTCGCGGCGACGTGCAGGAGGCCATCGACGCCGCTTACTACAATGCCGGCGAAGGCCGCCGCCTCTTCGGCCCCACCGTTCCTTCCGAATTACCCAACAAGTTCGCCATGGCCGTGCGCCAGCCCATCGGAGTCTGCGGCATGATCACGCCCTGGAACTTCCCCATGGCCATCTCTTCGTGGAAGCTCCTTCCCGCCGTCGTCTGCGGCAACGCGTGCGTGATCAAACCGGCGCAGGATACACCACTATCGACATTCAATCTGGTGCAGGCGCTCACCGACGCCGGCATCCCCAAAGGCGTCATCAACATCGTCAGCGGATTCGGCTCCGAAGTCGGCACGCCGCTCACCGAACATCCCACCGTGCGCGCGATCTCGCTCACCGGGTCTTCCGCTGTAGGCAGGATCGTCGGCGCAACCGCTGCCAAGAGCTTCAAGCACTGCTCGCTCGAACTCGGCGGCAAGAATCCAATGATCGTGCTCGACGACGCCAACCTCGATCTCGCCATCGAAGGCGGACTCTGGGGAGCCTTCGGCACCACCGGCCAGCGCTGCACTGCGACCAGCCGCATCATCGTGCAGAAGGGCGTGTATCGCGAGTTCATTGACCGCTTTGTTGCGCGCGCGAAAAAACTCAAGGTTGGCAATGGCCTCGACGAAACCGTCGAGATGGGTCCGGCAGTCAATGAGAATCAGCTTAAGACTGACCTCGAATACATCGAGATCGGCAAGACCGAGGGCGCGAAGCTGGTTTGCGGCGGCAACCGCCTCGACAAAGGTGAATACCAGCACGGTTGGTTCATCGAGCCGACGGTTTTCACCGACGTCGATCCCAAGATGCGCATCGCGCAGGAAGAAATTTTCGGGCCGGTAGTTTCGATCATCCCCTGCGACAACATGGAAAGCGCGATCGAGATCGCCAACAACATCGAGTACGGCCTTTCGTCCGCGCTTTACACAAAGGATGTCAACAAGGCATTCGCCGCCGTTCGCGACCTCGAAGCCGGCATTACGTACATCAACGCCCCGACAATCGGAGCAGAAGTCCATCTGCCCTTTGGCGGAACGAAGGCCACCGGCAACGGCCACCGCGAAGGCGGCATCGGCGCCATCGATTTCTACACCGAGTGGAAAGCCGTGTACGTGGATTACTCCGACAAGCTGCAGAAGGCGCAGATCGATAGGGTGGAGTAGAGCAGCGGTCAGCTTTCAATAAAGCTACCGCCGAGACGCCGAGTTCGCCGAGTTTCTTTGGCTTTGTCATTCTGACCGGAGCCGGGCAGACTGACAAAGCCAATTTACTCCCCACTCTGTCATCCTGAGCGGAACGCGGTGAGCGAAGCGAGGCCGCGCGGAGTCGAAGGACCCCGTGTTCGCCCGCGCTGACGACAGGTCCCTCAAGGCGTTCCCACGATGCTTAAAACGCAAAGTTCGCAGAGAACGCGGAGATTGCCCGAGTAGGTCTTCCCGCCCGTGCCGCCGTCTCCTCCGTTTGCCGGAGAGCGAGCGTGGGTGGAGGGAAGGCAAACAGTGTGCGATTGAGCTTAGGGAAGTTGACACTCAAGCAATGTCGGCGTGACAAACAAAAGCCCCGCATCTCTGCGGGGCTGGTTTATGGCAGCGGAGTGATCTCACTTCCCGGTGCCGTACAGACTTGAGATCTGCGGGCTGCTGCTGGCACTGTCGTTCACAACCAACTGTCCCTCCCATCCCCCGGTCGCTTCAGGCGTGAACGTCACGCTGATTGTGCATTTGTCCTTGGCCGCCAGGCTCGTCGTGCAGGTCGTCGCCGAGACGGCGTAGGGGCCGTTCGTCGTGATCGCAATGCTGGTCAGCGTTACGGTCTGGTTGTTGGTCAGCGTGAACTTCTTCGCTGCGCTGGTCGTGCCGACCTTCTGTGCCGCGTAGGTGGCGCGGGTCGGTGTCAGTGTCGCTGGTTCGATGCCCGTGCCCGACAGCGGCACTGCCTGCGGACTGTTGGGAGCATTGTCCGTAAACGTGAGTGTCCCCGTCAGCGGGCCCAGCACTGTGGGGGTGAAGGTAACACTCACCCTGCAATTCTTCTTTACGGCCAGCGTAGCTCCGCACGTGTTCGCAGAGATCGCGAAGTTGGTGCTCACCGTGATGCTGCTGATGTCCAGTGTGGCCGAGCCAGTGTTTGTCACCGTCACCGTCTTGGCAGCGCTGGTGTCATCTACAACCTCATTGCCGAAACTCAGCGAAGTGGTCGAGAACGTCACCCGCGGGAATGCGCTTAGCCCCACCGACAGGCTGAAGATCGTTCCGCAGTCAAGGGTACACTTTGTGCTGGTCCCTCCTTCCTCGGTTGTCCCGTAAAAGCTCCCGTTGGTGGCTTGCAACAGCACTGCGGAAGCGTTGGCGCCGTCCGTCAAGTCGAAGCTGTGCAGCGTCGTCAGTGCGCCCCCCGGGCTGATGTTGAAGACCGTGCCATAGCTGCTGTAGCCGTTGGCCCCGCCATAGCTGGTCGTCCCGTAGAAGTTCCCGTCGGTGGCTAGAACCAGCCCCGCGTTGGGGCAGAGGCCGTCGCCGACGAAGTCGAAGCTGTGGAGCGTGGTCAGCGTGCCCGCGGCCGTGATTTTGAATACCGTCCCGCAGCCGGTTTGCTGCCCATTGGTGCACTCGGCCGGGTAATTAGCCCCGCCCCACGTGGTTACCCCATAGAAACTCCCGTCGTTGGCTTGCACCATGGTGCCGACCGGCATGTTGCCGTCAGTCAAGTCGAAGCTGTGGAGAGTGGTCAGCGTGCCCGCCGGAGTGACTTTGAAAACCGTGCCATAGCCGTTCGCCCCGCCTGTGTCAGTCGTCCCGTAGAAGTTACCGTCGCGGGCCTGCACCAGCCCTCCGGCAGGATTGGCGCCGTCAGGGCAATTGGGCAACCCCGCTGAGCAAAAGCTGTGCAGCGTGGTTAGCTGGCCGGCCGGAGTGATTTTGAAGACCGCGCCGTCCGTGTAGGTCCCGCCAAACAAAGTCGTCCCGTAGAAGTTCCCGTCGGTGGCCTGAAGCAGGCCCCCCGAGCTAGGGTATTCGCCTTCAGTGCAATCGAAGCTATGCAGCGTGGTCAGCGTGCCCCCTGCGGTGATTTTGAAGACTGTGCCACAGCCGTTGCTTCCACCATCGGCAGTTGTGCCGTAGAAGTTCCCATTAGTGGCTTGAACCGGCGCTGCCAGCGGGTAGGCGCCGTCAGGGCAACTGGGCCACCCGGCGGAGCAGAAGCTGTAGAGCGTGGTCAGCGTGCCCGTTGCGGTGATTCTGAAGACCGTGCCATAGCCGTACGCCCCGCCTGTGTACGCTGTCCCGTAGAAGTTTCCGTCGGCGCCTTGAACAAGTCCTGCCCATGAGTTGGCGCCGTCAGCCAGGTCGAAGCTAAACAAACTGGTGAAGGTCTGTGCGGGCGACACAATCGCTGCCGAAGCACAAAACACAAAAACGATGCAAACCAGTTTCGATAAACTAAGTCTTCCCATTTCTCCTCCTTTCGGCTTTGCACCGGTAACAAAGCAATCAGCCAAAGTTTGTAGATCAATCATGAGGAATTTCCCGCTTGTGAGAGTTCGCATGACCAGGTCCGCCTCGCCGCAGAATCGGGCGTGCAGCCTGATGACGGGCTGCCGCTGTCCTCGACTTTTGGGTCGAAGAAAGTTTCATGCAGCCTCGGAGATTCTGGTCATTCGCCTCAGGGCGTGTTGCGTCTCAACGGGCGGGAACAGCTCTTCGGAGAGGCGAGATGATATTCCGCAGAATTATAATGCCTTCCGGCCGCAGCGGTGAAGGGAAATGGACCTAGTCTCGAATGGCTAATCCCAGGTGGGCAGAGGCACAACAAATCGGGCCTTGTCAGACGTTCTGAATCGCGATAGTTGTCGCAAAATCCCACTTACACTCATCATTTTTTCATCACATTTTTCCCGTGCCGCCATCACAGACCTGCACCAAAATCAGTGCGAAGATGACTCGACATTGCACCATATTGCACGATCATGGAGAACTGTGCCCGTCTCCAGAGGCGGCGCGTCTCAAGCCATCATTTCGGCTCTTTGAAAACCGAACGAAACGTCAGCGGGTCAGCGTTTTTTTTCACCGCTGCAATCTGACCGATAACCTCTGCAATCCCCCTAAGTCCAATGTTTCTGATCGTTTACGTATAAATCATTTTTTATCATCAACTTAACTGTTTTTAGGTAGGGGGGGGTACCCCCCACATTTCTCTAATTCTTACTCCGCCCAAACCAGTCATCTATTTCTAATTCATAGTCTTAGGAGCAATCATAATGTCTTCTTCTCTCGATAAATATTCCGACAAAATTAGCCAGGAAGAAGTTGCATTTCTCTGCGTCCTCGGCGTCTCAGCGGTGAGTTATGGTTTTGGGTGCTCCGCATTAGAATTTCCGTCGTCGCGCGATTAGAATTTCTCCATGCCCTTGACCCAGCTTCGCGAAATCACCCCCGCCGCCCGCCTCGAAAATGTTCGTTACGCCATCCGTGACCTCGCCTGCATCGCCGATGAGGTCGCCAGGCAGGGACACAAGATACTGCCCCTCAACATCGGCGATCCGCTCAACTTTGATTTCGCGACGCCCGCGCACATGATCGAAGCCGTCTACAAGGCCATGCGCGACGGCAAGAATGGATACTCGCCCTCTTCCGGCATCAAGCCCGCGCTCGATGCGATCCGCGGCGAGGCCGCCCGCAAAGGCATCACCACCATTCAGGATGTTTTCGTCACCTCCGGCGTCAGCGAAACCGTTGACATCTGCCTCGCCGCCCTGCTCAATCCCGGCGACAACCTGCTCACACCTTGCCCAGACTATCCGCTCTACTCCGCCGTTCTCGCCAAGCTCGACGTCGGCCTCAACACCTATTATCTGAATGAAGAAGACGGCTGGCAGCCCGATCTTGATGACATTCGCAAGAAGATCACGCCGCGCACCCGCGGCATCGTGCTCATCAATCCCAACAATCCCACGGGCTCCGTTTGCACGCGCGCCATGCTCCAACAGATTGCCGAGTTGGCCCGCCAGCACAACCTGATCGTCTTCGCCGACGAAATCTACGACAAACTCATCATGGAGGACGATCCCCACGTGGCCATGGCCGCGGTCGCGCCCGATGTCCCAGTCGTCACGTTTGGAGGTTTGTCGAAAAACTATCTCGCCCCCGGATGGAGAATCGGTTGGGGCATCGCCAGCGGCGAGGCCGCGGCCATCAAGCCTTATGTAGAGGGAGTCAACAAGCTCCTGCGCGCCCGCCTTTGCGCCAATCATCCCGAACAGTACGCGATTCCGGCGGCGCTCGAAGGCCCGCAGGATCATCTTGTCGAAGTTAAACGCAAGCTGCGCAGCCGCCGCGATCTCACGATGAAGTGGTGCTCAGAAACGCCTCGCGTCAGTTGCGTGGCCCCGCGCGGTGCGTTTTACGCGTATCCCAGCATCGACATCCCCGAAGGGGACGACGTCTTCGTCACCGAACTCATCCGTCAGAAGCATGTCATGGTCGTGCACGGCTCCGGCTTCGGCCAACGTCCCGGCACCAGACATTTCCGCATCGTCTTCCTGCCCGATGAGCCCACGTTGGGCGCAGCCTACTCTGCCATCGGCGACTTCATGCGCGAACGCTACCGGTAGACAATGCAGGATCATCGGATTTTCGGAGTAGAACCGGGCCGAAAGAAACGCGGCCTAGGACGCCTGTTCCGCTTCCCACGCCTTACTGCCCCCTCCAAACGTGCCATCGCCTCGAACTTTCGTAACTCTGCGCCTGGATGTATCCGTTTTTATACTAGGACGTTGCCTATGCGCCAAACCATTCTTCTTTTCGTCCTCGTGCTGCTGAGCGTGCTCGCTTCCGCGCAGAGCAACTCCCCTGACGCTCTCTACGAGCGTGGCATGGATGCCATCACCGGCGTGGGCGCCGCCCGCGACGACCAACAGGGAATCGACTATTTCCGCCGGTCCGCCGAAGTGGGCTACGGCCCGGGTCAGATTGCGCTCGGCTACTATTACGAAACCGGCACCGTAGTCGCCAAGGATCAGGCGCACGCCCTTGACCTGTATCGCAAGGCCGCACAAACCGGCGATCCGCTGGCCGCTTGGCTCACCGGCCGGCTCTACTTCCTCGGCAGCGGCGTGCCGCGCGACCTCGATGCCGCCCAGAAATGGTTCAAGATGTCATCGAGCCAGAACAACGCATACGGCGCCTACTACCTTGGCCGGCTGATGGCCGATCGCGACTTTGCCAAGGCTCCCGCGCTCTACAAGATTGCCGCCGAGCAGGGATTGCCACAGGCGCAGTACTACTACGGCAAAGCGCTGAAAGAAGGCCGAGGCATCGCGCAGGACCGCTTCAACGCCTACATCTGGCTGTCGATCGCTTACGATGCAGGCTATAAAGCCGCAGGACCGGATCTGGGCGAACTCGCCAGCGGCGACCTTCTCACTCACGAGCAGATTGCGGACGCACAATCCAAAGCCCACGAAATGGAGCAGGTTGTTGTTCGCGCCGTGACCTCGCGCGGATGTTCCGGCTGGGATGGCGAATTCGACGAACTCCCCAATACGCCGCCCCCCAGTCTGCAGCGCTTCTGCCACTAGTTTTCAGTTCCGTCGCTCCAGGTTACATCCTGACGGTTGATGGCTGATATCCGCCCGCTGCCCTTTCCTCACCCCCTCCTGTGCCCCGCGTCACTGACCGCCTTTCCCCACAGGCGTACTCCATAGATATGTCCACCGTTTTTATTCCATCTGCGGAGGGATTCATGGCAACCATTACCTACGATAAGCAAGCCGATCTGGCCGGGCCCGGCATTGGCGACTACACCGAACTTGAACGTGTGCTGCCCAATGACTACCGTTCCCTGCTTGACCGGCGTCAAACCCAGGAAGCGATTTTTCAAGTCAAACGCTACATTGAAGACAATCTATGCAAGGCGCTCAACCTCATGATGGTCGAGGTTCCGCTCATCGTCGACGTCGATAGCGGCGTCAACGACATGCTCGACCGCGACGGATCGCGCACGCCCATTGGTTTCCACATTTCGAACGACCGTAACCTGCATCCTATCGACGCGCAAGTCGTCCAGGCCGCCACGAAGTGGAAACGGGTCGCGCTGAAGCAATTCGACTGCAAGCCCGGCGAGGGCATCTGCACCGACATGCGCGCCGTACGCAAGGATTATTTCCTCGATCACGACCACTCCGCCTACGTCGATCAGTGGGACTGGGAGCGCTCCATTCATGCGGGCGACCGCAATGTGGCATTCCTGAAAGATATTGTCCGCAAGATCTGGAAGGTGTTGGTGGGAGCTGAGAGGTTTGCCCAGGATATCTTCCCTGCCCTGCGTGATCCGCGTTTCCCCAACCTGCCTGAAGAGCTTACCTTCCTGCACGCGGAAGAAATTCTCGATATGTTCCCGACTCTTCCGCGCAAAAAGCGCGAGACCGAGATTCTGCAGAAGCACCCGGCCGTTTTCATCATCGGCATCGGCTGGCCGCTCAAAGACGGCTTCCCGCACGAGAACCGCGCCGCCGACTATGACGACTGGATCACCGATACCAAGAAGGAAACGCACAAAGACACGCATGGCCTTAACGGCGACATCCTGGTGTGGAATTCGGTGACCAAGCGCCGGCACGAGCTCACCTCCATGGGCATCCGGGTGAACGCGGAGACGCTGCGCCGCCAGCTCGAAATGTCAAACCTGCTGGGCAATCTTCAGTTCCCGTATCACAAGGCGATCATCAACGATGAGCTGCCGCTTTCGATCGGCGGCGGGATCGGCCAGTCGCGCACGCTAATGCAGTTGCTTAGGAAAGCGCACCTGGGCGAAGTCAGCGTAACTGTATGGCCGAAAGTGCTGAAGGAGATGTGCGCGAAGAAGAATATCTTTGTGCTGGAATAGGCAAGTAACGCGGGCGAGGGCGCCTGCGCCACACAATCTTTACAGAGGACGGGCGCCAAGCCCGTCCCTGTTTCTTTCTTGAGCAGCGATCCGCGCTCGTTAATCCCCGGCTTCGCAAGGTTGACTGTACCCTACATCATCTCCGTTCCCCACAAATCGTGCAGATGGACCACTCCGCGGAGCCGCCGCTCGCCATCCACCACCACCAGCGATGTAATCTTCATTTCCTCCATCCGCGCCAGCGCCGTCGCCGCGAATTCCTGCGGCCCAATCGTTTTCGGAGACCGCGTCATGCAATCCTGCGCCTGCAAGTCGAGCGCGTCCTTACCACTCTGCTCAAGCAACCGCCGCAGGTCGCCGTCGCTGATCACTCCCAGCAGCCGCTCGTCTTCGACCACCGTCGTCATGCCCAGCTTTTTGCGCGACATCTCGTAGATCACGTCCGACATCTTTGTCCGGGCTGTCACCCGCGGGACGGCTTCTCCCCAGTGCATCAGCGATTCCACCTTTGCCAGCCGCTTGCCCAGCCTCCCTCCCGGATGCAGGTTGGCAAAATCTTCTTCCTTGAAGCCGCGCTTTTCCGAAAGCGCCACTGCCAGCGCATCGCCCAGCGCCAGCATCGTGGTCGTCGAAGCCGTAGGGGCCAATCCCAGCGAACACGCTTCTTTGGAGATCGAGCAATCCAGCGCTACATCCGCCGCCGCCGCAAGCGTAGACGCTCGCGTGGAACGGACCTGCCCTGAGCGTGAGTCAATGGGGCCCCCGCCCGCCTCGGCCGCTGCGATCTCATCGCACGTCATCGCAATCAGCGGCACCTGCAGCCGCTTGATGGTGGCGAGCAAATGCAGAATTTCTTCCGTCTCCCCGCTGGCCGAAAGCGCGACGACAATGTCGCCGCGGACAATCATCCCCAGATCCCCGTGCAGTGCCTCCACTGGATGAAGATAGAGCGCCGGCGAGCCGGTCGAGCTCAAAGTGGCAGCAATCTTCCGCGCAATGATCCCACTCTTCCCCATTCCCGTGACCACCACGCGCCCCTGGCACCGAAACATCAAATCGAGCGCGCGTTCGAATGCAAATGCCATCGGCCCGGCAAGGCGATCAGCCAACGCTCGCAGGGCCTCTGCCTCAATGCGCACCACGTTTTCGCCAACGTTCCTAACGTTTTTCATGAACAGCAAATGGTAGCAGAAGCCTGCTAAAGTTCTTGTGTCGAGAGCGAAGGAGTCCTCATGCCAGCAATCGCACAAGAAAACGTCGAACTGTCTGTCGCCGACGGGACGCGGATGGCGGCGTACACCGCGCACCCCGATGAGGCTGGTCCGCATCCGGGCCTGCTCTTGTTCCAGGAAGCATTCGGGGTTAACCATCACATCCGCAGCGTGTGTGATCGCTTTGCCGCGGAGGGATATGTCGTCATTGCGCCGGAGATGTTTCATCGCACCGCGCCCCCAGGCTTCGAGGGTAGCTATACGGATTTCGCGGGGGTAATGCCCCACTACCAGGCCATGACCACGGAAACGGCTGAGATGGACATCAAAGCCGCCCATGACTGGCTGCGCTTGCACGCAAAGGTGCGCGCGAACCAGATTTCCAGTGTGGGATTCTGCATGGGCGGCCGCCTGTCTTTTCTTGCGAATAGTGTGGTACCGCTGCTGCGCGCCGCGGTTTCGTTTTACGGCGGCGGCATCGCTCCTGGCTTGCTCGACCATGCCTCGCGCCAGCAAGGGCCGCTTTTACTCATCTGGGGTGGACATGACAAACACATTCTGCCCGAGCAACGCAGAGCCGTGACCGACGCCTTAAGCGCCGCGCAAAAGAATTATGTGAACGTCGACTTTTCCGCCGCCGACCACGGATTCTTCTGCGACGAACGAGCCGCTTACGAGCCGCGCGCAGCCCGCCAAGCTTGGGCGCTGACATTGGAGTTTCTGCGCGCGTAGAAGGGAGCTAGTCGCTCGGGCCGCCCTCAGAAGTGATCCTCTACCGGCCGCCCCGGATGCTCCAGCGCCCGCGCCTGAATCGCCCGATCCCACGGGCTCGCCTGCCAGTTGTCCTTCTTATACGCGCCGTGAATCCACGGCGGCAGCGTGAAGTTCAGACGCCCGCTCATCGAATACACATACGGTTCATAGAGCGCGCGCAGTTCCATCAGCCGCTCAGGCGCATCCGCCCCGTCATAGAGCGTTACGCCATGCTGCGCCAGTTCCTTTCGCAATCGGTCCAGATCTTCTAGTGCCAGCCGTTCCGGCGCATTCGGGTCGTATTGCGCATTTACCCCCTGCGCCAGATCGACGGCCGCGTGCCGTGCCATCGCGAATGTCAGCTTCGCCTGCTCGGGATGAATCCCGTCCACGCCCGCCATAATCAGCGAGGTCACGTCGAGCATCACCGTCAGCGCACTCAACCATGATTGATTGCTGTGCTGCGAACGAAAGAAAACCAGCGCCGGATAAGAGATATGGCTCGACAATAGATCGGCGCACCACCGCTCCCAGTCGCGAAAAATGCCATCCAGCACCGACTGTTCCGGACAGCATCCCAGGCGCCCCAGAAATTCGGCCGCGGTCGGAGGCGATCCGGCCCGTGCATCGAGCAGAGAAATTTCAATTTCGCGCGCTGCGAACGAGTTGTAAATGACCGGCAGGTATCCGATCACCACGCCGAGGAACGCGAATCCCATCCCGGCTTCCAGGACGGCAAGGGCGCGGGCAGCGGCGTTGTTGGGCGTGATGTCGCCATAGCCCAGCGTGAAAAAAGTTTCGCCGCTCAGGTAGATCACTTTCCCAAACGTAATTCGCTCGTTGGCCAGCGTCAGGTGTTCGCCCAGCCCGTACTGCACGCACGCGAAGCCAAAGATCAATCCAAACGCCCAAAAACCCATGAGGACAATCAGCGACATCGGCCCATAGTAGGCAAGAAACCCCTCGCGCCGCGATGCCGACTTGATATGCTGCGCCACACGCGTCCAGCGAATCCACGTGGCCTTGTAGAACCCAGCCGTAATCCGGAACGTCCGTTGGATGCGCCGCGGCAGGACGACGGTTTCAAACGCATCCAGCAGGATGACAAATATAAGGATGAAACCCGCAATGGAAGCCAACACATGCATACGCGATGAGAATGAGATGTGGCGGGAATGGTACCAGATTCAGAAGTGGGAGAGCGAAGGCCGCCCTTGCCGCAGACAATTCGATGGTTTGCCGCTCCCTACGGCGTCACGTGGGCCGTGTCGATCGCCTTGCGGACCGCCAGTAATTCCTTCAGCACCCCGCGCAGATTCCTCGTGTCGAGCGCATTCGCGCCGTCGCTTTTCGCCTCTTTCGGATTGTCGTGCACTTCCAGGAATACGCCATCCACGCCGGCCGCCACCGCCGCGCGCGCCAGCACGGGAATGAACTCCGGCTGCCCGCCGCTCACTGCCGGGGCGTCTTCGTCTCCGTGCGAAGCCGAGGGCAGTTGCACCGAGTGCGTCGCGTCAAACACTACCGGCGCAAACTTTCGCATGATGGCCAGCGAGCGCATATCCACGACCAGGTTGTTATACCCGAACGACGATCCGCGCTCGGTCACAAAAACCTGCGCGTTCCCCGCATCGCGGCATTTCTCGACCGCGTGCTTCATATCCCACGGGGAAACGAACTGCCCTTTCTTGATATTCACGGGCCGCCCGCTGAGCGCAGCAGCAACAATCAAGTCCGTTTGCCGGCACAAAAATGCCGGAACCTGCAGCACATCTACTACTTCGGCAACCGCGGCCACATCCGCCGCCTGATGCACATCGGTCAAGACAGGAATGTGCACCTCATCCTTCACCTTCTTCAAAACGCGCAGCCCCTCCGTCATTCCCGGGCCGCGAAAGCTGCGAATCGAAGTGCGGTTCGCCTTGTCGTACGAGGCTTTGAAGATGAAAGGGAAATTGAGCGAGCGCGCCACGCCCTTGATGATCTCAGCCATGCGCAGCGCGTGGTCTTCGCTCTCGATCACACACGGCCCCGCGATCAGAAAAAGGTCCCCCGACCCGACGCGCACATTATCGATTTGGAATGATGAGGACAATGCCTTTTCACCGCCGAGACGCCGAGGGCGGGGAGAATTCTATCCCCGCGCCACTCTCTCCGGCCGCAAGAACATCTCCACCTCTGCCGCGTCTCGATGTTCCTTACGCTTCTGCCCGTGCTCAAACGACGCCCCCACAAACGACTTAAACAAGGGATGCGGCTCCAGCGGCTTCGACTTAAACTCGGGATGGAACTGGCAACCGATGAAGAAAGGATGTCCCGGAATCTCGACGATTTCAACGTAAGTGCCATCCGGCGTCGAGCCTGAAATTTTCAGCCCGCCCGCTGTCATCGGCTCTTCGTACTCACGGTTGAATTCATAGCGATGCCGATGCCGTTCGCTGATCTCGCTCTGCCCATAAACTTTCTGCGCCAGCGTTCCCGGTTCAATCTTGCATGGCCAAGCTCCCAGCCGCATCGTGCCACCCAGTTCTTCCACGCCCCGCAGTTCGCGCAGCTTGTAGATCACCCGGTGCGGCGTCGCTGGATCGAACTCGCTCGAGTTCGCCCCCGCCAACCCGCAAACGTTGCGCGCAAATTCAATGCACGCCGTCTGCATTCCCAAACAAATTCCGAAATACGGCACGTGCCTTTCGCGCGCGTACCGGATCGCGTTCAGCATCCCCTCGATTCCGCGCTTGCCGAATCCGCCCGGAACCAGAATCCCGTCATATTCTTCGAGCTGTGAGAAATAGCTGCGGTCGTTGGCGTCGGTGGTCTCTAGCCCTTCAGCTTCTACCCACCTCGCCTCAAGCTTCAGATTGTGCGCCAGCGCGCCATGCACCAGTGCCTCTTTCAGCGACTTGTACGAGTCCTCATACTCGACGTACTTTCCGACGATCCCGATCCGAACCACGTCCTTCGGGTTATAAACGCGATGCACCAGGTCGTTCCACTTCGAAAGGTCGCGATCCTTTGCCTGCAAATGCAAATAGCGCATCGCCAGCGTGTCCACTTCTTCATGCGCAAACACGATCGGCACTTCGTAAATCGAGGCCACGTCTTTGCCGGTGATCACGGCTTCTTCTTCCACGTTGCAGAACAGCGCAATCTTCCCCTTGATGTCCTTCGAGAGAAAGCGGTCGGTGCGGCAGATCAGAATGTCTGGCTGAATCCCCACGCTCAGAAGTTCCTTCACCGAGTGCTGCGTGGGCTTGGTCTTCAATTCCTGCGCCGCGGCAATGAACGGTACCAGCGTCACATGCACAAACAGCGTGTTCTCGCGGCCCAACTCCTGCCGCATCTGGCGGATCGCCTCGATAAACGGCAGCGACTCGATATCGCCGACCGTGCCGCCGATTTCAACCAGCAGCACGTCCACATCCTGCGCGCACTTTTTCGCCGCCGCCTTGATTTCGTTGGTCACATGCGGAATCACCTGGACCGTCTTCCCCAGGTAATCGCCGCGACGCTCCTTGGCGATGATCTGCTCATAGAGGCGGCCGGTGGTCCAGTTGTTGTCGCGAGAAAGCTTGGCATGCGTGAAGCGCTCGTAGTGTCCGAGGTCAAGGTCGGTCTCTGCGCCGTCGTCGGTGACAAATACTTCCCCATGCTGAAACGGCGACATCGTCCCCGGATCGACGTTCAGGTAGGGATCAAACTTCATCAGGTTGACTTTCAGTCCGCGGCTTTCGAGCAGGCATCCGATCGAAGCCGCCGCCAATCCCTTGCCCAGTGAAGACACAACTCCGCCCGTCACAAAGATGTACTTTGCCGACATCCGTTCCTCGCTTTAATTTTGATGGAAAGATTGTGCAGGTTGGCGTGCACGATCAATTATGGCAGAGATAGCTGTGGAAAGAAACGAACAAAATTTGTGGCGCGGATCTAGATCTGAGGTCACGATCGAAGCTCCATTCGATGCGCCCCGCGGTTTCCGCCAGGTTCCCCGTTCTCTCCCATCCTTTTGGGGCTAACTTGGGCACGGGCTTGGCATTTCGCCGTTCAGCCTTGACAATCTCTCCCGGAGATATTGATGTCCGACCAAACGCTCTCTCCCGCCCTCGTCCGCCGATACCTCTCCGCACTCGGCGTGTCGCTACAGAAACCCGCGCTCGGAACTTTGCAAGAACTCGTCGCTGCCCATCTAACGCGCGTTCCCTTCGAAAACATCTCCAAGCTCTACAACCGCAAGCACCACGGCTTGACCAGTCTGCCGCCAATCGAACTCTATCTCGACGGAATCGAACGATACCATTTCGGGGGCACCTGCTACTCCAACAATTTTCATTTCTACACGCTGCTGGCGGCCTTGGGATACGACGTCAAGCTCTGCGGGGCGGATATGACCGCTCCCGACGTGCATCTGGTGATCCTCACAACGTTGGGCAACCACGAGTACCTGGTCGACGCCGGCTACGGAGCCCCGTTTCTCGTGCCCCTCCCGCGTGATCTCAGCACAGACTACGTCATCACGTTAGGACGAGACCGCTACGTCCTCAAGCCTCAGGATGCGAGCGGACGTTCGCGCCTTGAGATGTATCGCGATGGCCAGCCGCAGCACGGATATGTAGTCAAACCAGCGCCCCGCAGAATCAAGGAGTTCGCCCCGGTGATCGCCGACTCTTTCCGGCCAACCGCCACTTTCCTGAATGCGCTGTTGCTGGTGCGCTTTTATCCCGGCCGCGGCCTGATGATCCACAACCTGACCTCGGTCGAGTCGCAGGAGAACCACTCCGCAGTTCATCGACTAGGTAGCCGCACCGAACTCATTGCCCAAATCGTGGAGCGTTTCGGCATGCCGCGCTCGATCGTCGCCGAAACCGTCAGCGAACTGGGTGAACTTAAGGATGTATGGACGTGAGTGAGGCTGGCGAACATGTTCCGAGCCCCTATGTAACAGCGTGAGATTCACCCCATGCCCTTCTCATTTCTATATTTACAAATCTCTACCCAAATTCCCGCAACCTGTGCGGTATGGTTCGTTCTCCTAACAATCACGGGGCTCGTTCTGCCGCGGGTTTCCCGCAAATCGATAGAGGTTGTAGATGAATTCCCGAACCACCGTTCTCTATGTAGACGACAACCCCAAATCCAGCCGCTTGCTCGCCGGAGTTCTCGAGCAATGTGGTTTCCGAATTATCGCGAAGAACGATCCCGCCGAAGCACTCGCGCTTAGCCGCCTCTGCAGTTTCGATCTAGCCCTGCTCGACTACGAAATGCCGGCCATGAGCGGCGCGCGTCTCGCACGAGAAATCAAGTTTCTGATGCCCAACCTTCCGGTGGTTCTGATCTCGGGACGCACGGAGATCGCTCCTGCGGAACTCGAGTTCGTCGACGCGCACTTCGGCTTCGGCACCTCGCTCGACGATCTCCTCTGGACGATGCGGATTCTAGTCACGCCGAAAGTGTTCGTGCCCGAGCACCAGCAAATTGCCGTAGGGCGAGATGTTGCGTGCGACCCCCGCGCTCGCGAGCATCGCCACATCGTCAATCCCTCGCGGATTATGGAGTCGCGCTGGTCGGATTCCACATAGAAGAAGCTACGAGCCTCGAGTCGCGAGTCCCGAGCCGCCAATTTCGGTGCTCCCTCGTGGCTCGTGGCTCGCAGCCCGCAGCTCACTTCCAGGCGCTCGGCGTCTTCAGGTACGCAATCACGGCGCGCGCATCGGCTTCGCTCATGCGAAACGGCATCATCGGAAAACGCAGCGGCTCGCCGTTGGTCCAGATCCCGGTCGTGAGCAGCTTGATCATGTCCGCGTCGCTTGCAGGAGGAGTCCCTCCAATGCGCGGCGCCAGCAGAGGCCAGTTCGGCTGCGACTGCGCGGGCATCCAAGGCACCGCTGCTCCTTCCAGCCATTTGCTGCGGTCGACAACGCCGTTCTCATTCCGCGGCGTGTGGCATTGTCCGCACATGGCCACGGATTCCACCAGGTACTTGCCGCGCGCGACGTCTGCGGAGTTTGCGCCCAAGTTCGTTGCTGCCGAAGCCTTGTGATTCTGTCCACTCACAGCAGCAGGCAAGCAAAGGAGCACCGCAATTGCCAACCCAATACCGATTCCGAGCCAGCCTCGCAACGCGAACCCATGTTTTCCACTACCACGCCCATTCGTCATGTCCATCCCTCGCCTCGATGCTAACAAAATTCTGGTGGCGGACGAACCTCACCGGCGAGCGAGGCGGGCAAAACCTCTCTCGTACGTGCGAGGAGGCATGGGGCACGTGGACCTGAGAGTTCCGATGCACATCCGTAAAGAAGGGGCGCAAAGCCGGCAAAAGCGCAAAGAACTGATCCAGAGACGCAATAAACCAGCAAAATCACCCAAAAGAGTTAAAAAAACTCTTTTCTCCGGCACACATGTAACCCTAAACTAGAAACTAGGAACTAACTGGCCGCACTTAGGCCGCTTCCCCCAGGGGGTTCTGTGCGCGTTCTGGTAACAGCAGACACGTTCAGCGGCGTTTGGACTTACGCCCGCGAGTTGGTGACGGGACTGGTGACGCAGGGCGCGCAGGTGACGCTCGTCAGCTTTGGCGAGATTCCGCTTCCCGATCAAACCGCCTGGATGCAGAACCTGCACGGTCTGGAGTATCATCCCACCGCATTTCGCCTGGATTGGATGGAGGAAGGCGAGCAGGACTTCGAGGCGGCCCGGGAATATTTGTGCGCGATCGTGCGCGACACGCGGCCGGACGTGCTGCATCTGAATCAACTCAGCTTCGGCGCGCTGCCGGTGCCCATGCCGCGCGTGGTGACGGCACACGGTGATGTGCTTACGTGGTGGCTCACCATTCATGGAAAACCACCGGCCCCGTCGGCCTGGCTGGATTGGTATCGCGGAACTGTGGTCGCCGGCCTCAAGCGGGCCAACGCCGTAACCGTGAGCACCCGCTGGATGCTCGACACGCTGCGCTTCGCTTATGGCGACACCTTTGCAGGACACGTCGTTTCGCCGGGACGGAATCCGATCTACTTCAATCCGTTTGTGGCGAAAGAAGAATTAGTGCTGGCGATCGGGCGGCTGTGGGACACCGGCAAACAGGTATCGCTGCTGACGCAGCACTCGCACCGGCAACCGGTGTGCATCGTGGGCGCGGATAACCCGATTCCGACGCCGGCTGTGCCGATCCGCGCCGATGTCCGGGTTTCGACGGGCGAACACGAAGTATCGGTGAAGGGAGCGCAGACCGAAGCGCAGCTGCGGAACCTGTATAGCAAGTCTCCGGTGTTTGCGGCCACGGCGCGGTACGACCCGACGGGCCTGGCCTCGGTGGAAGCGGCGTTTTCGCGCTGCGCGCTGGTGGCAAACGACACGCCCGTGTATCGCGAGCTATGGGGCGACGCGGCCTTGTACTTCGAGCGCAACGACGGCGAGAGCCTGGCGGAAGTGCTCCAGCAGCTTGACGACGATCGCGAGATGGTGCGGCTCTATGGGACGCGGGCCTACAACCGGGCGCGCGAACGCTTCACGGCGCGGCGGATGGTGGATGATTATCTGCAGCTTTACCGGAAGCTGCGGAGTTCAAAGATGGCGGTAGCGTGAAGTTCCCCGCATCCCTCGCAATTTGAACCTTGCCCGCTATCATCCGCACTCACTACTGAGCATGCCTTGCGCTGCCCGCATGCTATACTTTTTAATCATTGTTGTTGTCGCTTTCAGCAGACGGAGGACCGTATCGACAAACGTTTTATCCGCATGAACGAGCGCATCCGCGCACGCGAGGTGCGCGTGATCGGCGACGAAGGCGAACAGATCGGCATCATGCCTCCCTTCGAAGCGCTCAAGATGGCTCGCGAGAAGAATCTCGACTTGGTGGAAATTTCCCCGACCGCGCAACCTCCGGTTTGCCGCATCATGGATTACGGGAAATTCCTGTACCAGAATGAAAAGCGCGAGCGCGAAGCGAAAAAGAAGCAAAAAGTAATCACCGTCAAGGAAGTGAAGTTTCGTATCAACGTAGACGACCACGACTACGAAACGAAAAAGAATCACGTGCTGCGCTTCCTCGACGAGGGAGACAAAGTCAAGGCGACGATCTTCTTCCGCGGGCGAGAAATGACGCGGCAGAGTTTGGGCCGGCAGATTCTGGAACGCCTGATCAAGGACGTGGAGACTAAAGGGCTGGTGGAGTTCCGGCCGCGGCAGGAAGGCAACACGCTGCACCTGATTCTGGCGCCGAAGAAAGACGCGGGCGCGAAGGAAAAACCGGCCGTAAAACCCGCGCCGAAAGTAACTCCGCCACCGCCGCAGGAACAAGGCGGCGCGCAGACAGCGTAGAAGCAGCTGTCAGCTCTCGGTTATCAGCCATCAGTACTCATGGCGCGATCGCTTGAGCTAACGGGATGGTGCGCTGCATGCGTCGAAGGTTTTAACAGAGAGCTGAAAGCTGAGAGCTATTTATGCCAAAACTGAAAACACACAAAGGCGCTGCCAAGCGCTTCAAGAAAACCGCGACGGGTAAGATCAAGCGTCACAAGGCGGGGTTGCGCCATATCCTGTCATCCAAGGCGAAGAAGCGCAAGAAACAACTCGGCCAGGCCACCTTGGTGAGTGACGGGGATTACAAAAAAGCGGCACGAATGATCCCGTACAAATAATAAATGGAATGGCGGGCGCATCGCCCGTCCTTAACCAAGTCTGCGGAACTTTCGAGATCCGCAGCGGCGCGTGAAGAGGTCAGACTTCGGAAATCCCCTCGGGTAGAAGTCGCCTTACCTCCAGCCGCCAGACGAAACAAAAAGGAGAACAGCAATGCCTCGTGTAAAACGCGGAACCAAACGCCGCGCCAAGCGCAAAAAGATTCTTGAACGCGCGAGCGGATATTTCCTAACTAAATCGAAACTCTACCGGTCGGCGAAAGAAGCCGTCGACCGCGGTCTAAAGTTCGCCTATTCGGGCCGCAAGCAGAAAAAGCGCCAGTACCGCTCGATCTGGATTGTGCGCATCGGCGCCGCCTCGCGCTTGCATGGACTTAGCTATAACAAGTTCATCAACGGCTTGAAGAAAGCCGGCGTCGAATTGGATCGCAAAATCCTGGCCGAACTGGCCGTGAACGATCCGGCGGGCTTCGGCCATCTGGCGGAGCAGGCGAAGGCAGCGCTTAGCGCTTAGCCGTTGCTCTTAGCCCTACAAAGCTTTGTCATCCTGAGCGAAGTAGCTGCTTCGCGGAGGCGAAGCAGCTACGCAGTCGAAGGATCCCTACTCGCCGTGTACCATTCGGCCCTGAAGGGAGTTCTCACAGGAAACTCGCGATGACATTTCCTTAAGAGTCGCAAGGAATTGCCCTACACCGTTCCCAAGCTGACCGACTTCTCCGCCACCGCCCTTGACAGCGCGGTGCGCGATCTGCTGTCCGCGCTGGAGGAGGAGTCGTTTGCAGTTGCTTCGGAAAACGACTGGAAGGCCTATCGCGATCGCTGGATGGCGCGCAAGAACGGCGCGCTCACGCAGCTCAATGATCTTTGGCTCAAGGCTGCGCCCGGACCGAATAAGAAGGACGTTGGCCAGCGCGTCAACGAACTCAAGCGAAAAGTTGAGGAAACGGTTGAGGCGACCTTGGCTCGCATCGAGAGCGGCGCGTCCTCGTCGCGGCTGTTGGCGGAGCGCGTGGACGTGACGCTGCCGGGCATCCGGCGCGCGATCGGGACCGAACATCCAGTCATCAAGACGATGAACGAGATCGTCGGCGTGTTCCGCAATCTGGGATATTCGGTCGAAGAAGGTCCGGAGGTCGAAACCGATTACTACAACTTCGAGGCGCTGAATTTTCCGCCGAATCATCCGGCGCGCGATACGCAGGATACGCTGTTCATCGCGGGGCAGGACGCGAAGCCGCTGCGCGACCGCCTGTTACTGCGCACGCACACTTCGCCGGTTCAGATTCGCACCATGCAGAAGATGAAACCGCCGGTGCGAGTGGTCTGTCCGGGCAAGGTACATCGCAACGATGCGCCGGATGCAACGCACTCTCCGATTTTTCACCAAGTCGAAGGTCTGGCAGTCGATACCAATATTACGTTCTGCGACCTGAAGGGCACGCTCGATCACGCGATGAAAGCCTTATTCGGGTCGAACGTGAAGACGAGGTTCTATCCGTCATTCTTTCCCTTCACCGAGCCGAGCGCCGATGTGCAGATCAGCTGTATTTTCTGCGACGGCAAGGGTACGCGCGATGGCGCTCCGTGCCGCAACTGCAAGGCCAGCGGATGGATTGAACTGCTCGGCTGCGGCATGGTCGACCCGAACGTGTACGGCTTTGTCGATTACGATCCGGCGAAAGTCTCGGGATTTGCCTTCGGCATGGGCGTGGAGCGCATCGCGATTCTGAAGTATGGCGTGGACGATATTCAGCTGTTCTTTTCTGGCGATGTACGGTTTCTGGAGCAGTTTGGGTAAGAGCTCTTAGCTGTTGGCTCTTAGCTTTTAGCGAACATCGAGCGCGGCTGATTGCTAAGAGCTAAGAGCCAATAGCCAACAGCTTCTCTCATGAAAATCTCTCCATCATGGCTGCGCGACTTCGTTGACCTTCCCGTCGACTACCGGCGTCTTGCGGATGAACTGACTCTTGCCGGGGTCGCGGTCGAGGGCGTTTCGGGCGAGGGTGAATCCACCGTCTATGAGATGGAAATCACCACCAATCGTCCCGACGCCATGAACCACTATGGCGTGGCACGCGAGGCGTCGGCTCTCTACGATCTGCCGCTTCGGCCGATTGATCCGAAACTCCCCGCTGCGCAAGGCAAGTCTGAGGTCACGATTGAGATTCAGGAGCCGGAGCTTTGTCCACGCTTCACGGCTCGCGAGATTCGTGCGGCTCAGGTAAAGGCATCTCCTGCGAAGATCTCGGCGCGGCTGGAGTTGCTTGATCAGCGGCCTATCAGCAACGCGGTGGACGCGACCAACTACGTTCTTTGGGAAAGCGGTAAGCCGACGCACGTTTTCGATCTCGATCTGCTCGAAGGTCGGAGGCTGGTGATTCGCAAGGCTCGGGCGGGCGAGATTTTGAAGACCCTCGACGGCGTGGAGCGAAAACTATCTACCGATGATCTCGTCGTTGCTGACGCCGTGAAGCCAGTTGGGCTCGCCGGCGTGATGGGCGGATTCGACACGATGATCACCGAGAAGACGCGGAATATTTTGATCGAGTCGGCATGGTGGGATCCGGTAACCGTGCGGCGGATGTCGAAGCGGCACGGCATTCACACCGACGCTTCGCACCGGTTTGAACGCGGCGCGGATTTCGAATCGACCGTGGTTTCGGCCAATCGCGTGGCGGAGCTGATTTTGCATTCGGGCGGCGGAACGCTCGTTGGCGACGTGATTGACGTGGTCGCCCGCAAGATGGATCTCGCTCCGGTGGAAATCGACCTGCGCGAAGTGGGGCGCCTTCTGGGCGAGAAGCTGCCGACGCTTGAGATCAGCCGGATTCTGACGCGGCTGGGGTTTGTGCTGACGGCAGGCAGCGAGGACCGCTATCTGGTGCAGATTCCGAGCTGGCGGCTGGATGTGGAACGCGAGATCGACCTCATTGAAGAAATTGCGCGGCTGCACGGGTATGACAAGTTCGCGAACACGCTGCCCGCTTATGTCGGCGAGGTGCGGGACCTGCCGGACGCGGCCAAGGACGCGCGGCTGCGATCGTCGCTGTTAGCGCTCGGTTATAGCGAAGGTATTTCGCCGACGTTCATTTCGAAGGAAGACGCGCGGCGCTTCTCAAAGGCGGCGGAGCTTGATCTGGCGAATCCTCTGAGCGATGAATTGTCGGTGATGCGTACATCGCTCGTACCGAGCATGCTCAACATGCTGGCCTATAACCTGAATCGGGGCAGTGAAAACGTGCGATTGTTTGAAGCGGGCAACGCGTTTGAAGCGGCGGCCGAGAAGTCGGTGGAGTTGAAGCGCATTGCGATGGGCGCAACCGGGAACGTGGATGCGGGCGTAGTGCGCGGGCTGGCCGAGGGCGCCTCGGCACGGCCGCTTTCCTTTTTCGATCTGAAAGGCGACATCGAAGACCTGCTGCTGGCGCACTTCACGTACTGGGAACTTGGCTACGAGGCGCAGGCAGCGGATTACTATCATCCTGGTCGCTCGGCGCGTGCGGTGATGGATGGCGTGACCGTCGCGCAGTTTGGGCAGATCCATCCAGATGTGGCGGCGGCTCGGAAACTAAAACAAGATGTTTTCATTGCCGAGATCTATCTCGACCCGCTCTACCGGCACGATCTGCGGAATGTGCGGTATGAGGCCTTGCCGCGGTTTCCGGCTGTCGAACGCGATTTTTCGTTTGTGTTTGAGGATGCGGTGGAGTTTGAGAAGATCCGGCGCAGCGTGTTGGGAATGGGTATTGTCGAGCTGCGTGGGTTTGGACCCGTGGAACTTTTTCGCGGCGAAAAGGTGGGCACTGGCAAGTATTCGATTCTGATGCGCGCAAAGTTCCAGTCAGCCGAGCGTACGCTACGGGATGACGAAGTGGCGGCGTGGTCGGCGCGGATCACGAAGGCGCTGCAGGGGCTGGGCGGAGTGCAAAGAGCATAGATCCCCACCTGCAGGGGCGCTTCGCCCCCCGGGATAGCCGAAGGCGGCGGCCCCTACGCGAGCAGTTAGCGGTTCGCCATCGTTCCAATCGTTCCCAGGCCCAGCAAGCGATCGTCGGCGGTGACTAGCGTCAGGTCCAACACTTCGGCGGTGGCGGCCAGAATGCGGTCGGCGGGGTCCTGGTGCAGAGGCAATTGCCTTGCTATGAGCGCGATCTCATGGGTAAGCGGGGCTTCGCGCGTGCCGGCGGTGGCCCGGGACAGCCAGGTCGAGACGTCCCCGTCAATCTCGAACCTGCCTTTGTAGTGCAGCATAAGCGCCTCGTAGGTGCTCATCGGCGAGAGCCAAAGTTCGTTATTCTGGTCTTTGAGCTGAACCAAAACTCTCCTCCCAATCCGCCTGGGCTCGCTCAAACTCCACAACCAGATATGCGTGTCGAGCAGCAATCTCAATCGCGCAAAGCCTCCCACTCATCCTCGTCGGTTGCCGGAGAAACAATGTCGCCCGTGATCCTCATCGTGTTCTTCATCGACCCGATCCAAGCTTCGCGGTCTTCTACCACGGTAGGCGGCACGACCTCCGCGACGGGCTTACCAAAGCGCGTTACGCGGATGGGTGTCTTCGTCGAACGAACCCGTTCGAGAACGGCCAGACACTTGGCTTTGAATTCCGAGATGGCGATTTCCTGCATATGTTTTCCAATAGTCATCAGACCACACTATGGTCAGCTTTATTGACCATTCCTGAAGATCGTACAACAGGGCTTCGCTCCGCCGGACAGCCGCTGGGCGGCTGTCCCTGCGTGAGTCCTGCTTGCACGGGCATGGCTTCTTCGCTTCACCCTCTCTTTGGTTTGAAATCCGACGACACTTTGGGACACGACTTTGCCGTAATCCACAGCCAAGTGCGTTATACTTCGCGTCAAAGCTCAAAAAACACTCGGAAAGCGAGTCGTGTCCATGTCGGTAAAAGCCGTGGAAGAGGTATCTGCGCAGGTTCCTGCTGAAGATTTTCAGGCGCTGGAAGAGAAAATCTATCGCACCATTGAGTTGTACAAGGCGGCGAAGGAAGCGCGGGCTGCGGCCGAGCGCGATGTGAAGCGGCTGCGGGAACAGCTGGAGCAGCGCGAAGAGGAAAACGAAGCGCTACGCCGCGAATTGGTGCAGCTGCGCAAGGACCGGGAAGACATACGCGGCCGCGTAGAGAAGATGCTGACTCAGATGGAAAGTCTGGGCCAGGAACAGGCAGCGAGCTGAAACTGGGCCGCGATTGGTCCCGTCGGCTTTAGGTTACAAGGGTTAGGAGTGACATGGCCACTGCGACGAAACAGGCTCCGACGAAGGATTCAGCGAACGGAAGTGTGCGGGTTGAGATTTTCGACCAGGCGTATAACCTGCGCGGATCCGATGCCGACTACATTCTGAAGCTGGCCGAGTACGTGGACGGAAAGATGCGGGCGGTCTCCGAGCAGACCTCAACGGTGGATTCGGTGCGTCTGGCGGTACTAGCGGCGTTGAATATTGCAGATGAATATCATCTGTTGAAGCGCAACCTGGAAACGCGGTCTCCGGAAGCGCGGCAGCTGGCGAGAAAGCTGACGAGCGCGCTCGATGAGGTATTGGAAGACGGAGTTCGCGCCGGTTGAGGCTGTCAGGCCTCAAAGGAGCGCGTAGCGCGCAAGGATTCGGCCGTCTTTGTGGGAAGGCGGATCTCCTTTTTCACGTTACCCGTTTCATTCTAACCACCTCACTTTACTCAGCGCAGCGCTGTGCTCGTCACGATTCGTCCTTCTGGGCGCGAACCTTCGTAATGAGCGATTCACGCCGGGTTCATCTTGGCGCATTCTCTTGCAAACTTCCTGCCAACTATTTTGTGCTTCCCTCTTGCGCATCGCTCCGCAGTTTCCTAGCATCGAAGCTGAGAGCCGGCCTGCCAGGTTGGTGATGGTGGTCACCGATTTTTGAACCAACACCGAATGAACGGGGACTCGACTCGCAAAAAGATCCGGTGTGCTATGTTCCGCCATGCGGAAAAGCCTAATGGGTCGCGGCGGGTTCCCACCGTCTGAGACGGGTTCATTCTCGGCCCACCACACGGC